>Ga0208396_100004_pt1 | contig 385517 bp, 348 predicted proteins | sample LakWasMet64_LOW9_2_FD_183896 | JGI IMG/M metagenome (GOLD analysis project Ga0208396, IMG submission 183896) | Freshwater sediment methanotrophic microbial communities from Lake Washington under simulated oxygen tension - Sediment Metagenome... | ecosystem: Environmental > Aquatic > Freshwater... | reverse complement strand
GCAGAATGACAGATCAGCCATCAACTCGGTCAAATCGTCCGATGAATAAACATACCAGTCATCACTTACTGAGTGGCACCCTGGATGACCGCTCCCGGGAAAATTCTTGAGCGGCAGGTATTGGCCGCTAGCCGACGGATCACATCAACAAAAACGCCGGGCAAGCCCGGCGTTCTGTCATTGAGCGAGGTGCACGAACTTCAGATAGCCAACGCCTCATCCAGCATCTCCACCCAATGCTTCACCGGCGTGCTGGTGCCGCTTTGCAGATGCGTGATGCAGCCGATGTTGGCGGAGACGATCACCTCCGGCTTCATCTCCGCCAGGTTGTTCAGCTTGCGGTCGCGCAACTGGTAGGCCAGCTCTGGGTTCAGCACCGAGTAGGTACCGGCGGAGCCGCAGCACAGGTGTGGCTCGACGCGGCAGGTGTTGATCTTGAAGCCGAGTTCGCCCATGTGTTGCTCCACGCCGCCGCGCAGCTTCTGGCCGTGCTGCAGCGTGCAGGGTGGGTGGAAGGTCATCTGGCCGGCTTTGGCCGAGACCTTGTCGCGCAGCGTGTCCACCAGCTGGGGCAGCAGTTCGCTCAGGTCCTTGGTCAATTCACTGATGCGCTTCGCCTTCGCGGCGTAAGCCGGGTCGTCGTGCAGGATGTGGCCATAGTCCTTGACTGTGACACCGCAGCCAGAGGCGTTCATGACGATGGCTTCCACGCCGCTCTCGATGTGCGGCCACCAGGCGTCGATGTTGGCGCGCATCTCGGCTTTGCCGCCGTCCTGGTCGTTCAGGTGGAACTTCACCGCGCCGCAGCAGCCGGCCTTGGCCGCCACCACGGTCTGGATGCCGGCGGCGTCCAGCACGCGGGCGGTGGCGCTGTTGATGTTGGGCATCATGGCCGGCTGCACGCAGCCGGCCAGCATGAGCATTTTGCGTGCATGCTCACGTGTGGGCCAGGCGCCGGCCTCTTGCGGGGCCGGCACCTTGGCCTTGAGCGTTTCCGGCAGCAGGCCGCGCACCAGCTGGCCCATTTTCATGGCGGGCGCAAACAGCGGCGAAGTCAGGCCCTCTTTCAAGGCCCAGCGCACAAAACGCTCGCCGGTCGGGCGCGGCACTTTGGCGTCAACGATCTTGCGGCCGATGTCGACCAGGTGGCCGTAGTCGACGCCCGAAGGGCAGGTGCTTTCGCAGTTACGGCAGGTGAGGCAGCGATCCAGGTGCTGCTGGGTCTTGCGTGTCGGCGTTTCGCCTTCGAGCACCTGCTTCATCAGGTAGATGCGGCCGCGCGGGCCGTCGAGCTCGTCGCCCAGCAACTGGTAGGTGGGGCAGGTGGCGGTGCAGAAGCCGCAGTGCACGCACTTGCGCAGGATGGCTTCGGCGGCCAGGCCGTCGGGCGTATTCTTGAATTCGGGCGCGAGATTGGTTTGCATGAAAGGTTCGCCAGTCCGGCTCAGAAATCGGGGTACAGGCGGCCGCGGTTGAAGATGCCGGCCGGGTCGAACTGCTTTTTCAGTTCGCGGTGGATGCGGTCCAGCGGTGCGGCCAGCGGCGTGAAAACGCCAGCGCTTTTATCCCCCGCGCGGAACAGGGTGGCATGGCCGGCCAGGTTGGCCAGCACGGCGCCCAGGTCAGGGCGCTGCGCCAGCGGCAGTTTGAGCCAACGCTGCGCACCGCCCCATTCGATCAGTGTCGGGCCCAGGTCGAGCGGCGGCGTGGTGTCGGGCACGCTCAGGCGCACCAGCGACTCGCCTTCTGCCAACTGGAAGAAGGGGGCGGTCTGCTCGCGCAGGGCGTTCCACAGTTGCGCAGCCTGCGCGTCCATCGCCGTGCCGCCCATGGTCTTGTGGGCGGCAGCGACGGCCGCCTGGGCACCGCGCAGGCGCACCATGAGCGCGCCCTCATGCCAGCAGGAGGCATTGATCGGCAACGGTTGCCCGCCCCAGCGGTTGAGCTGGGCCAAGGCCTGCGCCTCATCCAGTTCGAACACCAGCGTGCTCTCGGCCACGGCCTTGGGCAGCACCTTGAGCGAGACTTCGACCAGCAGGCCCAGTGTGCCGAGCGAGCCGGCCATCAGGCGCGACACGTCGTAGCCGGCCACGTTTTTCATGACCTGGCCGCCGAAGGTCAGCAACTCGGCACGACCGTTGAGCATTTGCACGCCCAGCACATAGTCGCGCACGGCACCGACGCTGGCCCGCGCCGGGCCATTGAGGCCGGCTGCCACCATGCCGCCGACGGTGGCGGCAGCGCCCCCGCTGGCGAAATGCGGCGGCTCGAACGGCAGGTATTGGCCTTTTTCTGCCAGAACCGCTTCGAGCTCTGCCAGCGCTGTGCCGGCACGCACCGTCACGACCAGCTCGCTCGGCTCGTAGCTGACGATGCCCGCCAGTGGCCGGGTGTCGAGCAGGTCGCCCTGCAGCGTCTGGCCGTAAAAATCCTTGCTGCCACCACCGCGGATGCGCAATGGGGTGCCGGCGGCGGCAGCGGCGCGCACGCGTTCGGTGATGTGTTGCAGAGCTGAATCCATAGCCTTGGATGGTAACGCCGGCCCAGCCTCCTGATTCAAGCCGGGAGCATTAAACAGCTTCGACCCGGATCGCCATAGTCGCGCTCATCGATGTCCCGGGCAGCAGCACGGTGAGCCCCAGCGCCTCGGCCGTCATGCCCGCCTGCCCCAGCAAGTTGACGGCGTTGTTGACGTGGCTGACCGGTTCGACCGCCACCGTGTCGCGCGTCGGGTGGGTGAACACCACCAGCCGGTTCAGGCTCGATGCGAGGCGGATGCGCAACTCGGCATCGCTCAGGACGGCTTGACCGTTCCAGCCATCGAAGCAGTGGTCCACGTCCAGCGCGGCACATGCCTGGTCCAGCCCCGTGGACGGCAGGCGCTGCGTCGGCAGTTTGTCCGCCCCCATCTCCCAGCGCCCACTGGCGGCAAAACGCAAGTGGCTGCCAGGCCGCTTGACGAAATAAGGGTGCCAGCCCAGCCCCACAGGGGCAGCCTGAGGCGACTGGTTGGTGATGCTCAAGGTCAGCTCGAGCTCGTCATCGTGCAGGCGAAAGGCCTGCGAGGTGTCAAAGGCAAAAGGCCAGGAGGCGTCGGGTTTGTGCTCGTAAGACAGCAGGGCAAACTGCGCATCGGCCTCCAGCACCTCCCAGGGCCGCTGCCAGCCGACCCCGTGGATGGCGTGCGGTTCCGCCGCATTGTTCTGCACCAACGGATGACTGGTGCCGGCCCACTTGAGTTGCGCCTGTCCAACCCGGTTTGAATACGGCACCAGCGGGTAACACCCCGCCTGGCGCACCGTGGTCAGCGCCTGCGCCGGTGTGGAACGCAGCACCGGCACATCGCCCCACCACAGGCCCGCCAGGCAGCCGCCCAGATCAGGCCGGATGTCGCAACGCAACTGGTTGCCGCGCAGTGAGAGAGTGGTCGTCATGGGGCTGCTCCGGTTTCGTGCATTGTGCACCCGCCGCCCACAAAAAAGCCCGCCGGAGCCGAAGCTCTTGCGGGCCGAAGAACCAGAGGAGACTGTCGATGGGACGGCAGCCGACCGAACCGGCTGCCGTCCGTTGCACTTAGCGGTTGTAAGCGCTCTCGCCGTGGGAGGAGATGTCCAGACCTTGGCGCTCGTCTTCTTCGCTGACGCGCAGACCGATGGTGAGGTCCACCAGCTTGAAGGCGATGAAGGAGACCACACCGGACCACACGATGGTGATCAGCACGGCCTTGGCCTGGATCCACACTTGCGAGGCGATGGAGTAGTCGGCGGCGGTGATGCCGGTCGCCGTCACCCAGTCAGCCACGAAGCCGGGGCCGCCCAGAGCCGGCGAGTTGAACACGCCGGTCAGCAGGGCACCGATGATGCCGCCCACGCCGTGCACACCGAACACGTCCAGCGAGTCGTCGGCACCCAGCAGCTTCTTCAGACCGTTGACACCCCACAGGCAGGCGAAGCCGGCGATCAGGCCAATGGCCAAGGCACCGCCGATACCGACGTTGCCGGCAGCCGGAGTGATGGCCACCAGGCCGGCAACGGCACCAGAGGCAGCACCCAGCATGGAGGCCTTGCCGCGCATCAGCGCTTCACCGACGCACCAGGCCAGCACAGCCGCAGCCGTGGCACCAAAGGTGTTGATGAAAGCGAGGGCTGCGAAACCGTTGGCTTCCAGAGCAGAGCCGGCGTTGAAGCCGAACCAGCCCACCCACAGCAGGGAGGCGCCCACCATGGTCAGCGTCAGGCTGTGCGGGGCCATCGACTCACGGCCGTAACCGATGCGCTTGCCCACCATGTAGGCACCCACCAGGCCGGCCACAGCGGCGTTGATGTGCACCACGGTACCGCCGGCGAAGTCGAGCGCGCCCGATTGCCAGATGAAACCGGCCTTGTCGTTCATGGCATCAACCACTTCCTTGGCGGTGTAGGCGTCCGGGCCCATCCAGAACCAGACCATGTGAGCGATCGGTGCATAGCTGAAGGTGAACCACAGCACCATGAACATCAGCACGGCAGAGAACTTGATGCGCTCGGCGAACGCACCGACGATCAGGGCACCGGTGATGCCGGCGAATGTAGCCTGGAAGGCGGCGAACACGATCTCGGGAATCACCACGCCCTTGCTGAAGGTGGCGCCGTTGGCAAAGGTGCCGGCGACGTTGTCCCAGATGCCCTTCATGAACAGGCGGTCAAAACCTCCGATGAAGGCGCTGCCTTCCGTGAACGCGAGGCTGTAGCCATAAATGAACCACAACACCACGATCAGCGAGAAGCTGACCATGACCTGCATCAGCACCGACAGCATGTTCTTGCTGCGTACCAGGCCGCCGTAGAACAGCGCCAGGCCGGGGATGGTCATCAGGATCACGAGCAGGGTGGACACCATCATCCAGGCGGTATCGCCCTTGTTGGGGACCGGTGCGGCAGGTGCCGCAGCTTCTGCCGGAGCCGGTGCTGCGGCCGCTGCAGCAGCAGGCGCCGCGGCGGCAGGTGCGGGTGCCGCGGCATCAGCCGGTTTGGCGTCTGCCGGAGCTGCTGCCACTGGGGCAGCCGCGGGTGTGGTTTGCGCCCAGGCGGCCGTGCCACCGGCCAGCAGGCTCAAACCCAGTGCGAAGGAGACAAGTAGTTTTTTCATGTCAGTGTTCTCTCGGTTGTGTGAGCCTCAGAGCGCCTCTTTACCGGTTTCACCGGTACGGATACGCACGACTTGCTCGAGGTTGTACACAAAGATCTTGCCGTCGCCGATCTTGCCGGTGCGGGCCGAGCCTTCGATGGCTTCGATGACTTGATCGACCAGTTCGTCGGACACGGCAGCTTCGATCTTGACCTTGGGCAGAAAGTCGACCACGTATTCCGCGCCGCGGTACAGCTCGGTGTGGCCTTTCTGGCGACCAAAGCCCTTGACTTCGGTCACGGTGATGCCTTGCACCCCGATGGCCGAGAGACCTTCGCGCACCTCATCGAGCTTGAAGGGTTTGATGATGGCTGTAACGAGTTTCATGGGTTCTCCTCTGGTTGTGAGTTGAATCAGAAGGTGTATTTCAGGCCCAACACCACGGTGTCCTGACCGTAAAAGCGCGAGTTGCCAAAGGTGCTGGTGTAGAAGCTGCGCTTGGCATCGGTACCGATGGCGGCCAGGGAGATCACCACACCGTTGCCCATGTCCTTGGCCAAGGTCAGCGCATAGTCGCTGTAGTTGGCGGTGTTGGCCGTGTTGGAGGTCGAGTTGGTCGGCAGTGTTTGCCAGCCCACGTGCGGCGTCAGGCTAAAGCCATTGCCCAGATCGAAGTTGGCGCTCAAATCCCAGTAGCGGCTGCCATTGGTGTCCTTGTTGCCCAGGAAGTCGCCCAAGCTGTGGGAGTACTTCAGGCTGACCATCTTGTAGCTGACGCCAACATAGGCTTCGGAGGTATCGGCCTTGCTGTAGTTGACCGCACCGCCCTGCGTGTTGGCACCGCCCGAGGTGTTGCCCGGGTACTGGTAGGTGATCAGGCCGATGTCATAGCCCAGGCCGAAGGCCTCAGCCTTGTAGCCGCCGTAGAGGTCGACTTCCCAGTCACCCTTGTCGGCACCGTTGAACTCCTTGATCCACTTGATGTTGCTGGCAACAAAGGTACCGGCGTAGAAGCCGCTCTTGTGCGCAAAATCAATACCACCTTGGATCGACGGGCCGCCGGCCGTTTGCTCCAGGCCACGGAAACGGTAATCGCTGACAGCGCCGAGGTTGAAGCTCCACGTGTAGTCCGGCTCCGGCGCCTTGTCTTGCGCAAAAGCGGCGGTGCAAGCGACCAGGCTCAGGGCAGCCAATGCGGTTTTGGATTTGAGGTTCATTGCTTACTCCATAGATGAGTTAAAGGGACGAACCTGTTAAGCACGGACCGTGCCAGCACCGTTTTTAAGTCCGTGGTGCCTATTTGTCCACCGCAGGCGCTGGTTTGCGTTAAGATAACTGTATAAACAACCAGTATGCACCTGGCAGGTGCATAGCATGCGGTCAGCCGGGGCGGCCGCGCACGATGGTCTGAAGGGAGTTCTCATGAGCCTGTCTTTGGTGCAAAGCCGTGCCCTGCTTGGCTTGGACGCCGCCAGCGTCACCGTCGAGGTGCATCTGGCCAATGGCCTGCCCAGCTTCACGCTGGTCGGACTGGCAGAAACCGAAGTCAAGGAGGCGCGCGAACGTGTGCGCTCCGCCATTCAGAACGCCGGGCTGGAATTCCCCCATAACAAGCGCATCACGGTCAATCTCGCGCCGGCCGACCTCCCCAAGGACTCGGGCCGTTTCGATCTGCCAATCGCCTTGGGCATTCTGGCCGCCAGTGGACAGATCGATAACGCCCAACTCGCTGGCCACGAATTCGCTGGCGAGTTGTCGCTTTCGGGTGAGTTGCGTCCGGTGCGCGGTGCGCTGGCCATGGCGCTCGCCTTGCACCAAGACGGGGTCATCACCCGGCTGGTACTGCCCCCCGGCAGTGCCGAGGAGGCCGCCCTGGTGCCCGAAGCCCAGGTTTATCGGGCTTGTCACCTGCTCGATGTGGTGCAGCAATTCCTGCCGCCCGGCACCCGAGACGACACGGCGGATGACCGTGAAGGCTGGTCACGCACCGTATCGGCGCCCCCCGGCTCCAGCGTGGACATGCTGGACCTCGCTGACGTCAAAGGGCAGGCTGGCGCCAAACGTGCGCTCGAAATTGCCGCCGCGGGCGGCCACAGCCTGCTGCTCAGCGGCCCACCCGGCGCCGGCAAGTCGATGCTGGCGCAACGTTTTGCCGGCCTGCTGCCTGCCATGTCCACCTCGGAAGCCCTGCAAAGCGCCGCCATCGCCAGCTTGGGCGGACAGTTTTCGCTGGCGCGCTGGGGCCAGCGCCCAACCCGCAGCCCCCACCATTCCGCCAGCGCGGTGGCGCTGGTCGGTGGCGGTTCACCGCCGCGCCCGGGTGAAATCTCCATGGCGCACCATGGGGTGCTGTTTCTTGATGAACTGCCCGAGTTCCCACGCAGCGCCCTGGAAGCACTGCGCGAACCGCTGGAGACCGGCCACATCACCATCTCGCGCGCGGCGCGGCGTGCCGAGTTTCCCGCCCGCTTCCAGCTGGTGGCCGCCATGAACCCCTGCCCCTGCGGCTATCTCGGCTCGGCGTTGCGCGCCTGCCGGTGCACCCCCGACCAGGTCGCACGCTACCAGGGGCGCCTGAGCGGCCCCTTTCTGGACCGCATTGACCTGCATGTGGCCGTCGCGGCCCTGCCTGCCGGGGAGTTGCTCCAAGCACCTGCGGGTGAATCGACCCAGCAGGTGCGGACGCGCTGCCTGGCCGCGTATGAGCGGGCCCTCGCCCGTCAGGGCAAACCCAACCAGGCCCTGGCGGGTGCCGATCTGGATGTGCACACCCAACTGGACGACGCCGCGCTCAAATTCCTCAACACCGCCGCCGCGCGCCTGGGCTGGTCGGCGCGCGGAACGCACCGCACCCTCAAGGTCGCACGCACCATTGCCGATCTCGCCGGCACGCCATGCACCAGCTTGGAGCATGTGGCGGAGGCCCTTCAATACCGGCCCGCGTTGCCGCCCCATGGCTGACGGGGCAGCACCCCTGACTCACGCCGCCAAGGCAGGTGCTTCGCGCCTCATCAAAGCGGCGAACAGGCTGAGCGGATCGACCGCCTGGATCAGCACCTGCCCGCTATTGGCCTTGATGAAATGCCTGACAAGGGCGCGGTCGTCCTGGCTGCCAAACGGCGTGGGCATGATCTGCGCCTCGCTGAACTCCGGCACGCCGTGCAGCTCGTCCACCAGCAGACCCAGGGTCTGCTCGCCATGGCGCACGATGATCACCTGGCTGCTCTTGTCGATGAAGGAAGGCGTGCCGCGGATCAGGTAGCCGAAGTCGAACACCCAGACCGGTGCACTGTCTCGCCCCTCATGCTGCAGCCCCAACAGGCCGACGCAGGCGCGACGCTCCCCGGTGGATACCGTCGTGATCTTGCTCGCCGGCAGCGCTTCCAGTGCATTTTCAGCCGGCAAGGCAAACAGGGCGCCGTCCATCATGAAGGTCGCGTACTCGCGTCCGACCTGCCCCAGCAGATCGGTCTTGAGAATCGCCTGGGCTTTGGCTCCCGCGCCCGTTCGCTCCCGCACTTCGCCCAGAAACTTGAACGCGATGGCCAGCACGTCTTCGTTATAGCCGTCCGACACCTTGAATTCGCGGTAGCCGCTGGACACCGTGCAGCCCATGATGGCGTACTGCCCGTCATGCACCACGATGCGCGAGGCGCTTTGGCCATTGGGCAGCTGACTCAAGCCCGTGTCGAGTTCCAGCGCGCTGCCGACCGGTCGGGCGGGATCGGTGCTGGCAATGACGCGACCTTGCCGGTCCACAAACAGGGCCTGCATGTTCGCCTGGCCACCCAGGCCGCCCTTGAGCATGGCGGCAAACTCCGGCGCCGCATCGAACACGATGCCAATGCCACCCACGATGCGGGACTCGTTCTGCGGATCGCGGATCGCCGCGTGATAGATGTAGGTCGGCTCGTTCCCATACAGCGGCGAAGGTTCGAACGGCGTCACGCAGTAGTCTTGCTCACTGCGCAAGGCCTGTACCTGCGCCAGCGTTGCCGCATCAACATGGCGGCCGATCACGCTGCCGTCTGTTTGCCCCGGTTGGGTGCTGGCCACGATGCAACCGTCAGCGTCATAGACAAAGATCCGCGTGTAGACGGTGTACAGCCGGTTGATGTAATCCAGGATGTCGCTGATCTGCTTGCGCGCCGCCTCACTCAACGCGGGTGCGGCAAGGGCCGCTCGCAACTCCGGCGTCAACGCCCACCAGCGGCAGTCGTCTGAACGTTCGTACAGGTTGCGGTCCAGCAGATCAACCAGTAGGTGCGAGACGAATTCCGAGTCGCGCAGGCTCGAGGCCAGCACCGTTTCGTACAGATCGCCAATCGACTTGGAAAACAATTCGTTGCTGCGTGCGCCGGTCTCGCTGATCTGGTCGAGGATGGTTTTGAGCTTCATCAGTTCGCCGCGCCGGCCGGCCGTCATCACTTGGCCGTTCCAGACCACGCGCCGGATGGTATCGGCCGCGGTCATGATTTCGTACAGCGGCGCTGAAAACGACTGGGCATGCGACAGCAGGCCTTCGCGCACCGCCGGCGCCAGTGTGGCCAGCGTGTTGGTGGTCGCACCGGTGAAGGCCACATCGACCGGAATCATCACCTGGCCTTGCCAGCCCGTCGGCCCCATATAACCCTGATACCCCTCGGCGCGGAAGGTCCGAACCAGGTACTCGCGCCCAGCGAACATCAGCAGCTGCGGCGATGCACTCTGGTTGACCGGCACCTGCGCGCCGACCGGAATCCAGAGCGGATCGGCACTCTCGATGACCCGGTTCTCGCCGTCAAGCAGCAGCATGTTGGCGCGGCCGTCCGGGTCGCCGTGCGAGCGAAATATGCCCGCCATCTCCTGTTCGAAGTTGAAACACAGACAGAGCACGCCAACCACCGCACCGGTCTGCGGATGCAGCATACGCTTGGAATAGATCAATGCCTGACGCTTGGCCGGACGCAGGTTGCTGGCACGAAAGGTCTCCACGAAACCGTCACTGGCCAGCGTCTGCGCCAACAACGGATCGGTACTGCCTTCCAGCGGCGTGGCCTCATCGATCTGTACCAGAACGTTGCCGGCCGCATCCAGCAGGATGATTTCGTCGTACACCGTGTACTTGTTGCGATAGGCGCGCAGGCGCTGGCGGATGGCCGGCGCATCGTCACTCAGGCCGGCCACAAAGGCGCACAGCTCGTTGTCGGTGGCCAGGAAGCCGACGTCGGCGGTGCGCTCATAGAGGTTGCGCACCACAATGTCGATCACGTACTGGGCCTTGGTGCCGATCTCGGCCAGCACCGTGGCCACCTTCTCGCCCACCAGGCTGGTCACCAGCTCTTCTTCCAACCGGTTGAAGCCGTCACGCGTGGCGGCCATGGTCGGCAAAATGGCGCGCGCCTCTTCAGGGCAGTTCATCTTGGCGGATGATTCGATCATGCGCCACATCAGATTGAGTTCTTGGAGTGCCTGCTCGCAACGGATGACGTCGCGCATATAAGGCAGGAAGGTATCGGTTTGCAGTCTGGTTGAGGTTTCCGTTTTACGCATGTATCCCTAGCATTCTTTGGTATTGACTCACCTTCAAACCAAAGCAATTTTCGGGCCCACGCCGGGCAACGCTCAGCCGTCCACGCCGGCTGTCACTCCAGGTCCATGAGCGCATCGCGCTGCCTGAGCGCATGCGCAAAGAAGACGCCAACCAGCACCAGCACCATGCCACCAGCACCGATGACCGCTGCTGAACCGATGCGGGTCACCAGAGCGGCGGCCAACAACACGCCGACCGACTGGCCCATGAACAGTGCCGAGGCAAACAGCGAGACCGCCGTGCCGCGCGCGGTTGGTGCCATCTGCGTGGCATTGGCCTGCATGGTGTTGTGGAACATGAAGAAACCGAAACCGCCCAGCAGGCTGGCCGGAATCGCCGGCCCCCAGTGCGGCGTGACGGCAAGCACCCAGGCTGAAGCGCCCAGCAGTCCGACTCCCAGGCGCACCAGACCACGTTCGCCGAAGCGACGGATCAGGAAGCGCGCCACCGCCATGTAGAACATGCCGCCCAAGCCGAACAGCGCCACGATGGCGCCCGACACCGACAGCGAGAGGTCCAGCGTGTGGTGCAGGTGCGAGGCCCAGATCGCCATGACGCCAAAGCCGGCCGCCCCTTCGACAAAAGCCACCCCCAACACGACGCGTGACCAGCGCCCGGTCACGATGATCAGGGCCTGCGCCACAAACCCCGGGCGCACCACCGGTTGGGTGCTGTGCGCCACCTGTGGTGCCCGCCGCTGGCGCCGCAGGTCGGCCAGCAGCAGCAGCCCCACGGCACCGAACAGCAAGGTCATGAAGCCAAAAGCCCAACGCCAGCCCAGGCTGTCGGTGAACACACCGCCCAGCAACTGGCCGCCGGTAATGCCCAGCGTGGTGCCCAGCCCCACGCGTGCCAGCGTCTCCTGCCGCTGCTCATAGGCCACCGCATCGCCGATCCAGGCCAGCGACAGCGGAATGACGGCAGCCGCCCCGAGCGCCACCAGCATGCGCGCCAGCACCAGCCAGTCCAGGCTGGCGGCAAACACCGCCGCAATGCTGCCCACGCTGCAGCCCAGTGTGGCCAGGGTCACGACGCGGTACTTGCCCAAGCGGTCGCCCAGCGGGCCGTAAAACAATTGCGCCAGGCCATAGACCACGGCAAACATCGACACCACCTGCGCCGCCTGCGCCAGGCTGGCAGAGAACTCCCGCGACAGTTCGGGCAGCATGGCATCACACAGACGCTGCGCTGTCATGCTGGAGAAAGTGGCAAACGACAGCAGCAGGACGGAGCGTCGCGTGGCCGCGGAGATGGAGGCGTCACCAGAGGTCATGTGCAGTAGGAAAGTCAATCAGGTCAGCGCGTCACCGGCCGCTGCCTGATGCACACAACTTGTCATTCTAGGCAGGCGCCGCCAGGCCTGCTGCCCGCCATGACTTGCCCTCGTGTTCGGCCGGGGCTTGTCACACATCGCCAAACGCTATCAAATTAATAGCTATACACACAATGGCAGCAAGGCCCATGCAGCAAAATCATCTCTGAATTTGTCATAATCCACGCATGCACCCCACCGCCCGCAACACCCCGCACCTGATCGGCTGGCTGTCGCTGGCGCAACTCATCAGCTGGGGCAGCGTGTTCTACACCTTCGCCTTGCTGCTCGAACCTGTGGAGCGCGAGCTGGGTCTGAGCCGTGCCCAGTCTTCGCTGGGTTTCAGCCTGGCACTGCTGGCCGAAGGGCTGCTGGCCTACCCGGTGGGCCGCCTGATCGACCGCGGCCATGAGCGCGCGGTGATGACCGGCGGCTCGCTGCTGGTGGCCCTGTGCCTGGCACTGCACAGCGGCATCCACAGCACGACGGGCTTTTATGCCGTCTGGCTCGGCCTGGGCGCCGGGCTGGCGGCCACGCTCTACCCGCCGGTGTTCGCCGTGGTCATCCGGCGCTACCCCAACGACTTTCGCCGCGCCATCATCACCATCACGTTTCTGGGCGGCCTGGCCAGCACGGTGTTCATCCCGCTGTCGGCCTGGTTGATCCAGGCGCTGGGCTGGCGCCATGCCCTGCTGGTGCTGGCCGCCCTGCAGCTGCTGGTGTGCGCACCGCTGCATGCACTGGTGCTGCGGCATGCACCGCCTGGCCAGGCCCACGCCAAGAGCCTCGCGACGGCGTCCACCCCGCTCAAGCGACACTTGCTGAGCGCGCCTTTTCTGCTGGTCGGCCTTTTCATCGTGCTGCTCATGGCCGTGACCGCCGCATTGCCGGCGCACATGGTGAGCCTGCTGCGCGAGAACGGACTGGCGGAGGCCTGGGTCATCGCCGTGCCAGCCGCCATCGGCGTGCTGCAGGTGCTGGGCCGGGTGTTGCTGTATTTCTTTGAGCAGCACATGGACCTGCATCTGGCCAACCGGCTCATTCCTGGCCTGATTCCGCTGGGTTTGCTGGCGCTGCTGGCCGCTCCCTGGCTCGGTAGCGCGCAGGTGCTGCTGGTGCTCCTGTTCGTGCTGCTGTACGGCATGGGCAACGGCATGCTCACCATCGTCAAAGGCACGGCCGTTGCCGAATATGTGGACCGCACCCAAGTGGCCTCGCTCAACGGCGCGCTCGGCGTGCCGATGGCCCTGGGCCGGGCCGCGGCACCGTGGCTGCTCGGACTGCTGTGGAGCCCGTCAGGCGGTTATGCCTCGGGCTTGTGGCTGATGCTGGGTCTGAGCCTGGTCGGCGTGGCGGCCCTGGTCAGAGCCCAGCAGTTGGCGCGCCCAGGGCACTGAAGGCGGCCTGCGCTGCCACCCACAAGCCCGGCGGTTCAGTTGAGCGGCTGCAGGGTATTGCCTTCGACCCGCACACGCGCACCGACGCTGGCCGGCGCAGCCTGCTCGATGCTGTGGAAACTGCCGTCATCCATGCGCAAGTCCACGCGATAGGCCGTCACCTTTTTCATCTTTTTCTCGACCGCATTGCCGGCCATGCCACCGCCCACCGCACCGGCAATGGTGGCCAGCGTCTTGCCGTCGCCACCACCAAACTGGTTGCCGACCAGTGCGCCGAGCACACCACCGGCCACGGCACCGGCGCCACTGCCCGTGCCCTCGCGTTCCACCGGCGTCACGGCGGTCACCGTGGCGCAGTTCAGGCAGACCTCCTTGGCAGGCAACACTGTGGGGGATTTGCCCGCCGTCGCGTCGGCTTGTGCTGTCGCAGACGATCCGCTCTGGCTGGTAGCGTGCTGCTTGGCGGGCCGGCTGGCCACCGCCTTGCCTGCATCGGTTTTTTTCTCAGGTGCTGCGGCCTTCGGTTCTACCGCCGGCACGGTTTGGGAGGCGCCCAGCGCCGGCACCACCACCGGCACGGGGACCGGACTCACTGCGGCTGTGTGCAACGCCTCCTGGCGCGTTTGCACGTAATACAGTGCCGAGCCCAGGGCCACCACCGCCACGCCAAGCACACCAATCGCGGCCCACAGGGTTTGATTACGGGCCGGGCTGGAAGCGGTTTGCGAAATATCGTTCATCTTGGATTCCTCTTGCGAAAACGGTCAGAAAACTGGACGTCTCTGGCGTCACGCTTACTCTGTAACGCGCTGACAGCGCAACGGTAAACAGGAACGGACACGATTTGCATGTCTGCTTTGTAAGCTTAGGTAAATCTGTGCGTCTTGCCAAACGCACCGCCCTTCAGCAGACGAGGCGCTGGCCCTGAACACGCCAGGGCCAGCAGCGACACCTCAAAGATTGGGTGCCAGCAGACGCTGCAGCGCCTGTTCGCTCATGCCGCGGCGACGTACCTGGTCCTGCAACTGGTCAGCACCGATGCGGCCAACGTTGAAGTAGGTGCTCTGCGGATGCGCCAGATAAAAACCGCTGACACTGGCCGCCGGTGTCATGGCCAGGCTCTCAGTCAGGCCCATGCCGATCTCGCCGCATTGCAGCAGCTCGAACATGTCTTTCTTCACGCTGTGGTCCGGGCAGGCCGGGTAACCCGGCGCCGGGCGGATACCCTGGTACTTCTCGGCGATCAGTTCCTCCGGGCTCAGGTGTTCCTGCGGCGCATACCCCCACAGGTCGGTGCGCGCGCGGTGGTGCAGGCACTCGGCGAATGCCTCGGCCAGCCGGTCGGCCAGCGACTTGAGCATGATGGCGGAGTAGTCGTCATGGTCGTCCATGAAGTACTGCTCCTTCTTCTCGACGCCAATGCCGGCCGTGACGGCGAACACGCCCACGTAATCAGGCGCTGTGCCTTTCGGTGCCACGAAGTCGGCCAGGCAGCGGCTGGGCCGCATGACGCCGTCGATCACCTGCTTCTCGGTTTGCTGGCGCAGGCCGTACCAGGTCAGCGCCACCTGGCTGCGGCTCTCGTCGGTGTAGAGCTCGATGTCATCGTCGTTCACGCTGTTGGCCGGGTACAGGCCCAGCACGGCATTGGCGGTGAGCCAGCGGCCTTCGATCAGGCGCTGCAGCATGCGCTTGCCATCCGAAAAAACGCGCTGCGCTTCGGCGCCGACGATCTCGTCCTTCAGAATGGCCGGGAACGGGCCGGCCAGATCCCAGGTCTGGAAGAACGGACCCCAGTCAATGTACTTGGCGAGTTCCGCCAGGTCGAAGTTCTTGAACACGCGGCGGCCGATGAACTTCGGCTTCGCGGGCGTGTAGCCGGCCCAGGCAATCGGCGTCTTGTTGGCACGTGCCTTGTCGAGTGGCCACAGCGGCGTCTGCTTCTTGCCGGCATGCTGCTGGCGCACGCGCTCGTAGTCGGCATTGAGTTCGCCGATGTATTTGGCGGCCTGGTCCGACAGCAGGCCTTGCGCCACGCTCACGCTGCGCGAGGCATCCGGCACATAGACCACCGGCCCCTCGTAGTGCGGCGCGATCTTGACGGCGGTGTGCACACGGCTGGTGGTGGCGCCGCCAATCAGCAGCGGGATCTTCTTGATGCGGAAATGATCGTCCTTCTGCATCTCGGCCGCCACGTACTGCATCTCTTCCAGGCTGGGCGTGATCAGGCCCGAGAGGCCCACGATGTCGGCCCCCTCGACCTTGGCACGCGCCAGGATCTCGTGGCACGGCACCATGACGCCCATGTTGACGACTTCGAAGTTGTTGCACTGCAGGACCACGGTGACGATGTTCTTGCCGATGTCGTGCACGTCGCCCTTGACGGTGGCAATGATGATCTTGCCCTTGGCACGCACATCCTCGCCGGCCGCTTCCTGCTGGCGCTTTTCTTCCTCGATGTAGGGAATCAGGTGCGCCACCGCCTGCTTCATCACGCGTGCGCTTTTCACCACCTGCGGCAGGAACATCTTGCCCTGGCCGAACAGGTCGCCCACGATGTTCATGCCGTCCATCAGCGGGCCTTCGATCACGTGCAGCGGGCGCCCGCCTTTGGCCAGGATGGCCTGGTAGGCTTCTTCCGTGTCTTCGGTGATGAAGTCGGTGATGCCATGCACCAGCGCGTGCGACAGGCGCTGCGCGACGGTGGCGGCACGCCATTCGTTCTTTTTGCTGTCGTCCTTGGAGGCGCCCTTGGCACTCTCGGCAATCTCCACCAGGCGCTCGCCGGCATCCGGCCGTCGGTTGAGCACCACGTCTTCCACCCGTTCGCGCAGCATGGGCTCCAGCTCGTCGTAGACGCCGACCATGCCAGCGTTGACGATGCCCATGTCCATGCCCGCCTGGATGGCGTGGTACAGAAACACCGTATGGATGGCCTCGCGCACCGGGTCGTTGCCGCGGAAGCTGAAAGAAACGTTCGAGACACCGCCCGACACCTTGGCACCTGGCAGGTGCTGCTTGATCCAGCGCGTAGCCTCGATGAAGTCGACCGCGTAGTTGTTGTGCTCTTCGATGCCGGTGGCAATGGCAAAGATGTTGGGGTCGAAGATGATGTCTTCCGACGGGAAATCGATCTCATCCACCAGGATGCGGTAGGCGCGCTCGCAGATCTCGATCTTGCGCTCATAGGTGTCGGCCTGGCCTTTTTCGTCAAAGGCCATCACCACGGCAGCGGCGCCATAACGGCGCAGCAGTTTGGCCTGGTGCTTGAACGCCTCCACGCCTTCCTTCATGCTGATGGAGTTGACGATGCCCTTGCCCTGGATGCAGCGCAGACCGGCTTCGATCACCTCCCACTTGGAGGAGTCGATCATGATCGGCACGCGCGCGATGTCGGGCTCGCTGGCGATCAGGTTCAGAAAGCGCACCATGGCGGCCTTGCTGTCGAGCATGGCCTCGTCCATGTTGATGTCGATCACCTGCGCGCCGTTCTCCACCTGCTGACGCGCCACCGCCAGCGCTTCCTCGAACTGGCCATTCAGGATCATGCGGGCAAAGGCCTTGGAGCCGGTGACGTTGGTACGCTCGCCGATGTTGACGAACAAGCTGCCCGCGCCGATGAGCACCGGCTCCAGGCCGGACAGCTTCATGGGGGGAATGGAAATTTCGGACATGCGTCTCACCTGAAGGATTCAAAACAGGTGAGCGTCGTTGGGACATCCAAGCCTGACGACATTGAATGCCGCTGCAACGCTCCTTGGATCAACCGTGATTTTAAAGGCTTTGCGGCAGGTCTGTTGGGTACGTGTACTGAATGCGCTGTCGGCCGCTTCAGATGGCTGACGCCTGCAGCGGGATCACGCGGCGCACCTGCTCGCCCTTTTCTTGCACGGCGCGCGCGCGCAACTGGCCACAACCGCCGTCCACGTCCTGCCCGGCCGACTGCCGCAACTTGGTCAGGATGCCGCGCTGGTGCAGGCGGCGCGCCATATCGGCCGCGTGCGCCCAACTGGGCCGCTGGTAGGGCATGCCCTCACCTTCGTTGTAGGGAATCAGGTTGAGGATGGCGTACTTGCCGTGCAGCAGGCGCACCAGACCTTCAACCTCCTCCTCGGTGTCGTTGATGCCTTCGAGCAGCGTCCACTGGTACTGGATCGGATAGCCGCTGGCACGCGCATAACGCTCGGCCGCATCCACCAGCGCCTGCGGTGTCAGGCGCGGCGCCCGCGGCAACAGTTGCTCACGCAAGTCGGTCCGCGTGGTGTGCAGCGAGAGCGCCAGCGCCGGCCGCACCTGGCCTGCGTCACGCGCCATCAAGGCCTCGAAGACGCGCGGGTCACCGACGGTGGAAAACACCAGGTTCTTGTGGCCGATATTGCCGGCCGTGCCCAGCAGGTCGATGGCCTCCAACACGTTGTCCAGGTTGTGCGCCGGCTCGCCCATGCCCATGAACACGACGCGCTTCACCGGTCGGTGCTGCCGCGCCAGCGCCACCTGCGCCACGATCTCGGCGCTGCCGAGCTGGCGAATGAGGCCGGTGGTGCCGGTCATGCAGAACACGCAGCCCACGGCACAGCCGACCTGGGTGGAGACACACAAGGCCGGAATACGGCCCGGTGGCAACAGCACGCTTTCCACCAGCTGGCCGTCATGCAGCGCCACCACCAGGCGCTGTGAGCCGTCCTCCCCCGGATGTTGGGAATGCAGCGTCGTCAGACCGGCGAGTTCACGCTCGATGCCCGGCAAAGCGACGCGCAGCGTGGTCGGCAGAAAGGCCTCGATCGGCCGCTTGCCGCTGGTCTGCGGCAGCGCTTGCGACCAGAGCCGCAGCACGCGGTGTTCGTGACGGGGATTAGCACCGAGCGCGCGCAGACGCTGGCGCAGAGTTTCGATGCGCATGGGCGTGATTGTCTCCGCAAGGCCTGCGGCGGCCCATCGAACCCGTTTTCCCGCTGCCTCCGCCGTCCTTTCGACACCCACATCGACGACCGCGACTCAGTCCAGCAGTTCGATCTCACCGTAGTGCAGGCGCAGGGCGCCGCGTGCTTCCAGCTGCTTGAGGGCCTTGTTGGTACTCTGGCGGCTCACCCCCAGCATACGGGCCAGCACGTCCTGCGCCACGCGGACGCGGCGGCGCGCCACGTCGCGGCTGCCGTAACCCATGGCTAGCAGCTGCAGACGGCGCAACACGCGCTCTTCCAACGGTAGCTGGGCCAACTCCTCCAGAACGACGAAGGCCACGCGCAGCTTGCGGCAGGCCAGCCGTGCCATGTCGCGCCAGTAGACGGGGTGGGTGTCCAGCCAAGCCAACAGGTCCGCGCGCGGCACCACCAGCACCTGACTGGCCACGTCAGCCACCGCGTCGTGGGTGCGGGGCAGGCCATCGATCATCGATATCTCACCAAACCATTGATAAGGCTCCAGATAGGCCAGCACCGCGGCCTGGCCTTCGGCATCGTGGGCACCGATGCGCAGCGCACCAGCGGCCACGCAGCACAGACCATCGGCATCGCCACCGCGCGCAAACAGCGGCTCGTCCGGCGCCAGGCGGCGCCAGCGGGCCAGCCCCAGCAGTTGCTGCTGCAGCGCGTGCGGACAGGCGGCGAACCAGTCGTCGGTCTGCAAGGCTGCCTGCAAGGCGGTTGGTGCGTGGGTCGACAGGTCCATCTATGGCAGCTACGCTCAAATTGACAGCCGCCCGCGCCCTCGCCGATCCGACTTTGTCGGAATTCTGACAGACGTACCGCCCCAAACGCGGCATCCTTGAACAAATTCGAAGGAGACCGCCATGGACAACGCCACTTCCCTGCTGGTGCAATACGCCCGCTACCACCGAGATCCGCGCAACATCGCCACCCATTACGTAGGCATCCCGCTCATCGTCTTTGCCATCGGCGTGCTGCTCGCGCGCGTGCAGTTCACCATCGTCAACACCACCGTCAGCCTCGACGCCGCAGCCTATCTGCTGGCCGCCCTGTGGTACCTGCGCCAGGGGCAACGGACGATCACCCTGGCCACCCTGGCTGCCATCAGTGTGCTGCTCGTGCTGGCGCACCCGCTGGGGGGTGCCCCGCTGGCCACCTGGCTGTCGGTCGGCGTGGGAAGCTTTGTGGTGGGCTGGGTGTTCCAGTTCGTCGGTCACTTCTGGGAGGGCCGCAAGCCGGCTTTCGTGGACGATCTGCGGGGCCTGCTCGTCGGCCCGATGTTCGTCGTGGCCGAGGTCTGGTTCACGCTGGGCGGCGGCAAGCCCCTGTACGACCACATCGTGCAGCAGGCCGGCCCGATAACGCGGCGGACACCCCGCAAGACCCAGGGCGCATGACCCAGGTGTCTCCACACGCCGTACACAAAACTTCTTTTTTCATCATGACTGCATCACCCCCCCGTGCCGCCGGCGTTACGCTGGTCTTGTCCAGCCTGTTGCTGGCACTGTGCTTTGGCGCTGCCTGGTGGAGCCGCGACATGGCTTTGTTCTCGCTCACACCGCCCGGCGGCGGCGCGGCCGATGTGGCCGAGGCGCTGCGGCAGGACCTGCACCTCACCTTTTTCACCATCTGGGCCTCGCTGCTGCTGGCCACCCCGGCGCTGGCACTGTTCCCCGCCATTCGGCAGTCGGCCCGCGCCTACCAGGCATGGCGCATCTTCTGGACCGCTTCGCTTCTGGTGTTTGCCGTGCACTTCTATTGGGCCACTGTGGTCGTCTTCGGCAACGACTGGCAGCGCATCCTCCACACGCCGCGCGTAAGCGCCCCCCGCCTCGACACCGTCTTCGCCCTCTGGTGGGTGGTCGACGTCATTCTGGCCTGGACTTGGCGCACCGACGCTTGGTGGCTGCGCCTGCAACGCCTGGGCGTGCACCTGCTGGCCTTCGTGCTGTTCTTCATGGGCGCCGCGCGCGAAGGCGAGCTGGTGGCATCACGCGCACTGGGCTGGTCCATGGTCGTGGTCGTGGCCGCCGGACTCATCGCCTGGCTGGCGCACCGCCGTCAGCGCTCTACCATCTGACTTCCGCAACCTTCCGGCAAGCCGCACCATGCACATCATCGCCACCGCCCTGTCCCTCCTTGTCTGCGCCATCCACGTCTACATCCTGGTGATCGAGATGTTCTTCTGGGACAAACCGCAAGGCATCAAGGCCTTCGGCCTCAGCCCCGACTTCGCCAGGGCCACCAAGGTTCTGGCGGCCAACCAGGGGCTGTACAACGGATTCCTGGCCGCCGGCATCGCCTGGGCACTGACCACTGGCCAACGCGACGCCCTGTTGTTCGTGCTCGGCTGCGTGGCGGTGGCCGGCCTGTATGGCGCCGCCTCCTCCAGCCGCAAGATCCTGTTCGTTCAGACGGTACCCGCTACGGCCGCCATGGCGGCCATCCTTTTTCTGGGCTGACCGTCACCTCACGGATACGGGCTCAAGCCGCTTCGCGGTAGAACGGCCCGCTGTTCAAGGCCCGCGTCGCCAGCGGTGCCACCGCAGTGTGGATAGCGCCAATGTGCTCCGGCGTGGTGCCGCAGCAGCCGCCGACGATGTTGACCAGCCCCTCGGCGGCAAACTCCTTGAGCAGGCGCGAGGTGACTTCGGGCGTTTCATCAAAGCCGGTTTCGCTCATCGGGTTGGGCAGGCCGGCATTCGGGTAGCAGCTGATGAAGGTGTCAGGCGCCGCCTTGGCCAACTCCTGGATGTAGGGGCGCATCAGCGCCGCACCCAAGGCGCAGTTCAGCCCCACGGCCAGCGGCTGCGCGTGGCGCACGCTGTGCCAGAAGGCGGTGACGGTCTGGCCGCTCAGGATGCGGCCGGAGGCGTCGGTCACGGTGCCGCTGATGAGGATGGGCAGGCGCTCGCCGGAGGCCTCGAAATACTCGTCGATGGCGAACAACGCCGCCTTGGCGTTGAGGGTGTCGAAAATGGTTTCCACCAGCAGCACATCGGCGCCGCCTTCCACCAACGCTTCGACCTGCTCGTAATAGGCGGCGCGCAGCTCCTCGAAGCTGATGTTGCGCGCACCGGGGTCGTTCACGTCTGGGCTGATGCTGGCGGTCTTGGGCGTGGGGCCGAGCGCGCCAGCCACAAAGCGCGGATGGTCCGGCGTGCTGAACTTGTCGCAGGCCTCGCGCGCCAGCCGGGCAGAGGCGAGGTTCATCTCGCGCGCCAGGTGCGCCATGTCGTAGTCGGCCTGTGCCACGCTGGTGGCGCCGAAGGTGTTGGTCTCGATCAGGTCGGCGCCGGCGGCCAGATAACCTTCGTGAATGTCGCGAATGACGTCGGGCCGGGTCAGCGACAGCAGTTCGTTGTTGCCCTTGACGTCCTTGTGGAAGTCCTTGAAGCGCTCCCCGCGGTACTGCGCTTCGCCGAGCTTGAAGCGCTGGATCATAGTGCCCATGGCGCCGTCCAGAATGGCAATACGTTGGGCCAGGATGCCCGGCAAGGCCTGGGCGCGGGTGTAGTGGATGGGCTTCATAGACCGTCCATTGTAGAAAGTCCCGCCGCTGCGCGGGAAGTGCCGCGCCAAAACCCGGGACAATAGCGGGTATGAAACACCTGCTTCCCAAAGAAACCTGGGCTTTGCTGCAGCAAGAACCGGATGCGCTGTTCATTGACGTGCGCATGGAAATCGAATCGCTCTACGTGGGCCGCCCGCCGGGCGTGCACAACATTCCCTGGTACGAGTACCCGGAGCTCACGCCCGACCCAGCCGGCTTTGTCGCAGCCGTCGAGCGCGAGGCCGCCGGCAACAAAAGCCGCCCGGTCATCCTGCTGTGCCGCAGCGGCAAACGCACGCTTGACGCCGGCCTGGCGCTGGAGGCCGCCGGTTTCACCAACCTGATCAACGTGCTGCACGGCTTCGAGGGCGACCTGGACGACAGCTTCCGCCGCTCGACGCTGAACGGCTGGCGCTTCGACGGCCTGCCCTGGGAGCAGATGTAAATTTCAAACCCAATCGGGCCCCAGCTCTTTTGGAATCTGCGCCAGCCGCTCCTGTTTCGATAGCAAACATTTTGTCTCTTCAAACCATCCTGCGCCAGGTCTTCGGCTACGAAGCTTTCCGCGGCCCGCAGCAGGCCATCGTGGACCACGTGGTGGCCGGCGGCGACGCGCTGGTGCTCATGCCCACTGGCGGCGGCAAGTCGCTGTGCTACCAGATCCCGGCCATTGCGCGCCAGCAGGCCGGCCATGGCACCACCATCGTGGTGTCGCCGCTGATTGCATTGATGCACGACCAGGTTGGCGCCCTGCACGAAGCCGGCGTGGAAGCCGCCTTCCTCAACTCCAGCCTGTCGCAGGAAGCCGCTGCCCAGGTGGAAAAGCGTCTGCTGCGCGGAGAGATCACTCTGCTGTACGCGGCGCCGGAACGCGTGACGACGCCGCGTTTTCTGGCCCAGCTCGATTCACTCTACGAACGCGGCCAGGTGGCGCTGTTCGCCATCGACGAAGCGCATTGCGTCAGCCAGTGGGGCCACGACTTCCGGCCGGAGTACCGGGCACTGACGGTGCTGCACGAACGCTATCCGACAGTGCCGCGCATGGCGCTGACCGCCACCGCCGATGCGCTGACGCGCGCCGACATCGTGGAGCGGCTGCAGTTGGAGGAGGCGCGGCAGTTCGTCAGCAGCTTCGACCGCCCCAACATCCGCTACACCATTGTCGAGAAGAAGGATGCCACCACCCAGCTGCTACGCTTCATCGAGCGCGAGCACGAGGGTGACGCCGGCATCGTCTACTGCCAGTCGCGCCGCAAGGTGGAGGACATCGCGCAGACGCTGTGCGACGCCGGCCTGAAGGCCTTGCCCTACCACGCCGGGCTCGACCAGGCCGTGCGCCAGGCCAACCAGGACCGCTTCCTGCGCGAAGAGGGCCAGGTGATGGTGGCCACCATCGCCTTCGGCATGGGCATCGACAAGCCGGACGTGCGCTTCGTCGCGCACCTGGACATGCCGAAAAACATCGAAGGCTACTACCAGGAGACCGGCCGCGCCGGGCGTGACGGTGCGGCTGCCGACGCCTGGATGGCCTATGGCCTGCAGGACGTGGTGAACCAGCGCCGCATGATCGACGAGAGCCCGGCCGGCGAGGAATTCAAGCAGGTGATGCGCGAGAAGCTCGACGCCTTGCTGACGCTGGCTGAGGCGACCGATTGCCGGCGCGTGCGCCTGCTCGGCTACTTCGGCGAGAAGAGCGCGCCTTGCGGCAACTGCGACAACTGCCTGCACCCGCCGGCGGTGTGGGACGGCACCGACGCGGCGCGCAAGCTGCTCAGCACCATCTACCGCGTGCAGCAGATGAGCAGCATCAGCTTCGGCGCCGGCCACATCATGGACATCCTGCGTGGCAAGGACACCGAGAAGGTGAAGCAGTACGGGCATGAAACCCTGAGCACCTTCGGCCTCGGCGCCGAGTTCAGCGAAGCGCAACTGCGCGGCGTGCTGCGCCAGCTGATTGCCATCGGCGCCGTCGGCGTTGATGCACAGGCCTTCAACACGCTCTACCTGACCGAGGGTTCGCGCGCCGTGCTCAAGGGCGAGGTCACGGTGCAGTTGCGCGAATCGGTCTCGGCGCCGACCACCAAACGCTCACGCCGCGCCGGCGTCACGGCACCGGCGGCCGTCAACCTGGGCGTCGATGACCAGGTGCGCTTCATCAACCTGAAAGCCTGGCGTGCCGAGGTGGCGCGCGAACACAACCTGCCAGCCTATGTGATCTTCCACGACGCCACACTGGCCGAGATTGCCCAGCGCAGCCCGCAAACATTGGACGATCTGCAGGGCATCAGCGGCATCGGCGAGAAGAAGTTGCAGGCCTATGGCGAGGCCGTGCTGCGCGTCATTTCGCTATCGAATCCATAGCGTCTTGCGCTTGTTTGGCAAGGGCTAAGCAGCCTTTTTATCTTCAACCTGAACCGGCTGCAGACCCAAGCCCGCCAGGTAGGTGTCGAAGATCTGACTGCCCGTGGCCACCAGATCAAAAGCCTCCGGGTCCAGCAGCCAGTTCTGGATCAAGCCGTCGATCATCACGTGCAGCCCCAGCGCGGCGGTGTTCACATCCACGGAGAGGGGACGCCCGCGCAATTCGGTCACCTGCTGCATCGCTTGCGTGGTGCGCGCCAGGCACTCGTTGCGCACCCGCAGGTGGCGTTCTTTCACCCCCAGCAACTCGGCCACGTACTCCACCTTGTGTGTGGCGATGTCGAACACGCGTTGGGTCTGGGCATCGGTCGCTGTCTTGCGCAAAGCTTCCAGCATGGCCACGCGCAGTTCCAGCACCGGACACTGCGCATGCATGGACACCGCACATTGCAGCGACTCCTCCAAGGGCAGTGACACGCGCTCCATCATGGCGTTGAAAAGATCAGCCTTGTCCTTGAAATGCCAGTAGATGGCACCGCGTGTGGTGCCGGCTGCCACGGCAATCTCGTTGAGCGAGGTGCGCGAGACACCGCGTTCGTGGAACAGCTGTTCGGCGGCATCCAGCAGGCTACAGCGCGTAGCCTGCGCATCCGCCTTGGTGCGACGAACCATAGGGGTACCCTCCAACGTATTTGTAATACCCCAACTATACATACATTCACGCTTGTATGTATACTCCTTTCTTTTAATTGACCTAATTCATCCGCAAAATGGCCTCTACTGCGGCTTGCCGCCGGCCATTCACCCTTACCCCCGAAGGAACGTCATGTCTGCCTTGATCGATATCAAGCCCGCGCTCTCCCATTTGTCGTCACGTGGCGGCGTGGCGCTGACCAGTCTGAGCCTCAGCCTGCTGCTCGCCGCCTGCGGCCCATCGTCCCCGCCGGCTGGCGCCGGCCCCGGCGGCATGCCGCCGGCCGAGGTCGGTGTCGTCACCGTCACACCGGGCGACATTGGTTTGGTGAGCGAACTACCGGGCCGGCTGGAAGCTTCGCGCGTGGCGCAAGTGCGCGCCCGTGTCGCCGGCATCCTGCAGCAACGCCTGTTCCGCGAAGGCAGCGATGTGCAGGCCGGCCAGCCACTGTTCCGCATCGACCCGGCGCCCTACGCCGCTGCGCTGGCGCGTGCCGAGGCCAATCTGGCCCAGGCCGCGACGCTGGCCGAGCGCTACAAGCCGCTGGTCGAAGCCAATGCCGTGAGCAAGCAGGAATATGCCAATGCCGTCGCTGCGCACAAAGTGGCCGAGGCCGACGCGCAGACCGCACGCATCAACCTGGGTTACGCCAACATCACCTCACCCATCTCGGGCCGCATCGGCCGCGCGCTGGTGACCGAAGGCGCGCTGGTCGGCCAGGGCGAAGCCACGCAACTGGCCGTGGTCCAGCAGATCAACCCGATGTATGTGAACTTCACGCAGTCGGCCGGTGAAGTCATGGCGCTGCGCCGCGCCATGGAGCAGGGCCAACTCAAGCGTGCCGGCAAGGACGCTGCCAGTGTGCGCATCGTGCTGGAAGACGGCAGTGAATACGCCCAGGCCGGCAAACTGCTGTTCTCGGACCTGACGGTGGACACCACCTCGGGCCAGATCACACTGCGCGCCGAAGTACCCAACCCGGGCGGCACGCTGCTGCCAGGCCTGTACGTGCGCGTGCGGCTGGAGCAGGCCCAGGCCAGCAACGCCATCACCCTGCCGCAGCAGGCGGTGACGCGTTCGCCGCAGGGCGATAGCGTGATGGTGGTGGGTGCCGACGGCAAGGTCAGCCCGCGCACGATCAAGGTCGGCAACCAGCAGGGTGGCCAGTGGGTCATCCTGGACGGTCTGAAGGCCGGCGAACAGGTCATGGTGGACGGCTTCCAGAAGCTGCGCGGTGACGCCCCGGTCAAACCCGTGGCATGGCAGCCGCCGGGCAGCAAACCTGCAGCCGCACCGGCCGCATCTTCCCCCGCGCCAGCGGCCTCAGCGCCGGCTTCTGCGGCTTCGCGCCCCGCTCGCTAAAGGGATTCCAACATGGCGAAATTCTTCATCGAGCGCCCCATCTTCGCGTGGGTGATTGCGCTCTTCATCATCGTGCTGGGTAGCGTGGCGATCACCCAGTTACCGATTGCCCAATACCCGCCGGTGGCGCCACCCTCCATCGTGGTGTCGGCCACCTACCCCGGCGCCTCGGCACAGACGCTGGAAGACAGCGTGCTGTCCATCATCGAGCGCGAGATGAACGGCTCGCCCGGCCTGATCTACATGGAGTCGGTGGCGCAGGCCAACGGCACCGGCCAGATCACCATCAGCTACGAGCCCGGCACCAACGCCGACCTGGCGCAGGTGGACGTGCAGAACCGTCTGTCGCGCGCCACGCCGCGCCTGCCGGTGGCCGTGACACAGCAGGGCGTGCGCGTCGACAAGTCGCGCAGCAACTTCCTGCTGTTCACCATCCTGTCCTCGGACGATCCGGCCTGGGACCCGGTGGCCCTGGGCGACTACGCGTCGCGCAACGTGCTGCCCGAAATCCAGCGCCTGCCTGGTGTCGGCCAAGCCCAGCTGTTCGGCACCGAACGCGCCATGCGCATCTGGATCGACCCGGCCAAGCTACTGGGCTACAACCTGTCGGCGGCCGACGTGACGAACGCCATCCGCGCCCAGAATGCCCAGGTCGCCTCGGGCGAAATCGGCAGCCTGCCCAATGTGGCCGGCCAGGGCATCGCCGCCACTGTGGTGGTCAATGGCCAGCTCTCCAGCCTTGAGCAATTCGGCGGCATTGTGCTGCGCGCCAACGCCGACGGCTCCGCCGTGCGCCTGAAGGACGTGGCCCGCATCGAGTTGGGCGGACAGACCTATGCCACCTCGGCACGCCTGAACGGCAAGCCGTCCACCGGTATCGGGGTGCAGCTGTCGCCCAGCGGCAATGCGCTGGCCACGGCGCAGGCGGTACGCGACAAGCTGCAGGAACTGGAGGCGTATTTCCCCAAGGGCATGAAGTGGGCCATTCCCTACGACAGCTCGCGCTTCATCAAGATCTCGATCTCGCAAGTGGCTGAGACGCTATTCGAAGCCGTGGCGCTGGTGTTCCTGGTGATGTTCCTGTTCCTGCAGAACTGGCGCTACACCCTGATTCCGACCATCGTGGTGCCGGTGGCGCTGCTGGGCACCTTTGCCACGTTGCTGGCGCTGGGCTTCTCCATCAATGTGCTGACCATGTTCGGCATGGTGCTGGTGATCGGCATCGTGGTGGACGACGCCATCGTGGTGGTGGAAAACGTCGAACGCATCATGAGCGAAGAAGGCCTGCCGCCTCGGCAAGCCACGCGCAAGGCCATGGGCCAGATCTCGGGCGCCATCGTCGGCGTGACCGTGGTGCTGATCTCGGTGTTCGTGCCACTGGCTTTCTTCAGCGGCTCGGTCGGCAACATCTACCGCCAGTTCGCGGTCGTGATGGGCGCCTCGATCGCCTTCTCCGCCTTCTTCGCGCTGTCGCTGACACCCGCCTTGTGCGCCACGCTGCTGCAACCGGTGGAAGCCGGTCATCACCATGAGAAGAAGGGTTTCTTCGGCTGGTTCAACCGCGGTTTTTCCCGCACTGCCAAAGGGTATGAAAGCTGGGTCGCCCGGTTGCTGCCGCGTGCTGCCCGCACGCTGGTGATCTATGCCGCCATCCTGGCGGCGGTGGCCGTCGTGTACACGCGTCTGCCGAGTTCCTTCCTGCCCAATGAAGACCAGGGCACCATGCTGGTGAACGTGCAGCTGCCGCCGGGCGCCACCCAGGAACGCACCTTGAGCGTGATGCAACAGGTCGAGGGTTTCATCCTCAAGCAACCGGAAGTGCAGAGCATGGTCGGCGTGCTCGGCTTCAGCTTCTCAGGTCAAGGCCAGAATGCCGCACTGGCTTTCGTCACGCTCAAGGACTGGTCCGAACGCCATGCCCCGGGTAGTTCGGCCCAGGATCTGGCCGGCCGCGCCTTCGGTGCGCTGATGGGCATCCGCGACGCCTTCATCTTCCCCTTGAGCCCACCGTCGATTCCTGAACTGGGCTCCTCCTCCGGTTTCAGCTTCCGGCTGCAGGACCGCGCCGGCCTGGGCCACGACGCCCTGCTGGCCGCCCGCAACCAGTTGCTGGGCATGGCCGCCAAGAGCCAGGTCATCACCCAGGTGCGCCCCGACGGCCTGGAAGATGCGGCCCAGTTGCAGCTCGACATCGACCGCGACAAGGCCAACGCCCTGGGGGTCGGTTTCGACGCCATCAACAGCGTCATCTCCACCGCGCTGGGTTCGAGCTACATCAACGACTTCCCCAACGCGGGACGCCTGCAACGCGTGGTGGTGCAGGCCGATGCGCCGGCGCGCATGCAGCCGGAAGACCTGCTCAAACTCAGTGTGCCCAACAGCCGCGGGCAGATGGTGCCGCTTTCCACCTTTGCCAGCACGCGCTGGATCCAGGGTGCGATGCAGACCGTGCGCTACAACGGCTACCCGGCCATGCGCATCAGCGGCAGCGCCGCACCGGGCTACAGCACTGGCGCCGCCATGGAAGAAATGGAAAAGCTGGCGGCCCAGTTGCCGCAGGGCTTTGGTTTCGAATGGACCGGCCTGTCGCGCGAAGAGAAACTGGCCGGTGCCCAGGCTCTGATCGTCTACGGCTTCTCCATCCTGGCGGTGTTCCTGTGCCTGGCCGCGCTCTACGAGAGCTGGACCATTCCGCTGGCCGTCATCCTGGTGGTGCCGTTAGGTGTGCTGGGCGTGCTGCTGGCCACGCTGTTGCGCAGCTACGCCAATGACGTGTATTTCCAGGTCGGCCTGATCACCATCATCGGCCTGTCGGCCAAGAACGCCATCCTGATCATCGAGTTCGCCAAGGACCTGCAGGCCCAGGGCAAGAGCCTGGTCGCAGCGGCACTGGAAGCGGCACACCTGCGTTTCCGCCCCATCGTCATGACCTCCATGGCCTTTACGCTCGGCGTACTGCCGCTGGCCATCGCCTCGGGCGCCGGCTCGGCCAGCCAGCGAGCGATTGGCACCGGCGTGATCGGCGGCATGATCACCGGCACCGTGCTGGCGGTGGTGTTCGTGCCTATCTTCTTCGTGGTGGTGCGCAGCGTGTTCAAGGGCAGCGCACGTCAACACCAAGTCCACGCGCACGATGCTGCGCACATGGGAGTGCATCCGCATGAGTAACCCTCTTTTCTTACGCACCTGGCCGGCGCTGGCCGCTGCTGCAGTACTGGCCGGCTGCTCGCTGATTCCCACCTACGAGCGCCCGGCCGCCCCCGTGGCCAAGCAGTGGTCTGATGCCAAAACGGCTGGGGCAGCGGCCTCGCTGGCCGCCGACCTTGACTGGCAAGACTTCATTGGCGACACCAACCTGCGCTCGGTGATCCGGCTGGCGCTGGACAACAACCGCGACCTGCGCGTGGCGGTGCTCAATATCGAGCAGGCGCGCGCCCAGTACCAGATTCGCCGGGCCGACCAGCTGCCGACGATCAGCGCGGGTGTCACTGGCAGCCGGCAGTCGACCTCGGAACTCACCAAGAGCATTACCTCCAGCTACAGCGCCGGCTTGAACATCCCGGCCTCGGCGGCCTGGGAGCTCGACTTCTTCGGCCGCCTGGGCAGCCTGAAAGAGGCGGCCCTGGCCCAATACCTGGCGACCGAAGAGGCACGCAAGGCGGCACAGATTTCCCTGATCGCCTCGGTCGCCAGCACCTGGCTCAGCCTGCAGGCCAACACCGAACTGCTGGATCTAGCGCAACGCACACTCGCCACCCGCGAAGACTCGCTGCGCCTGACCCGCCTGCGTTTCGACAATGGCGCCACCTCGGCACTGGACTTGCGACAGGCCGAGTCGCTGACCGCCGCGGCCCGCGCCACGGCGGCACAGCAACAACGGCTGCGGGCGCAAGACATCAACGCCCTCACGCTGCTCGTCGGCCAAACCGTGCCTGACCCGTTGTTACGCGCCACCGAGGCCACCCCATTCGCCTCCATGTTCAAGGACCTTCCGGTCGGCTTGCCGTCCGAGGTCCTGACACGCCGGCCCGACATTCGCCAGGCCGAGCAGCAGCTGATTGCCGCCAATGCCAGCATTGGCGCTGCGCGAGCAGCGTTTTTCCCGCGCATCTCGCTCACCGCCTTTGCCGGCTCGGCCAGCAGCGACCTGGACAATCTGTTCAAGAGCGGCACCTGGGGTTGGACCCTGGCTCCCTCGGCCCTGGTGCCGATTTTTGACGGCGGCCGCAACCGGGCCAACCTCGAATCGTCCAAAGCCGGGCGCGAGATTGCCGTGGCCCAGTACGAAAAGGCGATCCAGACTGCTTTTCGTGAAGTAGCCGACACCTTGGCCGGCCGCGCCACGCTGGGCGAACAACTGCAGGCACAACAGGCGCAAGCCAGCGCCGAGGCCGAACGGGCACAGCTGGCCGAGTTGCGTTACCGCAATGGCGTGGCCAGTTCGCTGGACTTGCTGGATGCCCAGCGCTCCCTGTTTGCAGTGCAACAACTGGTCGCGCAGACCCGGCTGGCGCAGCAACAGAATCAGGTTTCCCTTTACAAGGCGCTGGGGGGTGGCTGGACGCCCCCGGTGCAGAAGATGGAAGAAAAGCAGGCGGGGCTGTGAAGTACAGGCCGCAGGCCGGGACATGGTGGCGGCTTTCGCGGTAAATTGCCGCCATGCGAAAACCCAGCCAGCCGCCTGATGCCTTCTGCCTCGTGATGACTACCACGGCCTCTGAGGCCGAGGCGGAAACCATGGCTCGGCAGATCGTTCAGGCGCGACTGGCCGCCTGCGTGCAAGTGCAGGCGATCAAAAGCTTCTATGTCTGGAAAGAGCGGCCCTGCGCAGAAAAGGAGTGGCTGCTGTTGATCAAGTCCCGTGCGGCGGTCTATCAGGCGCTGGAGGATTTCATCCGCGCCCATCACCGCTACGAGACACCCGAGATCGTGCAATTGCCGATCACGGCGGGCTCAGCCGACTATCTGCATTGGCTGGCCCTGCAAACCGGCGCCTGACAGCGCCGGTTTTTGCCATTTAATGGCTGCGGAAGCTGGTCTCGTAGGAGATGGCAGCACCGGTCATGGTGTTTTGCAGGCGGGCAATGGCCCGGCGATGACGCTCACCCCGGGCGCCATCGCGCTGATGCTGACGATGCTGCTGGATCAAGTTGTTGAGCTTGCTGCGGCAAGGATCGAGCACACCGGCCAGATGCAGGGCAATGTAGGCGACGTGGTCGGCGTGGGTCTGACGGAACTCGTCAGTCCACTCTTTGAAAAGCTGCCATTTGTAAGTGCCCTTTTCCGGCACCTTGATGGGATCTTTGTTCATAACCGCAATACAAAAATGGAGGAAATGAAGGTCTTTCGCAGCCAAGCCTTTTCTTCAGGCTGGCTGGTTCAGACCTTCGCCATGTGGTTATCACGTATGAGACCCGTCCGCGGTTGACAGCTTCGTGTAATTTTTTTCTTTGGCCATCGCCAGACAGCCTCTAAAGCCATTTCTCCAGAAGGGTTACTGGAGGAATCCCATACTGCGCGCCTCGCGTACTTCCGGCTTGATCCGGTGCTCAGCCTCCAGCTGCGCCAGGAACTCAAGCTCCTCCATCTCTGTGCCCAGAATGAGGGCCTGGCGCCGCACCGCCGCGAAGTCCCCCAGGCACAGTTGGTCGAGCAGGACCAAACGGCTGCGCATCTCTGCCGTCAGTCGACTCGTATCACCCCCCAACGCCTCCGCCACGAACATGGCTTCACGCTGGGCCTGCGTCAGCGGCTTGAAGCGGATCTTGAACGTGAACCGCCGCAAGGCGGCCTGGTCGATGCGGTCCAGCAAATTGGTTGTGCAGATGAAAATGCCGTTGAACCGCTCCATGCCTTGCAGCATCTCATTGACCTCGGTGACTTCGTAGGTGCGCTGGGCACCGCGCCGGTCCTGCAGGAAACTGTCAGCTTCATCGAGCAGCAACAAGGCGTTTTCGCTCTCAGCCTCGGCAAACATGGCGGCCATGTTCTGCTCGGTCTCACCAATGAACTTGCTCATGATGTCGCTGGCCTGGCGAATCAGGAGGGGGCAGCCCAGCACGTTGGCGATGTGTTCGGCCAGTGCCGTCTTGCCGGTTCCAGGCGGGCCATAGAAGCACAAGGACCCATGCCCGCGCGCCTGCAGGGCCTGCACCATGCGCGCCACCTCGTAGCGGCTTTCCAGGTTGAGGAGATCAAGCTGGTACTGTGTCACCATGCGACGCGCCAGGGTGCCGCTGTCCCGGTTACCCAGAGCCTGATCGGCATTGCGCAACTGTCGCTCGATCAGCGACTCCATGCGCCGCGCCTCGGTATCGGCCATCTCCACCGCCTTCACCGTCTTTTCCGGCGCCACCTCACCGACCAGCCCCGCAAAGCGCACTGCGGTCCTGATCTGCGCCGGTGTCAGCCCTTTACGCGCCGTCAACCTGGCCACGAAAGCCTCCGATACGGGCACCCCCTCCAACGTCTTGCGGACCAACCCCTCACGTGCACCTGGCGCCGGGGACTTGAGTTCGAGGTGGTAGGCAAAGCGGCGGCGGAAGGCCGGGTCGATCTGCTCGATGCGATTGGTCACCCAGATGGTGGGCACCGGATTGGATTCCAGTATCTGGTTGACCCAGGCCTTACCACTGACGCTTCCACTAGCCGGCACCGCCACCTGCTCGGCCCGCGCCAGCAACTGGGCGGCCTCGGTGGAGATCGGGGGGAACACATCCTCCACCTCGTCAAACAACAACGCCGCCTGGGCACTGCCCTTGAGAAAAACCTGGGCAATCTGCAGCGAGCGGTAGCGGTCACGGCCGCTGAGCGAGTTGCCGTCACGATCAGCGTATTCGACTTCGAAGAGATCCAGTCCCGCCGCTTGCGCCACCACCTTGGCCAGTTCCGTCTTGCCCGTGCCAGGCGGACCATACAGCAGCACATTGACCCCGGCCTCCTTGCGCGTCACGGCGTGACGCAATAGGGCACACAGCATCTGCGCGTCATCCTCGACGAAAGCAAAATCGCTCATGGCCAGATGGCTTCTGGCCGAAGGCCGGGTGAACACGGCCATCAACTCGGATTGGTCTCGGTACTGCCGCATCAACACCGGCGGCAGTTTTTCACTGACCTTCATCAGATCGGCCAGGTCGGTAATGTTGTGCTCGGAAATCAGGTTGTCCACCAGGCCAATGCGCTCCAGGCGTGAACCGGCGCGCAGCGCCTCCCCGACCTCGGTCGGATTCACGCCGGCCACTTCGGCAATCACGGCGTAGGCCTCGGGCGCATTGTTGACCTTGAATTCCACCAGCACGCTACGCAACTCGCGCTGGTAACGCGCCAGCGTGCCGTACAGCAGCAAGGCGCGCTCGGCTTGGTTGAGCTGCAGCAGGCCGGCGAGGGCATCGATATTCTTCTCCACCAACGTGGACTGCTTTTTTAATGCCTGTGCCAGCCAATCACGCGTCACCGCCAACACGGTCAGCAAGTCCTTGGGTTGGTCCTTGGCGTATTCGTCCAGGTAGAAAAACAGTGTGCCTTCCTCGTACGGACCGCGCCAGTCGCCGAAGCGGGCCAGAAACTCACGGTCACTCAAGGACTCCTGGCCATGCCACAACTCATTGCCCGCGCAGCGGCGGATCAGGAACTCGCGCAGCCGCTGCAGCACGGATGCTGGCCACACCAGATGTCGCCCAGCCAGTGACACCACGCCCGCCAAGTCGCGCCGGGCATTGAACCCGCCCCCGGTACGCGCGGCCAGCGTCAGGATGAAATGCGAGCACATCAGATCCAACACCGGTGCTTGCCCGAGCCCCGGTGAAACGAGGACCTGCCCATTCGCCCTCTCGGCTACCAAACGCTTGACCATCAAACGCCTCCAGCTCGGATATCTGTGTGAGCCACGATAACCCAGTCTGCGCCGCGAGGGAAGTCTTTACCGCAAAGCTCGCAGGCTGACGAAAACCCGATTGACGATCACCCTTACCTCGGTCAGGCTCTCGGCTGGACACTTTGCCTCATATTTGGAGACCTCATGGATACCCGGCAACTGCAGACCGCGCTGACTGACTATTTCGCACCCTGGATCCAGGCACTTCATCTTGAGGTCGTATCCAGCGATGCCAACCAAGTCACGTTGCGTCTGCCGCACAGCGATGCGTTGGCACGCACGGGTGGCATGGTGTGCGGCCAGGCCATGATGGCTGCCGCCGATACGGCCATGGCCTTGGCCGTCTTCAGCCACTTCGGGCAATTCCGCCCCTGCACCACGGTGCAGATGAGCAGCAGCTTTCTCAAACCCCTGTCGGGTCAGGATGGCTTGGTTGAGGCCCGGCTGTTGCGGGTTGGCAAATCACTGGCCTTCGGTGAAATCGATATCCGTAGCGTCTCTGACAGCAAAAGTGTTTGCCGCGCTTCGACCACTTACGCGCTGCTCTAGCCTTTAGGGGTGCTGCGCGGCCTCAATTCCAGCCGATCACGTCCAGACCTTTCTCGCTGATGCAGCGCTGCACAAAATTGCGATAGGTGCTGCTGGGCTTGTCCTGCATGGCTCCGCTCACGGCGCCCGCCGAACCGCCAACCGCCGCCCCGGTGGCGCCGGCACGCATCACTCCTTCTGTATCGCGCCCCGTCACCAAGGCGCCGACAGCGGCTGCCACGCCAACGGTGGCCGCGCCCTGCCCGGCCCGGCGTGCCACGGCATTGTTCTTCACGTCTGGCGTCAAGCCGGCCGCTTGCGCGCGCGCCAGGCAGGCATCCACCTCTTGCTGCGCCCGGGCTTCCCCCATTCGCTTGAGGGCGGCATTCGGGTAAAGCACAGGCCGAGCCGAGGAACTGCCGGGACCGCTGGCCGCACAGGCCGTCAGCAATAACAGCGGGAGAAGGAATGACTTTGAAAGTTTCATGTCTGCCTAACGGTTGCGGCATCCCCTGCGCCGACTACAGCGGGACCTCATGTTTGTGAAAATGTAAAATCTGCCCAGTTGTTATAACTGCCGCATTAAGCAAGAAGGAAACACCATGTCGAACCCGACCCCTGCACATGACGCCAGCCAAGCTGATCCGCTCGAGAGCATCGTGCACTCCATTCCTGTTGTGATTCCCGTGGTTGGCGGCTTGCTGATCTTCCTGCTGGCCTTTATCGCCGTGTTCATGGCCTGATCACGCGTCTTCAGAAACGGGCTTGCTCCGCTGATTGCCGGTCCGTTTCTCCCCTTGCTCTCCCTGTTTCCTACCGCGCTTCAACCTGATGCGGTAGCGGCACCAATCTCCTTGCCGCGTTTGCCTTGACGGCTCCCATGTTGCCGGAAATTTCTTCCTCGCAACGTCTCTTGATCCCCTTCTGACCCAGCCGGGTGCGTTCGTTCCATTGACGCTGACCACGGCCTCTCATCGCATTGGCGATACAGCAAGGTCGTTTTCGTTTCAAAATTCACGGCAACATAACATCATGCGAGTTTTGCATAGATTTTGGCTGTCATCGCGGCGTAACAAACAGGCAAGTTCATACAATGAGCCCCGCCGCAGATCAATTCCACGGCTGATTTTTTCCAAGCTGACGCATCCGGCCGCCAAGGCGCACGGCGTGCCAGCTTCGAAAAGATTATTCAACTAGGAGCCTCTCCCATGAACTCTCCCGTGATGCAGGGCATTCACCTCAATGCGCCGAGCTATGTGAAAAACCCCAAACTGCTGGCCTGGGTGGCCGACATGGCGGCCTTGTGCAAACCCGATGCCATCTACTGGTGCGACGGCAGCGACGAGGAATACAAACGCCTGTGCGACCAGTTGGTCCAAGCTGGCACCTTCATCAAGCTCAATGACGCCAAGCGCCCCAACAGCTATCTGTGCCGCTCGGATGCCAGCGATGTGGCCCGCGTGGAAGACCGCACCTTCATCTGCTCGGCCCGCAAGGAAGACGCCGGCCCGACCAACAACTGGGTCGAGCCGACCGAGATGCGCGCCCAGCTGCAATACGGCACGGCCGATGGCAAGCCCGCCCTGTTCAATGGCTGCATGAAAGGCCGCACCATGTATGTGGTGCCGTTCTCCATGGGTCCGCTGGGCAGTGACATCGCCCACATCGGCGTTGAACTCTCTGACAGCGCCTACGTGGCCGTCAACATGAAGCTCATGACGCGCATGGGCAAGGCTGTCTATGACGTGCTTGGCACCGACGGCGAGTTCGTGCCAGCCATGCACACCGTCGGCGCCCCCCTGGAAGCGGGCCAAAAGGACGGCAGCTGGCCCTGCAACCAGACCAAATACATCGTGCACTACCCCGAGACACGCGAGATCTGGTCCTACGGTTCCGGCTACGGCGGCAACGCCTTGCTGGGCAAGAAGTGCTTCGCGCTGCGTATCGCCTCCAACATGGGCCGCGAGCAGGGCTGGCTGGCTGAGCACATGCTGATCCTCGGTGTGACCAACCCGCAAGGCAAGAAGTACCACGTGGCAGCGGCCTTCCCCAGCGCCTGTGGCAAGACCAATTTCTCGATGCTGGTGCCGCCGAAGGAGTTCGTGGGCTGGAAGGTCACGACCATTGGTGATGACATTGCCTGGGTCAAGCCCGGCAAAGACGGCCGCATGTACGCCATCAACCCGGAAGCGGGCTACTTCGGCGTCGCCCCCGGCACCAACTACAAGACCAATCCGAACTGCATGGATTCGCTCAAGAGCGACGTGATCTATACCAACGTCGCACTGACCGATGACGGCGACGTCTGGTGGGAAGGCATGGACGGCGACGCACCGGCGCACGCCATCGACTGGCAAGGCAAGGACTGGACCCCGCAGATCGCCAAGGAAACCGGCGCCAAGGCTGCCCACCCGAACTCGCGCTTCACCGTGGCCGCCACCAACAACCCGGCGCTGGATCCCGAATGGGACAACCCGAAGGGTGTGGCCATTGATGCCTTCATCTTCGGTGGCCGCCGCTCCAACACCGTGCCGCTGGTGACCGAGGCCCGCAACTGGGTGGAAGGCGTCTACATGGCCGCCACCATGGGTTCGGAAACCACTGCCGCCATCATCGGCCAGCAGGGCGTGGTGCGCCGCGACCCGTTCGCCATGCTGCCCTTCACCGGCTACCACATGGGCGACTACTTCCAGCATTGGCTCAACCTGGGCGAGAAGGTTGCCGCCCAGGGCGGCCGCCTGCCGGCCATTTTCACCACCAACTGGTTCCGCAAGGGCGAAGACGGCAAGTTCGTCTGGCCCGGTTATGGCGAAAACATGCGCGTGCTGAAGTGGATGATCGACCGCATCGAGGACGAAGCCAAGGGCAAGGAACACTTCTACGGCCTGAGCCCGACCTACGAGGAAATCAACTGGAAGGGCCTGGACTTCACGCCTGAGCAGTTCCACGCGGTGAACAGCATCGACAAGCAGCAGTGGCTGGCCGAACTCAAGCTGCATGATGTGCTGTTCGAGCAGATCGACGCTCGCCTGCCCAAGGCACTGCGCGATACGCGCCAGCGCATTGAAAAACTGCTGAGCGCCTGAGCATCACCTTGGCGCGCAAGCGCCAGCCAACAAAAAAGCCACCGCATGCGGTGGCTTTTTTTACGTCGTGTGAATCTGAAGATTCAGGACATCAGGATCAGGCTTCCTGGCGTGTACGGGCGGCTTGCAGATCGGCCATCACCCGCTCATCTTTGCGTGCCAGTTCCCACAGCCGCTCATCAGCACGCTTGCGAGCCACGCCACGCGACCAGTCATCCAGTGCTTTGATCGAGCGTGCAGCCAAACGGCGCGCCGTGTCTGCCAACAAGGCGATGGCGGCAAAGCCCACCACCCACAACACAACCCAGCCAGCCAGCAGATGGCCATCGGCCCAGGTGTCGACCAATTGGTCAGCCACCACAACCAATGCCGCCACCATGGCAGCCAGCAACATGGCAGCCAGACCTTTGGTGGTATCAAAACCCTTGCGCATCTGGCCGGCAGCGGCCACAGCATTCTCGAAACGGGCAACGCCCGGATGGCTGCTGGGGTATTCAACGTGTACAAAACTGGTCATGATGGACCTCCTTAACGAAACAAAATCTTTGCGATGTCGTGATATTAGGGTTATCTCTAATGTGACTCAACTTTATTGTTGTGATGCACAATATTCACCACAGTGATATATTAAGCCTTGCCCATGAATCCGCTTAACTTTCGCACGCTGGATCTCAATCTGCTTCGTGTCTTTAATGAAGTCATGGTGGAGCGCAGTCTGACAAAAGCCGCAAGTAAGCTATCACTTACACAACCGGCCGTCAGCAATGCCCTGCGTCGCCTGCGTGAAACACTTGGTGACGATTTACTGCGTCGCAGCGGCCAAGGCCTGGAACCCACCCCCCGAGCGCTGGCACTGTGGCCCACAGTGCAGGAGGCGCTGCGCCAGTTGGAGGAGACGCTGTCGCCCGGCAGCTTCGTACCGGCGCAGGCCAATACCACCTTCGTGCTGGCCACCGCCGATTCCACGGCGGCAGAATTGATTCCCGGCCTGGTGAAAGTACTCGACCAGGATGCCCCCGGTGTCACCATCCGCGTGGTGCCCCTGACGACCCGCGACCCGCGCCGGTTGCTGCAGGAAGAGTCGGCCGACATGGCGATCGGTTACTTCCCGGCCGTCATCGCCAGCCTGACCGCCCAGGCCGAGGCCGGCGAGGCCGTGGCATTCCATCACCAGCGCCTCTACTACAGCAAATACGTGTGTGTGATGCGGCGTGACCATCCGCTGGCCGGTGAGCCGTTGACGCTCGAGCGCTTCTGCGAAGCACGCCACCTGTTGGTGAGCTTTTCCGGCCGGCCTTACGGCTTCATCGACCAGGCCCTGGCCTCGCTGGGGCGCCAGCGACATATCGTGCTGACCGTCAACCAGTTCTTTACCGCCGGCCGGGTGGTGGCCACCTCCAACCTGCTGACCGTGCTGCCGCGTCACTTCGTGAGCGTGACCGGCATTGCCGACCAGCTGGTGCTGCGTGAACTGCCCTTCGAGGTGCCCGCCATCCATGTGGACGCCCTGTGGCATCGCCGTGTGCATCACCACAGCGCGCATGAATGGCTGCGCGGCGTGGTGGCCCAGCTTCCGAGTCGCGCCCATGCGGACAAACTGACGTCCAGCGTCATCGACCTGGGACAATGACGGCGTGAAGATCCAGCTGCTCTCCGACCTGCACCTCGAAGCCGACCCCAGCTTCGCCCCCACGCCAGCCCCCGGCGCCGATCTGTTGGTGCTGGCCGGCGACATCGGCTCCTACCAGGCCGGCTCGCAACTGCGGGATCACGACTTTGGCCTGGGCCTGTTCTCACCCCGCCACGGCTGGCCCACCCCTGTGCTGTTCGTGCCCGGCAACCATGAATACGACCGGCAGGATTTCGATCAGGCGCATGCGCGCCTGCAAGAGACGTGCAAGCGGCTGGGCATCCGCCTGCTGGAGCGCGAGGTCGTGACCGCGGCGGAGCTGCTGGGCCCCTCGGCTCCGCCAGTGCGTTTCGTCGGCACGACCTTGTGGAGCGATTTCGATGCACTGAATCCGGCCGCACCCTCCGCCGGCAGCGCGCTCACCCAGGTGCTACAGGCACGCGACAAAGCCTTTCGCGCGGCCAACTTCTACCTGCGCAAGACGGAGACCGTCCGCTTCGGAGAACCGATGTTGGCCGAGCAGATACGCGAGCAGGCCCTGATCTGCCAGGCTTGGCTGCGCGACACGCTAGCTCGGCACTTCGATGGCGAGACCGTTGTCATCACCCACTTTGCCCCAAGCCTGCAGAGTGCCGATCCGCGCTACGGACTGGCCCCCGGCACCGCCGGTTTTTGCAATGCCCTGGATGACCTGCTGCCACGGGCCCGGCTATGGCTGCATGGCCACCTGCACTGCCCGAGCGACTACACACGTCACGGCTGTCGCGTGGTTGCCAATCCGCTGGGTTATGCTCGCAAGGGCGAACAGGCCCGGTTCAATCCGACGCTGTGCCTGGACTTGCCCAGTGATCTCTTCCGGAAATTTGACGCGGGTCATGAACCGACCGGCGTCGCTGGATAAACTACGGTATCGAAACGAGGAGCTGACCATGAAAATTCTTCTGGCCGTCGACGGCAGTGAATACACCAAAAAAATGCTGGCATACCTGACAACCCATGACGAGTTGTTCACGGCTGCCAACCAATACACCATCTTCACTGCACAGCCGGCGCTGCCGCCCCGCGCCCGTGCCGCCGTGGGCAAGGAGATTGTGGACAAATACTATTCCGAGGAAGCCGAGAAGGTGCTGAGCCCGGTGTCCAAGTTCCTGACGCGCCATGGCATCGATGCCAAGAGCGTCTGGAAAGTCGGCCACGCCGGCGAGAGCATTGCCAAGATGGCCGAGTCCGGCAAGTACGATCTGCTGGTCATGGGTTCGCACGGCCACAGCGCCCTGGGCAACTTGGTGATGGGCTCGGTGGCGACCCAGGTGCTGGCGCACTGCGAAGTGCCGGTTCTGCTGGTCCGCTAAGCCAGTCGGCGGCGCCTGCCCCAAGCGGGGTGGGCGGCCTCAAGGACGCAGTGGCGCGTCCGTGCCATCTGCGGCCAGGGTGTCTCCCATCCACTGCCGCAAGTCCTGCCACATGCGCTGGATTTCCACGTTACGCGGCGTCAGCAAGGCGCTCGGCAGTTCGATCGTGACCACCGGCATGCCCTTGTGCACGCCACCATAGTTGCCCAAGGACCCGGGGAAAATGCCGACCTGATCCAGGTACAGGCGCCCCAGCCGGCTGGGCGGCTGGATCGGACCGTCAAAATCCAGCACCCCATAAGGCGCATGAATGCTCACGATCAAATTGGGCTGGAAACGCTGCATCTCTTCATGCAGGAACTTCGACTCCGGCTCGCTCAACGGGGTCTTGCCCGGCCAGCGACGCGGGTCTTTGCGCGTGCGCTTTTCCCAGTAAAACGGTGCATCGCGTTCCCAGTTCGGCGTGGGGAAGTTGCGGTTGAGATCGACGCCGTTGGCGTTGACGCGGTGCGATGGCCGGCTGAACAGCCCATCCGGGTTGAGCGCCGGAATGAAACGCCAGTGTGTACGTTCCGGCGCCTCCTGCGCCAGCTGGATCCAGTGCAAGGCCACCGATGACGATGACAGTTCGTCACCGTGCATGCCGCCGATCACCAGCACGCGCAGGCGCGCGCCCTCGGGCCGGATATCGCGCGTGTAGATCGGCCGCCCCTTGACGCTGCGGGCACGGGAATCCTGCAACTGGGCCTGCTCGCACAACGCGCGCTGAACATTGGGCAGGCGGGCATAAAAATCGTCACACGCGAGCCCGGCATGGGCACCGCCCGCCAGCAGCAGGGCGAGCGACACGGACAGCTTCTGAAAACCAAAGTGCATGGTGCAATTTTAGGCCTCGGCCAAGGCCGGCAAATTCAGTTACATTGCCTTCATGTCATCGTCTGTTGCGGGCCTGCAGGCCCGTCCCCCGAGCTTTACGCAAACCGAATTCCGCCATGCCCTGGGCATGTTCGCCACCGGCGTGACCATTGTCACGGCGCGTGCTGCCAACGGCAAGCTGGTCGGCCTGACGGCCAACTCGTTCAACTCGGTCTCGCTGCATCCGCCGCTGGTGCTGTGGAGCCTGTCGCATGCGGCCGCCTCCATGGCTGCGTTCAGCAGTGGCTCCCACTACGCCATCAACATCCTGGCCGCCGACCAGCAGGAGCTGGCGCGGCGCTTCGCCACCAAAGGCGTGGATCGCTGGGCCGGGGTTGATTTCACGGAAGGGCACGGTGGCGCGCCGCTGCTGGCCGGTGCCGCCGCCACCTTCGAGTGTTTCAATCGCAGCCGTTACGACGAAGGCGACCACGTGATCTTTGTCGGCGAGGTCGAGCGTTGCGCTCACCGCGAGGGTGCCTCGCCGCTGCTGTACCACGGCGGCAAGTTCTACGCCGAGCATCCGTTGTGAGAGGGCACACCCCCAGGCTGCGCGCACTGCGTGTCGCTCATCGCCGTGGGGCCTCGGCCGGAGACCGAGGCTCTTCGACCTGTCCAAGCCTGCGCAGGCAGGCTTGGAGCCGCAGGCCTCAGCCCCCCTTGCAGGGGGCAACGCCAGTGGCCCGGCGGAGCCGGTTCCTCGGCGTTTCCCGACTGGGGCACCTCCTTCGTACGTCTTTCGTTTCAGGCTGCATCTCATCTCGCTGACATGACATCTCCCACGCGCAAGGAACACCTCGACGGCGTGGCAGCCGTCATCTTGCTGGCCTGCTGCCTGTTCTGGGGCTTCCAGCAGGTGCTGGTCAAGGCCACGCTGCCCGAGTTGCCGCCGGTGTTCCAGGCCGGCGTGCGCTTCGTCGGTGCCGCGCTGTTGCTGGTGCTGTGGTGCCATCGGCGCGGCATCGCCCTGTTCGCGCGCGACGGCACGCTCTGGCCCGGCTTGCTGGCGGGCACGCTGTTTGCCGGCGAATTCGCCTGCCTGTACATCGGTTTGCAGTTCACCAGTGCCTCCCGGCTGACGGTTTTCCTCTACACCTCACCCTTCTGGGTCGCGCTGCTGTTGCCGCTGTTGGTGCGCATCGAGCGTCTGCGGCCACTGCAATGGCTGGGCCTGTTGCTGGCGTTTTGCGCCTTGGTGTTCGCCATGCGCGAAAGCTTTGTCACACCGGCTTCGGAAGGGCAGTTGCTGGGCGATGCACTGGCACTGATTGCCGGCCTGGCCTGGGGGCTGACCACCATCACCATCCGTGCCAGTACCCTGGCCCGCGCTTCGGCCGAGAAGCTGCTGTTCTACCAGGTGGGCGTCAGCGCTGCCACGCTGCCGCTGTTGTCGCTCGCGCTGGGTGAACGCTGGACCTGGCAGTTCAGCCCCTTTGCCGTCACCTCACTCATGTTGCAGACGGTGGTGGGCGCTTTTGCCAGCTACCTGGCGTGGATGTGGATGCTGGGCCGCTACCCGGCCACCAAGATCTCGGCGTTCGTCTTCCTGACCCCGATGTTCGCACTGCTGTTCGGCGCGCTCTGGCTGAACGAGCCGCTCACCCCCAGCCTGATCACCGCATTGGCCCTGGTGGCCGTGGGCATCGTGCTGGTCAATCGCAAGGCCGGCTGAGCCGGCAGGAGTTCTCCCATGGATACGCCTCTTCTCACCCGCCGCCAGTGGCTGGGTGGCGCTGCCGCACTCGCCACACCCTCGCTGGTCCAGGCCCAGGCCTGGCCGGCCAAGCCGCTGCGCCTGGTCGTGCCCTTTGCACCGGGCGGCAGCTCTGAAATCGTGGCACGTGCGGTCGCCGCCGAAATGGGCAAGACCTTGGGCCAGAACGTGTACGTGGAAAACAAGCCCGGAGCAGCCGGCAACATCGCGATGCAGGAAGTGGCCCACTCGGTCGACGGGCACACCCTGGTGCTGGGACACATCGGCACCCTGGCGGTGAACCCCTACATCTTTCCATCGCTGCCTTACCAGCCGACGCGCGACTTTGCGCCCGTCACCCTGCTGTCCAAGGTGCCCAGCCTGTACGTGGTGCATCCGGACCTGCCGGTGCGCACCCTGTCGGAGTTCATCGCTTATGCCAAGGCGCGGCCCGGCCAACTGAACTACGGTTCGGCCGGCAACGGCAGTGCCGGGCATCTGGCTTTCGAATACCTGAAGATGGCCACTGGCGCCTTCGTGCTGCATGTGCCCTACCGCGGCACCGGCCCGATGATGACCGACCTGCTGGCCGGTCGCCTGCAGGCAGCGGCCGTGGGCGCACCGGCCCTGCTGCCTTTCATCAAGGCCGGCAAGCTGCGCTGCATTGCCACCGGCACCGCGCAGCGCCTGCCCCAACTGCCCGACGTGGGCACGGTGGCAGAAGCGGGCTACAAAGGCTTCGAGATGACGCAGTGGTATGGCCTGCTGGCCCCATCAAGCTGGCCGAAAGCCAACCTAGCCAGGCTGGAGCAGGAGGCCGTGCGGGCGGCCCGCAGCACGCTGGTGAGGGACAAGCTGGCAGCCGACACGGCGCTGGCCGTGGGCAACAGCAGCACCGAGTTCGCGGCCTTCATCCAGAGCGAGCAGGCGCGCTGGAAGCCGGTGATCGAGCGCGCGCGCATCCGGCCCGAAGGGGCCTGACGCCACCGCCTCAGATCTTGCCGGCAGCCTTGAGGCGGTCGATAGTGGCCTTCTCGGCGGCAAAGGTGCGTGCCGCATAGGCGGTGTAGTCGGCGGTGCCCATGTAGATCACCGGCTGGTAGAACTTGTCCAGGGTGTCGAGCACGCGCTGGTCGTCCAGCGTCTTCTTGAAGGCGTCGTGGATCACTTTCACCAGCGCCGGGTCCATGTTCTTCGGGCCGCCGATGCCGAATGGCGATTCGGTCACCGTGTCCCAACCACTTTCCTTCACGGTCGGTACATCGGGGAAAGCCTTGTTGCGTTTGCTGCCCAGCGTGGCCAACAGATTGAGTTTGCCCGCCTTGACGTGCGGCGCGAACTCGGTAGTGCCGCTCATGAGCGGAATGTGGCCACCCAGGATGGCCTGCATGATCTCGGCCGAACCCTTGTAGGGAATGTCCTGCAGCTCGATGCCGGCCTTGCTGGCGAATTCCTCGATGGCCAGGTGCGGCGTGGTGCCGGTGCCGGTGTGGCCGTAGGCCACCTTGCCCGGGTTGGCACGGGCATAGGCCACCATTTCCTTCAGTGTCTTGTACGGCGCGTCGGGGCGCGCGGCCAGGCCAAAGGTGTAGCCGGTCAGGCAGACGATGTGCGTGATGTCCTTGACCGGGTCGAAGGACGTCTTCTGCATGTGCGGAATGCGGTAGATACCCAGCGGCAACTGCGTCAGCAGGTAGCCGTCCGGGCGCGCATTCACCATGGCCGCGGCACCCAGTGTGCCGCCAGCGCCCGGCTTGTTCTCCACGATCACCGTGCCACCCAGCGCACGGCCGGCACTCTCGGCAAAGGCGCGCATCACCGCATCGCTGCTGCCGCCGGTCGGCCAGGGCGCAATCAGCGTGATGGGGCGGTTCGGGTACTTGTCCTGCGCCAGCGCCCAGGGGCTGACGATGGCCGGTGCGGCCAGTGTGGCAGCGCGGGTCAACAGCTGGCGGCGGGTCATGTCACGGAAAGCGGGCTTTTTCATGCGGGTGTCTCCTGAATCTGGTCTACCGCGTCGCTAGCACGTCGGGTAGCCAGATTCGATGGTGGCAGACACCGCCTCACGGAACAGGTCACCTGCGTGACCCGGAGACCCCCGTGAATTCCCTAGGACGGCCCCGAAGGCAACCGCTTACACCACGCCGGACTGATGCAAGGCGGCAATGCGCGTCGCATCCAGCCCCAGCTCGGTCAGCACTTCGTCGGTATGCTCACCCAAGGCCGGCGGCGCCCGGCGCAGCACCGGCGGCGTGGCCTGCAGGCGCAACGGACTGGCCACACTTGCTATTGAATTGATAGCTGTTTGCGCTTGTACAACGGGGCTGCAGGGCTGATTCAATGCCAAACCGCGGGCCTGCACCTGGGCGTCGGCAAAACCTTGGCCGATGTCATTGATCGGGCCGCAGGGCACCGCCTTGTCTTCCAGCAGGGCCACCCATTCGGCCGTGCTGCGCGTGCGTGTGACCTCTTCCATCAGCGGCACCAGCAGCTCGCGATGCATGACGCGCTGCGTGTTGGTGGCAAAGCGCACATCGGCCACCCACTCCGGCCGCCCGGCTGCCGCGCAGAAGCGCGCGAACTGGCCGTCGTTGCCAATGGCCAGCAGCATGGCGCCGTCTTTTGTAGGGAAGTCCTGGTACGGCACCAGACTCGGATGGCTGTTGCCTTGGCGCATGGGGACCTTGCCAGTGTTGAGGAAACCGCCGCCCTGGTTGGCCAGGATGGCCATGCCCACATCCAACAGCGCCATGTCGATGTGCTGGCCCTCGCCGGTGCGGTGCCGCACTTCGAGCGCGGCCAGGATGGCGGTCGCGGCATACACGCCGGTGAAGAGGTCGGTCAGCGCCACGCCCACACGCTGCGGGCCGCCGCCGGGCACGTTGTCCGGGCGGCCGGTGATGCTCATCATGCCGCTCATGGCCTGGATCATCAGGTCGTAACCGGCGCGCTCGGCGTACGGCCCGTCCTGGCCGAATCCGGTGACCGAGCAGTAGATCAGGCGCGGGTTGATCGCCTTCAGGCTCGCGTAGTCCAGCCCGTAGTGCGCCAGCCCGCCGACCTTGAAGTTCTCCACCAGCACATCACTCTGCGCCGCCATCTGCTTGATCAGTGCCTGGCCTTCCGGCTTGGCCAGATCGACCGTGATCGAGCGCTTGTTGCGGTTGGCGCAGGTGTAGTAGGCCGCGTGTTCGGTGTCGTTGCCCTGTGCATCCTTGAGGAAGGGCGGGCCCCAGTGGCGCGTGTCGTCGCCGGCGCCGGGACGCTCGACCTTGACCACGTCGGCCCCGAGGTCAGCCAGGATCTGCGTGCACCAGGGGCCGGCGAGCACGCGGGAGAGGTCGAGCACCTTGATGTGCGGAAGGGCAGAGGGTTTGTCGGTCATGGTGTTTCTCTCTTTGCTTTGCGCCAGCGTAGCACCTGCCCCGAGGGGAATGGCCGGGGGCCTCATAGGCGCTGCGCTTTGCCAAATCGGCCCCCGGCCATTCCCCTCGGGGCGAAAAGGGGGTTAACGGTCAGCGACGCAACACATACCTTCGCTGCTGAATGGGGTTGGGGGTGGCGGCCGATTTGGCAAAGCGCAGCGCCTATAAGGCCGCCGCCCCCAACCCCATTCAGCCACCAGGAAACTCAAAGCCCCAAAGAATCAGTTGGCGAATGCAGCAATGCCGGTCTGCGCACGACCCAAAATCAGCGCATGGATGTCGTGCGTGCCTTCGTAGGTATTCACCACCTCCAGGTTCACCAGGTGGCGCGCCACGCCGAACTCGTCGGAGATGCCGTTGCCGCCCATCATGTCGCGTGCCAGACGGGCCACATCCAGTGCCTTGCCGCAGGAGTTGCGCTTGAGGATGGAGGTGATCTCCACCGCAGCGGTGCCCTCGTCCTTCATGCGACCCAGGCGCAGGCAACCCAGCAGGCCAAGCGAAATTTCAGTTTGCATGTCGGCCAGCTTCTTCTGGATCAGCTGGTTGGCCGCCAGGGGGCGACCGAACTGCTTGCGGTCCAGCACATACTGGCGCGAACGGAACCAGCAATCCTCGGCCGCACCCAGGGCACCCCAGGCGATGCCGTAGCGAGCCGAGTTCAGGCAGGTGAACGGCCCCTTCAGACCTTGCACTTCGGGGAAAGCGTTCTCTTCCGGGCAGAACACGTCGTCCATCACGATCTCACCGGTGATGGAGGCCTTCAGGCCAACCTTGCCATGCACGGCCGGTGCGGAGAGGCCTTTCATGCCCTTTTCCAGCACGAAGCCGCGGATCGGGCCGACGGCGCCGCCTTCGCTCACTTCGCGCGCCCAGACCACGAACACATCGGCGATCGGGCTGTTGGAGATCCACATCTTGTTGCCTTTGAGGCGGTAGCCGCCGGCGGTCTTGTAGGCGCGGGTGGCCATGGAGTTGGGGTCGGAGCCGTGGTCGGGTTCGGTCAGACCGAAGCAGCCGATCCACTCACCGGTGGCCAGCTTGGGCAGGTACTTCTGCTTCTGCGCTTCCGAACCGAATTCGAAGATCGGCACCATCACCAGCGAGGACTGCACGCTCATCATCGAGCGGTAGCCGGAATCGACACGCTCCACTTCGCGGGCAATCAGGCCGTAAGCGACGTAGTTCAGACCCGGGCCACCGTACTGCTCGGGAATGGTCGGGCCCAGCAGGCCCAGTTCGCCCATCTCGCGAAAGATGGCCGGGTCGGTCTTCTCGTGGCGGAAGCCATCCAGCACGCGCGTGGCCAGCTTGTCCTGGCAGTAGGCGGCAGCGGCATCGCGCACCATGCGCTCGTCATCGCTCAACTGCTGGTCGAGCAAAAAGGGGTCGTTCCATTGAAAGGCGGCGTTGGCCATGCAGGTTCTCCAAAAAGTTGATGCCATGGTAAGGGCCATTCACGCACGGGGCAAACGACAAATTTGCACCCAGATATGAAATCTCTGCACATATAAATTGCACCCGGTCGGCCAACCTCCTTCATATCTCCTCTGGAAACGACCCTCTTTCATGCGTGAGTTGTGTATATTCAGCACACCATGCGCCGCAAAATCCCATCGCTGCAAGCCCTGGCCTGTTTTGATGCCGCCGCCCGTCATGAAAGCTACACACGCGCAGCGCAGGAACTGGCGCTGACGCAAAGCGCGGTGTCGCGCCAGATCGGCGCGCTGGAGGAATTCCTCGGCATTGCGCTGTTCCGACGCACCCGTCATGGCGTGGCACTCACACCGAGTGGTGCCGACTACGCGCGCCAGATCGCCCCACGCCTGCAGGCCCTGGAGCGCGACACGCTGGAAGCCATGTCGCGCCAGGGCACGACCGGTGCGATTGCACTGGCAGCGGTGCCGACCTTCGCCACGCGCTGGCTGTTGCCTCGCCTGCCGGACCTGGCCGCGCAGCACCCGGAACTGGTGGTGCACATTGAAACGCGTACCCGCCCCTTCCTGTTTGCCGACACCAGCTTCGACGCCGCGCTCTACTCCGGCACGCCGGAGCAGGTGGCCAACTGGGCCGGCACGCACGCCATGCCCTTGATCGAGGAAGAGGTGGTGCCGGTCTGCGCACCCGCCCTGCTGGGGGGGCGTAAACGGCTCCAGCCGGCCGACCTGGCACAGCTGCCGCTGCTGCAGCAAAGCACTCGGCCCGAAGCCTGGCGGCAGTGGTTTGAAGCCATGGCCGTGAACGCGCCGTTTGCCCTGTCCGGGCCGCGCTACGAGCTTTATTCCATGACCGCCGCCGCCGCCGCCCACGGCCTGGGGGTGGCGCTGGTACCGCGCTTGTTGATCGAGCCCGAGCTGGCCAGCGGCGAGCTGGTGGTGGCGTGTCCGAAGCCGCTCAAGAGCGGCCGCGCCTATTACTTGGTCACGCCTGAACGCGGCGAGCCGCGGCCAGCGCTGGCGGCATTTGCCGCTTGGCTGCAGCGCATCGCAAGCACCTAGAACTCAGAGCGACTCGACACGGTTGCGGCCATTCTGCTTGGCCAGGTACATCGCCTTGTCGGCGGCGGCGACCATGTCATCAATCGATTCAGCGGCTGCGGCCTGCAGCGTATGCAGGCCGATGCTGATGGTGAACTGCATGGTTCTGCCATCGGTCGCTTCAAAGCGGGCCTGCTCCACGGTACGACGCAACTGTTCCGCCAGCATAAGGCCCCCCTGGACATCGGTGTCCGGCAAGACAACGAGGAACTCCTCGCCGCCCCAACGGCCCGCCATGTCCTGGGCACGCAGCCGGCCACGGATGCAGTCGGCCAGTCCGCGCAAGGCGCGGTCGCCAGACTGATGGCCAAAGGTGTCGTTGACGCGCTTGAAGAAATCGATGTCGATCATCAACAGGGTCAGTGCACGGCCACTGCGCTGGGCCTGCGCCAGGTTCTGCGTCAGCGTCTCCACGATCAGACGACGATTGCTCAAGCCGGTCAGGGCATCGTGCAGGGCCATGTCGAGGTTTTGTGAATCAGCGCGCTCTTTTGTCATGACCACCAGCCCGAGGCAGATCAGGACGAGGGCGATGGTGGACAGAAGGAATGTGCCTGTCTGCATCTGATTCGACGCCGTGAGGGACGACAGATCGGTCGAGGTTGCGAAGGCGCCGACGATGCGGAACACAAAGATCAGAACCAGAATCGCAAACCCCGCCATCTCGAAGTACTGGCCCCGACCGACCGTGTCCTGATGCTTCTGGATCAGGAGCACCAGGATCACCACGGATTGCACCAGCAGGATCAGGGCGCTCAACACGACACGTGCTTTCGGGTCCTGCATCAGGAAGCCCATGGCCACGACGAGCAACACGACCGGAGACCAGGCCAGCCAGCGCGTTGGGCGGCGCTGCTGGAACTGGTACAGACCTTCGGTGAACAAGGCGATCGTGGCCGACAGCAGGCCCGTCCCCACCACCATGGACACCACGTCACTGATCTGCCCGCGCAGACTCAGAAGCGTGTACGACAGGGTGTGCGTCGCCATCGCCCAGGCCCAAAGCGCCAGACCGTCACGCCGCGTCCGGCTGGACACCGCCGCCAGGCAGAGACCCAGCGTCGCTGTGATGGCGATATTGACCAGCATCAGAGACGGTGTATGCAGCATCATGTCTTCATTATTGTTGACGCTGCTCCTCTTCGTGCTTACCGCTGGTCAGTTGTGTTGTGTCAGCCGCCGCTGGGCAAAAGCCACGTACCAGTCCAGGCAGGCGGCATTGGCCATGGCGTCCTTGTTCACCACTTTGTCGATCGGCTGGCCCAACAGCAGCTTCTTGATCGGCAGCTCCTGCTTCTTGCCCGTAAGGGTGCGCGGGATCTCGGCCACCTGGAAGATCTCGTTGGGCACGAAGCGCGGTGACAGCGCTGTCTTGATGGCGTCATTGATCTTCGCCTGCATGGCAGCGTCCAGCGTGTGCCCTTCGCGCAGCACGACGAACAGCGGCATATAACTCTCGCGCCCCAGGTACTCCAGATCGACCACCATCGAGTCCAGCACCTCGGGCAGGCCTTCGACTGCGCTGTAAAGCTCGCTGGTGCCCATGCGCAGGCCGTGGCGGTTGATGGTGGCATCGCTGCGGCCGTAGATGATGCAGCCGCCTTGTGATGTGATCTTGAGCCAGTCGCCATGACGCCAGACTGGCCCCATCTCGGCCGGGCCGTCGCCACCTCCAGGCAAGCGGCCGTGGCCGGCCGGGTACATGTCGAAGTAACTGCCCAAATAACGCACGTTGTTCTGATCGTTCCAGAAGTACAGCGGCATGCTGGGAATCGGCTGCGAACAAACGAGCTCACCCACCGCGTCGATCACCGGCTGACCCTGCTCGTTCCAGGCCTCGACCGCGCAGCCGAGCAGGCGGCACTGCATCTGGCCCGGCACCTGCGGCAGCTCGCGGTTGCCGCCGATGAAGGCGCCAGCAAAGTCGGTGCCGCCCGAGATGTTGCACCACCAGATGTCGGGCGTGCCGAGCTTGGCGAACTGCTCGGTGCCCCAGCGCTGCGCCTCCTCGCTCAGCGGTGAGCCGGTGGTGCCCAAAGCCCGCACCTGGCGCAAGCCCTCGATCTTTGACAGGTCAATGCCGGCCTTCAGGCAGTTGGCAAAAAAGGCCGCGCCCGCGCCAAAAAAGGTCGCCCCCACCGCGGCGGCAAAACGCCACAAAGTGGTCCAGTCGGGCGCGATCTTGTTGCCGACCGCATCCACCGTGCTGCCGCCCGGGCTGCCGTCGAACAGGCAGCAGGTGGTGCCGTTGAGCAGCCCGCTCATCTGCGCGTTCCACATCACCCAGCCGGTGGAGCTGTACCAGTGAAAGCGCTCGCCCAAGCTGTTGGGCGCGTAGCTGCAGCCCACATCGTTGTGCAGCCCCTTGAGCGCCAGCGCCACCAGCAGGGTGCCGCCATGGCCGTGCACGATGGGCTTGGGCAGGCCAGTGGTGCCGCTGGAGTAGACGATCCACAGCGGATGATCGAACGGCAGCCAGAGCGGCTGGAATGCCGCCACCTCAGCATCATTTCGGGCTGTAGCCGCCGTAAACAGGGCGGGAGACGCTATGGATTCAGGAGCAGTCGGCACCAGCCCCAGGTTGTCATGCACGATCACGTGCAACACACTGGGCAGCGCGGCGCACAACTCGGCCACCACGTCGCGGCGGTCGAAGTCGCGCCCGCCGTAGGTCACGCCATCACAGGCGATCAGCACCTTGGGTTCGATCTGCTTGAAACGGTCCAGCACCGCCGCCGTGCCCATGTCCGGCGCGCAGATGCTCCACACCCCGCCCAGGCTCACCACCGCCAGGAAAGCGACCATGGCCTCGGGAATGTTGGGCAGGTAAGCGGCCACGCGGTCGCCCGGCTGCAGGCCCTGGGCCTTCAGGTGCAGCGCCAGCGAGGCCACCTGGCGGCGCAGCTCGGGCCAGCTCAGCTCGCGTGCCGGCGCGCCACGGGCCAGGCTTTTTTCGTTGTGACTGATCAGCGCCGGGAAGCCGGCCGCATGCGCGGCCTCGACATGGCGGAACACCTGCTGCGCATAGTTGACTTGCGCGCCCGGAAACCAGCGCGCGCCGGGCATGCGGTTCTCGGCCAGCGCGGCCGTGTGCGGGGTGGGCGACTGCAGTTCGTAGTAGTCCCAGATGCTCTGCCAGAAGGCGTTCAGGTCGGTGGTCGACCAGCGCCACAAGGCGTCGTAATCGGTAAAGGACAGGCCGCGCTGCTCGCGCAACCAGTTCTGGTACAGGCGGATCTGGGGAAGGTAGGGAGCGGACGTCATGCGGGGCATCATGGCATGAACGCCTCCCCGCCCGCAGCCGCGTCGGTGACAAACCACCTCCGGATTTACCCCGACGCAGAACGGGGATTTGCAATTTCGGACACTTGTGCTAAATTAACCTCATGGGCCTTGATGCCAAAACTGCCAAGAGTGAACTGACGCGTGCCGCCATCATCGGCGCCGCGCTCGACTTGGCCGCGGCCGAGGGCCTGGAGGCGTTGACGCTGCAAGCCGTGGCCGACCGCATCGGCCTGTCCAAGAGCGGCGTGTTTTCGCGCGTCGGTTCGCGCGAAGCGTTGCAGAAGGCGGTGATCGAGGAGTTCGGCCGGCGTTTTCTGGCCGATGTCTTCGTGCCTGCGATGCAGAAGCCCAAAGGGCTGCCGCGACTGGACGCCATCGTGCAACGCTGGATCGCCCGCATGCGCGATGTCGAAGTGCAAAATGGCTGCATCTATACCGCTGGCGCTTTCGAGCTCGACGACCGCGAAGGCGAGTTGCGAGACCTGCTGTTCCAGGAAATTTCGCGTTGGCGTGCCGCCCTGCGGCGCACGGTGCTGCAGGCCATCGAAGCCGGCCACCTGAAACCCGACACCGTGCCTGAGCAACTGGTCGGCGAAATTTACGGTATCTCGATCGGCCTGCTGCACGACGCACGCTTCCTGCGCGACCCGACCGCCGCCGAGCGTGCCACCGCCACCTGGCAGCGTCTGCTGCAGAGCTACCAGGCTTAATTCCCCGCCAACCCGCTGTCCTTGATGTCTGTCTTGCCTGTCTACTTACCCTCATTTCGCACGATCGTGCGAAGAAAGGAACTGCCATGTGGATCGTCTTTTCCGGCCTCGGCTTTTACCTGCTGATCCGCGGCGTGATCGCCGCCTTCGCTTCGTTGCGCAACCTGCCGCGCAACAACAGCGACTGGATTTACTACTGACCCCCTGTCCAGGAGTTCGCCATGACACACCCCGCCCCCCAGACCGCGCCCACGCCTTACGGCAACGGCCCCGTCGTCCGCTTGTTCCGCCTGGGCCTGGGCGCCTCACAGCGTCTGTGGCCGGGCCTGGCCGTGCGCGCCGCGCACCGCCTGTTCGGCACGCCACTGCCGCCGCGCTGGCTGAGCCGCCGGCAACCCTGGCAGGCCGATTGGCAAATGGCGTCCTGGCCGTTCGAACGTGCCAGCCTGACGCTCTACACACGTGCCACCACCCCGGGGGCCGTGGTGCTGTTGGTGCACGGCTGGGGCGGCCACGCCGGCCAGATGCTGGCGCTGGCGGACGCGTTGACTGCCCAAGGCCTGCAACCGGTGCTGGTGGAAATGCCGGCGCACGGCCGCAGCGGCGGCGGGGTCAGCAACCTGCCGCAATTCGCGCGTGCCCTGGACTACGTGGCCGGCCGCTTGCGGCAGCAGGGCCACACGCTGCAGGCGGTGGTGGCGCATTCGCTGGGGGCCAATGCGGCGGCCTATGCCGTCAGCCGCGGGCTGGAGGCGCAGCGCCTGGTGCTGCTGGCACCGCCCGCCTCGCCGTACGAATACACCCGCCTGTTTGCGCGCATGTTCAGCCTGAGCGAGACCACGCGCGCCGCCATGCAGCAGCGCATCGAGGCGCGCGAAGGCATCGTGATGCCGCAGTTCGAGCCGGCGGCGGTCGGCCCCCGCATCCAGATCCCCACGCTGGTGGTGCACGACCGTGGTGACCGCATCAACCGCTTCGCGGATGGTCTGGCCTACAGCCGGGCGATTGCCGAAGCGCAGCTGATCGCCACCGAAGGCCTGGGTCACGCCAAGATCTTGAAGGAAGCAGGCGTGCTGGCCGAGGTGGCGCGCTTCGTGGCCTGAGGTTCCACGCCAGGCCGGCCGCGGGCCTACTGCGTGCCGAAGATGCGGTCGCCCGCATCACCCAGACCGGGCAGGATGTAGCCGTGGTCGTTCAACTCGCGGTCAATGGCGGCGGTATAGACCGGCACGTCCGGGTGTTCCTTGTACAGGGTGTTGATGCCTTCCGGGCAGGTCAGCAGGCACAGGAACTTGATGGACTTCGGCTTGCACTGCTTCAGGCGCGCCACGGCGGCCGCGGCCGAGTTGCCGGTGGCCAGCATGGGGTCGACCACCACGATGTCGCGCTCCTCCATGTTCTTGGGCATCTTGAAGTAGTACTCCACCGCCTGCAGCGTTTCGGGGTCGCGGTACAGGCCGACATGGCCGACGCGCGCGCCCGGCACCACCGACAGCACGCCATCCAGAATGCCGTTGCCGGCACGCAGGATGCTGGCGAACACCAGCTTCTTGCCGTCGATCATCTTGCCGGTCATGGTCTCCAGCGGGGTCTCGATCTGCACGTCCTGCAGCGGCATGTCGCGGCAGACCTCGTAGATCATCAACGCGGCTAGTTCATTGAGCAAGCGGCGAAAGCTGCTGGTGCTGGCCTCCTTCTTGCGCATCAGGGTCAGCTTGTGCTGCACCAGCGGGTGGTCGATGAGGTGGACATTGGCGCGCGCGGCGGGGTCGATCTGGATCATGGCGCTTACTTTCGCTTCAAGTGATGGACGGATATGGATTGCGCCGTATTTTCTCCCGGGTCTGCCCCCTGTGTCTGGCACGACAAATGCATTAGCATCGCCGCACCTCACAACCCGGAGAAAAACAATGAGCCTGTTCCAATGGACTGAGAAAAGCGCCGACGTGCTGCAGCAAGGCGGCGTGATCGGCCCCGACGAGCGCCTGCCCTGGCCGCAAACCGCCGTCATGGGTGTGCAGCACGTGATCGCCATGTTCGGCGCCACCGTGCTGGCCCCGATCCTGATGGGCTTCGACCCCAACATCGCGATCCTGATGAGCGGCATCGGCACGCTGATCTTCTTCCTCATCACCGGCGGCAAGGTGCCGAGCTACCTGGGTTCGAGCTTTGCCTTCATCGGCGTGGTGATTGCGGCCACCGCCTACGCCGGCAAGGGGCCGAACGCCAACCTCGGCCTCGCCCTGGGCGGCATCATTGCCTGCGGTGCGCTCTACACCCTGATCGGTTTCATCGTGCAGGCCGTCGGCACCGGCTGGATCGAGCGTTTCATGCCGCCGGTGGTGACCGGCGCCGTGGTCGCCGTGATCGGCCTGAACCTGGCCGGCATTCCCATCAAGAACATGGCAGCCAGCAACTTTGATTCCTGGATGCAGCTGGTCACCTTCGTTTGCGTCGGCCTGGTGGCAGTGCTGACGCGCGGCATGGTGCAGCGCCTGCTGATCCTGGTCGGCCTGATCGTGGCCACCGTCATCTACGCCGTGCTCACCAACGGCCTGGGCCTGGGCAAACCGCTGGACCTGTCGGGTGTCATCAACGCCGCCTGGTTCGGCATGCCCGGCTTCACCGCCCCGGTGTTCGACATCACCGCCATGTCGCTGATCGCGCCGGTGGCCATCATCCTGGTGGCCGAGAACCTGGGCCACATCAAGGCCGTGACTGCCATGACCGGCAAGAACCTGGACCCCTACATGGGCCGCGCCTTCATCGGCGACGGCATCGCCACCATGGTCAGCGGTGCCGCCGGCGGCACCGGCGTCACCACCTACGCCGAGAACATCGGCGTCATGGCCGCCACCAAGATCTACTCCACCGCCATCTTTGTTGTGGCCGCCCTGCTGGCCGTGCTGCTGGGCTTTTCACCGAAGTTCGGCGCCATCATCCAGGCCATCCCGTTGCCGGTGATGGGCGGTGTCTCGATCGTGGTGTTCGGCCTCATTGCCGTGGCTGGCGCCAAGATCTGGGTCGACAACAAGGTCGACTTCAGCGAGAACAAGAACCTGATCGTCGCCGCCATCACGCTGGTGCTGGGCACCGGCGACTTCACGCTGAAGTTCGGCCAGTTCGCGCTGGGCGGCATCGGCACCGCCACCTTTGGCGCCATCCTGCTGTACGCGCTGCTGAACCGCCAGCGCTAAGCCCCCCGACGCTCAACCGCCGCAGCCCGGTTGCCGAATGGCGCCGGGCTTTTTCCGTCCGCCTGGCTGGGCCTGCGCCGAGCCACCGGTTGAACGCGGATCATGGCATCCTCATCACGGAGGCCAGGTGCGAGTACACCGTGGCCACGCGTCGCAGGTGACGTGACTCAGGATGCGTGAGCAGCCACAGCTCGGTCTCACATTCGTCCAGGGGTTCCGTCAGCTGGACCACATCGCTGCGCCCTTCGGCCAGGAACAAAGGCACGATGCCGACACCCAGGCCGAGCGCGACCAGCTCCAGCACGGACAGGATGCTGTTGACCCGGTAGCGCGGAATGATCTTGGGATAGTGCCGCTTGCGCCAGATCACGGACGGGTGTTCAGGGAGGGCGTCGTCGGGCGCAATCCAGTCGACCTTGCCAGCCTCGACGTCAAGGAGCTTGCGCGCGCCCTGCCGCTTGGCGGCGTACAAGGCAACGCGGATGGGGCCCACGTGCTTGCCCACCAAATGCTGTGGCGGGCGCTTGGTCGCCCGCACCGCAATGTCGGCGTCGCGCCGAGTGAGACTGGCCAGCTCGTTCCCCGTGTGCAACTCGTAGCTCAGCAAGGGATGTTCGCGGGCCAGACTTTTCAGGGCCGGTGCAATCAGGCCGTGAAGGATGGTGTCGGTGGTCGTGATCCGCACCGAGCCCGAAACCTGTGACGGCGCGGCTTCGACGCAGGAGCGCGCCGCCTCCAGCGCCGTCTCCAGTTGCTCGGCGTGTCCAGCCAACTCCGTTGCGAACTCGGTGGCCACGTAGCCCGAACGCGTGCGCTCGAACAGCACGCGCCCCAGGCCGCGCTCCATCCGCTGCAACGACCGGAACACGGTGGAGGGATCCATTCCCAATCGTTCTCCCGCGCCCGCCAGGGTGCCACCCCGGACCAGTGCCAGCGTCACCTCCAGGTCGGAGGTCGACATTTTGTATTGCGTTTTTGCAATCATTGTTTACCTATTTGCATATTTATATTTCATTAATGAAATCATAAAGTGACGTCATTCTCAACTCCTGGAGTGATCCCATGAACCCTTCTTCCTCGTCAACCGATCTCGGCATCGCCGCCCTACGCATCAGCCTGGGCGTCATGTGGGTCGCCCACGCCTTGCTCAAGCTGCTGGTCTTCACCCTGCCGGGAACGGCCCAGTTTTTCACGAGCATTGGTTTCCCCGGCTTTCTGGCCTACCCGGTGTTTGCGGTCGAGCTGCTGGGCGGCGGGGCTCTGCTGCTGGGCCTGTACGCACGGCAGGTGGCGCTGGTTCCCGTGATGGCCGTGGCCGCCTGGGTCCATGTGCCCAATGGCTGGGTGCACACCAGTCCGGGCGGCGGCTGGGAGTACCCCGTGTTCCTGATCGCGGCATCCATCTCGCTGTGGCTGCTGGGTGACGGCACCGGCGCCATCAAGCGCAGCGCCTGGCTCGTTCCCGCGCTGCGTGCCGAGGGACTGCTGAAGTGAGCGCGCCACTGGTGCTGGTGTCGCACACGTTGTGCCCCTATGTGCAGCGCGCGGCCATTGTGCTGGCCGAGAAAGGCCTGCCCTTCGAACGCCGGGACATCGACCTCGCGAACAAACCGGAATGGTTCCTGAAGATCTCGCCGCTGGGCAAAACCCCGGTGTTGCTGGTGGACAAGCAGCCGATATTCGAGTCGGCCGTCATCTGCGAGTACCTCGAAGAGATCGCGCTGCCGCATCTGCATCCGGCCAACCCGCTGCAGCGCGCGCAGCACAGGGCCTGGATGGAGTTCGGGTCGGCGTTGCTGAGCCTGATCGGGGCGTTCTACAGCGCCAGGGATGAGGCGACGCTCACGGCGCGTGCTGAAGAGATTCGCGTCCGGCTCGGTCAGATCGAGGCCGTGCTGGGCGACGGGCCCTTTTTTGCCGGCTCAGCGTTCAGCATCGTCGATGCGGTCTTCGGACCGGTATTCCGCTACTTCGACGTCTTCGATGCGATCGACGGCTTGGCCTTGTGCAGCGGCTTGCCCAAAGTGCAGCGCTGGCGCAGCTCGCTGGCAAGCCGCCCCTCGGTGGCCGGGGCCGTTCGCGCGGACTATCCGGATCTGCTCGCCCGCTTCCTTCGTGCACGCGGCTCAGCGCTGTCGCGGCGAATGGCGCCTGTCGTCACCCCCGCCTGACGCCATGTTGGGGGCTCTTGCATCAGCCCTGGAAAGACCTGTATCGCAGCGCTGAGCTGCATCGACACTGCCATATTTACTATCAATTCAGTAGCTGCTTGCGCCCGTCGAATCTGCCCCGACGGGCATTTTGCATTTGACGTCGTGGATGCATGCCGAGTTACGAACGGTGTTCCGCAAGGCCCTGAGAATCTATTTAGCGCTCAACGTCATGCTGAGCCAATCGATCACCTGATCGGCCGCCTTGGCTGGGGTCGACAGGTGGTTTGCGCTGATTTCCAGATATTTCGAATGTGGATTGGGCGGCAACTTGTTGAACACATAGTCGCGGCCTAGTTTGATCAGCGAGTCCCCATCGCCGATGACCCAAAGCACCGGCACCACCTGGGGAACCCGCGGCGCCGTGACGCTCATTTCAGCGTCGGAGTTGGGTTCAAAGTAAGAGAGGAAGATCCTGGGTGTTGTCCAGACTTGAACACGTCGCCCTTGGTTGATATCCGGAAAGGGGACATTGGCCTCATCTCCGCGCTGGCTTGCAACCATCTCGCGCGCTTTGTCGATGCTTTCCTTCACCGTCCACATGCGAAACGGCGCTTGCGGAAGGCCCTGGTAATAAAGTAGCGGCGAATGACCAGGAGCCAACAAGACGATCGCATCCACGCCCTTCCGGTTGGCAGCAAAACTCATCGCGGCAGGACAGCCCATGCTGTGGCCTGCCAGGACAATCTTGGTGGCGCCCTCGGCACGCAGTTTCTTGACGTGGCTGTCGATTTCGTCCATGGCGGTTTCCCATGGCACGTCGATATAGCGCTGGCGGGACCACGGCATGTTCGGAACCAGCACCGCCATTCCCGCGGCGTTCATTTTTCCCACCAACGAAGAAAGGCTGGGGTCGTCAGGCCCACCTGGACTCTTGCCATGCATCAACACCACGCCCATCTTTTCTGTGGCGAGGCACAGCATCGGCATCAGACACAGCAGCATCGACAAGGCGATTTGGACAAGCTTCTTCATAAACAACATGATTTCGCGTCGGTGATTCGGAACGGCGGTGCGCCACTCGGGTCTTGAACGGTCTCAGTCGCTTTGATTGCTGGCCAGTCGCTCGCTCTTCCAGTAGACGTCATCGCCGCCGTTCATGCGGTTGAACACACGCGCCAACACAAACATCAGATCGCTCAGCCGATTCAGGTACTGGCGTGGCGCTTCCTTGATGGCCTCTTCGTTGCCCAGCGCCACCACGGCGCGCTCGGCGCGGCGGGCCACGGTACGGCACACGTGCGCCAGTGCGGCAGCACGTGAACCTGCCGGCAAAATGAACTCCTGCAGGCGCGGCAGTTGCTCGTTGTAAGTGGCCAGTGCTTCGTCCAGCGCCAGCACCGCCTCCGGCTTCAGCAGTTCGTAGCCCGGGATGGACAACTCGCCACCGAGGTTGAACAGTTGGTGCTGGATCTCCACCAGCACCCCACGCACGTCGGCCGGCATCTCCTCGCACAGCAGCACGCCGATGTTGGAGTTGAGTTCGTCCACATCGCCCATGGCGTGCACGCGCAGGCTGTTCTTGGAGACGCGCTTGTTGTCACCCAGGCCGGTGGTGCCGTTGTCCCCGGTGCGGGTGGCGATTTGCGTGAGGCGATTTCCCATGATGGCAACCTTGGATCAAAATGTGGGCTGACCGCGCCCGAAACTTCAGGCGCTGAAACTTCGATTATTCCCCAGCCGCTATCACGGCTGGGTTTGCCCGTCTGGAGACTTCATGAACGCACCCGCGCAAGCCGCCCACCTGCTGCCCGAGATCCATCAACGCGCGGTGCCGCCGGCCCTGGTCGAGGCGCTGAAAACCCGCTTCGGCGAGCGCTGCTCCACCGCGCTGGTGGTGCGCGAGCAGCATGGCCGCGATGAGTCGGTGTACTCGGTGCCGCCGCCGGCCGCCGTGGTGTTTGCCGAGAGTACGGCCGATGTGTCGGACGCCATCAAGCTGGCCAGCGAACACAACGTGCCGGTGATTCCGTTTGGCGTCGGCTCCTCGCTGGAAGGCCACCTGCTGGCGGTGCAAGGCGGCATCAGCATCGACGTGTCGCGCATGAACAAGATCCTGGCGATCAATCCGGAAGACCTGACGGTCACCGTGCAGCCGGGCGTGACGCGCAAGCAACTCAACGACGAGATCAAGAGCACCGGCCTGTTCTTCCCGATCGACCCGGGTGCCGATGCCAGCATCGGCGGCATGAGTGCCACCCGCGCCAGCGGCACCAACGCCGTGCGCTACGGCACCATGCGCGAGAACGTGCTGGCGCTGGAAGTCGTGACCGCCAGCGGCGAAGTCATTCGCACCGGCACGCGCGCCAAGAAAAGCAGCGCCGGCTACGACCTGACGCGCCTGATGGTGGGCAGCGAAGGCACGCTGGGCGTCATGACCGAGATCACCCTCAAGCTCTATCCGCTGCCGGAGGCGATCTCGGCCGCCATCTGCTCGTTTCCGAGCATCGAGGCCGCGGTGCGCAGCACCATCCAGATCATCCAGATGGGCATTCCGATTGCACGGGTGGAACTGATCGACGCCCACACCGTGCGCATGGTCAACGCCTACGCCAAGCTCGGCCTGCGTGAAGAGCCCATGCTGCTGATGGAGTTCCACGGCTCGCCCGCCGGCGTGAAGGAGCAGGCCGAAACCGTGCAGGAGATTGCCACCGAGCACGGCGGCAATGCCTTCGAGTGGGCCGTCACGCCCGAGGAGCGCACCCGCCTGTGGACCGCACGGCACAACGCCTACTTTGCCGCCCTCCAGAGCAAGCCGGGCTGCCGCGCCATCTCCACCGACACCTGCGTGCCGATCTCGCGCCTGGCGGACTGCCTGCTCGACTCGGTGACCGAGGCCGATGCCAGTGGCATCCCCTACTTCCTGGTCGGCCACGTCGGTGACGGCAATTTCCACTTCGGCTACCTGATCGACCCCGACAACCCGAAGGAGCGCGAGACGGCCGAAGACCTCAACCACAAGCTGGTGCACCGCGCCCTGACGTTGGGCGGCACCTGCACCGGCGAGCACGGCGTGGGCCTGCATAAGATGGACTTCCTGCTGACCGAAGCCGGCAGCGGCGCGGTGGACATGATGCGCACCATCAAGCGCGCACTCGACCCGAAGAACATCATGAACCCGGGCAAGATCTTCGCGCTCTGATCAGCGCGCCACGCCCACTAGGCCGGTTTGCGCGCGATGACGGTGGCAAACCGTTTCACGGTGTTGCCCGGCGCTTCGAATTCACTGACCTCGTTCTGCACAATGTCCCAGCCGGCGAAGTGCTGCTGCAACTCGGTGGCCGTGAACAGGCAGTGCTCCTCGGGCTCGAACATGTCCATGTAGGTGGTGCCTTCGATCAGCACGTTGACGGCCGCATAACCGCCAGGCCGGACCTGCTGCTGCAACTCACCCAGCACCTTGCGCGCGGTGGGGCAATCGAAAAACATCAGCAAGCCGATGGAGACGATGCCGTCGTAGTCGGCGTCGATCCGGTACTGGCGCAAGTCGGCCAGTTCGGCCCGGACCGGCAGCGCCTCCGCCGCCGCCCGCTGCTGCATGTGCGCCACCGCGGCCTGGCTGGCGTCGAGCGCCGTCACGCGGCAGCCTTGCCGTGCGGCCGCAAACGCCAGGTTGCCCATGCCGCTGCCGAAGTCCAGCACTTCGCCCTGGAGGTAGGGCAAGGCCAGCGTCTCGAACGGGTTCAGCGCCAGGGCCGCAGCCGAGGCCGAACGGGCAAACTGCTGGTCAAAAAATTCAATGCTTCGGGTCATGGTGAGGAAAGGCGAGCAGATGGCAGATGGAAGACAGGTTGGGCATTGTGCAATAGCGGGCCGCGAAGACACGGGTTTCCCCTTAATCGGGAATCCTTGATTTAAGTTACTTTCGCATCTCTTCATCACAGGAGAAACGACATGCTCAAGCACATCCCCGGTTTGGCCATTGTGTTGTTGGCGGCGCTGCCCGTGGCGGCACAACCGGCTTCCGATCCTGCCGAGGTCGACGCCGTGGTGGCCGCCGTCAAGGCCGCCAATCCGGATTTCAAATCACTGTGTCAAAAGGGGCCTGACGGCATCCGCAAGGCCTCCACCGAAGCCGTGATGGGCCTCATGGCCTCCGGCAAGTTGAAAGGCAACCCGCAGGCGCTGGGCGGCGAAGCCGGCCAGAAAGTCGGGCGCGAGTGCCGTGGCGGTTGAGGCGCGGCCCAAAACCCTCTGACCTAAAACCGGCCATGGCCGGTTTTTTTCCTTGCACGCACGGTCATCACCATCCTTCTTCAGAAACCCGTCCCATGCCCATCACCCTGCCCTGGCGCTTTCTGGCGTCCCTCACCCTGCTCGGCGCATTCAGCGGCGCGGCCCATGCCGCCAGCGAAGCGGAAATCCAGCTCGTTTATGACGGTGTGCGCAGCAAGTTCCCGGACTTGAGCGCGTACTGCAAGCTCACGGACGCGGAGAGACGGCAGGCGACGGTTCAAGTCACGATCGCTCTGGCCGGCGCCAAGAAGCTGTCTGACCCGACCGGGGCCGGGCCGCAAGCCGGTGTTCTGCTGCGCCGCGATTGCGGGCTGGACACCGCACCTGCGGCCAGCAACCCGAGCACTGTGCGCTGGATGGCCAGCGCCAAACCACTGGCGTTTGATGCCGACCGACAGACCCTGGGGAGGTTCACCACCGCCGCGTCCCTGGCCAACCGCATTTACACCCCCGAAGGCGCGGGCCCGTTCCCGGCCGTTGTGCTGAACCACACCATCGGCGGCGTCAGCCAGCACATGCAGGTGCAAGCCAAGGCCTTGCTGGACGCCGGTTTTGCCGTGCTGGTGGTGGACAGTTATGGGCCGCGCGGCATCCGCCCCGGCACCATCCTGTTCCCGGCCGAGGTGGCCAAGGACGACTACGATGCGCTGGCCCACCTTGAGCGGCAGCCCTACATCGACAAGACCCGGATCTTCCAGACCGGCTATTCGCTCGGCGCGCTTGCTGCCGCTTTGCTGGCCAGCCCCGAAGGTGCGCAGGTCTTCAAGGCGCCCGGGCGCTTTCGCGCCTCGGTGGGCCACTACGGCACCTGCGCCCTGCACAGCAATTCATCGTCGCCCAGACTGGACATGTTGTCCGCCGACAGCGACCGCCCGGTCCTGATGCTGATGGCGGAGCTCGACATCGAGACCCCCCCCAAGGCCTGCTTCCCGCTGCTGGAGCAGATGAAGGCAGCAGGCAAAGAGGTCGATTGGCACCTCTACCCCAACACCACGCACGGCTGGGACAAGTCGGAAAACAATGGTTATGTCTACCGCAGCGCGAGCGGCGAGAGCATGACCTACCGCTACGACGCCGCCGTCACGAAAGATGCCACCGAACGCATGATCGCGTTCTTCAACCGCTACCGTTGAAGCCCGGCCAGGGCCTGCAACTTGAGAACGGTGGCCCAGTTTCTGGTGGTGACCGATTTGCCGGCCTTGCCCAGCAAGGCTTTACCCGCTTTGCTTTCAAGGATGCCGCTCACGCAATTCAGGTACGCGGCATGCTTGCCGAGCACAAACTGTTCCGGCGGCACCACCAGAGGTTCGATGCCAGCCAGCCCCGACAACGCCGCGGCGTCTTGAACGAAAGCGACCAGGAGCCGCGCAGGGTCTGCCGCGGCCAATGGGTTCTCAGCAACGATCGTCGCCAGTTCCAGCGCGGACTTGACGATCACCGGCACATCGACATTCAACTTGCTGGAGATCGCGGCAGCAATCTCCGTGGCGTGCTTGGCCGGTGTGCCCTTGGCGGCACGGAACACCACGTTGCCGCTGTTGAGCAGCGTCACCACATCCGTGTAGCCCAGCTCAGCCAGCAAGGTGCGTAGCTCGGCCATGGGAACGCGCTTGGCCTTGCCCACGTTGATGCCGCGCAACAGCGCTACGAAGAGAGGCATGTGCGAGGCTTGTCGTTAAGTTAACTTACTTGCCCAGGTAATTCGTGAGCAGATCGAAAAAGCGCTTGTAGAACTTCTGGTCTTCAATCGTCTTGCCCGCCACCTTGACCAGCGCGTCCGTGCTCTTGCTCCAGGGCATGGCAATGCCGCCGCCGGGCACGCTCAGGCTGGCGGCACTGGAGGTCTTCTTGAGTTCGTAGGTGGTCTCCACCGCGTTGACAAAAACCGTCGCGCCGCTGCCGCTGGGCTTGCACACCACATCGAAATCGATGGTGACGTTGACCTCGTCATCGGGCTGGAAGTCTTTCTTGGCGCGCACGTTCTGCGTCTCGGCGCGCTCGATGCGGTAGCCCTGGCTCAACAAGGCATGCTGCGCCGCTTCGCAGGCCTGCACCTCGCTCTGCCGAAATTGTTTGAAGTACGGTGACTCCTTGCTGAACGCCTCGTCCGGGTAGACGCTGGGGGTTCCGCAGGCGGCCAACAGGGTCGTCGTGATCAGGAGAAAAATCTGCGTGAGGGAGTGGCGTACCGTTTTCATGATGGATCTGGTAGAACCTGTTTGCACGTTGGTCTAGTTTGATTGTGCCCGTATGCAGGTTACCGGCGCAATACGTCGCAAGCAGACAGCTCACGAGCAGGAGTCCTGCAGCCCCGTTACGGCTCCAGCGACTCTGTGGGCTGGCCCAGAAAGTGGTGGATGACGCTGCGCTCATAGCGTTTGAGACGATCCCGGTAGCAGCGCCCGGCCTTGGTCTTGGCCATCTGGTCTTCAAGCGAGGTGTAGCGGGCCTTGTCGAACGCGCTCAGCAACGGGCACGGATTTTTCCGGAGAAACTCGTCCTTGAAGCGCAGAAGTGCGTAGGCATCGATGGCTTTGAAGCCCCCTGGGTTAGGGCCCACGATCTCACCTGTGCGCGCATCCACCAGCAAGGTTCTTGCGTACTCAGGGCTTGCGTCGTCGACATCCACCAGAGCAGTCTCGTCATCAAGCTGCAATCTGAATTTGGCATATGAGTACACATACGCTTCCTTCTGTTCGCAAAGCCTGAATTGAACGTCATACTGTTTGCGCGCCACGGCATACAGCTTGGTCCAGCGCGGCCTGTATTCTCCCGGGGCATACAGGAAGACGGGAGCCCAGACCAGCGGAACACATGTCAAGTCCAGTGTTTCTGGCAAACCATCTGGCGTGAAGCCGAAATTCTCCAGCCAGCGTGTGATGTCCCTGTAGTAGTCGATCCACCCTGGTTGTGCCTCCATCCAGCGGGCGTTACGGCAGCACTCTTCGACGCGCACCCACTGATCCTTGCCGCGGATCTTGATGTGGTCACCCGCCTTCAGAGGCGGGAATTTCTCGCCGCTTGGCCGCTCCTCCCGCTCCAGCCGAACACCGGTGAAGTGCCCGCCTAAGTTGGCACGCCCTTCGGATGAGACGAACACCTCGGGGCGCCCGTCAGGCCGGGTTGCTAACGGTTGACCGGTGGCCTCATCCACCAGGTAGTGCGCCGTCAAGTCGCCGGACCACGATTGGGCAGCGCAAGTCTGGGCGAAGCACGCGCAATACAGAATGACCAGCGCCATGACGCGCACCGCGCTAAAAATCCGGCTGGGGTTGGGAACGATCAAGAGCCTCGATCTGCGCATAACCCGACTGATGCACAACACAACTTGTATCCCCCCTGTTTTCACCACATGTGCGGCAGCCACCATGCGGTGCGCGCTTTCTTATAGCCTACGAGGTTCACGGGGTCTTCTTCCCGTCCCCGCACGCCCAGCGATTGTGAACTAACGCAGCACCTGATACACCCACACCGGCTTCCCCTGCGCCCCCTCCAGCTTCGCCACCGGCGTGAGACCCACGGCCTCGAATTCCAGACTAACCAGCCAAGCACCGGGCTTGAGTTCCGCCCTCGCCTTCTCAATGGCGCGCGGCATGCTCTCGGGCCGTTGAAACAGGTAAACCAAGTCGTAACCCGACCAGTCGGCCTTCCAGATATCGCCCCGCACCACCCGGGCCCAAGGACAGCGGCGGGCGCAAAGAAAACGCAGTGGCCAGCTCCATTCAATGCCGTGCAGTTCGGCCAGCGGGTAAGCCTGGCGCAGTGCCTGCAGGCCATGGCCGAGGCCGCAACCGGCGTCCAGCACACGTGAGCCGGGCTCCAGCGGCGCGACGTTGGGTAGTTCGTTCAGCGCATCGGCCGGGGTGGGAAACAGCGGTGCGTCGCGCCAGGCGTTGAGCGGGTAGATCAAGGCCAGCAGGGCCAACGGCAGCAGCCAGCCCCAGGCCGGCAAAGCCAGGCCACCGGCCAGCAAGGCCGAGAGCGGAAAGCCCAGGCCGATGATGAGACGGCGCCACCAGTTAGCGCCGAGCACGCTCAAGGCCACGCCCGCACCGGAGGCCAGCGCCAGTGCGAGCACCGCGTTCAGGCCTGCGCGTAGCGACAGCACCAACAGCAGCCACGCCAGCCCCCAGGCCAAGAGCGCCGGCAGGGGCCAGGGCAGACGGGCCAGCATGCGGGGGCCGGGTTGGCTTAGTGGCCGTTGCCGCGCAGGCGGTCGATCAGGCCGTTGAGTTCGTCCAGCGAGCCGAACTGGATGCTGAGCTCGCCCATCTCTTCCACGCGGCCGTGGCGCTTGACGCGTTTCTTGACGCGCACTTCGACCTCGGCGGTCAGCAGGTCGGACAGTTCTTCTTCCACGCGCTTGAGGTCGCGCGACTTTTCCTTGCCCGGTTTCTGCGGCGTGAGGGAGAACTCGGCACCGAGTTTTTTCACCAGGCTCTCGGCCTCGCGCACCGACATCTTCTTGGCGGTGATCTGGTTGGCGGCGGTGATCTGCGCCGCGCGGTCCAGCGCCAGCAAGGCACGGGCGTGGCCCATGTCGAGGTCGCCCGCCATCAGCATGGTCTGCACCGGCTCGGCTAGATTCAGCAGGCGCAGCAGGTTGGAGGCGGCGCTGCGCGAACGGCCGACGGCTTGTGCCGCCTGTTCGTGAGTAAGCCCAAACTCTTTGATGAGACGCTGCAGGCCCTGCGCCTCTTCCAGCGGGTTCAGGTCTTCACGCTGGATGTTTTCGATCAGCGCCATGGCGGCGGCGGCCTCGTTCGGCACGTCGCGCACTAGCACCGGCACGCTATCCAGCCCGGCCAGCTTGGAGGCGCGGAAGCGGCGTTCACCGGCGATGATTTCGAACTTGCCGGCGTTCGGGCCGTCATGGAGCTTGCGCACCAGGATCGGCTGCATGATGCCCTGCGCCTTGATGGACTCGGCCAGTTCGTACAGCGCGCCCTCGTCCATGCGGGTGCGCGGCTGGTACTGGCCGGCCACCATGTCGGTCAGCAGCAGCGAGGCCGGCTGGCCGGCATTGGCGCCGGCCGCAGCGGCAGCGGCGGCCTCGGCGGCTTCGTCCACTTTGGGGCCCAGCAGGGCTTCGAGTCCACGGCCCAGGCCTTTAGGTTTTTTGGTCACCATGACGGTCCTCTTTTTCTCTTTTAATTTAAATCGGTCAGCCGGCGCAGCAGCGCCTGGCCCTGCGGCCAGTCGCCCAGCCCCGAGTCGGCATTGATGTGGCCAGCGTTGCCCAAGTCCACCAGTTCGACGCCCCAGTCGCGTGCCAGGCTGTCGGCTTTCTCAAAGGTGCAATGCACGTCGTCGCGGCTGGCCACCAGAATACTTTTGAACGGCAGCGAAGAGCGCACGATGGGCGACCAGCTTGGCAGCAGCGGCCGCATGGCCTCGCGCTCCACGTCGCCCGGCGCCACCAGCAATGCCGCCTTCACGCGTTGGGTGTTCCGCGAGTGCGCGGCCCAGGCCGCGACCTGGATGCAGCCCAGGCTGTGCGCCACCAGCACAGCCGGTTCGTCACAGCGCAGCACGGCTTCTTCCAGCTGCATCAGCCAGTCGCCGCGCAGCGGGCGTTCCCAGTTGTGCTGCTGCACGCGGGTGTAGCCGTGCGCCGCCTCCCACCGGCTTTGCCAGTGCGCCGGGCCGGAGTTCTGCCAGCCGGGCAGGACGAGGACGTTGGCGGGCTTCATTTGCTATTGTTTTGATAGCTGTTGGCGCAATAGGGACGAGGGCTAAGGGCGTATTTCTCTTGGAAATCACATGCCCTTGATGCGCTCCACCATTTCCTCGGCGAAGCTGATGAAAGCCTGCGCGCCCTTGGACGACGGGTCGAACACCACACCCGGCACGCCGTAGCTGGGCGCTTCGGCCAGGCGCACGTTGCGCGGGATGACGGTGTTGAACACCTTGTCGCCGAAGTGGCTCTTGAGCTGGTCGCTCACCTGCTGCTGCAGCGTGATGCGCGGGTCGAACATGACACGCAGCAGGCCGATGATCTGCAGGTCCTTGTTGAGGTTGGCGTGCACCTGCTTGATGGTGTTGACCAGATCGGTCAGGCCTTCGAGCGCAAAGTACTCGCACTGCATGGGCACGATGACGCCGTGCGCGCTGCACAGGCCGTTGAGCGTGAGCATGGACAGGCTGGGCGGGCAGTCGATCAGCACGAAGTCGTATTCGGCATCGACCTGCGCCAGCGCTTCTTTCAGGCGCTTCTCGCGCCGCTCCACTTCCACCAGTTCGACCTCGGCACCAGCCAGTTCGCGGTTGGCACCCAGGATGTCGTAACCGCAGCCGCCTTCGATCAGCTTGTCGCTCTTGGCCCGCGCTTCGGCTACCGAGGCGGACTCCAGCAGCACGTCATAGACCGTCAGCTCCAGCTTGCGCTTGTCCACGCCCGAGCCCATGGTGGCATTGCCCTGCGGGTCGAGGTCGATCATCAGCACGCGCTGGCCGACCTTGGCCAGACCGGCCGCCAGGTTGACCGTGGTGGTGGTCTTGCCGACGCCACCTTTTTGGTTGGCAACGCAGAAAATTTTGGCCATGGCGTGGTGTCCCTTGTGTCTTTGGAGTCGTGTTATCTGGTGAAAGCGAGTCGCAGGCCGAAACCGACCAGGCACAGGCCGGCCAGTTTTTCCAGCACGCGGCCAACCAGCGGGTTGGCGCGCAGGTGCCCGGCCAGATGGTGCGTGAGCAACGTCATGGTCAGGCCGTAGAGAAAGGTCAGCACGGCAATCGTCAGCGCCATGAAGCCGAAAGTGGGCAGGCCCTGGTGCCGGGCCGGATCGACGAACAGCGGGAAGAAGGCCATGTAGAACACGATGGCCTTGGGGTTGAGCAGGGTGATCATCATGGCCTGGCGCAGGTAATGGCCGGCCTTGATGTTGAGCACCGGCGCCGCACCGGGTTTGGCCAGCAGCATCACGACGCCCAGCCAGGCCAAGTAGGCAGCGCCCAGCCACTGCACGGCATGGAAGGCCGTCGGGTAGGCCAGCAGCAATGCTGCCACCCCGGCCACCGCCGCCCACATCAGCACCTGGTCGCCCAGGATCACACCGAGGGTCGCCGCCAGTCCGCCGCGCACCCCACCCTTACCGGTGGAGGTGATCAGGGCCAGGTTGCCCGGGCCGGGAATCAGCAGAAAAATGATGACCGTGGCGACAAATGCGCCGTAGTCCGCGACACCAAACATGGGGGAATTCCAGGAAACCGAAGGCCTGAGTTTACGTTAGGTTGTCGGGGGTCTTGGCACGGCAATGTTTCACGTGGAACAGCGCTTCGGCAAGGAGTGTTTTACCGTCGGCGCTTTTGTAATCCCCCCCTATCCCCCCAGCCCCCTTCCCACCCCCGCCGGGGCGGGAAGGGGGAGCCCGATTTGGTTACTTCGCGCCGACCACGCTTCTACGGCAGCAAGGGCGCAGCCGCAGTTTGGTCGTCCACATTTCATAGAGGCGGTCGTAGTGAATGGCTATGGAGCTGCCCGGCCCTGGCTGGCTGCTGCGCGCCAGTGGCGAGACAAAAGCGCGATGACTCGAAAGCGGCAGGTTGGAACAACTGCTGCCGGTGGCGGACTGCTTGGTTGCCATTGACTACGAACGCCTCCGGGAAATCTTGCCGATCAATGGCGGTGGCGACGCCCGCCCTGTAGAAGCGTAGCCAGGAAGCCAAAAGCAAAATTGGGCTCCCCCTTCCCGCCCCGGCGGGGGTGGGAAGGGGGCTGGGGGGATAGGGGGGGGGAATCGAGGTGCCGGCGCAGCCAGAAACCGCAAGGACACAAACTAGGCCGGCGGGGAAGATGGCTTCATCCAGACGATGCAACGCTCGGCACCCAACCCGGGCACGGCCAGTTGTTCCACGTGAAACACAGCCACGTCGGCCGGCAGTTGGGTCAGTTCATCGGCCGGCTGCTTGCCCTTCATGGCCAGCCAGAAACCGGCCGGCGCCAGCGCGCTGCGCGACCAGTTGGTGAAGTCCACCAGCGAGGCAAAAGCACGGGAGCAAACCACGTCATAACCCTCGCTCAGGGTCTCGACCCGGGCATGCAGGCCGCGCAGGTTCGGCAGCTTGAGGGCCACCGCCACCTGCTGGACGAAGGCCGCTTTCTTGGCCACGGTGTCGACGCAGGTCACGGCGATGTCCGGGCAGCAGATGGCGATCACCACCCCCGGCAGGCCGGCACCGGCACCAACGTCGAGCAGCTTGAAGCCGGCACCATCGGCCGGCGCCCTGCCCTGCAGTTGCTGGCGCAAGGGCCGGATCACGGCCAGGCTGTCGAGCAGGTGGTGCGTCAGCATCTCGGCCGGGTCCCGCACCGCCGTCAGGTTGTAGACCTTGTTCCATTTCTGGATCAGGGCCAGGTAGTCAAGCAATTGGGTGAACTGGGCTTCGCTCAAGTCCAGGCCGAGTGCTTGCACCCCGTCTTTCAGGGTCGCTTCTAGCGTGATGCTCATACCCCAGCCGCTTCCGTCTCTAGCGTGGCAAAGCCTTTGAAACCACTCTTCTTCAGGTGGATCAGCAGCAGCGAGATGCTGGCCGGCGTGATGCCGGAGATGCGGGACGCCTGACCCAGGGTTTCCGGCCGGTGCTTCTGCAGTTTCTGCCGCGCCTCGATCGACAGGGCCGAGACCTGCAGATAGTCCAGGTCGGCCGGCAGCTTGAGGCCCTCGTAATGGGAAGCGCGCTCGACCTCACCCTTCTGGCGGTCAATGTAGCCGGAATACTTGGCGGCAATCTCCAGTTGCTCCACCACCGCCTGATACAGGTCGCCCAGTGTTTCACGTGAAACACCGCCGACCGGCTGATCCGGGCCGGCGCCTTCCGATTTCGGGGTGGCGTACTTGCCACCGTCCAGCGACATCAGGCCGGCGTAGCTCACGTCCGGCCGGCGCAGCAGGTCGAACAGGTTGTACTCGCGCTCGATGGTGGTGCCCAGCACACGCTCGGCCTCGGCAGCGGCCAGGATGCGCGGGTTGACCCAGGTGGCTTTCAGGCGCTCTGTTTCACGTGAAACAGCATCGCGTTTGCGGCTGAAGGCGTCCCAGCGGGCGTCGTCCACCAGGCCCATCTGGCGGCCGGCTTCGGTCAGGCGCATGTCGGCGTTGTCTTCGCGCAGCTGCAGTCGGAACTCGGCCCGGCTGGTGAACATGCGGTAGGGCTCGGTCACGCCCTTGGTGATCAGGTCGTCCACCAGTACGCCGAGGTAGGCTTCGTCGCGGCGCGGCAGCCAAGCGGCTTCACCCCGGCACTGCAGCGCGGCATTGATGCCGGCGAACAGGCCCTGGGCTGCCGCCTCTTCATAACCGGTGGTACCGTTGATCTGGCCGGCAAAGAACAGGCCGCCGATCTGCCGCGTTTCGAAACTGCTTTTCAGTTCGCGCGGGTCGAAGTAGTCGTACTCGATGGCGTAACCCGGGCGCAGGATGTGGGCGTTCTCCAGCCCCTTCATGGAGCGCACCAGGTCGTACTGAATATCAAACGGCAGGCTGGTGGAGATGCCGTTGGGGTAGTACTCGTTCGTCGTCAGGCCTTCGGGCTCCAGGAAGATCTGGTGGCTGTCCTTGTCGGCGAAGCGGTTGATCTTGTCCTCCACGCTCGGGCAGTAGCGCGGGCCAACGCCCTCGATCTTGCCGGTGAACATGGGGCTGCGGTCGAAGCCGGAGCGAATGATCTCGTGGGTGCGCTCGTTGGTGTGGGTGATCCAGCAGGGCAGCTGCTGCGGATGCATGGCGGCGTTGCCCATGAAGCTGAACACTGGCACGCCCTGCTCTTCGTTCATACCGCCGGGCATGCCGTCACCGGGTTGCTCGGTGCACTTCGAGAAGTCGATGCTGCGGCCGTCCAGCCGCGGCGGGGTGCCGGTCTTGAGGCGGCCTTGCGGCAGCTTCAACTCCCTGAGGCGGGCGCTGAGCGATACCGCCGGCGGATCACCGGCGCGGCCGGCCGCGTAGTTGTTCAGGCCGACGTGGATCTTGCCATCCAGAAAGGTTCCGGCTGTCAAAACGACCGTCCGGCTACGAAAGCGGATGCCGACCTGGGTCACTGCCCCCACTACCCGGTCGCCTTCCACCATGAGGTCGTCTACCGCCTGCTGAAACAGCCAGAGGTTGGGCTGGTTTTCCAGCCGGCGGCGGATAGCGGCTTTATAAAGAATGCGGTCGGCCTGGGCGCGGGTGGCGCGCACGGCCGGACCCTTGGAGCTGTTGAGAATGCGAAACTGGATGCCGCCCTCGTCGGTGGCAATCGCCATGGCACCGCCCAGCGCGTCCACCTCTTTCACCAGGTGGCCCTTGCCGATGCCGCCGATGGAAGGGTTACAACTCATCTGGCCCAGGGTCTCGATGTTGTGGCTCAGAAGCAGGGTCTTGCACCCCATGCGGGCGGCCGCGAGCGCGGCTTCGGTGCCGGCATGGCCGCCGCCGACGACGATGACATCGAATTCTTGTGGGTACAACATGGTGCAGGGGGTGACCGTCAGGCGGTCTGCGCAGGGGAAAGAACCCGCAATTTTAGCCGGCCGGGCCGATTTACGCGACAATTAAGGATATAAATCCGGCCCTCACCCAGGTGCCATATGCGCCAGGCGCTACAAACTTCATAGCAAATCACATGGATTGCCGTCCCGGCTGTGGCGCCTGCTGCATTGCCCCCTCAATTTCCAGCCCGATTCCCGGCATGCCCGTCATCAACGGGGTCAGCAAACCGGCCGGTGTGCGCTGCATCCAGCTCGATGCGGCCAACCGCTGCCTGATCTTCGGCCAGCCCGGGCGGCCGGCGGTCTGCAGCAGCCTCATGCCCTCCCCCGCCATGTGCGGCGAGTCCAACGCCCAGGCCCTGCAGTTCCTGACCGAGCTCGAACGAGAGACTCGGCCAAATTGATGTGGGTCAAGGACAAAATTGGCTAAAAATGAAATAATTGCAAAATTAAACAGCCAAACGCCATCGATAAGCCCGCTTCATGAACCCGACCGACACAACCCTGCCTGTGGCGGTCAAGGCCAAACTCTGGCGCGGGCTGCCCGGCTTGGTGCTCGTCGGGGGCCTGGTACTCAGTGCCTTGATGTACGTTCAGAACCGGCACAACCTGGAGGAGCAACAAAGCGCCCTCTTCCAGTCCGAGGTTCGCAAGGCGGTCGAAATGATCGAGACCCGGATGGGCACGTATCTGCAGATCCTGCGTGCCACCGGTGGGTTGCTGAAAACGCAGCCGCAGGTCAGTCGGGAACAGTTTCACAAATTCATCGACCAGCAAGGCGTCGGCACCGACCACACCGGCATCCAGGGCGTCGGGTTCGCGCGCCTGATTCGCCCCCAGGAACTGAGTGCGCACATCGAGTCGGTCCGGCGCGAGGGCGCGGTCAACTACACCATCCGGCCCGAAGGCGAACGGCCGCTCTACTCATCGATTGTCTATCTGGCCCCCCCGCTGGGTCGCAACCTGCGCGCGATCGGCTACGACATGTACGCCGAGCCGGTGCGCCACCTTGCCATGCAACGGGCGGCAGACACGGGTGAAATAAGCCTGACGGGCAAGGTCCGCCTCGTGCAGGAGAGCGGCCAGGACGAACAAGCCGGCTTTCTGGTCTACGCCCCGATCTACCGGGAAGGGGCCCCGCTCACCAGCGTCGAAGAACGCCGCGCCGATCTGGTGGGTTGGGTTTACGCGCCGTTTCGCATCAACGACTTCCTGACCGGCGTCTACGGTGAGCACACCGGCAACCTGCTGATCGACATCTACGATGGCGTCGATACCACGCCGGCCAACCTGATGCACACCGAGCAGGCCACACCGCGCGACCCGAAGGACAAGCCCTCGACCATTTACGAAACCGTGCAGACGCTGCACCTGCTGGGGCACACCTGGACGCTGCACATACGGGCATCCGATCTGATGCTGTCCCGGATCGACGCCCGCCTGCCCACGCTCCTGGGCCTGGGCGGCGCGCTCATGAGCCTGGTGCTTGCCTACCTGATCTGGGTGCTGGTCACCCGGCGCGAGCGGGCCATCGCCATGGCCGTGAAGATGAACGACGCCCTGGTGCAGGAGAGGGCCAAGCTCTCCGCCATCATCGCCGGCACGCACGCCGGCACCTGGGAATGGAACGTGCAGACCGGCGAGACCACGTTCAACGAACATTGGGCCCAACTCATCGGCTACCAACTGTCAGAGCTTGAGCCCACCTCCATCGAGACCTGGATCCGGCGCGCCCACCCGGACGACTTGAAAGCCTCCAATGCGCTGCTCCAGCTGCATTTCAATGGCGAGCTCGAATACTACGAATGCGAAGCTCGCATGCGCCACAAGGATGGCCATTGGGTCTGGTTGCTCGACCGTGGCCAGCTCGCCAGCCGCACCCCCGACGGCAAGCCCCTGATGATGTACGGCACCCATCTGGACATCACGCATCACAAGCAGCTGGAAGAGAGCTACAAGCACGGCGCGCACCACGACCAGCTGACCGGACTGCCCAACCGCACCCTGCTGGCGGACCGGCTGGAGCACAGCCTGCTGGTCGCGCAGCGCAACCACGAGTCGCTGGCGCTGATGTTCATGGACATCGACGGCTTCAAGCTGGTCAACGACACGCATGGCCATGAAGCCGGCGACCTCGTGCTGCAAACCATGGCGCGGCGTATCCAGCGCTGCATCCGCGCCTCCGACACCCTGGCCCGCATAGGCGGTGACGAGTTCGTGGTCCTGCTCCCGGATGTCACCGACGAACACCACGCCTGGGTCCTGGCAGAAAAGATCGGCGCCATCGCACGCGAGCCAATCCCGCTGGCGGAAGGTACCACGGCCTGCGTCTCGCTCAGCATCGGCATCGCCCTTTACCCGGAACACGGCCAGGATGCGGCCACGCTGACCGAGCACGCCGACCAGGCCATGTACAAGGTCAAAAAAGGCGGCAAGAATGCCGCCTTGATCTACCACGAAGACTGAGCCGCGGGTTAGCGCGGCTGCAGCCTCGCCCGCCTCAGAACGGGTAGTGGCGCGGTGTGGTCTGCATCGTGATCCAGCGCAGTTCGGTGAATTCGTGGATGCCGGCCTTGCCGCCGAAACGGCCAATGCCGGAGCCCTTGACGCCACCGAAGGGCATCTGCGCTTCGTCGTGCACCGTGGGGCCGTTGACGTGGCAGATGCCGGAGTCGATGCGGCGCGCCACGTTGAAGGCACGTGCGATGTCACCGCCGAACACCGCCGACGACAGGCCGTACTCGTTGTCGTTGGCGCAGGCCACGGCCTCGTCCACGCCATTGACGCGCACGATGGCCTTGACCGGACCGAAGGTCTCTTCCGAGTAAATCCGCATCGCCGGGGTCACGTGGTCCAGCAGCGTGGCCGGCATCAGCGTGTTCTCGGCCTTGCCGCCGCACAGCAGCTTGGCGCCTTTGGCCAGTGCATCGTCGATCAAGGCGTTGCAGTGCTCCACCGTGCTCATGCCGATGACCGAACCCAGCACCACCGGCTCCGGTTTGCGCGGGTCACCCAGGGGCAGTGCGCTGGCCTTGCCAACGAACTTCTTGACGAAGGCATCGGCGATTTTCTGGTCCACGATGATGCGTTCGGTCGACATGCAGATCTGGCCGCTGTTGGCAAAGCAGCCGAAGGCCGCGCCGTTGACGGCATCGTCGATGTTGGCATCGTCCAGGATCACCATCGGCGCCTTGCCACCCAGCTCCAGCACTACCGGCTTCAAGTACTTGGCACAGGTCATGGCAATGATCTTGCCCACGCGGGTCGAGCCGGTGAAGTTGACACGGCGTACCGCCGGGTGCGCCACCATAGCTTCCACCACGGCTGCGGCATCGGCCGGCGCATTGGTGACGTAGTTCACCACGCCGGGCGGGAAGCCGGCATCCTGGAACGACTCGATGATGAGCTGGTGCGTGTGCGGGCAGTTTTCCGACCCCTTCATCACCACCGTGTTGCCGCAGGCCAGCGGCACACAAATGGCGCGCACGCCCAGAATGACGGGCGCATTCCACGGCGCCATGCCCAGCACCACACCGGCGGGCTGGCGCACCGCCATGGCCAGGTTGCCCGGCACGTCGGACGGAATCACCTCGCCGCTGATCTGGGTGGTGAGCGAAGCCGCTTCGCGGATCATGCCGGCAGCCAGGTGCACGTTGAAGCCAGCCCACATGCCGGAGGCACCGGTTTCGGCGGCCACAGCCTCGATGAATTGCGGCGTTTTGGCTTCCAGCGCATCGGCGGCTTTCAGCAACAGGACACGGCGCTCGCTGGGGCCGGTCTGGCTCCAGCTCTTGAACGCCTCGGCGGCGGCTTCCACCGCCATCACGGCATCGGCCGGCGAAGCGGCCGGGGCGCGCGTGGCGACGCTGCCATCGAGCGGGTTGCGGCGCTCGAACATGGCATGGTTTTCGGCGCTGACCTTCAGGCCGTTGATGAGCATGGACATGTCGGACATGGGGGAGACTCCTTCAGGTAATGGATCGGAAAAAACAGGTCAGGCGGCCACCGCAGGACGCTGCGTGGCCGGGGTCGATGGGGATGTGCCGTCCTTCTTGCCGGCGCCGAGGTAGGCCTCGCGGATGACACTGGAGCGCGCCAGCAGCCTGGCCGGCCCGCTGGCCACCAGCACGCCGCGCTCCAGCACATAACCGCGGTCGGCCACGGCCAGCGCTTTCTTGACGTTCTGCTCCACCATCAGCACGGTGGTGCCGGCATCGGCAATACGACGGGCAATCGCCAGCAGCTCGTCCACCATCTTCGGTGCCAGGCCGAGCGAGGGCTCGTCGAGCATCAAGAGGCGTGGCGCACTCATCATGGCGCGTGCCACCGCCACCATCTGCTGCTCACCGCCGCTCATGGTGCCGGCCAGTTGGTGGGCGCGTTCGCGCAGCTTGGGAAAGTCGTTGAAGGCCTGCTCCAGCCGGCGCACGCGTTCGGCCTTGGAACACAACCAGCCGCCCAGCTCCAGGTTCTCCGTCACCGTCATCTGCGGAAACAGCTGTCGCCCTTCAGCCACCAGCGCCATGCCGCGCTGCACGATTTCGTTGGTCTTGGTCGGCAGCGGCTCGCCGTTGAGCAGCACCTGACCCTGGCGCGCGATCAAGCCGGACAGCGCCTTGAGCAAGGTGGTCTTGCCGGCGCCGTTGGGGCCGAGGATGACGGTCAGGCCGGGCTTGATCTCCAGCGTCAGGTCACGCAGCACCAAGAAGGCGCCATAACCGGCGCTCAGGCCCTTGATCTTCAAGTGGGCCTGCGGGCTGCCGCCCAGCACAAAGGGGCTTGGGTCGTACCACATCATGCGGTTTGCTCCATCTCGTCACCCAGGTAGGCCTCGACCACCTCGGCATTGCGCACCATCTCATCGGGCACACCATCGGCAATCTTGCGGCCCTGGTGCAGCACGATGACACGCTCCACGTACTTCAGCAGCGTGGTCACCGCATGCTCGATCCAGACCACGGTCAGGTCCAGCTCGTCGCGCATGCGCCGGATCAGCTGCGCCATGTTGTCGACCTCGATTTCGGTCAGACCGGCCGCCACCTCGTCAAGCAGCAGCATGCGCGGTCGGGTGGCCAGCGCCATGCCGATCTCCAGCACGCGCTGCTGCGAGGGCGTGATGGCCGCGGCCGGCAGCTCGGCCAGATGGACCAGGCCGATCAGCTCCAGGATGCTGGTGGCGTCACGCAGATGCCAGGAGCCTTCACGCCGACGGCCGGCGAACTTCAGGCCGAAGTCGATATTGGCGGTCACCGTCATGTCGGCAAACACGCGCGGCGTCTGGAAGGTGCGCGCCACACCGGCGGCGGCGTAAAAATGCGGTGGCTTGCCGGCCAGGCTGCGGCCGCCGGCGATGAGCTGGCCCGAGGTGGGCGGGATCACGCCGGAGATGGCATTGAAGAACGTGGTCTTGCCGGCGCCGTTGGGGCCGATGATGCCCACCAGTTCGCCGACGCGGAAGGTGGCGCTCACCGCATCCACAGCCACCAGGCCACCGAAACGCACCGTGATGTCGCGGGCTTCGAGAAAAACGTCAGACATTCTTGCGCTCCCTGCTGCGCAACGCGCGTACCGACTGGCGGCTGTTGCGCCACCAGTCGCCAAAAGTGCTCCAGCGCAAGGAGGCCAGGCCGCCCGGCAGGTACAACACGCATAGGATCAACAAAATACCGAGCGACATCATGTAGATCTGCGGGAACTGCAGCCGCAGCGTCTCGGCCAGCACGCTGAACACGATGGCGGCAATCAGCGGCCCCCACAGCGTGGCGGCGCCGCCGATGAGGGCGATCAGCACGGTCTGGAAACCGATGAAGGGGTTGAACACGGTGTGCGGGTCGATGTAGGTCCAGCGCACCGCCATGGCAGCGCCCACGGCACCGGCAAAGGCGGCGGTAAGCGCAAAGCCGGCGGTCTTGATCAGCCGCGTGTTGACGCCCAGCGTCTGCGCGCGCTGCTCGTCGGCACCGATGCCCAGCAACGCCAGCCCGAAGCGGGTGCGGCGCAGCACGATGGACGCCAGCACCGCCAGCATCGCCAAGGCCAGCACGGTCAGGTAGATCGTGTCGGGCTCCGGGATCACGGTCAGCACACGGCCCACCGTGCCGGAGAAACGCTTCTCGAAGAAAGTCACGGCGTGCATGATCAGCTCGGTCATGCCGAAAGTCAGCACCGCGAAGTAGGTGCCGCGCAAGTGCAGCACCGCCAGGCCCATGACCACTGCCACCCCGGCCGACAGGCCGGCGCCGAGCAGGATGGCCTCGATCCAGGAGAACTGGCCGAGGAAGATGGCACTGGTGTAGGCGCCGATGCCGAAGAAGGCCGAGGTGGCCAGCGACATGTAGCGCGTGCTGCCGCAGAACAGGCCCCAGCTGGACGACAGGGCCACGTACATCAGGCAGGTCAGCGCCATGGACACCACGAACTCGCTGCCGTAGTGCGGCAGTGCGAGCGCCCAGCCGGTGATGGCGAGCAGGACCAGCAGGTCACGGATGAGGATCTGCTTCGAGTTCATGCCTTCCTCCCCTTGCGTGCAAACAGACCTTCGGGCCGCAGCAGCAGCACCGCAATGAAAACGCTGTAGGACAGCAGGGCCTTGAGCGAGGGGCTGGTGAAGTGCATGCCCAGTGCCTCGATCACGCCCAGCAGCAGACCGCCGGCCAGCGCGCCGCTCATGCTGCCAAAGCCGCCGAGCGTGATGACGATCAGCGCCGTCACGGTGTAGGGCTCGCCCATCGAGGGGGTGATGGTGTAGGCCATGGACAGCAGGCTGCCGGCAATGCCCGACAGCCCCAGGCCGATGCCGAACATCAGCGGGTGCAGCCGCTGGGTGTCGATGCCGACCAGCTGTGCGCCGATGGGCGACTGCATCAGCGCACGCACGCCCTTGCCGAGCAGGGTCATGCGCATCAGCACGATCAGCGCCGCACTGAAGGCCAGCGCCAGCCCGAACACCAGCAGCTTGTTGCCGGCGAACTGGGCGTCACCGATCTTCACCGAGTCGGTCAGGTAGTCGTAGCCGCGCAGCTCACCGCCCCACATGAAAGACGCGAAGTTCTGCGCCAGGAACATGAGACCGAAAGCCACCATCAGGCCACGCGCCTCGAAGACGTCGAGGTTGGGCGATGTGGCCGTCAGGCGGCGGAAGCACAGCCGGTGCAGCACCAGGCCGAGCCCCATGAGGAGCAGAAAGGACACCGGCACCATCAGCAGCGGTGACACCCCCAGGGCGTCCTGCGCCATCCAGGTGATGTAGGCACCGATCATCAGGAACTCGCCGTGCGCGATGTTCAGGATGCGCATGAGCCCGTACTGCAGGTTCAGTCCGAGCGCCACCAGCGCGTAGATGCCCCCGGTGATGAGACCGGAAGCGATCAGTTCTAACCAGGCAGTGAATGACATGCAAAAAAATGAATCAGGACGCAAGAAAAAAATGGGCGCACAAGGCCAAAGCCGTACGCCTGTTTCCAGCGGCCACCGCGGAACCGGCTTCGCCGGGCCGCTGGTGGCGTCCCCCAGGGGGGAAGGCGGCCGTCAGGCCGGCTCAGGGGGGATAACGCTCACTTCCAGACCGGCTTGCTCGGGTTGAGCTTGGCAGTGGCCAGCTTGGCCGGCCACACCACTTCAAACTCACCGTTCTGCCACTGGCTCACCGTGCCCGGCACCGAGACCTCGCTGCCCTCAAAGTGGATGTTGCCGAGGATGGTTTTGAATTCGTTCTTGGCAATGTGGTCGCGCAGCGCCTTGCGGTCCAGGCCGACCTTGGCCACGGATTCGGTCAGGACCTCCAGGCCCGCCCAGCAGTGACCGCTGGCCCAGCGATCCGGCTCCTTGCCGCCGAACTTCTTGGCGTGCGCATCGAAGTAGGCCTTGGCCGCCGCGCTGGTCTTGCCGTTCCACGAACCCATGCCCAGCACGCCTTCGGCACCGGCCGGGGTCATCACGTTCTTGTAAAGCTGGAAGGCGGTGCCGACCGAGGCGTAGAAGAACTTCGGGTTGAAGCCAATCTCCTTGGCCTGCTTGCTGGCCAGGATGGTGTCCGGCGGGTAGGTGATGCCGATGAAGGCATCGGGGTTGAGGTCCTTGATGCCACGCAGCACCGGCGACAGGTCTTTCACGCCCAGCGGATAACCCTTGCGCTCCACCACCTGGATGCCGGTGTTCTTCAGCGCGTTGTTGAGGGCAGCGAAGTTCTCCAGGCCGAACAGGTCGTCCATGTAGACGATGGCAATGGTTTTCACGCCATTGGCCTTGAGCATGTCCACCAGTGCGCCCATCATCTTGTCGGGCTGCTGCAGCAGCGAGAAGAAGTACGGCAGGCGCATGTCGACCAGCTTGCGCGACAGGGCGGTGGGCGCCAGCATCGGGTAGCCATAGCGGTTGGCCAGCGGGGCGATGGCGAAATTGGCGTTGGAGCCCCAGGGCGGCAGGATCAGATCGACCTTGTCGCTGCCCATGAGCTTCTCGTAGGAGCGCACGCAGGTTTCGATGTCGCTGCGGTCGTCCGAGCTGACCAGCTCGATCGGGCGACGCACGCCCTTGACGTCCAGACCGCCGGCGGCGTTCTGCTGCTCAGCCCACAGCAGGAAGTTGGGCTCCTGGCTGACTTGCGCGCCGCCCGCCCACGGGCCGGTGCGGGCAATGGCATAGCCGATGCGCACCGGCTTTTGCTGCGCCAGCAGATGGGGGGCAAAGGTGGCGGCACCAGCGGTGACAGCGGCGCCTTTGAGCAGGGTACGTTTTGATTGTTGAACCATGTTGTCTCCAGTGAAAGTGGGCTTTCGGTAATTGGACAGGCAATGCTAGGAAACCTCGCCGGACATGGCTTTGCTGAACGTGCACAAAGTAGTTGACGGTTCACGCAAGAAAATCAGGGTTAACCCTTGTCCTCACGCCACCTCTGAATTTGGCGCAACGCCCATAATCGCGGGACCATGCAGCCACACGCCATCGAACGGAGCACCGTATGACCGCGACCACCGCCGTCACGACGGACGACTTCGCGCCGCGCGAGCGCGCGCCGATCTGGCGCGAGTGGATCTGGAAGCATTTCGGTGGTCTGGAGTCCGACCTCTACGGCGACACCGACTTCGACGGCCACATGGCCTCGGCGCGCGCCGGCGACATCATCCTCACCAAGCTCGAAGCCAACCGCCACCGCGTGGTGCGCACGCAGGACATGGTGCGCGCCAGCGACGAGGGTTACCTCAAGATCGTGGCCCCCATGAAAGGCCGCGCCGGCGTCGAGCAGATGGGGCGCCAGGCCTGGGTCGCCCCCGGCGCCTGGACCATCTACGACACCACCGGCAGCTACGCCGTGGCCAACCCGGAGCGGGTGGAGCACCTGATCGTCATGCTGCCCAAGGCGCAGATGGTGGAACGCGGCCTGCGCCTGGAAACACTGATGGCGCGCCCGGTCGGCGGCGCCAGCGGCATTGCACGCGTGGCGCTGACCACCATGCGCAGCACCTTCCAGGAGCTGCCGCACATGAGTGCCGACGCCGCGCGTGGCGCCGGTGAGCTGATCGCCCAGCTGGTGCGCCTGTCCCTGATCGAGCTGTCGGGGCAGGAAACCGCGCAGACACAGCGCGAGGTGCTGAAAGACCGCATCCGCGGCTACGTTGCGCTGCACCTGCGCGACCCCGAGCTGACGGTGGACCAGATCGCCCATGCGCTGAACTGCAGCAAGCGCCACCTCTACAACGCCTTCGCCGAGGAAGACCAGACCCTGGCCAGCTACATCCAGCACCTGCGGCTGGACGCCTGCCTGCGCGAGTTGCAGCACCCGATGGCGCAAACCCGCCCGATCACCGAGATCGCGCTGTCCTGGGGCTTCAACAACCCGTCGCACTTCAGCCGCGTGTTCCGCGAACACACCGGCATGAGCCCGAGCGAGTTCCGCCAGCAGAGCCAGGCGTCCCAGACGCGACTGCAGCCGCATTGATCTTTGCGCCGGCTTGGTGAACAGTAGCGGATCATTCCAACAAGATCCGCCGGAGACAACACCATGCACATCCCCTCATTGAAAGAAGTCGTCAGCGCCGACGAATGGCAACTGCGCTGCGACCTCGCCGCCGCCTACCGCCTGGTGGCCGCCTACGGCTGGAGCGACCTGGTGTTCACCCACATCAGCGCACGCATCCCGGGGCCGGAACATCATTTCCTCATCAACCCCTACGGCCTGATGTTCGACGAGATCACGGCCTCCAGCCTAGTCAAGGTCGACCAGGACTGCAACAAGCTCAGCGACTCACCGTTTCCGGTCAACCCGGCCGGCTTTGTCATCCACAGCGCCATCCACCAGGGGCGCGAAGATGCCGGCTGCGTACTGCACACCCACTCGCGCGCCGGCGTGGCGGTGAGCGCGCAGAAATGCGGCGTGCTGCCGATCAGCCAACAATCCACCTTCGTACTCGGCTCGCTGGCCTACCATGACTACGAAGGCGTGGCGCTGCGCGACGACGAGAAACCGCGCCTGCAAGCCGATCTGGGCCGCGCCAACTACCTGATGCTGCGCAACCATGGGCTGCTGACCGTGGGTCGCACCATTGCCGACGCCTTCCTGAACATGTACATCTTCGAGGCCACCTGCCGCATCCAGCTCGACGCCCAGGCCGGTGGTGAACTGGTTCACATCAACCCGCAGATCCTCACCGGTGTGGCCGCCGCCATGAAGACCGTCACGGTGGGCCAAGGCGCCAACCTGGCCTGGCCGGCGCTGCTGCGCAAACTCGACCGCATGGACCCAGGCTACAAAACCTGAACCCCACGTTTGCTATTGTTTTGATAGCTGTTGGCGCAACAAGAACAAGGGCTACTTGCCAAAAAGCTTCTTGAAACCCTCGCTCGCCTTGTCGCCCAGGCTGGCCCCGGCGCCGGTACCGACGCCGGGCATGAGCACCGTCCCGATGGCCGCACCGATCATGGCGCCACGCGTCAGCGTCACCTGCGGATCGCTCACCGTGCCGCCTAACGCCAGCGGCACGCCCACCGCCCCGCCCAGCTCCACGCTGATGCGGCCGCTCAAGGCCTGACTCGGCGCCACAGCCACCTGACCGGTGGCACTGAGCACACCCGAACTGGCCACCAGGTTGCTGAGTTCGATCGCCCGGCCGTGCGTGCGCACCTGACCGGCCAAGGTATCGAGCGGCGTCTCGCCGCCGCGGCTCATGCCCACGGTCTTGACCGCGCGGGCCAGGTCGATGCCGCGCACCACCGCATGGCGCACGGTGAAGGTGGACTGGGTCTGCAGCACCTCCGGCAACGCCCCGGGCTTGCAGGTGCGGGCACTCAAACTGGTGTTGGCTTCGAGCTTGCCGCTCAAAGGTTGTGCGGCCTGCGACTTCGGCGTCGGTTCGGGTGCCGTCAGGCGTGACAGGTCTACGTCGCGCGTCTGCAACTGGCCCTTGAGAGCGAATTCAGCACCCACTTCTTTGGCGGGCTCCAGCTCGACGCGCCCCTTGACCGTGCCACCGGCCACCTGCAAGACCACACCCCAGGCCAGGGCCTGCGCTTCACGCTGCAAGGCCAGCTTGCTGCCTTGCAGCCGACCCTGCACGATCTGCACATCGAGCTGTTGCGGCCAGACATCCGGGCTCAGAGCGGCTTCGGCCTGCAGCGTGATGGCCGCCCCCTTGGCATCGACCCAGGTCAGGCCGTCGAGCACGGTGCGCCGCGGCAGGAACTGCCAAGGCACATCCCCCTCCTCCTGGCGGTCGCGCTTCTTTTTCTGCAACGCCAACACCAAGGCATCCAGGCCAGGCTGCGGCAGCACGGCACGGCGCACGACCAGCGTCGCGGGCGCCACCCGCCCCTGCAGCAGATCGGCCCAGACCGGCCGCACCTCGACGCGCTCCACCGTCAAGGCCGGTTGGGTCTGCACCGTCATGCGCTCCATCGCCACGGCCGGCAGTGGCCACAGTGCGACATCAATGCGGCCCAGCGTCACCCCCACACCGAGCGCGGTGCCGGCTTGTTGTTCCATGCGCTGACGGAAATCGTCGGTGCCAATCCAGCGCTGCAACACCAACACGCTGGCGGCCAGCAGCGACAACAACACCAGCACGACGATCACGATCCATTGGATGACACGTTTCATGCCGGCATTGTGGCATCGGCCCGCACGGCCCAAGCGGTCAAACCGGCGACTGCGACAGGCTGCGCTGGCGCCAGGCCAACAACGCGCCCAGCCACAAGGCCAGTGCCGAAAACATCAGGCCACGGCTCAGGCCGCCTGGGCCGTCGGCAATCCAGCCCACGATGGTGGGGCCGACGATCTGGCCCGCGGCAAACACAATGGTGAAGGCACTGATGCCGGACGCCCACTGCTCAGCCGGCAGGTTGTGCCGCACCAGCGCCGTGGTGGACGCCACCACCGACAGGAAGACGCCACCGAACAACAGGCCGGAGACCAGCACCACACCCCAGGACGAGGTGAGCGCCGGCAGGAGGGTGGCCACACCGAGCAAAGTATTGAGAATCGCCAAGGCCTGGCCACCACGGTAACGGTCCAGCAGCCCGGCCCACAGCCGCGCCGAGACCACCACCGCCAACCCGAGCAGCGCATAGAACCCCGTGATGGCACCCGGCGCCACGCCCTGCTCGCGCAGCAGTGCAATCACAAACGTCATGTAGCCGATGTAGCCGACACCGAACAGCCCGTAACCGGCCAAGGCGTAGCCCAGCGGGCGCCAGTGGAACGGCGCGGCGGCCTGGGCCGACAGACCGGCCGCAGGCGCCGGCGTCAGTGCGCGCAACCGCAGCGCCGGCCACCACAACACCGCAGTAACCAACCCACAGACGGCGGCCAGCAGCCACCAGGCCCAGGTCCAGCCGTGCGGCACGGCACTGGCAGCCGTCAGCACCTGCGGCACGGCCAGGGCGGAGAGCGTGATGCCCCAGCCGGTGCCACCGTAATACAGCCCCAGCAGCAGGCCACCGCGTTGCGGCTGCAAGGCCCCCATGCGCGCCGCCAGCAGACCGCCGGCAATGAAGATGAAGGCGCTCGCCACCCCGGCCAGCAGGCGCTGCAGCAAGAGCGGTGCCGCGGTGGTAAAAAACCCGCTCAGCCCCATGAACAGGCTGGCCAGCAAGGCGCCGCCCAGCAACAGCGTCACCGCGCCCAGGCGTTGCATCAGCCGGGGCGTGGCCAGGGCACCCAGCAGGTAACCCAGCGCATTGGCGGTGTTCATGGCGCCGGCCAGGGTGTAGCTCCAGCCCAGGTCGGCGCGCATCACCGGCAACAGCAGGCCGTAGGCAAAACGTGTGATGCCCAGCGAGACGGCGGCGGCCAGCGAGAGCGCCAGCGCCAGTCCCATGAGCGACAGGGGGGAGGCTTGAGAAAGCGGTGAATGGCGCGACATGATGTTCTGCATTCTGCGGGAAAGCCGCGTCCTGTGTGCCCGGCGCCTGTCACAAAGACAGCAGCCTGTCACGGGCAAGGACTTCAATGACCCCGTACGCTATGTCATGTTTCAACCCGCTGTGAAAGAAAGTCCCCATGAGCTCCCTGTTTGATCCCGTCCAGGCCGGCGCCCTGTCCCTGTCCAACCGCATCGTCATGGCGCCGCTCACGCGCAACCGCGCCCCGGGCGCCCTGCCCAATGCCTTGATGAGCACCTACTACACCCAGCGCGCCTCGGCCGGCCTCATCATCACCGAGGCCACCGCCATCAGCCACCAGGGCCAGGGTTATGCCGATGTGCCCGGCATCTGGAGCGAGGAGCAGGTTGCACGCTGGAAAGTCATCACCGACGCCGTGCATGCGGCCGGCGGCAAGATTGTGGTGCAGCTCTGGCACGTCGGCCGTGTCTCGCACACCGAACTGCAGCCGAACGGCCAGGCACCGGTGGCGCCCTCGGCCATCACTGCCAAGACCAAGACCGTGCTGATCAAGGACGGCGTGCCGACCTTCGTCGAGACGTCAGCACCGCGCGCACTCGAACTCACTGAGCTGCCCGGCATCATCGATGACTACCGCCGCGCGGCGCGCAACGCCATCGCTGCCGGTTTCGATGGTGTGGAAGTGCACGGCGCCAACGGCTACCTGCTGGATCAGTTCCTGCGCTCGGGCTCCAACCAGCGCACCGATGCCTACGGCGGCTCGATCGAGAACCGCGCCCGTCTGCTGCTGGAAGTGATGCAGGCCGTTTGCGATGAGATCGGCGCCCAGCGCACCAGCCTGCGCCTGTCGCCCGTCACGCCGGCCAACGACGCCAGCGACCCGCATCCGCAACCGCTGTTCGAGCATGTGGTGCGCGAACTGGCCAAGTTGGACTTGGCCTATGTGCACATCATCGAAGGCGCCACCGGTGGCCCGCGCGATCACCAGCAAGGCGACACGCCGTTCAACTACGCCGCCCTGCAAGCGGCTTACCGCGCCGCTGGCGGCAAGGCCGCCTGGATGGTGAACAACGGTTATGACCGCCCGCTGGCGGAACAGTCACTGGCACAGGGTGCCGACCTGGTGGCCTATGGCCGGCCTTTCATCGCCAACCCGGACCTGGTGCGCCGGCTGCGCGAAGGCGGTCCGTTCAACGAGGTGAACCGCGCCACACTCTATGGCGGCGGTGAAAAGGGTTACACCGACTACCCGGCACTGGCCTGATCGCCAGCGGCCGACCGGGACCTAGTGGCCGCCCTCCTCGGCGGCCCACAGGCGGTGCGCGTCGACCAGCACGCGGGTCACCGCCTCCTGTGCATCCCAACGCGCGGCTTCGGCGGCCAACGCGGCCTCGAGTGCCGCACGGCGCGCCTGCAAGGCCTCGGTCAGCGTCACCTCGCCCAGGCCGTAGGCCTTGCCGGACAGCTGCGCCACACGGGCCATGGCCTGCTGCACCGCCGCTTGGCGCTGCGCCACGACCACGGTATTCGCGGCCTGCAGCACGGCGCGCTGCGCAGCCGCTTCGACCCGTTGCCGCGTCTGGGCCAGCCGTTGCTCGGCAGCATCGGCCAGCGCCAGCGTGGCACGCTGCTCGCCCTCGCGGTAGGCGCCAGGCAGCGGGATCGACACATAAACCCCGACGATGTTTTCCTGCCCGCTGCGTTCACGCGCCGCGCGCACCCCCAGCAACGGGTCGGGACGGGTGTCGAGCCGGGCCCGTTCACTGCGCAAGCGTGCCTGGCGCAACTCGGCCTCGGCCAGTTCGATCTCGTGGTTGTCGCCCACGATGCGTTGCAACCAGTCTTGTGACGTGCCGGGCAAGGGCGGGGCCTCCGCGGTGCTGGCCTGCGACCCCGTCTCAAGCGCCAGACCGGGAAAACGCTTTTGCAATTCCTGCCGTTGTATCTGCTCGCGTGCGATGGCCAGTTGCTCGGCCGCCTGCGTCCGGTCCTGCTCGGCCTGTGCCATGAGTTGATCCATGCGCGGCGCATCGCCAGCCTTGACGCGCCGCGTCGCCACCTGCAGCTGCTCCTGTGCCAGCGCGGTCTGTTGCGTCAGGACGGCAGCGGTACTGCGTTCGCGTTGCCAGCTGTACCAGGCCGCGACCAGACTGCGCACCGCCTCGTGCCAGACATCGGCATAGGCCGATTGACCGGCCGCCACCCCGGCGTCGCCAAGATCACGGTCGGTCTGGGCCTTGCCGCCCCAGCGGATGCTGCGCTCCAGCGCCAAGTCGCTCTCGGCATAGTCCGGCCCGGCGGTTTCCTTGCGGCGCTGGGCACCCAGCTTGATGTTCCATTCATGCACCCCGGCGGCCAACTGCTGGCTGCGCGCCAGCGCCAGCGCCATGCCAGAACGCGCAGCCTGCACCTGCGGCAAAGCCGAGATCACCTCGCGCGTCGGGTTCACCGGCGGCAAAGACAGCCGTGCCACCAAGGCATCGGCCTCATTGGCCAACGCGCCAAAGGCCAGACAGCAGATCAGGGCGCCCAGCGCCACACGGCTAGCTTTCAACCGTTTCATACCAGCCTCCCGAATGCCTGCAAGGGAACGGCCCAATAAAACACCTGGGGCGATTGCAGCACCTCGCGCAGACGCGCCACCAGCGGCTCCACATCACGGCGGCGCATCACCATGTGCACGAAAACCCGGCGCGCGCGCCCCTGGACCTGCTCCATGGCCGTGGTCAGCGGCGCATGAACCCCGATGCCATGCCCTTGGATGACGGAAAAACCGGGCACCAAATCGGTATGCTGGCGCAGCAGGTCGAGCATTTCTTCTTCGAGCGCCAACGGCATCGCCAGCGTCAGCAGGCAATCCATGTCAACGGCCCAGGGCCCCTCGGCGGGAGTGGTTGAATCTTGGTTCATGATTTGACCGCCACGCCAAAGCGGCGGAACAGGATGGGCAACAACAGCAGCGTCAGCGCAGTGGCGCTGAACAAGCCACCAATCACCACCACCGCCAGCGGACGCTGGATCTCGGAACCCGGCCCGGTGGCCAGCAGCAGCGGCACCAGACCCAGGGCCGTGATGCTGGCGGTCATCAGCACCGGGCGCAGGCGGCGCAGCGCGCCCTGGTGCACCACCTCTTCGAGGGCCATGCCGCGCGCCAGCAACTGGTTGAAGTGCGTCACCAGCACCAGCCCGTTGAGCACAGCAATGCCCATCAGCGCAATGAAACCCACCGAGGCCGGCACCGACAGGTACTCGCCCGACACCGCCAGCGCCACCACACCGCCCACCAAGGCAAACGGGATGTTGGCGAACACCAGCAGGGCCTGGCGCAGTGTGCCCAGGGTGGCGAACAGCAACAGCACGATCAGGCCCAGCACCACCGGGATCACCAGGGTCAGACGCGCCGCGGCGCGCTGCTGGTTCTCGAACTGGCCGCCCCAGGTGACATGCATCCCCGGCGGCAAGGTGATGTTCTTCGCTACCGCGGCCTTGGCTTCGTCGACAAAACCCACCAGGTCGCGGCCGCGCACATTGGTTCGCACCACCGCCATGCGCGAAGAATTCTCGCGCTCGATCTTCACCGGGCCGTCGACCACCTCCAGCGTGGCCACATGGCTCAGCGGAATGGCCTGGCCGTCGGCCAGCGGCAGGCGCACTTGCGCAAAGGTGGCCGGTGTCATCTGCGTCGCCGCCGGGCCACGCAGCAGCAAGGGCACCCGCCGGGCATCGACCAGCACCGTGCCGACCGGCAGGCCTTCCACCAGCGTGCGCAGGTCGTTCTGTATCTGCTCCACCGACAGCCCCAGGCGGCCAGCGGCCACGCGGTCGATGACCACGCGGAAATACTGCACACCCTCGTTTTTCACGGTGATCACGTCCTCGCTGCCGCTGATGCCCGACAGCAGCTTGACCATCTGCTCGGCCAGCTGGTTCAGCACCTGCGGATCGCTGCCGAAGATCTTGACCGCCACGTCGCCGCGCACACCGGACAGCATCTCGGCGGTGCGCATCTCGATCGGCTGGGTGAAGCTCAGGTTGATGCCGGCAAACTCGGCGCCCACTTTGCGCACCTCATCCAGCACGGCTTCCTTGTTGTCGAAACGCCATTCGGCCTTGGGCTTGAGCACCAAAAAGGTATCGCTCTCGTTCAGGCCCATTGGGTCCAGCCCCAGCTCGTCGGCGCCGACCCGGGCCACGATGCTGCTGACCTCCGGCACGGTGGCCAGCACACGGCGTTGCAGCGCCTGGTCCATCGCCACCGAAGTGTCCAGGTTGATGGACGGCAGCTTCTCGATCTGCACGATGGCGTCGCCCTCGTCCATCGAGGGCATGAACGACTTGCCCACCAGCGTGTACAGCACCACGGCCAGTGCCAGCAGCGCCAGCGAGGCCCCCACCACCAGCCGGCCGTGGCCGAGTGCCCAGAGCAGCACGCGCGAATAATTGCGCTCCAGCCAGACCACCAGCCGCGGCGAGGCATGGTGTCCGCCCTTCAGAAAAAACGAGGCCAGCACCGGGATGACGGTGAGCGAGAGCAGCAAGGACGTCAGCAGCGCAAACACGATGGTGATGGCCACCGGCGCAAACATCTTGCCCTCCAGGCCTTGCAGCGTCAGCAGTGGCACGAACACCATCATGATGATGAACATGCCCGAGGTCACCGGCAGCGCCACCTCCTGCACGGCGCGGAACACGTCATGCAGCTGCAGCTTGCCGGCGGCAGAGGGGCGCGCTTGCAGGTTTTCCACCACCACCACCGCCGCATCGACCAGCATGCCGATGGCAATGGCCAGGCCGCCGAGCGACATCAGGTTGGCCGAGAGATTGAATTGCTCCATCAGGATGAAGGTGCCCAGCGCGGACAGCGGCAGGATCAGCGCCACCACCAGCGCTGCGCGCAGATTGCCCAGGAACAGCAGCAGCAGCACCAGCACCAGCACAATGGCTTCCATCAGTGCCTTGGACACCGTGTTCACCGCACGCTCCACCAGGTTGCCGCGGTCATAAAAAGGCTTGACCGTGATGCCGGGCGGCAGGGTCTTGCCGATGATCTCCAGCCGGGCCTTGACCTCACGCACCACCTTCTGCGCGTTGGCGCCGCGCAGGCCCAGCACCAGGCCCTCGACCGCCTCGCGCTTGCCGTCCTGGCTCACCGCGCCGTAGCGCGTCAGGCTGCCCATACGCACCAGCGCCACGTCGCCCACGCGCACCGCCTGGCCATTGCGCTCAAGCACGGCAATGGCACGCACATCGTCGAGCGTGCGGATGCTGCCGTCGCTGCGCACCAGCAGCGACTCCTCGCCGCTGGCCAGCCGGCCGGCGCCGTCATTGCGGTTGTTGGCTGCCAACGCAGCCTGCAACTGCGCCAGCGAGACGCGCCGCGCCGCCAATGCCGCCACATCGGGCACCACCTCGAATGCACGCGCATGGCCGCCAAGCGAATTGATGTCTGCCACGCCAGGAATGCCGCGCAGCTGCGGCCGGATCACGGTATCGAGCAGGGTGCGCTTCTCGGTCAGCGTGGCCTCGCCCTCGATCGTGAACATGAACATCTCACCCAGCGGCGTGGTGATCGGCGCCAGGCCGCCCGAGAGACCGGCGGGCAACTGGTCCATCACGCCACTCAATCGTTCGTTGACCTGCTGGCGCGCCCAGTAGATGTCGGTGCCGTCGGCGAAATCGAGTGTGATGTCGGCAATCGCGTACTTGCTTTGCGAACGCAACATGGTCTGGTGCGGCAGGCCCAGCAACTCCTGCTCGATCGGAATCACCACGCGCGACTCGACCTCGGCCGGCGTCATGCCGGGCGCTTTCAGGATGATCTTGACCTGGGTCGACGACACATCGGGAAAAGCGTCGATCGGCAGGTCGCGAAACGCCAAGGTCCCGGCGCCCACCAGGCCCAGCGTCAGCACCAGAACCAGCAAGCGCTGCGACAGCGCAAAGGCAATCAGGCGTGCCAGCATCACTGCCCCGCGCCGGCTTCAGCGCCCAGACCGAGCCAGGCGCCCTTGATGGCCGCCACACCTTTGACCGCCACCTCATCGCCGGCCTTGAGGCCGGAGGTGATGACGACATCGCTACCGCCCCCGGGGCCGGTGGTCACGACCGCGGCACGAAAGCCCTGCGGCTGGCGCACGAACACGTAATGGCGGCCACCCTGCTGCACCACGGCAGCCGCCGGCACGCTCAAGACGCCGGCAGCGGATGCGGCCGCCGAGCCCTGCCAGCGCAGCTGCACGAACTGATTTATACGCAAGCAGTCCTCGCGCCCCGTCAACTCGGCGCGCAACTGCACACCCTGGGTCGCGCTGCTGAGCTGCGGTGACAGCGCAGTGATGCGCGCCGGCGCCTTGCAGCCGTCCACCTGCAAGGTGTCTCCCACGCGCAGGGCCTGCGCCTGCTCGCGGGAGGCCTGCAATTCGATCGCCAGGCTGCCGGCGCGCGCGATGTGCGCCACCAGGCTACCGGCTTCCAGCCGCTGGCCCGGGGTGGCCATCTGTTCCAGCACCGTGCCGGCCACCGGCGCCACCAGCGTCAGCTGCGGCGACAGACCGGCCGTTTTGGACGCCTGGGCCAACGTGGCCTCGCCCACGCCGGCCAGGCGCAAGGCCTGGCGGCGCTCCCGTGCGGCCACCGAGGCCATTTCGTACTGGGCGCGCGACTCATTGCGGCGGTGCTCGGAGACGATGCCATCGGCAAACATCTGCTCGTCGCGCTGCGCCTTGCCTTGCGCCAGCCGGGCCTGCGTGTCGGCCATGAGCCACTCACGCAGCCACTGCGCCAGCTCCGGGCTCATGATGCGCGCCACCGGCTGGCCGGCGCGCACGGTCTGCATCGGGGCCACCAGCACGGCCTGCACCACACCGGCCACCGGCATGCTGACCACATCGCTTTGCTGCGCCGGCAACACCACCGTGCCTTGCAGCAGCATCGCGCCACCACCGCCGGTTTGTGCCTGCACTTGCACCGTACTCACGCCAGCACCCGTGTCAAGCTTCTTGCTCCAGGGAATGGGCTTGGAGGCGTCCTGTGCCGCCGCGGAACCCGCAACGCCAGCGAGAAGACAGGCGACCGCCAAAGCGGCCAAGGTAGGTCTGGGAGGAAATAGCATGGGCAACTTAAAATCTTCCGGTCCGAGGGACGACCGTCTTTCGACTCTAATCCATTCCGATTAAGGCCTGCTTAAGGATTGGCGGTATGACCGGCCTGTGTCATATCGCCATGGTAGGCTCAAACGCCCCATGCCTATCGCTCGCCTTCGCCGCTTTCTGCCTGCCCCCTGCCTTGCTTTTGCCTTCGCAACAGCAGGGTCCGCTTTGCAGGCGCAGACCCCGGAGGAGCCGCCACGGTGGTCATTTCACGGGCAAACCACCTTCATCTGGCAGGCCAAACCGGCCTTTCACGCCGCCTACAACGGACCCAACAGCCTGAGCCCGCTGGAAGAACGCTCCTATTCACTCACCGCCACCGCCGACATCGGCCTGCGCCTGTGGGACGGCGCCCAACTGCACCTCAACCCGGAAGCCGCCAAGGGCGAGCCGCTGTCACGCCTGACCGGCGCTGGCGGCCTGTCCAACGGTGAACTGGCGCGCACCTCCGGACCGGAGATCAACGGCTACCGCGCTCGCCTGTTCCTGCTGCAGCGCTGGGACGCCGGTGGCGAGAGTGAGACCATCGACGCCGACTTCAACGAAATCGGCGGCCGAACGACGGCTCGGCGCTGGACGCTGGTCGTCGGCAACTACTCGCTGCTCGACTACTTTGACACCAACCCCTACGCCAAGGACCCGCGCAGCCAATTCTTCAACTGGGCCTTCATGACCCACGGTGCCTGGGATTACGCCGCCGATTCGCGTGGCTACAGCAACGCCGTGCTGCTCGAATACAGCACGCCCACCTGGGCGGTGCGCGCCGCGCGCGCGGCCGTGCCAGTTGAATCCAATGGCTTGGCGCTGGACGGCGACCTGGGCCGTCGTTATGGCGACCAGCTGGAAATCGAATCCGACCTGCCGCTGCAGTTGCCCGCCGGCCCGCTGCGCGCCAGCGTGCTGTGGTTTCGCAACCAGGCCGTGATGGGCAGCTACACCGACGCGCTGGCGCTGGGCGGCACGCCGGATGTGGGCCGGGTACGGCGCGAGCAGACCAAAACCGGCTGGGGCCTGACGCTTCTGGCACCGCTGGCCGAGGACGCCGGCCTGTTCCTGCGCGTCAGCGCCAATGACGGCGCTACGGAAACCTATGCCTTCACCGAGATTGACCGGCAAACGGCCGTGGGCGGCCAGTTCACCGGCGCCGCCTGGGGCCGCCGGGCCGACCGCTGGGGCGTGGCCCTGGCCGTCAACAACATCTCCGACCCGCACCGGGATTACCTGAAGGCCGGCGGACAAGGTTTCTTCCTCGGCGACGGCCGGCTCAACTACGCACCGGAACGTGTGCTGGAGGCCTGGTACCGCTGGGCCTTGCCAGCGTGGAGCACCCAGGCCGGCAAGGTCCAATCTGCGGTTTCGCTCGGCTGGCAGCAGATCAGCAACCCGGGCTATAACCAGGACCGCGGCCCGATCCAGGTCTACTCGCTGCGCTGGCACAGCGAGTTCTAAGAAGTCCTAAGAAGTTCTAGGCAGCGCTGGCGGCGGGAAAGCTCACCGTCGCCCTCAGGCCCTGCCCGCTCGGCGCATCGCCGAGTTCGAACCCGGCATGCATCACAGCCGCGAATTTCGCGACGATGGCCAGGCCCAGACCCGCCCCCTGGCCAAGCCGCTCAGCCTGCACACCGCGCACGCCGCGCTGCATCAGGTGGCGGCGTTCCTCCGGCGACAGGCCTGGACCGTTATCGATCACCGACAGCGTCACCGCGCCCGCCTGCTGCGCCAGCACCACCGTCACCGAGCTGTCCTGGCCCTGCGGCGCATGGCCGTAGCGCAGGGCGTTGTCAATCAGGTTGCCCAGCACGCCCTCGATCAGCGCCACATTGCCGGCCACCCACAAGCGTTGCTCCAGCCCTTGCACTCCCAGGTCCACCCCGGCGGCATCGGCGCGCGGAATGTAGCGCAGCACCGTTTCATGCACCACCTCATCGAGTGCCACCGGCGCGTTTTGCACCCCCGCATCGGCCTCCTCGGCCAGGGCGAGCGCCAGCAATTGCTCGACCAAGCGGCTGGCACGCGCTTCACTGGCGCCGATGCGCTGCAACTGCTCCCGCCACAACGCCGGATCTTGCTGCGCCAGCCCATATTCGGCCAATGCACGAATGCCTGCCAGCGGGGTGCGCAACTCGTGCGCCACATTGCCGGAAAACTCCCGCTGCGCCTGCATGCTGTGGCTGACGCGTGCCAGCAGCGCGTTGATGGCGGTGCCCAGGTGCTCGATATCGCTGGAGCTGGCCGACACCGGCACCGGCGTCAGGTCCAGCGCGTCGCGCTGTTCGACCGAACGCTGCAGCTCGGCCAGCGGCCGCAGCTCCTGGCCGATGATGCGGCGCAACCAGCCGGCCAGCAGCAGCAGCAGCAGCACCTGCGGCGCCACGGAATACAGCAACACGTTGTGCAGCAAGGCATCGCGGCTGCCCATGGTCTGCGCCACCACCACCATGAAGGGCTCCGGTTCGCTGCGCAGCAGCACCACGCTGCGCAAGTCCTTGCCCTGGTAGCTGATCTCGGAAAAACGGGTACGGGCCGGCGCCTCGGGTTTGGGGGCATGCAGGCCGGGATGACCGGCCATCACCGACCCGTCGGGCCGCTGCACTGCAAAAAACACGTTCTCGCTCTGGTCGAACAGCACCGCGCTCATCTCGCGGGTCGAGAGCTCCAGCGCCAGGTCGCCCGCATGGAGCTTGACGCGCGAGGCCAGGGCATAGGCATCGTCAAGCAAGGCGCGGTCGAACGCTTTCTGCGCAAAATAGTAGGCCACGCCCACGGTGAGCGCCGTGCCCAGCAACCAGGTCAGGGCCAATGGCAACAGCACATGGCGCACCACCCGCGCGCGCAACGAGGCCTTGCGCGGCAAGGCCTCGGCAGAAGTCGGCACGGCGTTCACGCTGGTTCTCCCGGTACTGGCTCCAGCACGTAGCCCAGGCCACGCAAGGTACGGATGCCCGCCCCACTGCCCGCCAGCTTCTTGCGCAAGCGTGAAATGAAAGCCTCCAGCGCGTTGTCCGCCAGGGCCTCGTCAAAGTCGGAAAGTTTGTCAGACAGCACCCGCTTGCTGACAACCCGGCCCGGCGGCGTCATCAGCTCCCACAGCACCTCGAACTCGCGCGCCGGCAACTCCAGCAGCATCGCGTCGACCGAAAAACGACGCGCCTTGCGGTCCAGGGCCAGACGACCCACCTCGAAACGGTCTTCGGTGCCCTGGGTTCGGCGTACCAGGGCCCGCAAGCGAGCTTCCACCTCGGCCAACTCAAACGGCTTGCCCAGATAGTCGTCGGCACCGGCATCCAGCCCGGCGATCCGTTCCTCGGTCCGGTTTCTTGCCGTGAGCACCAACACTGGCGTACGGTCGCCGCGAGCACGTGCTTCGCGCAGCACGGTCAGGCCGTTGCCCTGTTCGCTCTGGGGGTTGCTGGTCGCCGGCAGGTTCAGGTCCAGCAGCACGGCATCGAAGGGCTGGACATGCCAGAAGTGACGGGCCTGCTCCAGGGTTTCAGCCACATCCACCCGGTGCCCGGCATCGCGCAGGCTGTGCAGCATGACATCGCGCAGGACGGCATCGTCTTCGACCAGCAGGATTCTCATGGAGGCAGCATCAGCAAGGAGGGTCTCTACGCGTTTTCACCAAGTGGGAAGTCAGCCAGTGGTCAGTAGGCACTTTCGACAATCGGTCCATGAGCATACGACAGTTCTTTCTGCTTTCAAGCCTGCTGCTGGCGCTGCCTGCCCTGGCGCAGGCGCCCGCCAGCGCAACGGTGGTCTCCCTGGAACAGGCCCTGCAGGCCGCCCGCAACAATCTGGACGTCGCCCTGGCACGCAATGCCCTGGCCGCCGCCCGCGCCGACATCGTGAGCGCCAACCGCGCGCCACTTCCCGTCCTGACGGCCAAGCTGAGCCAGATGGACCTGCAAAACGGCATCGGTGGAGGCAACTTCATGACCGAGAAACGGGTCGACAAGTCCATCGGCCTGGATTGGACCTGGGAGCGCGGCAACAAGCGCGAACTGCGCACCTTGAGCGCCGAGCGCGCCGCCACCGCCGCCCAGGCCGACCTGGACGAGATCCGCACCCAGCAACTGCTGGGCGTGCAGGCGGGTTTCTATACCCTGCTGGCCGCGCAGGAGCGACTGACCCAGGTCACGCTGATCGAGCGCAGCGCCGCCCAACTCGCCATCACCGCCCAGAAACGCGTGCAGGCCGGCGACTTGGCAGCCCAGGATGCCGCCCGCACCGAGATCGAAGCCCAGCGCGCGCGCTCCGACGTCCAACTGGCCGAACTGGACCGCCAGCGCGCCGCCCTCATGCTGTGGCAATTCACCGGTTTGCCGACCCCGCCCGAGCAATTGCAGGCACAAACCGACTGGCCCGCCCTGACCGGCGACATGACCATGGCAAACAGCCTGGATGCTCTGGTGGACGCACGCCCCGATGTGCGTGCCGCCCAAGCCCGTGTGCAGTCCGCGCAGGCAGCGCTGGATAACAGCACGGCGTTGCGCCGCTCCGACATCACCTGGGGCGCCTCCTACGACCATTACCCCGGCACCTCCACCGCGCTAATGGAACTGCGTATGCAGATGCCGCTGCAATGGGGCTACAGCTACCAAGGCGAGATCGCACGCGCCAACGCCCAATTGGCCCAGGCGCAGGACGGACTGGAAAAAATCCGTCGTCAGGCCCGCGCCGAACTGCAACGTCTGCAACAGGAAGCGCTCAACACGGCTTTGCGTGCCCGTACCTACGAAACCGACATCCTGCCACGCGCCCGCAAGGTGGCCGATGGCGCCGAACTGGCCTACAGCAAAGGCGCCATGTCGCTGACCGATCTGCTCGACGCGCGACGTACCCTGCGCGCCACGCTGCTCGAGGCCCTGACCGCCCGCGCCGACTATGCCAAGGCCGCTGGCGCCTGGCAGCTGCGCACCCAAGCGGAGGCCGGCGCCCCGGCCACCCCTCCCAACTCTGCCAACTGAATACCGTCACATCCTAGGCGTCGTTGAACCATGCTGAACCGTTTTCTTCCCGTCCTCCTCCTGTCTGCCCTGGGACTGGGCGCCTGCACCGAGACACCCGCCCCCAAGGCGGAGGCGCCGGCACCGATCGTGCAGAACAACCAGCTGCGCTTTGCCGCCGGTCACCCGCAACTCAACCTGCTGCACGTCACGGCCGCCCTGCCGGCCAAGGCCATGACGGTCGAGTTGCCCGCCAAACTGGTGTGGAACGAAGAGCGCACCCAACGCATCTACCCGGCCTTTGCCGGCCGCGTCATGGCCATCAAGGCCGACGTCGGCCAGAAGGTCCAACCCGGCACACCGCTGGCCCTGCTGGCCTCGCCCGATTTCGGCCAGGCCCAGAGCGAGACCGCCAAGGCCGAGGCCGATGCCCGCCTGACGCACAAAGCCCTGCAACGCCAGCGTGAGCTGTTCGAAGCCGGCATCGTGGCGCGCAAGGAGCTGGAGCAGACTGAAACCGACGCCGAACGCGCGCAAGCCGAAGTGGCGCGCGCCCAAGCCCGTACCCGCCTGTATGGCAGCGGCAGCGGCGTCAACCAGCAACTGGCCCTGAGTGCCAGCATTGGCGGCGTGGTGGTGGAACGCAACCTCAACCCCGGCCAGGAAGTGCGCCCCGATCTGGCCGGCCCGGGTGTGCCGGCGTTGTTTGTCGTCACCGACCCCTCCTCGCTCTGGATCCAGATTGATGCACGTGAATCCGAAGTTGGCATCGTGCACCCCGGGACGGCCTTTGAACTCTCGATTCCTTCCCTGCCCGGACAGACCTTCCAGGGCAAGGTCATCGCCACCTCCGACTTCATCGACCCCCTGACCCGCACCATCAAGATCCGCGGCGTGGTGGCCAATGCCGACCGCCGCCTCAAGGCCGAGATGCTGGCCACCGCCAAATTCGAGCGCACCTTCGAATCCGGCGTGGTGGTGCCCGCCGTCGCCGTGCTGTTGCGCGGCACCCGGCATTCCGTGTTCGTGCAAACCCGGCCCGGCGAATTCGAACGCCGCGCTGTGGAGCTCGACTACGAAGGCCCGCGCGAGGTCGTGATTGCCAAAGGCCTGCAAGCCGGCGAGCAGGTCGTGGTTGAAAACGCCCTGCTGCTGGCGCGGCTCCTGCGACTGGCAGAAGAAGAGGCCCGAGCCCCCGACAATGCTGCCGCAGCAGCTACCAAATCTGTAGCGCCCGGCGCTGCCGCAGACACCGGAGCGGCGCAGAAATGAAACGCCTGATCCAATACGCGCTGCATCAGCCGCTGTTCATCATCCTGGGCACGCTGCTGTTCGTGATGGCCGGCGTGTTCGCCTTCAAGAGTCTCTCGATCGAGGCCTTTCCCGATGTCACCGACACCCAGGTCACGGTCATTGCGCTGTTTCCCGGGCGTGCGGCCGAAGAGGTGGAGAAGCAGGTCACGCTGCCCATCGAGACCGCCCTGGCCGGGCTGCCCAACTCGATCCGCGTCTTCTCGCACACCCAGTTCGGCCTGTCCTACACCGTGGTCACCTATGACGACAGCGCCAATGTCAACATTGCACGCCAGCAGGTGATGGAGCGCCTGAACTCGGTTGATCTGCCGCCCGGAGCCCAGGCCAATATCGCGCCCAACGCCACTCCGGTGGGCGAAATCATGCGCTACCGCCTGCGCGGCGACGGCCTGTCCACCACCGACCTGCGCACCCAGCAGGACTGGGTGGTCGAGCGCGCCCTGCGCCAAGTCCCGGGCATCGCCGATGTGGTGGCCATGGGCGGCTTCATCAAGCAGTACGAAGTCCAGCCCGACCTGGACAAGCTGCGCGCCTACAAGCTCACCTTCCAGAACCTGCTCGACGCGCTCGGGCGCGGCAACTCCAACGCCGGCGGCAGCTACGTGGCCCAGGGCTCGCAGCAGTTTGCCATCCGGGGTATCGGCTTGCTGCGTTCGGCCGATGACATCGGCCGCATCGTGCTCGATTCGCGCAACGGCACGCCGGTACTGATCCGTGATGTGGCCCAGATCAAGCTCGGCGCGGTGCCGCGCCTAGGCATCACCGGCCAAGACGACGACGACGACGCGGTGATCGGCATCGTCATCATGCGCAAGGGCGAGAACGCCAGTGTGGTGCTCAAGGGCGTGAAGGACAAGATCGCCCAGCTCAACGAACGTGGCCTGCCGCCGGGCGTGCAGATCGTGCCTTTCTACGACCGCACCTGGCTGATGGGCAAGACCATGACCACCGTGTTCCACAACCTGGTGGAAGGCGCCCTGCTGGTCTCTCTGGTGCTCTACCTGTTCCTCTCCAACCTGCGCGCCAGCCTGGCGGTGGTGGTGGTGATCCCGCTGGCCCTCTTGGCCACCTTCCTCGGCCTGAAGATCATGGGGGTGCCGGCCAACCTGCTGTCGCTCGGCGCCATGGACTTCGGCATCATCGTCGATGGCGCGGTGATCGTGATCGAGAACATCATGCACCGGCTGGAAAAGGAGGGCGAAAACATGCCCGACAGCGAACGGCGTCAGGCCATCATCGATGCGGCCAATGAGGTCGGCCGGCCCACGCTGTTCTCCATGCTCATCATCATCGCGGCGCACATTCCGATCTTTGCGCTGCAGCGTCACGAAGGCCGCATCTTCCAGCCCATGGCGCTGTCGGTCACCACGGCACTGATCGGCTCGCTGATCTTCTCGCTCACCCTGGTGCCGCTGCTGGCCTACTGGATGCTGCGCAAGAAGTTGCCCCACGGTGACAACCGTGTGGTCGCCACCGCCAAACGCTTTTACGAACCGGTGCTGGTCTGGTCACTGGAACACCGGCGCAAGGTCGTCGCCATTGCGTTGGGCGGCTTCGTGCTGTCCATCGTCGCGGCCTCACGCCTGGGTTCCGAATTCCTGCCGGAACTCAACGAAGGCACCTTCTGGGTCAACTGGGACATGCCGGCCAGCCTGTCGCAGGAAGAAGCCGCACGCGTGCTGCGCAAGGCGCGCCAGCAGCTGCTGACCCTGCCGGAGGTCCGTACCGTGGTCTCCAAGGCCGGCCAGCCGGAAGACGGCACCGACCCCAAGACGCTGAGCATGGCGGAGGTCTTTGTTGACGTGAAGCCGATGGAGGAGTGGCGCAAGGGCATGACGCGCGAAGCCCTGATCGAGGAGATGGACCGCAAGCTCTCGGTCATCCCGGGCGTGGACCCCGCCTTCTCGCAACCGATCCGCGACAACGTGCTCGAATCGATTTCCCAGATCAAGGGCCAGATCGTGGTCAAGGTGGCGGGTGACGACCTGGGTGAACTGCAACGCACGGTCGAAGGCATGCGGCGTGAGTTCCGCCAGGTGCAGGGCGTGCAGCGCGCCGAGGTCGACCGCCTGGGCGATCTGCCGCAGCTGGTGATCGACATCGACCGCGAACGCGCCTCGCGCTTCGGCCTGAACGTGAGTGACGTGGAAGACGTGATCGAGTCGGCACTGGCCGGCCGCGCCGCCACCCAGCTCTGGGAAGGGGAGCGCAAGTTCGCCGTGACCGTGCGCCTGCCGGCAGACGAGCGCGTCATTGCCAGCCTGCCGAGCACGCCGCTGCCCATTCCTGCGGGCGGCTACACCACCCTGGGCTCGGTCACCAACATCCGCCAGACCACCGGCGCCATGAACATTGCGCGCGAAGCGGGCCGGCGCACCATGGCCATCGGCGTGTTCATCAAAGGCCGCGACATGGGCTCGGTGGTCAAGGACATGAAGGCGCGCGTGGCGAAAAACGTGACCGTGCCTGAAAACTACACCGTCAACTGGTCGGGGGAATTCGAAAACCAGGAACGCGCCATGCAGCGGCTGTCGGTCGTGGTGCCGATCTCGCTGCTGTTGATCTTCGTGCTGCTGTTCGATGCCTTCGGTTCGTTCAAGAAGGCGGCCTTGATCCTGATCAACGTGCCGCTGGCACTGATCGGCGGCTTCATTGCGCTGTGGGCGTTTTCAATCCCGCTGTCGGTGTCGGCGGCCATCGGCTTCATTGCGCTGTCAGGCCAGGCTGTGCTCAACGGCGTGGTCATGCTCTCGGTGTTCCAGCAGTTGCGCAATGCCGGCCATACCGTGCTGGAAGCGGCGCGCCTGGGCTCCCTGCAGCGCCTGCGCACCGTGCTCATGACGGCGATGCTGGCCGCCCTCGGCCTGCTGCCGATGGCGCTGTCGCACGACATCGGCTCGGAAACCCAGCGTCCGCTGGCCATCGTGGTCATCGGCGGCCTGGTCACCGCCACCCTGCTCACGCTGGTGGTGCTGCCGGTGCTTTATGTCGCCTGGTTCTCCAAGCTCAAGGTCGACGAGCAGTTGGCCAAGCCAGCTGCCCTGCCCTGACCCAACTCGGGCTTAACCCTCGCCGAGGCCGATCGGCGAGGGCGCCCGCATCACGATGCGGGTGAACAGGCGGTCGTAGACCGGGTCACGCGGGTACTTGCCGGTCAGCGGATCGCAGTTGGTGGCAAAGGCCGCATCCAGCGCCTTCCAGTCTTCCGCCGTCAACACTTTCTCGGCCTCGGGCATGATCACCGTCTCCTCCAGCCGCATGTGCTCGAGGTAGAACTCCAGGTAGCGTTTGGCTGCCTCGTCGAAGGCTGCCCGGCGCGACTCGCCCAACAGCTCCCAGGCCAGCAGCAGGTGCTGCAGCTCGCGCACCGCCGACTCGCCGTAAGCGTGGTCCTTGTCGAGTTTGTCCAGGGCGTCCTTCAGGTGTGGCGCCCGTGCCCGTACCGGGGGAAACAGCAGTTCGCTTTCCTTGGTGTGGTGCAGGCGTTCGGGGAATTCGTCGATGTAGAACAGCATGGCGCGCAGCACATCGAAGAAGTTCTCCGGCTCGCTCGCGGGGCCGCGCTGGACCATCATGCGCAGGGACTGCAACATGGCCGCCAGAGCGGCATGTTCGTCATGGATGATGCGAATACTTTCGTGGCTCATGATGGAACTCCTCAGGTCAAATCAATTGTTTGATCCTAGCTTGTCATGCCAGCTTCTTCGCAAGCTTGACCTTCATCAAGCTTTGCTCACATCCTCAGGTCAGCAGGGCCTGGACCTCATTGCTCACACGGAACTGGCGCACCACATGGGCCAGGCGGTCGGCCTGCTCGCGCATGGATTCCGCTGCCGCCGCGGATTCCTCCACCAGCGCCGCATTCTGCTGCGTCATGCGGTCGATTTCGTTCACGGCCTGGCTCACGTTGCCAATGCCTTCGGACTGGCTGGTCGAGGCGATGGTGATCTCGCCGATGGTGTCGCTCACGCGTTTGACGCCGCCCACGATCTCCTCCATCGCCCGCCCGGCTTCTTCCACCAGGCGCACGCCGCCGTCCACCGCCGTCACGCTGTTGTCGATCAGGCCCTTGATTTCGCTGGCCGCCGCGGCCGAGCGCTGCGCCAGGGAGCGCACCTCGCTGGCCACCACGGCAAAACCACGACCCTGTTCGCCGGCACGCGCGGCTTCCACCGCGGCATTGAGCGCCAGGATGTTGGTCTGGAAGGCGATCGAGTCGATCAGGCCGATGATGTCGCCGATCTTCTTGCTGGCCTGCGAGATGCTTTGCATGCTCTGCACCGCCTGCCCGACCACCGAGCCGCCACGCTGTGCCGCCTGTGAGGCGGTGGCCGCCAGCTGGTTGGCGGTCTGCGCCGAAGCGGCGGTGTGCTGGACGTTGCCGCTGAGGTTGGAAATGGAGGACACCGTCTGCTGTACATTGCTGGCGGTCTGCTCGGTACGGCTGGACAGGTCCTGGTTGCCGGTGGCAATCTCGCGGCTGGCAGTGGCGATGCTTTCGCTCGAATCCCGCACCTGGGACACCATGTGCCCCAGACCTGAGCGCATGGCCTCCAGGGCGCGCTGCAGATCGGCCACCTCATCCTTGCCATCGACCCGCATCTGCTGCGACAAGTCGCCGCTGGCAATCGCCTGGGCCAGGCCGCGTGCCTGCTCCAGCGGTTGGCAAATGGCCTGCATGTTGAGCAGCGTCAAGGGCACCACCACGACCAACGCGAACACCACCAACGCGGCGAAAAGGAACAGCGTCTGGTCCAGTGCCGCGCTCTGGCCTTCGACGGCCTGGCGGGCGTTCTCACGCAGCGCGGTGTCAATTTGCTGCAGCAGCTTGTCGGCTTCCTCGAACTCGGCCACCGCGCGCGCGCTCATGCGGTTGGCAATGGTGGCGGTCTCATAGGCGCTGGCCTCCAGTTGCCCCGCCACCTGGCCGAACATGGTGCGATAGGCCTTCATGTGCTCCATCGCTTTCTGGACCCGGGGCTTGTCGGCGTCGGAAGCGCTTTCCAGCAGTTCCGTCAGCGCCTTCTCGATCTTCTGCATGTCGGCCAGCCATTTGGCACGAATCTGCTGGATCGCCTCCGGCTTCTCATACTGGATGATCATGTCCTTTTCATGCCGGCGCACCAAGCTCATCTCATAGCGCAAGCTGCCCAGCCGCTCCACCCCGGCATGCGACTGGTTGACCTGCTGCTCGCCGATGTTGTGGATGCGGAACATCCCCAGCATGCCGGCACCGCCCAGCAAGCCCAGCAGACACATGACCACCACGATCGCACTGAGCATGCGAAAACGGATGGTGAATTGGCGCATCAACACAAAAATCTTCGACATCATGACCCGTCCCGTTATCCATTAGTTATGAAATGAAACCGAAACGGCATTCTAGGCGGCGAATACTTCAGTTTGCGCTTACATATTCCGCGGCCGCCAACGTCGCAGCAGCAAGGCGTTGGTCATCACACTGACCGAGCTCATGGCCATGGCCGCGCCCGCCACCACCGGGTTGAGGAAGCCGAACGCGGCCAGCGGGATCCCCGCCACGTTGTAAATGAAGGCCCAGAACAGGTTTTGCCGGATCTTGGCCACTGTCCGGTCCGAGACATCGAGCGCCGCCGCCACCAGCAGCGGGTCGCCGCGCATCAGCGTGATCCCGGCCGCATGCATGGCCACGTCGGTGCCGTTGCCCATGGCCAGGCCGACATCGGCCGCCGCCAGGGCCGGTGCATCGTTAACGCCGTCGCCCACCATGGCCACAGTATGTCCACCGGTCTTCAGTTCCGCCACCTTGGCCGCCTTGTCGCCCGGCAACACCTCGGCCAGCACCTCGCCGGCTTCCGGCCGAAGTCCCAAGCGGCGCGCCATGGCCTCGGCCGCACCCTGGTTGTCGCCCGAGATCATCACGGTGCGGATGCCGCGTGCCCGCAACGCCGCCAGCGCCTCTTTGGCCCCTGGCTTGGGTTCGTCGCCAAACGCCATCAGGGCACGCAATGTCAAGCCGGCGGTGGTGCGCTCCAGCATCGCCGAGACCGTGGCGCCCTGAGCCTGCAACTCGGCGGCACGGACTGCCAGCGCCCCCAGGCCCACGCCCAGTTCCTCCATCCAGCGCAGGCTGCCGATCAGGTAGCTCGTCACCCCCACCTCGCCTTCGCTGCCGCGGCCCGGCACGGCACGCACGTTGTCCGGCGCCTCGATCGGCAACCCACGTGCCTGCGCCGCCGCCACAACGGCGCGTGCCAGCGGATGTTCGCTGCCGCTTTGCAGACTGGCCGCCGCCTGCAGCACCGTGGCCTCATCCATGCCCTCAGCCACCACCAGCGCCGTCAGGCGTGGCTGGCCCACCGTCAACGTGCCGGTCTTGTCAAAGGCCACGGTGTCCACCTTGTGCGCCAGCTCCAGGGCCTGCGCATCCTTGATCAGGATGCCGAACTTGGCGGCCACACCGGTGCCGGCCATGATGGCGGCCGGCGTCGCCAGGCCCAGGGCACAGGGGCAGGCAATCACCAGCACCGCCACGGCACGGATCAAGGCCAGCTCGAACGGGTGGCCGGTCAGCCACCAGCCCAGCAGCGTGATGAGCGCCACCAGCAGCACCACCGGCACGAACACCGCCGACACCTGGTCCACCAGGCGCTGAATCGGCGCCTTGGCAGCCTGCGCATCCTCCACCAAGCGGATGATGTGCGCCAGCACCGTCTCGCTGCCGACCGCACCGACCTGCATCACAACCCGGCCCTCGCCGTTGATGGAGCCACCGGTGAGCTTGGCACCGGCATCCTTCGCCACCGGCAACGGCTCGCCGGTCAGCATCGACTCATCCACCTGGGTATGCCCCTCCAGCAGCGTGCCATCGACCGGGAAACGCTCCCCTGGCCGCACCACCAACTTGTCGGCCACCAGCACCTCGGCCACCGGCACATCGACCTCGCCTTCGCGACCGATCAGGTGGGCCACGTCCGGGCGCAGCGCATGCAGGGCGCGGATGGCCGCGGTGGTCTGGCGTTTGGCACGGGCTTCCAACCATTTGCCCAGCAGCACCAGCGTCACCACCACGGCCGAGGCCTCAAAGTACAGGTGCACCATGGCACCGTGTTCTGCCGTCAGCCACAGCCACATCGACAGCGCCCAGCCGGCCGTAGTGCCGATAGCCACCAGCAAATCCATATTGCCGGTCAGGGCCTTGAGCGCATGCCAGCCCGCTTTGTAGAACCGCGCGCCCAGAATGAACTGCACCGGCGTTGCCAGCAGAAACTGCGCCCAGGCTGGCAGCATCCAGTGCAGCCCCAGCAGGTCGCCCAGCATGGGGACGACCAGCGGGGCCGACAGCAACAGGCCGATGGCGACCGGCGCGAAACCAGTCCAGGGCGAGGCATCGCCCTCCTGCTCCAGCGCATCGGCAGCACGCGGCTCGTAGCCGGCATCGCGCACGGCACGGCGCAGGCGTGCCTCCATCTGCTCGGAAGGCTCGAAGCTCACCCGCGCCGATTCGGTGGCCAGGTTGACGCTGGCCTCTTTCACGCCGGGCACTTTCTTCAGGGCTTTTTCCACGCGCGTCACACAGGAAGCGCAAGTCATGCCGCCAATGCCAATGTCCAGGGAAGGGATCGCGGAAGGGGTGGTGATGGTGCTCATGCGTGAATTCTGAACCTTGCCATGATGGGAGGGTCAACCCCTGCGTTAAATCAACCATTCTGCCGCCAAGGTTGCAATAATGCACTTGACCTTCCCATCATGGCAAGGTTCAGGATAAGCGCCAGCCATCAGGCTGAACCTGTTTTCTGAAGGAGTCCATATGAATCAGATTTTTGAAGTCACCGGCATGACCTGCGGTCACTGCGAAAAAGCCGTTACGCAAGCGATCCGACAACTCGACCCGCAGGCCGAGGTCAAGATCGACCGCAGTCAGAACAAGGTTGAGGTGCAGTCGCAGCAACCGCGCGACGCACTGGCCAAGGCGATTGCCGAAGAAGGCTACGCTGTCACCGTCTGAACCGCAGACTGCCATGACCCGCACCTTGAACGAAATCCCGTGGCCTGTCAGCATCAGCCATGCCGCCGAACTCTCCGGCATCTCGGCCAAGATGGTGCGCCATTACGAATCGCTCGGGCTGCTGCCGCGGGTGGCGCGCACCGACAGCGGCTACCGCCAGTACAGCGAGGCCGATGTGCACACCCTGCGTTTCATCAAACGTTCGCGCGACCTCGGCTTCTCGATGGCCGAGATCGCCGAACTGGTCACGCTATGGCAAAACCGGCGCCGCACCAGCGCCAGCGTCAAGCGCATCGCACAGAAACATGTGACTGAGCTGGCACAACGCATCGAAGCCATGCAGGCCATGCAGCGCTCCCTGCAGCAGTTGCTGCACCATTGCCATGGTGACGAGCGACCCGAGTGCCCCATCCTCGACGACCTGGCCAGTCAATCGACCCGAAGCCTGCCGGTCGGTTGACGCCAACTGGCCCACCTCCAATAATGACCTTCACCCACTTCACAGGAGTTACAACATGAAATCCAATGTCGGCGGTATCGACCGCATCATCCGCATCGTCGCCGGTGTCGTTCTCATCGCCCTGGCCGCCACCAATACCGTCGGCTGGTGGGGCTGGCTGGGCATCGTTCCCCTGGCCACCGGCCTGATCGGCTGGTGCCCGCCCTATGCACTGCTGGGCTTCAACACCTGTAGCGTCAAGGATGCGCCCAAAGCCTGATCCGGCTCACCCCGCGCGCCGCCAGACGCTATTGTTTTAATAGCGTCTGGCGCATATTCAATAAGGCCTGGATGCCAGTTTCATCCGAAAACCCAGTGCCCACCCCTATGAACAAATCCTCTGTCCAGTCCCCGCGCCGGGTCGAGCGCATCATCACCGGCCAACCCACCCGTGACGGTGCCGGCGTCAAGCTCACGCGCGTGCTCACGCACGACCTGCAACGTCGGCTCGACCCCTTCCTGATGCTGGACAACTTTGCCAGCGACGACCCGAAGGACTACGGCGCCGGTTTTCCCGACCATCCGCACCGCGGTTTCGAAACCGTCACCTACATGATTGCCGGGCGCATGCGTCACCGCGACAGCGCCGGCCATGAGGGCCTGCTGCAAAACGGCGGCGTGCAATGGATGACCGCCGGCCGCGGCCTGATCCACAGCGAAATGCCGGAGCAGGAGGCAGGCGTGATGGAAGGCTTCCAGCTCTGGCTCAACCTGCCGGGCAAAGACAAACTATGCCAGCCGGGGTACCGTGACATCCAGAGCAACGAAATTCCCGAATTCACCAGCCCGGCCGGCGAGGGTGAAGACACGCGTGGCGGTGTGCATGTGCGCGTGATCGCCGGCAGCAGCCACGGCGTGGCCGGTGCCATGCAACGGCCGGCCGAACAGTACCCGACCGACCCCCTGTACCTGGACCTGCACTTCCCGGCCGGCGGCGCCACCTTCGCGCAGCCACTGCCGGCCACGCACAACGCCTTCATCTACGTTTACCGCGGCACCGTGCACGTGGTGGACGGCGAAGACAAGGCCACGCCGGTGCCGCTGCACCGCATGGCCATTCTGGAAAACGCAGGGGACGGCGTACGCCTGCAGGCCGATCCCGGCAGCGAGCCAGCGCGCGCCCTGCTGATCGCGGGACGTCCCCTGGGGGAGCCGATTGCCCAGTACGGGCCCTTTGTCATGAACACGCGTGAAGAGCTGATGAGCGCGATGGATGATTTTCGCAGTGGCCGCCTGGCCTGAGCGCACATCAGCGCAGTGAACTTTACACAGCCTTCGCACGCCGTCACGACACGGATACACAGCGCGCGCAGACTCCGTTTCACCTGTTGTTCTGACAGGTTTTTTGAAAGGAAGAGCCCATGAAACCCGTCTTCAAACCCGTGCTGCTGGCTGGCCTGATGGCTGTCGCCCTCACCACCTTGGCCCAACCCGGTCCAGGCCCGGCGACCGGTCCGGGCGCGGGCAACCCCAGCGCCAGCGCCAGTGCCAACCCGGAATTCCGCGACCGCATGCAAGCGCGCATGCAGCGCCACATGGACCGTCGCACCGCCGACCTCAAGGCCAAACTCAAACTCAGCGCCGAGCAAGACAGCGCCTGGAACGCCTATGTCTCCGCCATGAAGCCGCCGGCTTTCGGCCCGCATCCCAGCCGCGCTGAACTGGACAAGCTCACCACACCCGAGCGCCTGGACAAGATGCGCGAACTGCGCAAGCAACGCGAAGCCGAGATGGACAAGCGTGACGACGCCACACGCGCGTTCTATGCCACACTCACGACCGAGCAGAAAAAAGTCTTTGATGCCAACACCGGCCGCCCTTTTGGTGACCGTGGCAGCCGTGGCGAGCGCAGGCCCCCACGCAAGGACTGAGTCCTGAAACCAACCTGACCTCAGCCCGATGCACAAACAGGCGCCACTCACCGTTCGCACCATTGAAATTCATCAACCGATGCGCTGGCTGGCCCTGGCTTGGCGCGACATGGCGCGTTGCGGCTGGGTCAGCTTCGTGCATGGGGCGGTGCTGTGTGTCTTTGGCCTGCTGTTGATGATCGCGGCGCGCCACCAGTTCTGGCTGCTGGCCGGTGCCTTCTCAGGTTTTCTGGTGGTCGCCCCCGTGCTGGCCACCGGCCTGTATGCCTTGAGCCGAGCCGTCGAGCGCGGTGAACCGGCCTCTTTCCGGCTCGTGCTGCAAACCTGGCTCAGCTGGCGCCGCCATGGCGACAGCCCGGACGGCAAGGACTGGCGCCTGGTGAAGTTCGGGCTGTTGCTGGGACTGGCCGGCACCGGTTGGGTACTGACCTCTGCCGCCCTGATCACCCTGCTGTCACCGGTCCCGATCGAGCGACCACTCGATTTCCTGCGCTTTGTCGTGCTGGCGCGCGACAACTACCTGTTCGAGCTCTGGCTTGCCCTGGGCGGCATGATGGCCGCGCCCATGTTCGCCTCCAGTGCCATTGCCCTGCCCCTGTTGCTGGACCGCCGCGTGAGCGTGCTGCAGGCCGTGGTGACAAGCTGGCAGACCGTGCTGCTCAACCCGGGCCCTATGGCCTGGTGGGCCTTTCTCATCATGGGCTTCTCGCTGCTGGGACTGTGCTCGGTACTGCTCGGCTTGGTGGCCGTGGTCCCCATGCTGGGCCATGCCAGCTGGCACGCCTACCGCGACCTGGTGGATGCCTCGGCCCTGCCGGAACGCACCGCGGCCACCGGTACGGAGGCGCGCTGATGTTCGGCTACAGCGAAGAACAAATTGCCGCCTTCGGCCTGAGTTTCGGTGTGGGAGCATTCATGCTCTACATGCTGTTCATCATCGGCCATCTGGCCTGGGAGTCCAAGGCCGGCCGTTTCGGCACCTTTGTGCTGTTCCTGGGCCTGGCGTTCGGCATGGTCGGCTTCGCCGCCAAGTTCGTCATCCAGTGGGTGCTGGAGAAATAACTCTCCTTCCCCCCGCTACCAGGCCAAGGGCTTTTCGGGGAACGCCGTGGAACCGGCTTTGCCGGGCCACTGGCGTTGTCCCCCACAGGGGGAGAGGGCGGCTACACGCAGTGAGCCGCCAACAGGGGGATGTCAGACCAACGGCCGGATGCCGATCAGCATGCCGTGCAACCAGAACGCCACCGCACCCCAGGCCGCCGCACCGAGCAAGACCGTGATCACCGTCGGCAGCGTCTGACCCGGCGCATAGACCGTCCCCGCAATGCGGTCGCGCCGCCGTGCCGCAGCAAAGCTGGCCACGGCCCACAACAGGAAAGCGCCGAACAGGATCTGATGCACCAGCATGCCGTTGGACAGCAAGTGCGCCAGCGCCCAGACCTTGACGCCAGCGGCCATCGGATGATGCAGACGCGCCTTGATGCCATTGCCCGGCACATAGGCCGCGGCGAACAGCACGAACGCCAGCAAGGTCAACAGGCCGGCCAGGTGGCGCATGCCGGCGGGTGGCGTCCACAGCACCACCGGCTGTTCGCGCGCCACGCCAAAGCCCCAGACCACCAACGCCAGCCCGGCCAAGGACAGCAGCGAATACAGCCCCTTCCAGGTGCCTTCGCCCAGCCGCTCGCGCAGGCGGGTCCGCCAGCCATCAGCCACGATGCGCACCGAATGCACACCCAGAAAAATCACCAAGCCCAGTATCAGATAAGTCATACGTTTGCCCTCGCGTCTCAGGCGGCCATCACGCGGTTCTTGCCGGCGCGCTTGGCCAGGTACATGGCCCGGTCGGCACGCTGGATCGCTTCCAGCCCTGCTTCATCAGGCTCAAACTGCGCCACACCGGCACTGAAGGTGATCAGAATCTTCTCGTTGCCGTCGAGGAAGAAACGGCGGGTCAGCTCGCGCTGCAGGCGCGTCATGGCCTCCACGCCTTTGTCCAGCGGCGTGTCGGGCAGCAGGATGACAAACTCTTCGCCGCCATAACGCGCCAGCGAATCCTGTGGCCGCATGCATTCGCGCGCCACCGTGGCCAGATGCGTCAATGCTGCATCGCCGGCGGCATGCCCTCGCTCGTCATTGATCTTCTTGAAATTGTCGATATCGAGCAAGGCCACGCACAAGGCGCTGTCGCGCCGCTGCATGCCTGACACCTCGCGATGCAACGCCTCGTCCAGGCCCTGGCGGTTGAGGGCGCCGGTCAGCGTGTCGTGCCGTGCCTGGGCGCTGACGCGATCGAGCTCCCGGTGCAGCTTGACCAGTTCGGCCTCGGTCGCCTGCGTCTTCTCGCGCATGGCCTGCAGTTCGTCGCGCACCGTCAGCGATTCATTCGCCATCGCCCGCGTGGCACCGATGACCTCCTTGAGGACCGGGGCAATCTCCTCGATGCTCTTGGCCTGTTCAATCAAGGCCACGCTTTCTTCCATCTTGCCGTGGAAACTGCTGCTCGACTCGGTCATCTGCGACAAGCGCTCGACGAAGATGGCCAACATGCTGCGCAGCTCTTCCTGTGCCTCCATCGCCCGGCCCTTGGCTTCGGTCTGCTTGAAGATCACATCCTTGAGGCGACGCTCGACATCGTCGAGACGGCGCAAGGTCAGGGGCGGCGAAGCGGCCTCCATCAATGCATCGGTCTGGCCCTTGAGCCAGCTGTCGTCCACGCTCAGCTCGCCAATGTTCTCGATGATCAGATGGAGCAGCTTGAGCAGTGTGTTCTTGATCTCGGCCTGATCTTCTGCCGCAAACGACAGTCGATGACTGAAATTGGCCAGCAAGGTCTTGATGCCAATCACATCCGCGGCCGGATCGCGCAGCGTCTGCAACAGCTTGTCGACCTGTTCCTGAAACCGGGCATCATCGTTGCCGAGCGCTGGCAGGCTGTACTCCACCATGCGGGCAATCTGCTCCATGAACTCGGCCGTGAACGCCGGGACCGATGCGATCGGCGCCACAGGCTCGGGTGCCGACTCACTAGGCGTGCCGCCGGGCAAGGCAAAGCCGGCGTAACCCACCAAGGCGCTTTGCACGCCCTGCCAATTGCGCTGGCCAATCGCGTACTCCAGCAATCCCTTCTGCTTTTCCTGGCCCGGGTTCTTGGTCGGCAAAGATTGCGCAATCTGGCGCAGCGGCTCTTCCGGAAAGGGCTGGATGAGCGGGATGCCGGCAATCTCGTTGTAGATCGACTGGTAGTTGCCCGGCGTTGGCAACAGCTTTTTAGCCGTCAACTGCCTGAGCGTTTCACGCGCAATCTCAAAAGGTTTTTTTTCTGTCATGGCCATCCGTTCGGATATCGCTACTCGGCAAGACCGCATGGGCTCGCCGGGGATTGGAAATGATTATGCGGGTATCCCACATTGGCGACAACGTCGTTTGTCATCGTCCAGCGTCCTGTCAAATCCTGGTTTTTGCACCACCATCAAGCCTGTGCGAAGCGCGCCAGCAGCCCAGGAACAGCTGCTTTGGCAGTACGTTGCAGCGCCATCAACAGGGCATGGTCTGGCTTGGCAACACCGTAACGGGTTCGCAGGTCATGCCGGATGCGGTCCAGCAATGCCGCCGCCATCTCGGCATCGGCCAGCGCGCGGTGGGCGGCACCGGTGCGTGGCAGCCGGTGGTAATCCACCAGTGAGCCCAGCTTGTGGTTGGGTGCTTGCGGGTAGAGACGGCGTGAGACCAGCAGGGTGCAGATAAAGGGTTGCGGTGCCGGCAAGCCCAGGCGTCCCAATTCAGCCACCCAGAACTTGCGGTCAAACGCCGCGTTGTGTGCCACCAGCGGTGTGGTGCCCACAAAGCGGCTGGCCTCGGCCATGACCTCGGCCGCATCGGGGGCTGCCGCCACCATGGCATTGCTGATGCCGGTGAGTTGGGTGATAAAAGACGGAATTCGCACACCGGCATTCATCAGGCTCTGAAAGCGGTCCACCACCCGGTCCCCGTCCACCATCACGATCGCCACCTCGGTAGCGCGGTCCCCATGGTCGGGCGAGATACCGGTGGTCTCGAAATCGATGACGGCAAAGGCACTCATGCCGGGCCGCAGCTCAGGCCTTTTTCAGGAAACAGGCCTTGAGCATGAAACCGCCCTGATCGGTCTTGCAATCGACCTCATGGTCGCCGGCACCTGCCGGCAGGCGGATACTTTTGACCTTGGTGCCCTTCTTGAGCACGATGGACGAACCCTTGACTTTCAGGTCCTTGATCAGGATGACCGCATCGCCATCCGCCAGCGGGTTGCCATTGGCGTCGCGAACCACGCCATCACCGCTTTCGGCCGCGTCTTCCTCATCGGTTGAGGCCGCCATGGGCCATTCAAAACCGCAGTCCGGGCAGACGTAGTTGTCGCCATCCGGGTAGGTGTTTTCCAGGCCGCACTGAGGACAGGCCGGTAATGTGTCGGTCATGCTCATTGCGCTCAGACGTCGATATTGCCGGCACGCAGCGCATTGGCCTCGATGAACTCGCGGCGCGGTTCCACTTCGTCACCCATCAGCATGGTGAACACACGATCGGCTTCGATGGCATCGTCGATCTGGACCCGCAGCAGACGTCGAACGGTCGGGTCCATGGTGGTTTCCCAGAGCTGGGCCGGGTTCATCTCACCCAGACCTTTGTAGCGCTGGCGCGCTGTAGCGCTTTCAGCCTGGGCAATCAGCCAGTTCATGGCCGAACGAAAATCGCTGACCTTCTCTTCCTTCTGCTTTTCACCCTCGCCACGCATGACCTTGGCGTCTTCGTTCAGCAAGCCGCGGAAGGTGTTTGCCGCCTCAGCCAGGGCCGCGTAGTCGGCGCCATGCACGAAGTCCTGCGTGATGACGCTGCTCTTGACGTTGCCGTGATGGCGACGGCTGATGCGCAGAATGGGCTTGTCAGTGCGAACATCGAACTCGCCAGCCACCTCCGCCGTCAGCAGCTTGGCCTGCAAAGCCGCTGCCGAAGCTTCCGCATCGCCCACGGTGTCCAGATTCAGGCTCACGCCATCGGCAATGGCACGCAACGCCTCGGCATCCATGAAATTGTGCAGGCGTTCAATCACCGCTTCGGCCAGCTGGTGCTTGCGTGCCAACTCGGCCAGCGTATCGCCGCTGATGACCGTTCCCTTGTCGCCGCCGGTATGAACGGAAGCGTTGACCAAGGCGATACGCAGCAGGAATGCATCCAGCGCACTGGCGTCCTTGAGATAGAGCTCTTCCTTGCCGGCCTTGACCTTGTACAGCGGCGGCTGGGCAATGTAGATGTGGCCCCGTTCCACCAGGTCAGGCATCTGGCGGTAGAAAAAGGTCAGCAACAGGGTGCGGATGTGGGCGCCGTCCACGTCGGCATCGGTCATGATGATGATGCGGTGGTAACGCAGCTTGTCGACGTTGAAGTCGTCCACCCCGGACTTGCCGGATTCGACGGCGGCCTTGCCGATGCCCGTACCCAATGCCGTGATCAGCGTCACGATTTCATTGCTGGTCAGCAACTTCTCGTAGCGCGCTTTTTCCACGTTCAAAATCTTGCCACGCAGCGGCAGGATCGCCTGGAATTTTCGGTCGCGGCCCTGCTTGGCCGAGCCGCCGGCGGAGTCACCCTCGACGATGTAGATCTCGCACAGTGACGGGTCTTTTTCCTGGCAGTCCGCCAGCTTGCCGGGCAAACCCATGCCGTCGAGCACACCCTTGCGGCGCGTCATCTCGCGGGCTTTGCGTGCCGCTTCGCGGGCACGGGCCGCTTCTACGATCTTGCCGCAAATGATCTTGGCGTCGTTGGGCCGCTCTTCCAGGAAATCTGTCAAGGCCTTGGCCACGATGTCTTCCACCGGGGCCCGCACCTCGGAGCTCACCAGTTTGTCCTTGGTCTGGCTGCTGAACTTGGGCTCGGGCACCTTGACGCTCAGCACACAGCACAGGCCTTCGCGCATGTCGTCGCCCGACACTTCCACCTTGGCTTTCTTGGCAAATTCATTCTGCTCGATGTACTTGCTGATGACGCGCGTCATCGCCGCACGCAGGCCGGTCAGGTGGGTACCGCCGTCGCGCTGCGGAATGTTATTGGTGAAGCACAGCACAGACTCGTTGTAACCATCGTTCCACTGCATCGCCACTTCCACACCGATGCTGGTGCCGGGAATGCCACCATAGCTGTCGGCCGGGCGTTCACCCATGGCATGGAAGGCATTGGGATGCAAGACCTTCTTGTTGGCATTGATGAAGTCGACAAAACCCTTGACGCCACCGGCACCCGAGAAGTCGTCTTCTTTGTTATTGCGCTCGTCCTTGAGACGAATACGAACACCGTTATTCAGGAAACTCAACTCGCGCAAACGCTTGGCCAGAATTTCGTAATGGAACTCGTTGTTTTGCTGGAAGATGTCGGTATCGGGCAGGAAGTGCACTTCGGTACCGCGCTTTTCGGTCGACCCCGTGACTTTCATCGGCGACACTTCGAAGCCGTCAACCTTTTCAATCACACGGTTCTGAACGAAACCACGGGCGAATTCGAGCTGATAGACCTTGCCTTCACGGCGCACCGTCAGGCGCAGCCATTTCGAAAGTGCGTTCACACACGACACGCCCACACCGTGCAAACCACCAGACACCTTGTAGCTGTTCTGGTTGAACTTGCCACCCGCATGCAACTCTGTCAGTGCGATTTCCGACGCACTACGCTTGGGCTCATGCTTATCGTCCATCTTCACGCCGGTCGGAATACCACGGCCGTTATCGGTCACGCTGATCGAGTTGTCCGAATGGATCGTCACCACGATGTCGTCGCAATGCCCAGCCAGTGCCTCATCGATCGAGTTGTCCACAACCTCGAACACCAGATGGTGCAAGCCGGTACCGTCCGACGTATCACCGATGTACATGCCCGGGCGTTTGCGCACCGCTTCCAGACCTTCAAGAATCTGGATCGAGCCCTCGCCATAGCCTTCCGATGCACCTGCCTGGTGAGCATCGATAACCGGCTGGACAGTGGTAAAGGTCTCGGTGCTGGGCTTGTTTTCTTCAGTCATGACTAACTTCTCTATCGATTTCTCAAACTCTTGAATGACCAAACCCGCGATGGACCCAATGTCCATGGCGGGTTGCAGCCTGCTGTCTGCTCAGCTTCAGATGCGCATCGGCATCACGACATACTTGAAATTGGCATTCTCCGGAATGGTGATCAAGGCTGAGCTGTTGGAATCCGACAGCTCTACCTTCACCATGTCTTGGTCCATGTTGGCCAATGCATCGATCAGGTAAGTCACATTGAAACCGATCTCGATGCTGTCGCCGTTGTAGTCGATGTCCAGTTCATCCACCGCTTCTTCCTGCTCGGCGTTGTTGGATGCCACACGCAAGGTACCCGGGTCGATGTTCAGGCGCACACCCTTGAACTTGTCGCTGGTCAAGATGGCGGTGCGCTGCAAGCTGGCCAACAGAGCCTGACGACCCAAGGTGATGCCGTTCTTGTGGTTCTTCGGGATGACACGGTTGTAATCGGGGAACTTGCCTTCCACCAGCTTGGTCACGAATTCCATGCCTTCAAAACTGAACTTGGCTTGGTTGTTGGCAAATTGCATCTCAATGGCACCATCGGCATCGCTCAACAGGCGCTGCATTTCCAGCACCGTCTTGCGCGGCAGAATCACTTCTTGGCGTGGTACCTCGACATCGAGTGTGGCAGAGGCAAATGCCAGTCGGTGACCGTCGGTAGCCACCAGGCTCAACTGCTTGCCTTCAGCCACAAACAAAATGCCGTTGAGGTAATAACGGATGTCATGCACTGCCATGGCAAATGACACTTGGCTGAGCAAATCCTTCAATGTCTTTTGCGGCACGCTGAACGAGGGGCCAAAGCTGGCCGACTCCTGTACCAGCGGAAAGTCCTCAGCAGGCAGAGTCTGCAGCGTGAATTTGCTCTTACCACCTTTGAGAATCAACTTGGCCTGGGCAGATTCGAGAGAAACCGTCTGGTCTGCCGGCATGGTGCGTAGGATGTCGATCAGCTTGCGTGCACCCACTGTGGTCGTGAAATTACCGGCATCCCCATCGAAATCCACGGTGGTGCGGATCTGAATCTCCAGGTCGCTCGTGGTGAATTGCAGAGCGCTCCCAGTCTTTCGAATCAGTACGTTGGCGAGGATCGGCAAGGTATGCCGACGCTCAACAATGCCTGCCACCGATTGCAGCACCGATAGCACTTTGTCTTGAGTTGCCTTCAGGACGATCATGTCAACCTCTTCCTTAATTTCTCTATTTCAAATTAGTAGTAGTAGTTAAAGGGCGTCCATTTCTGTGGATATCGCCATTTTCCCTTTTTTTATCAACGACTTGGCTGCTATTGAAAACTGTGTGCAGTCATGTTTCAACGCACTGGTTGAACATGAACAACTTTGACTTTTGGCTTTCTTCTGTGGATAACCCGCTAGTTGTCCAGAAACTATCCCCAGTGTTGTTGTTTGGATGAGATTTCAAGCGTTTGTCCTCCACAGACTAGCCCTTCAGGGTCTGTTCCAGCACATGCAACTGCTGGTTCAGCTCGGTCAATTGTTGTCGTTCGGCGGAAATCTTGCGTACGGCATGCAGCACCGTGGTGTGATCACGACCCCCAAACAGTTCACCGATCTCAGGCAGGCTTTTCTGCGTCAGTTCCTTGGCCAAGTACATGGCAATCTGGCGAGGCCGGGCAATGCTGGCGGGACGTTTTTTGGAATACATGTCGGCGACCTTGATCTTGTAGTAGTCAGCCACCGTTTTTTGAATGTTTTCCACCGAAATCTGACGATTCTGTATGGACAGCAGGTCGCGCAGGGCTTCGCGTGCCAGTTGGATGGAAATTTCCTTCTGATTGAAGCGTGAATAAGCCAGGATTTTGCGCAACGCACCTTCAAGCTCACGAACGTTGGAGCGCACGTTCTTGGCCACGAAGAAAGCCACTTCTTCCGGCATTTCAGTACCTTCTGCCAGCGCCTTGTTGATCAGAATCGCAACCCGCATTTCGAGCTCAGGTGGCTCGATCGCCACAGTCAGACCGGAATCAAAGCGCGAGACGAGGCGCTCGTGAATGTCAGCGAGGCCTTTGGGATAGGTATCGCTGGTCATCACGATGTGGGATTTCTTGGCCAACAGTGCTTCAAAGGCGTTAAAAAACTCCTCTTGCGTACGTTCTTTGTTGGCGAAGAACTGGACATCGTCAATCAGCAGCAGATCCAGCGAGTGGTACTTGTCCTTGAATTCGTCAAACGTCTTGCGCTGATAGGCTTTAACCACATCCGAGACAAACTGTTCTGCATGGATGTAGAGAACTTTGGCGTTGGGATGTTCGGCCAATAGACGATTGCCAACAGCATGCATCAAGTGGGTTTTACCCAAGCCAACACCGCCGTAGATGAACAAGGGGTTGTAGAGCTGGCCTGGTGAGCTGGCTACATGCATGGCCGCAGCCCGAGCCATGCGATTGGCCGTACCTTCCACCAATGTGTCGAAGGTCAAGGCTGGATTGAGCCGATTTCGGGTGTTGCCAAGGGATTTTTCCTCGACCGATGCAAGTACCTCTTCCCCGGGATAAAAATCAACGGAACTGGCAGAGATCGACGTTTTTTGATTGTTTTCTCTGGGGGTGAGCGCTAACTCAACAGAGACGGGTTGGCCGTAGATTTTTTCCAATAAAGCAGCAATGCGAGCACTGTATTGCGCGCGGACCCAATCGAGCTTGAAACGGTTGGCGACAAACAGGGTGACCTTGGACAAGTCGTCTGCCACGTGGGCCAGTAACGGCTTGATCCAGGTGTTGAACTGTTGCTCCGGCAATTCTTGCGCCAGATGATCAACGCAGGTTTGCCACAGGCTTTGTCCCGCTTCGTTGCCCACAGAGCCAGGGTGGCTGTTAAATTGTCCCTCTGTCATGGTGGGTGGCGATTTCTGTGGATAGTTATTGTTTGTGATGCTTGGAATTGTAATTTATCAAGAATTTATCCACAATTTTTTTCGTCAATCGTGACTTTGTCCCACTACGCGATAAAAGCGCTGCAAGACATTGCCAGGATTGAGAAAATTTGCGATAATCTTGGGTTTCCCTGATTGTTCAGGGTGATGTGGGCATGTATTGCGCGCGTCTGCTTCGAGATGGCGGACGACGAAACCGGTACAAGTCAAACACATATTTTTGAGCTGAATCTCCAAGGATTTCAAAATGAAACGCACTTACCAGCCTTCCAAAATTCGCCGCGCGCGTACCCATGGCTTCCTGGTCCGTATGAAGACCCGTGGTGGCCGTGCAGTGATCAACGCACGCCGCGCCAAGGGCCGCAAGCGCCTGGCTGTCTAATCGTCAGCCGTTCAGCACATAGCTGAGACGCGATTCCCGCGCGACGCTCACGTGCAACGGCTGAAAACACGAGAGCAGTTTCAGGCCGTCTTGGCAGGTCGTACCGTCGCACGAACGACCCATTTCGCCATGCACAGTTCCGCACCGGTTATGGCGACAGAGAGCCAATCACAACTGGCGCTGCCGTCCAAACCAGAGCTCTTCAGCCTCGACCAAACATGGATCGGGGCCATGGTGCCCAAACGATGGGCCCGGCGTGCTGTTACCCGAAATTTGATCAAGCGTCAGATTTACAGCATTGCCGATCATTTCGAATCTTCCTTACCTCAAGCCGCCCATGTCGTGCGCTTGCGTTCCGCTTTCGATCGCGCACATTTCAAAAGTGCCAGCTCGGACGAACTGAAAAAGGCGGTCCGAATGGAGATCAAACAATTGTTCGGTCTTGCCGCAAGCGCTCAAATCAGGACGGGCGCATGATGAAGTCCGCATTGATGGCGCTGGTTCGTGGGTATCGTCTGCTGCTGAGCCCGTGGTTGGGATCAGCTTGCCGTTTTGAGCCTACCTGTTCCCTGTATGCTCTGTCTGCGCTGGAAAAGCACGGCGCTGCGGCAGGGAGCTATCTGACACTGCATCGTTTGGCTCGTTGTCATCCCTGGTGTGCTGGTGGTCATGATCCGGTGCCGGAAGAACGGCCCCGTTTCCTGACCCGTTTGCTTCCTCTTCCCTCTCAAAAGAAGTCTTCATGAACGATATTCGCCGCACCATTCTGTGGGTGGTCTTTGGTTTCTCCATGGTCCTGCTGTGGGATCAATGGCAAATCCACAACGGCCATCAGGCCACCTTCTTTCCGAAGTCCAAGCCCCCGGTTACGGCAACACCAGCCGCCAGTACGGCGGTCGGTACACCGCCGGTGGCGGCACAGACACCTGCAGGCAGCGCCCAGATTGCGACTGCTGATGTGAGCAGCAAGCCCGCTGCGGCACGTGAACGCGTGGTGGTCAGCACAGATGTTCTGAAACTGACCTTTGACACCGAAGGCGGTTCGCTCGTCCAGTCGGAATTTCTCAAGCACCGCGACCTGAAGGAAGCCGGCAAGAACTTCGTGTTGCTGGATGAGAACAAGGACCGCGTCTATGTGTCGCAGACAGGCCTGATTGCTGGCGCTGCAGGCGGCACCTATCCGACGCACAAAACCGTGATGGCTATCGCGCCCGGTGAACGTGAACTGAAGGATGGCGCAGACGAGCTGGTGGTGAAGTTCGAATCACCCGAGGTCAGCGGCGTCAAGCTGGTCAAAACCTACACCCTCAAACGTGGCAGCTATGCACTGGGCGTCAAGCACGAGGTCGTGAACAACAGCCCTGCCGCCGTCGCTCCGCAGCTTTACCTGCAATTGGTGCGTGATGGCAACAAGCCGGTGGGCGAAGACTCGTCCTTCTATTCCACATTCACCGGCCCGGCGGTCTACACCGACGCTAAGAAATACCAGAAAGTGGAATTCAGCGACATCGAGAAGAACAAGGTTGAGATCGAAAAGCAGTCGGAAAATGGCTATGTCGCCATGGTGCAGCACTACTTTGCCAGTGCCTGGCTACTGGGCGACGGCATCAAGCGCGACTTGTTCATGCGCAAAGTCGATAACAACCTGTATGCCGTCGGCATGATCACACCGCTGGAAGCAGTCGCCCCAGGCAGCAGCAAGACGGTGGAGGCGCGCTTCTTTGTCGGTCCTCAGGAAGAAAAGAAGCTCGAAACACTGGCGCCTGGACTGGAGCTGGTGAAGGACTACGGCTGGTTGACGATTCTGGCCAAGCCGCTGTACTGGCTGCTGGACAAGCTGGAGCACCTGATCGGCAACTGGGGCTGGTCCATTGTGGCGCTGGTGGTGTTGCTGAAGGCCGCTTTTTACTGGCTCAATGCCAAGGCCTATGCCAGCATGGCCAAGATGAAAGCGATCAACCCGCGCATCATGGAAATGCGTGAGCGCCTGAAGGACAACCCGCAGCAGATGCAGCAGGAAATGATGCGCATCTACCGCGAAGAGAAGGTCAACCCGATGGGTGGTTGTCTGCCGATCATGATCCAGATCCCGGTGTTCATTGCCTTGTACTGGGTGCTGCTGTCCAGTGTGGAAATGCGCAATGCACCCTGGATTCTGTGGGTGACGGATCTGTCGGCCAAGGACCCTTACTACATCCTGCCCTTGCTCATGACGCTGAGCACCATGTTACAGACCGCACTCAACCCGGCACCACCGGATCCGATGCAGGCCAAGATGATGTGGATCATGCCGTTGGTTTTCAGTGTGATGTTCTTTGCTTTTCCGGCCGGACTGGTGCTGTACTGGTTGACCAATAACATCCTGTCGATTGCCCAGCAATGGATCATCAACAAGCGCATGGGTGTTCCGCCACAGTTCAACTTGCCGAAGTTCAAGTGATCAACCGGGGCCGCGCAAGCGGCCCTTTTCCATCCAACACCAGACGCCATGCTCGCACGACACAAGGAACCGATTGCCGCCATTGCCACCGCCCCCGGGCGCGGGGCCGTGGGCATCGTGCGCGTGAGCGGCCAAAATCTGGAGAGCCTGATCGCGGCTGTGTGCGGCAACGCCTTGAGCCCCAGGCACGCAACCTACCTTCCTTTTAAAGACCGGCAAGGCGCGCCACTGGACCACGGCCTTGCAATCCATTTTCCGGGCCCCCATTCCTACACCGGGGAGGACGTGTTGGAGTTGCAGGCACATGGTGGACCGGTGGTGCTGCAGCTGTTGCTGGCGCGCTGCCTCGAAGCAGCAATGGAAATCGATCCTGCCACGGGGCAGGCACGCTTGCCCGGTCTGCGTGTGGCCAAACCCGGCGAGTTCACGGAACGCGCATTCCTGAACGACAAGATCGATCTGGCGCAGGCCGAAGCGATTGCCGACCTGATTGATGCCAGCACCGAAGCAGCGGCGCGCAGTGCCAGCCGATCGCTGGCAGGTGATTTCTCGCGTGAGATTCACACCTTGCGGGACGCGCTCATCCACTTGCGCATGCTGGTGGAAGCCACCCTCGACTTTCCGGAAGAGGAAATTGATTTTTTGCGCAAAGCCGATGCCCAGGGTCAATTGACCAAGCTGCAACAGCAACTGGCAACGGTGTTGCAGCACGCCAAACAGGGTGCCCTGCTGCGCGAAGGCATCAAGGTGGTGATCGCCGGCCAGCCCAACGCCGGTAAAAGCTCATTGCTCAACGCCCTGGCGGGTGCCGAGCTGGCCATCGTGACGCCGGTGGAGGGCACGACGCGCGACAAGGTGCAGCAGACCATCCAGATAGAGGGCGTGCCGTTGCACGTCATCGACACGGCGGGTCTGCGTGACAGTGAAGACGAGGTGGAGAAGATTGGCATTGCCCGTGCCTGGGCCGAGATTGAAGCCGCCGATGCCGTCCTGTTCCTGCACGATCTCACGCGAGCCGAAACGCCGAGCTACCGCGAAGCCGATGCGGCGATTGCCGGCACCTTGGCCGCCAACCTGCCGCTGCGGGTGCCGGTGCTCAATGTCTGGAACAAAACCGATGCCGGTGGCATTGCTCCGCCGCCGAAGGACCTCGCCATCTCTGCCAAGACCGGAGCAGGACTGGATGCCTTGCGTCGTCGTCTGCTGGAGATTGCCGGCTGGCAGGCGGCGCCGGAAGGCTTGTACATCGCGCGTGAGCGCCACGTACAAGCCTTGCATCGCGTGCAGACACATCTGGACATGGCTGCTCAGCACCTGGCGGCTCAGGCCCAGTCGCTTGACTTGCTGGCCGAAGAATTACGCTTGGGACAAAACGCCCTCAATGAGATCACCGGAGAGTTCACGTCCGACGATTTGCTGGGCGTTATTTTTTCCAAATTCTGTATCGGTAAGTAAGCGGGGCTGCGGGACGGGGCAAGGGCTACTAAACTGCCTTGAGGATCCGGCGCAGAAAACAGACGTGCGTCCGGCAGTTCATGAAAGACCTTATGTCCTTGCTTCCCAACTGGTTCGCCAAAAAAACACCAGAGACGACGCTGCCGCCAGAAAGTGCGGGGGCCAGACAGCAACCCGGTTCAACAGGACGCCGGCAACAACGCATGGAACGGCGCGAGTTGTTGTATGCCGTGATCCGTGAAGCCATGGTGCACGCCGGGGTGCTGACGGCCAGCTACAGTTTCAAAGTGCTCTCGCTGGAGCCGCAAGGGGGCCGCTACATCATCATGGTGGATCTGGCGCGCGATCTTGCACTCGAATCACCGCGGCAGACCGAAGTGGAAAAGCAGATTGTTCTGCATGCCAAGGCACAACACAACATCCAGGTTTCAGCCATCTACTGGCGTGTCAATGATCGCCTCAAGGGCATGGCGCCTAAAGTGGCCGTAGCGGCTGCCCCGGTGAAAACAGTGCCGCGTTTTGAGCCCATCGGGGCCGATGAGGTGGCCGCGCTGAGGCACGCACTGGCGGTGGGCATGGCAGCCACACAAGCGTCAGGTTTTGAAGATACCGAGGTGATCGTGGCCAAAGACCCCTATCCGGTGCTGAGCCGGACCCAATACGGCGATCTGAACTGATTGCGCCGTCTCAGGTTCCGGCAAAGTCGACCAAGGTAAAGAGTTGCAGACCCGCGGTACGCAACTTTTGCGAGCCACCCAGTTCGGGCAGGTCGACAATCGCGGCCCCTTCCATGACATGGGCGCCAAGCTTTTCGAGTAATTTCTTGCCGGCCAGCATGGTGCCGCCGGTGGCGATCAGGTCATCGACCAGCAGAACACGATCGCCTGTCTTGACGGCATCCGTGTGCAGTTCAACGGTCGCGCTGCCATATTCGAGCTCATAGGTTTCCTCCACGGTGGTGAAGGGCAGTTTGCCTTTCTTGCGGATCGGGATGAAGCCGACCGCGAGTTCGTAGGCAATGACCGAACCGAGGATGAAACCACGCGCATCGAGGCCCGCCACCACATCGGGCCGCATCCCTGGGTCCATGTAGCGGTGCACAAACGCGTCGACCATGACACGAAACACCTTTGGATCCTGCAGCAGCGGTGTGATGTCCCGAAATTGCACACCGGGGGCGGGCCAGTTGGGAACGGTGCGAATATGGCGTCGCAGATAGTCGTTGATGTTGCGGTCTTGCATGAGTCACCTGTGAATCATTATTGTGTGTGCCTGGCCATGAGGGGGACTGCGCGGCGCAGCATCAGCCTTTGAGCAGCTTGTCCTCCACCATGGCCAGGGCCTCGGCCCGGCCGGAGAGTACCAGTGTGTCGCCGCTTTCCAGCAGCAGCTCTTGGGTTGGTGCCAGATTCTTGCCGTTATGGCGGCGCAGGTTGACGACGCGGGCATCGGGTATCAGCTGCGTGAGCGCGCTGAGCGGCTGGCCGATGACACGCGCCGCGGCCGGCAAGGTGATGCTGGAAAGACGCTCCTGCGTGCCTTCATCCACCGCGCTGTCGTCGGCACCATGGAAATAGCCGCGCAGCAGGTTGTAGCGCGCATCGCGCTGGTCCTGCACGATGCGGATCACGCGGCGCATCGGCACACCCACCAGCGCCAGCGCGTGGCTGGCCAGCATGAGCGAGCCCTCAATGGCTTCCGGCACGACTTCGGTGGCCCCGGCGGCGCGCAGCTTGTCAAGCGCATGATCGTCCTGTGTGCGCACGATGACCGGCACCTGCGGTGCATGCGCGCGGACATTGGCCAGCACCTTCATGGCGCCCGGTACATCCAGGTAGGTGATGACGACGGCGCTGGCCCGGCTCAAACCGGCGGCACTCAGCGCCTGTAGCCGTGCGGCATCTCCGAACACCACGCTGTTGCCCGCGGCGGCGGCCTGGTGGACGCGGTCCGGATCGAGGTCAAGGGCCATGTAGGGAATCTTCTCGCCCTCCAGCATGCGCGCCAGGTTCTGGCCGCAACGGCCATAACCGCAGATGATCACGTGCTTGCTGGTGTTGATGGATTTGCGGGCGATATTGGTCATCTGCAGTGACTGTTGCAGCCATTCGCTGGCGACCAGTTTCATCACGATCCGGTTGCTGTAGGCGATCACGAACGGTGTTGCCAGCATCGACAGAACCATGGACGCCAGAATCGGGTTGAGCAGGGCCGCATCCAGCAGGCCTTTTTCGTGGGACAGCGACAACAACACAAAGCCGAATTCACCGGCCTGTGCCAGGTAAAGCCCGGTACGCAGAGCCACGCCCATGGAGGCGCCCATGAGGCGGGTCAGCAAGGTGATCAGCGAAAGCTTGAGCAGCAAGGACAGCGCGATGAGCATCAGTACCAAGGGCCAGCGCTGCAGGAGGATGTGCCAGTCCAGCAGCATGCCGATGGTGATGAAAAACAGCCCCAGCAGCACATCGTGGAAGGGGCGGATATCGGTCTCCACCTGTTGTTTGTATTCGGTCTCCGAGATCAGCATGCCGGCGATGAAGGCGCCCAGCGCCAAGCTCAGACCGGCCAGCTCCGTCAGCCAGGCCAGACCGAGCGTGACCAGCAGCAGGGTGAGCATGAACAGCTCGTTGCTCTTGTGCCGGGCTACCTGCGTGAGCGACCAGCGCATCAGGCGTTGGCCACCCATCAGCAACAAGGCCAGCAACACCACCGCCTTGAGCAGGGCAAGACCCAGGGCTGTGAACATTTCATTGGCCGGGCTGCCCAGCGCCGGGATCAGCACCAGCAATGGCACCACGGCCAGATCCTGGAACAGCAGGATGCCCATGACGCGCTTGCCGTGTTCACTTTCCAGCTCCAGGCGCTCGGCCATCATCTTGACCACAATGGCCGTGCTGCTCATGGCCATGACGCCGGACAAGGCCAGTGCCGTCTGCCAGCTGATTTTCCAGAGCGAAGGCAACAGCCAGTTCAGCAGGAAAGCACCCAGCACCGTGAGCACCATGGTCAGCAGCACCTGCAGCAAGCCCAGGCCGAATACATGGCGGCGCATCGAGCGCAGCTTGGGCAGGTTGAATTCCAGGCCGATGGCGAACATCAGGAACACCACGCCGAATTCGGCCAGGTGGCGCACGCCAGCGGAATTCTGTGCCAGCGCCAGCGCATTGGGGCCAATCACCACGCCAACCACCAGATACCCCAGCATCGGGGGGAGTTTCAGGCTGCGAAACACCACGACACCGAGCACGGCGGCCAGCAGGTAAATGAGGGTGAGTTCGAGCGCACTCATACCCTGATACTAGCAAGAGCAAGCGTGCCCGATAAAATCACGACATGACCCCACCTAAAACCCAGGACCGGCCGTTCGATGCCGACAAGGCGTTGCAGCTCGCTCGCGAGACGCTGGAGATCGAAGCCGCCGCCGTGCTCGGTCTGCGCCAGCGCATCGGTGATGCCTTTGCCCAAGCGGTCGCACGGATGCTGCAGGTGGAAGGGCGCGTGGTGGTCATGGGCATGGGCAAGAGTGGCCACATTGGTCGCAAGATGGTGGCGACACTGGCCTCGACCGGGACCCCTGCCATGTTTGTCCATCCGGCGGAAGCCAGCCATGGTGATCTGGGCATGATCAAGACCACCGACCTGGTGCTGGCCATTTCCAACAGTGGTGAGTCGGACGAGCTCACCGCCATCCTGCCTGTGCTCAAGCGCCTGGGCGTTCCGCTGATTGCAATGACGGGTCATCTGGACTCGACGCTGGCCCGCCATGCCGACCTGGCGCTCGACAGCGGTGTCGAAAAAGAAGCCTGCCCCTTGAACCTGGCGCCGACGGCCAGCACCACGGCGCAGCTGGCCCTGGGTGATGCACTGGCGGTTGCGCTGCTCGATGCGCGCGGTTTCAAAGCCGAAGACTTCGCACGTTCCCACCCTGGCGGCGCGCTGGGGCGCAAGTTGCTGACCCTGGTGGAGGACGTCATGCGCAGCGGCGAAGCTGTGCCGAAGGTGGCCCCTGAGGCAGGCTTCAGCGAAGTGATGCGCGAAATGAGCGCCAAAGGCCTGGGCGCCACGGCGATCGTCGACGCACAAGACCGGGTGCTGGGCATCTTCACCGACGGCGATCTGCGCCGCCTACTGGAAAAGGGCGTGGATCTGCGCACCGGCTCCGCCGGGCAGTTCATGCATCCTGATCCGGTCACCATCACCGCGGACGCGCTAGCAGTAGAGGCGGCTGAACTGATGGAGTTGCGAAGCATCACCAGTGTGCTGGTGGTCGACGCCGAAGGCCGTTTGTGCGGTGCCCTCAACAGCAACGACCTGATGCGTGCCAAGGTGATCTGATGACGCCGGCACTGAATTTCCCCCCGGAGCTGTTGCTCAAGGCCCAAGGCATCCGCGTTGCCTTCTTTGATGTCGATGGTGTGCTGACCGATGGCGGTCTGTATATTTCCGAGGCCGGCGAGACGCTCAAGCGCTTCCACACGCTGGATGGCCATGGCCTCAAGTTGCTGCAGCGCGCCGGCATCACGCCGGCAGTGATCACCGGGCGTGACAGCCAGGCCTTGCGCGTTCGCCTGCAGGCGCTGGGCATCGTCCATGCGCATTTTGGAACCGAGGCCAAGCGACCGGCGGCAGAGCAAGTCCTGCAGACGCTCGGCCTGGACTGGACGCAGGCTGCCGCGATCGGCGACGATTGGCCCGATCTGGCGGTCATGCGGCGTTGTGCGTTTGCTTGCGCGCCGCTGAACGCGCATGCGGAGGCACGGGCCGTGGCCCACCACGTGACACGGGCCCGCGGTGGAGACGGTGCCGCGCGCGAGTTCTGCGATGTGCTTCTGATGGCCAGCGGCCGTTATGCTGACCTGCTTGCGGAGTGGCAACAGTGATCCGTTTGTTGCGCGCGACCTGGGATCGCATCTCGATCTATCTGCCCATCATCCTGATGGGCGTGCTGGCCCTTGGGACCTACTGGCTGGTGCGCAGCACGCCCGTGTTCGAGGCGCCTGCCCCGGACCAGCCGGCCAAGCATGAGCCGGATTACTTCATGCATCAGTTCTCGGTCAAGACGTTTGATGTCTCGGGCCGGCTGAAAAGCGAGATTTTCGGCACCGAGGCGCGCCACTACCCGGACACCGATACGCTGGAGATCGACAAGGCGCGCATCCGCTCCTTCAGCAGCAAGGGGCGCCTGACCACTGCCACTGCCAACCGGGCGCTCACCAACAGCGACAACTCGGAAGTGCAACTCATCGGCAACGCCTTGGTGGTGCGCGATCCCTTCGTCGAACCGTCGGGCGAAACGATCCCACGCATGAGCTACCACGGTGAATTTCTGCATGCCTACATGGACACCGAGATTGTCAAATCGCACAAGCCGGTCGAATTGACGCGTGGCAATGACCGGTTCACGGCCAACAGCATGGAGTTCGACAACGTCGATCAGATCATGCAATTGCACGGTCGGGTGCGCGGCACGCTGGTTCCGGATCCCAAGAAATAAGCCTGATGCGCAAGCTGGTCTTTATCACCGGCGCCTCCAGCGGCATCGGCCAGGCGCTGGCCAAGCGGTTTCACCAGGCCGGTTACCGGCTGGCGCTGGTGGGGCGCCGCACGCAGGAGATCGAATCATGGTGCAGGCAGCTTGAAATAAGTGCAGACAGCTATCAAATCTATAGCGCCAATGTGGCGGATATCGACAGCATTGTGGCTGCAGGACGGGCATGCCTGGCGGCGCAGGGCGTGCCCGATGTGGTGGTGGCGAATGCCGGCATCAGTATCGGCATGGACACGGCCGAGCGCTCGGATCTGGATGTGATGGTGCAGACCCTGGCAACCAATAACATCGGCTTGGCCGCCACCTTCCATCCTTTCATCGACGCGATGGTGCAGCGTGGCTCCGGTCGCTTGGTGGGCATGGCCAGCGTGTCAGGTATCCGCGGTCTGCCCGGCCACGGGGCCTACTGTGCCAGCAAGGCCGGCGTGATCAGTTATTGCGAGAGCTTGCGTGGCGAATTGCGTGCCAGTGGCGTGAAGGTGGTGACATTGAGCCCGGGTTATATCGACACGCCACTGACGCGGAAAAACCGCTATGCCATGCCCTTTCTGATGAGCGCCGAGGCTTTTGCCGAACGCGCGTACCGGACGATCGAGGCCGGGGCAAGCTACCGCGTCATCCCTTGGCAGATGGGCGTGGTCGCCAAACTGCTGCGCCTGCTGCCCAATGCCTGGTTCGATCGCCTGCTGGCAGGCCGTCCGCGCAAGCATCGCCGTACCGACGCCTGACCCCGGAGAGCACGGGGAATTCGCGACGCTGGCATCATGTTGGCCATGTTGGATGTCGTCGTGCTTTTCTTTCTGCTCGGGGTGCTGGCGCGTTGGTTCAAGAGCGACCTGCGCCTGCCCGAAGCTCTCTACGAAACCCTCTCCATCTACCTCTTGCTCGCCATCGGGCTGAAGGGCGGCATCGAGTTGAGCAAGCAGTCCCTGCTGGTGCTGGCGCCGCAGGTGGCGGCGTGTCTGGCGCTCGGCTTCACTATTCCGTTCTTGCTGGTGCCCGTGTTGCGTCGCCTGGGCTTGAGTGCCGTGGACAGCGCGGCGCTGGCGGCGCACTACGGTTCGGTCAGCGTCGTGACCTTTGCCGTGGCCAGTAGTTATCTCCAAAAGCGCGGCGTGGCGCTGGAAAGCCATGCTGCGCTGTGGGTGGCGCTGATGGAAGCGCCAGGCTTGATTGCGGGCATTTTGCTGGCGCGGCTCGGCGCCGATACAACACCGGGGCGCATCCGCTGGAAGGAGCTGGCGCACGATGTTTTCCTCGGCAAATCGGTACTGTTGCTGGCCGGCGGGCTGCTGATCGGCGCGGTGATGGGTGAGGCGGGAACGGCGTCCATCAAGAACGTCTTCATCGATCCGTTCAAGGGCGTGCTGGCGCTGTTCCTGCTGGAGCTTGGACTGGTGGCTGGCGGCCGTCTGGGCGAACTGCGGCGTTATGGTCTGCGCCTGCTCGGCTTTGCCCTGCTGGCGCCGCCGGTGCTGGCCGTGCTGGGCGCCCTGGTCGGCCGTGCTCTAGGGCTCAGCCTGGGTGGCGTGACGGTGCTGGCGACCCTGGCCGCCAGCGCCAGCTACATCGCTGCCCCCACCGCCATGCGCATCGCCGTGCCACAGGCCAATGCGGCGCTGTCGATCACGGCGGCGCTGGGCGTGACCTTTCCGTTCAACATTGTGCTGGGCATCCCGCTGTATTTCGCGTTGGCCCAGCGCCTGGCCTGAGGGGAGACAAAGATGACCAAACACCCGAAAAAGCTGCTGGTGATCATTGCCGAAGCGGCCCTGGAAAAGCGGCTGGTGAGCGACGTGCGCCAAGCCGGCGCCCATGGTTACACCGTGCACGATGTGCGCGGCGGCAGCAGCTACGCCACGCGGGAAGGCAGCTGGGAGGCCGACCGCACCATCGAGCTCAAGGTGATCTGCGACGATGTCGTGGCCGACGCCATTGCCCGCCATGTGCTGGCGACCTATGCCCCGCATTACGGCCTGACCCTGTTCTTTGCCGATGTCGCTGTGCTACGCCCCGAAAAGTTCTGATGCTGCTATAAAAAATATAGCGCTTTGCGTACACACTGAAAGACGCAGGTAACAAAAAAGGCCCCTTGGGGCCTTTTCGTATCCATGACGGATCAGTAGCCGCGACGTCCGCCGCCACCACCGCGCGGGTTGCCGTAGGGGCTGCGGAAACCACCGTCTCCGCCTTCGTTGCCACCACCATAACCGCCACCACCACCTCCTCCGCCGTAGCCACCTCCACCGCCGCCTTCACGTCGGCCGCCACCGTAGCCACCGCCACCATAACCGCCACTGCGGGGGGGGCGCGGTTCCATCGGACGTGCCTCGTTGACCACGATGCTACGACCGCTCAGCGGCTGGCCATTCATGCCGTTGATGGCGGCTTGCGCCTCGGCATCGCTGCCCATTTCGACAAAACCGAAGCCCTTGGAGCGGCCGGTGTCGCGCTCCATCATGACCTTGGCGCTGGAGACGGTGCCGAACTGGCTGAAGGCTTGCTGCAAATCTTCGTCTCGCACCGAATAAGGCAGGTTACCGACGTAAAGTTTATTGCCCATGCAGGGACTCCTGAAAAACTTGAAAACGAGCGATGGAGTCCCTAAAAACGCAATCAATGTGTGTCAACGATGCGAATTTGACAGATCACCGCAATCCTGTGCGGCGGCCTCCTAGCCGTCGCGATTCGGTTTTTGCCATAGAAATGTTTTCCACACAAGTGGGGTTGGCGCTAGGTCGGTAACCAGACGCAGGCATGAAAAAAGGGCCACGAGGGCCCTTTTGGATGGAAGCAGCGAATCGATGCTTAGTAGTTGCGGCCACCGCCGTAACCACCGCCGCCGCCTTCACGACGACCGCCGCCGTAGCCGCCGCCACCACCGCCGCCGTAACCGCCGCCGCCATTGCCGCCGCCGAAGCCACCGCTACGGGGGGGACGCGGCTCCATCGGACGCGCTTCGTTGACCACCAGGCCACGGCCGCCATGCTGCTGGCCGTGCATGCCGCTGATAGCAGCTTGCGCTTCGGCATCGCTGCCCATCTCGACAAAGCCGAAGCCCTTGGAGCGACCGGTGTCGCGTTCCATCATGACCTTGGCGCTGGAGACGGTGCCGAACTGGCTGAAGGCCTTCTGCAGGTCTTCGTCGCGGAAAGAATAGGGCAGGTTGCCCACGTAAAGTTTGTTGCCCATGAATGGACTCCTCAAAAAGACTCAGGTAAGGCGATGGAGTCTGATAGCCGCGAGCAACAAACCAATGAAGACTTAAAGCAGACGCAAAACCGACTTAATCACCGCAAATTCATACCGCCGTTTTAGGGCGATATATGCCCATTATGCGCGAATCCAAGAAAAATACTCAAATAAATCGCCATTCCATGCGCCCAAACCATGAAAAGTGGCTGCAAACGCACAACAGGCGCCCATTTTCAGTGGGCGCCCTCTGGAATTACCAGTTGGCTTCGCGGTCTGGGCTCGCACCGATTCGGTGGATGGACAAGTCAGCGCCGTTGAATTCTTCCTCCTGGCTCAAGCGCAGCCCAAGCGTGAGCTTGAGCAGGCCGTATACAACGAAACCTCCCGCCAGCGCCCACACCACGCCCATGGCTGTACCGATGAGCTGGCCACTGAAAGAGATGCCGCCCAGGCCGCCGAGCGACTTGCTGCCGAAAATGCCGGCGGCCAAACCGCCCCAGGTTCCGCACAGGCCGTGCAGTGGCCAGACGCCCAGCACATCGTCAATCTTCCATTTGTTCTGCGTCAGCGTGAACATGACGACAAAGATGGCGCCGGCGATGCCGCCGACCACCAGCGCCCCCAGCGGGTGCATCAGGTCGGAGCCGGCGCATACGGCCACCAGACCGGCCAGCGGGCCGTTGTGCACGAAGCCGGGGTCGTTCTTGCCCAGCAGCAGCGCCACCAGCGTGCCGCCCACCATGGCCATGAGCGAGTTCACGGCCACCAGGCCGGTGATCTTGTCCAGTGTTTGCGCGCTCATGACGTTGAAGCCGAACCACCCGACCACCAGGATCCAGGCGCCCAGTGCCAGAAAAGGGATGCTGGAGGGCGGATGGGCCGACATGGCGCCATCCTTGCGGTAGCGATTGCTGCGTGCCCCCAGAAGCAGCACGGCCGGCAAGGCAATCCAGCCGCCCACGGCATGCACCACCACGCTGCCGGCAAAGTCGTGAAACTCCTCGCCGGTGAGGGCCTTGATCCAGGCTTGAACGCCAAAGTGCTGATTCCAGGCGATGCCTTCGAAGAAGGGATAGACAAAACCGACGATGGCGGCCGTCGCGATCAACTGCGGCCAGAACTTGGCGCGCTCGGCAATGCCGCCGGAAATGATGGCGGGAATGGCGGCAGCGAAGGTCAGCAGAAAGAAGAATTTGACCAGGTCATAGCCGCTCTTGGCCACCAACTGTTCGGCGCCGATGAAAAAACTGGTGCCATACGCAACCGCATAGCCGCACAGGAAATAGACGACCGTGGACACGGAAAAGTCCACCAGGATCTTGACCAGTGCATTGACCTGGTTTTTGCGCCGGACGGTGCCGAGCTCCAGAAATGCAAAACCAGCGTGCATGGCCAGAACCATGATGGCGCCAAGCAGGATGAACAGGACATCCGCGCCCTGTTTGAGTGCTTCCATGAGAACCTCGCGTAATGAAATGCTTGTTTTTGGTGCAAAAAAACGGTATTTGCCGAATTGCACCAAGATAAAGCAAAAATCGAGCCAATTGTGCGCCACGTCTGTGCGGTCCATGCACCAGAACGTGCGGTGGATCGCCGTATCGAAACCGCTACCATCGAGAGATGGAAGCATTTCTCGTCTCAACCGGTATCGTCACTTTGGCAGAAATGGGTGACAAGACCCAGTTGCTGGCCCTTATCTTGGCGGTCCGGTTCCGCAAACCCTGGCCGATCGTCTGGGGGATTCTGGTTGCCACCCTGGCCAACCATGCACTGGCTGGGGCGGTCGGCACCTGGGTGACCACCCTGCTGGGTCCCGATGTGCTGCGGTGGGTGTTGGGCGCCTCGTTCATTGCCATGGCCGTCTGGATGCTGATTCCGGACAAGATGGAGGATGAGGGCGAAACCGGCCAGCCGCCGCGTCTGGGTGTGTTCGGTACCACACTGGTGGCTTTTTTCCTGGCCGAAATGGGCGACAAGACGCAGATTGCCACCGTCATGCTGGCCGCGCAGTACCAGGCGTATGCCTGGGTGGTGGCCGGCACCACATTGGGCATGATGCTGGCCAATGCGCCGGTGGTCTGGCTCGGCGAGCGCATGACGCGCCGGGTACCGATCCGGCTGGTGCATCTGGTCAGCGCCGGCATCTTCGCCGTGCTGGGCGGCCTCACCCTGCTGGGCTGGGGCTAACAGTTACGCGGGGTCTTGTTTGGCCTTGCGGCCGTAGATGACGTAATAGGTCAGTCCCACCAGCACGCTGCCTCCGACCAGGTTGCCGGCGATCACCGGCAGCAGATTGCCCAGCATGCCGCTCCAGGTCACCGGCACGGTGGCCGCCAGGCTGGCCGGGCCGAAGTGCTGCAACAGCATGGCAAGCGGCATCAGGTACATGTTGGCAATGCTGTGCTCGAAGCCGGCCGCTACAAAAGCCATGATGGGCGGCACCACCGCCACCGCCTTGTCCACCACACTGCGCCCGGCCATGGCCATCCACACCGCCATGCACACCAGCACATTGCACAGCACGCCGCGAAAGAAGGCCTGCATCGGCGACAGGTCCTGCTTGGCCAATGCAATCTTCACCACCTGCTGGCCGATGGCGCCACCATTCAGGTCGGTGTGGCCGCTGGCGAACACCAGCACCGCCAGCCCGGCGGCACCGACGAAATTGGCCACACAGACCAGCACCCAATTGCGCAGCACATCGAGGCTGCTGATGCGGCCGTCGGCCCAGGCCATGGCCAGCAGGTTGTTGCCGGTGAACAGTTCAGCCCCTGCCACCACCACCAGTAAGAGGCCGAGCGAGAACACCAGCCCGCCAGCGATGGCGCTGGCGGCGAAACCCAGCGTCGCGTCCGATTTCACCAGCACGAACAGCATGGCACCCAGGCCAATGAAGGCACCGGCCAGCATGCCCAGCATCAGCAACGGCAGCGTGCGCAGGCGTGCTTTGTTGACGCCGATGGACTCGATGCGTTGAGCGATCTCGCTTGGGGCATAGGCATCGGAGCCATACAGTTCATTGGTGTCGGCCATGGGCACTCCTGATTGTCCAGACTTGGACTTATACTAACTCCAGCGCCGATTTGAACCCGATTGCGGGCGCCGGAACCCTGGAGTTCCGAAGTTCAGCTAAAGAGGCAAGTGTTTCGTTCATTTGAGACCCGGCCGAGCTGAAGCTATGCCGGGTTTTGTTTTTTGAAACACTGAGCGATGTTGATTGCCAAGCCCCAGTCGATGCAGTTTGATGCGGCCCTGCCCTTGCAGAGCGGCGCGAGCATTCGCGGCTATACGCTGGCCTACGAAACTTACGGCACGCTCAACGCCGACAAGTCCAACGCGGTGCTGATCTGCCACGCGCTCAATGCCTCGCACCACGTGGCCGGCGTCTACGAGGGCCAGGACAAGAGCGAAGGCTGGTGGGACAACATGATCGGCCCGGGCAAGCCGGTCGATACCAACAAGTTTTTCGTCATCGGCGTCAACAACCTCGGTTCCTGCTTCGGCTCCACCGGCCCGATGCATGTGAACCCGGATACCGGCCGCGTGTACGGTGCCGACTTCCCGGTGGTCACGGTGGAAGACTGGGTCAACGCCCAGGCGCGTCTGCTCGACGGTCTGGGCATCCAGACCTTGGCCGCCGTCATGGGTGGCAGCCTGGGTGGCATGCAGGCGCTGTCGTGGACGCTGCAGTACCCGCAGCGTGTGCGCCATGCCGTGGTGGTGGCGAGTGCGCCCAACCTGAACGCCGAGAACATTGCCTTCAACGAAGTGGCACGCCGCGCCATTGTGACCGACCCGGATTTCCATGGCGGCCACTTTTACGAACACGGCGTGATCCCGAAGCGCGGCCTGCGTATCGCGCGCATGATCGGCCACATCACCTACCTGAGCGACGACGTGATGAACGAGAAGTTCGGACGTGAACTTCGGAGCGCCGTCGGCGGCGCGGTGCGCGAGGGTTATCAGTACACCACGCAGGACATCGAGTTCCAGATCGAGAGCTACCTGCGTTACCAGGGCGACAAGTTCAGCGAATACTTCGACGCCAACACCTACCTGCTGATCACCCGCGCGCTGGATTACTTCGACCCGGCCCGCACCTTTGGCGGGGACCTGAGTCGGGCGCTGGCGGTGGCGCAGTGCAAATTTCTGCTGGTGAGTTTCAGTACCGACTGGCGCTTTTCGCCAAAGCGCAGCCGCGAGATCGTCAAGGCCCTGCTCGACAACCGGCGTGATGTTAGCTACGCCGAGATCGACGCACCGCACGGGCATGATGCCTTTTTGCTGGATGACCCCCGTTATATGGGCGTAGTCAACTCCTATTTCGATAGCATTTCGAAGGAGTTCTCAGCATGAGCGACCACAGCACGCTGGAAGCAATTGCCCGCCTCGTGCCGCAAGGCGCACGCGTGCTCGACCTCGGTTGCGGCGACGGCGCCTTGCTGGCGCATCTGCAGACCAAGCGCGGCTGCAGCGGCTACGGCATCGAGATCGATGATGCCAATGTGCTGGCCTGCGTGCGGCGCGGCGTCAACGTGATCCAGCTCAACCTCGACGAGGGGCTGTCGATGTTCGGCGACCAGAGTTTCGATGTGGTGCTGCAGATCGACACGCTGCAGCACCTGCGCAATGCCGAAGTGGTGCTGCGCGAAACGGCCCGTGTGGGCCGTACCGGCATCGTGGCCTTTCCCAACTTTGCCCACTGGCCGAATCGCCTGAGTGTGTTGCGCGGGCGCATGCCGGTGACGCGCCGCCTGCCCTACCAGTGGTACGACACGCCCAACATCCGCGTCGGCACCCAGGCCGACCTGGAAATGCTGGCGCAACGCAACGGCCTGAAGATCCTGGACAGCTTCGGCATCCACAACGGCCGTGCCGTGCGCTTTGCGCCCAACCTGCTGGCCAGCACGGCCGTGCTCAAGTTCTCGCGGTGAAACGAAGCACCCCCCGAGCGGCTGCGCCGCTCCCCCCTCAAGGGGGGCGCACCCAGCGGCCTGGCCAAGCCAGTTCCGCGGGTGCCTTGGTTGTACACCTCGCAGCGCATCGACTGTGAGACGCGGCACTCAGGTGTTGAGATCGGCGCCGCGGGTTTCCGGCAGGAAGAAGTAGCCGACCACCAGGGCGACGAGCAGCAGCGCCGTCGGGTAGCCCAGGCCCATCAGGGCGCTGCCGGATTTTTCTGCGATCAGCGTCACCATGTAGGGCGAGAGCCCACCGATCCAGCCGGCGGCCAGGTTGTGGGGCAGCCCGACGGCGGTGTAGCGCGTACGGGCCGGGAACAGCTCGGACAGCAAAGCGGTCTGCGGCCCTGTCACCAGGGCCACTGCCAGCACCGGGATCAGCAACAGGACGAAGACCAGCACGGGCTGCTGGGCCAACTGCTGCAGTCCGGCGTAGACCGGCAGGATCGAAGCGGTGCCCAGCAACAGCCCGGCCAGCACCACAGGCCGGCGCCCCAGACGGTCCGACAGGGCTCCGCACATGTAGGTGAGCGGAAACAGGCACAGGGTCGCGGCCAGCGTGACCCAGCCGACCTGCACCGGGTCCATCTTCACCACGGTTTTGAGATAGATCGAGGCATAAACCTGGGAGCAGAAGAACAGCAGGCCGCCGCCGGCTGAGATGCAGAAGAACAGCAAGGCCATGCGCCCCAGGGTCTGTCGGTCGCTCAGGCAATCGAGCAGCGGCGTCTTGGCGGTGTTGTTCTGGCGGCTCAGTTCGGTGAATACCGGGGACTCATGCAGGGCCAGGCGCGCCTTCATGCTGGCTAGCAACAGCAGGGCCGAGAGCAGGAAGGGAATGCGCCAGCCCCAGGCCTTGAAATCGGCCTCGCTCAGCCAGGTTTGCAGCAGCACGAGCTGCAAGGTGGAGGCCAGGATGCCCAGGCCGCCCATCCACTGCAGCACGCTGGTCAGGGCGCCGCGGCGCTCGGCCGGGGCGTGTTCGGCCAGGTAGACGTTGGCGCCGCCGATCTCGCCACCCATAGCCAGGCCCTGGACCAGTCGCAAGGCCAGCAGCATGCCGGTGGCCGCCCAGCCCCATTGCGCATGGGTGGGCAGCAAACCCACCAGAAAAGTCGCACCGCCCATGATGCCGATGGTGGCGATGAACACTTTTCTGCGCCCATAGCGGTCGCCGAAGGAGCCAAACAGCGCCGCCCCCAGCGGGCGCACTACCATACCCATGCCGAAGGTGGCCAGGCTGTAGAGCAGTCCTGCGACCGGATCATCGGCCGGGAAAAACAGAATGGCGAAATGGACGGCCAGCGTCGCGAAGGTCAGAAAGTCGTACCACTCGATGAAGGTGCCAAAGCAGGCGGCCAGGGCCACTTTGCGGTACGCCGCTGAATCAGCGGCAGAAGTGGAGGACCGCTTAAAAAGGGCGAGGAAATTCAGATGCATGGTTCAAGTATCTGTCCTTTGCTACCCGTAACCGAATTGCGAGAGGTGAATGTGGCGCCGCATGCTTCACCAAGAAGAATCAGCAAAACCATACAAATTGACAAGTATTTGTTAAAAATGATACATTTGCGATAGACAACGAGTTGCGTCAGATCGGACAGACCTGCTCGTTGATCGGTGGCCGTTTGCATCCCGTCGGTGCGATAGCGCTTCAACATCCCCAGCGAGCAAGACGGAGCAGTCCAACAGGAGTCGCCATGACAACACGCGCTATCACAACAGAGTTTGCCCGAACACCCGTCAAACAGGCGAGTCAGCCGGCACTACTTGGAGACAAGGCCATTCTGGTGGCCATCGGCTTGAGTGCCGTGGCGGCCGTGGTGCTCGGTTTCCAATTTGTCGATTCGGGGCTGGCCCTGACGGCCACCGCGGTGTTGGTGGCGCTGGCTGGTTTTGCTTACGCCACGCTGCGTGGCAGCCTCGCGTCGCGTTTGATCCTGACATTCGTGCTGACGTCCCTGATCGAGCTGCACATCCAGTTGGCGCGCGGCATGCTCGAATTCCACTTCGGGGTGTTTGTGTCGCTGGCGTTGTTGCTGGTCTACCTTGACTGGCGGCCGATTGTGTTTGGCGCGGTCCTGTTCGCCGTGCACCACATTGCTTTTGACCGCCTGCAGGCCGCCGGCTTCGGCTTTTACTGCCTGACCCAGCCGGACTTTGCCATCATCGTGCTGCATGCCGTTTATGTGGTGATCCAGACCGCGTTGGAAGTGGTGCTGGCCGTCTTCATGGGACGCACCGCGCGTGAAGGTGTTGAGCTGGGCGAACTGGTTGCCGGTGTCGACCGGCCCGACGGCATTTCGCTCAATGTGGCCCAGATCGAAGTCACCACCCCGGCCGCACTGTCGCTCAAGGCCGCGCTGGCCCGGATGGACTCCGCCGTCTCGGCGGTACGTGCCTCGACCAACAACATCGAGACCGCTTGCAGCGAAATTGCCACCGGCAACCAGGACCTGAGCCAGCGCACCGAGCAGACCGCCAGCAACCTGCAGCGCACCGCCTCCAGCATGGAAGAACTCACCAGCAATGTGCGGCAATCGGCCGAGGCGGCACGCCAGGCCAACCAGCTGGCAGCGACAGCAGCCGAAGTGGCCGCCCGCGGTGGCGAGGTGGTGGGCCAGGTCGTCACCACCATGGATGAGATCAACCACAGCTCGAAAAAAATCAGCGACATCATTGGCGTCATCGATGGCATCGCTTTCCAGACCAACATCCTGGCGCTCAATGCGGCGGTGGAAGCCGCCCGTGCCGGCGAGCAAGGCCGCGGTTTTGCCGTGGTGGCCAGCGAAGTACGCTCGCTCGCGGGTCGCAGCGCGGAAGCTGCCAAGGAAATCAAGGGTCTGATCAGTGCCTCGGTGGAGAAGGTGGCGTCAGGCTCGCGCCTGGTGCAGGACGCCGGCAGCACGATGGACGAGATCGTCGGCTCGGTGCGGCGCGTGAGCGACATCATTGGCGAGATCACGGCGGCCTCCAGCGAGCAGAGCAGCGGGATTGGCGAGGTCAACAGCGCGATCAATGTGCTGGATCAGATGACGCAGCAAAATGCGGCTTTGGTGGAACAATCTGCAGCAGCAGCGGAAAGCCTGAAGGATCAGGCGCAGCGCCTGGTCGGGGCGGTGGAGGTGTTCCGCGCTTCCTGAGGAAAGTCGGTATGAATGACCGTATTGCGCAAGCCGTGCTGGACAGCACGCGTGTCCTGGATGAAGTCAGTCGGGCCTGGGATGGCGACATCGTTCGCCAGCTGAGCGACTACATCACCATCCCGGCCAAGTCGCCGATGTTCGACCCTCAGTGGGCCGAGCATGGTTACATCGATACCGTGGTGCGCAACGCTGCGACCTGGGTCGAGGCGCAAAAGATCGAAGGCCTGCGGCTGGAAGTGATCCGGTTGGCCGGGCGCACGCCGGTGCTGTTCTTTGAAGTACCGGCCAGCCAGGATGAAGCGGGGGGCGCTGTGTCGGCGCAAACCGTGCTGATGTACGGCCATCTCGACAAACAGCCCGAGTTCAGCGGCTGGCGCAACGATCTCGGCCCCTGGACACCCCAATACGAGGACGGCAAGCTCTATGGCCGCGGCGGCGCTGATGACGGCTATGCCGTCTATGCCAGCATTGCCGCCATTGCGGCGTTGAAAAGCCAGAAGGTGGCGCACCCGCGCATCGTCGGTCTGATCGAAACCTGCGAGGAAAGCGGCTCCTACGACCTGCTGCCTTATATCGATGCCTTGCGTGCACCGGGCAACAACCGGCTGGGCGATGTCGGGCTGGTCATCTGCCTCGACTCGGGCGCCGGCAACTACGACCAGTTGTGGCTGACCACCAGCCTGCGCGGCATGGCCAGTGGCGTGCTGAAAGTGGAGATCCTGAGTGAAGGCGTGCATTCGGGCGATGCCAGTGGCGTGGTGCCGTCGAGCTTTCGCATCATGCGTCAGGTGCTGGACCGGCTGGAAGACAGCGCGTCTGGCCGCCTGCTGCCGCAGAGCTTTCACTGCGAGGTGCCGGCTGAGCGGCTGGCCCAGGCGCAGGCCACGGCGGCCATCCTGGGCGAGGAACTGTACCGGCGTTTCCCCTGGGTGCACTACGACTGCGAGGGCGACACACGCGTGGCCCTGCCCATGACCACTGATCCGTTGCAGGCCCTGCTGGCGCGTACCTGGGCGCCGACACTGAGCGTGACCGGCGCGGAAGGCCTGCCCGATCTGCAGAATGCCGGCAACGTGCTGCGGCCTTACACTGCGTTCAAGCTGTCCTTGCGTTTGCCGCCGCTGGTCGATGCCGCACAAGCCGTGCAGGAACTCAAGGCCGTGCTGGAAGACAATGCGCCCTACCAGGCGCGGGTGACCTTCGAGGGCCTGAGTTCGGCCACCGGCTGGAATGCCCCGGAAACAACACCGTGGTTCGAACAGGCCTTGGCTGCGGCATCACGCAACTACTTCGGTGCCTCCAGTGGTTACATCGGACAGGGTGGCACCATTCCGCTGATGAACATGCTGTCCAAGGGTTTCCCCAAGGCGCAAATGATGGTCTGTGGCGTGCTCGGCCCCAAGAGCAATGCCCATGGCCCGAATGAGTTTCTGCATGTCCCCTACGCCCGCAAGCTGACGGCGGCGGTGGCGCAGGTGATTGCGCAGATGCCTTGAGGCGCGAAAGCTTGACGGAATCCACCCTCTCCACCTTTGTGGCCAGCGACGGCGAGAACATTGCCATCCAGGACTGGCCGCTGGCCTACGGCCGTCAGCTGCGCGGCGTCGTGCTGCTGGTGCATGGCCTGGCCGAGCACGCCGGGCGTTATGACCACGTGGCGCGGCGTCTCAACGACTGGGGCTTTGCGGTGCGGGGCTACGACCAGTACGGCCATGGCGAATCCAGCGGCGTGCGTGGCGGCCTGCCGCATGAGCAGCGATTCCTCGACGATCTGGCTGATGTGCTCGACAGCACCCGTGCGCGCATGGACCCTGCCACGCCGCTGATCCTGTTCGGCCACAGTCTGGGTGGGCTGGTGGCGGCGCGCTTTGTGTCCCTCCAGCCGGGATCGGTCGAGGGCCTGGTGCTGTCTTCGCCGGCGCTCGATCCGGGTCTGGGCTTCTGGCAAAAGCTATTGCTCGCGGTGTTGCCGCGCCTGGCGCCCGACCTGTGCGTGCGCAATGGCCTTGATCCTCGACTGATTTCACACGACGCGGCGGTGGTGCGCGCCTACCAGCAGGACCCTTTGATCCACGACCGCATTTCAGGCCGGTTGGCGCATTTCATCGTCAAGGCGGGTGCTGCCACCCGCGCGCTGGCCACGCAATGGCGCGTGCCGACGCTGCTGCTGTATGCCGGGGACGATCATCTGGTCAGCCCGGTCGGAAGCCGCGACTTTGCCGCAGCGGCCCCCGCCGGGATGGTGACCGCACATTGCTTCGAGGGGGCCTATCACGAGATCTTCAACGAACTGGAGCGTGCGCCGGTGTTCGACCAGCTCAAGCGCTGGTTGGATGCCCGTTTTTGAGCCGGGATCCGCTCAAGCTCGCGCTGCCCGTCGCCGCAACGCCAGCCACAGCAACGCGACGCCGGTGAGTAGCACCGGCACCAGTGAGCCGAGGTTCAGCAGCTGCCAGCCCTGCGTGGTGACCAGTGCGCCGGAGGCGAAGGAGGTGACGGCCATGACCGCGAACACGCTGAAGTTGATGGCAGCCTGGGCCCGGTCCTTCTCCTCCGGTCGGTAGGCCTGCAGTGCCAGCGTGGTGCTGCCGGTGAAGAGGAAGTTCCAGCCAACACCGAGCAAAAACAGCGCAATCAGGAACTGGTGCAGATCGGCGCCGGTGAGCGCAATGGCAATACACAGCGCGTTCAGCAGCACGCCAACGCCCATGATGGTCAAGGTGCCGAAGCGCTTGATCAGGTGACCGGTGACAAACCCCGGCGCGAACATGCCGATCACGTGCCACTGCAGCACCAGTGCCGCATCGTCAAAGGGGAAGCCGCAGACCTGCATCGCCAATGGTGTCGCAGCCATCAGCAGGTTCATCACGCCATAACCCAGCGCCGCGCCGACGGCGGCGACGAAGAACAGTGGTTGGCGCATGATCTCCCGCATGGGGCGCCCGCCGGCGCTGCTTTTTTGCGCTGCTGGCACGGCCGGAAAGCGCACGAAGGCCATCAGCCCCATGGCCAGCACGGCCACAGCGGCCAGCGCCAGATAGGCGCCGGCAAAAGGGGTGGCCAGCAGGTTGCGGGTGTACTTGGCCAAATTAGGGCCGATGATGGCGCCGATCAAACCGCCGGCTAGCACCAGCGACACCGCTTTTTCGCGGTAGGCCGGCGCGGCCAGTTCGGCAGCGGCAAAACGGTAGAGCTGGCCGTTGGCGCTGTAGTAGCCAGCCACCACGGTGGCCACGACCAGCAGCCAGAAATTCTGATGCCAGGCCGCCCAGGCACACAGCAGGGCCGACAGCAGCGCGATGACCAGACCGATCTGGAACGAGGCCTGGCGGCCATAGCGTGCTTGCGAGCGCGCCACCAGGCCGGTGCTCAAGGCGCCGCCGACCACATAACCCATCACCGGCAACGTAGCCATCCAGCCCAGTGGCGCCAGGCTCAGGCCCACCAGGCCGTTGATGGCGATGAAGACGACGTTGTTGGTGAGAAACAGGCCCTGGCAGATGGCCAGCAGCAGCAGAGGACGGTTCATGCGCCCAGTGTAAGCGTCGCCAGCGCCGCCAGCGGTGCGGTCTCGGCGCGCAGCGTGCGCGAGCCCAGCGTCACGGGCACAAAGCCACACGCCAGGGCGGCGGCTTCTTCAGCACTGGTGAGGCCGCCTTCGGGACCAGAGAGAAAGATCACCGGCCCCTGGCCAGCGGCGGCCAGCGCTTGCTGCAGGGACTGGGTGCCGGCTTGCAGCGACAGCAAGAACCGGGCGCCGGGACCCAGCGTCCGGACCCAGTCCGACAAGACCAGACTCTCGCGCACTTCGGGCACGCGGTTGCGGCCGCACTGCTCGCAGGCCGCAATCGCAATGCCCTGCCAGTGCGCGCGTTTCTTTTCGGCGCGCTCACCTTTGAGTTTGAGCACGCTGCGTTCGGCCAGCAGTGGCTGGATGCTGGCGACGCCGAGTTCGGTGGCTTTCTCCACCAGCCAGTCCATACGCTCGTTGGCCGGTACGCCGAGCGCCAGGTGCACTTCACGCGCCGTCTCACGTTCCACGGGCGTGTGGGCGCCGACCTGTACCTGCACATCGCTGCGGCCCATGCGTGTGATGGTGGTTTCGAACTCACCACCCTCGCCATTGAAGAGCGTGATGGTGATGCCCGGCTGCAGGCGCAGCACCTGCACATGGCGCGCCGCACCTGCAGGCAGGTCGAGCAGCGCGCCGCTGACCAGCGGCATGGGGCAGTGGAAGCGAGGCATATGCTATAAATTCAGGAGCTTTTGGCGCAGATGTGACAAGGGCTTGATGCTGTTTTTATTTAAACCCGGCCAAAAGCGTAGCCGCTGGCCTCGGTGATGCCCTCGACCTCGTCCACCAGCCGCAGCAGGGGCTTGAGTTCGATGTAACGCGAACAGGTGGCACGGATGTACTGGATGAAGCGTGGTGCATCGGCCAGGTACTGCGGTTTGCCGTCGCGCAAGGTGAGGCGGGCAAAGATGCCGGCCACCTTGAGGTGGCGTTGCAGGCCCATCCACTCCACGCCGCGGTAGAACTCGCCGAAGTCGTCGCCGACCGGCAGGCCGGCGGCACGGGCTTTCTGCCAGTAGCGGATGGTGACGTCGAGCACGAATTCCTCGTCCCAGCTCAGGAAGGCGTCGCGCATCAGGCTGGCGATGTCGTAGGTGATGGGGCCGTAGACCGCATCTTGGAAGTCCAACACGCCTAAGCGTGTTTCGCCCGCGTCGCCCGGGACCATCAGGTTGCGGGGCATGAAGTCGCGGTGCACGTAGACACTGGGCCAGGCCAGGTTGCGTTCGATGATGAGCGCGAACATCCGGTCCAGTGTCTCGCGTACTTTGCCTTCCACGGCCACGCCGCGGTGGCGGGCCAGATACCAGTCTGGGAAAAGCTCGAGTTCGCGCCGCAGCAGGGCCTCGTCATAAGGCGGCAGCACGCCGGGTTGGGATGCTTTTTGCCAAGCGACCAGGGCATCAACCGCCTGCAGGTAAAGAGGCAGATTGGCGGCGGCATGGTCCCGATCAATCACCTGCATCATGGTCTGGCCACCCAGGTCGGACAACAACATGAAGCCTTGTGTTTCGTCCCAGGCTAGGATCTGCGGTACGTTCAAGCCGGCCTCCTGCATCAGGCCGGCGACTTGCACGAACGGGCGGCAGTTTTCCTTCTCGGGCGGCGCATCCATGATGATGCGGTTGCCCTGGGCGGCATCAATGCGGAAATAGCGTCGGAAACTGGCGTCGGCCGATGCCGGTCGCAGCGTGGCCGTCTGGAGTTGCTGGGCTGCTGCCTGGGCGTCGAGCCACTGGTGGAAGGCGGTCTCGCGTTCGGGGGAAGTCCAGGTTATGGCGGTTTCAGACATGGGGATGGCGCCAGGGCGCGCTTCGGTTGGGGTCATGGATAATCCATTCTACAAAGCCCGTCCATGCCAAAGTCCGATTCTTTCGATTTGCCGAATACCCGATGCGCCCGATGCACCGATGCGTTTACCGATGCGTGATTTGAACCTCAGGGCGTCCTGCTCCGCCTCCGGTCCCCGTGCCATGTTGCCGCCATTGGCCCTGCTGGTGGCGGCTTTGCTGCAGGCCGGTCTGGTGCGAGCGCAGGAGGCGGCGCCTGCCCAGAACGAGTCGGTTCAGTTACGTAGCAGTTCTCAGCTACAGGAGCAGATCCCGCCGGCGCAGCGTCGCAGCTTGCCGACCTTTCTCTTCAGTGACCTCCTGAGCGGCCGCCCGGACCTGGACATGACCGCGGAAGGCCGCGTTGAGTTGCGGCGCGGCGATACCGTGATCCGGGCCGACCGGCTTGAGTATTACCAGCCCGACGATCTGGCCAAGGCCCGCGGCAATGTGCGCATCAACCGGGGGGGCAGTGTGTTCGAGGGCCCGCAGATGGAACTCAAGGTCGATGCCTTCGAGGGGTTTTTCACCCAGCCGGACTACGAATTCCTCGGCAATGGCGGACACGGTCAGGCTGAGCGCGCCGATTTTCTGGATGAGAGTCGGGCCGTGATCCGGAATGCGACCTTCACGACCTGTCAGCGCAAGCCCGGGCCGAGCTGGATGCCGGACTGGCTGATGCGGGCCGCGACGCTGCGTATCGACAACGAAGAAGAGGTCGGCGAAGCCGAAGATGCGAAACTTAGTTTCAAGGGAGTCACATTCCTGTCCGTGCCTTCGGTCAGTTTCTCCTTGAGCGAGAAGCGCAAGTCTGGTGTTCTGCCACCCATTTACGGGGTGGACAGCACCAGCGGGACGGAGCTCACGGTACCCTATTACTGGAACATTGCGCCGAACCGTGACGCCACGCTCTACCCCACGGTTATGCTAAAGCGCGGCATCAACATGGGGGGTGAATTCCGCTATCTGGAGCCGCTTTACAACGGGCGTTTGCGCTTAGATTACCTGCCGGGCGACAAACTGCGCGATAGTGACCGTTGGGGATACTCTTACACGCATCTGGGCGTGCTTGAAACCGGATCGCCTTGGCTCGGTAACCTTGGCATCAACCTGAATCTGAACCGTGTCAGTGACGATAACTACTGGCGCGACTTCCCACGCGCTGCAACGTCCCTGACACAGCGCTTGCTGGCCAACGATGCTACGGTCAGTTGGGCGCGGGGGTTTTACTCGGCCTCCCTGCGCACCCTCAAGTGGCAGACTTTGCAGGATCCGGAGTCACCGATCGTGCCGCCGTATGACCGGCTGCCGCAAATCGCGGCCCGTTATGCGCAACTGGATGCGGGCGGGTTCGAGGTCTCGCTGGATGGTGATTACACCGCTTTCGAGGCGGATCGGCGACTCACCGGACAGCCTAATAGCCAGCGCAGTGTGTTGCTGGGCCAGATCAGCCGGCCGTGGCTCAGTGCGGCAGGATTCATCACACCCAAACTGCAGCTCCATTCGACCGCCTATCAATTCGACACGGTGTTGGCCTCGGGCGCGACCACCGCAACACGCACGGTGCCGACGTTCAGCCTTGACAGCGGGCTGGTGTTCGAGCGTGATGCCAGCTACCTCGGGCGCGCTTTTCGCCAAACCCTCGAACCGCGCCTGTTTTATGTGAATACGCCCTATGTTGATCAGAGTTATCTACCCAATTACGACTCGGGTGTCAACGACTTCAACTTTGCCAGCATCTATACCGAGAATGCGTTTGTCGGCAACGATCGCATTTCCGACAACAACCTACTCACCGCGGGTGTCACCACGCGACTACTGGACCCGGAAACAGGTGCTGAAACGGCGCGCTTCAGCATTGCGCAGCGCTATCGTTTTGCGGATCAAGTTGTTACCTTGCCTGGCGGTACGCCGGCCAAGGAGCGCCTGAGCGATATATTGCTAGGTGCTGGCTTCAATTGGGATAACCGCTGGGCCTTCGATTCCGTTGTGCAGTACAACCCGACCACCGAAAAGTCCGTTCGCTCCACGGTCGGTGCGCGTTACCATCCCGGCAACTACCGGGTGCTCAATATGGCCTACCGCTTTCAGCGCGATGTCAGCGAACTGATTGATGTTGGCTGGCAATGGCCACTCAACAATCTCTGGGGTGACACAGGCCAGGATCTTGGCAAAGGTAAGGGTCAAGGGCCTGGTCGCTGGTACAGCGTTGGCCGATTGAACTACAGCTTGAAAGATAGCAAATTGGTCGACACCATCGTTGGCTTTGAGTACGATGGCGGTTGTTGGTTGGGCCGCGTCGTGCTGGAGCGACTGCAGACGGGTTTGGTTTCCACCAACGAACGCATCATGTTCCAGCTCGAGCTCGTCGGGTTTTCCCGGGTGGGCATCGATCCCATGTCTACGCTGGTGAAAAATATTCCTCGTTACCAGAATCTGCGTGAACAGATTGGCTCACCCAGCCGTTTCAGCAATTACGATTGACCCATCATGATTTTTCGAGTCTCGGCCCTGAGCGCGGCCTGTCTGTTGATATTCGCTGCTTTGCCGGTAGAGGCTCAGGGGCTGCGGCCAGTCGCACGACCGGCGCCGACGGTTGGTGCTGTGCCTGCCGCTGCTCAGGGTGCCATTCGTCAAGGCGACTTCATTGTCACGATCGTCAATTCTGAACCGATCACCAACCATGATGTGGCGGTCGAGGTCCAGCGCGTGCAGCAGCAGTATGCACAGCAACGTCAGGCTCTACCCGATGCGCGGGAACTCACGCGCCAAGTGCTGGAACGCCTGATCAACGAGAAAGCCCAGTTGCAACTGGCGCGAGAGTCGGGTATCAAGGTCGATGAGCCTTCGGTTGATCAGGCCGAGCAGAGTGTTGCATTGCAAAATCAGTTGAGCGTGGATGAGCTGCACCGTCGTATTGCCCAGGACGGCATCAATCCCCAGCAATTTCGCGACCAGTTGCGCAACCAGCTTCTGCTCACGCGTTTGCGTGAGCGTGAGGTCGAGCCCCGGGTGCGCGTCAGCGATCTGGAGGTTGAGCAGTATCTGCAAGAGCAGTTGGCCAATAGCAATGCGCCAGCCAATCAGCTGATCAATATCGCGCAGTTGCTGGTGGCGGTGCCCGACCAAGCCAGCGAGACCCAGGTGGCGGCCCTGCAGGCCAAGGCCCAGCGTGCGCTGGAACGTGCCCGTGCCGGCGAGGATTTCGCGACCCTGGCGCGTGAACTCTCCGATGCGGCTGATCGCACAAATGGCGGTCAGCTTGGCCTGCGGCCGGCAGACCGCTATCCCCCGCTGTTTCTGGATGCAACCAGGTCGTTGTCGGTGGGTGGTATTTCGGGGCTGGTGCGTTCCGGTGCCGGTTTTCACGTTCTCAAGCTGGTGGAAAAACGCAATGCAGGTCTGCCACCGGTGGTGATCACGCAAAGCCGAGCCCGTCATATTCTGCTGCGCCCGAGCGCACAATTGAGTGAGGCGGCTGCGCGTGACAAGCTCAATGATTTCCGTCGGCGCATCCAGACCGGCCAGACCGATTTCGCCACGCTGGCACGCGAAAATTCCCAGGATGGCAGTGCCGAACAAGGTGGCGACCTGGGTTGGGCCTACCCGGGTCAGTTCGTTCCCGAGTTCGAAGCAGTCATGAACCGGTTGGCTCCCGGCCAGATCGGTGAGCCGCTGATTTCCCGTTTCGGCGTGCACCTGATCCAGTTGATGGAGCGACGCAACACGACGCTGAGTGAGCGCGAGCAACGCGAGATGGTGCGCAACATGCTGCGCGAGAAGAAGCTCGATGAGGCCTACACGAACTGGGTTCGGGACATCCGTGCCCGTGCCTATGTCGAAATGCGTGAGCCGCCCCAATGAGCCTGGTCCCCACGCTCGGCCCGGTCGTGTCCTCGTTGTCATGAAACATATTCCCCGCAAACGCTTCGGGCAGCACTTTCTGGCCGACGACGCCATCATCGACGGCATCGTGCGCGCCATCGATCCGCGTCCTGGCCAGGTGATGGTCGAGATTGGTCCTGGCTTGGCCGCATTGACGCAGCCGCTGGTCGAGCGGCTGGGGCGCTTGATCGTGATCGAACTGGATCGCGATCTGGCGGCGCGTCTGCGTGCCCATGCACAGCTTGAAGTGGTCGAATCTGATGTGCTGCGTGTTGATTTCACGCAGCTGGCACAGGCGCACAGCACGGCGAAACTGCGTGTGGTCGGCAATCTGCCCTACAACATTTCCACGCCCATCTTGTTTCATCTGCTTGAGCACGTGGCAGCGGTGGAGGACCAGCACTTCATGTTGCAAAAGGAAGTGATCGACCGCATGGTGGCGCAGCCGGCGACATCTGACTACGGCCGGCTCAGCGTGATGCTGCAATGGCGCTACGCCATGGAGAACGTGCTGTTCGTGCCACCCGAGAGTTTCGATCCACCGCCGCGCGTGGACAGCGCCGTGGTGCGCATGGTGCCGCACGCCGATCCGGCACCTGTGGACGTGAAGCGCCTGAGCGAGATCGTGCAGGTGGCGTTCAGCCAGCGGCGCAAGCTGCTGCGTCACACGCTGGGCCGCTGGCTGGAGGAGAAAGGCCTGGCGGGCAATTTCGACCTGCAGCGCCGAGCCGAGGAAGTGCCCGTTCAGGAGTACGTGGCTCTGGCCCAAGCCGTGGCTCTATGAAGTGAAAAAACCACCGACTAGCGGTGGCTTTTGTTCGGGGGCACCCGTGGAACTGGCTTTGCCAGGCCGCTGGGTGCGTCCCCCTCTTCAGAGGGGGAAGGCGCGAAGCGACTCAGGGGGTGCTTCGGCTGGCTATTGGCTACGCAGCAGCGAGCCAATAGCCAGCATTAAACGGACTGCTCATGCGCAGCGCCAGGGGCGACACGTCAAGCAGTTTGTCGGTCGGCATTTTCTCACCGCCCTCTTCGCCCAAGTCGATGCCTGTGGCCACCGTCTCGTTCTTCACGCCTTCGGCGTTAGCCTCATTCGCCCGTTCTGCTTGGCTGGTTTGTGCAGAACGGGCTACAGAAAAGAATAGAAGCACCTGAATGGAATTTTCCGGTCGCTCCAATAGTCGGCAGCGTCTCGGAAGATGTCGAGCAACTGCTCGCGCGCTTCCTTGTCGAACTTGGTGTTTGCCGGAATGTGCTCCAGCACGGCAATAAAGCCAGGCTGCGGCCCCGACTTGTGCAGCGGGTCCGTCATGCAGTCGTACAGGGCATCGAAGTTCTTGCCGACATTGACGGCCAGCATGAACTGTTGGGCAATCAGGTCGAGCACATCCTGCTTGGACTGGGCATTGGCCAGATTGGCGTAGAGGAAGTGATGGCCCAAGGCCTGAGCAGCTTCCTGCAGATCCTGGACCCGGAAAGCCCGGATCGACTGGACGATGTTGGTTCTAACAGTACGAAGTGGTGTTTCCATCCCCGCGTCACTTTCTTGAAAAACACAAATCTTTTAACTAGGGCACGATCCGGCGAAAACTCGCATAGTGATCAGCCGTGTAATAACAGGCATCTGGCGTCCTGGGCGCGCCGCCACACACAATCCGTCGGGCCCCTCGATCGCGCGAGCCCCATGTTGGCACGGTGTACTCGCGGTAATAGCCGCGTTTGCTGGCCGGTAGCAAGCGCTCGCGGTTACCAAAAACTGAGCCATCCTTCTCGTATGGAAACGGTCCTCCCTGATGAATCAGGTGGTAAGTTTCCACACCCTGGCGGGGCAATTCAGCCACCGTCACCGTCATGGGTGCATCAGCGACCGCAGGGCCTTTGGCTTGCGCCAGATTGGAACCCCAGGCTGCTGCAAGCAAAAAGCCAGTAAGTACTAACTTGAAGCCTGTGCTATGCGCCATGAAATAAAGCCTGTCATTACTTTCGGGTAAACCCGAAAAGTTCAAGGCTGCAAGTGTCGCTGATCTGGGCCCAAAAAGCAAGAGGCTGCTCAAAACTTGAGCAGCCTCTTGCACATGGAAAAGAGGGGCTAGTTGGTGCCAACTAGCTCTTTTAGGGTCAACGGGCGGCGTTGGCGTCGGCCACTGTCAGGGCGGTCATGTTCACGATGCGACGCACCGTGGTGCTGGCCGTCAGGATGTGCACCGGCTTGGCCGCACCCAGCAGGACCGGGCCAATGGCGATGTTGCCGCCGGCCGCTGTCTTGAGCAGGTTGTAGGCAATGTTGGCGGCATCCAGGTTGGGCAGCACGAGCAAGTTGGCATCGCCAGCCAGGGTGCTGTGGGGCATCAGGGTGGCGCGGGCGGCGCCGTCCAGGGCCACATCACCATGCATTTCGCCGTCCACTTCCAGCCAGGGCGCCTGCGCGCGCAGCAAATCCAGCGTCTGGCGCATTTTGACAGCGCTGGGCTGGTTGCTGCTGCCGAAGTTGGAGTGGCTCAGCAAGGCGGCCTTGGGACGCAGACCGAAACGAACCATTTCCTCGGCCGCCATGACGGTGATCTCGGCCAGTTGTTCGGCCGTAGGGTCATAGTTGACGTGGGTGTCCACCAGGAACAATTGGCGGTCTGGCAGCAACAGGCCGTTCATGCAGGCATAGGTGTTGACGCCAGTGCGTTTGCCGATGACCTGGTCGATGTATTGCAGGTGCAGGCCGGTATTGCCCCAGGTGCCGCAAATCAGGCCGTCGACATCGCCCTTGTGCAGCAGCATGCCGCCGATCAGGGACAGGCGCCGGCGCATTTCGATCTTGGCGATCGGTACGGTCACGCCCTTGCGCTCGGTCATGCGGTGGTAGGTCTGCCAGAAATCCCGGTAACGGTGGTCCTGCTCGACATTAACGATGTCGTAATCCTGCCCTTCTTTCAGGCGCAGGCCGAATTTCTCGATGCGCTGGGCAATGATCGCCGGGCGGCCGATCAACGTCGGGCGAGCCAGTCCTTCGTCCACCACGATCTGGGCGGCGCGCAGCACGCGTTCGTCTTCACCTTCGGAGTAGGCCACGCGCCGTTTGGCCGCTTTCTTGGCCGCCGTGAAGATCGGCTTCATGATGGTGCCCGACGCGTAGACAAAGCTTTCCAGCTTTTCACGGTACGCATCCATGTCGGCAATCGGGCGCAGTGCCACACCACTGTCGGCCGCTGCTTTCGCCACCGCAGGGGCAATCTTGATCATCAGGCGCGGATCAAACGGCTTGGGGATCAGGTAGTCCGGGCCGAAGGCCAGCTTCTCACCGGCGTAGGCCGCAGCCACCACCTCGCTCTGCTCGGCCTGCGCCAGCTCGGCGATGGCGTGAACTGCCGCGATTTCCATTTCCATCGTGATGGTGGATGCGCCGGCGTCCAGTGCACCCCGGAAGATGTAGGGGAAACACAGAACGTTGTTGACCTGGTTCGGGTAGTCGGAGCGGCCGGTGGCCATGATGGCGTCATCGCGCACGGCCCGGACTTCCTCCGGTGTGATTTCCGGCGTCGGGTTGGCCAGCGCGAAGATGATAGGCCGGGCCGCCATCTTCTTGACCATCTCGGGCTTGAGCACGCCGCCAGCCGACAGGCCGAGGAACAGGTCCGCGCCTTCGATGACTTCGGCGAGCTTGCGGGCAGTCGTTTTCTGGGCGTACTGGATCTTGTCCTCGTCCATCAACTCGGTGCGGCCTTCATAGACCACGCCAACCAGGTCTGTGACCCAGATGTTCTTGCGCGGGATGCCCAGTTTGACCAGCAGGCCGAGGCAAGCCAGGGCTGCCGCACCGGCACCCGAAGTCACGAGTTTGATCTCTTTCGGATCCTTGCCGGCAACCTTGAGGGCGTTGAGGATGGCTGCACCGACGGTGATAGCGGTGCCGTGCTGATCGTCATGGAAGACCGGGATCTTCATGCGTTCGCGCAACTTGCGTTCGATGTAGAAGCAGTCCGGGGCCTTGATGTCTTCGAGGTTGATGCCGCCGAAGGTGGGCTCCAGGGCGGCAATGATCTCAACCAGTTTCTCGGGGTCTTTCTCGTTGATCTCGATATCGAAGACGTCAATGCCGGAGAACTTCTTGAACAGAACCGCCTTGCCTTCCATCACCGGCTTGCCGGCCAGCGGGCCGATATCGCCCAGGCCCAGCACGGCCGTGCCGTTGGTGACCACACCGACGAGGTTGCCGCGGCGGGTGTATTTGAAGGCAGTTGCCGGATCCTTGACGATTTCCTCACACGGTGCGGCAACACCGGGGGTATACGCCAGTCCAAGGTCATGCTGGTTGACCAGCTGCTTGGTGGGGGCAATCGAAATCTTGCCAGGGGTGGGGAACTCGTGGTACTCGAGCGCGGCGCGGCGCAACTCATCACGTTTATCGTTCGACTTCGGGGTCGTGTTGGACATGCATCGTCTCCTGCTGCAACCAGGTTGGCGGAAAAAGCAAACCGTGAGCCAATCCGTCAGCTTCTGTAAGGCTTGGCATTGTAGACCTCGAAAGAGTCAGGTCGGCGTAGGCAATCCGTGGAAACGGGTCGCTCGCTTTTTACTTTTATGCACGAATGAAAAAAGGCGGGCAAGCCGGCCTCACGTCAGCGACGGTGCCGCGCTTGCTTGGGAAGCGGGTTTGTGGCTCCCCCAGCGTTCCCAGACCTTTTCGTGGCAGAAGAACGCCACGGCCTGCACGGTGGGCTCCAGCAGGCTCAGGGTGAACGCCATGAGCAGGTCGCCGGTCACCGAGTAAGCCACGAAGGCCGCCACCGTGATGTGGACGAGGTAATAACTCGCCGTTTTCTTGAGCGTTGCCAGGTTGGCGCGGGCAAAGTTGGCCATGATGAACCCCATCTGGTTAAAAGCAATTTGAATGAGCTCTATGGTAGTTTTTGGCTATCAAAAAGGCCAATTGCTTTTGTCAAACGGGCAGATAGGGGCCGCTCAGGGAGTTCTGCGCCGGGGAGGACTGTCTTGCGAAGACGCCTGGTTACTTCTCAAGCCATTTCAGGAGCTCGGCCATGCTTTGCTGGGCCCCGGTATCAAAGCTGTCGATACCGATGCGCTTGAGGATTTCCTCGCCTTCGACACTGGAAGACAAGGCCAGCAGTTCTTTTTGAATGGCCTTGATCTGCTCTGGGCGGATGGTGCGGTTGGCCACCAAGGGGAAATACGGCTGGGCCACACTCTTGTGCAGCAGACGGAAGCCGTCTTTCTCCATCTTCTTGGCCAGGCCGGAATAGGAAGCAATGGCGCCGACATCGGCGAACTGGTTCTCAAGAAAGAAGCCGACCGCGGCTTGCTCTCGGACGTACTGCACCTTCTCGCGCGCCATGTCGAAGCCGCGGTCGCGCAACTCGGCCCGGCAAAAACGCGACATGTAAGAGACTTGCTCCGGCATGGCGAAGCGTTTGCCATGGGCCATGTTGAGCTGGGTGATGGCGGAGTTCTTGGGCACGATGATCAGGCAGTGGCCGTCCGGTTTGGCGCTGGCAACATAGCTGTAGCCATCGTCGCGCATGGCCCGCGCCGGGTAGTCGCTCGGCCGTGCCATCACGAAGTCGAAACGGCCGCTTTTCATGCCGGATTCCAGGCTGGAAAACTCACGCGCGAACACCACATTGACCTTGAGCTTCAAGGCGCCGCCAATCACATTGGCCAGGCCCTGGTACTTGGCAATGACCTGGGCGTGATCGAGGCCGCCGGAGGTGCCTTCGCTGATGGCCATCACCAGCGGGGCTTGTGCGTGGGCCTGGCCGCCAAGCAGCAGGCAGGCGGTGAGCCACAAGGCGCGAAGAGAAAAGAAGTGGGGCATGGGTTTCATGTCAGTGGCGCATCAGGGCTTCGATGTCATCGGCGTCGACCGGTACATCGCGTGAGATCAGTTCGCAGCCGCTGTCGGTGACGATGGCGTCGTCCTCGATGCGAATGCCGATGTTCCAGAACTCGCGTGGGATGTGGTCGCTCGGCCGCACATAGAGGCCCGGCTCCAGGGTCAACACCATGCCGGGCCGCAGGATGCGGCTGGGGCGGTTCTGGATGACCTCGCCCGAGAGTGGATCGTGTCGCGAACTCACCTCGCCAAGCTCGGAGGGCTCCACGTAGCTGCCGCAATCGTGCACGTCCATGCCCAGCCAGTGGCTGGTGCGGTGCATGTAGTGGGCAAAGTAGTGGCGGTGGTGGATTGCGTCATCCAGCGTACCGACCTGGTTTCTGTCGAGCAGGCCGAGGTCCAGCATGCCTTGCGTCAGCACCTTGACGGCCGCTTCGTGCGGGTCGGTGAAGCGGGCACCGGCCTTGGTGGCCGTTACCGAGGCGTTCTGGGACGCCAGCACCAGGTCGTACAGCGCGCGCTGCGGTCCGCTGAACTTGCCGTTGGCCGGGAAGGTACGGGTGATGTCGCTGGCGTAGCCGTCGAGTTCGCAGCCGGCGTCAATCAGCACCAACTCGCCATCGCGGATCGGTGCGTCGTCAGCGCGGTAATGCAGCACGCAGGCGTTGGCGCCGGCGGCAACGATGGAGCCGTAGGCCGGGTATTGAGAGCCGTGGCGGCGGAATTCGTGCAGCAGTTCGGCGTCGAGGTGGTACTCGCGCACGTCCTCGCCTTGGCGCAGCATGCGGGCCGACAGTTGCATGGCGCGGATGTGGGCCCCGGCGCTGATCTGCGCGGCACGGCGCATCACGGCCTGCTCATGCGCGTCCTTGATCAGGCGCATCTCGTCCAGCAGGCTGCACAGGTCGCGCTGGGTGTCGGGGCACAGCGCGCCAAAACGCGCGCGCGCGCGCACCGATTTCAACCAGCCGTCGATGCGGCCCTCCAGCCCTTGGTGGGTGGCAAACGGGTACCAGACCGTGGCCTTGTTCTCCAGCAGTTTTGGCAGGCGTTGCTCCAGTTCCGTCACGGCAAAGGCTGCATCCACGCCCAGCGCGGCCGGCGCTGCTTCGGGGCCGAGGCGGATGCCGTCCCAGATCTCGCGCTCCAGGTCTTTCGGCTGGCAGAACAGCGTGGTGTGCCCATCGCTGGTGATGACCAGCCAGGCATTGGGTTCGCCAAAGCCGCTCAGGTAATGGAAGTAGCTGTCGAAGCGGAACAGGAACTCGCTGTCGCGGTTGCGCAGGTGTTCGGGTGCCGTGGGCACGATGGCCACGGCATCGGGGCCGAGTTGGCTGGCGAGCTGCTGGCGGCGCTGCAGGTAAAGGGGCGAGGACATGGTGTTCGCGCGATCAGGAAAAGAAGTCGGTGGATGATGATTGTCCACATTTGGGGGGCCCTGCGGGTCAAAGTGACTTCATGACAACAACCAGGTGAATCTCTCGGTTTGTTTATAGGGACGGAAATGATTGGCGCTTGGCAAATTCAAAGAATTTGAGCTTAAGTGCAAAAATGATCGCCCGAGATTTGATTTGCTTCAAACTCGTTGTGAATAGCTCACAAGTTGATAGCAAAACCTCGATGATTTGCCGGGAAAAGCGGACAATTTAGAAATAAGGGGAAGCGGATGCGTGGCGTCAGTAAGGCGCCCATGTGCCATTTTGATGCCTACAAGTCAAAACACTGGCATCAAAGACACCATAAGGCTGGTTTGAAGCACTCGGGTTCGTTGTTGTTGCGGCGCGGCATGCTGCTTGCGCTGGTCATGTTGGGAATGGCAAAAGCTTTGGCACAACAGGCGCCAAGGCCGGATGCTGGCTCCCTGCAGGAGCCACAAAGCCAGCTGCCTCAGTTACCGGCGCCGGGCTCGCCCGCGATCGTCTTGCCACCGCTTCCGTCGGCACCGCTTGCGGCGGTGCCGCTGCGAATTACACCGCGGTCCTTTCGCTTTGTCGGCAACACCGTCTTCGACCAGGCCCATCTGGCCGGCCTGCTGGTGGATGCTGTGGGACAGCCCACCACGTTCAGGGGGCTGAACGAACTGGCCAACCTACTCGGCAAGTACTACCGCGAGCAAGGTTATCTGCTGACCGAGGTTTACCTGCCCGAGCAGGTGCTGCAGACCGACGGCGGCGAGGTGACTTTTGCCGTGATCGAGGCACGTGTCGGCCGGGTGCGGGTCCAGCTGGACGAGACGCAGGGCTCGGCGTCCTACGCCCGGCGGGTGCTGGCGCACAACCTGCGCCCGGGCATGCTGATCACCGAGTACCTGCTGGACAAACCGGTACTGCTGCTGCGTGATCTGGCGGGCATGGAGGCCAGCGCCAGCGTCGAACCGGGTGAGAAGCTGGGTGAGGCGGATGTGACGGTGACGGTGCGTTCCCTCGGCACGCAGGTGGATGCCGCCGTCGGCGCCAACAACCACGGCTCCGGCTCGGCGGCCGCCACGCAGCTGCATGTCGACCTCAATGTCAGCAACGCCTTGGGGCGTGGCGACGTGTTCAGTGCGCGTCTGCAGCAGGGGGAGGCCGGCAACAGTCAGCTTTACCGCCTGGGTTACATGGTGCCCGTGGGCGCCGCCGGGACGCGGCTGGCTGTCAATACGGCGCACACCAGCTATGCGCTCGGACGGCAGTTTGCGGCGTTAGGTGCCAGCGGCAAGGCTGACATCACCGGGCTGTCGCTGACCCATCCCCTGGTACGGGCACGCCAGCACAATGTTTACGGCGTCATCGGGCTGGAGCACAAACGCTTCGAGGATCTGGTCAACACCCCCTACAACAGCAGCGAGCGACAGATCGTGGCGACGCGACTGGGTCTGTTGGGCAACCATGTCGGGGCGCAGATCGGTGCCGGCAGTTTCAGCAGTTATGCGTTGACCTGGACGGCCGGCCGCCTAGGCATGGATGCCGGTACGGGCGCCATTGACCAAGGCAGCGGCGGCGAGCGTGCCGGTGGCAGCTTTGACAAGCTCAACCTGGAATACCAGCGCATCGATTACCTCAGCCGCGAGGTGAGTCTGTACTTGAACCTGCAGAGCCAGCAGGCCGGCAAGAACCTGGCTTCGGCCGAAAAAATGTCGCTCGGTGGGCCCAACGGTGTGCGTGGCTACCCGGTCGGTGAAGGTGTGGGTGACAGCGGCACGCTCATCAACCTGGAATACCGGCATCAGCTGCCAGCCACGGCGGCGCTGGCCGGCGCACCGCTCAGCCTGGTGCTGTTCTACGACCACGGCGTCATCCAGTTCCATCAGGATCCTGCCGGCCTGTCGACGGCCAGCAATCTGCAGGTGCTGGGCGCCGCCGGTATCGGCGTGCTGGCCGGTCGCAGCAACAAGTTCCGCGTCAGCGCCCACTTGGCTTGGCGCACCACCCAAGTGGCGCCGACCACCGGCGACGCCGACCAGACGCCGCGCGTCTGGGTGACGGCACAGAAGTGGCTCTAGACATGATGACGATGGCAACAACCCGACAGACTTCGACGATGAAGCAGCGACGAGCGACCACGGTCCGCTCGGTGGTGGTGCGCCTGTCACGCAAGCTGACGGCTACCTACCGCATTCGCACCGGGCGCTGGCTGCCACGGTTGCTGTTGGTCTTGCTGAGTCCTTATGCTGGCCAGAGCCTGGCGCTGCCCAACGGCATGGAAGTGGTGTCCGGTCAGGCCGGCGCCAGCACGCCGAACGCCCAGTCCATGGTGATCACGCAGGGCAGCCAGAAGGCCATCCTGAACTGGCAGAGCTTCAACATCGGGGCCGGGCAGTCGGTGCAGTTCGTACAGCCAAACAGCGCAGCAGTGGCGCTCAATCGCATCATCGGGCAGGATCCGACAGCGATCTACGGCGCTCTCAGCGCCAACGGCCAAGTGTTTCTGATCAACCCGGCCGGCGTGATGTTTGCACCGACAGCGCAGGTCAATGTGGGCGGGCTGGTGGCCTCCAGCCTGGCCATCAGCAACGAAGATTTTTCTGCAGGTCGTTACGTCTTCAGCGGCACTGGCGCGGGCAGTGTGGTCAACCACGGAAGCCTGCAGGCCGCGCGTGGGGGTTATGTGGCGCTGCTGGGCACCCAGGTGAGCAACACCGGCAGCATCACGGCCAGCGCAGGTTCGGTCGCCCTGGGCGCAGGTTCGCGCATCACGCTCGATCCGTCGGGCAGTGGGCTGGTGAAGTTCTCAGTCGATGCCGCCGCCGTCAAGGCGGCGGTTTCCAACAGCGGCGTGATCGTGGCCGAGGGCGGCCAAGTGGTTATGGCGGCCAGCGCCCTGGGCGATGCCCTGGCCACGGTGGTGAACCACAGCGGCGTGATCCGGGCCACGTCGGCCACCGAGCGCGGTGGTTTCATCGTCCTCAGCGGCGGCGCCAGCGGCGTCACCCGCGTGGCCGGCACGCTGGATGCCAGCGGCACGGCGCCGGATCAACAAGGCGGCACCATCAAGGTGCTGGGCGACACGGTGGTGCTGGAGGGCGGCGCCCGCCTTGACGCCAGCGGCCAGGCCGGGGGCGGCACGGTGCTGGTGGGCGGCAACTACCAGGGCCGGGGGCCGGAACAGAACGCCACACTGACGCTGGTGGCGCCGGATGCCGTCATCGACGCCAGCGCAAAGAGTACAGGCGATGGTGGCAAGGTGGTGGTCTGGTCTGACCAGGCCACCGGCTTCTACGGCACGGTCAAGGCCACGGGTGGCGCACAGGGTGGCAATGGCGGTTTTGTCGAGGTGTCGGGCAAGCAATCGCTGGCCTTCGAGGGCAAGGCCGACTTGAGCGCCGCGCAGGGCCAGGTCGGTACCCTGCTGCTCGATCCCCTGAACATCATCGTCGGCAGCAGCGGTGCAGCCACCTATGCCGACGTCAGCACCTTCGCGGCCCAAGCCGGCAGCACGCAGACGGTGTCGGTCGCTACCCTGAACGCCGTAGCCGGCAACATCACGCTGCAGGCCAGTAACGATATCACGCTCAGCAACACGTTCACCGTGGCCGCCGGCAAAAGCGTCAGCTTTGAGGCCGACAACAACATCAACATCAATGCTGCCTTGACCACGTCCGGCGCCGGTGCCATCAACCTGAAGGCGGATGCCGATGCCAGCGGCGCAGGTACGCTGGCCCTGGGTGCGGCAGTGACGGCACAGGCCGGCGGCATCACGCTGTCGGGCGCCAGCATCACCAGCACCTCGGCGGGCGCGCTGGCCACTACGGGCGCAGCCAATGCGAATGCCGGCAACGTGCAGATCACTGCCAGCAATGCGGTCAGTCTGGTGGGCGCCATCACTACCAATGGTGGTACGGCGAGCGCGGGCACGGTGGGACGCAACGCCGGCTCGGTGAGCATCAGCGGCACGACGGTGAGCACCGGTGCCATCACGGCCAGCGGCAGCGCCGGCAACGGCGCCGGCCAGGGCGGTGGTGCTGGCGGCAGCATCAGCGTTACCGGCAGCGCCGGCGTGACCACCACCACCCTGGCGGCCAGCGGCGGCGCCGGCTCCACCTCCAATGCGGCCGGCGGCAACGCCGGCACCATCAGCGTGCGCAACAGCGGCAGCGGCAACATCGTCACCACCGCGCTGGCCGCCAGCAGTGGCAACGCCATCGGCACGGGTGCTGGCGGTGCGGCCGGCAGCATCAGCATCGAGAACACCGCCGGCAACATCACCACCGGCACCCTCACCACCACCGGCGGCACCAAGGGCGACGGCGGCAGCGTCACCCTCAACGCCTCCGGCAGCGTGAGCGCCGGCAACATCGCCAGTTCCGGCGGCACCAGCGTCAGCGGCTACGCCGGACGCAACGCCGGCGCCGTGAGCCTCACCGGCGCGGGCATCAACCTGGGTGCGGCCACCATCACCGCCAGCGGCTCGGCCGGTCTGGGCACCAGCCAGGCCGGCGGCAACGGCGCGGCGGTCAGCCTGACCTCCACCGCCGGCATCACACAGACCGGCGCCATCACCGCCAGCGGCGGTGCCGGCTCGACGACCAATGGCGCCGGCGGCAACGCCGGCAGCATCACGGTGAGCAACACCACGGCCGGTGCGGTCAGCCTGGGCGCCTTGACGGCCAGCACCGGCGCGGCAGTCGGCAGTGGTGTCGGCGGCACGGCCGGCAGCATCAGCGTGAGCAACGCCGTGGCCGGTCAGGCCTTGAGCACCGGCGCACTGTCCACGGCCGGCGGCACCGCCGGCAACGGCGGCAACATCACGCTGTCGTCGCAAGGCAATGTGACGGTCAGCAGCACCATCTCCACCTCGGGCGCAGCCCTGGGTACCGGCAGCACCGCGGGTGGCACTAACGCCGGCAACCTCACCATCAGCGGCGTGAACCGCAGCATCACGGGGGCGATCACCGCCAGCGGTGGTGCGGCGCTGGCCACGGGCCAGGGTGGCGGCAATGCTGGCAACGTATCCATCACCGGCAGCGGCACGCTCAGCACCGCAGCCATCACCGCCAGTGGCGGCGCGGCGGTGGCCGCAGGGCAGGCCGGCGGCAACGGCGGCACGTTGACCTTGAACGCCACCGGGGGCCTGACGACCACTGCGCTGGCCGCCAGCGGTGGTGCTGGGACCGGCACCAACGGTGCGGGCGGCAACGCCGGCACGATCAGCGTGCGCAACAGCGGCAGCGGCAACCTCACTACCACCACGCTGGCGGCGCAGACCGGCAATGCTGCGGGCACGGGTGCGGGCGGCACGGCTGGCAGCATCACGGTGAACAACACGGGCGGCAACGTGACCACCGGCGCACTCACCACCACCGGTGGCACCTCGGGTGACGGTGGCAGCGTCAGCGTCACGGCCAGCAGCGGCACGCTCAGCGTGGGGGCCATCACCACCAGTGGCGGTGCGGCACAGGTGGGTACGGCCGGGCGCAATGCCGGCAGTGTGACCGTCAACGCCAGCACCATCACATCGGTGGGCGCGATCACGGCCAGTGGCAGTGCCGGCAACGGGGCGGATCAGGCTGGTGGCCATGGCGGTGCGGTCTCGCTGACGGCCAGCGATGGCAGCTTTACGGCGCTCGCCATCACCAGCAGCGGCGGCAATGCCGGGGCTTCCGGTGTGGCCAGCGGCGGTAATGCTGGGGCGATCACACTCGATGCCGGAGGTGCAACGCCTACCCTCACCCTGGGCGGCAACCTGACGGCACAGGGTGGCAATTCGATCGGCGGCGCTGCGTCGGGCGCTGGCGCGAAGATTGCCGTCAAGGACAACATCCTGCTCAACGCGACGACCGTCACGCTGTCCTCGCGCGGCGGCACCACTGGCGTGGTGGGCACGGGCGGCAACATTGAACTGGGGGGCACGGTCGACAGCACCGGCGGCGCCCGCGCCCTGGTGCTGACGGCCGGCACGGGCGACGTCAGCGTGGCCGGCGCCATGGGCGCCAGCAGCGCCTTGTCGGCACTCACCGTGACGGGCAACGACATCAGCGTGACCAACATCGGCGGCGCGGCCGCCGGCGTGACCGGCGCCACGGCGCTCACCGCCACCACGGCAGGCAGCGACGCCGGTGAGATCAATTTCAACGGCACCACCTACAACGCCAACGCGCAGACCTACATTGCCAGCGCGGGCAACACCCTGAAAGTCAACTCAGGCACAACCACCACCTTCAGCAGCAGTGCCGACGCCATTACCTTCGGCAACACCACCGATGCCAACGGCGGCACGTTGCTGCTGGCCGATGGTTCCAACCTGCAGGTCAGTACTGCGGGCACCACGACGACCAATGGCGCCATCAATGCCTTTGCCGGTGTCCGCGGCCATTCGGCCGAAACGGTGAGCCTCAATGCCGGTCTGGGCACCCTCAACGTCGGCCAGATCGGCAGCGGCAACGAGATCGCCTCGGTGGCGCTGACGGCCTCCACCACCACGCTGCGCGGCGACATCCGTACCGCCGACGTGGCCGCCAACAACGTGAGCATCACCGGCGCCGTGACGCTGGCCAGCGACGTGACGATTGACGCCCGTCGCGCCGGCAACCAAGGCAACATCACCATCACCGGCGCCACCACGGGCGCCGGGAAGAACCTGAGCCTGCTCGGTCAGACCATCAACACTGGTGCGCTGACGACCACGGGCGTGGGCAATGGCAACGGAGGTGCGGTCAGCATCACGGCTGACGCCACGGTCACCACCGGTGCGATCACTGCCAATGGTGGTACGGCGAGCGCGGGCACGGTGGGACGCAACGCCGGCTCGGTGAGCATCAGCGGCACGACGGTGAGCACCGGTGCCATCACGGCCAGCGGCAGCGCCGGCAACGGCGCCGGCCAGGGCGGTGGTGCTGGCGGCAGCATCAGCGTTACCGGCAGCGCCGGCGTGACCACCACCACCCTGGCGGCCAGCGGCGGCGCCGGCTCCACCTCCAATGCGGCCGGCGGCAACGCCGGCACCATCAGCGTGCGCAACAGCGGCAGCGGCAACATCGTCACCACCGCGCTGGCCGCCAGCAGTGGCAACGCCATCGGCACGGGTGCTGGCGGTGCGGCCGGCAGCATCAGCATCGAGAACACCGCCGGCAACATCACCACCGGCACCCTCACCACCACCGGCGGCACCAAGGGCGACGGCGGCAGCGTCACCCTCAACGCCTCCGGCAGCGTGAGCGCCGGCAACATCGCCAGTTCCGGCGGCACCAGCGTCAGCGGCTACGCCGGACGCAACGCCGGCGCCGTGAGCCTCACCGGCGCGGGCATCAACCTGGGTGCGGCCACCATCACCGCCAGCGGCTCGGCCGGTCTGGGCACCAGCCAGGCCGGCGGCAACGGCGCGGCGGTCAGCCTGACCTCCACCGCCGGCATCACACAGACCGGCGCCATCACCGCCAGCGGCGGTGCCGGCTCGACGACCAATGGCGCCGGCGGCAACGCCGGCAGCATCACGGTGAGCAACACCACGGCCGGTGCGGTCAGCCTGGGCGCCTTGACGGCCAGCACCGGCGCGGCAGTCGGCAGTGGTGTCGGCGGCACGGCCGGCAGCATCAGCGTGAGCAACGCCGTGGCCGGTCAGGCCTTGAGCACCGGCGCACTGTCCACGGCCGGCGGCACCGCCGGCAACGGCGGCAACATCACGCTGTCGTCGCAAGGCAATGTGACGGTCAGCAGCACCATCTCCACCTCGGGCGCAGCCCTGGGTACCGGCAGCACCGCGGGTGGCACTAACGCCGGCAACCTCACCATCAGCGGCGTGAACCGCAGCATCACGGGGGCGATCACCGCCAGCGGTGGTGCGGCGCTGGCCACGGGCCAGGGTGGCGGCAATGCTGGCAACGTATCCATCACCGGCAGCGGCACGCTCAGCACCGCAGCCATCACCGCCAGTGGCGGCGCGGCGGTGGCCGCAGGGCAGGCCGGCGGCAACGGCGGCACGTTGACCTTGAACGCCACCGGGGGCCTGACGACCACTGCGCTGGCCGCCAGCGGTGGTGCTGGGACCGGCACCAACGGTGCGGGCGGCAACGCCGGCACGATCAGCGTGCGCAACAGCGGCAGCGGCAACCTCACTACCACCACGCTGGCGGCGCAGACCGGCAATGCTGCGGGCACGGGTGCGGGCGGCACGGCTGGCAGCATCACGGTGAACAACACGGGCGGCAACGTGACCACCGGCGCACTCACCACCACCGGTGGCACCTCGGGTGACGGTGGCAGCGTCAGCGTCACGGCCAGCAGCGGCACGCTCAGCGTGGGGGCCATCACCACCAGTGGCGGTGCGGCCACCGGCACGGCCAACGGGCGCAATGCGGGTAGCGTGAGCCTGAGTGGTGCCGGTGTCACGACGGCTGCCATCACGGCCAATGGCAGCAACGCCAGCACGCTGGGCGCGGGCGGCAACGGCGGCGCGGTTACTGTCAGCTCCAGCGGCGCACTCAGCGTTGCCGGTGCCATCAGCGCCATCGGTGGCAACGGCGTGGGTCAGCCCGCCGGCACGGGTGGTGCGATTGCGCTGACGGCGAGCAACGGGTTCACGTTGGCGAACAATGTGGTGACGACCAACAACACCGTGGCGCTGGATGCCGGCACCGGCACCTACACGCAAAACGCCAACATCGACGTCACGGCAGGCAGTGGCAACATCACTGTGACGGCAGATGCCGTGGCCATCGGCACCAACACCGGTAACAACGCGCTGACCACCAGCGGTACGCTGACAATCAAGACCAAGTCAGCCGCCCAGGCCATGTCGTTGGGGGGCAGTTCTGCATTTGACATTTCCACTGCCGAGTTGACGGCCATCGGCACAGGCGCGACCGGCCCTGTTGTCATCGGAGACACGGCCAGTACCGGCGTGCTGACCATCGGTTCGGCCATCAACCTCGCGGGCAAGACCCTGACACTCAATGCCGGCGCCATCACCGACAGCGGCGTGCAGACCATCACCGCTACCAACGTGACGCTCAATGCCAACGGCCAGATCGGCAGCAACAGCAGCAACGGCATTGACGTGGCGGCGACCAACCTGAGCGTCAACACCACAGGTAACGGTAACGCCTTCGTGCGCACCGGCGCCATCAACCTGGGTGTGGGCAGCAGCGGCTCCAACCTGGGTGGCGGCACGCTGGATCTGGTGGCCACGGGCAACGTGACCCAGACTGCCAGCACCGGCAACATCACGGCCGGCACCCTGAAGGTCAAGACGCTGTCGGCCGGTACCGCCAACATCACGCTGAACAACAGCGGCAACGACGTCACCGCACTGGATGTGCGGGCACGCAACGCTGGCGATAGCGCCAACGCTGCCGGCACGCTGCAGTACAGCGACGCCAACGGCTTCGACATTGCGACCCTCGCCACCGCCGGTAATGCCACGCTGGCAGCCGGTGGCGCGGTCACGCAAAGCGGCGCGATCGCAGCCAATGGTCTGGCCCTGACTGGCACCGGCGGCGCCTACACCCTGCGTAATTCCGGCAATGCGGTGAACACGCTGGCCGCCTCCACCGGCAGCGTGGACTACAGCCAGTCGGGCGCGCTGACGGTCGGTACGGTGGGCGTGGCCGGCGTCACGACCAGCGGCAGCGCCCGCATCGAGACCACGGGCCCGGCATCCAATCTGACGCTCAACGCCGCCGTGACGGCAGCCGGCAGCGGCGACGCAGTGGTGCTCAAGGCCGGCAGCTCCAACGCCGCCGGCGTGGCCACGGGCGGGCAGCTGATCAACAATGTCGGTGCCAGCGGCATCCAGGCCATCAATGGCCGCTACCTGGTGTACAGCGGCGCCCCGGCCAGCACGCTCGAAGGTGTGAGCGGTTACAGCAAACGCTACAACAGCGACGCCAACTACTTGCCCGGTGGAAGCGGCAACATGTTCCTCTACCGCGTGGCGCCTACGCTGACCATTACAACGGACAACACGACGCGGGTTTATGGCCAGGTCAACCCGGTGTTCAGCGGCACAGCCAGCGGCTTCGTCGACGGCGATACCGAAGCCAGCGTGGGCGTGACGCGCAGCACCACGGCCGTGTACAACACGTCGGTGGGTGATGTGGCGGTGACGGCCGCCGCCGCCAACAAGGAAAACTACACCCTGGTGCTGAACCACGGCGAGATGAAAATCACGCCGGCCACCATCAGCGAAGTGAGCGGCATCACGGCCAACAACAAGCCGGTGGACGGCACGACTAGCGCGACGCTCAACCCCGCAGGCGCTAGCTTCAACGGCATCGTGGCCGGTGACGTGCTGAGCGTGGCCAGTGCGACCGGCAACTTCGACACCCCCTCGGTAGGCGCCAACAAGATCGTGACCATCTCCGACATCACCCTCGGCGGCGCGGCGGCGGGGAACTACATCCTGGCCAAGCGCACGGCTACGACGCGCGCCAGCATCACCGACCTGTCTTCCGTCGCCAGCCGGCAGCCGCTGCCGACGAACACGCTGACCGCCGCCACGGCGTTGCCGCTGGCCAGCACTTCCGCGACCGGCGGGCCTCTGGTGGCCATCGTGCGCGGTGGCGACGGCGACTGGGGTGTTGCTTCGGCGGCCTCATCGCCAGCCGAGGACGAGGACGCCACGCTGGGCCTGGGCTTCTGGCCGTTGTCGCTGTTCGATCTGTCGGCTCTGCCGGCGACGGCCGCCGGCGCACGCCGGTCACTGGCGCCGGTCGGTCCGGGCGCTGACGCGGGTGCGTTGCCCTTGCGTCCGAATGCCGAGCAGGAGGACGCCCGGCCGACCGGCAGCCATCAAAGCAACAAACGCCCGCTTCTGTGAAGCCCTCTGGGGGCACGGAAGGTCATCTTGAACAGGCCTGGCCTGCACGAGAGCCTTGTTCAGCCTCGTCTCACACGGCGTTGAGTTCGGCCAGACGCTGGGGCGTGCCGACGTCGGTCCAGGCGCCGGTATACAGCTCGGCACTGACACGGCCGGTTTCCATGGCCCGGCGCAGCAGCGGTGCCAGCGCGGTCTTGACGCCCTGCGGGTTGCCGGCTGGCACATCGCACCAGGGCGGCTCGAACAATTCGCACCGGTACAGGCCGATGGTGCTGTAGGTGTATTTGACGTCGGCTTGGTTCACGGCCAGTTGCAGGCCGGGTGTGGTCGGGTCGGGCGCCAGCCCGAAATCACCTTTTGGGTTGTGCGCCGGATTCGGCACCAGCCAGAGATGTGCCAGCTTGCCGGAGGCGACAAAGCGCTGCACGGCCGCTGGCGAAAAGACGAAGTCGGGTGCGAACACATCCCCCGCCAAGACCCAGAACACCTCACCCAGCAGAGGCAGGGCGCGCACGATGCCGCCAGCCGTCTCCAGCGCGCCGCCGAAGTCAAGTCCTTCGTGCGAGTATGAAATTGATAGCGACCGGCGCAGATCTGACAAGGGCTGGGGGCCAAAATGAGTCGAAATCTGCTCACCCAACCAGGCGGTGTTGATGACGATGTCGGTGAAGCCGTCGCGGGCCAGTGCATCCACATGCCATTGCAGCAGCGGTTTGCCGTGCACGGGCAGCAGGGGTTTGGGCGTGGCGTCGGTCAGGGGGCGCATGCGTTCGCCGCGGCCCGCGGCCAGCACCATGGCGTGGATGGAAAAGGGGTGTTGCACAGGGTGCACTTTAGACGATTGCCGCCGTGCAGTGACCCCGGGCCGGGGTCTGGTGAAAGGCCCCGGTAAAATAACGGGTTTCCCCTGATACCTCTTCCGGAGCGGCCCCCTTCATGGCAAATACCCAACAAATGGCCAACGCGATTCGCGCGCTGGCAATGGATGCAGTGCAACAAGCCAACTCCGGACATCCCGGCGCCCCCATGGGCATGGCCGACATGGCGGTGGCGCTGTGGGGCGAGCATCTGCGCCACAACCCGGCCAACCCGCACTGGGCCGACCGCGACCGTTTCGTGCTCTCCAACGGCCACGGCTCCATGCTGCTGTACGCGCTCTTGCACCTCACCGGCTATCCGCTGCCCATGAAGGAACTGCAGAACTTCCGCCAGCTGCACAGCAAGACCGCCGGCCACCCTGAAGTGGGCCTGACCCCGGGCGTGGAAACCACCACCGGCCCGCTGGGCCAGGGCGTGACCAACGCCGTCGGTATGGCGCTGGCCGAGAAGCTGCTGGCCAAGGAATTCAACCGCGACGGCCACACCGTTGTCGACCACCGCACCTATGTGTTCCTGGGCGACGGCTGCATGATGGAAGGCATCAGCCACGAGGCGGCGGCCCTGGCGGCGGCTTGGAAGCTCAACAAGCTGATTGCGCTGTACGACGACAACGGTATCTCCATTGACGGCCAGGTCACGCCCTGGTTCACCGACAACACGGCACTACGTTTCGTCGCCTACGGCTGGAACGTGATCGGCCCGGTCGATGGCCACGATGCCGCCGCCGTGTCGCGCGCCATTGCCGACGCCAAGAACTCGGCCGAGAAGCCGACGCTGATCATCTGCAAGACCTCCATCGGCAAAGGCAGCCCGAACCGCGCCGACACCGCCAAGGCCCACGGCGAGCCGCTCGGCGCCGAAGAAATCAAGCTCACGCGCGAAGCGCTGGGCTGGGACCACCCGCCCTTCGTCATTCCGCAAGCCGTGTACGACGACTGGAACGCCAAGACCCGCGGCCTGTCGCTGGAAGCCGCCTGGGACGCCAAGTTCGCCGCCTACAAGGCCGCCTACCCTGAGCTGGCCGCCGAATTCAAGCGCCGCATGAAGGGTGAGTTGCCCAAGCAATTTGCCCAGGTGGCGGTGGATGCGGCGATTGCCGCCCACACCAAGGCCGAGACCGTGGCCTCGCGCAAGGCCTCGCAGCTGGCGCTGGAAGCCTTCACCGCCGCCCTGCCCGAGCTGCTGGGTGGCTCGGCCGACCTGACCGGCTCCAACCTGACCAACACCAGCCACACCCCCAACCTGCGTTTCAACCAGGCCGGCGAGCCCAACGGCGGGCGCCACATCAACTACGGCGTGCGCGAGTTCGGCATGGCCACCATCATGAACGGCATTGCGCTGCATGGCGGCTTCATTCCCTACGGCGGCACTTTCCTGACCTTCAGCGACTACAGCCGCAACGCCATCCGCATGGCTGCGCTGATGAAGCAGCGCGTGATCCACGTGTTCACGCACGACTCCATCGGCCTGGGCGAAGACGGACCGACGCACCAGTCGGTCGAACATGCCGCCAGCCTGCGCCTGATTCCCAACCTCGATGTCTGGCGCCCGGCCGACACCGCCGAAACCACCGTGGCCTGGGCCGTGGCACTGCAGAACACGACCAAGCCCACCGCGCTCCTGCTGAGCCGCCAGAACCTGCCCTACGCCCCCAAGACGGATCTGGGCGACATCAGCCGCGGCGCCTACGTGCTGTCCGAGCCGGCGCACCTGGGCCTGAAGCAGAAGGCACGCGCCGTCATCATCGCCACCGGCTCCGAAGTGCAACTGGCGCTGAAGGCGCAGGAGCTGCTGGCCGCGAAGAAGATCGCTGTGCGCGTGGTTTCCATGCCCAGCACCACCACGTTTGACAAGCAGACCGCGGCCTACAAGACGGCTGTGCTGCCCGCCAATCTGCCGCGCATCGCGGTCGAGATGGGCGTGACCGAAGGCTGGTGGAAATACGGCTGTGCCGCCGTGGTCGGCATCGACAGCTACGGCGAGTCGGCCCCGGCGCCGGTGCTGTTCAAGCACTTCGGCTTCACGCCCGAGAATGTCGCGGATACGGTGCAGGCCGTGCTGGCGAAGAAATGAGTTTGGAAATAGGTTTGTTTTTTAACTTTTCTTGAGAAAGCCCATCATGACGATCAAAGTAGGTATCAACGGTTTTGGCCGCATCGGCCGCAACGTGCTGCGCTCCGCCGTGCAGAACTTCAAGGACATCGAGATCGTTGGCATCAACGACCTGCTTGAGCCCGAGTACCTGGCCTACATGCTCCAGTACGACAGCGTGCATGGCCGCTTCAAGGGCGAAGTCAGCGTGGATGGCAACACCCTGATCGTCAACGGCAAGAAGATCCGCCTGACCCAAGAGCGCGACCCGGCCAACCTGAAGTGGAACGAAGTCGGTGCCGACATCGTCATCGAGTCCACCGGCCTGTTCCTGGACAAGGACGGTGCCGGCAAGCACCTGGCCGCAGGCGCCAAGAAGGTCATCATCTCCGCCCCCTCCAAGGACGACACTCCCATGTTCGTCTTCGGCGTGAACGACAAGACCTACGCCGGCCAGGCCATCATCTCCAACGCGTCCTGCACCACCAACTGCCTGGCCCCCGTGGCCAAGGTGCTGAACGACAAATGGGGCATCAAGCGCGGTCTCATGACCACCGTGCACGCTGCCACCGCCACGCAGAAGACCGTGGACGGCCCGAGCAACAAAGACTGGCGCGGCGGCCGTGGCATTCTGGAAAACATCATCCCCTCCTCCACCGGTGCCGCCAAGGCCGTGGGCGTGGTGATTCCTGAGCTCAACAAGAAGCTCACCGGCATGTCCTTCCGCGTGCCGACCTCCGACGTGTCGGTGGTCGACCTGACGGTGGAACTCAACAAGGAAGCCAGCTACGAGGAAATCTGTGCCGAGATGAAGGCCCAGAGCCAGGGCGCCTTGAAAGGTATCTTGGGTTACACCGAAGATAAGGTGGTGGCCACCGACTTCCGGGGTGAGACCTGCACCTCCGTGTTCGATGCCGACGCCGGCATTGCGCTGGACAAGACCTTCATCAAGGTCGTGAGCTGGTACGACAACGAGTGGGGCTACTCCAACAAGTGTCTGGAGATGGTGCGCGTGGTGGCGAAGTAAGCTGAGCGCTAACCACTTACGAAAAACGCGCCTTCGGGCGCGTTTTTACTTGGGGGCGGCGAGGAAGGTGGCAGCTGACAACCGGCACGTATGGCCGATGGCTCCGGGCAAGGTATAGAGCCGTGGCGCTTGCCGGAAGGCGAACAGCCGGTAGAGCTGGTACTGCGAGGCATGACGCTCCGAGGTGGCAACTTCGTTGCGCGTCACGAAGAAAGGCGTGTCCACGCCGTACTTCGTCGTCTTCACCTCAATCAGGCGCTCGGCGCCCGAAGCCTCAAACGAGAGAATGTCGTAGCCCGCATGGTCGCCGCGCACTCTGGCAGTGTGTTCAATCTTCGCCGCCAATGGTTCCTTGCCGGCATGGATCAGGCGGGCGCGTTCGAAATTCAATACAAACAGTTCACCGGCATCGCCCAAGGAACGGTTTCGGGCTTCGCGTTCGATGTAGTTGGTGGGTAGACGGATGATGGGAATGACGGGCTCGGAGACCTTGTGCGTCTCTTGGCGCGGTTGGGGACGCTCAGTCAAGACGGCAAGAATGTCCTCCACCTCCGGCACAACGATGGGGCGGTCGGCGTCGGCGGCGGCCAGCGTGAACAACTCGGGTCGTTTGTCTAGTTGTTGAGCAAGAACCTCAACCAGAAGCGACTGGTAGTTAAAGCGAGGCTTGTAACCGTCAATGGGGCGAAAACCACTGTCCAGCAGGGCAGCGCTGATGTTGGCGTGCTTGAACTCGATCGATGCGTCAGAGCGGTCTTGTAAAGCAGCTTTCAGAGCCCGCCGATGCGCCGTCTTGTTGTACGGCGTACCGGCGAGTTCTGAGGCCAGCATCGACAGATAGTCATCGACGATGGCCTCGACCTCGACCCGGCTCCAGTCCGTGTTGCTCATGACCGCCGGGACTTGGGTTCAGTGGTGATGCCCGTGCGCCCCATGCGCATGGCCATGCGTCACTTCTTCGGGCGTGGCCGCACGCACCTCCAGCACCTTGAGCGTGAAGCGCAGCTCCTTGCCGGCAAACGGATGATTGCCGTCGAGCAGCACTTGCGGGCCCTTGATCTTGACCACGTTGAACACTTGCTCACGGCCGTCGTCGGTCATGCCGCGCAGCTGGCCGCCGACCTTCACGCCGGGCGGGAACTCGCTCTTGGGGATGGTGCGCACCAGGCCTTCATCGCGCACGCCGAAGGCATCTTCCGGCTGCAGCACCAGGGTGGTGGCAAAGCCGGGGGCCTGGCCTTCCAGCGCGGCTTCGAGCTTGGCAAAGGTGTTGCCGTAGCCGCCATGCAGATAGGCCTGCTGGCCGGATTCGGGTGGCTGGCCCGGGCCGGCGCTCACGGTGTAGCTCAGGGTGACGACGGTGTCTTTGGTGATGTTCATGGAAGCTCTGAAACAGAATAAAAATGGGCCTTGGCCCTTGTCAATCAAGCGCCGGGCGCTACTGAATTTGTAGCGCCCTGGCGTTTACTTCGGCTTTTTGCGTCCGTACTTGGCGGTGAAGCTGGCCTTGGCCAGGCTGTTGGCGCTGATCATGAAGCCGGTCAGCGCGGCGGTGGCATCGGCCGGCACGTCCAGCTTGTCGACCTTGAGCGCATGCACGGTAAAGATGTAGCGGTGTGGCTTGTCACCCTGCGGCGGGCAGACGCCACCCCAGGCCTTGACGCCGTAGTCGATGCGGCTCTGCGTTGCCCCCTTGGGCAGCGTGCTGCTGTCTGGGGTGCCGGCATTGCCAGGCAGCTCGGTCACGTCGGCCGAGATGTTGATCACCATCCAGTGCCACCAGCCCGAGCCGGTGGGCGCATCCGGGTCGTACACCGTGACGGCAAAGCTCTTGGCGTCCTTCGGGGCGCCGCTCCACTTCAGTGCGGGTGACTTGTTTTCGCCGCTGCAACCAAAGCCGTTGAACTCGAAGCTGGCCGGAATCTTGCCGCCGGCCTTGATCTCGGGGCTGGACAGCTTGAAGCCCTTGGCCTGGGCCAGGGGCGATGCAAGAAGGGCGGCGCCGAGCAGGGCCGCGCTGAGCAGGGTGCGTGTCATGGGGGTCTCCTGTGCTGGGTTATGTGCAGTCTAGGTTGTTGAGCGTCGGGTTGCCGGTCTGGGGGTTCAGCCCAGGTGCTTGCCCACGATGCCGGCCAGCTCGAACATCGTGACCTGCGGCTTGCCGAACACCGGCAGCAGCTTGGCGTCGGCATTGATGGCGCGTTTGTTGGTGGCGTCCTGCAGGCCGTTGGCCTTGATGTAGTCCCACAGCTTCTTGACCACCTCGGTGCGCGCCACCGGCTCGTTGCCGATGACGGCCGCCAGCGCGGCACTCGGTGCCTTGCCGGCCGCCGGCTTGCGTGGCGCCTTCAGGGCGGCGCTCTTGGCTGCTGCTTTTTTGGCGGCGGCTTTCTTCGCTGGCGCCTTCTTGGCGGCCGGGGCGGCTTTGGCCGTTGTCTTGGCCGAGGGCTTGCGCGGCGGGAACTTGCTCGGCGCAAATTCGAAGTTCACCTTGCCCGCTTCGGCGTCCCAGGCCAGCATGGCCTTGAAGGGGCGGCGCGTGCGCATGGAGACGAACTTGTCAAGCAGATCGGTCTTGCCGGTGGCCAGCAGCTTCGTCATCTGCTCGCGCTCCACCGGCTGCTGCAGGATGATCTGGCCGCTCTTGAAGTCGCAGCTCGGTGTGGGCTGGGCCAGGGTTGGCACCGATTTTTCGCAGACGTAGTTCTTGCCGTGTTCGTACACCGCGCCGCCGCACTTGGGGCAGGCGCCGAGCGATTCCTTGGCCGAGAAGTCCACCAGCTCGCCGGTTTCCTCCGCCTTGTCGTCGCCGAAGTCGAATTCAAGCTTGTAGTTCTTCGCCTCTTCGTCGAACTTGATCACCATCTCGGCCGTGAACGGCCAACCGGCCTTGGAGCGGAAGCCGTCCAGCGGGCCAATGCGCTTGTCGCGCAGGAACTGCTCCACCTCCGCCACCTCAAAGGTGCGGCCGGCCGGCGTCTTGCCGAAGGAGAAGCCGCAGCCTTCGCTGTTGCCGTCCTTGCCGGTGCAGGCGTAACGGCGGTAGTTTTCCTTCACCACGCCGCCGCAGTTCGGGCACGGCGTGGTGAGGGTGGCGTAGTCGCCCGGCACGGTGTCGCGGTCGTATTCCTTGGCCTTCTTGACGATGTGCTCGGTCATCTCGGCGATCTCGCGCATGAAGGCGTCACGCGAGAGCTTGCCATGCTCCATCTGGGCCAGCTTGTACTCCCATTCGCCGGTCAGCTCGGGCTTGGAGAGTTCCTCCACGCCCAGGCCGCGCAGCAGCGTCATGAGCTGGAAGGCCTTGGCGGTAGGAATCAGCTCACGCCCCTCGCGCAGCATGTACTTCTCGGCAATCAGCCCTTCGATGATGCTGGAGCGGGTGGCTGGTGTGCCCAGGCCTTTTTCCTGCATGGCTTCGCGCAACTCGTCGTCTTCCACCATCTTGCCAGCGCCTTCCATGGCGCCCAGCAGCGTGGCTTCGGAGTAACGGGCCGGTGGCCGGGTCTTCAGAGCCTTGGGGTCGACCTGTTCGGTCTGCACGCGTTCGCCCGGCTGCACGGCCACCAGGGTCTTGCCGCTGTCCTCGCCCTCTTTCGTTTCGTCCTGCGCTTCCTTGCCGTAGATCGCCAGCCAGCCCGGCTTGACCAGCACCTTGCCTTCGCTCTTGAAGGCGTGGTTGGCCGCAGTCGTGATGCGCGTGGTCACCTGGTATTCGGCGCTGGGGAAAAATACCGCCATGAAGCGGCGCACCACCAGGTCGTACAGCTTCTGCTCGGCATCACTCAGGCCGCTGGGTGCCTGCAGCGTCGGGATGATGGCAAAGTGGTCGCTGACCTTGGCGTTGTCGAAGATGCGTTTGCTGGGTTTGATATAGCCGCCCTTGAGCGCGGTGGCGGCGTGCGGCGCCAGGTGCTTCATGCCGGAGTCGGCCAGCATGCCGAAGGTGTCCTGCACCACCGGCAGGTAGTCCTCGGGCAGGTGGCGCGAATCGGTACGCGGGTAGGTCAGGGCCTTGTGGCGCTCGTACAGGCTTTGCGCCAGCGACAGCGTGGTCTTGGCGGAAAAGCCGAACTTGCCGTTGGCCTCGCGCTGCAGGCTGGTCAAGTCGAACAGAGCCGGCGAGGCCTGGGTCGTGGGTTTGCTTTCCTCGGTAACGGTGGCGCTCTGGCCACGCACGGCATCGGCAATGGCCTGCGCCTCCCGGGCGGACCAAACGCGGTCGGCCTTCTGTTCAGGGTCGGGTTCCACGCCCTCGCTGGCTGGTGCCTTCTTCCATTTCGGGTCGAACCACTTGCCGGCGTATTCACCCGCCTGCGCGCCGAAGGTGGCGTGCACCTCCCAGTAGTCGCGGCTGATGAACTTGCGGATTTTTTCCTCGCGTTCCACCACCACGGCCAGCGTCGGCGTCTGCACCCGGCCGACGGTGGTGAGGAAGAAGCCACCGTCGCGCGAGTTGAAGGCGGTCATGGCACGCGTGCCGTTGATGCCGACCAGCCAGTCGGCCTCGGAGCGGCTGCGCGCGGCGTCGGCCAGCGGCTGCATCTGCTTGTCCGTGCGCAGCGCATTGAAACCGTCGCGGATGGCCTGCGGCGTCATGCTCTGCAGCCACAGGCGGCTGACCGGCTTGCCCAGGGGCTTGGCGCCGCCGGCGTACTGCTCGATCAGGCGGAAGATCAGTTCCCCCTCGCGGCCCGCGTCGCAGGCGTTCACGATCTTGTCGACGTCCTTGCGTTTTGCCAGCTTGACCACGGCGTTCAGGCGCGTCTTGGTCTTGTCCACCGGCTTGAGGTCGAAGTGCGGCGGGATCACGGGCAGGTGGGCAAAGCTCCACTTGCCGCGCTTGACGTCGTACTGCTCCGGCGCCTGGATCTCCACCAGGTGGCCGACCGCGCTGGAGACAACGTAGGTGTCGCTCTCGAAGTATTCGTCATGCTTCTCGAACTTGCCAGCAATCGGCGTGAGGGCGCGCACGATGTCTTGGGCGACCGAGGGCTTTTCGGCAATGACCAGTGTTTTGCTCAAAACGGCGTTTTTCATCTGACTACAATCCAGTTCTCGCGTGCGCGCATGCGCATGCACGTGAGCGCGCACACGCGCGCGCCCATACGGATTCACCTTACCAAATTTTTCAGCCGTGTCCAAACAAGCCCCCGCAAATCCCAGCCGCCGCATTCAGACCCGTCGCTCCGGCGTCCATGGCAAGGGGGTGTTCGCCGTGCAGGACCTCGCCGAAGGCGAGACCATCATCGAGTACGTGGGTGAGGTGATTTCCTGGGAGGAGGCGCAGCGCCGCCATCCGCACGACCCGAAGGACCCGAACCACACCTTCTACTTCCATGTGGATGAAGACCACGTGATCGACGCCAAGCACGGCGGCAACTCTTCGCGCTGGATCAACCACTCGTGTGCCCCGAACTGCGAGGCCGACGAGGTGGAGGGCCGCGTTTTCATCAAGGCACTGCGCAACATCAAGGCCGGGGAAGAACTGAACTACGACTACGGCCTGATCATCGACGAGCCCTACACCAAGAAGCTCAAGGCCGAGTACCCGTGCTGGTGCGGCGCCAAGAGCTGCCGCGGCACCCTGCTGGCCCCGAAGGACGACGAGCCGAAGAAGTCCAAGAAAAAAGACAAGAAAAAGAAGGACAAGGCGAAGAAAGACAAAGTGGGGAAGGCCAAGGCGGAAAAAGGCCAGGCCAAGAAATCCAAAGCCAAGGGCGACAAACGCTGAAGGATGCCGCCATGAAACCCGGCGGACGTGTCTTGCAGTGGCCGGCCGAGGCGATCTGGGAGGCCGTGGCGCCCACCCTGCCCGGCTTCACGGTCGAGGTGCTGCCGAGCATCGATTCCACCAACACCGAGCTGATGCGCCGCGCCCGTGCCGGGCAGGCCGAGCCGGTGCTGCTGGTGGCCGAGACCCAGACCGCCGGCCGCGGTCGTCTGGGGCGGGCTTGGCAGGGCGCCACGCCCGCCGATGTTGGCGCCACCCTGACCTTTTCCCTTGGCCTGCCGCTGCAGATGGCGGACTGGTCCGGCCTGTCGCTGGCAGTGGGCGTGAGCGTGGTGCAGAGCCTGCACCCCGATCTGCAGCTCAAATGGCCCAACGACGTCTGGCTGCACGACCGCAAGTTGGCCGGCATCCTGATCGAGACCGCGAACAATGCCCCCGCGCTGGCCACTGCTGCTGCCGGCACCTTGGGGCAGCCCGGCGGCGCCGGTATCGGCCCGATGCGCTACGCCGTCATCGGCGTGGGCATCAACATCGGACCACGCACGGCCACCGGCCTGGCCACGCCGCCGGCCTGGTTGCAGGAGCTGGAACCCGGCATCGATGCGCCCGCCGCGCTGCTGCGGGTGGCCGCGCCGTTGGTGCAGGCGGTCCAGCGGTTTGAGGCCCAGGGCTTTGCAGCATTCCAGGCGGCATTCCTGCAGCGCGATGCCCTGGCCGGCCGTTCGGTGAGCCTGAGCGACGGCACCCAGGGGCTGGCGCAGGGGGTGGACGGCAGCGGCGCCTTGCTGGTGCATACTTCGGCGGGGTTGACCCGGGTCAGCAGTGCCGAGGTCAGTGTCCGTCCCTCCACCTGAACTTTGCTCGACCGCATGCGACTTCTTGTTCTGGCGCTGGTGCTGCTCAATGGCCTCTACTACGCCTGGTCCCACGACCTGCTGCGCGACTATGGGTTTGCGCCGGCCCGGCAATCCGAGCCGCAGCGCCTGGCGCAGCAGATCCGGCCTGAGGCCATCCGCATCCTGTCGCCCGACGAAGTGCGTCGCACCGAGCCGGCGGCCTCCGCTGCGGCCAAGGCGCCAGAGTGTCTGCAGGCTGGCTTGTTTGACGATGCGCAGGTGCTGGCCTTGCGCCGTGCACTGGAGGGCGCCCTGCCGCCCGGTTCCTGGCTGCTGGACGCGGCGGTCGAGCCGGCGCGCTGGATCGTCTACATGGGGCGTTACCCGAATGCCGAGGCGCTGGCGCGCAAACGCGCGGAGCTGGCCAATCTCAACCTGCGTTTCGAGCCGCTGACCAATCCCGAGCTGGAGCCCGGCCTGTCGCTGGGGGGCTTCACGACGCAGGCCGCAGCCGACGAGGAGCTGACGGCATTGAGCCGGCGCGGCGTGCGCACGGCGCGCGTGGTGCAGGAGCGCGCCGAGGCCCGCGGCAGCCTGCTCAAGATCCCGGCGGCCGACGAGGCCTTGCGCGCGCGGCTGGACGAGGTCAAACCGGCCTTGGCCGGCAAGCCGCTGCGCAACTGCAAGTGAATTTCAGGCGGCCTGTTCGAGCTGCGGATCGCCGAGATTGAAGCGCACGTTGAAGCGCGCCCCCGGCGGTACCTGGCCCGGCCGCGTTTCTTCCACGGTGATGGTGGCGCGGTGCTGGTGGGCGATCTCCTGCGCAATGGGCAGGCCCAGGCCCGAGCCGTCCGCTTCCACCCCCAGGGCGCGGTAGAAGGGCTGGAACACCAGTTCGCGCTCCGCCTGCGGGATGCCGGGGCCGGAGTCCTCCACCTGCAGCAGGGCCACCTTGCCGAAGGGGTCTGCCAGCACACGCGCCGTGATGACGCCGGGCTTCTCGGGGCTGGAGGGCGTGTAGTTGATGGCGTTGTCCAGCAGGTTGCGCACCAGTTCCTTGAGCAGAGTCGGGTTGCCTTCCAGCGTGATGCCGGGTGTGCCGGGCTGCGCGCCTTCGAAGCCGAGGTCGATGTGCTTGTCCATGGCGCGGGGCACGCAGTCGCGCACCACGTCCATGGTGAGGCGCGCCAGATCACAGGGCTGGCGGTGGGTGGTGGCATTGCCGCCCTCGGCGCGGGCCAGGGCCAGCAACTGGTTGACGGTGTGGGTGGCGCGGATGCTGGCGCGGCCGATCTGTCGCAGCGACTGCTTCAGCTCGTCGGTGCTGGTGCTTTCGCGCTGTGCCAGGTCGGCCTGCATGCGCAGGCCGGCCAGCGGCGTCTTGAGCTGGTGCGCGGCATCGGCCAAGAAACGCTTTTGCGTGGCGATCGAATCTTTCAGCCGCAGCAGCAGGTCGTTCACCGAGGCCACCAACGGCGCCACTTCCAGCGGCACGGTCTGGGCGTCCAGCGGGCTGAGGTCGTCCGGCTTGCGGGCGCGGATGCGTTCCTCCAGCCGGTGCAGCGGCTTGATGGCCTGCACCAGTGCCAGCCAGACCAGCAGCACCGCCAGCGGCAGGGTGACGAACTGCGGCAGCATGACGCCCTTGATGATCTCGGCCGCCAGCACCGAGCGCTTGTCCAGCGTCTCGGCCACCTGCACCAGCGCCATCTTGTTGCCAGGCAGGTTGAGCGGTACCCACATGTAGGCGACCTTGATGTCCAGACCGTGAAATTCGTCGTCGCGCAGGCGGACTTCGCCCGGTGCCACCGGTTCGTCTTCCGGCGGCAGCGGGAAGTCGCGTTCGCCGCTGAGGTATTCGCCACGGGTGCCGAGCACCTGGTAGTAGACGGTGTCGGCATCGTCGGCGCGCAGCAGCTCGCGTGCCGGCAGCGGCAGATTGAACTGCACGTGTTGCTGCTTGACCGTGATCAGCTGGGCCAGGGCATTGACGTTGTACTCCAGCGCGCGATCGAACGGTTTGCCGGCGATGCTTTGCGCCACCAGCCAAGTCAGCACCAGGCTGATTGGCCACAGCAGCAGCAGCGGTGTGAGCATCCAGTCGAGGATTTCGCCAAACAGCGAGCGCTGCTCACGCTGGAAAAGTTTCACGTTGAAGGCGTCAGGTTGGGGCGGGCGTCGCCTGAATGCTCAGGCGTTTGGAATTTTCTCAAGACAGTAGCCGAGGCCGCGCACGGTGGCGATGCGGATCGGGCCTTTCTCGATCTTTTTGCGCAGGCGGTGGATGTAGACCTCGATGGCGTTGTTGCTGACCTCCTCGCCCCATTCGCACAGGCGCTCCACCAGCTGGTCCTTGCTGACCAGACGGCCGGTGCGTTGCAGCAGCACTTCGAGCAGGCCGAGCTCGCGCGCCGACAGCTCGACCATCTTGCCGTCGATGGTGGCGACGCGGCCGGCCTGGTCATAGACCAGCGGGCCGTGCTTGATGCTGCTGCTGGCGCCGCCCATGCCGCGGCGCACCAGCGCGCGCACGCGCGCCTCTAGTTCTTGCAGGCTGAAGGGCTTGGCCATGTAGTCGTCGGCGCCGTAGTCCAGGCCCTTGACGCGTTCTTCCACGCTGTCGGCGGCCGTCAGGATCAGCACCGGCAGGGCGGAACCGCGCGCGCGCAGTTTCTTCAGCACCTCCAGGCCATGCATTTTGGGCAGCCCCAGATCCAGGATCAGCAGATCGAATTCGGTGTTGGTCATCAGGGCCGCATCGGCCTCGGTACCGCTGGCGACATGGTTGACGGCGGCACCGGAACTGCGCAGGGTGCGCAGCAGGCCATCGGCCAACACCTGGTCGTCCTCGGCAATCAGAATTCGCATGCTTGTCTCCTTCTCGACGGTCGACGTGAGCCGTCTCCGTCTTTGTTGCAATTTTAGGCGCTGGCGTCTTGCCCTGCCTCAGGCGGCATAGGCCTCCAGGCCGAGCGCGATCACGGCGGCCACTTCTTCGCCCACCGTCTGCTTGAGTTCCGCCTCTGCCTGAACCACGGCCTGCTCGAAGGCCGATAGCCAGGCCAGGCCGTCCGCAGTGAAGCACACCCGCTTGGCGCGGCCGTCGCGCGCATCGGTGGCCCGGGTCACCAGGCCCCAGGCCTCGCACTGGTCGACCAGTTTCCCCATGGCCTGTTTGCTCATGCCGGCCAGTTCGGCCAATTCGCTCAGGCGTGACCCTTCCAGCGCCAGATGGCGCGTGATGTGGACGTGGGCGGCGCTGACCTGACCGCGTGCGGCCAGGTTGGACAGGGCCAGCGGCACCTCGGCGTTGTGCGCCATCAGGTGTAGCACGCGGGCGTCGAAACGGCGCATGGCGTGGCCCAGCAGCCGTCCCAGATGGGTCTGGCGCCAGCCTATGTCGGCGGGCTTGTGCAGGGGGTCGTGGGTCATTTGCAAATAGTAAACCAAGATGACTAAAAAATCTGTTTACTTGCAAGTATGGCGCCCATTAAACTACTGTTCAAGCATCCAGCCTGTGATTAAAAACACTGGATGAAACGAATCAAGTCACTGAACCTCAAGGAGATTTCCATGGACGCAACCACCGTCAAGGGCACACGAGCCGATGCCGCCAACAGCGAAAAAGCCAAGGCCCTGCAAGCCGCACTGGCCCAGATCGAAAAGCAGTTCGGCAAGGGCACCATCATGCGCCTGGGCGAGGGGGAGTCGATCGAGGACATCCAGGTGGTCTCCACCGGTTCGTTGGGGCTGGACATCGCGCTGGGCGTCGGTGGCCTGCCGCGTGGCCGTGTGATCGAGATCTACGGCCCGGAATCGTCCGGCAAGACCACGCTGACGCTGCAGGTCATTGCCGAGATGCAGAAGCTGGCCGGCACCTGCGCCTTCGTCGACGCCGAGCACGCGTTGGATGTGCAGTACGCGCAGAAACTGGGCGTCAATCTGCCCGACCTGCTGATCAGCCAACCCGACACCGGTGAACAGGCGCTGGAGATTGTCGACAGCTTGGTGCGCTCCGGCGCGGTGGATCTGGTGGTGGTGGACTCGGTGGCGGCACTCACCCCCAAGGCGGAAATTGAAGGCGAGATGGGCGACTCCCTGCCCGGCCTGCAGGCCCGCCTGATGAGCCAGGCGCTGCGCAAGCTGACCGCCACCATCAAGAAGACCAACTGCACGGTGATCTTCATCAACCAGATCCGCATGAAGATCGGCGTCATGTTCGGTTCGCCCGAAACCACCACCGGCGGCAACGCGCTCAAGTTCTACGCCTCGGTGCGCCTGGACATTCGCCGTACCGGCACCATCAAGAAAGGCGATGAGGCCATCGGCAACGAAACCAAGGTCAAGGTGGTGAAGAACAAGGTGGCGCCGCCGTTCAAGACCGCCGAGTTCGACATCCTGTTCGGTGAGGGCATCAGCCGTCACGGCGAGATCATCGACATGGGCGTGACCGCCCGCATCATCGAGAAGTCCGGCGCCTGGTATGCCTACAACGGCGAGAAAATCGGCCAGGGCCGCGACAACGCACGCGAGTTCCTGCGTGAGAACGCGGAACTGGCGCACGAGATCGAGAACAAGGTGCGCGAATCGCTGGGCATTCCTTTGATCAACGAGACGACCGAGGCTGAATAAGCCCGGGGACTCCGGTCATGGCGTTTGAGCAACCCTCACTCAAGGGGCGGGCGCTGCGTTTGTTGAGCATGCGCGAGCATTCGCGGCTGGAGCTGGAGCGCAAGCTGGCCCGGTTCGAGCAGGCGCCGGGCGAGTTGACGCAGGCGCTCGATGAATTGCAGGCCAAGGGCTTCATCAGCGAGCAGCGCGTGATGGAGTCGGTGCTGCACCGGCGCGCCGCCAAGCTGGGCGCCACGCGCATCCGCCAGGAACTGCAGGACAAGGGGCTGGATCGGGCGCTGGTCGAGCAGGCGCTGGCCGGGCTCAAGGACAGTGAATTGGCGCGAGCACGCGAAGTTTGGTGCCGAAAGTACAACGCAGCGCCCGCCAGTCCGGCGGAGCGGGCGCGGCAGCAGCGTTTTTTGCTGACCCGCGGTTTTTCTGCCGAGGTGGTGCGCCGGGTGCTGGTGGGTGCCGGCGCGCAGGATGATGAATGAAAATAGCTGTTGGCGCCGTCAAATCGGCGCCAACAGCTATTAAAAAGATAGCAATCTAGGGTTACAACCCCAGCATCAGCTTGAGGTTCTGCACGGCGGCGCCGCTGGCGCCCTTGCCCAGGTTGTCGAGGCGGGCCACCAGCACGGCGTGGCGGAAGCCGTCATCAGCGCCGTGGTTGGCGTAGACGCGCAATTCCATTTTGTTGGTATCGGCCAAGGCCACGGCATCGAGTTTGCCGTCCGCCGTGGCGGGCTCCACCGTCACCCATTCGCTGCCGGCGTAGTGGCGAGCCAAGGCGTCATGCAGGTCCTGCGCGCTCGGCTGGCCTGGCAGTGTGTCCAGGTGCAGCGGCAGCTGCACCAGCATGCCCTGGCGGAAGTTGGCCACTGAGGGGATGAACAGCGGGCGGCGTGTCAGCCCGGTGTACTTCATGATTTCCGGCAGGTGCTTGTGCTTCAGGCTCAGGGCGTAAAGCTCGTAGGGCGGCGCATTGCCGGCCTCATAGGCCTCGATCATGCTGCGCCCGCCACCCGAGTAACCGCTGACTGAGGGCAGCGCCAGCGGGTAATCCTTCGGGATCAGGCCGGCATCAACCAGTGGGCGGATCAGGGCGATGGCGCCGGTGGCGTAGCAGCCGGGGTTGGCAACACGGCGCGCCTGCACCACCGCCTCGCGCTGGCCGGCGGCCAGCTCGGGGAAACCAAAGACCCAGTCGGGGTGGGTGCGGTGGGCGGTGGAGGCGTCGATCACCTTCGGGCTGGACAGGCCGCTGGTCGCCAGGCTGTCGATCATGGCGACCGACTCGATGGCGGCCTCGTCGTGCAGGCACAGCACCACCAGATCCACCTGGGACATCAAGGCACGCTTGGCGGCGGGATCCTTGCGCAGCTCAGGAGCAATGCTGACGAGTTCGATCTCGGGCATGGCCTGCAGCCGTTCGCGGATCTGCAGGCCGGTGGTGCCGGCCTCGCCGTCGATGAAAACCTTGTGTTGGGTCATGGTGAATAGGGGGCGGGGTATGCGTCAGCCGCTGTAAGTTTTTGTGCGTAGCAACATGATACATTCCAAGGCTGTGCTGAATCCAGCACCCGATGCGGAATAAACCAGTTCAGCAACGGGATAAAAACTTTCATTTCCTGAGAGAGCCCTCATGAAGATTCACGAGTACCAAGGCAAGGAGATCTTGCGCAATTTTGGTGTGCCAGTGCCGCGCGGCATTCCGGCATTTACAGTGCAAGAAGCGGTGGAAGCCGCCCAGAAGCTCGGCGGCCCCGTGTGGGTTGTCAAGGCGCAGATCCATGCCGGTGGCCGCGGTAAGGGCGGCGGCGTGAAAGTGGCCAAGAGCATTGACGACGTCAAGCGTTTGGCCGGTGAAATCCTGGGCATGCAGCTCAAGACACACCAGACCGGCCCCGAAGGCCAGAAGGTGCGTCGCCTCTACATCGAAGACGGCGCTGACATCCAGAAGGAATACTACGTTTCCCTGGTGACCGACCGTGCCACGCAGAAAGTGGCCTTCATCGCGTCGAGCGAAGGCGGCATGGACATCGAGGAAGTGGCCCATGCCACGCCCGAGAAGATCATCACCGAATACATCGACCCCCTGACGGGTCTGGGCGAAGCGCAGGCCAAGAAGATTGCCAATGGCATCGGCCTGCCGGCTGAATCCACCGCCCAGGCGGTGGACCTGTTCCAGAAGCTCTACAAGTGCTACATGGAAACCGACGCGTCGCTGGTGGAAATCAACCCCCTGAACCGCGACAGCAAGAACCAGCTGATTGCGCTGGACGCCAAGTTCAACTTTGACGCCAACGCCCTGTTCCGCCACCCGGAAATCGTGGCCCTGCGCGACCTGGACGAAGAAGATCCGGCTGAAGTCGAAGCTTCCAAGTTCGATCTGGCCTACATCTCGCTCGACGGCAACATTGGCTGCCTGGTGAACGGTGCTGGTCTGGCCATGGCCACCATGGACACCATCAAGCTGTTCGGCGGCGAGCCGGCCAACTTCCTGGACGTCGGCGGCGGCGCCACGGCCGAGAAGGTCACCGAAGCCTTCAAGATCATGCTCAAGAACCCCAAGGTCAAGGGCATTCTGGTCAACATCTTCGGCGGCATCATGAAGTGCGACACCATTGCCAGCGGCGTGATCACCGCCTGCAAGGCCGTGAACCTGAGCGTGCCGCTGGTGGTGCGCATGAAGGGCACCAACGAAGAACTGGGCAAGAAGCTGCTGGCCGAATCCGGCCTGCCCATCATCGCCGCAGACACCATGGCCGAAGCTGCGACCAAGATCGTGGCTGCCGTCAAGTAAGCCCGGAGAACAAGCATGTCGATCTACATCAATAAAGACACCAAAGTCATCACCCAGGGCATCACCGGCAAGACCGGCCAGTTCCACACTGAAAAGTGCCAGGAATACGCCAACGGCAAGAACTGCTTTGTCGCCGGCGTGAACCCCAAGAAGGCGGGCGAGTCCATCTTCAACATCCCGATCTACGCCTCCGTCAAGGAAGCCGCCAAGCAGACCGGCGCAACCGTGAGCGTGATCTACGTGCCGCCGGCCGGTGCCGCGGACGCGATCTGGGAAGCCGTTGAGGCCGACCTGGATCTGGCGATCTGCATTACCGAAGGCATTCCGGTGCGCGACATGCTGATGGTGCGCAACAAGATGAAGGCCAAGGAAGCCGCTGGCGGCAAGAAAACCCTGCTGCTGGGCCCCAACTGCCCCGGTCTGATCACGCCTGACGAGATCAAGATCGGCATCATGCCCGGTCACATCCACCGCAAAGGTCGCATTGGTGTGGTGAGCCGTTCCGGCACGCTGACCTATGAAGCCGTGGCCATGCTGACCGAAGTGGGTCTGGGCCAGTCGACAGCCGTCGGTATCGGTGGCGACCCGATCAATGGTCTCAAGCACATCGACGTCATGAAGGCCTTCAACGACGATCCGGACACCGATGCCGTCATCATGATTGGCGAAATCGGTGGTCCCGACGAGGCTGAAGCGGCACGCTGGTGCAAGGCCAACATGAAGAAGCCGGTGGTCGGCTTCATCGCTGGCGTGACGGCGCCTGCTGGCAAGCGCATGGGCCACGCCGGCGCGCTGATTGCCGGCGGTGCCGACACAGCCGATGCCAAGCTCGCCATCATGGAAGAGTGCGGCTTCATCGTGACACGCAACCCGTCCGAACTGGGCAAGCTGCTAAAAGCACAGCTGTAAGCAAAACTACGAATCTGCGAGGATGGCCATCAACCGCTAAACTCGCACTGTTCGGAACTCTGGGAGCGCTCCAGGCGAATTGTCTGGAGCGCTTCTTTCATATTACAGATACAACACAGGAGAACTCGGATGGAAATGCTTCAGGATGTCAATTTCTGGATTGGTCTGATGAAGATCATCTGGATCAACATCATTCTTTCCGGTGATAACGCCGTGGTGATTGCCTTGGCAGCCCGCTCGTTGCCGCCGCATCAGCAGAAAAAGGCCATCTTGTTTGGCTCAGGCGCGGCCGTGGTGCTGCGGATTGTCCTGACCATCGTGGCTGCCAAGCTGTTGCAGCTGTCTTTCCTGCAGGTGGTGGGCGGCATGTTGCTGCTGTGGATCGGCATCCAGCTGCTCAGCGAGGAAGAAGAAGAAGGGGGCGAGGCCAAAGAGGGCGGGGGCCTGATGGCGGCGGTGCGCACAATTCTCATTGCCGACCTGGTGATGAGTCTGGACAACGTGATTGCTGTGGCCGCTGCGGCCAAGGGCAACGATGTCCTGTTGCTGCTGGGCCTGGCCATCAGCATTCCACTGGTGATTTTCGGCAGCACGCTGATGATCAAGCTGATGGAGCGTTTCCCCATCATCGTCACGCTGGGTGCCGGCCTGATCGGCTGGGTCGGCGGCGAGACGATTGTCAGTGATGTGGCGCTCAAAGAGGTGGCCGCGGCCAATCCCTGGTTGCATTACGCCGCTGCAGCGGCTGGCGCCGCCTTTGTGGTGCTGGTGGGTCGGGCGCTGCAAAAGCGTCATGCGATCCAGCACAAGACAGAGTAGTCTCTGCGGTTACGCCATCCCTGAAGGGGCTGGCGTCTTGTAAGCTAGAGGGCAGATGCTGAGCAGCGATCTGCCCTTTTTTATTGGCACGGACGCATTGGCCGTGGCCCTTGGGGGCTATCGGTTCGGCCAGACGATGCGGATGACGGGTCCAGAACAATGATTTACAAGTTTTGCAGCGAGACCAACACGGGGTTGACCCGTGCCAACAACGAAGATTCGGTGGCTTTTGATGAGTCTGCTGGCGTGGCTGTTCTGGCGGATGGCATGGGCGGCTACAACGCGGGCGAAGTCGCCAGCGGCATGGCGACAGCACTGATCAAGACGGAGCTAGGACATTGGTTGACCGAGACCCAGGGGCGGGCCAAGCCGCGGGACATTCTGCGGGCTATTGAAATATGTGTCGATAATGCCAACAAGGCTGTTTTTAATGCAGCCCAAGCCAATGCTCAGTACGCTGGGATGGGAACCACCTTGGTGTTGGGAGTGTTTCAAGGCAGTCATTTGTTGTTGGGGCATATCGGCGATTCCCGGTGCTACCGCTTGCGCCGCGGAGAGCTGGTGCAGATGACTCGAGATCACTCGCTGCTGCAGGAGCAGATTGATGCAGGGTTGCTGACTCCGCAGCAAGCCGCCACGTCCGTGAACAGAAACCTGGTAACGCGGGCTCTGGGCGTTGAGGAAGCGGCGTTGTTGGAGCTGACGGAGTGCGAGGTGGCTGAGGGGGACCTGTACCTCATGTGTTCTGATGGTTTGTCTGACATGGTGAGTGATGTCCGCATCGCAGAGTTATTGGCCCAGAAGACACCACTGCCACAGCGGGCGCAAGACCTGATTCGTGCGGCGAATGAACAGGGCGGGCGGGACAATATCACGGTGCTGCTGGCTCAGGCGGAGGCGGTGCCGGTGCCGCAAACGCGGGGGCTCGTCTCCCGATTGCTGGGAAAATAGCTGGGTAGGGTATATAGATGATGCGTAACTGGAGGAGTCAGACATGCCGAAAATGATCGTTTCGATCGACGGTGTTGTCATCAAGGAAGTCCAAATCACCAAGGAGCGCACGACCTTGGGCCGGCGCCCCTACAACGACGTCGTGATTGATAACCTGGCGGTGAGTGGCGAGCATGCCGCTGTGCAGATGACAAGCGATGAGGTCTTTCTGGAAGATCTCAACAGCACCAATGGCACGTATGTGAATGGCAAGGCTGTCAAGCGACAACAGCTTTTCAATGGTGACACCATAGAAGTGGGCAAGTACAAGATTCAGTTCGTGAGCGAGCCCGAGGGCGAGCGTTTCGACAAGACCATGGTGTTCAAACCGGGCATGATGATGCCGGCTGCAGCAGCGCCATCTGTCGAGCGTGCCGTGGGGAGCGAGTTGCAAGGCTGTATCCGAGTCTTGTCGGGTGCCGCCTCGGGTCGCGAGGTGCCGCTCACCAAGGTCGTGACCACAGTGGGAAAACCGGGTGTGGCGGTAGCGGCCATCACCCGGCGGCAGCACGGTTTTGTGGTCGCTCGGGTGGAAGGCGCCAACAATCCCTTGCTCAATGGCACGCCGATCGGGAATGAGCCGCTGGCACTCAAGAGCGGCGACCTGATTGAACTGGCCGGCACGCAAATGCAGTTTATCCAGACCTGACGGTCTGTTTCCCGGCCTCGCGAGTGGCAGGAGTTTGATTTATGAGTGCAGTCATGAGACCTTCAGCATCGGACAAGACATCCGAGCAGGCTTTCTTCGAGTCGCAGAAACTGCCGCCCGACAAGCGTGGGGTTACGTTCGAAGTTCTTTTCTACCGGCAGCTACAACAAGTCACGGCCCGCATTCATGAAACCGAGAACATTGAGCAGATCATGCTGGAGGTCAGCCAGGACATCTGCAAGCTGCTCAACGCCGACCGACTGACCCTCTATGCGGTCAACGAAGATCAGAGTGCGATCGTCTCCAAGCTCAAGACCGGGCTCAGCACCAGCCGCGAACTCAAGTTGCCGATCAGTCCGCAAAGTCTGGCGGGGTACGTGGCCTACAGCCGCAAGATGCTCAATCTGGCGGATGTCTATGACGACGAGGCGCTCAAGCAGATTCACCCGGCGCTGACCTTCCTCAAGGAGGTCGACAAGCGTTCCGGCTACCGGACCAAGCAGATGCTGGTGGCGCCGATCATGGAGGGGGCGTCTCTGCACGGTGTGCTGCAGGTCATCAACAACAAGAGCGACCAGACGTTTGGCGAGTTGGAGGTTGAAGGGGTGGCCCAGTTGTGCAAGACGCTGGGCACCGCGATTCGTCAGCGGATGCAAAAATCCAATGAGGGCCAGCGCCGCAAGACGACCAAGTACGACGGCTTGGTCGCGGACGGCGTGCTGACCGACGAAGAGTTGCGGCAGTGCATCCAGGAGGCACGCGAGCAAGGCATGTCGGTCGAACATCTGCTGACAGCCAAGTACCAGATCCAGCCAGCGCAGATCGGGCCGTCGTTGGCCAAGTTCTTTGGCGTTCCCTATGAGCCCTTCAATGCCGGGCGCATCCGCTCCGAGATGCTGCATGGTCCGCTCAAGCGCGAGTTTGCCGAAGGACAAGGCTGGATTCCGCTGGAGGAATCTCCGGAGGGGCTGGTCATCATGTGTCTGGATCCAGAGGCCACACGCGGCGCCCGTGTCGTGCCGCAAGTGTTCCCGCGCATCAACAAGTTCGCCTACCGGGTGACGACGCAAACCGAATTTGCTGAAACGTTGAATCAGGTGTTCGGCAGTGTGGACACCACGTCGATTGACCAGATGCTGGCCGATCTGTCTTCAGCGCCGCTGGATGATGAAGGCAGCAATGACGACTCGCTGGAGTCGGCGGCGGCAGACAACGAACTGGTCAAATTCGTCAACAAGGTCATCATCGACGCCTATCACCAGAAAGCCTCGGACATCCACATCGAACCGATGCCGGGTAAGCTCAAGACCGGGATCCGTTTCCGTATTGATGGCACGCTGATGCCCTACATCGAGGTGCCGGCGCATTTCCGCCAGGCCATGGTGACGCGCCTGAAGATCATGTGCGATCTGGATATTTCCGAGCGTCGCAAGCCGCAGGACGGCAAGATCAAGTTCAAGAAATATGGTCCGCTGGACATCGAGTTGCGGGTGGCTACCATCCCGTCGGCCGGCGGTGTCGAGGATGTGGTCATGCGTATCCTGGCAGCGGGTGAGCCCATCCCGCTGGAAAAACTCGGCCTGACGCCGCACAACCGGGAGCGGGTGGAGGCCACGGTCAGCAAGCCTTATGGCCTGTTCTATGTCTGTGGGCCGACTGGCTCCGGCAAGACCACCACACTGCATTCCATCCTCAAGTTTCTCAACACGCCCGAGGCCAAGATCTGGACGGCCGAGGACCCGGTGGAAATCACGCAGAAAGGTCTGCGCCAGGTGCAGATCAACCGCAAGGCTGGCATCGACTTTGCGTTGATCATGCGCGCCTTTTTGCGTGCCGACCCCGACATCATCATGGTCGGCGAGTCACGCGACAAGGAGACGGTTGCCATGGGTGTGGAGGCCTCGCTGACCGGTCACCTGGTGTTCTCCACCCTGCACACCAACTCGGCGCCCGAGTCGATCACCCGTCTGCTCGACATGGGCATGGACCCGTTCAACTTTGCCGATGCGCTCCTGGGTATCCTGGCGCAGCGCCTGGCAAAGAAGCTGTGCGATTGCAAGGAGTCGTACCACCCGAACACCTCCGAGATCAACAGTTTCATTGCTGAATATGCCGAAGAGTTGCGCAATACGCCAGCGTGGAAGGCCGACTTCAGCGGCGAGGCTCAGAAGCTGTTCGAAGACTGGGTGGAGCGCTATGGCGAGAATGGCAAGCTGCGCTTTTACAAGGCGGTGGGTTGCGACAAGTGCAACAAGACCGGCTACAAGGGACGCCTGGGCCTGCACGAACTGCTGATTGCCGACGATCGCATCAAGAAGCTGGTGCAGGAGCGCGCCCGGGTGGCTGAAATCTTTGCAGCGGCGGTGGAGAGTGGCATGCGTACCCTGAAGATGGATGGCATGGAGAAAATCCTGCTGGGACTCACAGATCTCAAGCAGGTGCGCTCGGTTTGCATCAAGTGACACGATTGGGTTGACATTTTTGTCACTCCACCCGGCGGCGTGACATTCTTGCCAGGTAAATTCTGCAGCATTGATAGAAATGTGATCAAAAATCAGAAAAATGAGACGTTCACTGCTTGGCATGGAACCTGCGGCATGCAGAGCTCATTGATTTTTTTGTCATGCTTTTCAGCAAGGAGTCTTACATGAAGCGTTCTATGCAAAAGGGTTTTACCCTGATCGAATTGATGATCGTGGTGGCGATCATCGGTATTCTGGCGGCCGTCGCATTGCCGGCTTATCAGGACTACACTGTCCGTGCCAAGGTTTCTGAGGTCATTTTGGCAGCATCTTCCGCAAAGACGTCTGTTGCTGAAGCCGCGCAGGTTAATACAGCTATGCCGGCAACGGCCAGCCTGACCGTTGATAGTCAGACCTCGAAATGGGTGTCGGGTGTTACCTACACGCAAACCAGCGCTTCAGTTGGTGTCATTACTGTGACTACTTCAACGGCCGATTCTAAGATCAGCAGCAAGACGATTGACATGACGGGTACCTTGCAGAGTAACGGGCAGGTCACTTGGGTGTGCGCTTCTGGTGCTACCAATGGCATTGATACCAAGTATTTGCCGGCTAGCTGTAAGTAAGCAATAGAGGCAACTGCTAACAAAGGGCCCCGTTTGGGGTCTTTTGTTTTTTAGGTTGCTCCCAAGCTCGCGAGAGATGATTGCACCGACTCCAGGTGAAAGAGGACGTTAGTTATCGAAACCTTTTGAGAGAAAGCAGGGGGGATGGATCAGAATTCGATGTTGATGCAGCTTCGAAACACAAATCGTAACGGGGAGTATGTGATTTCCCCCTTCTGGTTTGGTCTCGGTGCCCTGGTGTTATCGCTGGCGTGGCTACTGCCAAATCACTACCCTCCATGGGCAGCTTTTCACGCAGATGCATGGACAGCCACGGTGCTGTCATTTGCCGTCTTGGTATTCATATTTCGCGCCAAAGTACCTGTGGAGTGGAATGTGGTGACTCTGCTCGTATTGGGCCTTAGTGCAGTGCCTGGGGTTCAGTTTGCATTTGGCCTGATTTCGTTCGCAGGTCAAGCTTGGATTACTACAACATATTTGTTGGGATTACTCCTTGCTATCCACTTGGGGCAACTCTGGGAAAGGGTTTCGTCGGAGCAACTGGCCGACGGCTTGTTTGCCGCCGTCGGAGTGGCTGCTGTCGTATCTGTCAATCTCCAGCTTCGAGTCTGGTTGGGATTGACAGACACAGGTCTCTTTGACATCTGGTCTATGGGTTTGGTGGGAGACCGTCCATATGGCAATCTGGGACAACCAAATCAGTTAGCAACCCTACTTATGTGGGGCTTGATAGCTTGCGCCTGGGGTGTGAGCAAGAAGAAAATTGGTGTTGGATGTGCACTACTGGTCGCGGGCTTCTTGTTGCTGGGTATTGCATTGACGCAGTCGCGCACAGCCTGGCTGGGTCTGACGTTCCTAACAGCGGCGGTATGGGTATGGCGACGGTTTTGGCACACAACAAGTGTGTGCTGGGGCGTCACGGGGTTGTATGCGTTGTTCTGGGTGTGGTCATTTGTGCTGAAATGGCTGACTGCTGTGCTGCTGCTCGCCCCCGAAGGGGGAAGGATGCGCCCATTGATGGATGAATCGCGCCTCAAGGCATGGAAGTTGTTCCTTCATGCGGCACTTGAGAGACCATGGTTCGGATACGGATGGAGTGAGGTTGGGCAAGCACAACTGGCAGTGGCCTCTGAATTTCCTTCATTGCACCTCACCTTTGGTCATTCGCATAATATATTTATCGACTTGGTCCTGTGGGTCGGGATTCCATTGGGCGTCGCTATCTCTTTCATCCTGATTGGTTGGTTTGCGCGAGTCGTCCGTTCCGTGAGCAACGACAAGGATGCGCTACTGCTCATGTTCCTGGGGGTGGTAGGGATTCACGCTTTGCTCGAATTGCCATTGCACTATGCATACTTCTTGCTACCTGTTGGGTTGGTGGTTGGTGTACTCAATAGTCGCGTGAATTCTCATGCCGTCATATGGAGAACGTCACGCTGGACATTGGCTGCCATTTGGTTGATTGCCACCGCACTTCTGTTGGGGGTAATTCGTGACTACTTGCGTGTGGAGTCCAGTTTCCAGACAGTACGTTTCGAATTGGCTCGGATTGGCAATCTGCCACCTGGGCAGCCACCAGACGTTGTTCTGCTAACCCAATTACGAGAGCAGATTCGCTTCATGCGTTACGAGCCGAAGGCGGGAATGAGCGACGAGGATCTGCTGTGGATACGTGAAGTGGCTAACAGCTACCCGGGAAGTGGTGCCTTTTATAAAACGGCAAGGGCGCTAGCTTTGAATAATTTGCCAAAAGATGCCCGTGTGATGTTGAGCAAAGTATGCAAGATATCAAGCGATGAAGAGTGTGATTTGATCCGTAGAGTGTGGGAACAAGATGCTCAAGGTAATGAAAGCATTGCCGTAGTCCCGTGGCCGCAATGACAGAGTCTAGTCAAAGGGCGGGGCGGCCCGAGGTGCTGACGTTCGTGCTTGTCGTGTTGTTAGCTTTTCCTTGGTTGAACCCGTTCGTGAGTGGCCCTGCGCCAGCTGTTATCCAGTGGCTCGTCACGGCAACCTGTATGGTTTCTGTTGCGCTGATGGTGACCCGATGGCATATCGATGACGGCGTTAATGCCGTAGCCCTTGCTTGGCTGGTGGCGGCTCTCGTCAGTAGCCTGATAGGCCTGTTGCAGTATTTCGGTGGCAATCATTTGTTCCATCCTTGGATAAGCGAGACGGTCTCGGGAGAAGCCTTTGCCAACTTGCGCCAGCGTAACCAGTTCGCCACCTTAACCAATATTGGACTGATGGGCCTCTTCTGGTTTGCAGCGCAAGCCAAAGTACGTCTGACCTTTGAGAGAACAGGCGAAACAGGGAGACTACTTGCCGCCATGATGCTGGCGTGGGGAAATGCTGTCTCTGGTTCCCGCACAGGGATGTTGGAACTGATCGTTGTGGCCGCATTGTTCGGAATCTGGGGATACTGGCGAGAAGCGCCGATTCGTAGAATATTGGCGGTGGTTTTCGTGTCTTATGGTTTTGCCATATTGGTTTTTCCCATACTGGCGGGCTGGGGTATGTTTGGCCATGGCATTTTGGAGCGGATCAGCCGTGGTGATCCACTATGTGGCAGCCGGCTAACCCTGTGGAGTAATGTTCTTCACCTGATCAGGTTCCACCCATGGCAGGGCTGGGGCTGGGGCGAGTTGGATTACGCCCATTTCATGACGCTCTATACCGGGCCTCGCTTCTGTGAGATTCTTGGTAACGCACATAATCTGCCGCTGCATCTGGCGGTTGAGTTGGGTCTCCCTGTCGCGGTGCTGGTGTGCGGTGCGATGGTTGGGCTGGTAGGTTTGGCCAAACCGTGGCGAGAGACTGAACCCACGCGGCAACTCGCCTGGGGTGTGCTGGCGTTGATCGCCGTGCACAGTATGCTGGAGTACCCCCTGTGGTACGGTCCGTTTCAGATGGCCGCAGGCTTGAGCATTGGACTGCTTTGGTGGCGCCCCCATGCTGCACCGACGCGCATGTCAACCGTCTCGGTCCGTGGGCTGCGGGCTGTCGCTGTGGCGCTGCTGCTGGCGGTGAGCTACGCTGCTTGGGACTATTACCGCGTCAGCCAGATCTACCTCGCACCGGAGCAACGTGCGGCCGCCTACCGGGAGGATACGCTGGGGAAGATCCGCGACTCATGGTTGTTCCGGGATCAGGTCCGTTTTGCAGAACTGACGTTGACATCGCTGACGCCGCAGAATGCGAGACAGTTGAATGCCATGGCGCACGACCTGCTGCACTTCTCGCCCGAGGTGCGTGTGGTGGAAAAGCTGATCGAGAGTGCGAGCCTGCTGGGGCGCGACCACGAGGCACAGGCTTTCATGCTGCGCTATCAGAAGGCCTATCCGCAGGCGTATGCCCAGTGGGTCAAGGCGCGCGCTGAGTAGACGGGTGAGCCCAGTTCATTCAGCGACGAAGCTGCCAGACTTGCCGCCGTGCTTCTCCAGCAGTCGTACACCGGTCATGGTCATGCCGCGGTCCACGGCCTTGCACATGTCGTAGATAGTGAGCAGCGCTGCCTGCACGGCCGTCAAGGCTTCCATCTCAACGCCGGTGGGGCCTACGGTTTCAACCGTGGCGGTGCAGACGACATGACTGGTCAGGGTCGCCGTGGCCTGGTGGAGGCTGAATTCCATCGCCACCCGTGTGAGAGCAAGCGGATGGCACAAGGGAATCAGGTCGCTGGTCTTCTTGGCTGCCTGGATCCCGGCGATACGGGCAATGCCCAGCACGTCGCCTTTCTTGGCGGAGCCGGACTCGATAATCGCCAGTGTGGCGGGCAGCATCTCGATACGGCCGCTGGCGACGGCAATGCGGTGGGTGTCGGCCTTGGCGGCGACGTCCACCATATGGGCTTGGCCTTGCGCATCAAAGTGGGTCAGAGAGCTCATGGGCGGCTACTTTACGGAACGTTCACAGAATTCGAGCATCATACGATCATGTTTAGCCCCTTCTTTTTCAAAGAAGGCCCGCATGCCAGCGGGCATGTAGCCAGAGATCCGCATGTCGGACGAATCCTGAGCAGGAAATCACGACCAGTTCGCGCTTTTTCACTTGCCAGACATGCGTGGATCGCTATATTTTCCGTGGCATTTCAGGTTTACCTGATCCCGGCTTCATACGCTCAGTTGCCGGCTCTCGGCGACGGTGCGGAAATGAGCACCAGCGCCGAACGTCGTCTCGGGGATCGCATTGCCCGTTCGCTCTACCGCGACCCGGATTACATTGATGACCCGGTGCTGGGCGAATACGTGCAGGGCATCTGGCAGCGCTTGCTGCAAGGCGCTCGTCAGCGCGGTGAGCTGTTGCCTGAGCTGGAAGCCGCGTTCGCCTGGGATGTGGCGCTCGGACGTGATCGCAGCGTCAATGCTTTTGCCTTGCCGGGGGGCTATCTCGGCGTGCATCTCGGCCTGATCGCCGTCGTCAACAGCGAAGACGAACTGGCCTCTGTGCTGGCGCACGAACTCAGCCACGTCACGCAGCGGCATATTGCCCGCATGGTGGGGCGCCAGAGCGCGCAAGGGCCCTGGGTGATTGCCGCCATGATCCTGGGGGCATTGGCGGCCAGCTCCAATCCACAGGCAGCCAGCGCCATGATTGCCGGCGGTCAGGCCGTGGCTGTTCAGGGGCAGCTCAACTTCTCGCGCGACATGGAACGCGAAGCCGATCGTGTGGGTTACGGCGTCATGACGCAAGCCGGTTTTGAGCCGCAGGGCTTCGTGAGCATGTTTGAAAAGCTGCAGCAGGCCAATCGCTTCAATGACAGTGGCGCCTTTCCCTATCTCAGAAGCCATCCTTTGACGACGGAGCGCATTGCCGACATGCAGGCACGGCAACAGTTGCTGCCGCAGGCGCCGCCCGTGCAGTTGACGATGACGCATGCGTTGCTGGCGGCACGAGCCCGCGTGCTGAGCAACGGGGATGTGGAGAGTCTGCGCACGACGGTGGCCGAGGCCACGGGCGACCAGTTCGGCAAGTTTGCTCCGGCTCGGCAAGCCGGTGTGCTGTATGCCGCGGCATTGGCGGCCTCCAACCAGAGAGACTTCGCGCTGGCAACCCGTTTGCACGGGCGCTTGCAGGCGATGGTCCAGGGGCCAACACAGGCACAACGGCTGGTGCATTTGCTGGGAGCCGAGTTGTTGCTGGCGGCGGCAGACTCCAAGCGGGCAGGCGAATGGCTGGGTGGTGGATCGACCGTGCCTGCCAAGCGGTCCGAACTGTTCCTGTGGGCGCGTGCCATGACGCAAGCCGGTCAAGCCGCACCAGTGACTCCACAACTGCGCGCATGGGTGACAGACCACCCGCGCGATGCACAAGCCTGGCAACTACTGTCTGCGGCGTACCTGGCGCAGGGTCAAACGTTGAGTGGGGTACGGGCTGAAGCGGAGGCTTATGCGGCCCGGTTTGACTACGAGGCGGCCCTGAACCGGTTCAAGGCTGCCCAGGACGTGGCCCGTCAGGGCGGAAAAATCGATCACATCGAGGCATCGATCATCGACACCCGGACGCGTCAGCTGGAGTCACTGGTAAGGGAACAGGCGCTCGAGCGCTGAATCGACCACCAGTCCAAACGCCGAATAAATCAGTGAGCCGAGCAAGGCGGCGGCGAAGCCATGAACTTGGAAGCCGTCGAGCACCGTGGCGGCGGCCCAGAACAGGACGGCGTTGATGATGAACAGGAACAGTCCCAGCGTCACCATGGTGACGGGCAGCGTCAGCACGATCAGAACCGGCCGTAAGACGACGTTGAACAGACCGATGACAAGGGCGGCCACCAGTGCGCTGCCAAAGCTTTGCACTTCCACGCCACTGTAAAGCGAGGCAACCGCCAGCAAGGCGGTTGCGCTGAGCAGCCATTTAATGATGAGCTTCATGGCGGGCAAGCATAGCACCCCGCCATGAAGTCTGTCTCGACGGCTTCGACTTACTCGGCAGCCAGAACCAACGCTGCGCCCATGCCGACGATCGCACCGGGCACGGTCCAGCGGGCTTCGCTGCTGGCGGGTTGGTCGGCGGTGACAGGGGGCAGGTCTTGGCCGAACTTCGGGCGACGGGCATCGAGCACACGCGCCACGCCCTGCTGTTTCAGCAGCTCCTGTGTCTGTTCAACCAAGGGGCCGTTGGCCAGGACGGTGGTGACTTTGTCGCCCTGAGCCTGCAGTTCCGGCGTGATCAGGGCAAACAGTTTCTCGGCCCACTTGTTGCGCCAGTTTTGACGTGCAGAATGGTTCACCCACTTGCTGATGTGGCGCGTCATGCGTGGCGGGCACGCTACCAGAATCCAGTGCGTTCCCTGCTGGCTACCTGAGGCGCCATTTTTCATGGGCATGAGTTGATGCCGCGCAAATTCCGCATCGTCCAGGTACACAATGATTTTTTCCATGATGAAATCCTTCTAGGTTGAGGACAGGGGGGAGAGAACTTTGAGCCTGGATCAGATGGCGTGGCCAGACTGACCGTTGCGTTCGTTCGGTTGGCGTCGCGCAGCCCACCAACCGCCTGCCAGCACGCCGACGACTGCGACCGCATAGGTCATCCAGCGGGCCGCGATATTCAGCGGTTCTGGCGAATCGAACACGGCGTCGAGCAAAGGCTCATTGACAATCATCTTGGCGGCCGTGAAGGCCAGGACGGCGGCACCCAGTTGGATGATGATGGGGAAACGCTCGACCAGCTTGAGCACCACGGAACTGCCGAACACCACGATGGGCACACTGACCAACAGGCCGATGACCACAAGGTCGAAGGAACCGTGAGCCGCGCCGGCGACGCCCAAGACGTTGTCCACGCCCATCAGCGCATCCGCCACGATGATGGTTTTCATGGCACCCCAGAAGGTGCTGGCAACCGGGCCGTTGTGTTCGTCGCCTTCTTGATCGGCCAACAACTTGTAGGCAATCCAGACCAGACCCAAACCACCGACCAGCATCAGGCCCGGGATCTTGAGCAACCAGACCACGCCCACCGTCATCAGAGAGCGAACGACAATGGCCCCCACGGTGCCCCAGACAATGGCTTTTTGCCGAAGATCGGGGGGGAGGCTGCGTGCGGCCAGCGCGATCACGATGGCGTTGTCGCCAGCGAGCACGAGGTCGATCAGGATGATGGCCAGCAACGCCGACCACCAGGGGGCGGAAAAAAACTCCATGACAAATACTCCGAGTTGTTTCGATTAACAACCTGGACGGGTAACGTCAATGGAGACAGTGGCTGGAAAGAGCCACGGACGCGCTTCGACGAAACCTGACACAGGTCCCAATCGAAGGTCTTGCTCGGCATGGAGTCATGCAGATTTTTGCCCAGCAAGCCGGAAGTAATACTTCGTAATGACGACTTACCGATACTTGTTGCAACGATGCCGGTTTTTGTGGCACCTCCCTGTGTCGCAACAAATGGGAGCTACTCCCCTTCGTGAAGCGAATTGAAACACAGCCGCCATCAACCATGTGCTTTGTGGGGATTTGAGGAGTGTCAATTCTCGGAGCCCGCCGGGCGAGGGCGCTATCATCCGTCTCCCTTTTGCAATGCATCCCATGGCTGGAATCCACATCACCGACATCGAAGCGGCCATCAACTACTGGCGCGACAAAAAGCCGTCGCTCGACGGCATTACCCTGGCGCCGGAGGTGCGTGCATTGGCGGAGGTCTATGCCTTGATGGTGTTCTACCGGGAGTCGGAGGCGGACGAGTTTTCCATGCCACAACCCGCGCTGCAGGCCTGGCTGGCTTGGTACGAAAGCACGCCGGACACGCCCTGCATTGCGATCTGTTCCACCAGTCAGGGTGATGAGGAATGCAAGGGCTGTGGCCGTAGCTTTGACGAGGTGCAGCTCTGGACCGAGATGCGGCCAGCGCAGAAGCGCCAGACCTGGCGCCGCATCACACTGTCCGGTCAGGCTTGGCGTTTCAACCGCTACGCCGAGCGGGCGGGAGGCTGCGCCAGCGATGCGCCGTTGGCTCAGGCACAGGGCGAGTCGGTCTGACGGCGTGAACAAGACCCCGGGTTTGTCTATTTCCAGCGGATCGGTTCGATCGTCACCGTCTGGCTGCCATTGCTGAGCATCAGGGCGCCTTCCTGAATCGTGGCTTGCAACTGCATGCTGCGCTCAGCCAGGGCGGCCAGGGCTTGGGAAGCTTCAGACGGCATGCGCCAGACCTCTAGTCGGTCCAGTCGCGTGAGTTTGTTCTCGATGCCACGCCACCAGACCTCGGCTGCATGGTGAAAAGCATAGACCAGCACGGTATCGGCCTTGTTGCAGGCCTTGGCCAGGGGTTTGTCTTCGGGTTGGCCGACCTCGATCCAGAGTCGGGTCTGGCCAGTGAAGTCACGCAGCCAGACGTCGGGCTCGTCCGGGTCGGACAGGCCGGCACCAAAGGCCAGCGTGCCGTCGCCCTGGCAGACCGTCTGCAGCCGATGGGCCTGCAGCGCCAGGGCCGCCAGCCGGATCATCATGCGTTCGTCGGTCTCGCTCGGATGGCGCGCCAGTGTCAGCGCATGGTCGGCGTAGTAGCCGTGGTCAATGTCGGCGATTTGGAGGCTGGCCTTGAAGACCGTGGACTTGATCGCCATGAAGTGTGGGGTTGTGGGGTTATTGCGGGGAACGCCGCGGAACCGGCTGCGCCGGGCCGCTGGCGTTGTCCCCTCTCAGGGGGAAGCGGCGTGAGCCGCTCAGGAGGTGTTAAATCCGCTTGGCCAGTTCGGCGGCCTTGCCGGTGTAGTTGCCGGGCGTCATGGCCAGCAGGCGCTGCTTCTCGGCCTCGGGGATGTCGAGTTTCATGATGAAGCCCTGCATCAGTTCGCGCGTCATGGCTTCGCCACGGGTGAACTTCTTGAGCTGCTCGTAGGGCTGGGGCAGGCCGTAACGGCGCATCACGGTCTGGATCGGCTCGGCCAGCACTTCCCAGGAGGCGTCCAGGTCGGCGGCTAGGGCCGCTTCGTTGATTTCCAGTTTGCCCAGGCCGGTGGCCAGCGATTGGTAGGCCAGCACGGCATAGCCGATAGCGACACCCATATTGCGCAGCACAGTGGAGTCGGTCAGGTCGCGCTGCCAGCGCGAGATCGGCAGCTTTTCGCTCATGTGGCGCAACAGGGCGTTGGCCAAGCCGAGGTTGCCCTCGGCGTTTTCGAAGTCGATCGGGTTGACCTTGTGCGGCATGGTGGAGGAGCCCACCTCGCCCTCACGCAATCGCTGCTTGAAGTAGCCCAACGAGACATAACCCCAGACGTCGCGCGACCAGTCGACCAGGATGGTGTTGGCGCGGGCAATGGCGTCGAACAACTCGGCCATGTAGTCGTGTGGCTCGATCTGGATGCTGTAAGGCTGGAAGGTCAGGCCCAGGCCCAGCGGCTCGGGAGTTTCGATGACCTTCTTGCTGAAGGCTTCCCAGTCGAAGTCGGGCCAGGCGGACAGGTGGGCGTTGTAGTTGCCGACCGCGCCGTTCATCTTGCCCATGATCTTGACGGCGGCGATGCGATCGCAGGCCGTCTGCAGGCGCACCACCACGTTGGCAATCTCCTTGCCCACCGTGGTGGGGCTGGCGGTCTGACCGTGGGTGCGGCTCAGCATGGGCACTTCCGCATAGGTGCGGGCCATGTCGCGCAGCTTCAGCAGCAGCTTGTCCAGGGCGGGCAGCAGCACGACGTCGCGCGCAGAACGCAGCTGCAAGGCGTGGCTGGTGTTGTTGATGTCTTCGCTGGTGCAGGCGAAGTGCACGAATTCACTGGCTTTTTCCAGTTCGGGCCGAGCCTCGAACTTGGATTTGATCCAGTACTCAACCGCCTTCACATCGTGGTTGGTCGTTTTCTCGATTTCCTTGATGGCGTTGCCATCAGCTTCCGTGAAATTCTTGACCAGGCCAAGCAAGTAAGTACGCGCTCCTGGCGAGAGGGGCTTGAATTCCGAGAATCCAGCGTCACTCAGGGCGATGAACCAGGCGACCTCGACCTGGACGCGGCGGTGCATATAGCCCTGCTCGCTCATCAGGGGGCGCAGTGGGCCAAGTTTGCTGGCGTAGCGGCCGTCCAGCGGGGAAAGGGCCGAAATGGTGGAGAAACTCATACCCGAATTGTAGTTGGGTCGCCCCGGAATGGGCGTCGCAGCCTCCAGGCCAACCCCAATCGCTAGAATCTGACACCTAGCGAAACTAGAAGACCCATGAAACTGATCGGATCCAACACCAGCCCTTACGCGCGCAAAGTGCGCATCGTGATGGCTGAAAAAAAGCTTGACTACAACTTCGTGCTCGAGGATGTGTGGTCAGACCAGACCACCATCAAGGACGCCAATCCTCTGGGCAAAATTCCCTGTCTCATCATGGAAGGCGGCGAAGCGCTGTTTGATTCGCGTGTGATCGTCGAGTACCTCGATACCCTGTCGCCGGTGGGCAAGCTGATTCCGCCGGTGGGGCGAGAGCGGGCTGAGGTCAAGACCTGGGAAGCACTGGCCGACGGCGTGATGGATGCAGCTTTGCTGGCGCGCATGGAGGCCGTGTGGAGCAAGCGAACCGAGGCGCAGCGCAGCCAAGCCTGGATTGACCGTCAACTCGGCAAGATCGACGCGAGTCTGGAAGCCATGAGCAAGGGTCTGGGCGACAAGCCGTTTTGTACCGGCATTCACCTGAGTCTGGCCGACATCGCCGTCGGTTGCGCGCTGAGCTATCTGGATTTCCGTTTCCCGCAAATTGGCTGGCGCAACGACCATCCCAGTCTGGTCCGTCTGTTGGAAAAGCTGGAGCAGCGTCCGAGTTTTGCCGAGACCCGGCCGCAATAAGGGCAACACTGCAAACCGGCGAGCGGCCGGTGTTGTAAAGCCTTTGTCACAGAGACTGGCTAATCTGGTCAGACTCCGTGACACATGCCATGCTTTACCCTGAACTGTTCAAGCAACTGGAGGCGGTCCGCTGGGACATGGACCGCGACATTCCCTGGCATCAACACGATGCCAGCCGCTTGAGCGATGAGCAGGCCCAGACCATCAAGATGAATGCCATCACGGAATGGTCGGCGCTGCCGGCCACCGAGATGTTCCTGCGCGACAACCGGGACGACAGTGATTTCTCGGCCTTCATGTCGATCTGGTTTTTCGAGGAACAGAAGCATGCCTTGGTGCTGATGGAATACTTGCGGCGCTTCCGTCCGGATCTCGTCCCGACCGAACAGGAACTGCATGCCATCCGCTTCGAATTCGATCCTGCCCCGGCATTGGAAACGCTGATGCTGCACTTCTGCGGCGAGATCCGGCTCAATCACTGGTATCGCCGTGCTGCCGAATGGCATACCGAGCCAGTGATCAAGCATATCTACACCACCCTGAGCCAGGACGAGGCCCGCCATGGTGGTGCCTATCTCAAATACATGCGGCGAGCCATCGTCCGATTCGGTGCCGAAGCCCAGGCGGCCTTTGCCAAGGTGGGTGTGCTCATGGCCAGTGCGCGCCGCACGGCGCAGGCTTTGCACCCGACCAATTTGCACGTCAACAAGACGCTTTTCCCGCGTGACACCATTCAGAGTCGTTTGCCCAATCCGGAATGGCTGGCGCACTGGCTGGACACGCAGATCAACTTTGATGCGGTGTGGGAAAACAAGGTGATCGATCGCATTCTGCACAACCTGAGCCTGCTCATGGGGCAGAGCTTCCAGACCGTACAGGAGCTCAATCGCTATCGCAAAGGGCTCGCAGCGACGCTGGTACCGGGGGGGTTACCAGAGGCGGTCTGAGCCGCTGGCGGCGGTCAGGGGTAGCAGTCGTTGCAGATTGATCTGGACCTTGACATCACGATGAGGCACGCTGGCCACGATGCGGTAGTCGCGCAAGGCCGTGTCGCGCACGATGGGCTCCCCCGTCGGGATGCCATCGCGGTTGATCAGTACTGCCACCTTGGGGGTCGTGGTGTTGATGCCGCGCTGGATCACAACGGCTACCTCGTTGGTGTTCAGGCGGACGAATGAGCCCGGTGAGTAAATGCCCACCGCCTTGATCAGGGCGGCGCCGGCCTCATCAACCTGGCGGTTTTCATCAAAATAACTGGCCTGCATGGCGGCTGCCGGCGAGGTAGGCACCCGCGATGCGCGTGGTGCCAAGCGCGCACCAAACATGTCGGCGCGCTGGATCAGGCGGGCCATGCGCATACCCTCTGACATGCTGGCTAGGGGGCCGGGCGGCACCTGGTGGTGATCGCGGACCGCTTCCAGCCAGACCTTGTCGGTGATGCCCAGTTCGGCAAGCAGTTGAACCGAGCGCGTGGCATGCAGATCGATCTGCTTGCGTTGTTCGGGCGTCGGCGCGGCGAGCTGCATGGCCAGCCGGTCCTGCAAGTCGGTCATCCCGATGTTCATGGTGAGCGCGGCCCGACACAGGGTTGACTCCTGCTCACGGCTCCAGTTGAGGACTTCCCGTGCCGCCAGCCCGCACATGACGCTGACCAGCATGGCATGGGTTGCGCTATAGAGCTTGAGTTCACTGGCCGAGAGGTGAAACAGGGCAAACAGCGTGCCGTTGGGATTGCGTTGCGTGTGCCGCCGTAGTTGGTTGTTCAGCCGGTCGAGCCGCTGCAGAAAATTGGGCGAACTGGTATCTCGCAACAAGGCATTGGCCTGCACCTGCAGGTCCAGCCAGTCCGCAGGGGCATCGTCGACTTCCACGCGCGTGGGATCCACGCCGGGCACCACCTTGGTCTTGGCAATCGTGCCCAGCGACTTGTTTTCAGTCACCATGTGGTGCAGCCGGTTGACATAGGAGCGGTGGTGTTCTGCGTCGACAATATCAACGAAGATCTCAAACCCCTTGCCGATCATCTTTTCCAATTCAGCCTTGTCGTCGATGACATAGCCTTTGTTGGCCAGCAGCGTGCCTGTGGCATCCCGAAGGGCATAAGGCAGCGGCTCGCCCAGGCGAATCGAATCAAGACTGACAGTAATCAGGCGCATAGATATGGAATTATGCCGCGACAACCGTGTTGGGATGTCGCGGAATATGGGGCGAATCGCCCGTGTTTTCGTGCTTAGGTCGGGCCTGGTTCGAGAGGTTCGATGCAGCGGGTGCCCTGTTAGGATGCCGCCTATGACAGACCGTTCCGTTGCAGACCTTCCCGAGTTCCTCAACAAGCTGTGCCCGCGTGAGGCGCTGCCGGCGCGCCTGGCAGCCCTGCCCCGGCCGCTGGTATTCACCAATGGCGTGTTCGATGTCATGCACCGCGGTCATGCGATCTACCTGGCCCAAGCCCGGGCCTTGGGTGCCAGCCTGATTGTTGCCCTGAACACAGACGCCTCGGCACGGCGCCTGGGCAAAGGGCCCGATCGTCCGCTCAACAATGAGCAGGATCGCGCCATTCTGGTGGCGGCGCTGGGAGCGGTCGATCTGGTGACCTGGTTCGACGAGGACACACCGGAACATCTGATCGCTGCCATCCGCCCGGACGTCCTGGTCAAAGGTGGTGACTACGACATGCGCAAGTTGCCGGAAAGCGCGCTGGTGGCGTCCTGGGGTGGTCGGGCACTGGCGTTGCCGTTTGTCGAGGGTTATTCCACCACGGCGCTGGTACGCAGGATTCGCAGCGCGTCCTGAAACAGGCGCGTCAGGGGGCGCCGAAAACGGCTGCCCACAAGGCCAGTACCGCGTCACGCTCGGTCGCCAGTTCTTGCGGATCGACTTCGGTCGGCTCTTCATTGAGGCGTGCCCGATGCTGCACCCGCCGCAGTTCGCGGTAGGCGTCGGCCGCGGCATCGCCGATGCCGGCGGGCAACAAGCCGCAGGCCTGCGCTGTCTGCAGCAAGGCGATATTGCCCACATTGGCGGCCAGTTCCGGGTGGCTGGCTGCCTGCGACAGCACCAGATACTGCACCGCAAACTCCGCATCGACCATGCCGCCGGGGCTGTGCTTGACGTCGAACTGCATGCCGTGCGCCGGATGCGCGGCGCGCACTTTCTCGCGCATGCCGACGATCTCCTGCCGCAGGGCCTGTGCATCGCGCGGGGCGCAGATCACGGCCTGTCGCACGGCATCGAAGCGCTGGCGCAGATCATCGCTGCCCAGCACGAAACGCGCGCGTGTCATGGCCTGGTGCTCCCAGGTCCAGGCGGTGTTGCTGCCGCGCTGCTGCTGGTAGTTGGCGTAGGCCTCGAACGTCGTAATCAACAGGCCGGAATTGCCGTTGGGGCGTAGTGCGGTGTCGATCTCGTACAGATCACCTTCGCCGGTCTTGACCGTCAGCCAGTTGATCAACTTGCGGACCAGGGTGGCATAAACCTCGGGCGCCTGTTCATCGTCGTCTTCGTAGACGAACACGATGTCCAGGTCGCTGCCATAACCCAGTTCCTTGCCGCCCAGTTTGCCGTAGCCGATGATGGCGAACTGATGCTGTTCGCGGTGCTTTTTCTTTAGCCGCTCCCAGCACCAGCGCGTGGTGATGCGCAAGATGACGTCGGCCAGTGCGCTGAGGTCATCGGCCACCTGCTCGACCGTCAGCACGGCTTCGATGTCGCGGGCCAGGGTGCGGAACACCTCGGCATGGTGGGCACGGCGCAAGAGGTTGAGCAATGACTCTTCATCGTCATCCCCCGCAGCCTGCAGGGCTTGCCGTCGCATTTCCAGCTCGGCTTCGAAGGCCGCTGCATCAAAGCGATCGCTCAGGATGGTGCGGCTGGCCAGCTCATCAATCACACCCGGGTGCAGCAGCAGGTAGCGTGCCGGCCAGCGGGCGGCACCCAACAGACGCACCAGGCGCTCGTGCACCGCCGGTCGCTCCAGCAGCATGGCCAGGTAGCTCTCGCGTCGCAGCAGGGGTTCCATCCAGTCGATGAGCCGAACCGCCGCCTCTTCACTGGCACGGCCCTCGCGCAGCCACTCGGCGGTGCGGCCTATCAGTCGCACCAGCCGGGCACGCGACTCCTCGCGCAGTGCCAGTACACGCGGATGGTGGCGCCAGGCCGCGACTCGTTCGCGCAGCAAAGGTGGCAACTGTTCCAGCAGCTCGTCGAAATCGGCGGCGGTGGCACCGCCGGCCGGCTCGCTCTTGCCGTTGTTGCACCCCTTGCACTCCTTGTTGCCTTGCCCGCCGAGCAAGGTGTCGAATTCCTGTGCCACGATCTCCCGATGGGCGTCGAGCTGGGTCAGGAACGGGCACGTCCCGTCATAACCCATGGTGTGCGCGATCCAGAGCAGGTCGTCATCGCGCGTTGGCAGCACATGGGTCTGCTGGTCGTCGAGGTACTGGATGCGGTGCTCCACCCGACGCAGGAACAGATAGGCCTGCGACAAGGCGTCAGCCGTGGCCTGGGGCATGAGTCCGGCGCGCACCAGGCGCTGCAGGGCATCCAGCGTGGGGCGCGTGCGCAATTCGGGGAACTGGCCGCCGCGTACCACCTGCAACAGCTGAACTGTGAATTCGATTTCGCGAATGCCGCCGCGGGAGAGTTTGACGTCGTTGCTGCGTTCCGGACGGCCGGCGCTGCGGCGCGCGGAATGCTCCCGGATCTGCCGATGCAGCACGCGCAGGGAATCGAAGACGTTGTAGTCCAGATAGCGCCGGAACACGAAAGGCAGCACCATGCTGCGCAGGCCTTGCCCGGAGCCGTCGTGCATGTTGCGGCGCGGCGCAACGATGCGGCTCTTGAGCCAGGCGAAACGCTCCCATTCACGTCCCTGCGCATGAAAATATTGCTCCAGGGCACCGAGCGAAACGGCGGGCGGGCCCGAATTGCCATTCGGGCGCAGTGCCAGATCGACGCGAAAGACAAAACCGTGTTCGGTGGTGTCGCCGATCAGGCCATAGATGGCGCGCACCGCCTTCGCAAAGTATTCGTGGTTGGAGATGCGTCCGCGCCCTTCCGGGCTGCCGGCAGTTTCGCCGTCCTGGTCGTAGACGTAGATCAGATCGATGTCGCTGGAGACGTTGAGTTCGCGCGCGCCGAGTTTGCCCATGCCGACGATCCACATCAGCGCCCGTGCGCCTTGCGGTGTGGTTGGCATGCCATGGACCTCGTCCAGTGCTTGCAGAGTCTGGGTGGTGGCAATGTCCAAGGCGAATTCAGCCAGGTCGGTCATGACGCGGGTGATGTCGTGCAGCTCGGCTTGCTGGTCGCAGTCCAGCGTCACCAGGCGTTCCATGACCAGATGGCGCGTGGTGCGCAAGGCGGTGGCGACATCGGCGCTGCAGCGCTGCAGCGCCTCGAACACCTGCTGCATGCTGTCCTGATCGGGTCGGCCTGGTGGCAGCAGATGCAGCTGGGACTCGTAGCGTCGGCGCACGCGCTGGGCGAAGCGGGAGTGGTCCGACAGGGCCTCAGTGCTGGATGGCACCGAAACGTCAGCTTGCGTCAAGTCGTTCGCACCGTTGCGGGTCATAATTCCTGTCACGTTTCCGATGTACAAAATGGATGACCTGCCGAGCCGACCTTCATCAGTGCTGAAAATCATGGCAATTGCCACGCGCGTCGCGCTTTGGCTATTGCTGGGGGGCTGGCTGGTCATGATCAGCGCCTGGGGAGCGCTGCACCTTTTCATTGTGCCGCGAATTGGCGAACTTCGCCCGCAACTGGAAACCCGGGCCAGTCAGCTGTTGGGGGTGACTGTGCGCATCGGTGCCATCGAAGCCCGTCCGGATGGCCTGATCCCCTCGTTCGAGTTGAGCCAGGTGCGCCTGATTGATCCGGCGGGCCATGAGACCTTGCAGTTGCCGCGGGTACAGGTGGCTTTGTCGCCGCGCTCGCTCTGGAACTTCGGTTTTGAGCAGATCTACATCGAGAGTCCGCAACTGGACATCCGGCGTGCGGCCGATGGCCGTATCTTTGTGGCCGGACTGGATCTTTCGAAAGACCAGAGCACCGACAGCCAGGCGCTGGATTGGTTTTTCTCCCAGACCGAGTTTGTCATCCGTGGCGGCACCTTGCAGTGGCGCGATGAGCTGCGCGCTGTCCCGGCGCTGGTGCTGGAACAGGTCGACTTCGTTGTGCGCAACACCGCGCGCAGCCACGCCTTCCGGGTGGATGCAACGCCGCCGCCCGAATGGGGGCAGCGCTTCACACTGATGGCCAATTTCCGCCAGCCCTTGCTGACCGGAAATGCCGGAGAGTGGCGCAAGTGGGATGGACAGGTTTTTGCCCAGTTTGGCCATGTCGATCTCTCGCAGCTGCGGCGTTATGCCGACCTGGGCATGGATGTGGCTCAAGGCAGCGGCGCGCTCAGGGCCTGGGTGGATGTCAGTCGCACCCTGGTGACCGGGGCGACGGCCGATGTGGCCATGTCCAACGTGCAGGCGACCCTGACGCCGAAGCTGGGGGCCTTGTCCCTTCCCTTGCTGACCGGTCGGCTGGGCGGGCGGCTGCTGCAAGGTGGGTTCGAATTCTCGACCCAGGACCTGCAGTTCGAACTGGACGATGGCCTGCGCTGGCCGGGTGGCAATGTGCGCGTCGTGCATGTGGCGGCCGAAGGCCGTGCACCGGCGCGTGGCGAACTGCAGGCGGACCGCCTGGATCTGGCGGCGTTGGCCCGGATTGCCGATCGCCTGCCCTTGGATGACGCCATGCATGCGGCAGTGACCGCCTATGCGCCCAAGGGCCTGGTGGAACGAATTCAAGCTAACTGGCAGGGGCCGCTGGAGGCGCCCACTCGCTTCGACGCCAAAGGGCGGGTGGTGCGGCTGGATGTGGCTGCCGGCTCGCCGGCCCCGGCGGCCCGCGGTGGTGTGGGTTCGCCCGGCGTGCGTGGCGCGACCATCGATTTCGATGTGAACCAGTCGGGCGGGCGAGCCACACTGTCCTTGCAGGATGGTCAACTGGAGTTGCCCGGCGTGTTCGAGGTGCCGACGCTGGAATTTACCCAGTTGGCGACCGACCTGCAGTGGCAGATTGATGGCGAACGCATCAGCCTGCAGCTACCCAATCTGAAATTCAGCAATGCCGATGCGCAGGGCGAAGCGCAGGTCAAATGGCAGACCAGTGAGCCTGCGGCGGCCCTCGGGCGTGGCCGTTTCCCCGGTGTGCTTGATTTGCAAGGCAGCATGAGCCGGGCAGATGTCGCCCGGATTCATCGCTATCTGCCGCTGGAGGTCGAGCGGGACGTGCGTGACTACCTGCGTGATGCCCTGGCGCAAGGACGGGCCAGTGGCGTGCGTTACCGCGTCAAGGGTGACTTGAACAACTTCCCGTTTGCCGATCCGAAGCAGGGCGAGTTCCGTGTTTCGGCCAGTGTGCGTGATGCGACCTATGTCTATGTGCCGCGCAGCCTGCAGCCGGCTGGTGCCCTGCCTTGGCCGGCACTGACCCAGGTGGAAGGCGAGTTCCTGATGGAGCACGCCAGTTTGCAGCTCAAGAATATGAGCGCGCGGCTGGCTGGGGCGCCGGGGGTGCGCATCAATCGGGCCGATGCGCAGATCCCGAACCTGCTGCAGGGCGCGACAGCCGATGTCAGTGCCGAGGTCAAAGGGCCGCTGGGTGAGATGTTGAGTGTCTTGGTGAACGGCTCGCCACTGGGCGAAATGATCGGTCATGCCCTCAAGCAGGCCAGCGCCAGCGGCAGCGCCGATCTGCAGCTCAAGCTCAAGCTGCCGGTGATGGATGTGAATAAAACCAGTGTGCAGGGCAAGATCACGCTGGCGGGCAACGATCTGCAGATTGCCCCGGACATTCCTCGCCTGAGTCGTACCCGCGGCGTGGTGCATTTCAGCGAGACCGGTTTTGCCATCAGCGGCGGGCAGGCGCGTGCGCTGGGCGGTGATCTGCGTGCCGAAGGCGGCACCATTCCCGTGCCGGGAGCCGCCACGCGCAGTGGGCCGACCGTGTTGCGTGTGCAGGGCAATGCGACCGCCGAGGGGCTGCGCCAGGCGCGCGAACTCGGTGCCGTGGCCCGGCTGGCGCAACAGGCCACGGGCAGCACGAACTATGTTCTTGTGCTGGGCATTCGCCGCGGTGTGCCCGAGCTGCAAATCACGAGCAATCTGCAGGGGCTGGCGTTGAACCTGCCGGTGCCGCTCAGCAAAAGTGCCGAGGCGCTCCTGCCGCTGCGGCTGGAGACGGTGCTCACGCGTGAGTCGCAGCAAGCCGGCGCCAACGCGCCTTTGCATGACCAGTTGACACTGGAGCTCGGCCGCATCGCCTCGGCGGTGTACGTGCGGGACGTATCGGGTGCCGAAGCGCGTGTCCTGCGCGGGGCCGTGGGCGTCGGGCTGGCGCCGGGTGAGCAGGTGCCTTTGCCGGCCGACGGGGTGGTGGCCAATATCAATCTGCAAAGTGTGGACGTGGATGCCTGGAGTGCGGCCCTGTCCGCTCCGGCTACGGCAGGGACAGCCGGGCGCACGGCCGACGCTGGCCTGGTCAGCATTTACATGCCGACCCGGCTGGCGGTGCGTGCCCATGAGTTGATCGCCACCGGACGCAAGCTCAACCAGGTGGTGGCGGGTGGCTCGCGCGAGGGCCAGACCTGGCGCGCCAATCTGGACGCACAGGAACTCAGTGGCTATCTCGAATACCGTCAGCCTGTGGGCAACAGCGCTGGCCGGCTGTATGCGCGTCTGGCCCGCCTGGCGTTGGCGCAGTCTTCTGCCAAGGACGTGGAAACGCTGCTCGACGAACAGCCGGTCAGCATTCCGGCGCTGGACATCGTGGTCGATGACATGGAACTGCGCGGCAAGAAGCTCGGCCGAATTGAGATCGAAGCCGTCAATCGCGGCGCCGGCGCAGCGGCCCGCGATGGTGGCTCACGCGAGTGGCGGCTCAACCGGTTCAACATCATCATGCCGGAGGCGGTCTTCACGGCCACCGGCAATTGGGCCTTGCTCAACGAGCCGGTTGGTCGGCCAGCACCAGGCCGTGCGCAGCCCGAGCGGCGGCGCACCGTGATGAACTTCAAGTTCGAGATTGCCGACGCCGGCGAATTGCTGGGCCGTTTCGGCATGAAGGAGGTGATCCGTCGAGGCAAGGGCAGGATGGAAGGCCAGATCGCCTGGGCCGGCTCACCGCTGGCACTGGATTACCCGACGCTGGGCGGCGCCTTCAATGTCAATGTGGAGAGCGGCCAATTTCTCAAGGCTGACCCGGGCATCGCCAAACTGCTGGGCGTGCTGAGCCTGCAGTCCTTGCCGCGGCGCCTGGCGCTGGATTTCCGCGATGTCTTCAGCGACGGGTTCGCCTTTGACTTCGTGCGCGGTGATATCCGTATCGAACAGGGCATTGCCAGCACCAACAACCTGCAGATGAAGGGTGTGAATGCCGCGGTGCTGATGGATGGGCGTGCTGACATCGCACGCGAGACGCAGGACATCAAGGTCGTCGTCGTGCCGGAGATCAATGCCGGCACGGCCTCGCTCATTGCCGGCTGGATCAACCCGGCCGTGGGCCTGGGTTCCTTCCTGGCCCAGTTGGTGTTGCGCCGCCCGCTGATCGATTCAGCCACCGAGGAGTTCCAGATCACCGGCAGCTGGACCGACCCCAAGATCACACGCACCGATGCGCCGGCGGCCGGCAAGGGTGGCAGCAAAAGCGAGGCTGGGCGATGAAAGTGGCGGCGATCCAGATGGTGTCGGGCACGCAGTGGCAGGCCAACCTGCTGCGCGCCCAGGTGCTGATGCGGCACGCGGCCGACGAAGGGGCCGAACTCGTGGTCTTGCCGGAATACTTCTGTCTGCTCGGCATGCGGGACACCGACAAGCTGGCCATTCAGGAAGCGCCGGGAGACGGACCCATCCAGGCTTTTCTGGCCGAGTCGGCACGTGCGCTGGGCCTGTGGGTCGCGGGCGGCACCCTGCCCCTGTCTGTGGCGCCGGACGCGCCGGCAGAGGCGGCCGGCCGCGTCTACAACAGTACATTGGTCTATTCGCCACAAGGCGACTGCGTGGCACGCTATGACAAGATTCATCTGTTTCGCTTCGACAATGGCCGCGAACGCTACGATGAATCACGCGTCCTGCTCAGCGGCACGCAGCCCGTCACCTTCGACCTGCCTTCGCGCGACGGCCATCGCTGGCGCCTGGGGCTGAGTGTTTGCTACGACCTGCGTTTTCCCGAGCTCTACCGGGCTTATGCCCAGGCCGGTGCCGATCTGCTGCTGGTACCCAGCGCCTTCACGCACACCACGGGCCAAGCGCACTGGGATGTGCTGCTGCGCTCGCGGGCGGTTGAAAACCTCGCCTTCGTGCTGGCCGCTGCGCAAGGCGGTTTGCATGAAAACGGCCGCCGCACCTGGGGCCACTCGATGCTGGTCGATCCCTGGGGGCACGTAATGGCCGAGCAGGCCGAGGGCGAGGCCGTGGTGATGGCTGAACTGCGGCCCGAGTTGCTGCAGCAATGCCGCCTGCAGCTGCCGGCGCTGGAGCACCGCGTCCTGTGAGCGCTGAACGCGTGGAAACAGACCGTCTGCCTTCGGCCTGGCGCCGGCGGACCTTGTGGTCGGCGTTGACCGCTTTGGTCGTGGCCCTGCTGGTCACGCTGGTCTGGCTGGCCGGGCGCTACGAGGCCAGCCAGGTGCAAAGCCGCCTTGAACGCGATACCGCAGATGCGGTGGGTGATATCCGCGCTGCGCTGTCGCACAACGTGCAGAGCCTGCAGGCCCTGCAGTTCAACGACCCGACGCCTGCGGCCTGGTCCATGGCGGCGGCGGCGCTGCTGCGGGAGCACCGTGAGCTGGTGCGCATCGAGTGGCGCGACAGCAACCACAGGCCCCGTCTGTTTGCCGACACGCCTTACCGTCCGTCCGTGTTCGACCGCCTGGGCCGCGACAGCGTCCAGACCGAAGTGCGACAGACCTGTACGACCGCGCGTCGGCTCAGCGCGCCGGCTTATTCCAGCAGTTACTTCGTGCCGTTGACCGATGGCCTGGGCATCGAGGTCATGGAGTTGTGCATGCCCCTGGTGACCACGGGTGTGGTGATGGGCTATCTGGTGGCCACCTATTCGCTGCAGGACATGCTGGATGACCTGGTGGGGCGGCAGCTCACGCGCAGCCAGGAGGTGTCGTTCACCGAGGGTGATGGCACCCGCTTGGCCGTGCGCGGCACGGCGCGGCGCGCCAACCGTGTTTTCACCGCCCACCACCTGCTTGACCTGCCCGGTACCACCCTGGTCCTGCGCATGGACAGCTGGCGCGGCGCGCCCGACCTGTTCCCCAATGTGCTGACCGCGCTGGTGACGGCAATGTCGATCGCCCTGGTCTCGATCCTGGTGCTGCTGAGCAAGGACATGCGCCGGCGGCTGAAGGCCGAACGCGACCTGGCCGACGCCTTGGCCTTTCGCAAGGCGATGGAGGATTCGCTCGTCACCGGGCTGCGCGCGCGCGACCTGCATGGGCGCATCACCTATGTGAACCCGGCTTTTTGCCAGATGGTCGGGTTCACGGCGGACGAACTGCTGGGTCAGAGTGTCCATGCGCCCTACTGGCCGCCGGAACTGGCCGACGAGTACATGAAACGCCAGGCCATCCGGCTGGCCGGCACATCGCCGCCGCGGGAAGGTTTCGAGTCGGTGTTCATGCACAAGGACGGCACGCGCTTCCCCGTGCTCATCATCGAAGCACCGCTGATCAATGCACAAGGGGCGCAGACCGGCTGGATGAGCGCCTTCCTCGACATCCGCGAGCAGCGCCGGGTCGAAGAGCTGTCACGTGCCAGCCAGGAACGGCTGCAGGCCACGGCGCGCCTGGCCATGGTGGGCGAGATGGCCTCCCTGCTCAGCCACGAGTTGAACCAGCCGCTGGCCGCCATGTCCAGTTACGCCACCGGCTCGCTCAACCTGCTGCGCGCCGGGATGCACACGCCGGCCGATATCGAGCTGGCGATGCACCGCATTGCCCAGCAGGCCGAGCGTGCCGGCAAGATCATCAAGAGCGTGCACGACTTCGTACGCCGGCGCGACCAGGCACGTGAAACGGTGCCGCCGCAGGCCCTGGTCGATGCCATCCTGCCGCTGATCAACCTGCAGGCACGCAAGCTCGGGGTGCAGGTGCAGATCCAGCTGGCACCGGGTCTGCCCAAGGTGCTGTGCGACCGCACCATGGTCGAGCAGGTGCTGCTCAACCTGGTGCGCAACGGCATGCAGGCCATGGATCGGCCGGACATCCGCCAGCGCGTGCTGACACTGGCGGTGCGGCAGGAACGTGGCGATGGACGCTGGCTGGTGTTCTCCGTGGCCGACGTCGGCCCCGGCATTGCGCCGGAAGTCGAGCAGCAGCTGTTCACGCCTTTTTTCACCACCAAGGCCGAGGGCATGGGACTGGGCCTGAGCCTGTGCCGCACCGTGATCGAACAGCATGGTGGCATGCTGGCCTTCGAGCCCCATCAGCCCCAGGGGACGGTGTTCAGCTTCACCCTGCCGGCAGGCAACTGACATACCATCGCGCCATGCAACCCATGATTGATGTTTCCGTTTTCATCGTCGACGACGATGCCAGCGTGCGTGAGGCGCTGGCCTGGCTGCTGCGCTCGCGCCGTCTGCCCAGCCAGGCCTTCGACAGCGCCGATGCTTTCTGGCAGATGGTGGAAGGGGGCTGGGAACCTGCGCAGGCCTGCTGCCTGCTGCTCGATGTGCGCATGCCCGGCCTGAGCGGGCTGGCCCTGTTCGAGCGCTTGATCGAGCGCGGACTGCACCAGACCATGCCGGTGATCTTCCTCACCGGTCATGGCGATGTACCGACCGCCGTCGACGCGGTCAAACGTGGCGCCTTCGATTTCTGTGAGAAACCGTTTTCCGACAATGCCTTGGTCGACCGCATCGAGCAGGCGCTGGTGCAATCTGCGAGCTTTGTGCAAGCGCGCCGGGAAGTGGCGCAGTTGCGTCAGCGCCTGGGTGAATTGACCGAGCGCGAACGCGATGTGATGCGTCTGGTGGTCGATGGCCTGCCCAACAAGCGCATTGCCGATCAGCTGGAGATCAGCGTGCGCACGGTGGAAGTGCACCGCGCGCGCGTGTTCGACAAGATGGAGGTCAAGTCCGCGGTGGAGTTGGCCAATCTGCTACGCCATCTGCAGGGCGGCTGATTCAGTCCTGCTTGCCCGGCGGTGTCTGGTCGGCCTCGTCAGTGCGAGGCTGCTCGGGCAGTTCACCATGCTTGCGGCCGGAAAACATGGTCCACCAGACGATCAGCACCAGCAGCGCCAGGGCGCCGAAGGCTTCAAGCAAAATCAGACTCATGAACCGACTCCTGAACTGGGTAACGAATACCGTGATTGTAGGAACGCTGGCCGGTTGCGCCAGCGCGCCCTGGCCGCCGGCGAGCCGCGCGCCCGACAGCCGCGCACGGGCGCCGGCCGCCGACAGTGCGCTCGGCCCGGCTCTGCTGCAGGCGCGCAGCCGCTGGACCCCGGTGGCGTGGAGCGAGCTGCCCGGTCTGCAGGAGGACCCGCTGCATGAGGCCTGGAACGCCTGGCTCAAGAGCTGCGAGCGCCCGGGACCGGTGTTCGCGCCGCTGTGCAGCGAGGTGCGCCTGCTCAGCATCAGCAGCGTGCAGGAGCAGCGCGCCTGGATGATGGCGCGCCTGCAGCCCTACCGCGTGGAGGGGCTGCAAGGCGGCGAGGAGGGCCTGCTGACGGGTTATTACGAGCCGGTGCTGGAAGCCGCACGCCAACCCAGTGCCGAGTTCAGCGTACCGCTGTACCAGCCGCCGCCCACACTGGGCCAGCGCAAGCCCTGGTACAGCCGGCAGGAGATCGACAGCCTGCCCGAGGTGCAAGCGCTGTTACGCGGGCGCGCCATCGCTTATCTGGCCGATCCGATTGACGCCCTGACATTGCAGATCCAGGGCTCGGGCCGTATCCGCATCCGTGAAGCCGACGGCACGCAGCGTCTGGTGCGGCTGGCTTTTGCCGGCTCCAACGACCAGCCCTACCGCAGTGTCGGCCGCTGGCTGCTCGACCAAGGCGCGGTGCGCGACGCCTCCTGGCCCGGCATCAAGGCCTGGCTGGCGCAGAACCCGACGCGCGTCAATGAACTGCTGTGGAGCAATCCGCGCGTGGTGTTCTTCCGCGAAGAGCCGCTGCCGGAGCTCGACGCCGCCTTCGGGCCACGCGGTGCCCAAGGCGTGCCGCTGACACCGGGCCGCTCCATTGCTGTTGATCCTGGCAGCATTCCCTATGGCACGCCGGTCTGGCTGGCCTCCAGCGGGCCGCAGGTGCAACTGCAAAAGCTGGTGTTGGCGCAGGACACCGGCAGTGCCATCACCGGCGCGGTGCGCGCCGACTACTTTGCCGGCTGGGGTGCCGGTGCGGCGGAGTTGGCCGGGCGCCTGAAGCAGCCGCTGCGCCTGTGGGTGCTGTGGCCGAAGTGACGCGGTGCGTCGTGTCGGGCTGGGGCCTTTAGCGCACGCTGACGCGCACCTGCACACGCAACTGCGACTGGCTGGCGTCGCGAGCGCTGCTGCTCAAGCCGCTTTGCTGGCTGTCCTGCGACTGTTCGCTTTCGGCGATCGTCATCCATTCACCCAGCGGCAGCACGATGGCGGTGCTGGTGCTGGCGGTTTCAGCGGCCAAAGGATTGCGCCCTTGCAGGGTGCTGATTTCCAGCTCCACCGCGTCACCGCCATCCCAGCGCGGCGTGGCGGCGAAACCGGTGCCAGCCTCCAGCCAGACCGTGCCGGGTACGGTGATCCACCGACCTTGCCGCTGGAACGATTGCAGCAGGCGCAGTGCCACCGTGTTGCGCAGCACGATGGCGGCACGCCGGCCATTGAGTACCAGCACCTGCTGCTGGGCGTTGCCGCTGCGGCCGGACTGGTTGCTCTGGGCACCCAGGGTGATGGTGGCGCTGGAGTCGCCCGGCTGCAGGCGCGCTGCTGCCGTCGCGTCCAGACGCTCGCGCGTGCTGCTGTTCTGGTCGATCTGGCGTACTTCGATCTGCAGGTTGCGCAACGGCAGCTCGCCGGCCGCGCCGTCGCTGCGCCAGTCTGCTCCTGAATTGATAGCTGGTTGCGCATGAACGACAAGGGCCAGGGCCGTAAAACATGCCAAAGTCAGGGTGCGGATGGGGTTCATCGTTTGCTCCTGGTGCCGGGTCGCGCCGGGGGTGGCGCGACGGCCTTGACTGCACCCTGCGCCTGCAGATGCCCCAGCGGCAGCGTGCTGCTGGCCTTGACCTCGCCGAGCGAGAAGCTGGTGTGCAGGTCCTTCACGTTGGGCAGGTTGATCACGCTCTGCAGCGCAAAACGCGAAAAGCTGTCGAGGTCCTGCGCCACCACCTGCAACTCGAAGGTGCCGGTGCCGCTGATGTAGTGGCAGGAGATGACTTCCGGCAGTTTCTTGATGGCTTCTTCCAGCACGCGGGTGGCGTCGCCGGTGTTGCGCTCGGCATCCAGCCGCACAAAAGCCAGCACGCCCAGGCCGATCTTCTGGCGGTCGATCTCGGCGCGGTAACCCTTGATGAAACCGTTGGTTTCCAGTGCGCGCACGCGCCGCCAGCAGGGGGCTGCCGACAGGCCCACGCGCGAGGCCAGCTCGGCGTTGGTCAGGCGGGCATCGGCTTGCAGTTCGTTCAGGATTGCCAGGTCGAATTTGTCGAGTGTTTCCATTTATGCCTGTATTGAGCAAGATTCTTTCTCAGGATAGCCTAAATCGGGCAAAGAAAGCAAAGACTTATCCCGGCAGTCGACATACACTTTCCTCGCAGAAAAAACGTTGCCCTTGTCTGTTCTCCGGCCTGTCTGCAGGCCGCAGCAAGAGGCTGAACCCAGAATTCCGGAGACATCCCGCCATGAACGCCCCGTTGCCCGAATCGATTCGCAAGGCTCTTGAAACAGTCACCCTCGACGACAAGTATTCGCTCGACCACGGCAGCGCCTTCATGAGCGGCGTGCAGGCGCTGGTCAAGCTGCCCATGCTGCAGCGCCTGCGCGACCAGCTGCAGGGCAAGAACACCGCCGGCTTCATCAGCGGCTACCGCGGCTCACCGCTGGGTAATTACGATCAGACGTTGCAGAAGGCGAGCCCGTACCTCAAGGCGCAGAACATCGTGTTCCAGCCCGGCGTTAACGAAGAACTGGCAGCCACGGCGCTGTGGGGCACGCAGCAACTCGGCTTTGCGCCGCCCGGCAGCAACCGCTTCGACGGCGTGTTCGGCATCTGGTACGGCAAGGGGCCGGGTGTGGACCGCTGTGCCGACGTCTTCAAGCACGCCAACATGGCCGGCACCACGCCCTGGGGCGGCGTGCTGGCGGTGGCCGGTGACGACCACGTGGCCAAGAGCAGCACGGCCGCGCACCAGAGCGACCACATCTTCAAGGCCTGCGGCCTGCCGGTGTTCTTCCCGGCCTCGGTGCAGGAAATTCTGGACCTGGGCATCCATGCCCTGGCCTTGAGCCGTTATGCCGGTGTCTGGTCCAGCATGAAGACGATCCAGGAGATCGTCGAGTCCAGCGCCACGGCCATCATCGATCCCGAACGGGTGCAGATCCAGTTGCCGACCGATTTCGACATGCCCGCCGGCGGCCTGCACATCCGCTGGCCCGACCATGCGCTGGAGCAGGAAGCCCGCCTGTTCCACCACAAGTGGTACGCCGCGCTGGCCTACATCCGCGCCAACCGGCTGAACTACAACGCCATCGAAAGTCCGAACGACCGCTTCGGCCTGATCGCCAGCGGCAAGGCCTACAACGACACGCGTCAGGCGCTGCGCGACCTCGGCCTGGACGACGCCACCTGCCGTGCCTTGGGCATCCGTCTGCACAAGGTCGGCGTGGTCTGGCCGCTGGAAGCGCAAAGTGCGCGTGACTTCGCCACCGGGCTGCAGGAAGTGCTGGTGGTGGAGGAAAAACGTCAGATCATCGAGTACCAGCTCAAGGAGGAGCTCTACAACTGGCGCGACGACGTGCGCCCGAACATCCTGGGCAAGTTCAACGAGGGCGACCAGGCCGGCGGCGAATGGTCGCAGGCCAACCCGTCGAGCAACGAGCTGCTGCGCGCCAACGCCGACCTGACACCGGCCCTGATTGCGCGCGCCATTGCCGGGCGCCTGAAGAAGCTCGGCATCCTGGCGGCGGCCGGCAGCGACATAACGGCGCGCGTCGAAGCGCAGCTGGCGGTGCTGGAAGCCAAGGAGCGGGCGATGCAGGTGCTCAATGTCGGCGGCCCGGCGGCCGAGCGCATGCCCTGGTTCTGCTCGGGTTGCCCGCACAACACCAGCACCCGTGTGCCCGAGGGCTCGCGTGCCCTGGCCGGTATCGGCTGCCACTTCATGGCAACCTGGATGGACCGCAGCACCATCGGCTTCACGCAGATGGGCGGTGAGGGCGTACCCTGGGTCGGCCAGCAGCTGTTCAGCACGGAACAGCACGTCTTCGCCAACCTGGGCGACGGCACCTACTTCCACAGCGGCATCCTGGCCATCCGCCAGAGCATCGCCGCCGGTGTCAACATCACCTACAAGATCCTCTACAACGACGCCGTGGCCATGACTGGCGGCCAGCAGGTCGGTGAGCGGCCCGAAGGCCACAGCGTGGTCCAGATCGCGCAGAGCATGCGCGCCGAAGGGGCGCAGAAGATCACCATCGTCACCGACGAGCCGGAGAAATACGACAGCGTGCAGGGCCTGCCGGCCGGCATCGCCATCCAGCACCGCGACACGCTCGACGCCGTGCAACGCGAGTTCCGCGAGATCAAGGGCTGCACCGTCATCATCTACGACCAGACCTGCGCCACCGAAAAACGCCGCCGCCGCAAGCGCGGCACCCTGGTCGATCCGGCCAAGCGTGTGGTCATCAACGAACTGGTGTGCGAAGGCTGCGGCGACTGCGGCGTGCAGTCCAACTGCCTGTCGGTCGAGCCGCTGGAAACCGAGTTCGGCCGCAAGCGCACCATCAACCAGAGCAGCTGCAACAAGGACTACTCCTGCCTCAAGGGCTTCTGCCCGAGCTTCGTCACGGTCGAAGGCGGCCAGCTGAAGAAGAAGGCCAAGGGCCAGGCCGCATCGCCTTACGAACTGGGCGTGCTACCCGAGCCGGCCCTGCCGTCGGCTGCCACCGCCTACGGCATCGTGGTCGCCGGGGTCGGCGGCACTGGTGTTATCACCATCGGCCAGTTGCTGGGCATGGCGGCGCATATCGAAGGCAAGGGCATCGTTACGCAGGACGCGGCCGGCCTGGCGCAAAAGGGCGGCGCCACCTGGAGCCATGTGCTGATTGCCGACACGCAGGCCGAGATCCGCACCACGCGTGTTGGCATGGCGGCGGCCGACCTGATCCTGGGCTGCGACCCGATCGTGACCACGGCCAAGGAAACCACGCTGCGCATGCGCGAAGGCCGCACGCGCGTGGCGCTCAACAGCCACAGCACGCCGACCGCAGCCTTCGTGAAGAACGCCAACTGGCAGAACCCGGCGGACCAATGTGTGGCCGATATCACGCGCGCCGTCGGTGCCGCCGGCATGGGCGTGTTCGATGCCGATGCGGTGGCCGCCAAGCTGATGGGCGACACCATCTTCGTCAACCCGATGCTGCTGGGGTATGGCTGGCAAAAGGGTTGGATTCCGTTGCGCCGCGAATCGCTGTTGCGCGCCATCGAACTCAACGCCGTGGCGGTGGAGGCCAACAAGGCGGCCTTTGAATGGGGCCGCCAGGCGGCGCATGACTGGGCGCGAGTGCAGGCGCTATTGAGCCCGGCCCAGGTCATTGCCTTCCAGCCGCGCGACACCTTGGACAGCCTGGTGGCGCGCCGCGTCGAGTTCCTGACCGGCTACCAGAACGCCGCCTATGCCGAGACCTACCAAGCTTTCGTGGCCCAGGTGCAGGCCGCAGAAAGCCAGCTGGGCAAGACGGCCTTGAGCGAGGCCGTGGCGCGCTACCTGTTCAAGCTCATGGCCTACAAGGACGAGTACGAAGTGGCACGCCTGCACACCGATGCGGCCTTCCTCGGCCGCGTCAACGCCATGTTCGAAGGCGATTTCAAGCTGCACTACCACCTGGCGCCGCCCCTGTTGGCCAAGAAGAACGCCAAGGGGGAGCTGGTCAAGCAGTCCTATGGCCCGGCCATGCTGACGGGGTTCAGGCTGCTGGCCCGCCTCAAGGGCTTGCGCGGCACGGCGCTGGATGTGTTCGGCCGCAGCGAAGAGCGCCGCAGCGAGCGCGCACTGATCGGCGAGTACCGGGCCTGCATCGAGGAATTGCTGGTCGGCCTGAACGCGACCAACCATGCGGCGGCGGTGGAGGTTGCACGGATTCCCGAGCAGATCCGTGGTTATGGCCACGTCAAGGCGCGTCACCTGGCCGCTGCACGCCAGCAATGGGCCGAGCGCATGGCGAACTGGCGCCGTGGTGGCACGGCGCAGCAGGCCGCCTGAGTTTCAAGGGAAATCAGATCCTAGCCCTTGCCAAATAAGCGCAATCAGCTCCTGAATTCATAGCAATTCAGGGTGTTTGGCGGGCCGGTGCGTGCCGTGCCCGCCGTTCGGCGGCGGGTGTGGGGCTTTGGTCAGGCGGTCCATGGGACGCCAAGCCAGCCGCATACAATGGCCAACTGCTCGTTTCGCCCCGCTTGTCGGGCGTTTCGTGCCGCCGCCTGGAGCGGCATCCCCTGTTTTTTGAACCTCTGATCTGGAGTTGCCTGTGTTCATTTCTTCCGCTTTTGCCCAAACCGCACCCGCCGCTTCCGCTGGTGGCAGCATGCAGGACTCGCTCATGAGCATGTTGCCCCTGGTGCTGATGTTCGTGGTGCTGTACTTCGTGATGATCCGTCCCCAGATGAAGAAGCAGAAAGAGCACCGCGCCATGGTCGAAGCCCTGGCCAAGGGTGACGAAGTGGTGACGGCCGGTGGCCTGCTCGGCCGCGTGAGCAAGATGGGTGACAACTACATTGGCGTCGAAATTGCCAATGGCGTCGAGATCCAGGTCCAGCGCAGTGCCGTGGTGCAAGTGCTGCCCAAGGGCACCATCAAGTAAGAAGAATCCGAGCGACCGACAGCCTGAGTGCGATCATGAACCGTTACCCGGTGTGGAAATACGCGATCATCGTGATCGCATTGCTGGTGGGCTTTTTGTACACCCTGCCCAACTTCTTTGGCGAGGCGCCGGCCGTGCAGGTATCGGCCGCCAAGGCCAGCCAGAAAGTGGACAGCGGCACGCAGGCCCGTGTCGAAGAGGCCTTGAAGACGGCCGGCCTCACGGCCGACGTCATCAGCCTGGAAGCCGGCTCGGTGCGCGCCCGCTTCGCCTCCACCGACGACCAGCTCAAGGCCAAGGACGCGATCCAGAAGGCGCTGGTGCCCGATGCGGCCGACCCGTCCTATGTGGTGGCGCTGAACCTGCTGTCCCGCTCGCCGTCCTGGCTGTCGGCCTTGCATGCGGCGCCCATGTACCTGGGGCTGGACTTGCGAGGTGGTGTGCACTTCATGTTGCAGGTCGACATGCCGGCCGCGCTGACCAAAAAAGCCGAATCGCTGGCCGGTGACCTGCGCACCGTGCTGCGCGAAAAGAACGTACGCCACGGCGGCATCAGCCGCAATGGCCAGAGCATCGAGCTGCGTTTCCGCGATGCTGCCACGCTGGACGCCGCCAAGCGCGTGCTGGCCGATCAGTTCGGCGAGTTGCAGACGGTCGAGGTGCAGGAAGGCGGCGACTACAAGCTCACCGCCAGCATCAAGCCGCAGGCCGCGCGCACCGTGCAGGACCAGGCGCTCAAGCAGAACATCACCACCTTGCACAACCGGATCAACGAACTTGGCGTGGCCGAGCCGGTGATCCAGCAGCAGGGGCTGGACCGCATCGTGGTGCAGTTACCCGGCGTGCAGGACACCGCCAAGGCCAAGGACATCCTGGGTCGCACCGCCACGCTGGAAGTGCGCCTGGTGGAAGAAAGCTCCGAAGCGCGCGCCGCCGAAACCGGCACCGGCCCGGTGCCCTTCGGCACTGAGCGCTACCTGGAACGCAGCGGCCAGCCGGTGATCGTCAAGAAACAGGTCGTCTTGACAGGCGACAACCTGACCGATGCACAACCCGGCTTCGACAGCCAGACCCAGGAGCCGACCGTCAACCTGACGCTCGACGCCAAGGGCTCGCGCATCTTCAAGGACGTGACACGCGAGAACGTCGGCAAACGCATGGCCATCATCCTGTTCGAAAAGGGCAAGGGCGAGGTGGTGACGGCGCCGGTGATCCGTTCCGAGATTGGTGGCGGCCGTGTGCAGATCTCCGGCCGCATGACCACGGTGGAGGCCAACGACACCGCGCTACTGCTGCGCGCCGGCTCGCTCGCCGCGCCGATGGAGATCATCGAGGAGCGCACCATCGGCCCGAGCCTGGGCGCCGAGAACATTGCCAAGGGCTTCCACAGCGTGACCTGGGGCTTCCTGGCCGTGGCGATCTTCATGTGTGTTTATTACATGCTGTTCGGCCTGTTTTCCAGTATCGCGCTGGCGGTCAACCTGCTGCTGCTGGTGGCTGTGCTGTCCATGCTGCAGGCCACGCTGACGCTGCCGGGCATGGCGGCCATGGCGCTGGTGCTGGGTATGGCGATCGACGCCAACGTGCTGATCAACGAACGCGTGCGCGAAGAACTTCGCAACGGCGCCTCGCCGCAGGCCGCCATCCACGCCGGCTATGACCGCGCCTGGGCCACCATTCTGGACTCCAACGTCACGACGCTGATTGCCGGTCTGGCACTGCTGGCCTTCGGCTCCGGGCCGGTGCGCGGCTTTGCCGTGGTGCACTGTCTGGGCATCATGACCAGCATGTTCTCCGCGGTGTTCTTCTCGCGTGGCCTGGTCAACCTCTGGTACGGCCGGCAGAAGAAACTCAAGAGCGTGTCGATCGGCACGGTCTGGCGTCCCGATGCCGATGCATCAGCCAAGGCGGAGTGAGGAAAAAAGACCATGGAATTTTTCAAGATCAAGCGCGACATTCCGTTCATGCGGCATGCGCTGGTGTTCAATGTCGTGTCGTTCCTGACGTTCGCCGCAGCGGTGTTTTTCCTGTTCTCGCGCGGCCTGCACCTGTCGGTCGAGTTCACCGGCGGCACGCTGATGGAAGTCAGCTACTCGCAGCCGGCCGACCTCGGCGCGGTGCGCGGTGCCATCGCCAAACTCGGCTATCAGGACGTGCAGGTGCAGAACTTCGGCACGGCGCGTGACGTGCTGATCCGCATGCCGGCCGTCAAGGGCGTGAGTTCGGCTCAGCAGAGCGACAAGGTGATGGCCACGCTGAAGGAAGCCGATGCAGCAGCCAGTCTGCGCCGCACCGAGTTCGTCGGTCCGCAGGTCGGCGACGAGCTGGCGGCCGACGGCCTGAAGGCGCTGGCCTTCGTGGTGGTCGGCATCATGATCTACCTGGCGCTGCGCTTCGAGTGGAAGTTCGCGGTGGCAGCCATCATTGCCAACCTGCACGACGTCATCATCATCCTCGGCTTCTTCGCCTTCTTCCAGTGGGAGTTCTCGCTGCCCGTGCTGGCGGCGGTGCTGGCGGTGCTGGGCTACTCGGTCAACGAGTCGGTGGTGATCTTCGACCGGATTCGCGAGAATTTCCGGCGTTACCGCAAGATGGACACGGTGGCCGTCATCGACAACGCCATCACCTCCACCATCAGCCGCACCATCATCACCCACGGCAGCACCCAGTTGATGGTGTTGTCCATGCTGCTGTTCGGCGGTGCCACGCTGCACTACTTCGCGCTGGCGCTGACCATCGGCATCCTGTTCGGCATCTACTCGTCGGTGTTCGTGGCCGCTGCCATCGCCATGTGGCTGGGCATCCGGCGTGAAGACCTGGTGAAGGGCGGTGGCGGCGCCCGCAAGGAAGACGACCCCAACGATCCCAACGCAGGGGCGGTGGTCTAGCACCAAGCCGCCCTCATCGGGTGTTCAGACATGGCAGCCCCGCAGTCCTTTTCGCAACGCATCGAGCTGGCGGAAAAGACGCGCGGGCTGTTTGTCGCCGAGGCCAGTCGTGTGCTGCCAGAACTGGGGGCAACGGTCGGGGAGCGCCTGACGGCGCTCATGAACGAAACCGGGACCTCGCGCGAGATGCAGAGCCGGCGCGACGCCTGGCTGCTGTACCAGCAAACCCAACCGGTTTGGCTGGAGGGCACCCGGCGCGCCTGGCAGGCTGCCAGCCGGCCCGCTGCCGGCAAGACATCCGGGCTCAAACTGGAGGAGGCGGGCGACCGCCTTGAGCTGGTGGGCACCGATGAGGTCGAAAACAAGATCCTGAGTTCCCGGCTGGTATTGGGTGTGACAGAGAAAGTCAGCAGCCAGCTCAATGACCTGCGTTTGCGCATCCGCTTCCTCGAAGGGCGCGACGAGCTGGCGGCGCACGACATCCTGCGCCCGGACGTGCTGATCCTGCCGCTGGTCACGCAGTGGGGTGACAGCGGGATGTCGCGCGAGGCCTGGCCCTGGATCCACGACGCGGTGCAGCGGCTGTTGGCCGAACGCCTGCAGACGGCCTACAGCCGCTGCAACCAGTTCCTGATCGAGCAGGGCGTGATGCCGACGATCGACTTCAAGGACCGGGTCAAGCGCGTGCCGACGGCCGCGGCAGCCTCCGCACCGGTGGTCTCTGCTCAGACGGCGGTGTTGCCGGACCCGGCCAAGCCCGCCTCGTTGACGCAACCGGCACATGGTTCAAGCTCAAGCGGTGCTTCGCCCAGCGGTGCGGCTCCCCATTTTTCTTCAGGTGTTGCTGCCGGTGGCGCTGTTCGCGGTCAGACGGCGACCGGCGGCATGACCCCGGCTTCGGGTGTGCAGGCACGCCGAGGCGCTGGTTTGTTCGGCGGTCGTCTGGGCTGGGGGGGCGAGGGCAACTCGGTTCAGACCCCTCTGCACGGCGGGCCGCAGGAAGAAACCCGACTGATGACCCAAGACACGCCGCTGGCGCGGGCGCAGGGCCGGGCGCAAGGGGTGGTGGGGCAGTTGCGACGTCTGTTGGGCACGGCGGGCGGCGCTGGTTTTGACGCCACCGTGCCGCAAGGGCCCTCGCCGGCGCTGGCAGCGGCACTCGTCCATCGCCCGGGGGCGGCGGGCATCGGTATCGACTACGCCCTGGTGGGGGAGGATGACAGCCCAGCGGGCGTGGCCCGGGTGGCGGTGGTCCTGCGCGAACAGAGCAGCGAGCTCAAAAAGAAAGCGGGAACCCGCAGCGAAAAAGCCACCATTGAGGTGGTGGCGCTCATGTTCCAGTCCATTTTGACGGAGGAACGCATACCGCCGGCCATGCGCGTCTGGTTTGCACGCTTGCAAATGCCGGTGTTGCGTGTGGCACTGGCCGAGCCGGCGTTTTTTGGCTCGCTCGATCACCCGGCGCGCCAGTTGATTGACCGCATGGGCTCCTGCGTCATGGGCTTCAATGCCGGCGATGTGGGTGGCAACGTCCTGGAGACGGAGATCAAACGCATCGTCCAGGTGATCGAGCAGTACCCCGAGACCGGCCGCCAGGTGTTCGAGGTGGTGTATGGCGAGTTCCAGCAGTTCCTGACTCGTTTCCTGACCGGCAAGGAAGCGACCCAGAAGGTCGTGAGCGTGGCGCAGCAGGTGGAGCAGAAGGAAACGCTCACCATCCAGTACACCATCGAGATGCGCAAGCTGCTCAAGGACATGCCGGTGCGCGACGAGATCCGCAGCTTTCTGTTCAAGGTCTGGGCGGAGGTGCTGGCGGTGGCAGCGGTCCGGCAGGGGCTGCAGCATGCGGAGACCGTGACATTGCGTAAAACGGCGGCCGATCTGGTCTGGGCGGCGAGCGCCAAACCCAACCGCAGCGACCGCACCCGCGTCATCCAGGATCTGCCGCAGCTGCTGCAGCGCCTGCGGGCCGGCATGACGCTACTGGGTTTGTCGGTGGCAGACCAGGATGCCCACATCAAGACCGTCAGCGACACGCTGGCCGACGCCTTTCTGGCCAAGACGCAGCCGATTTCGCCAGCGCAGATCGAAGTCCTGGCCCGGCATCTGGCCGAACTGGAGTGCGCGGTCAACGACGATGGCCTGGGCGATCTGCCGCTGGACGTCGACAGCATCGAGCTGTTGCTGGGTATCGAAGCCTTGGATCTGGAAGTGGTGGCCAATGGGGGCTCGAACCCGACGCCCGCCATGCTGGCCTGGGCGCGGGAGTTGCAGCCTGGTGCCTGGTTCACGCTGGACCACAATGGCCGGCTCGCCCGCGTCCAGTTCGTCTGGCGCAGTGAGCGCAAGCAGCTCCATCTGTTTGCTTCTACCGAGGGCCGCAGCTACTTGATCCAGGCCGGTCGCCTGGCGGCTTACCTGCAGGCGGGCTTGTTGTTGCCGCAGGAAGAAGAGTCGCTGACGGTGCGCGCGACGCGCGACGCGCTGACCAAACTCGAAGCCAATCCCGAGCGCCTGCTCGGGTGAGCCGCGTGCTCAGTGCGCGACGCGCTCCAGCGTGTCGTCACACAACTCGTCGAGGATGAGCGCGTCGGGTTCCTCGCCAAAACTCCAGTAGACCATCAGAACGATGATCTTGAGGTCGTCGAGCGTGAGCTCTTCGGCCGGCACTGCCATGGCGCGGTCGACGACGATCTCGCGCATCGGCGAAGGCAGCACACCTGAGGATTCGAGGAAGCTGATGAAGCCCAAGCACTCGGCACCCAGGTGGTCCTGTTCGGCCACTGAATAGACGCGCATGCTGTGCGGCGATTGCAGCCGGGTCGGGGTGTCGCTGTGCGCAGCGGCGGTGAGGCCGGGCAACCAGTGTGTGCACCGGGTTGCCAGATTCAACCCGGTCAGCCAGTCAAGGGCCTCGCGGATTTCGTCGGCCTCGAAGCCAACGGCATTGAGCTTGCGTTGCAGTTGGTCTGGTTCGGGACAAGCGTCGCCGCGCCAGTAGTTTTCGTAAACGTACACGAGCACTTCAAACATGCGCTCAAATATATCGCATCCCGTTGCGGGTGATCCTCGCATTTTGAGGGGCTTATCGGGTCAATTCAAAATCAAGTTGTGGCGATGCGCTGAAACAGACCACCGGGCAGACGCGCGACCTGACCATCAAGTTCCAGCGTCATGAGGCGGGCCTGCAACGGTGCTGTGGCAAGCCCGGTGCGGGCTTGCAGCGCATCCAGGCTCACAGGGTCGAAACCAAGCGCTTGCAGCAAGCTGTCCTCAGTCGCCATGCTGGCTGGAGTGGGTATCAGCACGCGGTCGGCGATGGCCACACCCGGCAAATCTTCCAGCACATCCTGCGCGGACTCCACCAGCTTGGCGCCCTGGCGGATCAGGGCATGGCAGCCATGCGACTGCGTGGCATGGATGGAACCCGGAATCGCAAACACGTCCTTGCCCTGTTCGGCGGCCAGGCGAGCGGTGATGAGCGAGCCCGACTGCAAGGCTGCCTCCACCACCAATGTGGAACACGACAGACCGGCAATCAGACGGTTGCGACGCGGGAAGTTGGCCGCCAACGGCGGTGTGCCCAAGGGATATTCGCTGACGATCAGCCCGTGCTGTGCGATGTCATGGGCCAGCTGGTGATGGCGTTTCGGGTAGACGCGGTCCAGTCCGGTGCCGACCACCGCGATGGTGGCCAGGCGCGAGGCTGCCGCCCCGGCAAGGGCGCCTTCATGGGCGGCGCCATCCACGCCCAGTGCCATGCCGGAGACGATGGTGAGCCCCGCCTGGCTCAAGGCCTGTGCGAACTGGCGCGCATTGAGCGCGCCCTGGGGTGTCGGGTTGCGGCTACCGACCATGGCGAGGGCCTGTGCCGGGTCGAGCGGCAGGTCGAGCCGGCCCATGAGATAGAGCAGCAAGGGCGGATCTTCGATGTGCAGTAAGGCGGACGGATAAGCGGCGTCGCCGAGCGCCAGAATCTGACGTGGAGCGCTGCCTTCCTGATTCTGCAGCCAGTGCCAGGTGGTCTCCAGCTGGGCTGGCAGTTCGGGCGGTTCCTCAAGCAGGGCATCAGCCTGTGCTGGCGTGACCACTTGCTGCAAGGCATTGGGCGACTGGCTGAAGATGGCCTCAGGCAGGCCGAAGGCCGCCAGCAGTTTGCGTGCCGTCTGGTTGCCGATGCCCGGCGTCAGTGTCAGGCGCAACCAGTTGGCGAGTTCGTCGCGCTCCATCGGCTGTGCGCCTGAGGGTGCGCGCGGCTTAGCGCGGGGCCGAGAGTCGGTCGCCGACCCGAACGCCGTCCGTGATGTCCAGGATCAGCGCGTAGGAGAGCTTCTCGAAGGTCTTGAAGACCATCAGCAGGCCATTGCGCTCGTCCGGCAGCTTGATTTGCGGTTGTTCAGGATCGGTCTTGTCGACCAGTTGCTGGCCGTCCTTGAGGATGGCCATGACATGGCCGCTCTCGATGCCGTCGCGCCGGCCGCGGTTGATCACTACCACCTGGTTCTGCGCCGCGTTGACCACGGCACTGCCGTAGACCGAGACGATGCGGCCGCTGACTGGGCCGCTAGGCGCGCGCGGCGTGTAGCTGGGGAATTCGCGTTCCGGTTCCGGCAGCATGCGGTCGCCGACGCGCATCTCTTCTTTGGTGCTGACGACGTCGATGGTGGCCGGCACGATGACGCTTTGCAGTTTGCCATCGCGGTTCTCGGTGTCCTGCGTCGATTCACCGCGGACCAGTTCGGCTTTGCCGAGGAACTGGGCCTCGTAGCCCAGTACCTCACCGGTGGTCGGGTCTTTCAGCGGGGTGGCGTTGCGGAAGACGCGCAGGCGCTGGGTCTTGTTCTTGTCGTCCAGCATGGGCATGCCGCTGGGGCCGCGTGCGTAGGCGCGGTCGCCGCGGCTGAGCATGACGCGGTTTTCCTGCGTGGCCACGATGCGCGGCGCGCTGCTCAGTTCGCTTTCTTCCACGATCACTGGCTCGGCCAGGAACGGTTCAATGGCACGTGTCTGCAGCGTTGTCAGGGCGTCGCTCGTTTTTTCGCTGCGCACGCGCGGCGACAGGCGCACGGTTTCCAGGTCGACGGGCTCTCCGTTGGCGCCGTCAGCCAAGCGCAGCTTGGCAAGGCCACCGCTCTTGTCCAGCACCAGCCGCTGGCCGGGGTAGATCAGGTGCGGGTTGCGGATGTCGTCCAGGTTCATGCCCCACAACTCGGGCCAGCGCCAGGGGCTGCGCAGGAACAGGGAGGAAATCGCCCACAGGGTGTCGCCGCTCTTGATGGTGTAGCTGTCGGGGGCGTCGGGGGCCAGTTCGCTCAAGGGGACGCCCGCTTGGGCGACCTGTTTGGCGGTGGCGCTCTGGGCCGGGGTGACGGGGTATTTCTGGCCCCAGGCGGCGCCGCTCAGCAGGCAGACGCTCAAAGTGGCCAGGGCGGTCATTGTGATACCGGGTTTTGCCATCAGATGTCGTGTCATATCGTGTTGTTTCACTAGGCCCTCCCCGGGCGGCTCTCGGGCGGCAGAGATGGCTCAGTTTGCCCGGTCAGGTCTTGATAAATCACGCGCGATTTTGCGCCCAAGCCCTTGATGGGGCAATGATTTTTGCCCTCTGTTACTGCTGTGGTTACCAAAAGTAGCGAAAATAACGACATCTTTCATCTGAATTTATGGCCCTGCTTCCCATTCTCTGTTTTCCCGATCCGCGACTGCACAAAGTGGCCCAGCCCGTGCAGGCGGTGGACGCGCGCATCAAGGCGCTGATCGCCGATATGTTCGAAACCATGTACCACGCGCATGGCATCGGCCTGGCGGCGACGCAGATTGATGTGCATGAGCGCCTGATCGTGATTGACATCTCCGAAGAGCGCGACCAGCCCTTGGTGCTGATCAACCCCGAGATCACCTGGGCCAGTGCCGAGATGAAGGTCAATGACGAAGGCTGCCTGTCGGTGCCGGGCATCTACGACGGCGTCGAGCGCCACGAGGCCGTGCATGTGCGCGCGCTCGACGGCGAAGGCCAGATGCGCGTGATCGAGGCCGATGGCCTGCTGGCCGTCTGCATCCAGCACGAGATGGACCATCTGCTGGGCAAGGTCTTCGTCGAGTACCTGTCGCCGCTCAAGCGCAACCGCATCAAGACCAAGATGCTCAAGGCGCAGCGCGAGGAGCGGCGTTGAGGGTCATCTTTGCCGGCACACCCGAATTTGCCCGGGTCGCGCTGGAGCGGCTGCACGCCGCCGGCTTTGACATCCCGCTGGTATTGACGCAACCCGACCGGCCGGCCGGCCGCGGCATGAAGCTGCAGGCCTCGCCGGTCAAGCAGTTCGCGCTCGATCACGGCATTGCCGTGGCGCAACCGCACAGCCTGCGCCTGGACGGTAAATACCCGGACGAGGCGGCCGCGGCGCGCGCCGCCATCGAAGCGGCGCAGGCCGACGTGATGGTGGTGGCCGCCTACGGCCTGATCCTGCCGCAGTGGGTGCTGGATACACCGCGCTTGGGCTGTTTGAATATCCACGCGTCTTTGCTGCCGCGCTGGCGCGGTGCGGCACCGATCCACCGCGCCATTGAGGCCGGTGATGCCGAGACCGGCGTCACCATTATGCAGATGGATGCCGGGCTGGACACCGGGGCCATGCTGCTGGTCGAGAAGTTGGTGATTGCGCCCGAGGACAGCACCGGCAGCCTGCACGACAAGCTGGCCCTGCTCGGCGGCCGCATGATCGTCGAGGTGCTGGAGCTGGTCGCCTGCGGTGGTCTGCATGCAGTGCCGCAGCCGGCCGACGGCGTGACCTACGCGCACAAGATCGAGAAACACGAAGCGGCCATCGACTGGACGCAGCCGGCCGAGGTGATCGCCCGGCGCATCCGTGCTTTCAATCCATTCCCCGGCGCCGCAACGGTATGCCAGGGCGAGGCGATCAAGCTCTGGCGCTGCGAAATTGATAGCGCCTCGCGCATGTCTGGCGAGGCGCCAGGCACGATTTTGTCTGCAAATGAAGCGGGCGTGGTGGTGCAGTGCGGCCCGGGCGTGCTGCGGCTGACCGAATTGCAGCGCGCGGGCGGTAAACGCCTGCCGGTCACCGACTTCCTGCGCGGTTTCGCCTTGCCGGCCGGCACTGTGCTCGGTTGAGGAGGCAGGCCATGTCTGCTGTGCGGCAGTTGCTGCGTCATCCTGAATACCGTTACGGCCTGCGCGACGCGATGTCGGTGGCGCCGGGTCTCGCGGCCTGGGGCCTGATGACCGGCGTGGCCATGGTCAAGTCCGGCATGAGCCTGGTCGAGTCGGTGGCCATGACGCTGCTGGTCTACGCCGGCAGTTCGCAACTGGCGGCCATTCCCTTGATCGCCGCCGGGGCCCCGGTGCTGGTGATCCTGGCCACCTCGTTCTGCGTCAACCTGCGCTTCGTCGTCTTCAGCGCCCACATGCGGGCCTACCTGATGCACCTGCCGCGGCGCTGGCGGCTGTTCGTCGGCTACCTGACGGCCGACCTCAGCTACGTGATGTTCACCAAGCGCTACCACCAACCGCCGCAAAACCAAGCTGAGCAGCAGGCGCAGCTGGCCTACCTGCTGGGCAGCGCCACCACCAACTGGACCAGCTGGCAGGGTGCCAGCCTGTTGGGCATTGCCCTGGCGCATTCGGTGCCGATGCACTGGGGCCTGAGTTTTGCCGGCATCCTGGCCTTGCTGGGCGTGGCTTGCTCGCTGGCCTCCAGCCGGTTGCGTGTGGTGTCGGCCGGCGCGGCAGGCGCGGCCGCGGTGGCGGCCTTCGCCCTGCCCTTCAAGCTCAACATCGTGGTGGCGATTGCGGCGGCGGTGGCGCTGGCGTTGCTGCTGGAAAAGACGCCGCTGGCGCACAAGGAGCGCGCATGAACAGCACGGATGTCTGGACCCTGGGCGTGATCGTCGGCCTGGCGGCGGTGACCGTCATCACACGCTCCTTCTTCTTCATGTCCAGCAAGCCCTGGAGCTTGCCGCACTGGGCGCAGCGTGGCCTGCAGTACGCGCCGATTGCCGCGTTGTCGGCCGTCATCGTGCCGGAAATGGTCATGACTCAGGGCCAACTGGTGAGCACTTGGCAGGATGCGCGCCTGTTTGCCGTGGCGGCTGGTACCGCCTGGTTCTTCTGGCGCCGCGGCAGCGGGCAAGTGGTGCTGGGCACCATCGTGGTCGGCATGGCGGTCTATCTACCGCTGCACCTCGGCCTGGGCTGGTAAGCCGCGCGACAGGGCGCGGCCTAAAATTACGGGTTTCGCGCGTCAGCCGTAAGGCTTGGCCCGCGCCCCGGTTTTCCAACTCTTCGTTTCAACCACCATGAACTTCATCCGTTTCCAGGATTTGTGCGCACAGGGCCAAGCTGCCGGCAAGCGCGTCTTCATTCGTGCCGACCTCAACGTGCCGCAGGACGACAGTGGCGCCATCACGGAAGACACCCGCATCCGTGCCTCCATCCCCTGCATCCAGATGGCGCTGGACGCCGGTGCCGCCGTCATGGTGACCTCGCATCTGGGCCGCCCTACCGAGGGCGAGTTCAAGCCCGAAGACTCGCTGGCCCCGGTGGCCCGGCGCATGGGCGAGCTGCTCGGTCGTGACGTGCCGCTGGTTTCGAATTGGACCGACGGCGTGAGCGTGGCCCCCGGCCAGCTCGTCATGCTGGAGAACTGCCGCCTCAATAAGGGCGAGAAGAAAAACAACGAAGAGCTCGCCCGGAAGATGGCCGCCCTGTGCGACATCTTTGTGCACGACGCCTTTGGTACCGCCCACCGCGCCGAAGCGTCCACCTATGGCATTGCCCAGTACGCCAAGATTGCCAGCGCCGGCCCGCTGCTGGCCGCGGAAATGGATGCCATCAGTCAGGCCCTGACGGCACCGAAGCGCCCGCTGGTGGCCATCGTCGCCGGCTCCAAGGTCTCCACCAAACTCACCATCCTCAACAGCCTGGCCAACAACGTTGACCAGCTGATCGTCGGCGGCGGCATTGCCAACACCTTCATGCTGGCCGCCGGCCTGAAGATCGGCAAGAGCCTGGCCGAGCCCGATTTGCTGGCTGAAGCCAAGGCCGTGATCGATGCCATGGCCGCACGCGGTGCCGAGGTGCCGATCCCGGTGGATGTGGTCACGGCCAAGGAATTCAAGGCCGATGCGGTCGCCACCATCAAGAAGGCCACCGAGGTGGCCGACGACGACCTGATCCTGGACATCGGTCCCGAGACCGCCAAGAAGCTGGCTCAGCAACTCAAGGCGGCCGGCACCATCGTCTGGAACGGCCCGGTCGGCGTGTTTGAGTTTGCCGCTTTCGAGAACGGCACCAAGGTGATTGCCCAGGCGATTGCCGAATCCAGCGCCTTCTCTATTGCCGGCGGTGGCGACACCCTGGCGGCGATTGCCAAGTACGGCATCGAGAAGGAGGTGGGCTACATCTCGACCGGTGGCGGTGCTTTCCTGGAAGTGCTGGAGGGCAAGACGCTGCCTGCTTTCGAGATCCTGCAGAAGCGGGCCAACGGTTGACAGGGCTGACCGGTTCCTGCTTCAGGCGGTGCGGCCGGCGGCAGGTGCGCGCAAGGCGTTGTTGAGTTGATCAACGACTTCCGCCCAGTCCGCATCGCCCAGCAGTTCTTCCCGCAACATGGCCGCTTGTGCGGTCGTCCAGAACGGCGCATCGGCCAATGCCACGTTGGCCTCCAGCGGCGAGTGAGCGCTGACAAAGGCCCGAATCCCGGCCGGATCGGACGGCAGGCCGAGTTGCGCGAACAGTTCCGAGAAGCGATGGTGAGACTTTTGCATGGGGGCTCCTTGTCTGGGCAGAAATCCGGAACAGACGCGGACAGTGTCCCGCTTTTTCGTCTGTCGTGCCACAGGGTGCTCGGGGGCTGGTCGCTTGTTGTTCCCGTGTAACTAATTTCGTGTAAAAATAGAAACTAAGTTACAAGGAGACAGACATATGACGCGTCGTGCGACCAAGATTGTTGCCACCCTCGGCCCCGCTTCCAGTGACCCGGCCCTGCTTGAACAGATGATCCGTGCCGGGGTCAATGTGGTGCGCCTGAACTTCAGCCATGGCAAGGCACAAGACCACATCGACCGCGCCCGCCTGGTGCGGGAAGCGGCTGCCCGCGCCGGGCGCGAAGTGGCCATCATGGCCGACCTGCAGGGGCCGAAAATCCGCGTCGGCAAGTTCGCCGACGGCAAGGTCATGCTGGAAACCGGCCAGAAATTCATTCTTGACGCCACGCGCACCGAGCCGGGTGATGCCAGTGCCGTGGGCCTGGACTACAAGGAACTGCCGCGCGACGTGAAGGCCGGCGACGTGCTGTTGCTCAACGACGGCCTGATCACCATGAAGGTCGAAGCCGTCAAGGGCGAGGCGGTGCATGCCGTGGTGACCATGGGCGGTGAGCTGTCCAACAACAAGGGCATCAACAAGAAAGGCGGCGGCCTGACGGCGCCGGCCCTGACCGCCAAGGACATGGAAGACATCAAGACCGCGATGAGCTTCCAGGCCGACTACGTGGCAGTGAGCTTCCCGCAGAACGCTACTGACATGGAGATGGCGCGCCAGCTGTGCAATGTGGCGGCCGCCGAGTACAACCACAAGCCGCACCTGATCGCCAAGATCGAGCGCGCCGAGGCGATTCCGAAACTGGAAGAAATCCTGCGCGCCAGCGACAGCATCATGGTGGCGCGCGGCGACCTGGCGATCGAGGTCGGCAACGCCGCCGTGCCGGCACTGCAAAAACGCATGATCCGCATGGCGCACGAGATGGACAAGACGGTGATCACCGCGACCCACATGATGGAGTCGATGATTAACAACCCGATGCCCACGCGCGCCGAGGTGAGCGACGTGGCCAACGCCGTGCTCGATGGTTCTGACGCCGTGATGACCTCGGCCGAGACCGCGGCCGGCAAGTTCCCGCTGGAAACGGTGGTCGAGATGGCCAGCGTCTGCGTGGCTGCCGAAGCCGCAGAAGACGTGGCGCTCGATGCCGACTTCAGCGGCAAGACCTTCTCCCGCATCGACCAATCGATCGCCATGGGCGCGCTGTTCACGGCGCACCACCTGGGCGCCAAGGCCATCGTGGCCTTGACCGAGAGCGGTTCCACCGCCTTGTGGATGAGCCGTCATCGCGTGCACATTCCGATCTATGCCCTGACGTCCAAGGTCGCGACGCAGCGCAAGATGGCGCTGTACCGCAACGTGACGCCCCTGTTGATGGACACCAGCGCCGACCGCGATACCGCCTTGCACGATGCCGAACAGCACCTCAAGGCACGCGGCATCATGCAGCCGGGCGACATCTACGTCATCACCTGCGGTGAACCCATGGGCTCACCGGGCGGCACCAACATGCTCAAGATCTGCCGCGTCTCCTGAGAACTGGTGAATAAATCTACTGCGCACCCCGATCGCGGCGTTGGGCGGTGCTCGGAATCCTCACGTACAGGAAGTACGTTCCGGTTCCTGCGCTCCGTCCGCCTTGCGCTCGGGTCGCTCGCTACGATTTCTTCACCAGTTCTGGCGATGCCTCGGTCTTGAGTCGCTGCTGGGCGATCGTGGGGGCAGCGAACGACACGCAGTGCGTGAGCGTGGGGGCCATATTCCCAGCAGGTAAAATCGGCGGCAGTTACCAAGTAGTTACCAACTTCCCCGGGGAAAACACCATGGCACTCGTTTCGATGCGCGAGCTGCTGGACCATGCTGCCGCCAACGGCTACGGCATTCCGGCTTTCAACGTCAACAATCTGGAGCAGGTCCAGGCCGTCATGTCGGCCGCCGACGAAGTCGGTGCACCGGTCATCCTGCAGGCCAGCGCCGGCGCCCGCAAATACGCGGGTGAGTCCTTCATCAAGCACCTGATCCAGGCCGCCTGCGAGGCCTACCCGCACATTCCGCTGGTGATGCACCAGGACCACGGCACCAGCCCCAAGGTCTGCCAGGGTGCCATCGAGCTGAACTTCGGCTCGGTGATGATGGACGGCTCGCTGATGGAAGACGGCAAGACCCCGGCCTCCTTCGACTACAACGTCGACGTGACGCGCAAAGTGGTCGAGATGGCGCACAAGGTCGGCGTTACGGTCGAGGGTGAGCTGGGCTGCCTGGGCAACCTGGAGACCGGCGAGGCTGGCGAGGAAGACGGCATCGGTGCCGAGGGCAAGCTGGACCACAGCCAGATGCTGACCGACCCGGAAGAGGCCGCCCAGTTCGTCAAGGCCACCCAGCTCGACGCGTTGGCGATTGCCATCGGCACCAGCCACGGCGCCTACAAGTTCAGCCGTCCGCCCACCGGCGACATCCTGGCGATCTCGCGCGTGAAGGAAATCCACGCCCGCATCCCCAACACCCACCTGGTGATGCACGGCTCCTCCTCCGTGCCGCAGGAGTTGCTGGCCATCATCAACCAGTACGGCGGCAAGATGAAGGAAACCTACGGCGTGCCGGTCAAGGAAATCCAGGAAGCCATCAAGTACGGCGTGCGCAAGATCAACATCGACACCGACATCCGCCTGGCCATGACCGGCGCGGTGCGCAAGTTCCTGGCCGAGAACCCGGACAAGTTCGATGCTCGCGAATGGCTCAAGCCGGCACGCGAGGCCGCCAAGCAGGTTTGCAAGCAACGCTACCTGGAGTTCGGCTGCGAAGGCCAGGGCAGCAAGATCAAGGGCGAGACCCTGCAAGTGATGGCCGCCAAGTACGCCCGTGGCGAACTGGCTCAGCTGGTCAAATAAGCCTTTCCGGCTCATTCTTGCGATAATCACAGGCCCGGCGCTGGTGCGCCGGGCTTTTCTTTTTCAAGTCCCATCATGACCTCTGCTCTGCATACCTCCAGCCTGACCTCCCTGCCCCTGCTCGCACGCGGCAAGGTGCGCGACAACTACGCCGTGGGCGACGACCGCATTCTGATGGTGGCTTCCGACCGCATCAGCGCTTTCGACGTCATCATGGGCGAGCCGATTCCGGGCAAGGGCGAGCTGCTGACGCAGATGGCGTTGTTCTGGTTCGGCAAGCTGGGCCACATCTGCCCCAATCACCTGACCGGCGACGCGCCCGAGAGCGTGGTGACGCCGGCCGAGGTGGCGCAGGTCAAGGGCCGTTCCATGCTGGTCAAACGCCTGAAGCCGATTCCGGTGGAGGCGGTGGTGCGCGGTTACCTGGCCGGCAGCGGCTGGGCCGAGTACCAGGCCGGCCAGTCGGTCTGTGGCGTCAAGCTGCCGGCCGGCCTGCAGAACGCCAGCAAACTGCCCGAGCCGATCTACACGCCGGCGGCCAAGGCCGAAGTGGGCGAGCACGACGAGAACATCACCTTCGAGAAGACGGTGGAGATGATCGGCCTCGATCTGGCCACCCGCATCCGCGACATCTCGATCGCCATCTACAAGGCGGCCAGCGAGATTGCGCTGACCAAGGGCATCATCATCGCCGACACCAAGTTCGAGTTCGGCCTCGACAAGGACGGCGCGCTGGTGCTGATGGACGAGGTGCTGACGCCCGACTCCTCGCGCTACTGGCCGGTAGAGGGCTACCGGGTCGGCGCCAACCCGCCGAGCTACGACAAGCAGTTCCTGCGCGACTGGCTGGAGACCGCCACCGTGGACGGCAAGCCTTGGGGCAAGACGGCGCCGGCGCCCAAGCTGCCGGCCGAGGTGATCGAGAAGACCGCTGCCAAGTACCGCGAAGCGCTGACGCGTCTGACTGCCTGAACGGTGCCTGCCTGCCCCTTGGGCATGTAGTAGCGGAGTAACACCCGCAGCTGCAGAACTGCAGAAACAATGGCCCGCCAAAACCTATTTCAAGGAGACCAACATGGCGGGCAAGAAGATTCTGATGATCTGCGGGGATTACTGCGAAGACTACGAAACCATGGTGCCGTTCCAGGCCCTGCTGGCGGTGGGGCACACGGTGCACGCCGTCTGTCCGGACAAGGTGGCGGGTGACCACATCAAGACGGCGATCCACGACTTTGAAGGGGCCCAGACCTACAGCGAAAAACCGGGCCACAACTTCACGCTGAACACGACCTTTGCCGACGTGAAGCCAGCCCAGTACGACGCGCTGGTGCTGCCCGGCGGCCGCGGCCCGGAATACCTGCGCAACAACGCGGCCGTGGTGGCCATGGTCAAGCACTTCTTCGAGGCCGGCAAACCGGTGGCGGCGATCTGCCATGCCGCCCAGTTGCTGGCGGGGGCGGGGGTGCTTGCCGGGCGCAGTTGCTCGGCTTATCCAGCTTGCCGTGCCGAAGTGGAACTGGCCGGCGGCACCTATGTCGATATTGCCGTGGACCAGGCGCACACCGACCGCAACCTGGTGTCGGCGCCGGCCTGGCCGGCCCACCCGGCCTGGATTGCCCAGTTCCTGACGGTGCTGGGCACCCGCATCACGCATTGATGCTGCATTGACGCCGAAGCCGCGTTGGCCGCATCATGTGTCTCAACGCGTCGGAGACAAACCATGTGCCAGGTCTTTATCAGCGCCGATCCGGTGCTTTACCAGAGCCGCGCCCGTTCCGTGCGCCTGCATGGCGTGGCCACCAGCATCAAGCTGGAGAACCTGTTCTGGCAGGTGCTGGAGGAAATCGCACGCCGCGACGGCATGAGCGTGCCGCAGCTGTGTGCCAAGCTGCACGACGAACTGGTTGAGGAGTGTGGCGGGGTGGACAACTTTGCCTCGTTCCTGCGCGTCTGCTGCGGCCGTTACCTTGCGCTGCAATTGTCCGGCGGCATCCCGCAGGATGTCTCGATCCCGATCAGCAGCCTCAATGCCGGGCAGGTGCTGGCCGCTGAGGGGCGTGCCGCGACGTTTGGCGAACTGCACTAGGTTGCGGTGGGTGGCCTACGGCCGCAGGCGTGACGGCGCAAGACGCCGGAGCTGGCGACCCACCGCGTCGCGAAAGCGCGGGCTATGAAGGCAGAAGCCGCCGATCAGGCCCGCGACGGCGCCCAGCACGGTGTCGACCAGGCGCGCCTGCAGCAGCGCATCCGGCGAGACCTGCCCCAGCCGGCCGGCTTCGGCCAGCAAGATCGTCATCGGGGTGATGAAGATCACGGCCAGGCCGTAGTTGCGAACCACCAGGCTCTCGATCACGAAGGAGAGCGCCACCATCAGCAGCGCAATGCGCCACGTGTCCAGCGGCAGCGCCAGCAAGCCCCACGACAACAGCAGGCCGATACCGGTGCCGGCGATGCGGTGAACTTGCCGGTTCCACACGGCACGCAAGGACACGCCTTGGATCACGGCCAGACAACTGACGGGCACCCAGTAGGCGCGCTCCAGCTGCAGCGCTTGTGCCAGGGCCAGGGACATGCCGACGAAGAGCCCGATCACGACCGAGTCGAACACGACGAAATCAAAGGTTGCCGGCGGCAAGGATGGGGCTGGCTTTGGCGCCTGGCGGCGTACGATGTAAAGGCTGTAGAAAAAGGCGATCAGACAGGCTTGCAGGCAACCCAGCATGAGCAGCCCCGCCTGATGCGGTAGCTGCGATAGCTCGATCGGCGAATAGGCACCGATCGACGCCGCCATGATGAAAAACAGGCTCCCCGGCGGCCCCAGGGCATAGAACCGGCACACCATCGACACCAGGATGGTGATGAAGGTCAGCACGGGCACCAACAGCAACGGCAGGAAATGGCCCATCAACCCCAGCGCGTAGCAGGCACTCATGCCGAAGGCACAGGCCATCAGGGTGACCATGCGGTGATGAAGTGGCGTGCTGGGGGCGTAAAGAAACACCATGCCACCCAGCGAGGCGACGAGTCCGTCGTCCAGATGGTCGAAATAAGCCCCGATCAAAATCGGCAGGCCCGAAGCCAGCGCGGCGCAAAGCGGCATCTGCCAGCCACGGTCGCTCGGGTGGAACGTCGCCAGCTGGCGCAGTTCGGTGCGCAGCCGCGCTTGAACGTGATGCCATCCTGGCCAGCGCATCATGGGTTCTCGGCGAAGGGCTGAAGGTCAGGTCCGGCGGGCCTGGGCGCCAAGGCGGGGCTCAGTTCAGCGCCATGCTGAGTTTGCGCCGGTAGGCCGAGATCAGCGTCGCCTGTTCGTCTTCCTGCACCGTGGCATGGCCGGCCAGCTCGATGCCGCCGGCGCTCTTGCCGGAGACCTCGGGGCCGGCCTTCGGTTTCGGCGGCGTCAGCAGGTCCAAGATGGCGATGAAGGTCTTGCGCGGGGCTTCCTCGTCCCACTTCTTGTCGCGCATGATGATTTCCAGCAGCTCGTCCAGCGCCGCCAGCCATTCGTTGTGCGCCATCAGCACACGCGCCTTGGCGAAGCGGCTTTCGAAGTCGCGTTTGTTGGTTTCGATCTTCTGCTCGAACTGTGCCAGCGTCCACTGGCCACGCGGGTCGTTGGCGACGAACTCCAGCGCATTGAGCCACTGTTGCAGCGCCTCGAAGCGCAAGGGCACCGGAATCTGTGCCAGCGCCGGCGCCAGGGCGCCAGCGGCCTCGGCCAGGTGGCCGGTGCCGATCAGCAGCTTGACGTAGTCATAGCGCATGTCGTCATTGGCCGGCTCGGCTGCCACCGCCTCGGCCATGCGGGCCAGCGCACCGGCCACATCGCCTGAGTCCAGCGGATCCGGCGTTTCCGGTTCATCCATGTCGGCAGGCGCCTGGCCTTCGGCACCGAGATGTTTGTCGAGGAATTCGCGCAGCTTGCCTTCCGGCAGCGCGCCCATGAAGCCATCGGCCGGCTTGCCGCCGATCATCAGCACGCAGGTCGGGATGCTGCGGATGCCGAAGGCACCGGCCAGTTCCTGCTGCTCGTCGGAGTTGATCTTGGCCAGCACAAAGCGGCCGGCGTAGTCGGTTTCGAGCTTTTCCAGGATCGGGCCGAGTGCCTTGCACGGGCCGCACCAGGGCGCCCAGAAATCGACCAGCACGGGTACGGACATGGAGGCCTGGATGACCTCGGTTTCGAAGTTTTCGGTGGTGATGTCGATCATTTGGGGCAGCTCGGGGCAAAAAAGTAGAATTCAGTTCGGATCATTTGCGGGACAGACCGCAGGCGCACAGCGGCAGGCTCTGTCCTCAACATTATGAAAACTATTATTGGTGTCGTCATGGGTTCCAGTTCCGACTGGGACACCATGCAACAGGCAGTCCAGATTCTCCACCACTTTGGCATCGGGCACGAAGCGCGCGTGGTGTCGGCGCACCGCATGCCCGACGACATGTTCGCCTATGCCGAAGCCGCCGCCGGGCGGGGCCTGAAGGCCATCATCGCCGGCGCCGGCGGTGCCGCTCACCTGCCGGGCATGCTGGCGGCCAAGACCACCGTGCCGGTGCTGGGTGTGCCGGTGCAGAGCAAGGCGCTGTCGGGTGTCGATTCGCTGCACAGCATCGTGCAGATGCCCAAGGGCATTCCGGTGGCCACCTTTGCCATCGGCCCGGCCGGTGCCGCCAATGCGGCGCTGTTCGCGGTGGCCATGCTGGCCAATGAAGACCCGGCCCTGCGGACCAAGCTGGACGCCTTCCGTGCCGAACAGACCGAAGCCGCACGCGCCATGACGCTGCCGCCGGCCCTATGAGCGGCCAGCGCATCCTCCCCGGTTCCCTGGTCAATGGCCAGCCGGCCACGCTCGGCGTGATGGGCGGCGGCCAGTTGGGCCGCATGTTCGTGCAGGCGGCCCAGCGCATGGGTTACTTCACCGCAGTGCTCGACCCCGATCCGGCCAGCCCGGCCGGCCTGGTGAGCCACCACCACATCCAGACCGGTTATCTGGACGAGCAGGGCCTGGCGCAGCTGATGCAGCGCAGCGCCGCCATCACCACCGAATTCGAGAACGTGCCGGCGCCGGCCTTGCTGACGCTGGGCGCGCAGCGCCCGGTGGCACCAGCCGCTGGCGCCGTGGCGATTGCGCAGGATCGCGCGCAGGAGAAAGCCCACTTCCAGCGCTGCGGCGTGCCGGTGGCGCCTTATGCCGTGATCGAAACGCCCGAGCAACTGGCGGCGGTCAAGGATGACTTGCTGCCCGGCATCGTCAAGACCACCCGCCTCGGCTACGACGGCAAGGGCCAGATCCGCGTCAAGACGCGCGCCGAACTGGTGGCGGCCTGGGACGAGTTGAAGCACGTGCCCTGCGTGCTGGAGAAGATGCTGCCGCTCAAATTGGAGTGCTCGGTCATCGTGGCGCGCGGCTGGGACGGCGCTTGCGTCAACTTCCCGGTGCAACGCAACCTGCACCGCGACGGCATCCTGGCGGTGACCGAGGTTTATGAAGGAAATCTGCCTTCCGGCCTGGCCAAGCAAGCGGTGACAGCTACGAAATCAATAGCAAGTGGCCTGCAGTACGTCGGCGTGCTGTGCGTCGAGTTCTTCGTGTTGCAGGACGACAGCCTGATCGTCAACGAGATGGCGCCGCGCCCGCACAACAGCGGCCATTACACGCTCGACGCCTGCGACCAGTCGCAGTTCGACCTGCAGGTGCGCACGCTGGCTGGCCTGCCGCTGGTGCAGCCGCGCGCCTACGGCCCGTCCATCATGCTCAACCTGCTGGGCGATGTCTGGCTGGCGTTCAACAATGCACCGCCCTGGGATCAGGTGCTGGCCCTGCCCGGCACGCACCTGCACCTGTACGGCAAGCTCGACGCCAAGCCCGGCCGCAAGATGGGCCACCTCAACATCACCGGCAGCACGGTCGACGAGGTGCGGACCACGGCGCTGGCGGCGGCCAAGCTGCTGGGCATCGAGCCCTTTTGACGCTGAGGCCCGCATGATCCTGGACGGACGCGACCCGGCCGCCATCGCGGCCGCCGCACAGGCGCTGCAGCAGGGTGAGCTGGTCGGCCTGCCGACCGAAACCGTCTACGGCCTGGGCGCTGATGCCGCCAACGAAGCGGCGGTGGCGAAAATCTTCGCCGCCAAAGGTCGGCCCAGTGACCACCCGCTGATCGTGCACGTGGCCGACGCGACCGGCGTGGCCCATTTCGCATTCGATGTGCCGGCCTTTGCCCAGCAGTTGATGCAGGCCTTCTGGCCCGGCCCGCTCACGCTCATCCTGCCGCGCCGCCCCGAGGTGGGCGCGGCGGCGGCCGGCGGTCAGGACTCGATTGGCCTGCGCTGCCCGGCGCATCCGGTGGCGCATGCGCTGCTGCTGGCCGCCCGGGCGCGCGGCGTGCACGGCGTGGCAGCGCCCAGCGCCAACAAGTTCGGCCGCGTCAGCCCGACCAGCGCCGCCCACGTGCAGAGCGAGTTTGGCGACAGCCTGCTGGTGCTCGACGGTGGCGCCTGCGAGGTCGGCATCGAGTCCACCATCATCGACTGCACGCGCGGCGCGCCGGTGCTGTTGCGCCCGGGCCAGATCTCGCGCGAGCAGGTGCAGGCCGCCTGCGGTCTGAAGCTGCTATCAAAAGAGGAGCTGGCTGCGCCGTCACCACGGGCATCCGGCACGCTGGAATCCCATTACGCGCCGAATGCCAAGGTCCGCCTGATGGATGCCAAGGCCTTGCAGGCCGCGCTCGATGTGCTGGGCTCGGAGCTGGCTGGCGCCCAGGCCACGATCGCGGTCTATGCGCGTACCGTGCTGCGGCTGCCGTCCAACCGGGTGCTGTACCGACGCATGCCGGACGATGCCGCCGCCACGGCGCAGCAGCTGTTTGCCGTGCTGCGCGACTTCGACGCCCAGGGCGTCAAACTGATCTGGATCGAGCCGCCGCCTGACACCCCTGCGTGGGAAGGCGTGCGCGACCGCCTGACACGGGCCGCCGCATAAGGCTGGCCTGAATGGTGAAACCGCGGCACCATTCAGCACCATGACGACACTCGGTACGTTGATCGAAACCCACGGTTACTGGGTACTGGCGCTGGGCTGTCTGCTCGAAGGCGAGACCGTGCTGTTGCTGGCCGGCTTTGCCGCGCATCGTGGCTACCTTCATCCGCTGGCGGTGATCGCAGTGGCCTCGGCCGCTGGCTTTGTGGGCGACCAGTTCTACTTCTGGCTCGGCCGCCGCCATGGCGCTGCTGTATTGGCGCGCTGGCCGACGCTGCTGCAGCGGGCCGACCGCGTGCACCGCTTGATCGATCGCCATCATGAAGCGATGATCGTCGCCACGCGTTTCGCTTACGGACTGCGGATTGCCGGGCCGGTGCTGATCGGCACCACGACCCTTCCGGCATTGCGTTTTGCTGCGTTCAATGCCGTGGGCGCCGTGCTCTGGGCCTGCCTGATCGGTGCGCTCGGCTGGGTGTTCGGCCATGCGGCCGAGGTCGTGTTTTCGGAGGTCCGCCATGTCGAGGGCTGGCTGCTGCTGGGGCTGGCAGCGGCCGGTGCCTTGGTCTGGTGGCTGAGAAAACAAGGGAAACATTGAGCCGCGTGCCGCTATGCTGAAATCCATTCGCACCCTGCGCTTTCGCTTCAACGTGCGCCGGCTCGGCCCCGGCCTCATCACGGGCGCGGCCGATGACGACCCGAGCGGCATTGCCACCTACTCGCAGGCCGGCGCGCAGTTCGGCTTCGCGCTGCTGTGGACGGTGGTCTTCACGCTGCCGCTGATGGCGGCGATCCAGATGATCAGTGCGCGCATCGGCCATGTGACCGGCCACGGCCTGGCGGCCAACATCAAGCAGGCTTTCCCGCGCCCGGTGCTGCTGGCCATCGTCGGCCTGCTGCTGCTGGCCAACACACTCAACCTGGCGGCCGACATTGCCGCCATGGCCGAGGCCCTGCGCCTGCTGCTGGGCGGCCCGTCCCAGGTCTATGCGGTGACGTTTGGTTTGCTGTGTCTGGTGCTGCAGGTCTTCCTGAGTTACCAGGTTTATGTGCGCTGGCTCAAGTGGCTGACGCTGGCGCTGCTGGCCTACGTGGCGGTGGTCTTCACGCTGCGCATCGACTGGTGGCAGGTGGCGCAGCAACTGGTCTGGCCGCAGCTGCAACTCGGTCGTGAAGCCTTGCTGACCATCGTCGCCGTCTTCGGCACCACCATCAGCCCCTACCTGTTCTTCTGGCAGGCCGGGCAGGAGATGGAAGACGTGAACGCGGGGCCGAAGCACACCGATTCAACCGCGCAGGTGCGCGGGCATTTGCGCCGCATCCAGTGGGACACGCTGGTGGGCATGAGCTTCTCCAACCTGATTGCCTTCTTCATCATTCTGAGTACGGCCGCCACGCTGCACGCGGCTGGTGTGCGCGACATCCAGACCTCGGCCCAGGCCGCCGAAGCGCTGCGGCCGCTGGCCGGCGAGTTGACCTTTCTGCTGTTCAGCCTGGGCATCATCGGCACCGGCCTGCTGGCGGTGCCGGTGCTGGCCGGCTCGGCCGCCTATGCGGTGGCGGAGGCCGCCGGTTGGCAAGGCAGCCTGAGCCTGCGGCTGGACAAGGGTGAAGGGCGTGGTTTCTACGGTGTGGTGGCCCTGGCCACGCTGGGCGGCGTGGCGCTGTGTTTTGCGCCGATCGACCCGGTGCGCGCCCTGTTCTGGGCCGCTGTGCTCAACGGCGTCATTTCCGTGCCCATCATGGCCGTGATGATGCTGCTGGCCGCGCGGACGGACATCATGGGCGGGCACGTGATCGGCCGACGCCTGCGCTGGCTCGGCTGGCTGGCCACGCTGGCCATGGGGGGTACCGTGGTCACCATGCTGGCGATGTGAGTTGTGTTGTGTCTAACAGACAAGACACGTGTGAACCGAAAAAAAGAGGCGGGAAAGCGTTCACGGAAAGGCGACTCGCTTTTATCCTTTAAGGCTGTGACGAGGTGGTATTTTTTACTTTTCAAATAGGGAGTGACAATGAAAATCAAAACAATTTTGGCGGGTGCACTGGCTTGCGCCGCGACGGTGGTACTGGCCCAAGCCGAGCCTGCAACTCAGTCCCCGTGGTATTTCGGTTTGTCGGCGGGCACATCCACCTCGAACTCGCCTAACAGTGATGCGGCAGTCACGGGGGCAACGACAAATTCCTACACGAAGAACAACACCAGCACCGGCTACAAGGTCTCCGTGGGCAAACAGTTCAATCAGAACTTCGCGGTAGAGTTCGGCTACGTCGATCTGGGTAAGTTCGATGTCAAAAACACCGTCAATGGGGGGACGGGCACGGCCACTTCGACCAGCAAACACGCTGGTGTCACGGCCATGGCGGTCGGCATTGCACCTGTGTCGGAGCGCCTGTCGTTCATGGGCAAAATCGGTGTTATGGCTTCCAGTTCGAATTCGGAGATCGCACCGACCGGTTCGGTGACGGTTTCTGGTGCGCGGACCGCTACCGTATCGGAGGGCAATCTCGCCTATGGCTTGGGTGTCCAGTATGACTTTGGCAAAAATTATTCCATGCGCGTCGAATACGACGTCTATGCCGGCCTGCGGGCAGCAGCAAACTGGGATCGTCGAGACGTCAACCTGCTTAGCCTTGGGTTGATCGTGAAATTCTGACCTGGAGTTCTCGCCATTGAAACAAAAGGCCGGTTTTACCGGCCTTTTGTTTTGCCGCGTCAGTAGATGCTATTGGCGGCTGAAATACAGTTTCATCACCAGGATGGCCGAAGCCAGCGCCAGCGTGATGGCGTTGGCCACCACGACCGGCCAGGCATCAATCAGCAGGCCGTAGACCAGCCACAGTGCCACGCCGGCGGTGAAGGCGCTGTACATGCCGAGCGAAATGCCCCGGACGTCGCGCGTGGTGAAGGTGTGCCACGCTTGCGGCACGAAACTCAGGGTGGTCAGGCTGGCAGCGAGGTAGCCGATGTAGTCGGTCAGTGGCATGGAAAATCTCTTGCGGTTGGCGCAGCCCGGCGCGCTCAGGTGTCGAGCTTGGGCATGGGGTTGGACGCGTCTGCCACCACGACACGGTTGCGGCCTTCGGTCTTGGCGCGGTAGAGCGCGCGGTCGGCGCTGCGGATCAGCGCCTGCGGCGAAGTGCCATGCCCGGGGTAGCTGGACAGGCCGATCGAGAGCGTGCCCTGGATGCGGAATTCGCCGAAGGCAATCGTCGTGGCGGCAAAACCCGAGCGCCACTGCTCGGCCCGCTCCAGCGCCACGGCCTGCGGCATGTTGGGCAACAGCAGCAGGAACTCCTCGCCACCGAAACGGCACACGACGTCGGCACTGCGGGCTTGCGTGTTGAGCATGTCGGCGAGCTGTTTCAGCACTTCGTCGCCGGCCTGGTGGCCGTAGGTGTCGTTGATCCGCTTGAAGTGATCCAGATCGATCAGCATCAGGCTCAGGGGGAGCCCTTCGCGCTGGCAGCGCGCCAGTTCCCGCTCCAGGGTGCTGTCCAGATAGCGCCGGTTGTACAGACCGGTGAGGGCGTCGCGGTTGGCCTGGTCGCTCAACAGCCTTTGCAGCGTGTTGATTTCATCAAGCTGCTTTTGCAGCGCCTGTTCGTCGAGTTGCAACTGCTTGCGCACGCGATGCAGCTGGTGGTTGCGCGTGTAAGCCACGTTGGCGACGATCACCAGATAGAGCGTCAGGCCGATGATGCACAACACCGTGGCTGGCCAGTCGGTGGCGGGGGAAAAATGCAGGCCGCCGATGGCCACCGCGAGCAGGATGCCGACGCCAATGGCGGCAGCGGAATGGGTCATGGCCCTGGGGTCGCGGTAGAGCGCGTGGTTGATGGTGGTCGTGATGAACAGGGTAAAAGTGATCCACACGGGAAAGCCGAGTGCCGCGGCCCAGATACCGAACAGCAGGGAATCGATGGTCAGGTTGTGCAGCTCGGCTTGCCGGGTGTCGCGCGCACGGCAAGCGCGCCAATAGGCGAGATGGGGATACACCATGAATTGGAGGCCCAGCAGCGCCCACGCGTAAGGCCCGTACGCCGGGGTCTGCGTCCTCATGTGCGCACCGAGGATGGCGAACAGCATGAGATAGGACGCAATGCGGTTGACGCGGTTCAGCCGCACGCTCCAGTGCGGGGCCGTGGTGTTGGGGGCCATCGCGTCCATGGTGGTGTGCCTACTGGTCGTTCACGGCCCACTCGATCAGCGCTTCGATCGCGGGCCGTGCCGCGCTGGCGTTGGCGTGGTTGACCAGGGCCACCAGCACGTAGCGCCGGCCGCTGCGGCCATCCACGAAGCCGGCCACGGCGGTGACGTCGCGCAGGCTGCCGGTTTTCAGGTGGGCGCTGCCCTGAGCCCGGTTGCGTACCCGGCGCAGTGTGCCGTCCACGCCGGTGATGGGCAACGAAGACGCCAGCTCGGGCAACAGCGGCGAGCGCCAGACATGCAGCAGCAGCTTGGCCAGTGCCTGGGCCGAGATGCGCTCGCTGCGCGACAGGCCGGAGCCGTTGTCGAGCACCGGCAGGTCGTCGCTGCCGAAGCGTTCCTTCCACCAGCCTTGCAGCACCTCGCGCGAACCGGCGAAACTGCCGGCACCTTTTTGCGCCAGGCTCAGGGTCAGAAAGAGCTGCTGCGCCATCACGTTGTTGCTGTACTTGTTGATGTCGCGGATCACCTCGGCCAGCGCCGGCGAGGCGAGCTCGAAGGCCGGTGCCAGCCCGGCCGGCACCGTGCCTTCGCGCACCCGGCCCTGCAGCTGGCCACCCATCTCGCGCCATAGGCCTTCCACCGCGCGTACGGCGTAGCTGGCCGGGTCGGCATAGGCCAACGGCCAGACCTTTTCGCCGCAGTTGGCCGGGTAGCGGCCAGCGAAGCGGATGCGGGCCGGGTCGGTCAGGTCGGCGCGCAGCGCGGCGCGGTAGTCGCCGCAATCGGTCTCGATCAGCGGCACATGGGTTTGCACTTGCACGCCGGCCAGCGGGGGATCAAAACTTACATGCGCCGCATTGGCGCTGCGGTCGGGCACGAAGGTCATGACGACCGACTTGTAGTTCAGCAGCAGCGCATCGGGCGCGGCGTTGTAGGGGCGCAGGCGTTCGCCGTCGAACTCGCCCGGGTCAGGCGCCGCCACTTCGAAGGCGCTGCGGTCGAGCACGATGTCGCCGGCAATGGTCTTGATGTCCAGGCCTTGCAGACGGCGCAGCAGCAGCCACAGCCGCTCCATCACCAGCTTGGGGTCGCCCTGGCCCTTGATGTAGACGTTGCCGTACAGCGTGCCGTTGCGTGCCGTGCCTTCCACGTAGACCGGTGTGGTCCAGGTGTAGTTCGGCCCCAGGGTGTCGAGTGCGGCGAAGGTGGTCACCAGCTTCATGACCGAGGCCGGGTTCATCGGCACGCCGGGGCGGTGGCTCAGGCGCGCCGGTGCGCGGCCGTCCACGTCCACCACCAGCACGGCCAGGGCCTCGGCTGGTACTTTGGCGCGCGCCAGTGCAGCGTTGACTTCCGGCGGCAACCGGCTTTGCGCGTTGGCCGTGCTGGCAGCAAGCAGCAGCCCCAGCAGGGGGAGCGTCAGCAGGCGGTGGAATGGGGGGATGCGGGCAAGGGGCAATGCGGGCATGGTACGGACAGTCTAACGCCGCCCGTCGATAATCAGATCATGCATTTCCTCAAGGGCTGGTCCCCGCGCACGGTCGGTTTGGCGGCGGCTGTGATCACCGTCACTATCTGGACCGCTTTCATCGTCATCGCCCGTGCCTCGGCCAAGGGCTCGCTCACGCCGTTTGACATTGCGCTGGCGCGCATCGTCGGTGCCAGCCTGGTGCTGGTGCCGTTGGGCGCCTGGCTGGTGCGGCGTGACCGCGCCATTCCGGGCCAGCCCGGCGGCGGTGCTTCTTCCTTCTTCGGCCTGTCGCCGCTGGCGCTGCGTGTCACGGCGGCCTGCGGCCTGTTCGGCGGTCTCGGTTACGCGACGCTGGCCTACAGCGGTTTCTTCTACGCGCCGGCGGTGCATGCCTCGGTGCTGCTGCCCGGTAGCCTGCCGCTGTGGACCACCTTGCTGGCGCTGTTCGTTTTGCATGACCGCATCACGCCGGCGCGCACCATCGGGCTGGCCTGCATCGTCGCTGGCGACCTGCTGGTGGGCGGTGCCAGCCTGCTGCGTGCCTTCGACGGCGGCGAGGTGTGGAAAGGCGACCTGCTGTTCATGGCCGCGGCCATGTGCTGGGCGGTCTACAGCGTGCTGGCACGTCGCCATGCGCTGGACGCGGTGCGAGCCACCGCTGCCATCACCGTGTTCGCGCTGTTCAGCTATGTGCCGTCGTATGCCCTGCTGCTGGCACTGGGCGTGCTCCAGAGCCATCTGCTGACGGCGCCGCTGGGCGAGGTGCTGTTCCAGGTGCTGTTCCAGGGCGTGGGCTCGGTGGTGATCTCGGGCGTGACCTTCACCAAGATGATCCAGCACTTCGGCCCGGTGCGCTCAACCATGATCACGGCGCTGGTGCCGGGCCTGTCGGCGCTGGGCGCGGTGATCTTTCTCGGTGAACCGCTGTACTGGAACCTGCTGGCCGGCCTGGTGCTGGTGACGGTGGGTATCCTGTTCGGCGTGCGCAAAGCGATTGCTATCAAAACAGAAGCGCCTGGCGCAAATTCCACGGGCGCCAAGGCCTGATTTTTATGAAACTGCTTGCCTTCGACACCAGCACCGAACTGATCTCCATCGCCGTCACGCGCTTGGTCGATGGCCAGGCGCGTACCTGGCAGCACACCGGCGCCGGCGGGGCGCAAGCCTCCAGCGCGCTGATTCCGGCCATCGAGGTGCTGATGGCCGAAGCTGAATTGCGCTACGAAGAACTCGATGCCATCGCCTTCGGCCAGGGGCCGGGCTCCTTCACCGGCCTGCGCACCGCCTGCGCGGTGGCGCAGGGGCTGGGTTTTGGTGCCGGCGTGCCGCTGCTGCCGGTGGACACACTGCTGGCCGTGGCCGAAGAAGCGCGCCAGCAGTACGCACCGCAGCAAAGCGCCTTGCGCGTGCTGGCCCTGCTCGACGCGCGCATGGACGAACTGTACGCAGCGCACTACGCCTATGAGGGCGGCGTGTGGCAGCAGCGCGAGGACTATGGCCTGTTCAAGCCGGAGCAACTGGCGCTGCAGGACAGCAAGGCGCTGGCCGGCAATGTGTTTGCCGAATACGGCGAGCGCCTGCCGGTGCCACCCGAGCTGCCCCGCTGGCAGGCCCTGCCCACGGCAGCGGCCATGCTGCGTCTGGCGCCGGCCTTGTTGGCTGCCGGCCACGCCGTGCCGGCCGAGCAGGCCCTGCCGCGCTACATCCGCGATAAAGTGGCGAAAACCACCCTGGAGCGCGCTGCTGAAAAAGCGGCTGCCCACTGAACACCCGCCCGCGTTCGCCATGAGTGCCGTCCTGCAGCCCGCTGAAGCCCGCTTCGAGCCGCTCACCGCCGAGCGGCTGGACGCGGTGCTGCACATCGAGCAGCAGGCCTACCCGCATCCCTGGACGCGTGGCAACTTCAACGATGCCATCCGGTCCGGTTACCAGGGTCAGTTGCTGATGGCCGGTGACGAACTGCTGGGCTACTTCGTGGCCATGAAGGGCGTGGACGAGGTGCACCTGCTCAACATCACGGTGGCACCTGCGTACCAGCGCCAGGGCTGGGCGCGCGTCATGCTCGACGCGCTGGCGATCTGGGCGCGCGGCCAGGGCGCCGATTGGCTTTGGCTGGAAGTGCGCGTCAGCAACGCCCGCGCAATCGGTGTCTACGAAAACCATGGTTACCGCCGCGTCGGCCTGCGCAAGCGCTACTACCCTGCCGAACACGGCCAGCGCGAAGACGCGGTGGTCATGAGCCTGCACCTGTGAGCGATCAGGGACAATGGCGCCATGAGCTTGGAATTGGATGCGCGGCAGCGCGCGATGCTGGAAGAAATGGGTGTGCGGGTCTGGAGCCCGCTGCACCCGTCCGGCATGGACGATGCCCCTGCCGGCCCAGCCCATGAGGCCGCCGCGCCAACGCGCCAGCATGCTCCTGAAACTGTAGCGCCTCGCGCAACAACGACAAGGCCGGAAGCCCGATTTGAGTCTCAAGCAGCAGCGCCTGTGCCGACTGTCGCCTCGGCCCTGCCGGCCGACATCGCCGCCATGGACTGGCCGGCGTTGCAGCAGGCAGTGGCCGGCTGCCAGGCCTGTGGCCTGTGCCAGGGCCGTAAGAACACCGTGTTCGGCGTTGGCGACACCCAGGCGCGCTGGCTGGTGGTGGGCGAGGCGCCGGGCGAGAACGAGGACCTGCAGGGCGAGCCCTTTGTCGGCCAGGCCGGCCAGCTGCTCGACAACATGCTCAAGGCCGTCGGCCTGAACCGTGGCGCCACCGGCGCGCAGGGCGTCTACATTGCCAACGTGCTAAAGTGCCGCCCGCCGGCCAACCGCAACCCGCAGCCGGAGGAAGTGGCGAAGTGCGAGCCCTACCTGCGCCGCCAGGTCGAGCTGTTGCAGCCGCCGATCATCCTGGCGCTGGGGCGCTTTGCCGCGCAGTCGTTGCTGCAGGCCACGGTGCCGGACATCGCCACCATTCCGCTGGGCAAGCTGCGCGGCCAGGTCCACCAGTACAACGGCGTGCCGGTGATCGTGAGCTACCACCCGGCTTACCTGCTGCGCACACCGCAGGACAAGGCCAAGGCCTGGGCCGACCTGTGCCTGGCACTTGATGTGGCGAAACGTGTGCCAGCGCGATAACTGTCTTTGCGTGAGAAGATGACGACCATGTCTCAATTCCTGCGTACCCTTGTCATCGGCCTGACCATTCTGCTGGGCCTGGTTGCCGCCTGGACTTGGCTGACGCTGAACTGGAGCTACGCCGACGGTGAACGCGCCGGTTACGTGCAAAAGCTGTCCCGCAAAGGCTGGCTGTGCAAGACCTGGGAGGGTGAGATCGCCATGGTGACGATGCCGGGCGCCATTCCCGAGAAGTTCGAGTTCAGCGTACGCGACGACGCTGTGGCGCAGAAGATCAACGCCCTGGCCGGCAAGCGCGTGGTGTTGCATTACCGCCAGCACAAGTTCGTGCCGACCTCGTGTTTTGCGGAAACCGAATACTTCATCCACGATGTTCGCGAGGTGCTGGAAACGCAGACGCCAGCACCCCTGGCGCCCAGCGCATCGCAGGGCGAATTGCAAGCACCGCGCTGAGCAGGCGCGCGGGATCAGGCTCGGCGCAACTCGGTGGGCGCCATCCAAAGGAGGGACTGTGAAACCAGCGCGTTTTTTCCTTGTTGTGTTCCTGCTGCTGGCGGCACTCGTGAGTGTGCCGGCCCGAGCGGCCGAAGAGGTGAGTGAGTCGGTCATCACGGCCAGCTTGCCAGGGCGGAGCATCTCAGCCCTGGTGACGCATTGGCGCGAGCATGATGCCTTTCGGCGCGCAGTGCTGCTGATGCCGGGTTACCCCGGCATCATGAAGCTGCGTTCGGTGAATGACTACGCGCTCAAAGGCAACTTCCTGCTGCGCAGCCGCCAGGCCTGGCTCGACCGCGAGACGGTGGTGTTCTCGGTCGATGCGCCGTCTGATGAGTGGAATGGCTTTTCCGGTGCCTTCCGCGCCAGTGAGCGTTATGCCGAAGACATCCGTGAACTGGTCGGCGTCATCCGGCAGCAGTATGGGTTGATGCCGCTGGCGGTGGTGGGCACCAGCGAAGGCAGTATCTCGGCCTATTACGCGGCGCGGGCGGTACCGCGCCCGGACACCAAGGTCATCTTCACCAACTCGGTGTTCTTCTCCAGTCCGAACGTGCAAGGCTTGAGCGAGCTGGATTTCGAGCGTTACGGCCTGCCCATGCTGTGGGTCCACCACGCCGACGATCCTTGTCGCCTGACGCCCTATGCCGAGGCGCAGCGGCTGGCGCAGAAGACCGGCGCGCCGCTGATCACGGTGAAATCCGGCAACGCGGGCCGCGGTCCGGCCTGCCAGCCGTACACCCAGCATGGCTTCATCGGGGTTGAAGAACCCACCGTGCAGGCCATGAAGACCTGGCTGCTGCAAGGTGTGGCCAGCGACGTCGTGGTGCCGTAGTACAACAGACTTGGAGCGCTTCATGTCAGCGACAGCCTCGGTCTTCATTGCCACCAGCCTGGACGGCTTCATTGCCAGAGTCGACGGCAGCATCGACTGGCTGCTGCAGGCCCAAGCCACCGTGCCGCCCGGCGAGGATTGCGGTTACCAGGCCTTCATGAACACGGTGGACGGGCTGGTCATGGGCCGCAAGACCTTCGAGCAGGCGCTGGACTTTGACCCCTGGCCCTACACCGGCAAGCAAGTTGTGGTGTTGTCGCGCCAAGGGGTGGCAGTGCCGGCGGCGCTATGCGACTCGGTCAGTGTCAGTGCCGAGGCGCCCGCCGATTTGCTAGCCCGGCTGTCTGCGGCCGGGGCGCGCCGGCTGTACATCGACGGTGGGCAGACCATCCAGGGTTTCTTGCGCGCGGGGCTGATTGACGAGCTCATCATCACGGTCATCCCGGTGCTGCTGGGCGCGGGCCGGCCGCTGTTTGGTCCGCTCGATGCCGATGTGGCGCTGACCCATGTTGAGACGCGGGCCTACCCGTTCGGTTTCGTACAGAGCCACTACCGGCGCGCCCGACCATCTGCCGCATGAACAGCGAGTCGTCGTCTGACCCGGCACGCCTGTTTCTGGCCTTGTGCCCGGGGCGTGCCGTGCAGGCCGCGCTGGCCGCACATGCTGACGCCTGGCATTGGAATGAGGAGGTTGCCCGCTATGCCCCTGCCGACTGGCATGTGACGCTGCACTTCATGGGCGCCGTGCCGTGTTCGCGTATCGACGAATTGCGCGCCGGACTGGGCGTGCCCTTCACGCCCTTCGAGTTGCGCTTCGGCCAGCCGGTCCTGTGGCCGCATGGCCTGGCGGTGCTGCTGCCTATGGCGCTGCCCGTAGCCCTGCAGCAGTTGCACGACGAACTGGGCCATCGCCTGCGCCAGCTGGGCTTGCGCACCGATGAACGACCCTACCGGCCGCACCTCACGCTGGCGCGTCGGGCTGGCGCGGCGCGACCGCCGGCGCGGTGGCCAGCCTGGGGCTGGCAGGTGCAAGGCTACGCGCTGATGGTGTCGACGGGCGAAACCGATCCCGGCGGCCAGCGCTACCGTGTGCTGCAACAATACGGCGCGCCGGATGCGGCCGATGCGCTGCGGCCTTGACGCACAATGCACTTCTCTTCCCCTCATTTCCGACCATGAGCACGACTGCCGAGAACCCGCTTTCCATCGAGCTGTATGACGAGCCGGGGCACCTGATCCGCCGCGCGCAGCAGATCGCGGTGTCCAAGTTCCATGAGGTGCATGGCCGGCACGTGACGCCGATCCAGTACGCCATCCTGCGCACACTGCACGAGACGCCCGGCATCGACCAGGTGACGCTGGCACAGCTGATCGCGCTCGATACCTCCACCACCGCCGATATCGCGGCCCGGCTGGAGACCAAGGGCTGGATCCTGCGCGAGGTGCTGCCGCGCCGCCAGCGCCGCCTCTCGCTCACGCCCGCGGGTGAGGAAGTGCTGCTGGAGCTGCGCCCGGGCGTGGACATCATGTACCGCGGCATGATGAGCAGCTTGGAGCCGGCCGAGCAGAAGGAATTCATGCGCCTGCTGCGCAAATTCGTGCACCTGCACGACCGGCAGAACAAGCCGGAAGACCACGAGGCCCGCACCGCCCGCGTCAGGGCCAAGCCCCGGGCCTGAAGCGCGCCCAGCCCGCCGCCGGTCGGAAAACCAGGCATTTAAGGGTTATTACCTAGTTTTTGGCCTGTTGCTGCAAATCTTCATTCAGTACAATGAATCACATTCAGTATACGGAATCAAAGATTTCCAAATCAACGATTTCCAGACTGGTATCCAGATTCCGTCCGACTATCTTTAACCGAGCGAGGTGTTCACATGTTCCCGAAAAATACCTGGTATGTCGCTGCCACCCCTGGCGAGATCGATGAGAAGCCGCTGGGCCGCACCATCTGCAACGAGCGCATCGTGTTCTACCGCGGCGAGGAGAACAAGGTCGCCGCTGTCGAGGACTTCTGCCCGCACCGCGGCGCCCCGCTGTCGCTCGGCTACGTCTGCGAAGGCAAGCTGGTCTGCGGCTACCACGGCCTGGAGATGGGCTGTGACGGCAAGACCGTGGCCATGCCGGGCCAGCGCGTGCGCGGCTTCCCGGCCATCAAGAGCTTTCCGGTGGTCGAGCGCTACGGCTTCATCTGGGTCTGGCCCGGCGATGCTGCCCAGGCCGACGAAGCCAAGATCCCGCACATGGAGTGGTACGACAACCCCGAGTGGGCTTATGGCGGCGGTCTGTACCACATCAACTGCGACTATCGCCTGATGATCGACAACCTGATGGACCTGACGCACGAGACCTATGTGCATAGCACTTCCATCGGCCAAAAGGAGATCGACGAAACGCCATGCAAGACCACGGTGAACGGTGACGAGGTCGTCACGGCCCGCTACATGAATGGCATCACGCCGCCGCCGTTCTGGAAGGCAGCTCTGCGCAGCAACAACCTGCCGGACGACGTCACCGTGGACCGTTGGCAGATCTGCCGCTTCACGCCGCCGAGCCACGTCATCATTGAAGTGGGTGTCGCGTTGGAAGGGCAAGGCGGTTACGACGCGCCGAACGACAAGAAGGTCTACAGCAAGGTGATCGACTTCATCACGCCCGAGACCGAGACCTCCATCCACTATTTCTGGGGCATGGCGCGCAAGTTCAACCCGAAGGACAAGGCACTGACTGCCACCATCCGTGAAGGCCAGGGCAAGATCTTCGGCGAAGACCTGGAGATGCTGGAGAAGCAGCAGCGCAACCTGCTCGACTACCCGGACCGCGCCCTGCTGATGCTCAACATCGACGCCGGTGGCGTGCAGTCGCGCAAGATCATCGACCGCCTCGTGGCCGAGGAACAAGCCTTGGCCAAGGCGTAAGGGAACGACATGAGCAGTGCAACAACGCTCTCGGTCCGCGTCGCCCGCAAGGCGGTGGAAGCGCAGGACATCGTGACGCTGGAGCTGGTGGCGGCAGACGGCAGTGCGCTGCCGGCTTTCGGTGCCGGCGCACACGTTGATGTGCAGCTGCCGGATGGAAAAGGTGGCCCGGGCATCACTCGCCAGTACTCGCTGTGTAACGATCCGACCGAAACGCACCGTTACCTGATCGGCGTGTTGCGCGACCCGGTCTCACGCGGTGGTTCCCAGGCCGTGCATGAGTTGGTGAAGGAAGGCGACGTGCTGCAGATCAGCACGCCGAAGAATCACTTCCCGCTGGCGCATGACGCCAAGAAAAGCCTGCTGCTGGGCGGCGGCATCGGCATCACGCCCATCCTGTGCATGGCCGAGCGCTTGGCCAACACCGGTGCCGATTTTGAGCTGCATTACGCCACGCGCTCGCCCGAGCGCACCGCATTTCGCGAACGTATCGTAAGCTCCGGCTTTGCCAAGCAGGTGCAATTCCATTTCGACGATGGCGATGCCGCGCAGAAGCTGGACCTGGCCCAGCTGCTGGCCCAGCCGCAAGCCGGTACCCACCTCTACGTCTGCGGTCCCAAGGGTTTTATGGACGCGGTGTTGAACACGGCGCGCGAAAAAGGCTGGCCGGAAGAGCAACTGCACTACGAGTTCTTCGGCGCGACGGTGGAAAAGTCCGATAGCGATGCCAGCTTTGAGATCAAGCTGGCCAGTTCGGGCCGCATCGTCATGGTGCCGAAGGACAAGACGGTGACGCAGGCGCTGGCCGAAGCTGGTGTCGAGATCCTGATGTCCTGCGAACAGGGCGTGTGCGGCACCTGCCTGACGCGCGTGCTCGAAGGCGTGCCGGACCACAAGGACAGCTACCTCACCCCGGAAGAGCAGGCGGCGAACGACCAGTTCCTGCCCTGCTGCTCACGGTCCAAGACGCCGCAACTGGTGCTCGACCTCTGAGCGCAGAGGCGACCAACACAACCCGGCGAACCTTGTCATAGGGTGCCGGGTTTTTTTCATTCAGCGCGCGCGTGCCGGCAGCAGCACCGAAGCAATCGCCAGCATCATCAGCCCGACGGCTGCATAGTCCTGCCAGTGCAGCACCTCGCCCAGCCAGAGTGCGCCGCTGAAGACACCGATCACTGGGATCAGCATCACGCTCAAGGTGGACGCCACCGGTGTCAGGTGCCGCGCCAATGACAGCCACAGTGCCTGCACCAGACCGAAGATCAACACCGCGTTGTAGGCGATGGCGCCCCAGGTGGCCGCAGAGGGCGCTTTCCATTGCGGCCCTTCGAACCACAGCGCCAGCAACGTCATGACGAGTGTGGTCATAAGCGTCATCCAGAAGGCGATGGTCACGGTCGGCACCGTCATGGTGGTGCGGCGCATCAGTTGGGTGCCAAACGCCCACGCCATGGCGGAGACCAATGCAAGCAGCACGCCAACCGGCTTACCGGCGAGGTTGGAAATCTCATGCCACAGCAGGAGGAACACGCCCAGCGCCGCGGCCGCCACGCCACCCCAGCCGCGCCGTGTGAGCCGGTTGCCGAACAGCAGAGCACCCAGCAGGGCAGAAAAGATCGGCATGCTGTAGCCCAGGATGGCAGCCCGCCCGCTGGTCAGGGACTTGACGGCGACGATCATCAGCGCATGCCAGATGAGCATGTTGAACAAGGTCAGCCAGGCCAGTTCGCGCCAATGCGCCCGAGCAATGCGAAACGGCGCCTTCATGGCCATGAGCCCGAGCGCCAGCACCGGCAGGCCCAGCCACATGGAGATCACGCGAAAGGTCAGCGGCGGGTGATCGGTGACGCCGATTTTCATGATCGGCCAGTTCAGGCCCCAGACCCCGGTGATGCAGACGAGGGCAAGAAGTTGTTGGCGCGAAAGGGAATGCATGGGCTGGATTGTGCGGGTTTCTTACAATCACGGCATGACCTTCCTCGACATGCTGCGCGCCGCCGAGCGCCAAAACGGCTCCCTGCTGTGCGTGGGGCTGGACCCCGAGCCAGCCAAGTTCCCCGCCGGCCTCAAGGGCGACAGCCGCAAGATCTACGATTTCTGCGCCGCCATCGTCGACGCCACGGCCGACCTGGTGATCGCCTTCAAACCGCAGATCGCCTACTTCGCCGCGCACCGTGCCGAAGACCAGTTGGAAAAGCTGATCGCCCACATGCGCCGCGCCGCGCCGCAGGTGCCCATCATCCTGGATGCCAAGCGTGGCGACATCGGCAGCACGGCCGAGCAGTACGCGCGCGAGGCTTTCGAGCGCTATGGTGCCGATGCCGTGACGCTGTCGCCTTTCATGGGCTTCGATTCGGTGATGCCCTATCTGAAATACGAAGGCAAGGGTGCCTTCCTGCTGTGCCGCACCTCCAACCCTGGAGGCGACGACTTGCAGGCGCAGCGCCTGGCCAGCGTGCCGGGTGAACCGCTGGTCTACGAGCACATCGCCAAGCTGGCGCAAGGGCCGTGGAACCTCAACGGCCAGCTCGGCCTCGTGGTCGGCGCCACCTACCCGGCCGAGATCGAGCGCGTGCGCGCTGTGGCCCCTACCGTGCCGTTGTTGATTCCCGGTGTCGGCGCGCAAGGCGGCGATGCCGTGGCCACGGTGAAGGCCGGTTGGCGTGCTGCCGGTGGCGAAACGACAGCCCCGATCGTTGTGAACTCCTCGCGTGCCGTGCTCTACGCTTCCTCGGGAGAGGACTTTGTTGCCGCGGCGCGCCGTGAAGCGCTCAAGACACGTGACGTGCTGGAGGCGGCCAAAGCCTGACCGGGTGTTCCTCGCCCGGTTGTGAGTTGCGTGGGCTGAGCCTATGATGGGTTCGCGGGGCTGGGTCGTCTTGCGCGCCAGTGCCTGAACTCCTGAAAGGAGCTTCCCATGCCATTTTTTCGTTTCCCTGCCCGACACATGCTGGTTCTGGGCGTCTTGAGTCTGCTGACCTGGACCTCGGCCATCGCTGAAAAACCGGAGTGGAACAAGAACAACGGGCCTGACAGAAACCGGCCATCAAACGAGGCCCGGCACGAATACGACGGCAAGCGCCAGCGGGAAGAGGTCCGTCCCGGCAACTATTTCCGCGATGAGCATCGGGTTGCGATTCGCGACTACTACGGCCGCGAGTACGGCGCCGGCAAGCGTTGCCCTCCGGGTCTGGCCAAGAAAGCCAATGGCTGCCTGCCGCCCGGACAGGCCAAGAAGTGGCAGGTCGGCCACCGGTTGCCCCGCGATGTCGTTTATTACGCCGTGCCACCCGCAGTGCTGGTGCAACTCGGCCCCCCGCCGTCCGGGCACAAGTTCGTCCGTGTTGCCGGCGACATCCTGCTGATTGCCATCGGCAGCGGCATGGTGATCGACGCCATTCAAGATCTGGGGCGCTAACCTGTTCAGGCGATGGGCTGAAGCGCATGGGCCCCATGTAACAGCTTGCAAAGGTGCTGCATAGACGCGGCCCTCACCGCTACAGTGGCTCACTGGACCAGCACAGGGGTGCTGGCTGGAGTGATACATGCAAAAGCAAAAACAACGTTGGGTACGGTTGAGCGTGGTGGTTGCCACGCTCATGTCTTTTGGGGGCACGGTGCTGGCCGAGAAGCCGGACTGGGCTGGCCCGCCGGGCAAGAACAAACACCGGGACGAGCAGCGCGATGAACGCCGCGACGGCTACACGTCGCGCCAGGGCGGTTCGGTGGAGATCCGTATTGGCGGCTACTTCGGTGATGCCCAGCGCACGGCGGCGAATGACTATTACCGCCAGCAATACCGCGGCGGCAACTGCCCGCCCGGCCTGGCCAAAAAGAACAACGGCTGCCTGCCGCCAGGGCAGGCGCGGAAATGGGCCATGGGCCGCCCCTTGCCGGGCGACGTGGTCTATTACCCGATCGAGCCCGGCATCCAGATTCGTCTGGGCACGCCGCCGGCTGGGTACAAATACGTGCGCGTGGCATCCGACATCCTGCTGATTGCGGTGGGCACCAGCATGGTGGTCGACGCCATTCAGGACCTCGGTCGCTGAATTCAATCAGCTATCAAATTGATAGCTGATTGCGCATTATTCACAAGGTCTAGCGGCCGATTTTGGCCAGAATCCGGTCGCCGAACATGACGCAGACCAGCGCCAGTGCCACCAGCGCAATGCCGGCCCATTGCCAGGGCGCGATGGTTTCGCCCAGTGCCAGCATGCCGGCGCTCAGGCCCACCACCGGCACGCCCAGGCTGAAGGGGGCCACGCGGTTGGCCGGGTGGCGCTTGAGCAGACCGGTCCACATGGCGTAGGCCCATATGGTGGCGATCCAGCCCAGATAGGCCACCGCCAGCCAGGACGTCCACGGCACGCTGAGCCACTTGGCGCTGCTGGTCCAGCTCAATGCCGGTGTCGCGGCGGCCGGGTCGGCCAGCCAGCTCAGCAGCAGGAAGGGCAGCACCGGCACCAGGCTGCTCCAGACCAGGAACTGCAAGGGCTCGTAGCCCGGGCTGGCCTGTTGCGCCTTGCGCGCCACGATGTTGGAGGCGGCCCACATGGCTGCGGCGCACAGGTTGAGCAGCAAGCCGCTCACGGTGGTGAGACCGGCTGTGCCAACGACGAAATTCATGCCGAAGCAGGCCAGGCCCAGGGCGGCGAATGTCAGGCCGCCGACCAGCGGGCGGCTCAGGCGCTCGTGCAACAGGAAAAAACTGAACAGCGCGGTGAAGAACACATGCGTTTGCATCAGCACCGAAGCCAGGGCGGCGGTCATGCCGACCTGGAGCGCCAGGAACAGAAAGCCGAACTGACCGACGCCCTGGAACAGGCCGTACAGCAGCACCCATTTCCAGTGCAGCGCGGGCGCCCGGATGAAGAACACCAGCGGCAGCACCGCCACCACATAACGTGCGGCCCCGAGCTGAAACGGTGTGAAGTCATGCAGCGCGAACTTCATGGCCACGAAGTTCAGGCCCCAGATGACAATCACGCCCAGCGCCGCCGCGTAATCACGCGCCGAAAAGTGCCGGGCCGTCATGCGGCGGCCGGCAGCAGTGGTTTCAGGTAGCGCCCGGTGTGGCTGGCCGGGTTGGTGGCCAGGTCTTCCGGCGTGCCCACGCCCACCACGGTGCCGCCGCCGGCGCCGCCTTCCGGGCCCATGTCGATCAGCCAGTCGGCGGTCTTGATCACGTCCAGGTTGTGCTCGATCACCACGATGGTGTTGCCGGCGTCGCGCAACTGATGCAGCACCTTGAGCAGCAGGTCGATGTCAGCGAAGTGCAGGCCGGTGGTGGGTTCGTCCAGAATGTAGAGCGTGCGGCCGGTGTCGCGCTTGGAGAGCTCCAGCGCCAGCTTGACGCGCTGCGCCTCGCCGCCCGACAGCGTGGTGGCCGACTGACCCAGCTTGACGTAGGACAGGCCGACATCGAGCAGCGTCTGCAGCTTGCGTGCAATCGTTGGCACGGCATTGAAGAAGGCGTAGGCCGCTTCCACCGTGAGGTCCAGCACCTGGGCGATGTTCTTGCCCTTGTACAGCACCTCCAGCGTTTCGCGGTTGTAACGTGCGCCGTGGCAGACATCGCACGGCACGTAGACGTCGGGCAGAAAGTGCATCTCCACCTTCACCATGCCGTCGCCCTGGCAGGCCTCGCAGCGGCCACCGGCGACGTTGAAGGAAAAACGCCCCGGCCCGTAGCCGCGCTCGCGCGCCATCGGCACCTCGGCCATCAGCTCGCGGATCGCCGTGAACAGGCCGGTGTAGGTGGCCGGGTTGGAGCGCGGCGTGCGGCCAATGGGCGACTGGTCGACGTTGATGACCTTGTCGAAATGCTCGATGCCTTCGATCTCCTGCACCGGCGCCGGTTCGTCGTGCGCGCGGTAGAGCTGACGCGCCACCGCCGTGTACAGCGTGTCGTTGACCAACGTCGATTTGCCGGAGCCGGAGACGCCGGTGACGCAGGTGAACAAGCCGACCGGGATGTCGACGCTGACGTGCTTCAGGTTGTGGCCGCTGGCGCCGATGAGGCGCAGCTGGTCTTCGCCGGGGGCGTGGCGTTTTGTCGGCATCGCGATCTTGAGCGTGTGCGCCAGGTAGCGGCCGGTGAGCGAGTCCGGGTTGGCCTTCACCTCGTCGTAGGTGCCTTGTGCCACCACACGCCCGCCGTGCACGCCGGCACCGGGGCCCATGTCGATCAGGTGGTCGGCCGCGCGCATCATGTCCTCGTCATGCTCGACCACCAGCACGCTGTTGCCGATGTCGCGCAGGTGTTGCAGCGTGCCGATCAGGCGGTCGTTGTCGCGCTGGTGCAGGCCGATGCTGGGCTCGTCCAGCACGTACATCACGCCGGTGAGGCCGGAGCCGATCTGCGAGGCCAGGCGGATGCGCTGCGCCTCGCCGCCGGACAGTGTTTCGGCGCTGCGGTCCAGGCTCAGGTAGTTCAGGCCGACGTCGTTGAGGAACTTCAGGCGCAGCCGGATTTCGCGCACCACCTTGTCGGCGATCTCGGCCTTGGCGCCGTGCAAGTGCAGCGTGTCGAAATACTCGAAGCACTCGCGCAGCGTCAGGTGGCTCACTTCAAAGATGGCGCGCGACTGTTCGCCCTCACCCACCTTCACATGGCGCGCTTCGGTGCGCAGCCGCGTGCCGGCGCAAGCCGGGCAGGGCTGGGTGCCGCGCAGGCGCGCCAGGTCCTCGCGCACCAGGGCCGAATCGGTCTCGCGGTAGCGCCGCTGGATGTTGGGGATGATGCCCTCGAAGGCGTGCTTCTTGCTGACCTTCTTGCCCTGCGAGGCACCGGAGTCCATCACGTAGCTGAACTTGATCTCCTCCTCGCCCGAGCCGTAGAGGATGACCTGCTGCACGTTGGCGGGCAATGATTCGAATGGGTCGTCGAGGTCGAACTTGTAGTGTTTGGCCAGGCTCTCCAGCATGGCGAAGTAGTAGGCGTTGCGCCGGTCCCAGCCCTTGATGGCGCCGCTGGCCAGGCTGAGCGTCGGGAACGCCACCACGCGCGCCGGGTCGAACACCTCCTGCTGGCCGATGCCGTCGCAGCTCGGGCAGGCACCCTGCGGCGAGTTGAAGGAGAACAGGCGCGGCTCGAGTTCGCTGATCGAGTAGTGGCACAGCGGGCAGGCGAACTTGGCGTTGAACAGGTGTTCGGCGTTGGTGTCCATCTCCAGCGCAATGGCGCGGCCATTGGCCAGCCGCAATGCGGCCTCGAAGCTCTCGGCCAGGCGCTGGCGCAGTGCGGCGGCGTCGGCATCATCGGCGCCACGCACCTTGAGGCGGTCGATCACCACGTCGATGTCGTGCTTCTCGGTTTTCTTCAGCGTCGGCAGTTCATCGAAGTTGCAGGCCACGCCGTCGACGCGAAAGCGCACATAACCCTGCGCCTGCATGTCTTCGAAGACTTCGGTGAATTCGCCCTTTTTCTCGCGCGCCAGCGGCGCCAGGATCATGAGCCGGGTGTCGACCGGCAAAGCGAGGGTGGCGTCCACCATCTGGCTCACGGTCTGTGCCTGCAACGACAGGTTGTGCTCGGGGCAGTAAGGCGTGCCGGCGCGCGCGAACAGCAGACGCAGGTAGTCGTGGATCTCGGTCACGGTGCCCACCGTGGAACGCGGGTTGTGGCTGGTGGCCTTCTGCTCGATGCTGATCGCCGGGCTCAGACCTTCGATCAGGTCCACGTCGGGTTTGTCCATCAGTTGCAGGAACTGGCGCGCGTAGGTCGAGAGGCTCTCGACATAACGGCGCTGCCCTTCGGCGTACAGGGTGTCGAAGGCCAGGCTCGACTTGCCCGAGCCCGACAGGCCGGTGATCACCACCAGCTGGTTGCGCGGGATGTCGAGGTCGATGCCCTTGAGGTTGTGGGTGCGCGCACCGCGGATGTGGATGGCCTGTTGCTGCAGGGCGTGGGCCAGGTAGCGGCCTGGGCCGTCCTCGGCAGGGGTGGGCTGGGGGCGGAGGCCGTCAGGGGTGGAGTTCAAAGCGGTGCGTCTTCAACAAAACCCTCCATGATAGAGATAGATGGGGTTTCCCGCATCCTTTGCGCCGCTTTTGTTGGGATCAGTGACAATCGACGCTTTTGTGCCCGCCGCTTGCGGCGACCTCATGCGAGCCGGATAACCTTCTGTGTCTTCTTCCATTTCTTCCCATCAGACCGCTCCTGAACCGGGCACCATGACCCCGGTGGAGCGGCGCGCCAGCCTGTCACTGGCGGCTATTTTTGCCCTGCGCATGCTCGGCCTGTTCCTGGTGCTGCCGGTGTTTGCGCTGGAGGCGGCGCGTTATCCCGGCGGCGATGATCCGGCCCGGGTCGGGCTGGCCATGGGCATCTACGGCCTGACCCAGGGTCTGTTGCAACTGCCTTTCGGCATGGCATCGGACCGGCTGGGGCGCAAGCGCGTCATCGTGGCTGGCCTGCTGCTGTTTGCCGCAGGCAGCGTCGTGGCCGCCTTGGCGGACACATTGCTCGGGTTGACCCTCGGGCGTGCACTGCAAGGCGCCGGTGCCGTGTCAGCCGCGGTGACGGCCCTGCTGGCCGACCAGACGCGTGACGAGGTGCGCACCAAGGCCATGGCACTGGTGGGTGCCAGCATCGGTCTGATGTTCGCCCTCTCCTTGCTGCTGGCGCCGCTGCTGGTGAGTTGGGTCGGCTTGTCGGGCTTGTTCACCCTGACTGCTGCCCTGGCGCTGGGCGGGGTGGCGGTGGTGATCTGGCTGGTGCCGCCCGAGCCGCATCAGCACAAGGACATGCCGCGTGGTCGCCTGTCCGAGGTGCTGACGCACGCCGGCCTGCTGCGGCTGGACTTCGGCGTGTTCGTGCTGCACGCGGTGCAACTGGCCATGTGGGTTGCCATTCCGGCCCTGCTGGTGCAGGCCGGGCTGCCCAAGGCGGATCACTGGTGGGTCTACCTGCCGGCGGTGCTGGCGTCCTTTGTTGTCATGGGCACCACGCTGTTCCCGCTGGAAAAGCGCGGTTACCTGCGCGCCGTGTTCCTGGCGGCCATCGGCCTGATCGGGCTGGTGCAGTTGGGCCTGTTGTGGAGCGCCCAAGCGCCCAGCATCGCCGTGCTGGCGGTCCTGCTGTTTGTTTTCTTTTGCGGCTTCAATGTGCTGGAGGCCAGCCAGCCCAGCCTGGCCTCGCGCATTGCGCCGCCGCATGCGCGTGGCGCGGCGCTGGGTGTTTACAACACCTTGCAGTCGCTCGGTTTCTTTGCCGGCGGCGCCGTGGGCGGCTGGCTGGTCAAGTCCACCGGGGTGCACGGTCTGTTTGTGGCCTGCACCATCGGTATGGCGCTTTGGCTGCTGGTGGCCTGGCCGATGAAAGCGCCGTCCGGGCGGCGTTGAAGGCGCCATAATCGCTGTTAATTCAGTTTGGAGAACCCCCCATGGCATCCGTCAACAAAGTCATTCTGGTCGGTAACTGCGGCCGCGATCCCGAAATCCGTTACCTGCCGTCCGGCCAGGCGGTGGCCAATGTGAGCGTGGCCACCTCCAGCCGCCGCAAGGACAAGAACACCGGTGAGTCCATTGAGGACACCCAGTGGCACCGCGTCACCTTTTACGACCGCCTGGCTGAAATTGCCGGCGAATACGTCAAGAAGGGCCAGCCGATCTACGTCGAAGGCCGCCTGAAGTACGGCAAGTTCACCAACAAGGACGGCCACGAGCAGAACACCGTGGACATCATCGCCACCGAAATGCAGTTGCTGGGCAAACGCGAAGGCATGGGCGGTCCGTCTGACGACGAAGGCAGCGCACCGCGCCGTGCCGCGCCGGCACCGCGTCAGGCACCCAGCGCCCCGGCCCCGCGTCAGGCGCCAGCCAGGGCTTCGAGCGGCTTTGACGACATGGACGACGACATCCCGTTCTGACCCGACGTTCCTCTCGTCCAGGACATCCGAGCCCCGGCAGCCGCAAGGCTGGAGGGGCTTTTTTGTAGGGATTTATTGTACTCCTGGGGGTATTGTGTATACTCCTGCCAGTATATGGAGATTGCCATGAATTCTTCCCGCGCTTGTGTTGCACTGGCCCGCCGCCTGACGCCGTGGCTGGCCGTTCTTGCCGTGTCCACAGCTGTGGCGCAGGGGGCGGTCCAAGTGCCGACGGTCCAGGTCCAGGCGCGTGCCGTCTCCACCGGTTTCGAGATCGACGGCGTGATCCAGCCGGTCAAGCAGAGCGTGGTGTCGGCCCAGACCTCGGGTCGCGTGGTGACCCGGCTGGTGACGATGGGCGACCGCGTCAAGGCCGGCCAGCTGCTGGCCACCATCGACGACCGCGAGACCGCCGTCGGTGTACAGCGCAGCCAGGCCCAGGTGGCGCAATCCGAAGCCGAGCTGCGCAATGCCCAGGCCAACTACGAGCGCACCAAGGAGCTGCAGGCCAAAGGCTTCGTCAGCAAGGCGGCGCTCGACATGGCCGAAACCCAATTCAAGGGTGCCCAAGCCGGGCGCGAGCAGGCCAGTGCCGGTGCGCGTCAGTCAGCGCTGTCGCAGGGTTACACCCGTGTCACCGCCCCGTACGACGGCTGGGTGCTGCAGACGCATGTGGACGCCGGTGACCTGGCGGTGCCGGGCAAACCGATCGTGACGGTATATGCGCCGCAGCCCTTGCGGGCCGTGGTGCAGGTGCCGGCCTCCAAGGCCGATGTCACCCGCCAGGCCAGCCAGATTGAAGTGCAGTTGGGCCGCGACTGGGTGACCCCGGTGGCGCGCAGCGCCATGCCCTCGGCCGATCCGGTGTCGCAAACGGTGGAATGGCGCCTCGAACTCGCGCCCCAGGTCACGCAAAACCTGTTGCCAGGCCAGCAGGTGCGGGTGCGTTACGTCGGTGGCCAGGCCAATCGCATGGTGGTGCCGGCCGCGGCCGTGCTGCGCCGTGGTGAGTTGACGGCGGTTTACGTGGCGAGTGACAAGGGCTTTGCGCTGCGCGCGGTCCGGCTGGGTGCCGACCACGGCGCGCAAGGCCTCGAGATCGTGGCCGGCTTGAGCGCTGGCGAGCGTGTGGCGCTGGATCCGATCAAGGCCGGCCTGGCGGGCGCGCAGGCCGTGCCCGCAACCCGTTGAGGCTGCCATGAAAGACACCGTTCACAACACCGAGCGCCTGGGCATCTCCGGCCGCATTGCTGCGGCTTTCCAGGCCAACGCCATCACGCCGCTGTTGGCCCTGGTGGCGCTGCTGCTGGGCCTGTTTGCCGTGCTGGTGACGCCGCGTGAGGAAGAGCCGCAGATCAATGTCACCATGGCCAACGTGCTGGTTCCCTTTCCCGGGGCCAGCAGCACCGATGTGCAGAACATGGTGGCGCGCCCGGCGGAAGCCGCGTTGAGCCAGATTGCCGACATCGAGCACACCTATTCGGTGGCGCGGCCAGGGCTTGCCGTGCTGACGGTGCAGTTCAAGGTCGGCGTGCCGCGCACCGAAGCGCTGGTGCGCCTGTACGACGTGCTCAATGCCAACCAGGACTGGTTGCCGCGCGACCTCGGTACCTTGACGCCGATCGTGAAACCCAAAGGTATCGACGATGTGCCGGTGCTGGCCGTGACGCTGTGGAGCCGCGACGCGCTAGCGGCCCAGGAGCTTGAGCGCGTGGCGCACGAGGTGGAAACCGAACTCAAGCGCGTGCCTGGCACGCGTGAGGTCCAGACCATCGGCGGCCCGGGCCAGGCGGTTCATGTCTGGCTGGATCCGACGCGACTGCGCGAGCGCGGCATTGATGTGCTGAGCCTGAAGCAGACGCTGGCTGCAGCCAACTTCGGCATGCCGGCGGGGGGCGTGCTCGATACCCAGTCGCAGACACCGCAGATGCTGACAGTGGAAGCGGGCGAGTTCCTGCGCTCGGCGCAGGACGTCGGCGATGTGGTGGTGGGGGTGCACCGCGGTGCGCCGGTGTATCTGCGTGAAGTGGCGCGCATCGAAGCCGGTGCCCGGCTGCCGCAGCGTTACGTCTGGTTCACGCCGGGTGCAGCCATGGCCAGCGACCAGACCGCGCCGCAGAGCGAAGCCGCGGCGGCGGGCCAGGTGTACCCGGCCATCACGCTGACCGTGACCAAGAAGCCGGGTGAAAACGCGGTTGACGTGGCACGCGCAGCCAACGCGGCCGTGGCCGCGCTGAAGAACACGGTGATTCCGTCCAATATCGAAAGCAGCATCACGCGCAACTATGGCGAAACGGCGGCGGAAAAAGCCAACAAGCTGATCCAGAAACTGGCCTTTGCCACCGGCTCGGTGATTCTGCTGGTGGGCTTTGCGCTGGGCCGGCGCGAGGCGGTGATCGTCGGCGCTGCCGTCATCCTCACCCTGACGGCCACGTTGTTCGCTTCCTGGGCCTGGGGTTTCACGCTCAACCGCGTGTCGCTGTTTGCGCTGATCTTCTCCATCGGCATCCTGGTGGACGACGCCATCGTGGTGGTGGAGAACATCCACCGTCACCAGCAGCTCACACCCGGCGATGCGCTGCGCGACATCATTCCGCGCGCGGTGGACGAAGTGGGCGGTCCGACCATCCTGGCTACCCTGACAGTGATTGCCGCGCTGCTGCCGATGGCCTTCGTCTCGGGCCTGATGGGGCCGTACATGAGCCCGATCCCGATCAACTCCAGCCTCGGCATGGCGATCTCGCTGGCGATTGCCTTCACCGTCACACCCTGGCTGGCGCTGAAGCTGATGAAGCCGCACGATGCGACGCACGGCCACGAAGCAGCGGCAGCTGGTTTGGGCCACAAGCTGCAAAACCTCTTCACCCGTTTGCTGACGCCGTTCCTGGCCAGTTCGCGCAAGCGCTGGCAGCTACTGGCCGGCATCATGGCGGCGCTGCTGCTGTCGGTCGGGCTGACCGTGGTGCAGTGGGTTGTGCTCAAGATGCTGCCCTTCGACAACAAGAGCGAGTTCCAGGTGGTGGTGGAGATGCCAGCTGGTACACCGCTGGAAGACACCGCCGCCACCCTGCACGAGTTGGGTGCCTTCCTGGCGCAGCAACCCGAGGTGCTGGACCTGCAAGGCTATGCCGGCACCGCCTCGCCCATCACCTTCAACGGCCTGGTGCGCCAGTACTACCTGCGGGCCGAAGCCGAGCAGGGCGACCTGCAGGTGAACCTGGTCGACAAACACCATCGTGATGACAAGAGCCACGTCATTGCCCAGCGCCTGCGCCCGGAGTTGGAGCAGATCGGCAAAAAGCATGGCGCCCGCATCAAGGTGGTGGAAGTGCCGCCCGGCCCGCCGGTGATGAGCCCGCTGGTGGCCGAGGTCTATGGCCCGGATGAAGCCGGCCGCCAGCAACTGGCCCTGCGCATCGCCAAGGCCTTTGGCGAAACGGCCGACATCGTCGGCATCGACACTTCGCTGAAAGTGGATGCACCGCGTGCCTACCTGCGTGTGCGTCGCCAGCGCGCCGAATCGCTCGGCATCCCGGTGGCTGCCGTGGCGCAGACGGTCGCGGCCGCCTTGTCGGGTGCCGACGCGGCTTACCTGCATGACGCGCAGTCCAAGTACCCGGTGCCGGTGCGCCTGCAACTGCCGCGTGAATCGCAGGTCGGGCTGGACACCGTGTTGGCCTTGCCGATGCGCGCCGCCAATGGGCAACTGGTACCCTTGTCGGAACTGGTGCAGGTTGAGCGCGGCATCATCGACAAGCCGCTGTTCACCAAGGACCTGGCCAACGTGAGCTACGTCTTTGGCGACATGGCTGGCAAGCTCGATTCGCCCTTGTACGGCCTGTTCGCCATTCGTCCCAAGCTGGAAGCCGCGGCCCTGCCGGGCGCCGGTGAATTGGGCGAGTACTGGATCAAACAGCCGGCCGATACCTTCCGCCAGTACGCCATCAAGTGGGACGGCGAATGGCAGATCACCTACGAGACCTTCCGCGACATGGGTGCCGCCTACGGCGTCGGCCTGATCCTGATCTACCTGCTGGTGGTGGGCCAGTTCCGCTCCTACACCACGCCGCTGGTCATCATGGCGCCGATTCCGCTCACGCTCATCGGCGTCATGCCGGGCCATGCGCTGCTGGGTGCGCAGTTCACCGCCACCTCGATGATCGGCATGATCGCCCTGGCCGGCATCATCGTGCGCAATTCCATCCTGCTGGTGGATTTCATCGAGCTGCAGGTCAAGCAGGGCATGGCGTTCAAGGACGCGGTGGTGAGCTCCGCCGCCGTGCGTGCGCAGCCCATTGCCCTGACCGGCCTGGCCGCCATGATCGGTGCCTTCTTCATTCTGGATGACCCGATCTTCAACGGCCTGGCCATCTCGCTGATCTTCGGCATCCTGGTCTCCACGCTGCTGACGCTGGTGGTGATCCCGGTGCTGTACTACTCGCTCTACCGCAAGCGCCACGAGCCGACAGACGACTCGCCGCTGGCCCCGGTTTGATATTTCTGTTTTCCCCAACCAACCTCAAGGAGTTTGAAATGACTGTTGAACGCTATGTCCGCCTCATGGCCGGTTTTTTTGTCATGCTGTCGCTGGCCCTCGGCGTCGAAGGCAGCCCCATTTTTGTCAGCCAATGGTTCCTGGCTTTCACGGCTTTCGTCGGCTTCAACCTGTTCCAGTCCGGCATCACCGGCTTCTGCCCGCCGTCCTTCCTGCTGAAAAAGCTGGGCGTGCCCGAAGGCGGCTCGGCCTGCAGCACCAAGTAAAAGCACCTGAGCAGGAGCACACCATGAGCGAGAGCAAGCCGCGCGTGCTGCTGCGCCAGCAGCAGGACTTCCAGTTCGAGATCGACTTCGGTGCCGACGTGCCCAAGCTGATCGGTGACGAGCATCCGCCGCTGGGCCAGGGCCGCGGCCCGACCCCGGTGCAACTGCTGGCGGCTGCCGTGGGCAACTGTCTGTCGGACTCGCTGCTGTTTGCACTACGCAAGTTCAAGCAGGCACCGGAGCCCATTACTTGCGAGGTGACGGCCGACATCGGCCGCAACGCGCAGAACCGTCTGCGCGTGCTGGGGCTGGACGTAGTGCTGACCCTGGGTGTGCCGGCTGCGAAGCTCGAACACCTGGACCGTGTACTCGGCCAGTTTGAAGACTTCTGCACTGTTGCCAGCAGCGTCAGCCAGGGTGTGCCGGTGCGCATCACGGTGCGCGACGCCGATGGCCAGCAACTCAAGTGAAGGATACCGCCATGCACGCTGATGCCACCCGCAGCCGCAAGGCGGCCACACCACCCGCCACCGCAGCGGCCGAGGGCTGCGCGCCCACGGTGCTGACCGACAGCGATTCGCGCACCGAAATTCTGAACCGCCTGCGTCGCGCCGAAGGCCAGTTGCGCGGCATCCAGCGCATGGTCGAAGAAGGTGAAGATTGCCTGAAGATCGGCCAGCAGTTTTCTGCCGTGCGCAAGGCGCTGGACAGCACCTACCTGCGGATGACGGTTTGTTTCATGGCGCAGGAGCTGGAGCAGCGTCTGACGCCGGACGAAGGGCAGAAAGCCGATCTGTCGGCCATGATGAAAGACATGGAGACGCTGCTGGCGCGGATGGGATAGCCAGTATGGCGGTTCCAGTAGTCGGGGCGGGGCGACAACGCGCGTCTGCCTCACTTGTTCAGGCGTCTGGAGGCCGAGAATACTTCCATACGCAGCCGCAACTTCCAGCTATTTTCGACGTCAGGCTAAACCACTATATGACCAGGGAAGCGCTCGATTGGTTTGCTGTCATAGAGAATGAACGGTGCCGATAGAGGCATTTGACGGCGAGCATGAGAAGCAAGATCGTACGGAAGACTGAGAAAACGATGGATCCACTTGAGCTGAGTCGTCATTGAGCCTCGTTCAGGCTGCGACCCGTTTAATTTTTTCTTGCCATCCATCTCTAATTCGATCTTGTAGTGCACGAAAACATTTCTTTGACGTGTTAAGTGGTGCAGCGTTTGATAGAGGAGGCTCTCTTTTGAGAGGCTGTATGCAGGATGAAATGCTTTTGGGCCTACTACCCATTTCTCTTTGATATCCGCACGTTCAAGCAACGGAAAAATCTCTTCAGCATCTTTTTTTGCTAATCCAATGGCAAGGATGGTATTGATTGCAGCCTCAGCTAATGCGTGCGCAAGAAACGCAACTGTGACGTACTCGGACATGATGGGATCGCTGAATTTCATCGAGACCTGCTTTCCGGGGTCAGCCATCATCTCAATTTGTCCATCGATGAGATTCAAAAGACTTTCTTCAGATGCTCCGGGGTTCAAGACTTTCAAGCGATTCAACTCGCTGGTGCGATAGTCGGAAAAGTCGGAGGCAGGCTTTGGTGTGAACGCTTCAAATTCGTTGACTAATTCCACGTAATTGCCCCAGCGTGCCTTCAGAGCGGAATCGATGTAGACAAAGTCAGCCGTGTGGCTATAGGAGGTGCCCGCTTTTTGCTCCATAGCCTGTTTAACTTGATATAGACGTCAACCTATTTCTCACAATAGGGTTGGGCATATCAAGTAATCCCCCGTTGGTTTTGTATGAACTTGCTTTATAGCAGTCCGCTCTAACTGACTCAAGTGAGCGAGAGGCCTGACTCGATCCGGTTTCTATACAAGTGCGGCATCGATTACTCCGCCACCCAGACACACCTCGCCGTCATACAGCACGGCCGATTGCCCTGGCGTCACCGCCCACTGCGCTTGTGGGAACTGTAGGCTGAAAGCGTTGCCTTCGATGTTACCGATCGTGCAGGCCGCATCGGCCTGTCGGTAGCGCGTCTTGGCTGCCATGGCGCCCGGCGTTGGTGGCTCACCGGCGACCCAGCTCGCGTCCTGCGCGTGCAACTGGTGCGACAGCAGCCAGGGGTGCTCATGCCCCTGCACCACCCACAGCGTGTTCTTCTCCATATCCTTGCGCGCCACGAACCAGGGCGCGTGCTCGCCGCCGCCCTTCTGTGCGCCTTTGGCCTTGATGCCGCCGATGCCCAGGCCCTGGCGCTGGCCCAGGGTGTAGAAGCTCAGGCCGACATGGTTGCCGATGACGCGGCCATGGGCCTTGTCACCGGGCGCCGGCGTGCCGTCCTTGATCGGCCCCGGCTCCTTCTGGATGTAGCGGTTCAGGAACTCGCGGAACGGGCGCTCGCCGATGAAGCAGATGCCGGTGGAGTCCTTCTTCTTGGCATTGGGCAGGCCGATTTCCTCGGCAATGCGGCGCACCTCGGTCTTGTGCAGCTCGCCCACCGGGAACAGCGTCCTGCTCAGTTGTGCCTGGTTCAGGCGGTGCAGGAAGTAGCTCTGGTCTTTGCTCGGGTCCAGGCCTTTCAGCAGCTCGTGCTTGCCGGTCGTTTCGTTCAGCCGCACGCGGGCGTAGTGGCCGGTGGCGATCTTCTCGGCGCCCAGACGCATGGCATGGTCGAGAAAGGCCTTGAACTTGATCTCGGCGTTGCACAGGATGTCCGGGTTCGGTGTGCGGCCGGCCTGGTACTCGCGCACGAACTCGGAAAACACCCGATCTTTGTACTCGGCAGCGAAGTTGACGTGTTCGATCTCGATGCCGATCACGTCGGCCACGCTGGCGGCGTCGACGAAGTCGATGTTGGAGGAGCAGTACTCGCTGTCGTCGTCATCTTCCCAGTTCTTCATGAAGATGCCGATGACCTCATAACCCTGCTGCTTGAGCAGGTACGCACTGACCGCGGAGTCCACGCCTCCGCTCAACCCTACCACCACCCGTTGCTTGCTTGACTTGCTCATAGGTGTGCGATTATCCCAGCCATGACAAGAAAGGGCTGGTGACGGGCTTTTATGGAACTCAGGCAGATTCGCTATTTCGTGCGTGTGGTCGAGCTCGGCAGCATGAGCCGCGCCGCGCTGGAACTCGACATGGTGCAGTCGGCCCTGAGCCAGCAGATCAGCCGGCTGGAGGGCGAGCTGGCCACCCGGCTGCTGCAGCGCACCAGCAAGGGCGTGGTGCCGACCGAAGCCGGTCTGGCCTTTTTTCGCGAGGCCCAGCTCACCCTGCGCCATGCCGAGCAGGCGGCCCGTGCCGCACAGCAGGCGCGCCTGTCGGGCACGGTCAGCGTTGGGCTGGCGCCCACCACCGCTTCGGTGCTGGGTGTGCCGCTGATGCGCGCCATGCGCGAACGTTACCCCGATGTGCGCCTGCACATGGTGGAAAGCCTGTCCGGTCATATCACCAGCATGCTCAATGCGCGCCAGCTCGATCTGGCGGTGCTGTTCGATACCCATGCCGCACGCCGCTGGAGCGTCATGCCCTTGCTGGAGGAAAAGCTGTTCTTCATCCGTTCGCGCCAGGGGCTGGGCGCCAAGACGCCGGCCAAGGTCCGCATGGCCCAGCTCAAGGGTGTGCCGCTGATCCTGCCCACCGGCACGCACGGCCTGCGCAGCACGCTCGACACGGTGTTTGCCCGGGCACGCTTGCAGCCCCATGTGGTGGCGGAAATCGACTCGTTGCCGATGCTGATGGACGCCGTCGATGCTGGCCTTGGCGCTACCCTGCAGCCTTGGGCTGCCGTGGGCCGCTTTGCTGATGCACAGCAGCGTTTCCATCTGGCCGAGGTGACCGACCCGCAGGCGCGGCGCGTCAATGCGCTGTGCAGCTTGTCAGATGACGAACTGTCGCCGGCAGGGCTGGCCACCCGCGTGGTGCTGGCCGACTGCGCGCGCGAGCTGGTGCGCTCGGGCCGCTGGGTCGGAGCGGCACTGGTGGACGGCTAGGGCCGTCACCAGACTTTCCTCCATCACAAAAACTGATGCCCCCATGCGCCTGGCGCATGGGTCGCCCCATTGAAGGCGACTACATTGCGACCGTTCAGGACGGCGCACACGGCGAGATCCTGAATGCCCGCATTGATGGCACAACACAAACAGGAGACACACGCCATGCTGTTCAACCTCAAGACATCCATGATTCCTCTCGCGGCTGTGTTGCTGACGGTTACCGTCAGCCACGCTCAGTCAGCCAACCCGCTTGACGCGGTGCCAGAGAAAATGCCGTTTGATGTGCCTTACGGTGTCCCGGTTTCGTTGGAGCGCGCTGATGCCGTGCTGACAGCTGCGGTGAGCGAGTCCAAGAACCGCAATTGGAAGATGGTATGTGCGCTGGTCGATTCCAGCGGCAGTTTGGTGTCTTTCAAGCGCATGGATGGGGCTCAGTTGGCCTCCATCGAGATTGCCATCCACAAGGCACGTGCCTCGGCCAGGTACCGGCGCGAGACCAAGGCTTTCGAGGCCGGGGTGCAAAACGGCAACAACTACCTGCTCACCCTGGATGATGTGATTGCCTCGCGCGGTGGCATTCCGTTGGTGGACAGCGGCAAGCTGGTCGGTGCCATTGGCTGCTCCGGTGGTACCGGTTCGCAGGACGAGGCGGTGGCCAAGGCGGGTGTGGCCGCGCTGAAGTAGGCGACAGCGATCGAGGCCAAGCTCAGAGCAGGTTGACCCCTTTCCACGTTCCGCTTTGCACCAGCTGCTTCACGGTCTCGCGCAGCTCGCCGCGCACGGCGGCGGCGGCAGGTGAGAGGCGGTCCTGGTCGACCGAATAGAGGAAGTTGGGGCGCTTCATGTTGGCGTCCGAAAAGGCCAGGGTCCGCCAGCCCTCGCGCATACGGCCTTCCAGCAGCGCCGCCGACATGGGCTTGATGGTGGCGCCCATGCCGTCGCGCACACAGGTCATCAGCAGCGAGAGCGAGTCGATCTCGGCCACCACGTGCATGGCCAGGTTGCGCTGCTCGAACTCGGCGGCGATGCGCCGGCGCAAGCCATGAATGCCGGTGGGCAGGATCAGCGGCAGCACGGCGGTGTCTTCACAGCTGAGCTTGACGCGCCTGGGGGCCACCAGGTCGCTGTCTTCGGGCAGCATGACGAACAGTTCCTCTTCCACCAGCGGCTCAGCCGGCAGGTCGGGCACCGCATCGCGGCTGAACAGGATGGCCAAATCGAGTTGGCCCATGCGCATCATCTGCGCCAGGTGGCCGCTCATGCCCTCCACTACGTTGAGCACGATGCCGGGGTACTTCTCGCGAATGCGTCGCATGAAAGGCACACCCACGGCGCACACCGTGGTGGCGGCCAGGCCCACCGAGACCATGCCATGCACGGTGCCGGGCTCCTGGCGTGCCACGGACAGGGCCTGGTCCAACTGGCGCAGCATGAAGCGCGCGTGATGGTGCAGGGCGGCGCCATTTTCGGTCGGTGTCACCCCCTTGGCGGTGCGGATCAGCAAGGGCTTGCCGACCTCGGCCTCCAGTTTGGCGATGTGCTGGCTCAGCGCCGGCTGGGCAATGTAGAGCTGGCGCGAGGCCTTGGCCAGGCTGCCGCTTTCCACGATCTGTACGAAGTACTTGAGTTGACGCAGGTCCATCGTTCGATCCTATAAGTTTTTGAGGATGGTTGGGTATAAGAAATAGCTATACCCCATCTCGGAAAACAGTATTTTTCAGAGTGACGCGCTCTTCCTATCATCGGCCTTCCATTCCATTGCATACCCAAATCAACAGGAGACAATCCCATGGAATCCAAGCAGAAACAGGCTGAAGTTCAGACGCCGTCCAGCCAGCGCCGCACCCTGTTGCAGGCCGGTGCCCTGGTGGTGGGTGGTGCCGCACTCGGTTTCCCGTCCTTGGCGGGCGCGCAATCGGGTCCGATCAAGATCGGTCATCTGACGCCGATGACCGGCTTCCTGGGCGCCCTCGGTGAATACGCCACGCAGGGCATCAAGATGGCGGCCGAGGAAATCAACGCCGCCGGCGGCGTGATGGGCCGCCAACTCGACGTGATGAGCGAGGACTCGGTGAATCCGCAGGTGGCCTCTCAGAAGGCGCAGCGCATGATCGAGCGCGACAACGTGGCCGTGCTGATGGGCGAGATCAACTCTGCGGCTGCCCTGACGATCTCGCAGGTCGCCGCCCGCAACAAGAAACTGTTCATGAGCATTGGCGCACGCTCCGACGCGCTGCGCAACAAGGACTGCAACCGCTACACCTTCCACGTCGACATCCCGGTCACGGTGATGGTCAATGCCGCTGGCGAGGCGCTGCTGCGCGAGGGCCTGGTCAAAGGCAAGAAGATTTTTGCCCTGACGTCCGACTACCTGTTCGGGCACGACCTGTCGCGCCAGGCCAAACGCTTCTTCACCGCCAATGGCGGCACCGTGATCGGTGACGAGCTGGTGCCGACCGACCTGACCGACTTCAGTCCGCAACTGATCAAGATCCGCCAGGCCAGGCCCGATCTGGTGGCCACCAACCTGGGCGGCAACCAGGTGACCAACTTCGTCAAGCAGTACGCCGAGTTCGGCCTCACCTACCCGGTGGCCGGCTTCAACCTGAACACGGCGGATGCCTGGGCCGCCGGAGAAGGCAACCTGGGCGGGATCTGGCCGACGGTGTGGCATCACGAACTCAAGACCCCCGGCTCGCAGGCCTTTGTCGAGAAGTTCACCAAAAAGTACGGCCGCATCCCGGAAAACCACGCCTGGATCGAGTACGTGTCGCTCAAGATGCTGGCGCAGGCGATGAACGCCACCAAGTCGACCGATACCGACAAGCTGATTGCCTACTTCGAATCGGAAGCGCAGTTCGACATCCTGAAGGCGCGCAAAGCCTACTTCCGCAGCTGGGACCACCAGCTGATGCAGGAAGCCTATCCCTTCACGGTCAAGCCCAAGGGGCAGGCCAAGAACAAGCAGGACTTCCTGCTGTTCGGCGAAGCCGTGCCGGGTGCGAACGAACCGCTGGACAAGCTGGCGCCCCCGAAGTCCGAGAGCACCTGCAAGATGTGACGTGAACTGACGGCTGGGGCGGCATGCCCCGGTCGTGCGGGCCGCTGCGCTGCAGCGTACGGCCATTCTTTTCCCTGGATCGTTATGGAACTCGTTTTCTTGCTCGAGCAAGTCGTCAACGGCCTGGTGCTCGGCGGCTATTACCTGCTGCTGGCCCTGGGCCTGTCGCTGATCTTCAGCGTGGGCGGCATCGTCAACCTGGCGCACGGCGCCTTCTACGCGCTGGGCGCTTATGTCTCGCTGGAAGTGATCAAGCACGCCGGCTTCGCTGGCAGCATCTTCATCACGCCCTTGGCCGTCGGCCTGCTGGGCATCCTGTTCGAACGTTACCTGCTGCGCCGTTTCTACACGGCCGATCCCATCCTGAGCCTGCTGGTGACGTTCGGCCTGGCCATGGTGGGCGAGCAGGCGCTGCGCATGATCTGGGGCTCGGCTCCCCTGCCCTCGAACATGCCACCGGAGTTCAAGGGCAACGTGATCATGGGGGACCTGATGTTCTCCAAGTACCGGCTCTTCATTTTGGGCGTGGTCATCCTGGTCATGGCTGGCATCTGGTTGCTGCTGCACAAGACCTCCTTTGGTCGCGTGGTGCGGGCCGGCGTGCAGAAGCCCGACATGGTGGCTGTGCTGGGCATCAAGCTGCAGCCCTATATGACGGCCATCGTCATGCTGGGTGTGGCCACGGCCGCGCTGGGTGGGGTGCTGTTCGGGCCGATTGCCATCGTGCACCCGGCCATGGGCACCGAGATCATGACGGTGGCCTTTGTGGTGGTGGTGATCGGCGGCCTGGGCAGCTTCTGGGGCGTGGTGCTGGCCGCGTTTCTGGTGGGGGTGGTGCGCGGCATCACGATCTACTTCGTGCCGGCAGCCGGCGAGGCCTCCATGTACGTGCTGATGTTCCTCGTGCTGATGTTCCGTCCGCGTGGCCTGTTGGGTGAGCGCATCGAGCGCTTCGAGTGAGAACGAGAAGAAGACAAGAATGAGTGCTTTCCTGAACTCCAAATACCGTCCTCTGTGGATCGCGGGCGCAGCCCTGGTGCTGCTGCCCCTCGGCTTCCAGGGCATCGGCCTGACGCTGGACACTGCCACCGTGGTCGTGCTGCTGGCCATGGCGGCCATGGGCCTGAACCTGCTGGTGGGCTACACCGGTCTGGTGTCCTTCGGCCACGCGGCCTGGTTCGGCATCGGTGGTTATGCCGCGGCGCTGGCGCAGCTGAACTGGTTTCCGAACCAGATGTGGCTGCCGCTGCTGTTCGCCGTGGTCTTCACTGCGGGCCTGTCGCTGGCGGTGGGTTTCCTGATTCTGCGCCGCCGCGGCGTCTATTTCTCGCTGCTGACGCTGGCGCTGTGCGCGCTGACCTTCGCCATCGCCTTCCGCTGGACGGCGCTCACAGGCGGCGAGGGTGGCCTGGGCGGCATCGAGCGCGGCATGCTGGGCCCGATCGACCTCAACAGCCACCTTGCCTACTATGTGCTGGTGGCCGTGATCGCCTTTGGTGTGGTCTACGCCCTGCTGCGCGTGGTGCGCTCGCCCTTCGGGCACGTGCTGGTGGCGATCCGCGAAAACGAACAGCGAGCGACCTTCCAGGGTTACAACATCGACCGCTACAAGCTGCTGGTCTTTGTGATCTCATCCACCGTGACGGGCTTGGCTGGTGGTCTGCTGATCTTCCTGCACCGCCTGGCAGCGGCCGAGTCCACCACAGTGGCCTTTTCCGGTGAATTCCTGGCCATGGTGGTGATCGGCGGCATGCGCAGCTTCCTGGGCCCGGCCCTGGGCGCGCTGTTCTTCCTGCTGTTCCGGGAACTGTTCTCGATCTACACCGACAACTGGCTGCTCTACTTCGGTCTGATCTTCGTCGGCTTCATCGTCTTCTCGCCCTCGGGCCTGACCGGCATCTGGGCCCAGCTGCGTCGGCGCTTCAGTCCGCCGCCCGAGGATGGCGCGGCCATGAGCAAGCGCAAAATTTTTGAAGGTCTGCCCCTACCCGAGTTCCTGCGCCCCGCGCGCAAGGAAGGTGCCGTGCTGGAGGCCCAGGGCATCAGCAAGCGCTTCGGCGGCATCCAGGCCGTGCGCGACAACAGCCTTTCCGTGCAGGCCGGGCAAATCCATGCGCTGATCGGCCCCAACGGTGCTGGCAAGACGACGACCTTCAACCTGATCTCGGGCATGTTCATGCCGGATACCGGGGCGGTGCGCCTGCACGGCGAGGAGATCCAGCACCTGCCGCCCGAGCGTATCTGCCAGCAGGGCCTGGCGCGCTCCTTCCAGATCACCAATTTGTTCAAGGGCCTGACGATCTACGAAAACCTGCGCCTGTCCTTGCAGGCGCGACACGCGGCGCGTTTTGACTTCTGGCGCGACATCGACAGCTACCCCGAGATCCATGCCGAGACCGCCGAGTTGATGAAGTTCCTGGGCCTGCAAGGCATGGAAGAGGTGGGTGGTGGCGATCTGTCCTACGGTGGCCAGCGTCTGGTCGACTTGGGCATTGCCCTGGGCTCCAAGCCGGAGGTGCTGCTGATGGATGAGCCGCTGGCTGGGTTGGCTGCCGCTGAGCGCGAGCGTGTGTCGAATCTCGTGAAGACCATCGCCAGCAACATCCCGGTGCTGATCGTGGAACACGACATCGACCGTGTGCTGGCCTTCTCGCACCGCGTAACGGTGATGAACCAGGGCGAGGTGCTGATGAGCGGCACGCCCGAGGAAGTGCGTAATGACCAGCGCGTGCAGGAGATCTACACCGGCACCGGCACACCGCCCGTCACGGGTCGCTCGGGCAAGGCCGTGGGCGACCGGCCGCTGGTGCTGGATTTCGACAAGGTCAACGCCTTCTACGGCAAGAGCCACATCCTGAACGACGCCAGCCTGCAGGTGCGCGAGGGCGAGATCGTCGCGCTGCTGGGCCGCAACGGCGCTGGCAAATCCACGTTGCTCAAGAGTCTGGTGGGTCTGGTGCCGCCAGCCAGCGGTCACGTCAACTTCAACGGCCGCGAGATCGCGGGCCTGAGCGCGCCTGACATTGCCCGCATCGGCATTGGCTACGTGCCGCAGGGCCGTGGCCTGTTCGCCGGCATGACAGTGAGCGAGAACCTGGCGCTGGGCCGCCTGGCGCGGCCGACCGATGGTCGCACCGGCGTGGTCTGGGACGAGGCGCAGATCCTCGACTACTTCCCGCGTCTGAAAGTGCGCATGAACGTGGCGGCCGATTACCTGTCGGGCGGCGAGCAGCAGATGGTGGCGGTGGCGCGTGCGCTGTCGGGCAACGTCAAGTTGCTGCTGCTGGACGAACCGTTCGAAGGCCTGGCGCCCACCGTGGTGCAGGAGTTGTTCACGGTGTTTGACAAGCTGCGCCAGCATGTGTCCATCGTGATCGTCGAGCACAACCTGGATCTGGTGCTGGCCCTGGCCGACCGCGTTTATGCGCTCGAGCGCGGCGCTGTGTTCCATGAAGGACCCGCTGAACCGCTGCTGACCGATCTCGACTATCGCAAGAAGATTCTGTGGCTGTGAACGGCCATTGGATCGAAAGAATTCAACCCCATGACTGGAAAGACCATGACCCCAAAACAAGACCTCCGACTCCTGGTGGAGACGATGGCCAACATGCCCTGGAAGGAGTATCCGGGCCACTTCGGTGGTGCCCTCTCCAAGGAACTGGCCGGCCCCACGACCACTGGCAGCTCGCGTGTGGACTTCCGCATTTCGCGCTATGCGCCGGCTGCCTACGTGGGCGAGCATGTGCACAAGGTGCAGGAACAGGTCTACTACGTTCTCGAGGGTGAGGGCATCCTCACGCTCGATGATGACAAGCGCCTGATGCGCCCGCACGACTATGTCTACGTGCCCCCCGGCGTCCGCCACAGCTTCACCAACACCGGCACCAATGGCCTGGTGTTTTTGGTGATCACCACCCCGGCCGATGACGAAGAGGAGATGCGCTGATGGATCGCAAGGCAAGCGCCGTGCTGGGCACGGCAACCCCCGCTGTCTACGGCCTGCTGGTCGATGGCCAGTGGGTCGAAGGTGCGGGACCACGCGTCTCCGTGCGAGACAAGTACAAGTTGCAACCTTGTGCCACCATCACCACGGCCGATGCGGCGCAGGTGAAGCAGGCCATTGATGTGGCCCATGGGGCTTTTCGCCAAGGTGCCCCCGCCGCCTACGAGCGCGGTGCCGTGCTGGACCGTGCGGCGGTGCTGCTGGAAGCGCGCCTGGATGAGTTCGTGCGTACCATGCAATTGGAAGCGGGCTTCACGCAGACCGATGCCGCCGGCGAAGTGCGTCGCTGCCTGCAGACGCTCAAGCTCTCTGCCGAGGAAGCGCGCCGCCTGGCCGGCGACGTGATTCCGCTGGCCGGTGCCCCGGGTGCCGCTGGCCGCCTGGGCTTCACCCTGCGCGTGCCGTTGGGTGTGGTGGCCGCCATCACACCGTTCAACTCGCCACTCAATACCGTGACGCACAAGGTGGCACCGGCTTTTGCGGCCGGCAATGCTGTCATCCTCAAGCCTTCGTCCTTCACACCCATCACCGCCTGCCTACTGGCCGAGGTGCTGCTGGAAGCCGGCATGCCCCAGGGCTTCCTGTCGGTGCTGCACGGCAGCGCCGAGGTGGTCCAGCACCTGCAGGCCGACGAGCGCGTGCGTTTCTTTGCCTTCACCGGCAGCACCGAAGTTGGCCGCAAGATCCAGCAGGCTGCCGGCCTGCGTCGTACGCAGATGGAGCTGGGTTCGATTGCGTGCACGATTCTGTGCGACGACGCCCAACTGGACGTGGCGCTGCCAAAGGTGGTCAACGCGGGTTTTCGCAAAGCCGGTCAGGTCTGCACCTCGGTGCAGCTGCTGCTGGTGCACGAATCGTTGCAGCAAGACGTGGAAACGCGCTTGGCGCAGCTCGTCAAGGAACTGTCCTACGGTGATCCGCAGGATCCCAAGACCTTTGTTGGCCCCGTGATCAGCGAAGACAACGCGATCCGTATCGACGGCTGGATCCAGGAGGCCGTGGCCAAGGGTGCCAAGCTGCTGGCCGGTGGCCCGCGCCAGGGTGCCGTGGTGCCGCCCACCTTGCTGACCAACATCAGCGGCACCATGCGGGTGGGCTGCAACGAGATCTTTGGTCCCGTGGTCTGCATCGTGCCCTTCAAGACACTGGGACAAGCCATTGCGCGCGTCAACGCCACGCCTTTCGGGCTGGCCACCGGCTTGTTCACCAATCGACTGGGTGACGCCCTGAATGCGGCGCAGCAACTGGAGGTGGGCGGTGTGCACATCAACGAGACCTCGAGTTCGCGTGTCGACCTGATGCCCTACGGTGGCTCCAAGGACAGCGGCTTCGGCCGCGAAGGCCCGCACTATGCCGTTCACGAAATGACTGAAGAGCGTATCGTCACTTTCACGACGACCTGACCCCATAAGACCTTGCGGGACAGGCCACAGCCGCGTAGCGGCCAGCCCTGCCCCCAACTGATTAGAAGAGAGCTAGCTATGCCCAAGATGAAAGGTGGCGAACTGATCGCCGAATACCTGGTCCAGGAAAAGATGCCGTATATCTTCGGCATCTGTGGTCACGGCAACGTGGGCATCCTGGATGCGCTGTACGACGTGCGCGACAAGATTCAACTGGTCTCGCCGCGCCACGAGCAGTGCGCCGGCCACATGGCTGATGCCTATTTCCGCGTCAAGCACAAGCCGGTGGCGACGCTCACCTCGACCGGCCCCGGTTCGGCCAACATGGTGATGTCCTGCGCCACGGCGCTGTCGGACTCCTCGGCCTTCCTGTGCATCACGTCGAACGTGCCAACCTCGCAGCACAACCGCGCGCCGTTCCAGGAGCTGTACAAGCACAACCAGGCCGATTTCGCGCAGGTCATGCGCCCGGTGGTCAAGCGCGCCTTCCAGCCCACGCGTGTCGACATGCTGCCGCTGGCCCTGCGCCAGGCCATGGACACCATGGTCACCGGCCGCCCCGGCCCGGTGAATCTGGACATCCCCTACAACGTGTACCAGGAAGAAGCGGATGTCGAGTTGCCGCCGCCCTCCAACGTGCAACGCGCGCACCGTCCCGGTGCCAATGACCTGGACGTGGCGACCACGCTGGACTTGCTGGCGGCTGCCCACAAGCCGGTGCTGTTCATCGGACACGGCGCCACGCTGTCGGAAGCGGGTGAAGAGATCACCGAGTTCGCCGAGAAGCTGGGCATTCCGGTCATCACCTCGCCCAACGGCATGGGCTGCATTGCTGGCGACCACCCGCTGGCCCTCGGTTTCATCGGCCGCAACGGCGCCTACCCGGCCAATGAAGCGGGCCGCCGTGCCGACCTGGTGATCACGCTGGGCACGCGCTTTGACGACCGCAGTTCGTCGAGCTGGCATGAAGGCTACTCCTGGAACTTCCCCAAGACCCAGCTGGTGCACGTCGACATCGACCCGCAGGAGCTGGGCCGCAACTACGCGCCGACGCTGGGCATCATTGCCGACGTCAAGGTGTTCGTACGCCAGTTGCTCAACGCCCTGCCAACACGCAGCGCCATCGCGGCCACGCGCTACGCGCCGTGGCTGGCCGAGGTGCAGGGCTGGCAAGGCCAGTGGGACGCTTTCGTGCAGCCGCATTTCGGCGACTCGACCAGTCCGCTGCGGCCCGAGTTCGTGGTCGGCACCCTGCAAAAGGTGCTGCCCGATGACGTGATCCTCTCACTCGACTCCGGTGTGCACCACAACTGGTTCATGCAGTTCTGGAAGGCCAAGCGCCCGCAGAGCATGCTCAACAGCTGGGGCTACTCGTCGATGGGTTTTGGCGTCTGCGGCGTGATGGGCGCGCACTTCGCGGCGCCCGATCGTCCCTGCGTTGCCGTCGTCGGCGATGGTGGCTTCACCATGGCGCCCTACGTGCTGTGCACGGCGGTGGAGCACAACCTGCCGGTGATCTGGATCATCTGGAACAACTTTGCCTGGGGCGCCATTCGCGATCTGCAGTACGGCCTGTTCAACGGCCGCGAGATTGGCACTGCGTTCTACAACGGCCAGACCGGCGAGCGTTACAACCCCGACTTCGCTGCCTGGGCCCGTGCCTGTGGCGCCGACGGTTACACCATCACGCGTCCGCAGGATCTGGGCGTGACGGTGCAGCAGGCGCTGAAGAACAAGCGCCCCTGCGTGATCGACGTCCACGTCGATGCCGAAGTGCGCCCGCCTTCCACCGGCACCTGGCAATTGCCCCCGATTCCCTACAAGGAGCCGCAGTTCGGCAAGCCGTGGAGTCCTTGACCCCCCCTGAGGCGGCCTAGCGGCCGCCTTCCCCCGGAGGGGGACGCCACCAGCGACCCGGCAAAGCCGGTTCCGCGGTGGCCCGCGATAAGACATTCTGATAACTGACTGATTGGAGATTTCATGAGCAACAAAATCGCACTCGTTTTCGGTGGCACGCGCGGCATCGGCGCAGCCACGGTGCAGAAACTGGCCGAGAGCGGCTATGACGTCGCCTATACCTATGTCACCAGCGCACCCAACCTGCCGGCCACCATTGGCACATCCCGCACCAAGGGTTATGCCGTCAACATCTGTGAAGCCGCACAAGTGGCACAGGTGTTCGCCGACGTGGTGCGCGATTTCGGCAGCGCGCCGTACTGCGTGGTGGCCAATGCCGGCATCAACGTGCCGCCCGGCCCGCTGGCTGCTTTCGACCCGGAGAACTTCCGCAAGCTGGTCGAGGTGAACATCGTCGGTGCCTTCAACGTGCTGAGCGCGGCGGCCCGAAACGTGGTGGACGGCGGCAACATCATCGGGCTGACCACCTCCATGGTTCGCGTGGCCGTGCCCGGTGGCGGCCCCTACACCGCCACCAAGGCCGCGGTGGAAAGCCTGTTGCGCTCCATGTCCAAGGAACTGGCGCCGCGCAAGGTGCGCGTCAACGGTGTGGCACCGGGCCCGGTCGATACTGACCTGTTCCGCGCCGGCAAGAACGAAGAAGCCATTGCCCGCTCGGCCGCCATGAGCCCGTTCAACCGCATTGGCACGCCCGACGAGGTGGCCGAAGTGGTGAGCTTCCTGGCTTCCGACAAGGCTTCATGGGTCCACGGCCAGATCATTCAGCCCAATGGCGGCATGGTTTGAGCGTCTGAAATTTGCGTTTAACAAAAAATATAGGAGACATTTCGTGAAATTGCGCTTTCTGAGTGCCGCACTCGCCCTGTGTGCTGCAATGGCACCCGTTACTTCCTCCCTGGCTCAGTCCTACCCCGCCAAACCCATCACGCTGAATGTGCCTTATCCGGCCGGTGGCCCGACTGACGTGCTGGCACGCACGCTGGCGAACGTGATGGAGAAAAACCTCAAGCAAGCCATGGTGGTGGACAACGTTGCCGGCGCTGGCGGCACGGTGGGTGCGGCCAAGGTGGCACGGGCCCCGGCGGATGGCTACACGATCCTGTTGCACAACCTGGGCATGGCCACATCGCCAACGCTGTACCGCAAGATGCCCTACAACACCGAGGATCTGGTGCCCGTCGGCATCGTGGCCACGGTGCCGATGGTGCTGTTGGCTAGAAACGGCCTGCCGGCGAAGACCCTGGCCGAGCTGGTGAGTTACATCAAGGCCAACCCGAGCAAGATCAACATGGGGCATTCGGGCATCGGCTCGGCGGCGCATCTGTGCGGGCTGCTGCTGCAGTCGACCCTGCAGGCCAAGGTCACCACCGTGGCGTACCGTGGTGCCGGGCTGGCCATGACGGATCTGATGACGGGTCAGATCGACATCATGTGCGAACAGGTGTCGAGTTCGGCGTCCTTCGTCAACACCGGCCGGGTCAAGGCCTATGCCGTCACCGGCAAGCAGCATCTGCCCATCCTGGCCAAAGTGCCGACCTTTGCCGAGGCGGGCTTTCCCAAGGTGGACGTCGGCGTCTGGCATGGCCTCTATGCGCCCAAGGGAACACCGTCCGATGTGATCGAGCGCCTTTCGGCTTCGCTCACCGAGGCCTTGCGGGATGCCGAGCTGCAGCGCAAGTTCACCGAGTTGACCGCTGTCACGGCGGCACCGGCCGAATCAAAACCCGAACCGCTGCGCAAGTTGCAGGCGGCTGAGATGGAGCGCTGGGCGCCCATCATCAAGGCTGCGGCCGAATACGCGGATTGAGAGGGGCCTGGATGGTACGTGGCGACGCTGTACGGGCAGTGCGCCATGTGCATCCGGATCGCACATGAAGCTTGCTGTCTTCACCAAAAACCTGACCAACCCGGCCTATGGCGCGGCGCGACTGGGTGCTGAGCGCGCCGCTGCGCAGTTTGGCGACGAGGTGCTGCACTTTGTGCCGCACAAGGGAGATGACCCCGAAGAGCAAAGCGCGCTGATCGACGAGGCGTTGGCGTTGCAGCCGCGGCCTGATGCCTTTGTGCTTTCGCCGGTACATGCCAGCAAGGTGAATCCGGCGATCCGTCGCATCGCTGCGGCCGGCATTCCGATGATCGGTTTCGTCAACCCGATTGAAGCCGCGCCCATGGTGGGCTACGTCAGCTCGGATGACTACGCGCTGGCGCTGGCCATTGCCAGCTATCTTTTCACGCATCTGCAGGGCCAGGGCCGCGTGCTCGTGGTCACCGGGCCCGAGGAGTCCTACACCAGCCTGGAGCGGCTGCGCGGTTTCCGGGCGGCGGCCAGCCAATACCCGGGCATCGAACTGGTGGGGCAGGTGGCGGGCGACTATGTGCGTGAAGTGGCCCGGGAGCGCACGGTCCAATGGCTGCGCGTCAACCCGGCACCTGCGGCCTGCCTGGTTGCCAACGACATCATGGCCATCGGCGTGCTGGATGCACTTGATGCCGCCGGCCAGGTGGCGGCTGTAGTTGGCGTCAATGCGATTCCCCAGGCCATCGAAGCGATTGCGGCCGGTCGCATGCTGGCCACGGCCGACTTCAATGCCATGCAGATGGCGTATCTGGCAGCTGAATGTGCGGCACGCCACCTGCGTGGCGAGACCGTGCCGGCAGTCATCGAACTGCCGGTGCAAATCGTCGACGGCGGCAACTGCCAGCAGTGGGCGCTGCCCTACGAACAACGTCCCGTCATCACACTGGAACAGCTGAGGAGCAAGACATGACATGTGCCTTCGTGAAGCAGTTGGGCCGCGCTGTGCTGCTGGCTGCATTGGCAGGCGCCGGTGCAGCCATGGCGCAGGACTACCCGAACAAACCCATCCGCATCGTGGCCCCCTTCGCACCGGGCGGTGCGGTCGATATCCTGGCACGCATCATTGCCGAGCGTCTCGCGTCGGCCTACGGTCAGAGTGTCATCGTCGACAACAAGCCCGGTGCCAGCGGTCATCTGGGCGCGCAGCTCGTGGCCAAGTCGCCCGGCGATGGCTACACCCTGATGGTGGGCACCATCGGCATCCACGCTGCCTACGCCAGCTACAGCAAGTTGACCTACAGCCCCGCCAAGGAGCTGAAACCCATCATGATCATTGGTGAGTCCCCGAACGTGGTGCTGGTGCTGGCCAACTCCAAGTACAGGACTTTTGCCGACTTCCTGGCCGATGCCAAGGCCAACCCGGGCAAGGTCAGCTACGCCTCGGCCGGCCCGGGCTCTTCGGTGCACATGGTGACGGCGCTGTTCGAACTGGCCAGCGGGGCACGCCTGAACCACGTGGCCTACCGCGGCAGTGGGCCGGCGTTGATCGACCTGATCAGCGGCCAGGTTGATGTGATGTTCGACAACATGTCCTCGGGCATGCCGCACGTGCAGAGTGGCCGGCTGCGCGTGCTGGCCGTGACTAGCCCGAAACGCGACGCGCGTTTGCCCGATGTGCCCACCCTCAGTGAAGCCGGTGTGCCCGGCTACAGCGGCACATCGTGGTTCACGCTGGCTGTACCGGCCAGCACGCCTGCGTCCCTGGTGGAGAAACTGAACAAGGACGTGCAGCGCGTGCTGGCCTCCCCCGAGGTGGTGACACGCTACGACAAGCTGGGTATGAACTACACGCCGAACAGCCCGGCCGAAGCGGCCGCCTTCTTCAAGAGCGAAACCACCAAATGGAACCGCGTGATCGAAGTGGCAAAGATTCAACTGGATTGAGGACGACACCATGCTGAATAAGACTTTCAAGTCGCTGCTGGCTCTGAGCCTGCTCGCGAGTGCCGCGTTCGCCTTGGCGCAGGATGCCTACCCGAACAAGCCGATCAAACTGGTCGTGCCCTACGCCGCTGGCGGCCCGGCCGACATGCTGGCCCGCACGGTGGCCGAGAAGCTCGGTCCGCGTCTGGGCCAGGCGGTGGTGATCGACAACAAACCCGGTGCCGGTGGTCATACCGGAGCCGAGCTGGTGGCCAAGGGGCCGGCCGATGGTTACACGCTGGTGCTGACCACCATCGCCCACAACGGCGTTGTCAAGCTCTATCCCAACCTGCGTTACGACCCGACCAAGGAGCTCAAGCCGGTGATCCTGATTGCCGAGAGTCCGAGCGTGTTGCTGGTCAACCAGAATGTGCCGGCGAAGTCGGTGAAAGAGTTGCTGGCCTTGGCCCAGAGCAAACCCGGCAAGCTCACCTACGGTTCGGCCGGCAATGGTTCTGCCATGCACATGGCGGCTGAACTGTTTCGCTACATGACGAAGATCGACTACGTGCACGTGCCCTACCGTGGTGGCGCACCGGCCATGGCCGACCTGCTGGGTGGCCAGATCGACATGCTGTTCGAGAGCGTGGGCACGGCGCACCAGCACATTAAGAGTGGCAAGGTGCGCGCACTGGCCGTGACCAGCACCAAGCGCAACAGCAGCCTGCCCGATGTGCCCACGGTGGCCGAGGCCGGTGTGCCGGGTTACTCCTCCGTGCCCTGGTACACCATTTCGGTGGCCAGTGGCGTGCCTGCAGCCATCGTGACCAAGCTCAATGCCGAGATCAACGCCGTGCTCAAGACGCCTGAGCTGGTCCAGCGCTGGGATGGCTTGGGCGTGGTGGCCTTGGGCGGCTCGCCGGCCGATGCGGTGCGCCGCAACGAAGCCGAGACCGCCAAATGGAGTGCGGTGATCACGGCCGCCGGCATCAAGCTGGACTGAAAGGGCTGAACGATGCAGCGCAAGGAAGAAGTGTTCGACGTGGTGGTGGTGGGCGGTGGTGGCGCGGGCCTCGCCGCTGCCATCGAGGCGCGCGAAACCGGCCGCAGCGTCGTGCTGCTGGAAAAGAACCCGGCGCTGGGCGGCTCGACCGCTTGGTCGATCGGTTCCGTCAGTGCCACCCAGACACCGCATCAGCGGCGCCGCGGCATCGAGGACTGTCCCGAAGACCATTGGGCCGACATGCCCGGTTTTGCCGGCGATCTGGCAGGGCGCGACAACGAAGCGTTGCGCAAGATTTTGTGCGACGAGATGCCCGCCACGTTCCAGTGGCTGCTCGATTCCGGCGTGCGTTTCATGGGCCCCATGCCCGAACCGCCACACCGCCAGCCGCGCATGCACAACGTGCTGCCCAATTCGCGTTCCTTCATCTATCACCTCGGGCGGCGTGCGCGACGTGCCGGTGTGGACATCCGCACCAGCATGCGGGTGAGTGGCATCGTGCAGCACGAAGGCCGCGTGACCAGCGTTGATGCCGAGGGTGACAGCGGATGGCAGCGTTTCACGGCGCGCGGTGGCGTGGTGCTGGCAGCGGGAGACTTCACCAACAACCCGGACTTCAAGGCGCGCTTCATGGGGCCGCAAGAAGCCAAGGTTGAGGGCGTCAATGTGACGGCCACCGGCGACGGCCAGCGCATGGCCGAGGCGCTGGGCGCGCGCATTGTCAATGGCGACCTGGCGCTCGGGCCGGAGATCCGTTTCATGGCACCTGCCAGCGAGACGCTGGTGCGCCGCCTGCCGCCGTGGCGCTGGCTGGCGGTGTTCATGGCGTGGTCGCTCGACCATTTGCCTGCCGCCATCCTGCGTCCTTTCATGATGAAGTTCCTCACCACGGCGCTGGCACCTTCGCCGACGCTGTTCGAGGCCGGTGCCATTCTGGTGAACCGGCGTGGCGAACGCTTCGGCAATGAGTTGGATAAGCCGGCCTGGCGTCTGCCAGATCAGCCGGACAAGCAGGGCTATATCGTGATCGACCGGGCTCTGGCACAGCGCTTCTCGGTCTGGCCCGATTTTGTTTCGACCGCGCCGGGTGTGGCTTACGCCTACATCCCGGACTACCGGCAGAACCGGCCGGATGTCTACACCGAGGCCGAGACCCTGGAGGGGCTGGCGCAGAAGCTGGGCCTGGACGCGACGGCCTTGAGGCAAAGTGTGGCTTCCGGCCGCGTGCGTCCCTTGGGCGAGGGCCCCTATGTCGCGCTCGGTCCGGTGCGCTCGGTGTTCGTGCACAGCGAAGGCGGCTTGATGGTGGATGGCCAGCATCGGGTGCTGGGGGGTGATGACCAGCCTCTGCCCGGTCTGTATGCGGCGGGCTCGACCGGCCAGGGGGGCTTGCTGCTCAAGGGGCATGGCCACCATCTGGCCTGGGCTTTTGTGTCGGGCCGGCGTGCGGGTCGGCTGGCCGCCCAGGCGGCGCTGTGAGTCGATCAGGCCCGGGGCATCACAATTCGTGATACCCCCATGCGGCGGTGCCCCTGTTGAAAACGGGGGGCAGCCATTACAGTGGCGCATTCCCGAATGCATTTTTCCGGTACGGCCCAGGGCCTGTGCTGCTGATGGAGGTTTTTCGCAATGATTGATGTGCTTGTCATCGGCGGCGGCAATGCAGCGCTGTGTGCCGCCTTGATGGCGCGCGAAGCGGGTGCTTCCGTGCTGCTGCTGGAAGCGGCGCCACGCGAATGGCGTGGCGGCAATTCCGCGCACACGCGCAACCTGCGCTGCATGCACGATGCGCCGCAGGACGTGCTGGTCGATGCCTACCCGGAAGAAGAGTACTGGCAGGACCTGCTCAAGGTCACCGGCGGCATCACCAACGAGCATCTGGCGCGCCTGACCATCCGCGCTTCCAGCACCTGCCGCGACTGGATGCGCCTGCATGGCGTGCGCTTCCAGCCGCCGCTGTCGGGTGCGTTGCATGTGGCGCGTACCAATGCCTTTTTCATGGGCGGCGGCAAGGCCTTGGTCAATGCCTACTACCGCAGCGCCGAGAACCTGGGTGTGCAGATTCGCTACAACGCCCCGGTGGATCGTCTGGAGATTCAGGAGGGCCATTTTGTTGCCGCCCATGTGGGTGGCGAGCGCATCGAGGCCAAGGCCTGCGTGCTGGCCGCCGGCGGCTTCGAGTCCAACCGGGAATGGCTGCGTGAGGCCTGGGGCCAGAATGCCGACGGCGAGTGGCCGGCCGACAACTTCTTGATTCGCGGCACGCGCTTCAACCAGGGGGTACTGATCAAGCACATGGAAGAACAGGGTGCCGACATGATCGGCGACCCCTCGCAGTCGCATTGCGTGGCGATCGATGCGCGCGCGCCGCTGTATGACGGCGGCATCTGCACCCGCATCGACTGCGTTTCGCTCGGTGTGGTGGTGAACAAAAACGCCCAGCGCTTCTACGACGAGGGCGAGGACTTCTGGCCCAAGCGTTACGCGATCTGGGGCCGGCTGGTGGCGCAGCAGCCAAGCCAGATTGGCTACTCCATCATCGACAGCAAGGCCATCGGCCGCTTCATGCCGCCGGTGTTCCCGGGCGTGCAGGCCGACAGCCTGCCCGAACTGGCGCACAAGCTGGGCCTCGATGCCGACACCTTCATGCGTACGTTGAACGACTACAACGCCGCTTGCCGCGTCGGCACCTTCGACCACACAGCGCTGGACGATTGCCACACCGAAGGTGTGGCGCCAGCCAAGACGCACTGGGCGCGTCCCATCGACACCGCGCCCTTCTACGGTTACGCGCTGCGCCCCGGCATCACCTTCACCTACCTGGGGCTGAAGGTCAACGACCAAGCGGCGGTGCATTTCGGCGGTGTGCCGAGCGACAACCTGTTCGTGGCCGGCGAGATGATGGCCGGCAATGTACTGGGCAAGGGCTACACGGCCGGTGTTGGCATGTCGATTGGTACGGCTTTTGGGCGCATCGCCGGCACCCAGGCTGCGCAAGCCGCTATGAAATCAGGAGCAAATTCGATGTGGGGCAAGGAGAAGACACGTGCAGCAGCTTGAGAACCTGACCCGCGAAGCCCGTGCCTTGGCCAATGGTGAGGTTGTGCCCGGCACGGCCGAGGCCGAAGTGGCACGCCAGCTGCAGATCTGCAATGCCTGCCGTTATTGCGAGGGTTTCTGTGCTGTGTTCCCGGCCATGACGCGCCGGCTCGAATTCGGCCAGGCGGACATTCACTACCTGGCCAATCTGTGCCACAACTGCGGCGCCTGCCTGCATGCCTGCCAGTATGCGCCGCCGCACGAGTTTGCCGTCAACGTGCCGCAGGCCATGGCAAAGGTACGCCTGAGCACCTACACAGACTTTGCCTGGCCGCCCTCGCTGGGCCGGCTGTACCAGCGCAACGGCCTCACGGTGGCGCTAGCCACGGTTGGTGCGCTGGCCTTCTTCATGATGCTCACGCTCTGGCTCAAGGACACGCTGTGGCGTGTGCCGGCTTCGGCCGATTTTTATGCCATCTTCCCGCACAACCTGCTGGTGGGCCTGTTCGCGCCGGTGTTCCTGTTCTCTGTGCTGGCGCTGGCCCTCGGTGTGCGCCGCTTCTGGCGCGAGGTAACGCCGGGCCGTGATTACGAGGCGCCGGCGCTGGGGGCGATTCAAGGCGCGGCGGCGGCCGAAGCCGCCACGGACGCGTTGCGCCTGAAGTACCTCGACGGCGGCCACGGCGAAGGCTGCAACAACGAGGACGATGCCTGGACCTTGTGGCGCCGCCGTTTCCACCACGCCACCTTCTACGGTTTCCTGCTGTGTTTTGCCGCCACCAGCGTGGCCACGCTCTACCACTACTTGTTGGGTTGGGCCGCGCCCTATGACCTGCCCAGCCTGCCCAAGCTGCTGGGTGCCGCGGGCGGTGTGAGCCTGCTGGTGGGCACGGCCGGCCTGTTCCGCCTGAACCTGCGCCGCCATCCGCAGCATGGCGATGCGGCGCAAAAGCCGATGGACCGCGGCTTCATGGCCCTGCTGTTCTTTACCAGTCTCACCGGCCTGGGGCTGTGGGGTGCGCGCGGCACGGCGGTCATGCCGGCCCTGCTGGCACTGCACCTGGGGGTGGTGATGGCGCTGTTCCTGACCCTGCCCTACGGCAAGTTCGCGCACGGCATTTTCCGCAGCGCCGCGCTCTTCAAGTGGTCGCTTGAAAAACGGTTGCCGAGCAAACTCCAACTCGGGGATGATTGAGCCTCGGTCCCATGAAACCATGATGAATGCCGGGAGACATGCCATGACAGCCGTTTCGTCTTGTGTGCGCCACGCCTTGCTGCTTCTGATCGGCCTGCTGGCCTTGACCGGCCAGGTGCTGGCCGACGAGATCCGCGTCATCAGCTCGGGTGGTTTCACCGCGGCCTACAAGCAACTGGTGCCGCTGTACGAGCAAGCCAGCGGGCACAAGGTGATCTCGTCCTACGGCGCCTCCATTGGCAACGCGCCGGACGCCATCCCCAGCCGGCTGGCGCGTGGGGAGCAGTTCGACATCCTGATCCTGTCCGATGCCGGACTGGAGGCGCTGGTGAAGCAGGGCCATGTGGTGCCGGGCAGCCGCGTCGACCTCGGGCGCTCCATCATCGGCCTGTCGGTGCGCAAAGGCACGCCCAAGCCGGACATCCGCACGGTGGACGCCTTGCGTCAGACCCTGCTCAATGCCAAGTCGATTGCCTATTCGGCCAGCGCCAGCGGCACCTACCTGTCGACCGAACTGTTCCCGCGCCTGGGTGTGGCCGAACAGCTCAAGGACAAGGCGAAGAAGATCTACAGCGAGCGCGTGGGTGCCGTGGTGGCACGCGGTGACGCCGAGCTCGGCTTCCAGCAGGTCAGCGAGTTGCTGCCGTTCACCGAGCTGGATTACGTCGGCCCGCTGCCGGACGAGGTGCAGCAGACCATCTTCTTCTCGGCCGGCATCGGCACCGAAGCGAAGGCCCCCGAGGCGGCCCGGCATCTGGTGCGCTACCTGGCGTCACCGGCGGCGGCCTCCATCGTGCGCAGCACCGGACTGGAGCCGGTTTCAGGTGCAAAATAGGTCGTTTATCCTTGTCGGATAAGCGCCTGCAGCTCTTATTTTTGTAGCAATTGCACCGAGGTGTCGGTGTAGACCAGGTCCAGCGGGTAGCGCTGGCCGCGCAAGTGGTCTTCCATGCAACGCAACACCAGCGGGCTGCGGTGGCGTGCGGTGCTGGCGCGGATCTCATCCGGCGTCATCCACACCGTGCGCACGATGCCGGTGTCCAGCACGCGACCTGCCACCACCTCACCCAGTTGCCCCGTGAAGGCAAAGCGCAGGTAGGTGATGTCCTCCATCGCCTCGCCGGGGCGCTGGCGCTGCAGACGCGACATGTAGATGCCCAGCAGGTGGCTGGGCGTGAAGCGGTGGGTGGTTTCTTCCAGCGCTTCGCGCACGCAACCCTCGACGGGTGATTCGCCCGGGTCCAGATGGCCGGCCGGGTTGTTGAGCATCAGGCCTTCGGGGGTTTCTTCTTCCACCAGCAGAAAGAGGCCATCGCGTTCGATGATGGCAGCGACGGTGACACTGGGTTTCCAACGCGTATTCATAGATGAAGATTATGGATTGCCGCCGAAATAGTTATAGAGCTTATGCCTGGGAGCCTCGTAATTCTCAGGTAAGCTTGTTGTCGCGTGCGGGCCGCCCTGTCGGGCGAGGCCCGTGTGAGCATCATGAAAATCATATTCAGGAGACGATGAATGCAAGCTGGCACAGCTCAACCGGCGCAACGCATTGGTGTGCCGCGGGAGATCTTCCCGGGTGAAAAGCGCGTGGCGACGGTGCCCGACGCAGTCGAAAAACTCATCAAGCTCGGCTTCCAGGTGGCCGTCGAATCCGGCGCCGGCGATGCCGCCAATTTCAGCGACGACGCCTATCGCGCGGCAGGCGCTGAGATTGTCAACGGCGCAGCGGCGCTGTGGGCCACCTCGGACATCGTGTTCAAGGTGCGCGCACCCAGCACGGACGAAGTGGCGCTGCTGCGTGAGGGTGGCGCCCTGATCGGCTTCATCTGGCCGGCGCAGAACCCGGAGCTGATGCAGCAGCTGGCCGCCAGGAAGGCGACGGTGTTGGCCATCGACGCGCTGCCGCGCACGCTCTCCCGTGCGCAGAAGATGGACGCGCTGACCTCCATGGCCGGCGTCAGCGGCTACCGCGCCGTCATCGAGGCGGCCAATGCCTTCGGCCGCTTTTTCAATGGCCAGATCACGGCCGCGGGCAAGGTGCCGCCGGCCAAGGTCTTCATCGCCGGTGCCGGTGTGGCCGGTCTGGCGGCCATCGGTACCGCTGCCGGTCTGGGCGCCATCGTGCGCGCCAACGACACCCGTCCCGAAGTGGCCGACCAGGTCAAATCCCTGGGCGGTGAGTTCGTCAAGGTCGACTACGAGGAAGAAGGCTCGGGCGGCGGCGGTTATGCCAAGGTCATGAGCGAAGGCTTCCAGCAGGCGCAGCGCGCCATGTACGCGCAGCAGGCCAAGGAAGTCGACATCATCATCACCACCGCCCTGATCCCGGGCAAGCCGGCGCCCAAGCTCATCACCGCCGAGATGGTGCGCTCCATGAAGCCGGGCAGTGTGATCGTCGACATGGCGGCCGAGCAGGGCGGCAACTGCGAGCTGACCGAGCCGGGCCAGGCGGTGGTCAAGCACGGTGTGACCATCGTCGGCTACACGGACCTGGCCTCGCGCCTGGCGAAGCAATCGTCGACCCTGTACGCCACCAACCTGCTGCGCCTGACCGAGGAGCTGTGCAAGGCCAAGGACGGCGTCGCCAACGTCAACATGGAAGACGACGCCATCCGTGGCCTGACCGTCATCAAGGACGGCAGCATCACCTGGCCGGCCCCGCCGCTGAAACCGGCGGCAGCGCCGGCGCCGAAGCCGGCTGCCGCACCGGTGGCCCAGAAGAAGTCCGGCCACGGGCATGGCAGCAGCGGACCGCTGCCGGCCAAGACGCTGGCCATCCTCTTCGCTGTGGCCGCGCTGGCCTTCTGGTTCATCGGTGCTTATGCGCCGGTGGCCTTCCTCGGGCACTTCACGGTGTTCGTGCTGGCCTGCTTCATCGGCTACATGGTGGTGTGGAACGTCACACCCGCGCTGCACACGCCGCTGATGAGCGTGACCAACGCCATTTCCAGCATCATTGCCATCGGCGCGCTGATCCAGATCGCGCCGCCGGAAGCCGGCATGGGCGGACGCCCTGACGAGCTGATCCGCTGGCTGGCGTTTGCCGGCATCGTGCTGACGGCGGTCAACATGTTCGGTGGCTTCTCTGTCACCCGCCGCATGCTCGCCATGTTCCGCAAATAAGAAAAAAGAGAAGGAAGACGATCATGTCCCAAAGTCTTGCGACGGTGGCCTACCTGGGTGCCGCCATCCTGTTCATCCTGAGCCTGGGCGGCCTGTCCAACCCCGAAACTTCGCGCCGCGGCAACCTGTTCGGCATGGTCGGCATGGCGCTGGCTGTGCTGGCCACGGTGTTCGGCCCGCGCGTCAGCCCGGCCGGCATCCCGTGGATCATCGGTGCGCTGCTGGTGGGTGGCAGCGTCGGTCTGTATGCCGCGAAAGTGGTGAAGATGACGCAGATGCCCGAGCTGGTCGCGTTGATGCACAGCCTGGTGGGCCTGGCGGCCTGCCTGGTCGGTTTTGCCAGCTACGTCGACACCTCGGTGCAACTCACCGGCGCTGAAAAACTGATCCACGAAGTCGAAATCTACATCGGCATCCTGATCGGCGCGGTCACCTTCTCAGGCTCGCTGGTGGCCTTTGGCAAGCTCAATGGCAAGATCGGCGGCAAGCCGCTGCTGCTGCCGGGCCGCCACTGGCTGAACCTGGCCGGCCTGCTGGTGGTGATCTGGTTCGGGCGCGAGTTCATTCATGCCCCCACCGTGACCGAAGGCATGACGCCGCTGATCGTGATGACCGTCATCTCGCTGCTGTTCGGCATCCACATGGTGATGGCCATCGGCGGCGCCGACATGCCGGTGGTGGTGTCCATGCTCAACAGCTATTCCGGCTGGGCCGCCGCGGCCACCGGCTTCATGCTGTCGAACGACCTGCTGATCGTGACCGGTGCGCTGGTGGGCTCCTCCGGCGCCATCCTGTCCTACATCATGTGCAGCGCGATGAACCGCAACTTCATCAGCGTGATCGCTGGTGGTTTCGGTTCCGGCGCCCCGTCCAAGTCGGCTGCATCGGGTGAGGCCGCCCAGCCGCAAGGCGAGGTGGTGGCAGTGAGCGCGGTGGAAACCGCCGAGCTGCTGCGCGAAGCCAAGAGCGTGATCATCGTGCCGGGCTACGGCATGGCGGTGGCGCAGGCCCAGCACACGGTGTACGAGATCACCAAGACCCTGCGCGACAAGGGCGTGAACGTGCGCTTCGGCATCCACCCGGTGGCCGGCCGCATGCCGGGCCACATGAACGTGCTGCTGGCCGAGGCCAAGGTGCCGTATGACATCGTGATGGAGATGGACGAGATCAACGACGACTTCCCGGACACCGACGTGGCCATGGTCATCGGCGCCAACGACATCGTGAACCCCAGCGCCATGGAAGACCCGGCCAGCCCGATCGCCGGCATGCCGGTGCTGGAGGTGTGGAAGGCCAAGACCTCCATCGTCATGAAGCGTTCCATGGCCTCGGGCTATGCCGGCGTGGACAACCCGCTGTTCTACAAGGAGAACAACCGCATGTTGTTCGGTGATGCCAAGAAGATGCTGGACGAAGTCTTGACCGTTCTCAAGAGCTGAACAGGCATAATCCCGCCACAGGGAAAAAAGCACGACCGTGCCGAAATACCCGGCACGGTTTTTTTCGTCCCGAGAAATTCAAATCAAGACAGGAGACATGGTGATGACCGACCGCATCTGGTTGACGAGCTACCCTGAAGGCGTCCCGGCCGACCTTCCGCCTTCGCCCTATGCCTCGCTGGTGGCGCTGATGGAAGAAAGCTTCCGCCATTACGGTGCCCGCCCGGCCTACAGCTTCATGGGCAAGGAGCAGACCTATGGCGAGACCGATGCGCTGAGCCGCGCCTTTGCTGCCTACCTGCAGGGCCTGGGGCTGGTCAAGGGCGATCGCGTCGCGATCATGATGCCCAACGTGCCGCAGTACCCGATTGTCGTGGCGGCCATTCTGCGTGCCGGCCTGGTGGTGGTCAATGTCAATCCGCTGTACACCGCGCGCGAACTGGAACACCAGCTCAAGGACTCCGGCTCGAAAGCCATCGTCATCATCGAGAACTTCGCCAGCACGCTGCAGAAGTGCCTGGCCGCCACACCGGTGCAGCATGTGGTGCTGTGCGCCATGGGCGACCGCCTCGGCACGCTCAAGGGGGCGCTGGTCAACTACGTGGTGCGCAAGGTCAAGAAGATGGTGCCCGACTACAGCCTGCCCAGCGCCGTGCGTTTCAACGACGCGCTGGCACAGGGTGCGCGCGGCACCTTGCGTCAGCCCAATATCCAGCCGGACGACGTGGCGGTGCTGCAGTACACCGGCGGCACCACCGGTGTCTCCAAGGGTGCCGTGCTGTTGCACCGCAACGTGATTGCCAATGTGCTGCAGTCCGAAGCCTGGAATGCGCCGGTCATGAAGAAGGTGCCGGCCAACGAGCAGGCCACCACCGTCTGTGCCCTGCCGCTGTACCACATCTTCGCTTTCACGGTTGGCATGATGCTGTCCATGCGCACCGGCGGCAAGCTGATCCTCATTCCCAACCCGCGTGATCTGCCGGCGGTGCTGAAGGAGCTGTCCAAGCACGTGTTCCACAGCTTCCCGGCGGTCAACACCCTGTTCAACGGCCTGGCCAACCACCCGGACTTCAACAAGGTGGACTGGAGCCACCTCAAGGTGTCGGTCGGCGGCGGCATGGCGGTGCAGGGCGCGGTGGCGCAGAAGTGGTTCGAGAAGACCGGCTGCCCGATCTGCGAAGGTTATGGTCTGTCCGAGACCAGCCCCTCGGCCAGCTGCAACCCGGTCACATCCACCGGCTTTACCGGCACCATTGGCGTGCCCTTGCCTAGCACCTGGATGAAGATCATCGACGACGACGGGCGTGACGTGCCGCTGGGCCAGGCGGGTGAGATCGCCATCAAGGGCCCGCAGGTGATGGCGGGCTACTGGCAGCGCCCGGACGAAACGGCCAAGGTCATGACGGCCGACGGCTGGTTCAAGTCCGGAGACGTCGGCATCATGGACGAGAAGGGGTTTGTTCGTATCGTCGACCGCAAGAAGGACATGATCCTGGTCAGCGGCTTCAACGTCTATCCGAACGAGATCGAAGACGTGGTGGCGCGCCTGGACGGCGTGCTGGAGTGCGCCTGCGTTGGCGTGCCCGATGCGCAATCGGGCGAAGTGGTCAAGCTGGTGATCGTGCGCAAGGACCCGGCGCTGGATGAGGCGACGGTGCGCGCCTGGTGCCGCGAGAACCTGACGGGTTACAAACAGCCCAAGGTGATCGAGTTCCGCACCGAGCTGCCCAAGACGCCAGTGGGCAAGATCCTGCGCCGCGAACTTCGTGACAAGCAGTGACCCGCAGGGGCGCTGCTTGCGATGGGGGGTGATTTTGCTGACTGTGCGTTGCAAAGTGACTTGCCGTAGCCACATCATCTAGTCCATGACCATTGCCATTCTCAGTGCCTTGGCCGAGGAGCAGCAGGGCTTGCTGGACCTGCTGCATCAGCCCCGGAGCGTCACACGCGCCGGGCGCGAGTTCTGGCAGGGTGAACTGCATGGCCAGCCGGTGGTGCTGGCACTGTCGCGCATCGGCAAGGTTGCCGCTGCGACCACGGCCACGACGCTGATTGAAGCCTTTGGCGTTCAGCGTCTGGTGTTCACCGGCGTGGCTGGCGGTGTCGGCCATGGCGTGCGGGTGGGTGACGTGGTGGTTGCCACTGACTTTGTGCAACACGACATGGATGCCTCGCCTATCTTTCCGCGCTATCAGATCCCGCTTTACGGCCGCGAGCGCTTTGCTTGCGATGCCGCGCTGTCTGCTCATCTTTTAGGAGCGTCTCGCGCCGGTTTGGCGAGGATCAAGGCCGAATCTGACCTTCGGGATCAGACGGTGCACCACGGCCTGATCGCCAGCGGCGACCGTTTCGTCTCGGCCGCCGAGGAGGCGCGCCGGTTGCATGCCGACCTGTCGGAGGCTGGTCATGCGCCACTGGCGGTAGAGATGGAGGGTGCCGCGGTGGCGCAGGTCTGCCACGATTACGGCATCCCTTTTGCCGCTGTGCGCACCATCTCCGACCGCGCTGACGACAGCGCGCACGTCGACTTCCCCAAATTCGTCACCGAAGTGGCCAGCCGCTACGCCCTGGCCATCATTGACGAGTTCGTGCGCACATTACCCCCGCGTTAAGCGACCGGCAGCACAGAAGTGTCTTAACCGGAAAACGCCGTGGATCCGGCTCCGCCGGTCCACTGGCGTTGCCCCCTGGAAGGGGGGAGGACAGCTACACGCAGTGAGCTGTCAACGGGGGTGAGCTACTTCAACCAGCCACGCTTGCGGAAGTACCACATCGGCACCAGCGCACTAGCCACCATCAGCGCCAGCGCATAGGGGTAGCCCCATTTCTGCGACAGCTCAGGCATGTACTGGAAGTTCATGCCGTAGAGGCTGGCAATCAGCGTCGGCGGCAGCAGCGCCACGCTGGCCACCGAGAAGATCTTGATGATCTTGTTCTGGTTGATGTTGATGAAACCGACCGTGGCGTCCATCAGGAAGTTGATCTTGTCGAACAGGAAGGCGGTGTGCGAGTCGAGCGAGTCAATGTCGCGCAGGATCTGGCGCGCTTCCTCGAACTGCTCGCCGTTGAGCATCTTGCTGCGCATCATGAAGCTGACGGCGCGGCGCGTATCCATCACGTTGCGGCGGATGCGCCCGTTCAGGTCTTCCTGCCGCGCGATCGCGCCCAGCACCTCGCCGGCCAGGGCGTCGGTCACGTCGCCCGACAGCACTTGCCGGCCGGCTTTTTCCAGCTGGTCGTAGATGCCTTCCAGCGTGTCGGCCGAGTACTCGGCATCGGCATCGAACAGCTTGAGCAGCACTTCCTTGGCGTCCTCGATCAGGCCCGGGGCGCGGCGCGCACGCATGCGCAGCAGACGGAACACCGGCACGTCCTCGTCGTGGATGGAGAACAGCACGCCGCGGCTCTTGAGTTCGATGTTGTGCTGGTTCAGGATGAAGGCTACGCGCACCGTGCGTGGCTCGTCCTCGTCGGCCACCAGGAAGTCGCTGCGAATGTGCAGCTCGCCGTTGTCTTCTTCATAGAAGCGGGCGGATTCCTCGATGTCCTCGTCCATCGCGTCTTCCGGAATGGACAGGCCGTAGTACTGTTTGACCCAGCGTTTTTCCTCGACGGTGGGCGACTCCAGGTCAACCCAGATCGGCTGGAATCTGGAGAGCTCTTCCAAGGACTCGATCTCTTCCTGGAAGAGCCGGCCATTGGCAAGCGTAAAGATATTGAGCATGGCTCACTCCCTCGGTTGTGTTGCATCTGACGGGGATTCGGGGTTTCGCTTTCAACCCCTGATGCGGATGAGGGAGTTGAAAGCTACCGACTAGGGCAGGTTTCCAAGGAGCGTTCTCCGAAATTTCGATGGCCGGATTATCGCACTGGCGGTGCGTTGCCTGGGTGAAAACGCGGCGGCCACGTCAGACGCGCGCAACAGTCCGGCGCAGGCGGGTGGATGGCGGCAAGAAGGGGGCGAGGTGCGCGCGAAAAAAGGGCGCTTGGGAGCGGTCGGCTGAGCACCGAACTCACGCATTGTGACGGCATCTCATGGGGGCTGGCAAGTCCTTCGGCGACATAGGGGAAATACACGTGTCTGGTGAGGGAAAAACCTTGCTTTTCCTCAATCAAAGGGGATTGCTTTTCCCGTCACCCCGGCGCATAGTGAAACCGTCTGCAGCGTGCAAGCCCGATGTCGTTGACGGGCTTGGCGCTGCAGACAACTGTTCAATCCCGAGAGCAACAGGAGGCTACTCATGAACTTGACGATCAGCGGTCATCACCTCGAAGTCACCCCTGCCCTGCGCAGTTATGTCACGACCAAGCTTGATCGAATTACCCGGCACTTTGACCAGGTTGTCGATGTCAAGGTGCTGTTGACGGTTGAAAAGCAAAAGGAGAAGGAAAGACGGCAGCGCGCCGAATGCAATATCCATGTGAAAGGCAATGACCTGTTTGCGGAAAGCGCCCATGAGGACCTGTACGCAGCGGTGGACGAGCTGGTCGACAAGCTCGATCGCCAGGTGGTGCGACACAAGGACCGTTTGCAAGACCACCACCATGAGGCCAGCAAGCGCATGATGTAGTCTGGGCTTGCATGCAAGCCCCGAGCCGCGGCTTACCCCCGCGGCTTTTTTGTGTGCATAATCTGGCCTCCCAACCATCATGAATCGTCTTTCGTCCATCCTGCCCGTTTCGCAAGTGCTGGTGCATGTCGACGCCACCAGCAAGAAAAGAGCCTTCGAAGAAGTGGGGCTGCTGTTCGAGAACTTGCATGGCCTCAGCCGCGCCCTGGTGACGGACAGCCTGTTTGCGCGCGAACGACTGGGTTCAACGGGTCTGGGTCATGGTGTGGCGATTCCGCATGGTCGTATCAAGGGTCTGAAGGCGCCAATGGCTGCCGTCATGCAACTGGCCCAGCCTATCGGTTTCGATGCACCGGATGAGCTGCCGGTCAGCCTGCTGATCTTTCTGCTGGTGCCGGAAGCGGCAACACAAAAGCACCTTGAGATCCTGTCGGAAATTGCCGAGTTGCTCAGTGATGCCCCCTTGCGGACCCAGCTCGTTGCCAGCGCCAGCGCCGAAGCATTGCACGACCTGATTGCCGCCTGGCAGTCGGCCCAACTGACCTCCTGAGCTGGAATCGTTCACGTGAGGCCCACCGTTGTCAGCGCCGAAGTTCTGTTTGAGGAGTTTCGCAGCCGGCTGAAGTGGGAGTGGGTTGCCGGTCTCGGCGCCTCCGAACGCCGTTTTGACGAGGTTGCCGTGCGCGCCGCCCGCTCGGGTGCCGACCTGGTGGGTTATCTCAATTACATCCATCCTTACCGCGTGCAGGTTCTGGGGGAGCGCGAGGTGGCTTACCTCACCAACGCCACCAAGGATGACTGCGCACGCCGGATCGCGCGCATCGTGACGCTGGAGCCGCCGGCTTTGGTGCTGGCCGATGGCCAGACGCCGCCGCCGGCCTTGCTGGCCATGTGCGAGCAGGCGGAGATCCCCTTGTTCGCCACGGCGGCCTCGTCGGCTTACGTGAATGACCTGTTGCGCAGCTATCTGTCCAAGCACTTTGCCGAGCGGACCTCGATCCACGGCGTGCTGATGGATATCTTGGGGCTGGGCGTTCTGATCACGGGTGAGTCGGGGTTGGGCAAGAGCGAGCTCGGCCTGGAGCTGATTTCGCGCGGCAACGGCCTGGTGGCTGACGATGCGGTCGACCTGTTTCGCATCAACGAATCCACGATCGAAGGGCGCTGCCCGGACCTGTTGCAAAACCTGCTGGAAGTGCGCGGCATCGGCCTGCTCGACATCAAGGCCATTTTTGGCGAGACCGCGGTGCGGCGCAAGATCCGCCTCAAGCTGATCGTGCATCTGGTGCGGCGTGAGACGATGGAGCGCGATTACGAGCGCATTCCTTATGAGCCGCTGACGCAGGATGTGCTGGGCATTCCAGTGCGCAAGGCGGTGATCCAGGTGGTGGCCGGTCGCAACCTGGCCGTGCTGGTGGAGGCCGCCGTGCGCAACACCATTCTGCAGTTGCGTGGCATCGACACCTACCAGGAGTTTGTCGAGCGCCACCGCAAGGCCATGGGCGAACCCGGCTGAGCCCGGGTTTCCGGCCTGTTATCCGTTTTCAGTTCGGGTTGGGGAGGCCGCGGTTGGAGGTCGTCCGGTTCGGGCAGGCGTCCTTGGTGCAGTGGGCGTACAGACTCAATGCGTGGTCCGCAATGGCAAAGCCTTTGGTCTTGGCCACGGCGTTCTGCCGGCTCTCGATTTCGGCATCGAAGAACTCTTCCACCTTGCCGCAGTCCAGGCAGACCAGATGGTCATGGTGCTGCCCTTCGTTGAGTTCGTAGACGGCCTTGCCGCCCTCGAAGTTGCTGCGCGTCAGGATGCCGGCCTGCTCGAATTGCGTCAGCACCCGGTACACCGTGGCCAGGCCCACGTCGGAGCGGTCCTGCAGCAGGACGCGGAACACGTCCTCGGCCGTCATGTGGCGCTGGGCACCCTTCTGGAAGATTTCCAACACCTTGAGTCGGGGCACGGTGGCTTTGAGACCGGTGCTTTTGAGTTCTTCAATGCTGTTCATCTGAGGTCTTTCTTGCGCGGACAGTGGGGCTGCGGCGACAGGCTCAACCGCTACAATGGGCCGATCATATCGCTACACCTCGACTCATGTCCGATTTTTACCGCGACGTCCCTCGTCTGGGGCTGGTTTTAGCCATTGGCGTTGCTTGTGCCGTGTTGACTGCTTGCAGCAGCACGAACGGCACGGGCAACCGCCTGACAGAAGCCCTCAAACCCTACCGTGTCAGCGTGGTGCAGGGCAACGTGGTGACGCGCGAGCAGGTGGCGGTGCTGCGCCCCGGCATGAGCCGCATCCAGGTGCGCGACATCCTGGGGACGCCGTTGCTGGCCAGCGTGTTCCACGCTGACCGCTGGGACTATGTGTTCACTTTCCGTCATCAGGGTTCAGAACCCCTGTCGCGCCGAGTCACAGTGTTCTTCAAGGGCGACCTGCTGGAGCGTTTCGAGGCGGATGATGCCTTGCCGTCCGAAGCCGAGTTCGCGGCCTCGCTGGAGGGCAATCGCGCCCCGGCCAAGGTGCCGGTGCTCGAGGCCACGCCCGAGAGCCTGCAGAAGTTTCCGGCACCGGTCAAGGCGGCTGAGCAGCCCAAGCCCCTGCCTCCCCTGCCGGCCAGCTACCCGCCGCTGGAGCCGGCAGCCCGTTAAAGCCCATCCATTGCCATCATGACTGTCCAGAACCCTCACAAGATTGCCATCGCCGGAGCCTCCGGACGGATGGGACGCATGCTGATCGAGGCCGTGCAAGCGGCTGACGACTGCGTGCTGGCTGGCGCCCTGGATGTGGCCGCCAGCCCGGCCATCGGCAACGATGCCACCGCTTTTCTTGGCCATGCCAGCGATGTGGCCATCACGGCCGACCTCAAGACCGGACTGCAGAACGCCCGGACCCTGATCGACTTCACCCGGCCGGAAGGCACGATGGCGCATCTCAAGGTCTGCCGCGAATTGGGCGTGAACATGGTGATCGGTACCACCGGTTTCAGCGAGGCGCAGAAGGCCGAGATTGCGGCGGCGTCGCAGGACATCGCCATCATGCTGTCGCCCAACATGAGCGTGGGCGTGAACGTCACGCTGAAATTGCTGGAGATGGCGGCCAAGGCCCTGTCCACCGGCTACGACATCGAGGTGATCGAAGCGCACCACCGCCACAAGGTCGATGCGCCCTCCGGCACCGCGCTCAAGATGGGCGAGGTGATCGCCAGCGCACTGGGTCGCGACCTCAAGGACTGTGCCGTCTATGCGCGCGAAGGTGTGACCGGCGAGCGCGACCCGTCGTCCATCGGCTTTGCCACCATCCGCGGCGGCGATATCGTGGGCGACCACACCGTGCTGTTTGCCGGTATCGGCGAGCGCATCGAGATCACGCACAAATCGTCCAGCCGCGTCACCTATGCCCAGGGCAGCCTGCGTGCCGTGCGCTTCTTGGCGGGCCGCAAGACCGGTTTGTACGACATGTTCGACGTGTTGGGCCTCAAATGAGTTTCCCGCAGCTCTTTCTGCAAGGCGACACCATCACCCGCTTGGTGGCCGTGCTGCTGCTGGCCATGTCGGTCGCCAGTTGGGTGGTGATCGTCTGGAAAAGCTGGCTGCTGCGGCGCACAGGCCGCGATCTGGCGCGGGCCACGGCGGCGTTCTGGCAGGCGGGTTCGATGGAGGAGGCGCGACTGAAAGTCGGCGCTTTCGACCGTGAAGCCCTGTTGCTGCCACTGATCGAGGCCACGCAGGTGCAATCGGTCGGCACGCTGGCTGCCGCCGGCGAGAGTTCACAACAACTCACGCGCGTGTTGCGTGATGCCCTGCATGGCGTGTTGCGCCGCCTGCAGTTTGGTCAGGTGTTGCTGGCGACCGTGGGTTCCACGGCGCCTTTTGTTGGCCTGCTGGGCACGGTCTGGGGCATCTACCATGCGCTGACCGGCATGGCCAGTGCCGGCCAGATCACCATCGAACGTATTGCCGGCCCGGTGGGCGAGGCGCTCATCATGACAGCCGCCGGCCTGGCCGTGGCCATTCCGGCGGTGCTGGCCTACAACGTGCTGGGCCGGTTGACGGGCCAGATCGAGGCCGATCTGGAGGGTTTTGCCCTGGATCTGCGTGAATTGCTGCTGGGCCAGTCGGCCGCCTGAAGCAAGCCCATGGCATTCGGTCGCCTTGAACGCACTACCGGGCCGCAGCCCATGAGCGACATCAACATGACGCCGCTGATTGACGTCATGCTGGTGCTGGTGGTGATCTTCATTCTGACCGCACCGCTTTTGGCCAGCTCGCTCCGCCTGGACCTGCCAAAAGCCGAGACGGCTCGGCCGCAGGAGGCGCCGCAGGTGGTGCAGGTCGTGCTCGACCAGGCCGGGCAGGTCTATCTCCAGGACCAGCCGCTGGCGCTGGAGGCCTTGCAGCTGCGTCTGGCCGACATCGCGCGACAGAATGCGCAAGCCGAAGTCCAGTTGCGTGCTGATGAAGCCGTGCCGTATGGCCGGGTGGTGGCGGTGCTGGACGCTGCCCACAAAGCCGGGCTGAGCCGCATCGGCTTCGTGGCCAAACCCTAAAATGGGGCGGTTGCGACGTCTGCGTCGCCCCAAGTGAACTCCCAAATGCAAGACAAATACAACCATCTCGACGTTGAGAAAGCGGCTCACAGCCACTGGGTGGCGCGCGACGCCTACCGGGTGACGGAAGACGCCGGCCGCAAGAAGTTCTATGCCTGCTCCATGCTGCCCTACCCGAGCGGCAAGCTGCACATGGGCCATGTGCGCAACTACACCATCAACGACATGCTCACGCGCTACCTGCGCATGAACGGTTACAACGTGCTGATGCCCATGGGGTGGGACGCCTTCGGCCTGCCGGCCGAGAACGCCGCGCTGAAGAACGGCGTGCCACCGGCCAAGTGGACCTACGAGAACATCGCCTACATGAAGGGTCAGATGCAGGCCATGGGCCTGGCCATCGACTGGAGCCGCGAGGTCGCCACCTGCGACCCGACCTACTACAAGTGGAACCAGTGGCTGTTCCTCAAGATGCTGGAGAAGGGCATTGCCTACCGCAAGACCCAGGTCGTGAACTGGGACCCGGTGGACCAGACGGTGCTGGCCAACGAGCAGGTGATCGACGGCCGCGGCTGGCGGACCGGTGCGCTGGTGGAAAAGCGCGAGATTCCGGGTTACTACCTGAAGATCACCGACTACGCCCAGGAGTTGCTGGACCACGTGCAGATGGGCAACGAGAAGGCCACGCTCAACGGCTGGCCCGAGCGTGTGCGCCTGATGCAGGAGAACTGGATCGGCCGCAGTGAGGGCGTGCGTTTTGCCTTCACCCACGACATCCAGGGGGCAGACGGCCAGCTCATCGGCGACGGCAAGATGTATGTCTTCACCACCCGTGCCGACACCATCATGGGCGTGACCTTCTGCGCCGTGGCGCCGGAGCATCCGCTGGCCCAGCACGCGGCCAAGTCGAACCCGAAGCTCGCCGCCTTCATCGAAGAGTGCCAGAAGGGTGGCACGACCGAGGCCGAGTTGGCGCTGAAAGAAAAAGAGGGCATGCCCACCGGCCTGTTCGTCAAGCATCCGTTGAATGACGAGCAGGTCGAGGTCTGGGTCGGCAACTACGTGCTGATGAGTTACGGCGACGGCGCCGTCATGGGTGTGCCGGCGCACGACGAGCGCGATTTCGCCTTTGCGCTGAAGTACGACCTGCCGATCCGGCAGGTGATTGACGTCGCGGGTCAGGAGTACGACTACCACCAGTGGCAGGAGTGGTACGCCGACAAGCAGAATGGCGTGACGATCAACTCCGACAGCTTCAGCGGCTTGGGCTACCAGGCAGCGATCAACGCGGTGGCCCATGCATTGCAGACGCGCGACCTGGGCGAAAAGAAGACCACCTGGCGCCTGCGCGACTGGGGTATTTCGCGCCAGCGCTACTGGGGCACGCCGATTCCGATCATTCACTGCGACGCGTGTGGTCCGGTGCCGGTGCCCGAGAAAGACTTGCCGGTGGTGCTGCCGCAAGACCTCGTGCCCGATGGTTCCGGCAACCCGTTGAACAAGTGCGAAAGTTTCCTCAAGGTGGACTGCCCCTGCTGTGGCAAACCGGCACGGCGCGAAACCGACACCATGGACACCTTTGTGGATTCGTCCTGGTACTTCATGCGCTACTGCGATCCGACCAACCCGGACAAGATGGTCGCGGACGGTGCGAACTACTGGATGCCGATGGACCAGTACATCGGTGGCATCGAGCATGCCATCCTGCATCTGTTGTACGCACGCTTCTGGACCAAGGTCATGCGCGATCTGGGATTGGTGAAGATCGACGAGCCCTTCACCAAGCTGCTGACGCAAGGCATGGTGCTCAACCACATCTACTCACGTCGCACCGAGAAGGGCGGCAAGGAGTACTTCTGGCCGCATGACGTCGAGCATGTGCTCGATGAGGGTGGCAAGATTGTCGGGGCCAAACTGAAGAACGTCGTGGGCGATCTGCCCGTGGGCACGGTCATCGACTACGAGGGCGTGGGCACCATGTCCAAGTCCAAGAACAACGGCGTTGACCCGCAGGAGCTGATCGAGAAGTACGGTGCCGACACCGCGCGCCTGTACACCATGTTCACCGCGCCGCCGGAGGCCACGCTGGAGTGGAACGATGCGGCGGTGGAAGGCAGCTACCGCTTCCTGCGCCGCGTCTGGAATTTCGGTGTCAAGCTGTCTGCTATCGATTCAGTAGCGGCTGACGCCAGTGTGGCGGGAGCCAAGAGCCTGAAAGATGTGGAATTCAGCAAGGAGGCCAAGGCCCTGCGGCTGGAAATCCACACCGTGCTCAAGCAGATCGACTACGACTACCAGCGCATGCAGTACAACACCGTGGTCTCCGGGGCCATGAAGCTGCTCAATGCGCTGGAAGACTTCAAGGCCATGGACGGTGCGGGTGCCGCGATGGCCCTGTATGAGGGCTTCGGCATCCTGTTGCGCTGCATCTACCCGGCCACCCCCCACCTGACGCATCAGTTGTGGGGCGAGCTTGGCTATGCCGGTGTCTTGGGCGACCTGCTCGATGCACCCTGGCCGCAGGCCGACGAGAGCGCGTTGCAGCAAGACGAGATCGAACTCGTGCTGCAGATCAACGGCAAGCACCGCGGCGCGGTGCTGGTGCCGGCCGGGGCCAGCAAGGAGGCGATCGAGGCGCTGGCCGTTGCCAGCGAACCGGTGGTCAAACAGGCGGATGGTGCGCCGATCAAGCGTGTCATCGTGGTGCCGGGACGCCTGGTCAACGTGGTGCTTTGAAGATGAAAACTGCAGCCGTTTCAAGCCGCCGTGATTTTGGTCGCGCCATGGGGCGACTGGTGACGCTGGGGCTGGTCGCTCCGCTCGCGGGTTGCGGCTTTCAATTGCGGCAGCCGCCCACGTTCGCCTTCAAGTCGATCTATACCGGCGTTGCGCCCACCTCGGTGCTGGGTACCGAACTCAAGCGCAACCTGGCGGCCATGGGCAGTGTCGAACTGATCACCGATGCGACGCAGCAGCAAAAAGCCGATGTGATTCTGGATGTGCTGCAGGAGTTGCGGCAGAAAATCGTGGTCGGCACCAATGCGGCGGGCCAGGTGCGCGAGTTCCAGCTGCGTCTGACGTTCCGCTTCCGCCTGCGCACACCCAAAGGCAAGGAACTGATTCCCGATACCGAGATGGTGCAGCAGCGTGACATCAGTTTCAACGAGTCGGCGGTGCTGGCCAAGGAAACGGAAGAGGCCTTGCTCTATCGCAGCATGCAGACCGACATCGTGCACCAGTTGATGCGGCGTTTGGCGGCCGTGAAAGAGATATGAAAGCCCCCCTGAGGCGCTCCCGCGCCTTCCCCCCAGAGGGGGGACAACGCCAGTGGCCCGGCGGAGCCGGTTCCACGGCGTTTCCCGGTTTTAATGCCCAGGGTGACTAGCGCATGCAAGTCTCCGCCAACCAACTGGAAGCCCAGCTGCAGCGTGGGCTGAAGAGCCTGTACACCCTGCATGGTGATGAGCCGCTGCTGGTGCAGGAGGCGGCGGACACCATTCGCGCTGCGGCGCGCGCGCAAGGTTATACCGAGCGGACCTCGCACACCGTGGCTGGCGCCCATTTCGACTGGAGCGAGGTACTTGCGGCAGGCGGCAGCTTGAGCCTGTTTGCCGAGCGTCAGATCGTCGAGATTCGCATCCCTTCCGGCAAGCCCGGCAAGGACGGTAGTGTGGCGCTGCAGCAGCTGGCGGAGGCCTCACAGGGGAATGATTCCACGCTGACCCTGGTCATGTTGCCGCGTCTGGACAAGATGACCAAGAGCGGTGCCTGGTTCGGCGCGCTGGAAAGCTTCGGCGTGACGGTGCAGGTTGACCCGGTCGAGCGTAATGCCTTGCCGCAATGGATTGCGCAGCGCCTGGCGGCGCAGGGCCAGCGTGTGGCGGCCGGTGAAGAGGGTCAGCGCACGTTGCAGTTTTTTGCCGATCGGGTGGAGGGCAACCTGCTGGCGGCACATCAGGAGATCCAAAAGCTGGCCCTGCTTCATCCGGCGGGCGAGTTGACGTTCGAGCAGGTTGAAGGTGCCGTGCTCAACGTGGCGCGCTATGACGTCTTCAAGCTGTCCGAGGCCGTGCTGGCCGGGCAGGCAGCGCGTGTGCAGCGCATGCTCGACGGCCTGCGCGCCGAAGGCGAAGCCGAGGTGCTGGTGCATTACGCACTGGCCGAGGACATCCGTGCGCTCAAGCGCGTCAAGGATGCTGTCGCCCAGGGGCGCCCCTTGCCCATGGCCCTGCGCGAGCAGCGCATCTGGGGGCTCAAAGAGCGTTTGTTCGAGCGCGTGTTGCCGCGCCTGACGGAAACGGCGCTGGCCAACCTGCTGCATGCGGCGCACCAGGTGGACGGCATTGTCAAAGGCCTGAAGCAGCCGGACTGGCCGGCGGACGGCTGGCAGGCGCTGCACCGGCTGGCCATGCAGTTGTGCAACCACTGCGCCGTTCAGGCCGGGGTCCACACCAAAACCGCGGGCGTGAGAAAATGAAGCCATGAACGCGCTCAATATCGCTGAATACACGCAGACCCTGGGCATGCAAGCCAAAGCGGCTTCCGCCCTCATGGCCAAGGCGTCAACCGCTACCAAAAACATAGCGCTGAAACGCTTGGCGGCTCTGCTGCGCGCCAATGTCGAATCGCTGGGCCAGGATAACGCGCGCGACCTCGAGCGTGCCGTCGCCGCCGGCTTGGCTGCGCCGATGGTGGATCGCCTGCGCCTGACGCCCAAGGTCATCGATACCGTGGCCCAGGGCTGCGAGCAACTCGCCGCCATGCCGGATGTGATCGGCGAGATCATCGGCATGAAGCAGCAGCCCAGCGGCATCCGTGTCGGCCAGATGCGCGTGCCGATCGGCGTGTTCGGCATGATTTTCGAGAGCCGGCCCAATGTCACCATTGAGGCGGCCAGCCTGAGCATCAAGAGCGGCAACGCCTGCATCCTGCGCGGCGGCTCGGAAGCCATTGAATCCAACAAGGCGCTGGCCCGGCTGGTGCAGCAGGCCCTGGTGGAGTCCGGCCTGCCGGCTGACGCCGTGCAACTGGTGCAGACCACCGAGCGCGAAGTGGTGGGCCAACTCATCACCATGCCGCAGTATGTGGATGTGATCATCCCGCGCGGCGGCAAGTCGCTGATCGAGCGCATCAGCCGCGACGCCAAGGTACCGGTGATCAAGCACCTGGACGGTAACTGCCACACCTATGTCGACGATCCGTGCGACCTCGACATGGCCGTCAAGGTGGCCGACAACGCCAAGACCAACAAATACAGCCCCTGCAACGCCAGCGAAAGTCTGCTGGTGGCGCGCGGCGTGGCCAAGGCCTTCTTGCCGCGCATCGGTGCGGTCTTTGCCGCCAAAGGGGTGGAGATGCGCTGTGACGCCGAAGGGCGTGCGATTCTGGCTGAGGTGCCGGGTGCCAACCTCAAGGAGGCGACCGAGCAGGACTGGTACGAGGAATTCCTGGCGCCCATCATCAGCGTCAAGGTCGTGGCTGGCCTGGATGAGGCGATTGCTCACATCAACCACTACGGCAGCCACCACACCGACGCAATCATCACGCGCGACCACATGCACGCCCAAGCCTTCCTGCGCGAAGTCGATTCCGGCAGTGTCATGGTGAATGCGAGCACCCGCTTTGCCGATGGTTTCGAGTATGGCCTGGGGGCCGAAATCGGCATCAGCACCGACAAGTTCCATGCCCGCGGTCCGGTTGGCATCGAAGGCCTGACCTCGCTCAAGTACGTGGTGCTGGGCGACGGCGAAATCAGGAATTGACCCCCACACTAGGAGCCGGACATGAAACATCGCACCGTGACACGTTGGGTGAGCATTGGGTTGGCGGGGCTGTTGCTGGCGCCCTTGGCCAGCCAGGCCAGCTCCTCACTGGCCGTCGAGATGGGCTGCTACAACTGTCACGGCGCTTACCCGCGTGGCGATGCGCCGAGTTTCGAGCGGCTGTCGGCCCGGTTTGAGAAGCGCCGGGGTGATGCGGCGGCCGAGCAGCATGCAGTCGAGGAGTTGCTGCGCGGTGAGCCGCTGCAACACATTCCTGCCCATGAGCACCTCAGCCCGGAAACGGCCCAGCGGCTGATCCATTGGCTGGTCGAAGGCGCGAAATAACACAGACAGTGGGGCCTGGGCGGCGCAACGTCCGGCCTGTCACCTTGAATATGGCGTGACGGTCCCCACGTCCTAGAATTGCGCAACCAAAAACAAATGAGGGCTGCATGGTTCCCCATCTCATCACGGCACTGACAGGCCCGATCAACGAACTCGAACAACGCATCCTCGACTCCATGCCGGCCATCGAGCGCTGGTTCCGGCTCGAGTGGATGGAGCACACGCCGCCGTTCTACAGCTCGGTCGACGTGCGCAATGCCGGTTTCAAGCTCGCGCCGGTAGACACCAACCTCTATCCCGGTGGCTGGAACAATCTCACGCCGGAAATGCTGCCGCTGGCGGTGCAGGCCGCCATGGCCGCGATCGAGAAGATCTGTCCCGAGGCGCGCAACCTGCTGCTGATTCCCGAGAACCACACGCGCAACACCTTCTACCTGAGCAATGTGGCGCAGCTGCGGCGCATCTTCCACATGGCGGGGCTGAACGTGCGCATCGGCTCGATCAACCCCGAGATCAAGAAGACCACCACCGTCGAGCTGCCGAATGGCGAGACGGTCACGCTGGAGCCGGTGATCCGCAGCAAGCGGCGCCTGGGCCTGAAGGATTTCGACCCTTGCACCATCCTGCTCAACAACGACCTGTCTGCCGGCATTCCCGGCATCCTGGAAGACATTCACGAGCAGTACCTGTTGCCGCCGCTGCACGCCGGCTGGTCGACGCGGCGCAAGAGCAACCATTTCCAGAGCTACGAGGAGGTGTCCAAGCGCTTCGGCAAGCTGCTGGGCATCGACCCCTGGCTGATTAACCCGATGTTCAGCAAGTGCGGCGAAGTGAATTTTGCCGAGGGCACCGGCATGGAATGCCTGACCAGCAATGTGGATGCGTTGCTGGCCAAGATCCGGCGCAAGTACAAGGAATACGGCATCAAGGAAAAACCGTTTGTCGTGGTCAAAGCCGACAACGGCACCTATGGCATGGGCATCATGATGGTGCGCGATGCCAAGGAACTGGAAGACCTGAACCGCCGTACGCGCAACAAGATGAGCGTGATCAAGGATGGCCAGGAGGTCAACGACGTCATCATCCAGGAAGGCGTGCTGACCAACGAGCGCATGAACGACGCGGTGGCCGAACCGGTGGTCTACATGATGGACCGTTATGTGGTGGGCGGTTTTTACCGCGTACATGCGGAGCGTGGGGTAGATGAAAATCTCAATGCGCCGGGGGCCAGTTTTGTGCCGCTGGCCTTTGCCGAAAGCCCCCATTTGCCGCAGCCGGGCATGAAGCCGGGGGCCAGTGCCCCCAACCGCTTCTACATGTACGGTGTGATCGGGCGGCTGGCCATGCTGGCGGCCAGCTATGAACTGGAAGCCACCGATCCGGAGGCGGAGGTCTACGAATAAGGCTGGCCCACGGGGATAGTTGCTGCATTGCAACATCTCCGATCCTGAGCCGCGTCAGGCGGTGGGAAGCTGTTGGAAGGTCGGCAGGCCGGGAGCACAATAGCGCCTTCCGCATGTTATGGAGCTCCGCTCGTGAAGACGGGGCAATTTTGTGTCAGCTTCCAAATCCTCGCTTGCTGCGCTCACTCTGGGCGCCATCGGCGTCGTATACGGTGACATCGGCACCAGCGTCCTGTATGCCGTCAAGGAAGTGTTCGGTTCCGGCCATGTACCGTTCACGTCGGCCAATGTCTACGGCATCCTCTCGATCTTCTTCTGGACGTTGACCGTCATCGTCTCGCTCAAGTATGTGACGTTGGTGCTGCGGGCCGACAACGCGGGTGAAGGCGGTCTGGTGGCCATGCTCGCGCTGGCCTCGCAGTCGGTCAAGGACAAGCCGGCACTGCGGCGCTGGTTGCTGGTGGTCGGCATCTTCGGCACCTGCCTGTTTTATGGTGATGGTGTCATCACCCCGGCGATTTCGGTGCTGTCGGCGGTCGAAGGCCTGGAGGTCGTTTCACCGGCCTTCAAGAAAGCCGTGATTCCGCTCACGCTGGTCATCCTGTTCGGCCTCTTTGCCGTGCAAAAGCGTGGCACGGCCGGCATCGGCAAGTTTTTCGGGCCGATCACCGTGGTCTGGTTTGCCGTCATCGCCGTCCTGGGCGTGACGCACATTGCCAGCAATCCGGCCATCCTGTGGGCACTGAGCCCGCATTACGCCATCGGGTTCATCGTGCACAACCCGGGTATCACCTTCATCATCTTGGGTGCCGTGGTGCTGTGCGTCACCGGCGGCGAGGCGCTGTATGCCGATATGGGCCACTTCGGCAAGAAACCGATTCGCTTGGCCTGGTTTTCCGTCGTCATGCCGGCGCTGACGCTCAACTACTTCGGTCAGGGCGCGTTGCTGCTCAAGAACCCGGACGCCGTGAAAAATCCGTTCTTCATGATGGCGCCGGACTGGGCGCTGCTGCCCCTGGTGGGGCTGGCCACCATGGCGACGGTCATTGCCTCGCAGGCTTTGATCTCGGGTGCCTTCAGCGTCACCAAGCAGGTCATCCAGCTCGGCTACCTGCCGCGCCTGCAGGTGCTGCACACCAGCGTCAAGGACACGGGGCAGATCTATATGCCTTTCGTCAACTGGGGGCTGTTCGTGGCCATCGTGCTGGCTGTGGTGCTTTTCAAGTCCTCCAGCAACCTGGCCGCGGCCTACGGTATCGCTGTCACGCTCGACATGCTGATCACCACCGTGCTGACCTTCTTTGTCATTCGTTACGGCTGGAAGTACCCGCTGGTGCTGTGCCTCGGGGCTACGGGCTTCTTCTTTGTGGTGGATCTGGCCTTCTTCACGTCCAACCTGATGAAGTTGTTCGATGGCGGTTGGTTCCCGTTGCTCATCGGTGGCTCCGTTTTCATGCTCATGATGACCTGGAAACAGGGGCGCAGCCAGCTCAACGCCGCCTTGCGCCAGGATGCGCTTGACCTGCCCGGTTTTCTGGAGGCGGTGTTTGTCAGCCCGCCGGCCCGTGTTGAAGGCACGGCCGTGTTCCTGACGGCCGAGCCCGGCAATGTGCCCAATGCCATGCTGCACAACCTCAAGCACAACAAGGTGCTGCATCGGAACAACCTGTTCGTGACGGTGCGCAACCACGAGGTGCCATGGATAGGCCTCGACAAGCGGCTGCAGATCGAGCCCTTGGGGCATGACTGCTGGCAGGTCATCGTGCACTACGGCTTCAAGAACGACCCGGACCTGCCCTCCGCGCTGGAACAGATCCGCACCCGCGGCTGTGAGCTTGAACCGATGACCACCAGCTACTTCCTGTCGCGCGACATCGTCATCCCGACCTTGGGTCAAGGCATGGCATCGTGGCGGGAAAAGCTGTTCGCCCAGATGCACCACAACGCCAGCGGTGCAGCGGCGTTCCTCAACTTGCCAAACAATTCCGTGGTCGAGCTGGGTTCGAAGATCGAGATCTGACCAAGCTACCCCGGCAAGGCCAAGCAGGCGAGTTGTCTGAAAAAGAAAAAGCCATCCGCAGAGATGGCTTTTTTCTGGGCTGTGAGCGGCGCGATCAGTCCGTCGTGATGCCCGCCGACTTCACCAGCTTGCTCCAGCGTGCCGCCTCCGCCTTGATATGGGCGGCAAACTGCTCGGGCGTGCCGCCGCCCAGCTCGTTGCCCTGGCTCAGCATCTGGGCCTTGATGGTGGGGTCGGCCAGCGCCTTGTTGGTGACTTCGTTGAGCAGCTGGATGATGGGCTTGGGCGTTGCCGCCGGAGCCACCAGGCCCTGCCAGTTGCTGATCTCGTAGCCGGGAAAGCCCTGCTCGGCCATGGTCGGCACGTCGGGGAACTGCGGCGAGCGCTTCAGGCTGGTGATGGCCAGCGGGCGCAGCTTGCCGGCGCGGATATTGGCCGAAGCAGCGTACATCTGCTCGAACATCATGTCCACCTGGCCGCCCATCAGGTCCATGGCTGCAGGCGCACCGCCCTTGTAGGGGATGTTGGTGATGAAGACACCCGCCATGTTCTTGAACATCTCGGCCGCCAGGTGGTGCGAGCCACCGGTGCCACCATTGGCATAGGTCAGGTAGCCCGGTTTGGCTTTGGCCGCGGCAACGATGTCTTTGACGCTCTTGAAGGGGGAGTCCGGACGCACCATCAACACCAGCGGACCGCGCTCGATCAGGCAGATCGGTGCCAAGTCCTTCAGCGGGTCGAAATTGACCTTCTTGAACATGGTCGGGTTGACCGACAGCGGTGCAAAGTTGCCCATGCCGATGGTGTAGCCGTCGGGCTTGGCGCGCACGATCGCTTCGGTGCCGATGTTGCCGCCGGCACCCGGCTTGTTGTCAACGACAACCGGCTGGCCCAGGGCGGTGGAAATGAAGCGGCCGAACTGGCGCGAGCGCTGGTCGGTGTTGCCGCCGGCCGGGTAAGGGCAGATGATGGTGATGGGCTTGCCCGGGTATTTGTCCTGGGCGAAAGACAGGCTGGGCAGCCCGAGTATGGCGGCGGCTTGCAGAAGATCGCGGCGTTTCATGAGAGACTCCAAAAATATGCCTGCTACGGTACTGCTTTTTGGCGGGCAGCCACATACGGACTTACCACAATCACTGCGAGGGCGACGCCCTATGAACATTCTTTTCATTGCCGATCCGCTGGAGACCTTCAAGACCTACAAGGACAGCACCTTTGCCATGATGCGCGAGCTGCAGCGCCGTGGCCACCGCATTGCCGCCTGCGAGCCCCGGCATCTGGTCTGGCAGGCCGCCACCGGCGTGCAGGCCCATGTGCGCCACATCACGCTTACGGGGCATGAGGAGCGCTGGTTCCATGAGGCGCCCGAGCCGCCGTTGCAGCGCCTGGCAGCCTTGCGTGATTTCGATGCCGTCGTCATGCGCAAGGACCCGCCTTTCGACAGCGAGTACTTCTACGCCACCCATCTGCTGGAGCAGGCCGAGCGTGAAGGCGCGCATGTCTTCAACAAGCCGCGTGCCCTGCGTGATCACCCGGAAAAGCTCGCCATTCTGGAGTTCCCGCAGTTCACTGGCCCAACCCTGGTCACGCGCGATGCACTGGCGGTTCGCGCCTTTCACGCCGAGCACCGCGACATCATCTTGAAGCCGCTGGACGGCATGGGTGGCATGGGCATCTTCCGCGTCAAGGACGACGGTCTGAACCTGGGTGCCATCATCGAGACCTTGAACCGCGATGGCGCGCAGACCGTGATGGTGCAGAAGTTTCTGCCGGCCATTGCCCAGGGCGACAAGCGGGTGCTGGTGATCGGCGGCAAGCCAGTGCCCTACTGCCTGGCGCGTATTCCGCAGGGGGGCGAGGTGCGCGGCAACCTGGCAGCCGGCGGCAAGGGTGTGGCCCAGCCGCTGAGTGCACGTGACCGCGAGATTGCCGAAGCCATCGGCCCGGTGCTGGCGGCGCGCGGCCTGCTTTTGGTGGGGCTGGACGTGATCGGCGACTGCCTGACCGAGATCAACGTCACCAGCCCGACCTGCTTTCAGGAGATCACCGACCAGGCCGGCTTCGATGTGGCGGCGATGTTTGTTGATGCGCTGGAGCAGGCGCTGGCCTGAGCGCCCCGACGCGTCGACGATTTCTGACGTCTAGCGCAGCAGGGCCAACACGCCCTGCGGCAACTGGTTGGCCTGCGCCACCATGGCGGTGCCGGCCTGCTGCAGGATCTGGGTACGCGACAGGTTGGAGGTTTCCGTGGCGAAATCAGCGTCCATGATGCGGCCACGCGAAGCGTTGGTGTTCTCCACCATGATGCCGATGTTGCCGATCGCGCTCTCAAAACGGCTCTGCACGGCGCCCAGCTTGGCGCGCGCGCTGTTGACCTGGTCGATGGCCGAGTCGAACATCTTGAGGGCATACCAGGCACCCGCCTGCTGGCCCAGCGAGCTGTTGACAGTGTCGATGCTGTCCAGGCCGGTCAACGTGCCGGCGGACGCCGTGACGGCAGCGGCCAACCCCGTGCTGGCGATGGTCCAGCCGCCCGTCAGGCTGAAATCGGCCACAGCCCCGCTGCTGTCCTTCGCTGTTGATACAAGGTTCAGGGAGTAGGAACCGTTGGTGGTTTTTTCCAGATAGGCGGTGACGCCAGTATCGGGTGTCTTGCGGTTGATCGTTTCGACCACCTGGCCCAGTCGCTCTTCACCGCTGGAGGCCGCGCCGATGGCATCCAGGCTGTAGGTTTGTCCGCCCGTAACCGAAATCTGCAGCGCACCGGATGCGATGGCCACCAGCGAACTGACATCGCTGCCGTAGAGCCCCCCAGTGCCTTGGTTTGCAAACGTCACGCTGCCCAGTTTGGCTGATGTGCTGTTGGTCAACGCGCCGACCGTGATGTTGTCACCCGAGTTGGCGCCCACCTGGAACACGGCACCGGCGAAGGAGCCGTCCAGAACCTTCTGGCCGTTGAAGGTGGTGGTCTTGGCCACGCGGTCGATCTCACTGCGAAGCTGCGTCATTTCCGCGTTCAGCGCTGTGCGGTCGGAGGCACTGTTGGATGCGTTGGCGGACTGTACCGCCAGCTCGCGCATGCGTTGCAGCATGTCACCCACTTTACCTAGGGCACCTTCAGCGGTCTGGGCCAACGAGATGCCGTCGTTGGCATTGCGTGCAGCGACGCTCAGGCCCTTGGACTGCACGCTCATGCGCTCGGCAATCGCCAAGCCGGCTGCGTCGTCCTTGGCGCTGTTGACGCGCAGGCCAGACGACAGACGCTGCATCGACGCGCCCAGCGAGCTGGCCGAGGCCGACAGGTTGCGCTGCGCATTCAGCGATGCAATATTGGTGTTGATGGACGTGCTCATTGTTCTGGCTCCGTGACGGATGTTCTCAAGTGCTCCCTGTAGCACCCCTACGAACCATATCGGGCGAGCGGAGATAAAACTTGACGCGGCACTGCGCCAATATCGTCTGGCGTGACGAAGAAAAGAGGGGTGAATCACCCGCAATTCGAAGGATTGGCCTGGCGGCCCCGCAGTGGGCTGGCGTCAGCGGGTCTTCAGGCCGCGGGCGCGCCGTCGACGAACACCCGCAGTTCGCCTGGGGCGAAAGGTGTCCACACCTCATCCGTGGTCAGTGGTGCCGTCACCACCACGGCCACCCGGTCGCCCGGGGCAGCGTGCTCGGCAAAGTTGACGCTCAGGTCCTCGTCGCGCAGCGTGGCGCTGCCGAAGGGGTGCTGGCGCACCACGTGGTAGAGCTGGGTGGAGGCATGGGCCCACAGCGCCTCACCGTTGCTCAGCAGGAAGTTGAAGGTGCCGTGCTGCGCAATCTGCGGCGCCAGCTCGCGCAACGTCAGCGTCAGCTCCGCCACGCTGGGCACGTCGGCATGCGACTTGGCCAGCTCCTGCAGCAGCCAGCAAAAAGCCTGTTCGCTGTCGGTGTTGCCGACCGGGTGGAAACTGCCGTGCAGCCTTGGTGCAAAGTTCTTCAGGTCGCCGTTGTGTGCGAACACCCAGTAGCGGCCCCACAGTTCGCGCACGAAGGGGTGACAGTTTTCCAGCGTCACCGCACCCTGCGTGGCCTTGCGGATGTGCGAAATCACGTTGCGGCTCTTGATCGGGTAGTGCCGGATCAGCTCCGCTACCGGCGAGACGCAGGCCGACTGATGGTCGACGAAGTGGCGCAGCCCCTTTTCCTCGAAGAAGGCAATGCCCCAGCCGTCGCCATGGTGGTCGGTGCGGCCACCGCGCTCAGCGAAGCCGGCGAAGCTGAACATCACGTCGGTCGGCACATTGCAGTTCATGCCCAGCAGCTGGCACATGGTGTTTACTCCTCGTTGGGCTTGGCGGGTTGCCGCAGACGCCAGGCCGCCAGTACGGCCAGGGCGCACACCAGTGCCAGCAGGACAAAGGTTTCATCAAAAGCGGCCAGCCGTGCCACGCTGGGCTCGGCGGCCGTGTCATGTGCGCCGTGTGCGGCCATGCGCCACTGCAGGATGATGCCGCACAGGCTCACGCCCGCGGCGCCGCCGAGCATGCGCAGGAAATTGATAGCGCTGGACGCCTGCGAGATCAGGCGGTGTTCCAGCCCCTGCATGGCACCGTTGTTGAGCGAGGGCAGAATGAACCCCAGCCCGATGCGTCCCAGGATGGTCCAGGTCACCAGCACCCAGAGCACGGCATGCAGGCCGATGGTGTCCATCAACGCAAAGGAGGCGGCCAGCAACAGGATGCCGATGCTGATCATCAGATGGACGGGGATGCGGTCGGACAGGCGGCCCGCCAGCGGAATGGTGACGGCCAGCACGATGCCGGCCGGCAGCATGATGGTGCCGACCAGCGCCGGCGACAGGCCTTGCCCCATCTGAATGTAGAGCGGTAACAGGTAGGTGGAGCCGAACAGCGCCGTGCCATAGATGAAAGCGACCAGACTGCCCATGGCAAATGGCCGGTGCTTGAACAAATCCATGTGCATCAGCGGCGTGCCGCCATGCTGCGCCTGGCGTTTTTGCCACCAGACAAACCACACCACGCACAGCAGCGCCACCCCCAGCAGCACGAAGGCGGATGCATGGGCGTTGCCATGCAATTCGACCAGACCATTGAGCAGGCACAGCGTGCCCACCGTGCACAGCAGCAGGCCCTGCCAGTCCAGCCGTGAGTTGTGGCGGTCCGGCGCCACGCCGCCGGGCGCGTTGGTCGGGACATAGCGGTACGCCAGCCAGAGCGAGGCAAGGCAAAAAGGCGCCACCATGAAAAAGATCGAGCGCCAGCCGAACCACTCCACCAGCAGGCCGCCGATGCTCGGCCCCAGTGCCGGGGCCAGCACCACCCCCATGCCGAAGATGCCGCCGGCACGCCCGCGTTCGTGCGGCTGGAAGGCGCGGATGATGATGATGGCCGGGATCGGCTGCACGATGCCGGCGGCCAGCCCCTCCACCACGCGCGCGGCCAGCACCAGGCCGAAGTGGTTGGCCAGGCCGCCGCCCACGCCGCCGGCCAGCAGCATCAATGTCGAGAGCACATAGGTCTGGCGGTAGCCAAAACTGTTCAGCAGCCAGGGTGTGGTCAGCATCGCCACGGTGGAGGCCACCATGAAGCCGGAACTCACCCAGTGCGCCCGCTCCTGCCCCAGCGAGAAGTGGTGGCTCATGTCGGGAATGGCCACGTTCACGATGGTGGACGACATGATGGCGGCCATGGTGCCGATCATTACCGCCAGCAGCAACAGCCAGCGGTAGCGCTTGCCGTAACGCGCCTGCATGTCAGCCAGGGTGGCGGGGTGCTTCACGCGCGGCCTTCCTGCATGGCGCAGCGCAGGCTGACACGGCCAACGCGTGTGGTGTGCTTCAGTGTGTCGTGCAAGGCCTGCTGCAGCCGGGCCAGCTCGTCTGGCGGGCGGGGGGCTTGCAGTTCAACCTCGACCTCCAGCCCGCTGTCCAGGTAGTGCAGCTGCAGCGTGGCTGGTGCCTGCACGACCTGCTGCACCAGCGCCTGGACTTGTGTGCGCGGCGGCAGCGCCAGCAGCCGCTCCAGATGGCGCACGGTGCCGGGGTCGATGTGCACCGTGCATTCGGCCACGCGGTGTTCCGCCTTGACCCGCGCGCTGATCTTTTCGGCAATGTAGTGACCCTCGGAGACCGAGATATGGGTGTCGACCTCGATGTGCACATCGATCACCGCCCAGTCCCCCATGCGCCGGGTGCGCAGGCCGTGCTGGTCGCGCACGCCGTCGACCGACAGGATGGTGCGTCGGATGCGCTCAATCTCCTCCGGGTCGAGCGCATGGTCGGTCAGGCCGTGGAAGGCCTCGACCGAGAAATCCCAGCCCGCCTTGGAAATCATGAAGCCGACGATGACCGCCGCCACCGCATCCATGCTGTGGTAACCCAGCAGGTTGGCACCGATGCCCACTGCCACTACCAGCGAAGAGGCCGCATCGGCACGGGCATGCCAAGCGTTGGCGATCAGCAGTGAGGACTTGAGGCGCTCACCGATGCGGCGCATGTAGCGGAACAGCCCTTCCTTGGCGATCAGGGTCAGCGCGGCGGTGGCCAGTGCGATCGGGTGCACCGCGTCCATGCCGACGCCGGCATGCAGCTTGACGCCGGCGCTCCACACCATGCCGATGCCGGTGGCCAGCAGGATCAGGCCGATCGCCAGCGAAGCCGCGGTCTCGAAGCGGGCGTGGCCGTACTGATGGGTGTCGTCCGCGACGGCGTGCGAGTGGCGCGCGGCAAACAGCACCACGCCATCGGCCACCAGGTCGGACAGGGAATGGATGCCGTCGGCAATCAGCGCCTGCGAACGGGCGAAGAAACCGATGGTGACCTGGGCCGAGGCCAGAAAAATATTGACCCAGACGCTGACCCAGGTCGAGCGCAGGGCCTGTCGCTGTTCTTCGTTCGAGCGGATCATAGGAGTGTCATATCGACGGCCAGACCCCGGATGCTAGCAGGCATATGCGGCGATGCAGACACGGCCAAGTAACGCATCAGCGCCTAGACGTGTGAACTGCCGATGCGCGGAATCAGCGTCGGCGCCAGGTCGGCCGCGCTAAACGTTCCGGGCGGCGGTGGCGCAGGCCTGGCAGATGCAGGCGCGCTGCTGCGCCTCGGCCGGCACGCGTGCCAGCAGGGTGGCATCGAAGGTGACGCCGGTGCACCAGCAGGGCGGCTGCGCCACACCGGTCTCGCGCTGCACCTCCATGGCGCAGCGGTTGGGCCGGCCGCACAGCGGGCAGCGGCTGGGGTCGATGGCGGTGGGCGTGGACATGGCGGCCAGTTTAGCCCTTGAGCGTCGTGTTGGCGCAGTGCCTCGTTTAGACTTGGCGCTCTTATCTGCGCCACGTGCCCTTCCTGTGCCTGCCCACGCTTATTCCCGTCTGCCGCCTGTCCTGTTGATCCTGTTGTTAGGTCATGCCCTGGTGCATTTCGGCCTGGGCTGGGTGCTGGGGCTGTCGGGTGACGAGGCGCACTACGCGTTGTATGCGGCGCATCCGGCGCTGAGCTACTACGACCACCCGCCGCTGGTGGGCTGGGTGCAATGGCCGCTGGTGGCGCTGGGCGCGCCAGATGGTCTGCTGCGCCTGCTGCCCGAGGCACTGTGGCTGGCCACTGCACTTTTCATCTACAGCATCGCGCGTCGCCTACAGAGGTCGCTGTCGGCAGGCATCTCAGCCGCCAGCGCCGATGCCGGCCTGTGGGCCGTGCTGGCTTTCAGCCTGGCGCCGGTGCTGCATGTGCTGGGCATCGGCCTGCTGCCCGACACGCTCTTGATGTTCTTCACCGCGGCCATCCTGTGGCAGACCCTGCGCATGCTGGATGCGGCCGAGGTGCAGCGCCTGTCGGCCTGGCTGCTGCTCGGCGGACTGCTGGGGCTGGCCGGGCTGGCCAAGTACACCGCCATCTTTGCAGCCCTGCCGGTGGCGGCCTGTCTGCTTGCTGCCCACGGTCTGCGCCTGTTGCGCCGGCCGGCGCCCTGGCTGGCGTTGGCGCTGGCCGTGGTGCTGGTGCTGCCGGTCTTCATCTGGAATGCGCAAAACGGCTGGATCTCGTTCACCTACCAGTTGCATCACGGTGCCGGTAGCCACTGGCAGTGGCAGCAGCTGGCCGGTTTCCTGCTGGCGCAGGTGCTGCTCTACCCGCTGCTGCTGTGGGGCGTCTTCGGTCTGCGCCGTGCGGTGCTGGACGGTGCTGGCCTGCCGCGGCTGCAGGCCGGGTTGCTGAGCTTCTTCGTCCTGCCCTTTGCGGTGCTGGCCTACCTGTCGGGTGGCGGCTCCAGCCTGCCGCACTGGACGGCACCGGCCTGGGTGGCGTTGGCGCCGTTCGCGGGTGTTGGCCTGGCCGCGTTGTGGGCGGCTGGCCGCAAGCGCCTGATCTGGGTGCTGGGTGGCGTGCAGGCTTTTTTTACCCTGGCGCTTTATGTGCTGATGCTGATAGCTGGGCCGACCTGGCTGCAGGCCGAAGCGCCCGGCAGCACCGAGACCGAAACCATCAACCCCTTCACCGACTTCTATGGCTGGGATGCCGCTGGCGCAAAAGCGCTGCAGCTGGCACGCGAGAAACAAACCACCCGTCTGGTCGTGCAGAACTGGACGCTGGCCAGCCGCCTGGCCTGGTACGCGCGGCCGCTGCCGGTGCATGTGATCGCCCCCGGCTTCGACCAGTTCAGCCTGTGGTCGGGCGAACTGCCGCTGGGCGCGGATGCCGTGCTGCTGGACTGGTCGCAGATGGCCTACCAGTTGCCGGTGGGCGAGGGCCAGTTCCAGCGCTGCGAACCGCTCGACAGCTTGGCCGTGGCGCGTACCGGTCGGCCGGTGGCGCGTTTCAGCTTCTACCATTGCAGTGGCTGGGGTGGCCGCCCGGCGCCACGCCGGCTCGGTGAACCCTGAGCACCTGGCTGCCAACCTTTTGATGCCATGACGACAGACTCTTTTTTCGCCGCTCCCCGTATCGCGCCCTGGCACTGGGCGCTTCCCCTGCTGGTGGCGGTGGTGACGGCGCCGCTGTGGCTCGGCCTCTATGAGCCCACGGTGTTTTATTTTCTGAATCGCCAGTTCGCTGTGCTGCCGGACATCGTCTGGTCGCTGCTCTCGCTGTTCGGCACCGGCTGGGCGGTGTACGCGGCGACCGCGCCGGCGTTGTGGCGTGCGCCGCGCATCATCCTCGCGTGGCTGTGTGCCGCGCCGCTGGCCGGTGCCTTGACGCGCGTGGGCAAGATGATGGCCGACAACCCGCGCCCGCTCGAGGTGCTGGGGCCGCAGGGCATCAACGTCATCGGCGAGCCGCTCTACATTGCGGCCATGCCGTCCGGCCACAGCATGACCGCGTTCGCCGCCGCCAGCGCCATCTACTTCTCGCTCGCACCGCAAGGGCGCCGGCGCCTGCTCTGGCTGTTTGTGCTGGCGTTCTTTGTGGCCTGTTCACGCGTGGCGGTGGGCGCGCACTGGCCGGCCGATGCCGCGATGGGCGCGGTGGCCGGCCTGTTCAGCGGTCTGACCGGTGCCTGGCTGGCAGCCCGCATTCCCGAACGGCAGCTGCGGCCGCAGAGCTGGCTGATGCGCGGCGTGGCGCTGTTCGGCGGCTACTGCCTGTATGTGCTGCTGACCGACCAGATGGGCTTTGCCATCAACCTGCCCTACCAGTACGTGCTGGGGGCTTTCCTGGCGGTCTGCCTGGCACTGTTTGCCCGCCGCAGCCTGCAGTCCCATTAAGAACAAGCACTGGAGACCCCGCGCATGATCCTCTACGACCTGGTGAACGGCCGCAAGACCCACTTCAGCCCCAACTCCTGGCGCGTGCGTCTGGCGCTGGCCCACAAGGGGCTGGCCTATGAGGTGCGCGACGTGCTGTTCGGCGACATTCCCAGCATCAACGCCGGTGGCGACAAGCTGACCATTCCCACCCTGTCGCACAACGGCAAGCTCGTGACCGACAGCTGGGACATCGTGCGCTACCTGGACGAAACCTTCCCGCAGATGCCGCGCCTGATCGCGCCCGGCGCCGATGGCCAAGTGCTCAAGTTCTTCCAGTACTGGGTGCAGACCACCATCCACGGCGGCATCGCGCGCCTGATCCTGCGCGACCTGCACGACCGCCTGGACCCGGCCGACCAGCCTTACTTCCGCGCCTCGCGCGAGAAGATGTACAGGCAGACGCTGGAGGCCTTGCAGGCTGGGCGCGAAGAGCGTGTCGACGCCTTCCGCAAATCGCTGCAGCCCATGCGCCTGTCGCTCGGCCACGGCCCGTTCGTTTGCGGCGAGCAGCCCGGCTACGCCGACTACCTGGCCTTCGGTGGCTTCCAGTGGGCGCGCGTCAGCAGCCCGTTCCAGCTGCTGGCCGAGGACGACGTGGTGCACGCCTGGTTCGAGCGCTGCCTCGACCTGTTCGACGGCGCCGGCCGCCGCGAGGCGCCCGCCACCTGACGGCACACCGCTCCATGGACCGCCTGCAACGCTTCCTCGATGCGCAGGCCCCGGTCTACGCGCAGGCCTGCGCCGAGCTGCAGGCCGGCTGCAAACAAAGCCATTGGATGTGGTTCATCTTCCCGCAGCTGCGCGGCCTGGGCTTAAGCGCCACCGCGCAGCACTACGGCATTGCCTCGCGGCAGGAAGCGCTGGACTACTGGTTGCACCCAGTGCTCGGGCCGCGCCTGAAGCATTGCATGACTTTGCTGCTGGCGCACCAAGGCCTGAGCGCGCAGGCCATCTTCGGTTCGACCGACGCCATGAAGCTCCGGTCCTGTGCCACGCTGTTTGCAGCGGTGGCGCCGGATGAGCCGGCATTTCAGCAGGTGCTCGATCAGTACTACGCCGGTGTGCCTGACGATCGGACGCTGGCCTTGTTGCAGTAATCCCCGAATTTTCAAGTCAAATTGGCCTCTGGCCCTTGCGGAATATGCGCAACCAGCTATCAAAAGCATAGCGCCCGCGTGCTGCCGGGTAATTCATCAAAACCTGATCTGGCGCAGGACATCGGCCAGCGTGAGGCGCACAATAGAGACCTGTTTCTGCCTGGGCTACCTGTACCGACGATGCTTCGCTTTTTACCTCCCCTTGCCAAAGGCATCATTGCATTTGTGCTGCTGGTGCTCAACACGCTGTTCTGGTGCAGCCTGTTGTTTGCGCTGGCGCTGATCAAACTGGCGCTGCCCTTCGAGGTGGTCCGCCAGCGCATCGACCCGGCGCTTAACACCATTGCTACCGCCTGGATCGCCTGCAACAGCGGTTGGATGCGCCTCACGCAGAACACCACCTGGGACGTGCACGGCGTGGACGCACTGCCGTACCAGGGCTGGTACCTGGTGAATTGCAACCACCAGTCCTGGGTCGACATCTTTGTGCTGCAGCACGTGCTGAACCGGCGCATTCCGCTGCTGAAATTTTTCCTCAAGCAGCAGCTCATCTATGTGCCGGTGATCGGCCTGGCTTGGTGGGCGCTGGACTTTCCGTTCATGAAGCGGCACGGCAAGGCCGCCTTGCGCAAGAACCCGCGCTTGCGCGCACAAGACCGCGAGACCACCCGCCGCGCCTGCCAAAAGTTCGCCCGCGTGCCCACCAGCGTGATGAACTTTGCCGAAGGCACGCGCTTCACCGCTGCCAAGCACCGGGGCCAGTCATCGCCCTACCGCCATCTGCTCAAACCCAAGGCGGGTGCGCTGGCACTGGCGCTCAACGCCATGGGGACGCAGTTCCACTCGATGGTCGACGTGACCATCGTCTACCCCGACGGGGCACCCACCTTCTGGGAGTTCCTGTGCGGCAAGACGCCGCGCGTGATCGTGCATGCCCGGCAGCTGGCCATTCCGGCCGAGTTCTGCACCGGTGACTACGAAGGCGACTCCGAATTCCGCGGCCAGTTCCACCGCTGGCTGGCCGGCATCTGGGAAGAGAAAGACCAGCAGATCGAGCTGCTGCTGCAAGGTCGCTGATACTTCAGGCAACCATGAATGGACAACGGCCACCCCAGGGTGGCCGTTGTTTTTAGCGCCCCGGTTTCGCCCGTGCCGACGCACGCTGGATGTCGCGCAGCATGAAGAGGTAAAGCCCCTCCACCTTGTCGCGTGCCCAGGGCGTCTTGCGCAGGAACCGCAGGCTTGAAGTGATGCTCGGGTCGTGGCTGAAGCAGCGCACCGGGATGCGCTCGGCCAGACCGGGCCAGCCGTACTGCGCCACCAGCGCGGTCACGATGGCCTCGAGCGTCACGCCATGCAAGGGGTTGCGTGGCTGGGCCGGGGGCGGGCTGGGGGGCGGTGGCGAATCTTGCATGGGCCGATTTTCGCACCGCGCCCGGTTACCGCGGAGCGCTTCAGTGCTGGCGGCGCCGGGCCAGTGCCGCGTTCACATCGCGCGGGTGCAGGCCATACATGTCGGCAAACTCCTCAACCGTCTTGCCGCTGGCTTCAAAGGCCCGGCACAAGGCCTCCTGTCGCGCCAGCTTCTCGTCGCATTCGGCCAGCGCGTCTTCCAGCAGCGCCAGGGCCTCGGCGTCGTTGGCCGGCACCTTGGCCAGGTACTCCTGACGTGTCAGCCCCGACGCTTCAAACGCGGCGATCAGTTGCGCGCGCAGTTTGGGCTTCAAGTCGTCTTTGCTGCGCGCTTGCCGGCGGCGGAACAACTCCACCAAAGACAGGTAGACATGTTCCGGCGCCACCGGCTCCACCGCCGCGCCATCCAGGTCGTGCCGCTGTTTGCCGGCGGCCACGCTTTGCAGGTAACGCGTGGAGCGCGTGTGCACCCCGAGTGCAGCCTTGAGGCTGTCGCGCTTGAATTGTTCGGGGTGCCTGGTCAGCAGCTCCTGAAAAATGCCGAGCTTGAGCGGCAGGAACTCGGCGCCGAACAGATGCGGATACAGCTCGAACAGCTTCTCCAGAACGGGTTGCACGGAGCGAGTGCGCTCGGCACGGGTGGCAGGCGCGGGGGCTTGCGTGGGTTCGTCGGCTTGCGTCGGTTCGGCTGAAAGGGTGCTGGTCGTCATGGGGTTCATTGTGAGGTCAACCCGCTATTTTCCCATCATGACCAACTTGCCGTGTTGCTGGCTCATGCCAGCTGGGCGCGCAGTGCCTCGAAGCCGCGCCGGTATTGCGCTGCCAGCCGATCGGCCGTGTCCTGCAGCGCCCTGGAAGGCAGCGCCAGGGCCTGCTGCATGGCGCCTGCCAGCTGCTGCACGTCCACGGTGGCGGGTACGTTCGCATCGTCCCAGGTGGCCGCGAACGCCGCCTGCTTGGCGGCTTGCTGTGGCGACGCTGGCGGGCGCAGGTTGATGCGTGGCAGGGCATAGGCCATGGCCACAATGCGCCCGTGCAGGCTGCTGCCGCAGTAGCCGCGGCTGTGGGCGATCAGGGCGCAGATGTCCCAGATGTTGAGCGACTCGGCCACGCGCACCGTGGCCGGCGGCAAGCGCGCCGCGAGGCGTTGCAGCACGCCCAGATCGTCATGCCAGGGCGCGGCGCCGGCGCGCAACAGCAGCAGGCCCAACCCATTGGCGGCCGCGACTTGCTTTAGTTGGGTCGCCAGTGTGTCCAGCGTGGCGTCATCGCCGAACTCGGCGCTGCACTGCACCGCCAGGAAGCCGTGTGGAAAGGCCAGGCGCAGTGGCGCCGCCTCGCCTTGTGCCCCGTGTTGTGCAATGCGTTCGCCAAACAGCTCGGCCACCAGCACCGCCGGGTCGGGCAGCAGCGTGGTGGCAATGCCGGCGGCTTGCAGCGTGTGCTGGGTCTGCATGTCTCGCACGCCCACGGCATTGGCGGTGCGCAGTTTGGCCAGCACTTTCGCACGCAAGGCCGGCTCGCTCTGCGCCAGTTGCACCCCGCCCACCCCGGCGTAGAGCACGCGCTGCAGCGCCGGCCAATGCGTGCGGTCGGCCACATACGGGGTCTGCCCGGCCGAGCCGGTCATGCGTTGCACCCAGGCCGCCTGCTCTTGCGGCTGCCCCTGCAGATAGGCCAACATGGCTTGCACCTCTTCAGGCGGCAGCAGCATCACGGCTGCCTGCCAGGCGGTGGTGGTCAGAATCTCGCCGCCCACGTGCAGCAGGTCCACCGGCTGCGTGCCCAGCGCGGCACGCACCTCGCTCAGCGCGCGCACCGCATGGCCGCCGTGTGCGCGCAGGTCGCGTGCCGCCAAGCCGGCAAAGATCAACTCGCGCCCCGGCAGCAGCGCGGCGGCGATGTGCGGCAACAGCAGGTCGCCGACGTTGTGGCGGTCGAAGGCGCCGAACAGGATGAGAGGCTGGGCCATGCAGGCATCGTAGGCCATGGCATGACGGAACGCAGTAACACCTGCGCGAGCGCAGGCGGAAAGTTAGGCCGCTTCCTCTGGCGAGGCCAGCAACACTTCAATGCCCTGGGATTCCAGTGCCTGGCGTGTCGCGGGTGTGATGCCGGTATCGGTCACGACGCGTGTCACCCGATCCATTTCGCAAATGCGGAAGATCGCCTGCGAGTTGAATTTCGATGAATCGACCAGCACGTTCACGGTCTGTGCCGCGTCGATGAAGGCGCGGTTCATGGCCGCTTCTTCCGGCGACAGCATGCCAATGCCGCCAGCCGGAGAAATGCCGTGCACACCCAGAAAAGCGGCACGCACGGAAATGTCGTCGAAAGTCCCGGGCGCCGGCCGGCTGACCGAGGCCATCTTCTTGAAATCCACCATGCCTGGCAGCAGGTAGACCGCGGCATTCTGGCTGCGGGCGAACTCCATGGCCACCGTCAGCCCGTTGGTGACGACGTGCAGGTTCTGGTGGCCACGCAAGGCCTCGGCCAGATGGCGCGAGGTGGTGCCGCCGTTGACCAGGATGCAGTCGCCATCGGACACCAGTTGCGCGGCCAGTTCCGCGATGGCGCGTTTTTCGCGCGATTGCTCCCGTTCGCGCTCGGCATAACTGATGCTTTCGTAGCGCGCCCAACCTTCCGCAATCACCTCGCCCGAGACGGCGCCGCCGCGCGTGCGCTCCAGCAGGCCACGCTCCTGCAGCTCGATCAGGTCGCGCCGGATCGTGATGGGGGAGGTCTGGAAGCGCAAGGCCAGGGCATTGACTTCAACAACACCGCCGCTCTGAACCAGGGCAACGATTTCCTTGTGGCGGGCAGCTTTGAGCATGTGTTGAGGGGGCGAGCACGAGCATGCGCCGTATCAAAAAGCAAATGGGGTTGCCTGCAATATAAGCTCAGCTTGAGTCATAAAAATGACACTTCTTGTTCGTAGTATGGCAAATATGAACAAGAACGATCATATTCGAGCAGTGGTTTTTGACATCGATGGCACGCTGGTCGACACCCTGCCGTCATTGGCGGCGGCGGCCAACGACGTGCTGATTCAAGCCGGCTTGCACGAAGTGCCGATGGCGCGCCTGCGCGCCGCGCTCAGTGAGGGGCTGCGCCCCATGTTCCGTCAGGCGCTGGCGCTGCAGCCATCCCCGCCGGACGCCAGGCAGGCGGCACAGCTTGAAGAGGATTACCTGACCCATTACACGCAACGCTGGCTATCTGCCGCGCCGCTGTTTGCGCAGGTGCCCGAGACGCTGGGTGCTTTGAAGACGCAAGGTTTGAGGCTCGGCATCTGTACCAACCGCGACCGCGACTCCACCGAGGCCTTGTTGGCAGCTAACGCCCTCACCGTCGGCTTTGATGCCATCGTCGGACTCGGCGATGCGCCCGCGCCGAAGCCCGCCGCCGATCCCTTACTGAAAGTGCTCCAGCAACTGGAATTGCCGCCTTCGCAAGTGCTGTTCGTGGGCGATTCCGTCATGGACGCACGCTGTGCCCAAGCCGCGCAGGTTCGTTTTGCAGCCCATCTGGCGGGTTATGCCGGCCAGCCGGAGGATCTGCTGCCCCAGGTCATGGGGTTCGACGCCTACGACCAACTCACGCCATGGGTGCTTGCGCACCTGCCCGCACACAAGGAGGCCTGTCATGCCTGATATCCAGATCAACGGATTGACCAAGCAGTTCGGCAGCACCCAGGTGCTCAAGGGGCTGGACCTGACCGTACGTGACGGCGAGTTCCTGACCCTGCTCGGTTCTTCCGGCTGTGGCAAGTCCACGCTGCTGCGCCTGATCGCCGGTTTGGAACAACCGGATGCCGGCACGATCCGCCTGGGCGAACGCGATTTGCTGCAACTGTCGCCCAGCCAGCGCGACTGCGCCATGGTGTTCCAGACCTACGCCCTGTACCCGCACATGACGGTGGGCGAGAACATCTGCACCCCCTTGCTGATGCGCGGCCTGAATTTCTGGCAGCGCCTGCCTGGCGTGCGCTGGTTGTCGCCTGCCGTGCGGCGCAAACATGCCGAGGCCGAAGCCAGCGCGCGCAAGGTGGCGCAGAGCCTGGGCATGGATGGGCTGTGGGATCGCAAGCCGGCGCAGCTGTCGGGCGGACAACGCCAGCGCGTGGCCTTGGCGCGCGCCATGGTGCGCCATCCGTCGGTGTTCCTGTTCGATGAACCCTTGTCCAACCTCGACGCCAATCTGCGTCAGGCCCTGCGCGCCGAGATCCGCCAGCTGCACGACCAACTCGGCGTGACCTTCATCTACGTGACGCACGACCAGCATGAGGCCATGTCCATGTCGGACCGCGTGGCCGTCATGCGCGAAGGTCGCGTCCTGCAGCTCGGCACGCCCGACGAGATCTACAACCAGCCGGCCCACGTTGAAGTGGCCCGTTTCGTGGGGGCGCCGCGCATCAACTTGCTGCCGGGTGAAATCAGGGGCCATAGCGTGTGGGTGCTGGGCCGGCAGATTGGCCATGTGCCGCAGGGGCAGGACGGCGGCGCATGCCAGATCGGTTTCCGGCCGCAGATGGGCACCCGGTCCGTTGACGACGGACTGGAAATCCACGGTCGCATCACCAGTGTGGAGTACACCGGCGCCGAGTTGATCGCCACCGTGCAATTGGCGCAGGCACAGGAATGCTGCGTCTTCTGTCTGCACAGCAGCGCTCCTGATCTGCATGTGGGCGAGACCCTGCGGGCCTGGGTGCCGTTAGATCAGATCCATGTCTTTGCCGCGGACGGCCAGCGTCTGGCTTTCCAGCCGCAACCGGCGTTGCTGGATGCGGCGGCCTGAATGCCCGGGTAACGAACCATGCGCATTCATCCCCTCACAACCTGGCTGCTGCTTTCGCCAGCAACGGTCTTGCTCATCGTCCTGCTGCTGGCACCGGTGGCCACCGTTGCCGTGATGTCGTTGACCGACTGGCAGTTCGGCGCCGCCACGCTGAACTGGATCGGTCTGGCCAACTACGCGGAGCTGTGGAGCGATCCGGTATTCCGCAAGTCGCTGGCCAACACTCTGCTCTACCTAGTGCTGGTGACTGGCGGCGCCGTCACCATCGGCCTGGGCGCGGCCTTGCTGATCGAGTCCGATACCCAGCTGCGCGGTTTCTACCGCACCGCGTTTTTCATGCCGGTGGCCTCGACGTTGATCGCCATGGCCGTGGTCTGGCAGTTCCTGCTGCACCCGAGCGCCGGCCTGGTCAATCACCTGCTGCAGTGGGTCGGCCTGATGCCGCAGGACTGGCTCAATAACCGCCAACTGGCCTTGTACTCGCTGGCTGCCATCGGTATCTGGCAGATGTCGGGGCTGGCGCTGGTGCTGTTTCTGGCCGGCCTGAAAAGCATTCCGCAGGACCTCCGCGACGCCGGTGCGCTGGACGGCATTGCACACCCATGGGAGCGCTTTCGCCGCATCACCTGGCCGTTGCTGGGGCCTACCACCCTGTTCGTGGTCACGGTCTGCGCCATCCGCGCCTTGCAGGTGTTCGACACGGTGCATGTGTTGACGCGCGGTGGCCCGAACAAATCGACTGAGGTGCTGCTGCACACCATCTACGCGGAAGGCTTCAGCTTCTTCCGCATGGGTTATGCCAGCGCCATGACGGTGGTGTTCATCGCCGGCATCTTTTTCCTGACCCAGGTGCAGCACAGCACCATGGAACGAAAGACCCACTACGGATGAACTCGCCTTCCCTTTTCTTTCGTGTTGCGCGCCATCTGTTGCTGATGACAGGGGCGCTGATTTTTCTCGCGCCCTTCATCTGGATGGTGCTGACCTCGCTCAAACCGGTGGACGAAGTCTTCACGCGCGAGCTGACCCTGCTGCCAACCCGGCTGGCCCTGGTCGAGAACTACACCGAGGCCCTGACGCGGGTGCCTCTGTTGCGCTACCTGTGGAACGGCATCGTGGTCTGCGCCGCCATCCTGGTGCTGCAGATCCTGGTGCTGCTGCCGGCGGCCTACGCCTTTGCCAAGCTGGAGTTTCGCGGCAAGACCTGGGCCTGGCGCCTGGTGTTGCTGGCGCTGATGATTCCGCACCAGGCGACCGCCATCCCGACCTACGTGATGCTGCACCACCTGGGCATGCTCAACACGCTGTCGGCGCTGATCGTGCCGTTCTCGATCTCGGCCTTCGGCATCTTCCTGATGCGCCAGTTCTTCCGCACCGTGCCGGACGATCTGGTGCACGCTGCGCGCCTGGACGGCATGGGCGAGTTCGAACTGATCTGGCGCGTGATGTTGCCCCTGGCCGTGCCGGCCTTGTTTGCCTTCGCCATCTTCTCGGTGGTCTGGCACTGGAACGATTACTTCTGGCCGCTGCTGGTGATCTCGTCGCCCGAGCTGGCCACGCCGCCGCTGGGCACCATGTTCTTCCGCAACGAAGAGGCCGGCATCAACTACGGCCCACTCATGGCCGGCACCGTGTTGATCACGGCGCCGCTGCTGTTCCTGTTCATCGCCGCCCAAAAGCGGTTCATCGAAGGCGTGACGCTGACCGGCGTCAAAGGCTGAACTTCTCCCTTTCTATCCACCAAGGAGTGAATTCCATGAAACGAGTCTTTCTGAAATCCATCGCGGCCAGCGCGCTGCTGGCCTGTGGCCTGGCGCAGGCCCAGCAACGGGTGGAGATCGTGGTTGATTACCCCTACGCCGAAATCTTCAAGGAAGTGCACGAGAAGATTGCCCGCGATTTCATGGCCAAGTACCCGCAGTACAAGGTGACCTTCCGCGCTCCCACCCCGGGCTACGAGGAGGCGACCCAGCAATCCCTGCGCCAGGCGGTCACCAACCAGTTGCCCGACGTGTCCTACCAGGGCCTGAACCGCCAGCGCGTCTTCGTCGACCGCGGTATCGCCGTCGACATGACGCCCTTCATCAAGGCCGAGAAAGACTGGGCCAACATGGGCTACGACAAGGCACTGCTTTCGCTCGGGCAGTTGGGCGGCAAGCAGGTTGGCATCGGCTTCTCGCTGTCAACGCCCATCGTGTATTTCAACGCCGACCTGGTGCGCAAGGCCGGCGTGTCGCCCGAGCAGTTCCCCGCCACCTGGGACGGCATTGCCGAACTGGCGAAGAAGGCCAAGGCGGCCAATGCCGGCACCCAGAGCATGCATCTGGACTGGGAGATCACCGGCAACTGGATGTGGCAGGCGCTGGTGTTTGCCAATGGCGGCACCATGCTGACGCCCGACGAAAAGAAAGTGGCTTTCGACGGCCCGGCCGGCAAGGCCGCCATGCAGACCTTCGCCAAGGTCGTGAAGGTCGGCGAGATGCGCAACGGCTCGCTCAATACCGCCAGCCAGGATTTCGTCTCCGGCAACATGGCCATTCTGGTGACCTCGACCTCGCGCCTGGGCATGATCACCAAGCAGGTCGGCAGCCGTTTCGATCTGCGCACCGCCCGCATGCCGATCGAGAAAAATGGCCGCCTGCCGGCGGGCGGCAATGTGGCCATGATGTTCGCCAAGGATCCGGCCAAGCAGAAGGGCGCCTGGGAGTACATCAAGTTCGCCACCGGCCCGTTGGGTGCCACCGCCATGGTGCAGGGCACGGGTTACTTCCCCGCCAACACCATCCCCGCCAACGACGCCAACCTGCTCAAGTCTTTTTATGAGCAGCACCCGAACTACCTGACGGCCATCAAACAGTTGCCGGTGCTCACCGGCTGGTACGCCTTCCCCGGCGAGAACGGCCTGAAGATCACCGACGTCATCAAGGACCACATCCAGAGCGTGATTTCCAAGGAAACCACGCCAGAAAAGGCCCTCGCCGACATGACACGCGACGTGCAGGCCCTGCTGCCGCGCTGATGGAAGGACGGCTCGTGTTCAAGTTCCTCCATCTCACGGACGTCCATCTCGTCGAGCAGGGTCACGCCCTCTACGGGCTGGACCCTGCCAAGCGATTGGCGCTCTGCATCGACAGCATGCTTCAGGAGCATGCCGACGCTGCGCTGTGTGTCGTCACCGGCGACTTGGCCCATGTCGGCCATACGGACGCCTACCGACAACTGGCCGAGCAGCTCGGCCGCCTGCCCATGCCGGTGCTGCCCATCCTGGGCAACCACGACAACCGCGCCAACTTCCGCGCGCACTTCCCGCAGGTGCCGGTCGATGCCAACGGCTTTGTGCAATACGAGGTGGCCGTCGGTGCTTACCGCGGCCTGTTCCTCGACACCAATGAGCCCGGTGTCAGCCATGGCGTGCTGTGCGAGCAGCGCGCCCAGTGGCTGGCAGAGCGGCTGGCGCAAGACGACCGGCCGGTGCTGCTGTTCATGCACCACCCGGCCTTTGCGCTCGGCATCCCGTCGATGGACCGCATCGCCCTGCTCGACACCGCGCCGTTCCGGCGTGCGCTGCAGGGCCATACGCATCGCATCAAGCACCTGTTCTTCGGCCATGTGCACCGGCCCATTTTCGGCTCCTGGCTGGGCATTCCGTACTCGACCATGCGCGGCACCAACCACCAGGTGGCGCTACGGCTTGACGACACACCCGGCATTGGCGGCAGCCACGAGCCACCGCAGTACAGCGTGGTGCTGCTGGGCGAGGAGTCCATCACCGTCCACGTGCACGACTTCCTCGACCGCAGTGAGCGCTTCTGGCTGGGTGAATAGGCCACGGCTGCTGCCAAGTTGGGGCATGGGCGTTGCGTCTTCGCCTTCATGGCGGTGTGATTCGTAGATCAAAAACAGCACCCACGGGTGCTGTTTTCCATGAGTTGAATTGGTCTCTAGCCCTTGTAAAACATGCGCAAGAAGCTATTAAATTAATAGCTAATCAGCTTCAAAAAGCAACCTTCACGCGCGCCCGTCCATGCACTCGAGTTCGAACAGCGGCACCTCGGCCTGGCGGCTCAGCCAGACGCCGCCGCCCAGCTCCAAGAAGCCTTCCGACAGGCCGCGCCGGTACAGTTGGGCGCGGTGCCGGAACAGGCGTGGGTCAGTCAGCGTCTCGTCGATGGTGTCGCGCTCGTAGTCCTCACGCGTCACGGCTTCCACATACAGCGCGCCCCGGCTTAGCGTGCCCAGGTTGTGCAGCGCCAGCTTCAGGTCGGCCGCGCTCAGGTAGGGCAGCACGCCCTGGCAGATCACCAGGTCGAACGGCTCGGTACTGCGGTAGTTCACCACCGAACCGCGCTCCCAGCCGTAGCGCGCACACAGGAACTCGCTGTACTCCACACCGTGGTAAGTGGCGTCCGGGAAATGCCGGGTGATGATGTCGCGCCACAGACCGATGCCGCAGCCCAGATCCAGCACCCGCTTGAGGGGTACGCGCAGGTACTTGAGGTAGCTGCACACGAAAGCGCCCAGCCGCTCCACATGCGCGGGGTCGACCACGCTGGTCTTCTTGTCGAAGTAGTAGCGCTGGTAGTACGCCTCGTCGAACCACTGATCACTGGCAGATTGCACGATCATTCCTTGTTGCCGCTGCGCCCCAACGCGGGGAGCCAGCGGCAAGTATGGCGCAGGACGTGGCGAGGGCTGCCGGGCAGCGGGACCCCGGCTATAAATCAGGCACTCACAAAAAAAGCGGAAAATCGTGTGACGGTCGTCCATTGATGCCGTGCCGCGCTTTCGTGGTCTGCAGGACGTTAGGCCACACCACACTCAGCGCGGAGGCGTCATGTCCATCAAATCAGTCGGCGGCGTGGCCGTACAACCCAAGCACAAGCTGTCCTGCCACTGTGGCGCCGTCGTGCTGGAGCTCAGCCTGCCCGACGGCATCGTCGATCCGCGCCGCTGCAACTGCTCCATGTGCCGCCGCAGGGGCGCCATCGTCGCGTCCGTTCCGCTCGCCGGCATCCGCGTGGTGCAGGGGGAGCCGGACCTGCGGCTCTACCAGTTCAACACCAAGGTCGCCCGGCACTACTTCTGCGGTGTCTGCGGCATCTACACCCATCACCAGAGGCGCTCCAATCCCCACCAGTACGGCTACAACGTCGGCTGCCTGGAGGGCATTGACCCTTTCCTGCTTCCGCACGTGCCCACCAACGACGGCGTCAACCATCCGTCCGACCGGGCGCCGACGAAGGCTGCCTGAGCCTTGGCTGGGCTCGGCGGCCTCGCGGCCTGCCATGCTGGGGGGCTTGTGGGGCGTGGCCAAGAAAAACGGCACCCGAGGGTGCCGTTTTCACATGCCAAATTGGCCTCTAGCCCTTGCCCATCATGCGCAAGCGGCTATCAAACCAATAGCGCATCAGCTTCAGGCCGCGGCCTTCACCTTCAGGCGCCAGGCGTGCAGCAGCGGCTCGGTGTAGCCGCTGGGTTGCTCCAGGCCCTTGAGCACCAGGTCGAGCGCGGCGCGGTAGGCGAAGGAGGTGTCGAAGTTGCCGGCCATTGGCTTGTACAGCGGGTCGCCGGCATTCTGCCGGTCCACCACGGCGGCCATGCGTTCGAAGGTGGCTTTCACCTGCGCCTCGTTGGTGATGCCGTGCAGCAGCCAGTTGGCCATGTGCTGGCTGGAAATGCGCAGCGTGGCGCGGTCTTCCATCAGGCCGATGTTGTGGATGTCGGGCACCTTGGAGCAGCCCACGCCCTGGTCCACCCAGCGCACCACGTAACCCAGGATGCCCTGCGCGTTGTTGTCCAGTTCCTGCTGGATTTCCTCTGCGCTCCAGTTCGGCTTGGCGGCCACGGGCACGGTCAGCAGGCCGGTCAGCATCTGCTCTTCCTGCGCCTTGAAGTTCTTGGCGGTGGCTTGCTTCTCCAGCTCGTCCTGGATGGCGGCCACGTTCACTTGGTGGTAGTGCAGCGCGTGCAGCGTGGCGGCGGTGGGCGAGGGCACCCAGGCGGTGTTGGCGCCGGCCTTCGGGTGTCCCACCTTCTGCTCCAGCATGGCGGCCATCAGGTCAGGCATGGCCCACATGCCCTTGCCGATCTGGGCGCGGCCCTTCAAGCCGCAGGCCAGGCCGACCAGCACGTTGCTCTTCTCGTAGGCGGCAATCCAGTCGGTGCCTTTCATGGCGGCCTTGCGGATCATCGGGCCGGCGTGCATGGCGGTGTGCATCTCATCGCCGGTGCGGTCCAGGAAGCCGGTGTTGATGAAGGCCACGCGGCTCTTGGCGGCGGCAATGCAGGCCTTGAGGTTGACGCTGGTACGGCGCTCTTCGTCCATGATGCCGAGCTTGACGGTGTTCTCTGGCAGGCCCAGCAGTTGTTCGACGCGGCCGAACAGCTCGGCGGCAAAGCCCACTTCGGCCGGGCCGTGCATCTTGGGCTTGACGATGTAGATCGAGCCGGTGCGCGAGTTGCGCACGCCGCCCGTGGTCAAGCCCTTCAGGTCGTGCAGGGCGATGGTGGTGGTGATGACGGCGTCCATGATGCCTTCATGGATCTCGCTGCCGTTGCCGTACAGGATGGCCGGGTTGGTCATCAGGTGGCCGACGTTGCGCACGAACAGCAGCGAGCGGCCGTGCAGCTTGATCTCTTCGCCATTGGCGCCCTTGTAGACGCGGTCGGCGTTCAGGCGGCGCGTGAAGGTCTTGCCGCCCTTGGCAACTTCTTCCGTCAGCGTGCCCTTGAGGATGCCGAGCCAGTTGTCATAGGCCAGCACCTTGTCTTCGGCGTCCACGGCAGCCACCGAGTCTTCCAGGTCGAGGATGGTGGACAGCGCAGCTTCCATCAGCAGGTCGCTCACGCCGGCCGGGTCGCTCTTGCCGATGGGGGTGCTGCGGTCGATCTGGATCTCGATATGGATGCCGTTGTTGCGCAACAGAATGGCCGAGGGCGCCGCCGCGCTGCCCTGGTAGCCGACGAACTTGTTGGCGTCAGCCAGCGTGGCTTTGCTGCCGTCTTTCAGCGCCACGGCCAGCTTGCCGCCTTCCACCGTGTAGCCGGTGGAGTTGATGTGCGAACCCTTGGTCAAGGGCGCCACGCGGTCCAGCACGTAGCGGGCGTATTCGATCACCTTGGCGCCGCGCACCGGGTTGTAGCCCTTGCCGTCGGCGCTCACCTTGGTGGCACCTTTGGTTTCCGGCAGGGCATCGGTGCCGTAGAGCGCGTCGTACAGCGAACCCCAGCGCGCGTTGGCGGCGTTGAGCGCGTAGCGGGCGTTGAGCACCGGCACCACCAGCTGCGGGCCGGCCTGCACGGCCAGTTCGGCGTCCACGTTGGTGGTGTCGCTGGCAACAGTGGCGGGCACCGGCACCAGGTAGCCGATCTTTTCCAGGAAGGCGCGGTAGGCCTTCATGTTCTTGATCGGGCCGGGGTTGGCCTTGTGCCAGGCGTCCAGCTCCAGTTGCAGGCGGTCGCGCTCGGCCAGCAGGGCGGCGTTTTTCGGGCCCAGGTCGTGGGCCAGCTTGTCGAAGCCTTTCCAGAAATCGGCGCTGCTGATGCCGGTGCCGGGCAGGACCTTGTCTTCAATGAAACGGTACAGGCCGGTGGCGACTTGCAGCCGCTGGCAGGTGGTGCGTTGGGTCATGGTGTTCAACTCCTCAATCAAAAAATGCGAACTCGTTGGGCGCGTTGGGCAACGCTTCATTCCGCCGGGAAAAATCCCAGCACATCGTTCAAGGTGCTGCCGGTGCGCACGGGCTGGGTGCCCAGCTCTTCGAACGGCAGGTCATAACGGTTGACCCACAGGGTCTGATAGCCGTACCAGGTGGCGGCCAGTGCGTCCCAGCTGTTGCTGCTGACAAAGACGATCTGCCCGGCGCGCAGGCTGGTGGCCTGCTCGCCCAGGGCATACGCCTCGGGGTGGGTCTTGTACTTGCGCACGGCGTCTACGCTGATCACGTGGTCGAGCAGGCCTTCCAGCCCGGCGCTGCGCACGGCAATGCCCAGCATCTCGGGGTCGCCGTTGGACAGGATGCCGGTCTGGATGCCGCGCGCCTTCAGCGCTTGCAGCACATCGCGGTTTTCCGGGAAGGCGCTCAGGTGCCGGTACTGGTTCATCAACTGCTGTTCCTGCGCCGGCGTGGGTGCCAGTTTCAGGCGCTTGCAGGTGTAGCGCAGGCTGGCCAGCGTCAGCGCCCAGAAGGGCTGGTAATGCGAGCCGTCATTGCTGGTCGTGACCAAGTGGGTGTATTCGATCTGTTTGTCGCGCCAGAGCCGGCTCAGGGCTTCGCCCTGGCCCGGAAACAGCTGTTCCGCCGCCAGTCCGACGCTGTAAACGTCGAACAGCGTGCCGTAGGCGTCAAACAAGACGGCCTGCGGCTGAGCATGGGTGGGGCGGATTTTTTCCATGCCGTAACTGTATTTGATACTTGAGCAGGTATTAATACCCAAAACATTCTGAAATTCGGCACAAAAAGGATGGAATCCGTCATCGGCTTGACTTGGGAGGGCTGGGCATAATCGTCCAACCGTCCCACTTTGCCTTCAGCCCACACGCCGCCATGTCCCTGCCTTTTGATCTGGTTGACCTCCGGCTGATGGTGCGCATTGCCGAGTCGAACAGCCTGACCCGAGGCGCCGAGGCGGCCCACATGTCGGCACCGGCGGCCAGTACCCGTATCAAGAATATCGAGGAAGGCCTGGGCGTCAAGCTGCTTTTCCGCACCTCGCAGGGCGTCACGCTCACGCCACCCGGCCAGGCCTTTGTGCACCATGCCCGGCTGGTGTTGGGCCAGCTGGAGCACCTGCGCGGCGACCTGCAGGAATATGCCAGCGGAATCAAAGGCCATCTGCGGGTGTTTGCCAACACCACGGCGCTCGGTGAATTCCTGCCGCCGGTCTTGCGCCGCTACCTGCTGGCGCACCCCGATGTGAACGTGGACCTGCAGGAGCGCCTGAGCCATGACATCGTGCGCGCGGTGTCCGAAGGGCAGACTGACATCGGCATCGTGGCCGGCCTGGTGCGTACCGAAAACCTGGAAGTGCTGCCCTACCGGCGCGACCGCCTGGTGCTGGTGGTGCCGGCAGACCACGCGCTCGCCGGCACACCCGTGCTGGCCTTTGCCGACACGCTGGCCTTCGACCACATCGGCCTGCACGAGAGCAGCGCCATCCGCGCCTTTTTGCAGCAGATCTGCGATGGGCTGGAGCGGCCCATGAAACAGCGCATCCAGGTCAGCAACTTCGAGGCCGCCTGCCGCATGGTGGAGGCGGCGGTTGGCGTGGCCATCCTGCCCGAGTCCGCCGCACGCCGCCACGCACAGACCATGGCGATTGCCATCGTGCCGCTGGCCGATCCCTGGGCCGAACGTGCGATGCAGATTGTGGTGCGCAGCCTGGACGCACTGCCGGTCTATGCGCGGGAACTGGTGGATTCGCTGGTGGCGGATGCGCGGCAGGAGGCCTGATGATCGTCTGGCCCGTCGGGGGCTGTACGTAGTATTCCGAATCCGATCGTCGTCCTCAGGCCGGAACTAAGGCCAGCACCGGCCATCCAACTGCCCACTCAAACAACGAGGAGGCCAGACCATGCAGGTAGAACAGCAGTACGGGCGCTTGTCACAGGCGCCCGTGTCACCCGACGGATGCCATCTTCTGGAGGCGTTCAATCCGCCGCCCGTGGCGATGAGCTCACCGGCGGTTGATGTCATGACCGATCTGGCGAAGATCCCGGCCGCCACCATTGGCGCCGAGGCCTCACTGGAGGAGGCCAACCGCTCGATGCTGGCACGCGGCGTCCGGCTGCTGGTCGTGGCCGACGATGACGGCAGGATCACCGGCTTGGTGACGACGGTGGACATCCACGGCGAGAAGGCCATGCGGGTGGCCCAGGCGCGCCAGGCAGCGCACGCCGAACTGCGTGTGACCGAGGTCATGGTGCCGGTGGAGAAGGTGGAGGCACTTAGTTTCGACGAGGTGCGCAAAGCCACTGTCGGCAACATCGTTGCCACGCTCACCGCCGCGGGTCGGGCCCATGCGCTGGTGCTGGACCGCACGCACAGCGGCCGGCAGGTGCTACGCGGCATCTTCTCGGCCTCGCAGATCGCGCGCCAGCTCGGTCAGCCCATCCACACCTACGAGGTGGCGCATACCTTTGCCGAAATCGAAGCGGTGCTGGCGTCGGCCTGAGCGATGTGCCGGTGGTGAAGACCGAGGGCACGCGCCAACAAAAACGCCGGGTTCGCCCGGCGTTTTTCATGGTGTGTGATGAGCAGATCAGTCCGCGAACTGCCCCGCCGCACGGATCGCCGTGCCCCACTTCTGCACTTCCGACGTGAGCCAGGCGCGCTGGCCTTCCGGGGTCTGGCGCGACTCGGGTGCAATCTCGCCACCGAGGTCGGCCATGCGGCTGACGAAGGCCGGGTCCTTGAGTGCGGCGCGCATGGCGTCGCCGAACTTCTGCACCACGGCTGCGGGCGTGCCCTTGGGTGCATAGACGCCGTGCCAGACGATCACCTCGAAGTCCTTCATGCCGCCTTCGTCCAGCGTGGGCGCGTCGGGCAGGGCCTTGATGCGCTGTTTGGTGGTGACACCGTACATCTTGACGGTGCCGGCCTTGATGTGCGGCACGGTGTTGGTGGTCTGGTCGCACAGCAGGTCGACCTGGCCGCCCAGCAGTGCATTGAGCGCCGGACCGGTGCCCTGGAACGGCACGGTGGTCAGTGTCACGCCCAGTGACTGCTGGAACAGCGTGCCGCACAGGTGCGACACCGCGCCCAGGCCGGCGTTGGCCAGGTTGATCTTGGCGGCGTTGGCCTTGACGAAGGGAATCAGCTCCGCCACGTTCTTGGGCGGCAGGTCCTTCTTCGCGATCAGCGTCATGGGCACGTCCACCACATTGCCGACGTGCTCGAAATCGGTCACCGGGTTGTAGGCCAGCTTGCGGTACAGCGCCGGCGCGGTGGCCATGCCGTTGTGGTGGATCAGGAAGGTGTAGCCGTCGGGTGCGGCCTTGACCACATAACTGGGGGCAATGGTGCCGCCGGCACCGGTCTTGTTTTCCACCAGGACGGTCTGGCCCAGGGTCTTGGTCATGGTGGCGGCCAGGGTGCGCGCCACGATATCGGTCGGGCCGCCGGCGGAGAAGGGCACCACCAGCGAGACCGGCTTGGCCGGGTAGCTTTGTGCGCTGGCGATGCCTGCGCACAGGGCCAAGCCCGTGGCCGCTGTGGCAATGGCCAGAGTTTTGCGTTTGAAATGCATGGTTTGTCGTCCTCTTTCTTATGGTGGTTGAAACTCGAATTCACATGGTCAGACAGTTGGCACAGGGGCACAAGCCGGGTCATCCCTAGGTCATGAAAGTGTGACCCTTTGGCACGCGGGTGTGCACCGGTTCAGAGCAACAGTCGGCCCACTTGCGGCGCGTCGGCAATGGTCCACAGCCGCGCCATGGCGGCACGCATGTCCGCTTCACTGGCACCCTGGTGGTACAGCGCCAGCCGCAGCGCCTTGTCTTCCAGTTCGGTGCGGCTGAGCGTGTTGCTGGGGTCGCCCTTGGGTTCGTCCACCCGGCCGTGCAACACGCGGCCATCGTTCGTTTCCACGCGCACCTTGCCGATCCAGCGCGCCGGGTAGGCGGCATCGACTTCGGGATCGAGTTCCATGACGACCTTGTCGTGAAAGGCCGTCACGTCGGCTGTCTTGAAACTGGCATCGAACTCGGTCAGGCCGGCACGGCCCAGCACCGCCACCAGGCCCAGCACCGTGCCCATGGAGAACTTGCTTTGGTGCACGGTCTGCGGGTCAGTCACCGGGCCCAGCACATCGATGGCACCCTGGTGTACCAATGCGGTAACGCGTTTCACATCACTGGCCTTCAATTGGTGGACCTGCAATACCTGCTGCAGCGCATCGGCGGCAGGGTGGGTGTGGCGGCAGGAGGCGTGGAACTTGAACGAGGTCTCGGCCACGGTCCAGCGCGTGTCGAGTCCATCCGTCAACTTGCTGATGTCGGCGTCGCTCAACATGCCAGCCGCCATGCCCTGCGGGCCTTCGAGGATGCGGCGTGCGCCGGTGAAGCCTTTCTGCGCCAGATACGCCGCGGTGAGACCGGCACCGGCCGCGTGCGCGGTGTGCAGCTGCTTGGAGTCGGCGGCGTCACGCAAAAACTCCCACAGGCCGGCCGATTGCGTGCCAGCCGAGCCGAAAGCATTCAGCATCTGCTCTGGCGTGAGCTTGAGCAGGTGGCCCACCGCGGCGGCGGCGGCCAGCGTGCCGGCCGTGCCGGTGGTGTGGAACACCTTGTAGTGCGAGCGGCCGAGGAATTCACCCACGCGGATGCCGACCTCGTAACCCGCCACGCAGGCGGTTAGCAATTCCTTGCCGCTGCGACCCAGCGCCTGCGCGGTGGCGAGTGCGGCCGGGAACACCACGGTGGCCGGGTGGAACACCGAGCCGTTGTGCACATCGTCCTGCTCGGCCACGTGCGAGGCGGCGGCGTTGGCCATGGCGGCCAGCAGCGGGCTGCTGGTCTTGCGGTGGATCAGGATTTCGCTCGGGCCGTCCACGGGCCCCATGCTTTCGACGAAGGCGGTCAGGATTTCGACCGCGCGTGCGTCCTTGCCGGCGAGTGCGGAGCCGAACCAGTCCAGCAGCAGGTCTTCGGTGCGGCGGATCACCGGTTCGGGGATAGATTCGAATTGCAGCGTGGCGGCGAATTCGGCCAACGCCTGGGAAGAAGGTTGGGTGTTCATGCTTCGACGTCAGATGGCCTTGTCGGCCTTGAGTTGCTCGATATCGGTTGTGCCATAACCCAGTTCGCGCAGGATGGACTCGCTGTGCTGGCCAACGGCAGGGATGGCATCCATGCGCACATGGGCTTCGTCGGCTGCGCCGGGTGGCAGCAGCGCGGGCACCGGGCCCACGGGTGTGTTGACCTCGGTCCAGCGCTGGCGCGCCTGCAATTGCGGGTGTGCCCACAGGTCAGACATGGTGTTGACCTGGGCGTTGGCGATGCCGGCTTCTTCCAGGCGCTCGATCACTTGCGCTGCCGTCAGTTTTCCGAACTCGGTCTCAATGATCTGGCGCAGCGACGCGCGCGCCGCCGAGCGCTTGGCGTTGGCGTCGAAGCGCTCGTCCTTGGCCAGCGTGGGCTGGCACAACACCTTGTCACAAAACGCCACCCATTCACGCTCGTTCTGCAGCCCCAGCATCACGCTCTTGCCGTCACCAGCGGCAAACGGCCCATAGGGGTAGATGGTGGCGTGTGAGGCGCCGGCGCGCGGCGGTGGCGTGGCGCCGTCATAGGCGTAGTACATCGGGAAGCTCATCCACTCCGCCATGCTTTCCAGCATCGACACATCGATGCGCCGGCCCACGCCGGTCTTGCCGCGCTGGATCAGCGCCGTGAGAATGTTGGTGTAGGCGTACATGCCGGCGGCGATGTCGGCGATCGAGCAACCCGCCTTGGACGGCTCGTCCGGCGTGCCGGTCACGGAGAGAAAACCTGACTCGCTCTGGATCAGCAGGTCGTAGGCCTTCTTGTCGCGGTAGGGGCCGCTGTCGCCATAACCCGAGATGTCACAGACGATGAGCCGTGGGTACTTCTCATGCAGCGCCTCGAACGACAGACCCATGCGCGCGGCGGCACCGGGCGCCAGGTTCTGCACCAGCACGTCAGCTTCGCTGAGCAGCTTGTCCATGATCTCGCCGGCCTGCGGGTGCTTGAGATCCAGTGCCAGACTTTCCTTGGAACGATTTGTCCAGGTGAAGTGTGAGGACAGACCGTTCACGCGGCTGTCGTAGCCGCGCGCGAAGTCGCCCACTGTGGGCCGTTCGACCTTGATGACACGCGCGCCCTGGTCGGCCAGCTGGCGCGAGCAAAAAGGCGCGGCAATTGCGTGTTCCAGCGCAACGACGGTAATGCCTTCGAGCGGTTTCATCAGAACGACCTCGGCAGGCCGAGGAGGTGCTCGGCCACGTAAGAGAAGATCATGTTGGTGGAGATCGGCGCCACTTGGTACAGGCGCGTCTCGCGGAACTTGCGCTCGATGTCGTATTCGCAGGCAAAGCCGAAACCGCCGTGCGTCTGCAGGCAGACGTTGGCGGCTTCCCAGCTCGCCTTGGCGGCGAGGTACTTGGCCATGTTGGCCTCGGCCCCAGCGTTCTGGTGCGCGTCGATTTTTTCGCAGGCCTTCCAGCGCATCAGGTTGGCGGCTTCGAGTTCGATGAAGGCCTCGGCAATAGGGAACTGCACGCCCTGGTTCTGGCCGATGGGGCGGCCAAACACCACGCGCTCGCTGGCGTACTTGCGGGCACGGTCGATGAACCAGTAGCCGTCGCCGATGCACTCGGCGGCGATCAGCGTGCGTTCGGCGTTCAGGCCGTCCAGCAGGGTCTTGAAGCCCTTGCCTTCCTCGCCCAGCAGGCTGTCTTCCGGAATCTCCAGGTTGTCGAAGAACAGCTCGTTGGTTTCGTGGTTGACCATGTTCAGGATGGGGTGCACCGTGAGGCCATTGCCGATGGCCTGGTGCAGGTCAATCAGAAAGCACGATAGGCCTTCGGAGCGCTTCTTCACCTGGTCTACCGGCGTGGTGCGCGCCAGCAGGATCATCAGGTCGCTGTGCTGGATGCGCGAGATCCACACCTTCTGGCCGTTGATGACCCAGCGGCCGTCCTTACGCACGGCGCTGGTCTTGAGCTGGGTCGTGTCGCTGCCGGTGGTGGGCTCGGTCACGCCCATGGATTGGATGCGCAACTCGCCGGTCGCGATCTTGGGCAGGAATTTCTCCTTCTGTTCTTTGGAGCCGCTGCGCACGATGGCGTTCATCACGTACATCTGGCCATGGCAGGCGCCGGAGTTGCCGCCTGAGCGGTTGATCTCTTCCATGATGACCGAGGCCTCGGCCATGGACAGGCCGGAGCCGCCGTATTCCTGTGGGATCAGCGCGGCCATCCAGCCGGCCTTGGTGAGCGCGTCGACGAATTCCTCGGGGTATGCGCGTCGTTCGTCGACCTTGCGGTGGTATTCGTCCGGGAACTGGACGCAGAGGTCGCGCACCGCGTCGCGGATGTCCTGGTAAGTGTCGTTCGTGTTCATCAGTCTTTGTTCATCTTTGGGTGGCGACAAGTTCAGGGCACCCGTGGAACCGGCTTTGCCGGGCCACTGGGTGCGCCCCCCTCCCGCCGCAGGCGAGAGAGGGGGGAGACGCGCAGCGTCTCGGGGGGCGCTTCATATCTCCGCCGTGGCCTGCATGGTGAGCCAGCCTTCGTGGTCGCGACCCCAGAGGGTGACGGTCTGGCCGTCCTGCTTGCCGCAGACGGTGAAGGGATGGATATCAAAGGTAGGGCGCACGGCCTTGAAGCTGAAGCGCTTCACTTGCGCATCCGGCAGCTCGCGGCGCAGCAGGTCCAGCAGCAGGGTGGCGATCAGCGGTCCGTGCACGATGAGGCCAGGGTAGCCCTCCACGCCGGTGACGTAGCTGCGGTCGTAGTGGATGCGGTGGCCGTTGAAAGTCAATGCCGAGTAGCGGAACAGCAGCACCGGGTCGGGCACGATCTCGCGGCTGAATTGCTCGTCGCGCGGCGCCGGGGTGGGCTCGGGCTGTGGTGCACCAGCAGTACCAGGAGCGCCCGCCGCAGCGGGCGAGGGTGCATCACGGTAGACGATGTCGTGTTCTTCTCTGAGGGCCAGGCCCTGCGCGTTACTGAACTCATGCCGCACGCAGACAAATACCAGTCCACCGCTGCGGCCGTGCTTGACGGTCACGTCCTGGATGGTGGAGGTGCGTATGACGGCTTCGCCCACGCGCAACGGTTGCAGGAAGTCGAGCCGGCCGCCGGCCCACATGCGCCGCGGCAAGGGCACCGGCGGCAGAAAGCCGCCGCGCTTGGCGTGGCCGTCTTCGCCCAGTTCGCTGTGGCGCGTGAGGGGTGTGAAGTAGAGCCAGTGCCACAGCGGCGGCAGCGCGGTGCCGGGTGCGGGCGGCGGGTCGTCGCGGTCCAGCGTGGCCGAGAGGGCGGCCACCGGTGTGGCGGTCAGGTCGTCGGTGCGGGATTCCTGGCGGCCGATCCAGTCGCGCAGGTGGGTCAGATCGGGTGGGGGCGCATCATGGTGTTCCATGGCGCCATGATGCGGCATCCGTGCGGATGCCGCCATTTGTATTTGGGGAAGGGGCTGTTAGCCGGCTGTTAATGCGGGCGATGCGACGACGCAGTTGCGTCCGGCATGTTTGGCGGCGTACAAGGCTTCGTCGGAGCGCGCCACCACGGCGTCGGCGCTTTCCATCGGCTGCAGCTTGGCGGCGCCAATCGAGATGGTGATCTGGAAAGTCGCTCCTTCCACCTCAAACACCATGTCGGCAATGGCTTGGCGCAAGCGCTGCGCCGCCATGACAGCTTCTTCCAGCTTGGTCTGCGGCATGAGCACGATGAATTCCTCGCCGCCCCAGCGGCCAAACAGGTCGGTCTCGCGCAACTGGGTCTGCGAAACGGCGGCCAGCCGGCGCAGCACTTCGTCGCCGACCGCATGGCCGTACTGGTCGTTGACGCGTTTGAAGAAGTCGATGTCCATCATCAGCACGCAGAAGTTGTCGTGGTGACGATGCAGGCCTTTGATGAGGCGGCGCAGTTCCGCTTCGATGTGCCCACGTCGGAAAGCGCGGGTCAGTCCGTCGCGGACCGCCAGTTCGCTGAGCTCCCGGTTGCGGTTTTCCAGTTCCTGCGATTGCTGGCGCAACTGCTCCTTGATGTTGCGCTCCTCGGCGAGCGCGGCGTTCAACTGTTCCAGCAGCTGCTTGCGGTTGAGCCGGGCCGTGATCCATTCGCGGGTACGCCGGTATTCGCCGCGGCTGCGCACCAGCAGCATGCAGGCATAGATCACAAAGCCGACCGGCACGATCGGGTAGCGCTGCAGAAACGCCGGGTACTGCACCGACAGTACGGCCAGGGTGCCGCCAACCAGAACGAGCAGGAAGCCGCCATACAGGCGGATATCGATGCCGATGGAGCTCAGCATGAAGGTGCTCAAGCCAATGAGAAAGATCAGGTGCAGGTAGAACGGCATCCCCAGTTCATTGGCATCCAGCAGGGCAAAGCTGATGACCCAACCCAAGGCCAGCGTGACCGTGCCCAGCCATTGATGCAAGTACCAGCGCTGGCGGGTGTGCGCATCAGGCTGTTGCAAGTAGCGTTGTGCGATCCACAGGCGGTAGGTCTGTACGGCCACCAGGCTGCCGATCCAGAGCAGCAGAGGCGGCAGCGCATGCGCATCCATATGCAGCCAGGCCAGCAGGAAGATGGGCAGAAAGCCGAGCAGTGTCGATTCACGGCCGCGAACATACAGCTCATGCAGCATGTCCGTGCGGATCTGGCCTTCGATGGCCGATGCCGGGATGTCAGGACCGGGGAGATTTTGAGCAGGATTCATTCATAAGTACCAACTTAAGTTATTATTCTCCCAAAATCAATCTAATTCCGCAATAAATCTTTTAATTACCTCCTTATTAAGGTGATAATCCGAGGCCATGGACAAGCTCAAGCAAATGGAATCCTTCGTCTCGGTGGCCACCCGAGGCAGCCTGACGGCCGCCGCCAACGCCGAAGGCGTGGCGCCGGCCATCATGGGCCGCCGGCTCGATGCGCTGGAAGGGCGTCTGGGGGTCAAGCTGCTGGTACGCACCACCCGCCGCATTACGCTGACACATGAGGGTAGCGCCTTTCTGGAAGATTGTCAGCGCCTGCTGGCCGACGTGGCCAATGCCGAGGCCAGTGTCTCGGCTGGCGGCGTCAAGGCCAGCGGCCATCTGCGCATCACGGCGCCAGCCGGTTTTGGTCGCCGCCATGTGGCGCCATTGATTCCAAAATTCCGCGAACTGCACGCGGATGTGACGATCTCCCTCAACCTGAGCGACCGGGTGGTGGACATTGCCGGCGAAGGTTACGACTGCGCCGTGCGCGTGGGCGACATGCCCGACTCATCGCTGGTGAGCGTGCGCCTGGCTGATAACCGCCGCCTGTGCGTGGCCACGCCCAAGTTCCTCAAGCAGCATGGCACGCCACAGCACCCGCAGGACCTGGCCCGCTTGGACTGCCTTGTGTTGTCCAGCGATGCATCGCAAACGCGCGGCTGGGCGTTCAAGGTGCCCAAGGGCGAAACCAGCGAGGTGATTCATTTCAAGCCCAATGGCCCGATGGACTGCTCCGACGGCCAGGTGTTGCACGACTGGTGCCTGGCCGGCTATGGCCTGGCCTGGCGCAGCACCTGGGAGGTGGATGCCGAAATCGCGGCGGGCCGGCTGGTGGAAGTGCTGCAGGAGTTTGCCGCACCACCCAACGGCATCTACGCCGTATTCCCGCAGCGCAAGCACCTGCCCTTGCGGGTGCGGCTGTGGGTCGATTTCCTCAAGCACCACTACAGCCAGAGCGGTTTCTGGCAGAGCTGACGCAAGGACACGGACAACAAAAAACCCCGGTAGTCATGCGGCTGCCGGGGTTTTTTCATGGGGGCATCTGGGATGCTGTGATGTGCTTACTTGCTCTTGAGGCACTCGCTCATGAATTTTTTGCGCTCGTCGCCTTTCTTGTCCTTCGCATCCAGGTTGCATTGCTTCATGCGTTCCTGTTGAGCCGTTTTCTTGTCGCTGGCCGGTTCAGCGGGTTTGCCGCTCAGGCAGTGGCTCATGAACTGCTTGCGCTCGTCGCCCTTCTTGTCTTTGGCGTCCTGATTGCACTGCTTCATGCGCTCTTGTTGGGCCGTCCGCTTGTCGGCCGCTTCGGCGTGTTCGGCGCTCAGGCAGTCGCTCATGAACTTCTTGCGCTCATCACCCTTGCGGTCTCCGGCGTCCTTGTTGCAGACCGTCATCTTGCTTTGCTGGGCGGTCGGTGCCTTCTTGTCGTCGGCGGCATGGGCAGCGCCAAGGGCCAGGGTCAGGCCGATGGCCAGTGTTGTCATCAGTTTTTTCATGCTGTGTTTCCTCTGGAGTGGGTAGGTTTTGGATGAATCGCGCGATGGATTCCAGCACAGAACGGGGCAGGTGGCAAACCTGCTGACAAACAGTAACAGGGGCGGTTCAGGCCATGACGGCCGTCGCCTCGTAAAATCGCCTACATGTTGTCTGTCAAAAATGAACTGCTCCAGGCGCTGGCCGCCGTGTTGGAGCAAACCTTGCCTGGCGCCGGTGCCAAGGCCGCTTTCGAGTCCCCGAAAGTAGCCGCCCACGGCGATCTGGCGACCACGGCTGCCATGCAGCTGGCCAAACCCCTGAAACAGCCACCACGACAGGTGGCAGAAAACTTGCGCACGGCTCTGCTGGCAACCCCGGCATTTGCGAACTGGGTCGATGCCCTGGACATTGCCGGCCCCGGTTTCATCAATATCAAGCTCAAGCCTGCCGCCAAGCAGCAGGTGGTGCGCGAGGTGCTGGCCGACGGCGAGCGTTTCGGCAGCCGGTCTGCCAGCGGCCAGCGCATGATGGTCGAGTTCGTCTCGGCCAACCCGACCGGCCCGCTGCACGTGGGTCACGGCCGTCAGGCCGCTCTGGGTGATGCCATCTGCAACCTGTTCCAGACGCAGGGCTGGGATGTGTACCGCGAGTTCTATTACAACGATGCCGGCGTGCAGATCCAGACGCTGGCCAACAGCGTGCAGCTGCGTGCCAAGGGCTTCAAGCCGGGTGACGCAGAGTGGCCCGAAGCGGCCTACAACGGCGACTACATCGCCGACATCGCGGCCGACTTCCTGGCAAAGAAAACCGTGCACTCGGACGACCGCGAGTTCACCGCCAGTGGCGACGTCAACGACTTGGACGGCATGCGCCTGTTCGCCGTGGCCTACCTGCGCCACGAGCAGGACCTGGACCTCAAGGCCTTTGCGGTCAAGTTCGACAACTACTACCTGGAGTCGAGCCTGTACACCAGCGGCAAGGTGGACGATGCGGTGCGGCGCCTGCGTGAAGCCGGCAAGACCTACGAGCACGATGGCGCGCTGTGGCTCAAGTCGACCGACTACGGCGACGACAAGGACCGCGTCATGCGCAAGGGCGACGGCAGCTACACCTACTTCGTGCCGGACGTGGCCTACCACATCACCAAGTGGGAGCGCGGTTTCCAGAAGGTGGTGAACATCCAGGGCACCGACCACCACGGCACCATCGCGCGCGTTCGCGCCGGCCTGCAGGCCGCGGGTGTCGGCATTCCCGAGGGCTTCCCCGACTACGTGCTGCACACCATGGTGCGTGTGGTGCGCGGTGGCGAAGAAGTAAAGATTTCCAAGCGTGCCGGCAGCTACGTGACGCTGCGCGACCTGATCGACTGGACCTCCAAGGACGCGGTGCGCTTCTTCCTGCTCAGCCGCAAGCCGGACACCGAATACACCTTCGACGTCGACCTGGCGATCACGCAGAACAACGACAACCCGGTCTATTACGTGCAGTACGCCCATGCGCGCATCTGCTCGGTGCTGGCCGCCTGGCGCGAGAAAGACGGTGGCGATGTCGCCACGCTCAAGGACGCCGACCTGTCGGCGCTCAACAGCCCGCAGGCGCAGGCGCTGATGCTGCAACTGGCCAAGTACCCCGAGATGCTGACCGCGGCGGCGGCCGACTTCGCGCCGCACGACGTGACCTTCTACCTGCGCGACCTGGCCGCCAGCTACCACAGCTATTACGATGCCGAACGCATCCTGGTGGATGACGAAGCGGTCAAGCGCGCGCGTCTGGCGCTGGTCGCGGCCACCGCGCAGGTGCTGCACAATGGCCTGGCCGTGCTGGGCGTGAGTGCCCCGCAGAAGATGTAAGCCACATGGCGGACAAGACAACACGTTCCAAGGAACACCGGAGACAAGGGCAAGGCATGAAACAGCAACGCGGCGGAACCATTCTGGGCTTCATCATCGGCGTGGTCGTCGGTCTCGGTGTCGCCCTGGCGGTGGCGGTGTACGTGACCAAGGTGCCGGTGCCTTTCCTCAACAAGGGGCAGAGTCGCGGCGCTGAGCAGGATGCGGCCGAGGCCAAGAAGAACAAGGACTGGGATCCCAACGCCCCGCTGTACGGCAAGAACCCGGTCAAGCCGGCAGCAGCACCGGCTGCTGCTGCATCGGCCCCCGCAGCGGCGGCCAAGGCCGAGACCAAGGTGGAGGGCAAGGCCGAGGCCAAGCCGGCCGTGACCGCCGATCCCCTGGGCGATCTGGCCAAGGCCAAGACCGCTGCGGCCGATCCGTTTGCCTATTTCGTCCAGGCCGGCGCTTTCCGCACCGCGGAAGATGCCGAGAGCCAGCGCGCCAAGCTGTCGCTGGCGGGCGTGGAGGCCAAGGTGTCGGAGCGCGAGCAGTCCGGTCGCATGGTGTACCGCGTGCGTGTCGGCCCGTTCGACAAGCGCGAGGAGGCCGAGCGCACCAAGGACAAGCTCGATGGAGCCGGCTACGAGACGGCCCTGGTGCGCGTACAGCGCTGAGTCTGGTTCGTTGCGTCCCGGTTTGAACTTTTGCCGCCTGGCCCTGTCTCATTCGCATTCACAAGGAGTTGCTGAAGATGAAGCGTCGTGATTTTTCCCTGGCCTGCGGTTCCACTTTGGCGGCCGGTAGCTGGCTGATGTCTGCGGCTCAGGCCCAGACCACCACCCCGGCCCAGGTGCAGGGCAAGCGCCCCGAAGCGGGCAAGGAATACCTCCCGCTGGACAAGCCCACAGGGGTGGAAGCACCGGCCGGCAAGATCGAAGTGGTCGAGTTCTTCTGGTACAACTGCCCGCACTGCAACGCCTTCGAGCCGACCTTTGACGCCTGGAGCAAGCGTGCACCGAAGGATGTGGTCATCCGGCGCGTGCCGGTCGCTTTCCGCAGCGACTTCGGTCCGCAGCAGCGCCTGTATTTCGCACTGGAAGCCATGGGCCTGGTGGAGAAGCTGCATGCCAAGGTGTTTTATGCCATTCATGTGGAGCGCAAGCGCCTGGACCAGCCCGAGGCCATCATCGACTGGGTGAGCCAGCAGGGTGTCGACAAGGCCAAGTTCACCGACCAGTTCAACGCTTTCAGCACCGCCTCCAAGGCGACGCGTGCCACGCAGCTGATGAATGCCTACAAGGTTGAAGGCGTACCGGCCATGGGTGTGGCCGGCCGTTTCTACACCGATGGCACCATGGCCAAGGGCATGGAGCATGTGCTGCAGGTGGTGGAGTACCTGGTCGGGGAAGTGCGCAAGGGGCGTTGAGCGCCTGGCTTCCCGGCTGAGCGAAAGCCCGCCTTGGCGGGCTTTTTTGTGCTGAGTTCTTGAATGTGCTGCGCCGGGCGCTATTAAATCCATAGCAAATTGAGGCGGCCAACGCTTGATCGGCGACGGCGCAATACGGCGCGGCATCCTGCACGCAGGGGGTGATTAGTGCCAACACGCAGGAACAGCCATCCCTGCCCGCTACAATCCCAGACAAGCCCTTCGCAGCAAGATTCGTGCCTTTATGAACCACCCCTTCCCCCAGTTCCTGCTCTGTGTCGTCTGCGCGCTCGGGGCTGGCATGGCCAGCGCCGAGAAGGCGGACAAGAACAAGCCCATGAACATCGAGTCCGATGCCTTGCGCTATGACGACCTCAAGCAGACCAGCGTGTTCACAGGCAATGTGGTGCTGACCAAGGGCACCATCGTCATCCGCGGCGCGCGGGTGGATGTGCGGCAGGACCCCGAGGGCTACCAGTTCGGCGTGGCCACCGCCGAGCCGGGCAAGCGGGCCTTCTTCCGGCAAAAGCGCGAAGGGGTGGACGAGTACATCGAAGGCGAGGGCGAGACCATCGAATACGACGGCAAGACCGACATCGTCAAGTTCATCAAGAAAGCCGAGATGCGTCGCCTGCGTGGCGCCACGCTGGCCGACGAGACGACCGGCGACATCGTCGTCTACGACAACAACACCGACGTCTTCACGGTCGATGGCGGTGCTCCCAAGGGCACAACCGGTGGCCGCGGCCGCGTGCGCACCATGCTGACGCCCAAACAGGACAAGGCGACTGCGCCGGCCGTGCCGGAGCGCGGGCCGACGCTGCGCACCACCACCACGCTGGGTGAGGAGAAAAAGTGAGCGACACGGCAGCGATGGTGCAAGACAGCAGCGTGACGCAAGCGCCGGACACGACGCAGAGCAAGCTCGAGGCGCGGCACCTGAAGAAGTTCTACGGCAGCCGCGAGGTGGTCAAGGACGTCTCGCTCACGGTGCGCAAGGGCGAGGTGGTGGGATTGCTGGGCCCCAACGGCGCCGGCAAGACCACCTCGTTCTACATGATCGTCGGGCTGGTGCGTGCCAGTGCCGGCGACATCACCATCGACGGCCAGTCGGTCGAGCACATGCCGATCCACCGCCGTGCGCGCCTGGGGCTGAGCTACCTGCCGCAGGAGGCCTCGATCTTCCGCAAGCTCAACGTGGAAGACAACGTGCGTGCCGTGCTGGAGCTGCAGCAGGACGAGACCGGCAAGTCGCTCAGCAAAGAAGAGATCGAACGCCGTCTGACCCATCTGTTGCAGGACTTGCGGGTGGAGCACCTGCGCGCCTCGCCGGCGCTGGCCCTGTCGGGCGGCGAGCGGCGGCGGGTCGAAATTGCCCGTGCGCTGGCCACCCAGCCGCGCTTCATCCTGCTCGACGAGCCGTTTGCCGGTATCGACCCGATTGCCGTGATCGAGATCCAGCGCATCATCAGTTTTCTGAAGTCGCGCGGCATCGGCGTGCTGATCACCGACCACAACGTGCGCGAAACGCTGGGCATCTGCGACCATGCCTACATCATCAGCGACGGCCATGTGCTGGCGCAAGGCACGCCGACCGAGATCGTGGACAACGTCGATGTGCGCCGGGTCTACCTCGGCGAACATTTCAGGATGTAGATGAAACAGGGGCTATCCCTTCGCGTCTCGCAACACCTGGCCCTCACGCCGCAGCTGCAGCAATCGATCCGCTTGCTGCAGCTGTCCACGCTGGAGCTGAGTCAGGAAGTCGAGCAGATGCTCGACGACAACCCCTTTCTGGAACTGGCGCAGGAGGAGGCGCCGCGCGAGGAGTTCGGCCTCGAGCGGGCCGACACGCCGGTCTCGCAGGAGGATCGGGAGGCTGAATTTGCGGGCAATACAGTCGCCGCCGACCCGTTCGATTCGGTCTCCACCACGTCCAATGATGTCGAAACCGCACCGCTGTCGGGCGACACTGATTGGGAGGGCGACGGCAGTGTGGACATGGCGCCCGACGACAGCGAGTGGGGCGGTGATGCGCCGGCCCGCAACGGCGCGCGTGAGGACGACGAGGCTGACGCCACCGAACTGGCGCGCAGCCAGGAGTCGCTGCAGGACTTCCTGCACCGTCAGGCCCTGACGTTGCGCCTGAGCGCGGAAGACCAGGCGGCACTGCGTTTCCTGATCGAGTCGCTCAACGACGATGGTTATCTGGAAGACACGCTCGAATCGCTGGCGCAGGGGTTGGCCGGCGAGGATGCCGAGCAGGTCGAGGAACTGGTGCACCACTTCACCGTGGCTTTGCGCCTGCTGCAAAGCCTGGAGCCCACCGGCGTGGGCGCGCGCAACCTGGCGGAATGTCTGACCTTGCAATTGCAGGCCTTGCAGCAGACACGGGGAGAGGCCGCGCCGCGCCCCGAGCTGCTGGCGCTGGCCTTGCGGGTCTGTGCCCAGTCGATGGAGCTGTTGGCGCGACGCGATACACGCCGCCTGGCGCAACTGTGTGGCGGCACCGAGGTGCAGGTGCGCGAGGCGCTGGCGCTGATTGCGCGGCTGGAGCCCAAGCCGGGCCGGCGCTTTGTCAATGTGGAGCGCAACGTCATCGTGCCCGATGTGCTGGTGACCAAGGTCGGCAGCGGCACGCAGACGCGTTTTCGGGTTCTTCTCAACCCGGATGTGATGCCGCGCCTGCGCGTGCACGACATCTACGCCAATGCGCTCAAAGGTCACAAGGCTACCGGCCGCGATGCTGACAACTATGCCGCCCTGCAGCAGCGCCTGCAGGAGGCGCGCTGGTTCATCAAGAACATCCAGCAGCGCTTCGACACCATCCTGCGCGTCTCCAGCGCCATCGTCGAGAGGCAGAAGAGCTTCTTCATGCACGGCGAACTGGCCATGCGCCCGCTGGTGCTGCGCGAGATCGCCGACGAACTTGGCCTGCACGAGTCCACCATCAGTCGCGTCACCACCGCCAAGTACATGGCCACGCCCTTCGGCACCTTCGAGCTGAAATACTTCTTCGGCTCGGGCCTGGGCACCGAGTCGGGCGGCAACGCATCGAGCACGGCGGTGCGCGCGCTCATCAAGCAGTTTGTGGCGGCCGAGAGCCCGAAGAAGCCGCTGTCCGACAACCAGATTTCCGACATGCTGAAAGAGCAGGGGATTGAATGTGCCCGCCGGACTGTGGCCAAATACCGCGAGGCGCTGCGCATTGCGCCTGCGAACTTGAGGAAGGCACTATGAGTGCCTCCACCCCCAGGCTGCGCGCCCTGCGGTCGCTTCGCCACCCCCTCCTGCTGCGCGGAGGGGGCGCACCCAGCGGCCCGGCAGAGCCGGTTCCACGGGTGCCTGCGCTTGGATTTTTTTATGAATCAACTCACTCTCTTCCTCCCCTGCGCCGCTGGCGTCGAGGACTATCTGGCGCCCGAGATCCTGCGCATCACGGGCTTGCCGCCGGGCTGCATCACCAAGCAGCGCGGCGGGGTGGCGGTGCGCACGTCGTTTGCACACGCCATGCTGCTCAATCTCTACAGCCGCCTGGCGCAGCGCGTGCTGGTGCTGGTGTCCTACACCGAGTACCGCAACGAGCAGGACCTGTACCGTGCCGCGATGGCGGTGTCTTGGGAGCAGTGGTTCACGCCCAAGCAGAGCATCAAGGTCGAGATCACGGCGCAGCACAGCCCGCTGACCTCGCTCAACTTCGCCGCGCTGAAGGTGAAGGACGCAGTGTGTGACCGCTTCCGCGAAACGTCTGGCGGCGTGCGCCCCGATGTGGACACCCAGTGGCCCGATGTGCGCATCTACGCCCACCTCACCACCGACAGCTGCTCGCTTTACATTGACACCTCGGGCGAGCCGCTGTTCAAGCGCGGCTGGCGCGAGGACAAGGGCGATGCGCCCCTGAAGGAAACCCTGGCCGCCGCCATGATCGCCGCCAGTGGCTGGGCCGATGGCGAGGGTGATCTGCTGCCGCTGTACGACCCCTGCTGCGGCAGCGGCACCGTGGTCATCGAGGCAGCGCAGATCGCCTGCAATATCGCGGCCGGTTCCATGCGTCGTTTCGCCTTTGAAAAATACCGGCCTTTCCGTGCCGCCGAGTGGGCCGCCATGAAGGCCGAGGCCGCGCAGGCCGTGGTCAAGCCCGAGCCGGGCCAGCCCACGCTCATCTACGGCAGCGATGTGTCGCACCGCATGGTGGACTTCGCGCAGCGCAATGCCGAGCGTGCCGGCGTGGCCGACGTGATCGAGTTCCGTGGCGGTGATGCGCTGCAGCGCATGCCGCCGATCGATGTGCCGGGCGTGATGCTGGTGAACCCGCCGTATGGCGAACGGATCGAGACCGGTGGTTTTGCCGGCACCGCCCGCTTCGGCGCCCGCGAGTTGCCCGAGACCGAAGCCAGTGGCGAGGGGGGTGACGGCGGCGAATTCTTCAGCAAGCTCGCCACCCACTGGAAGAAAAACTATTCTGGCTGGACCGCCTGGGTGCTGACGCCCGACCTGAAGCTGCCAAGCAAGATGCGCCTGAAAGAGTCGCGCCGCGTGCCGATGTGGAACGGCCCGCTGGAGTGCCGCCTGTTCAAGTTCGAGATGATCAAGGGCTCGGCGCGTGAGAAAGCCGGCGAGAAACCCAGCGCGCCATGATCGTCCTCGACACCAACATCGTGCTCGACCTGTTCGTCTTCAACGACCCGGCCGTGTTGCCGTTGAAAGACGCACTGCAGACGCAGCAGTTGCAGTGGATCGCCACAGCCGCCATGCGCGAGGAGCTGGCGCGTGTGCTGGCCTACAAGCAGATCGTGCCGCGCCTGGCCTACTACCAGCGCAGCGCGATCGAGGTGCTGGCGACCTTCGACCGCCTGGCCCGGCTGGTGGACGTGGCGCCAAAGGCCCACCCCACCTGCAAGGACCCGGACGACCAGAAGTTCATCGACCTGGCCGTGGCCCACAAAACCCCGCTTCTGAGCAAGGACCACGCCGTGCTTTGCATGAAAAAACGGCTGCTGTCCCTTGATGTATCTGCGCAAACAGCTACTGATTTTGTAGCAAACCTGATTCCTGAACCCACAGCCTGAGACCGACCATGAGCCAGACCCCTGCCGCTGCCAGCCCCGCGCCGCTGGACTCGCAAGCCTTCGACGAACTCGAAGCCATCCTCGACGAACTGCGCACCCGCGACGACGAGATCCCACAATGGGAGTTCTGCGAAGGCTTCATGGCCGCGCTGATCTGCTGCCGCCGCGCCATTCCTCAGGAAGAGTATTTCCCCATGCTGCTCGGCGGCGACGAGGGCACCGAGGTGTTTGCCGATGCCGCGCAGCGCGAGCGCTTCATGGCGCTGTGGACGCAGCGCTGGCGCGAAGTGGCCACCTCGCTGGAAGCCGAGGTCGAGAGCCTGGAAGACGACGCGGCCTACCAGCCCGAGATCATGGACGTGCGCAGTGCCGTGGCGGCACTGCCGGCGGAAGAACGTGCTGCGCTGGGTGACGAGCCGCTGCCCTCCTTCGCGCAGGTCTGGGCGCTGGGTTTTATGTTCGCGGTGGAGAACTGGCCCGAGGAATGGGCCGCGCCGCGCGACAAGGACGCCGCCAAGTGGCTCGACAGCGCGCTGCAGGCCATCGTCGCCATGACGGAAGACGACACGGAGGCGCCGACGATCTCGCCTTTCAGCGACGACGCTCCGCCCTCGGTCAGTCTGGCACGCCTTAATGCTTTCGGCGAGGCGATCTGGGCGGTGTACGACCTGTACGAGCTGTGGCGCAGCATCGGCCCGCGCGTGGAGACCATCCGCAAGGAAGCCACACCCGGCCGCAACGACCTGTGCTACTGCGGCAGCGGCAAGAAGTACAAGAAATGCCACGGCGCCAGCTGACCTGAAGACCAAGCCCCCTCAAGTAACCAGGACCCACAAGGAGCACGATGATGGAACACAACCTCTGGCCTTTCCTGCTGCACTGGGGCATCACCGCCGTCTCGCTCTGGGTGGCCAGCCACCTCTTCAGTGGCATCCGTTTTGCTAGCACCGGCGCACTCGTCGTCTCGGCTCTGCTGCTGGGCCTGGCCAATGCGCTGGTCAAGCCGCTGCTCATCGTGCTCACGCTGCCGCTGACCTTCCTCACCTTCGGTCTGTTCCTGCTGGTCATCAACGCGCTGGTGCTGCTGATGGTCTCGGCGTTGGTGCGCGGCTTCACCGTCACCGGCTTCTGGACCGCCTTCTTCGCCAGCATCTTCATCGCCGTGTTCAGTTTCATCATCGGTGCGTTTGTGGCCGGTGGCACGGCGGACTACACCATCCAGATGCCGCACAGCGGGATGTGGCTCTAGCGTCCGGGTGTTGGCACGGCGGTCCCAGACGGTTGCCCGGTCCTTTCTTTCTCGCGGTGACCTGGCTGCTTGCGCGGAAATCGAACAGCAGTTGAAAAATCACTGGCCTTGATCCAGGCTGACTTTTCACCCAAGCCGGCCTTGCCAACGCTAGGCTGGCTTGGCAGTGCCTGCTCCGCCGGCCCATGTCACAAATCGATCACCAGCCGCGTCTTGGGTTTACGCCGTACTATCTTTGCACGTTCCCATGAACTCCACCGCCCTACCCACCGACTCCGATGTGTTTGCCGCGCTGCGTCCGCGGCTGTTTGCCATCGCCTACCGCATGCTCGGCACGCGCGCTGACGCCGAGGATGTGTTGCAGGACGCCTGGCTGCGCTGGCATCACGCCGACCAGGCCGGGTTGCAATCGGCCGAGGCCTGGCTCGTGACCGTGGTGACGCGGCTGGCCATCGACCGGCTGCGCGCCGCCAAGACCGAGCGCGAAGCCTATGTCGGCTGGTGGCTGCCGGAGCCCCTGGTGGAGCTGGACGAACGCACGCCGGAGGCGGCGGCCGAACTGGCGGATGAGTTGTCCGTGGCCCTGCTCTGGGTGCTGGAGCGCTTGGCGCCCGAAGAGCGGGCGGCCTTTCTCCTGCGGCAGGTGTTCGACCACGACTATGACGAGATTGCGGTGCTGCTGGGCAAGAGCGAAGCGGCCTGCCGGCAGATGGTGCATCGCGCCTCCGGGCGGCTGCAGCAGGAGCGGCCGCGCTTCGAGGTGCCCAAAGCTGCCCATCGTCGCGTGGTGGAGCGTTTCATGCACGCCGCCCGCAGTGGGGAACGCGAAGCGATCCAGGCCCTGCTGGCCGACAACGTGCAGATCGTCGGTGACGGCGGCGGCAAGGTGCCGTCGTTCATGAAGATCCTGCGCGGCGCGCACCGCATCGCCAACCTCTACTGGGCCCTGTGGAAGAAGAACCCGGGCCAGGTCGTTTACCGCATGGCGCAGGTGAACGGCGAACCCGGGCTGCTGCGCTATGTCGATGGCCGGCTCGAGTCGGCCCAGGCCTTCGTGACCGATGGTGAGCGCATCGTCGCGATCTACGCGGTGCGCAATCCGGACAAGCTCGCCGGTATTCCCTGGTTGCAATGAGCCAGGTTGTCACAAACGCGGGCCGTGGCGCGTCTTGAGTGCATGGAGGGCCGCATGGGGTGGCCGTCCTGAACCTTGCCCTGCACCGAAAGGCCACGCCATGACGCACACTGCCCGTCTTCCCTACCCACAACTCGCTCCCAAACCCTTCCAGGGCCTGCTCAATCTGTCTGCCACTGTTCACAAGAGCGGGCTTGGCAGCCGCCTGCTGGACCTCGTGTTCCTGCGTGCATCGCAGATCAACGGCTGCGGCTTCTGCATCGACATGCACTGGCGTGACCTGATCGCGCAGGGTGCCGACCCGCGCCATCTCAATGCCGTGGCGGGTTGGCGCGAAGCGCCGTTCTTCAGCGAGCGCGAACGCGCGGCGCTGCGTTGGACCGAGATCGTCACGGCGATCCCGCACAGCGATGCGAGTGACGAGGAGTTCGCACACTTGCGCACGCAGTTTTCGGACGCGGAAATTGCCGAACTTGGTTTCGCCATCGCGACCATCAATGCCTGGAACCTGCTCAACGTGAGCTTGCGCAACCCGATCCCGGAAAGCGTGTAGCCGCTAGAAGCAGCTCAGGGCTTGCCGAAAAACACCCGCAACGCTGCTGCCGTCTCGGTCGGTAACTCTTCCGGAATGAAATGCCCTGCCGGCAGGGCCTGGCCGGTAACGGTGGCGCTGCACTGTGCCTGCCAGAGCTCCAGCGGCTTGAACAGCTTGTTCACCACACCGCGTTCGCCCCACAGCACCAGCGTGTCACAGGCGATGCGCTGGCCGTGGGCGCGGCTGGCGCGGTCGTGTTCCAGGTCGATGCCGGCGCTGGCGCGGTAGTCTTCGCAGGCGCTGTGAATGGCATCGGGGGTGCAGAAGCAGCGCTCGTACTCGGCCAGCGCCTGCGGCTCGATGTAGCCCAGACCGGCACTGCCCCAGCCGCCCAGCTTGCTGTGCAGGTAGTCCTTTGGGTTGCCGCCGATCATGCGTTCGGGCAGCGGCCAGGGCTGGATGAGGTGGAACCAGTGGTAATAGGCGCGCGCAAACGCCATGTCGGTGGCGTTGTACATGTCGAGCGTGGGCGCAATGTCGATCACGCACAACTTCTCCACCTTCTCCGGATGGTCCAGCGCCAGCCGGTGCGCCACACGGGCACCGCGGTCGTGGCCGCAGAGGTAAAAGCGCTGCACACCCAGCAGGTCCATCACGTCCACCATGTCCTGTGCCATGGCGCGCTTGCTGTAGCTGCTGTGGTCGGGCAGGCCCTCGGGTTTGGACGAGTCGCCGTAGCCGCGCAGGTCGGGCATCACCAGCCAGTAGTCGTTCTTCAATTGCTGCGCCACGCGGTGCCACATCACATGGCTTTGTGGAAAACCGTGCAGTAGCAGCAAGGCCGGGCGATCGCCGCGCGCCGTGGTGGGCACGTGGGCCAGGATTTCGACGCCATTGACGTCGAGGCGACGCGTTTCAAAACCATCGAACCAGCTCATGGCAACAACTCCAGTAATCGAGTCAGGGCGTGGCGCACGGTGGCAGCACGCACGGCGGCGCGGTCGCCCGCGAAGTGCATCTTCTCGGTCAGCACCTGGCCCGGCAGCGCAAAGCTGAACCACACCAGGCCCACCGGTTTCTCGGCCGTGCCGCCGGTGGGGCCGGCCACGCCGGTGACGGCCACGGCCACTTGCGCGTGTGAATGCGCCAGCGCGCCCACCGCCATGGCGCGCGCCACTTTTTCGCTGACGGCGCCGTGGGTGTCGATCAGCACTGCCGGCACGCCGAGCTGTTCGTGCTTGGCGGCGTTGGAGTAGGTGACGAAACCACGCTCGAACCAGTTGCTGGAACCCGACAGATCGGTGCAGGCGCCGGCAATCAGCCCTCCGGTGCAACTCTCGGCCGTGGCCAGCATCCACTGGCGTTGCAGCAGCCGGGTAGCGAGCTGTTCAACCAAGGGCAGGGTGGCGGTGCTCATGGTCAGACGGCCTTCCAGAGAGCAAGGCATAACAAGGTACAGAACGCGGCCACCAGGTCATCGAACAGGATGCCCCAACCGGCCTTGAGCCAGCCGTGGCGCATGCGGCTGGGGTCCATGCCGTGGTACAGCCGGTCGGCCCAGCGCACCGGGCCGGGTTTGACGGCGTCGAAGTAGCGGAACAGGATGAAGGCCAGCAGTTGGTCGTAGAAGCTGGCCGGCGTCAGCAGCCACAGCACCAGCCAGAAGGCGATGACCTCGTCCCACACGATGTGGCCAGGGTCGGGGTTGCGCAGGTGGCGTGCCGTCACGCTGCAGGCCCACCAGCCCAGCGGCAGCGACAGGGCAATCAGCAGGCCCCAGCGCCATTCGTTCATCCACGGCTGCAGCACCCAGAAGGCCAGCCAGGCCCACAGCGTGCCGATGGTGCCGGGCGCTTTCGGGCTGAGGCCGGAGCCGAAGCCCAGAGCGATGGCGTGCGCTGGGTGGGCCAGCATGAAGCGGCCAGTGGGGCGGAGCATGGGTGGCTGGGAGGAGGCATCAGACGCAGGCATGGCGGGATTATGGTGGACAGCGAGCCCCGCCGGGCAGGCCGGGGTGCACAGGCTGTCGCCTTGGAGGCGGGCTCAGGCGAAGTGGTCGAAGGAGGCAAAGCGGCCGCTGACGGGCTGGCCCTGCGCGTCGATCAGGCGCAGGCCTGGTGCGGCTTCGATGTGGCCGATGCGCGTGACCGGTGTGGCACTCGCCAGTGCCGCCGCTTGCACGGCCGCACGTGCCGCCACCGGGGCGGTGAACAGCAGCTCGTAGTCATCACCGCCGGCCAGCACCAGTGCGAGGCGTTGCTCTACCGGCAGTTGCATAAGAAATTGCACCTCTGCCCTCGTCGAATCGGCGCCGGCAGCTATTGAATTGATAGCAATCGAGGTGTCCGCCGTGGCGCCGCAGGCGGAGGCCTGGAGGATGTGGCCGAGGTCGCCGAGCAGGCCGTCGCTGACGTCAATGGCCGCACTGGCCACGCCGCGCAGCGCCAGGCCGAGCGCCACGCGCGGTGTCGGCATTTCCAGGCGGGCGCGCAGCGGAGCCAGGACATCGGCCGGCAGGCTGCGCGTGCCTTGCAGTGCTTCGAGCGCCAGCCGCGCCTGGCCTGGCATGCCGCTGACATACAGGTCGTCACCCGGCTGGGCGCCGGAGCGCAGCAGCGCCTGGCGCTTGCCATTCACCACCGGTACCTCGCCGAACACGGTGATGCAGATGTTGAGCGGCCCTTGCGTGGTGTCGCCGCCGATGAGTTCGCAGCCATGCGCGTCGGCCAGTGCGAACAGGCCGCGTGCGAAGCCGGCCAGCCAGACTTCGTCGGCGCGGGGCAGGGCCAGGGCCAGCGTGAAGGCCAACGGGCGGGCGCCGCAGGCGGCCAGGTCGCTCAGGTTGACGGCCAGCGCCTTGTGGCCGAGCGCGGCCGGGTCGACGGCGGGCAGGAAATGCCGGCCCTCGACCAGCATGTCACAGGAAATCGCCAGTTGCGTGCCGGGCGCCGGCTGTAGCAGGGCGCAGTCGTCACCCACGCCCAGCGCGACCTGCGGGCCGGCCGGGTGCGCCGGGCGCTGGAAAAAGCGCGCAATCAGGTCGAATTCACCCATGCTGCTCAGGTTCCTCGGGTGGTGGCACCTGGGGTGTTTCGCGCGCGGGCCAGAAGAAGCTGAGCGGCGCGCTGCGGATCCGCTCCGCGATGGCGGCACGGATGCGCGCCCGGTCGATGCCGCTCACGTTGTGCGCGCGCAAGGCGAGCCGGAAGGCGAAATAGAAACTCACCGTCACATTGAGCAGGCCGGTCACCAGCACCGCGGTCAGACACCACCAGAAGGCCGGCAGTGTCAGCACGCTGGTGCCCAGGGTGGCGCTGGCGGCGGCCAGCTGGCCGGTGGAGAGCGTGACGTGCCGCACTTCCAGCCCGAGGCCGAAGAAGGTGGCAAAGGCGGGAATCAGCCCGAGCATCAGGCCGAGCGAGATGTTGGCGGCCAGCCCTGAGATGTTGACGCGCAGGAAACCTGCCCAGCGTGCGGCGCGTGCGCTGCCCAGTGCCGCGGTGATGCGCGGGTTGTAGCGCAGCGCCGAGTCGAGCCGATGCAGCACGAACCAGTTCTCGGCCCAGCCTGCCACGATGCTGGAGGCAAACAGCAGCACGCCGGTGAGGGCGGCAAACAAGGCGGTGGGGCCGAACAGCGTGAGCGAGTGCAGCACGTAGTCGGCCTCTTTGAGGCTGAGCGGTGCCCGACCGAACAGCGCAAACAGGGCGCCGCACAGCAGCAACACACAGGGCACCACCAGCGCCAGATTGCCGACGATGGCGGCCACCTGCGAGCGCATCAGGTGGGTGACTTCGTCGACGAACTGCTCGACGGCCTCGGGTGCCCCCAGGTCCTTGAGCTTGGTTGCCATCGCCGGTGCCGTCATGGCCGGCTGCTTGGTGGCCACGGTCCAGTGCAGTAACTGGACCAGCACAAAGCTCAGTGCGTAGTTCATGCCGGCCAGAAAGCCGCTCCAGAACGCGGACACACCGAGCGTGAGCAGTCCAAATTTCACCAGCGTGGTGAGCGACATCACGGCGCCGCCGCCGGCCGCCTTGCGCAGCATGTCGCGGTATTCGGCCCGGTTGCGGGTGATGTAGTGTTCGCCGGTCTCGGCGCTGCGGTCGGTCACCTTGGCCGCCAGCAGTGAGGAGTTGCTGGCGATCAGCGCGCGCAGGCTGCGGCTTTGCTGGCCGACCAGCACCAGGCGCCCCAGCAACTGGGCAGCGCTGAAGGCGGGCGCGGCAGTAAGCAGGCAGTCCAGCAGTTCGCGCACGCGCAGCACACGCTCGCGCAACTGGCGCAGGCGAAACACCATGTCGACCGAGATGCCGTGCTCGTCCAGGTGGGCGTAGACGCTGGCGGCAGCGTGACGGCAGGCGTCAAGCCGTTCCTTGAAGTGCTGCACGGCTGCTTCCAGCGCGGCTTCGTTGCGCGGCGACTGATGCAAGGCCTGGCACACGGCGTCAAAATCGGCGACCAAAGCGTGAAAAGGGCGCTCCTCATGGGCCGCGGCGCTCATGCGCAGGCGCAACTCAGGGGCGAAGCCGATGGCGCGGATCTGGCTCACGCAGTAGGTGATGGCTTCTTCCAGGGTCTGCTGCCAGGGCGACGGCGTGGTGCCGGTCGGCAGCGCCAGCAGCCGGGCCAGCCGCTCGGCGGTGGCCTCGTCCAGCAGGGTCAGCCATTCGGCATCGAAGGCATGCGGAAACAGCAGGGAAAACAGCTCCGACGCATCGCGCGTTTGCGGCGTCGCGGGCAGGATCTTGCGCAGCAGCCGGCTGAAGAACTCGCTCAGGAACACCGGGCGCTGGGCGAAACCGTGGTCGGCCAGCAGCGTGGTGCCGTCGACCGTGCCGAGCAGGGCTTGCCACCAGGTCTGCACCCGTTCGCGCAACGCGGGCCGCTCTTCCACGATGTCGAGAAAGAGCTGGACCCGGCTGAGGGAGGTCTGGACAGATTCGCGGTCGCCGCGCACCCAGTCCAGCAGCGCCACCAGCCAGAGATGTCGCTCGACCTGAGTGGCCTCGGGGTCGAGGGCGTCCAGCAGGCTGGGGAGATCGCGCGGGACGGACATGCCTTGTCTGCTCTCAGTGCAACGTGCGTGAGCCGCCGCTGGCGCTCAGGGCGTCAAGCACGAACATCGGAATGTCGATGTCGAAGCGCTCACCGTCTTCGGCGACGAAGAAGTAGCTGCCGTGCATGGTGCCGGTGGGGGTGCGCAGGCGCGTGCCGCTGGTGTATTCGAAGGTTTCACCCGGCTGCAGCAGCGGTTGCTGGCCGATCACGCCCAGGCCGTTGACTTTTTCGGTGTGGCCGCCGGCATCGTTGATGTTCCAACTGCGTGAAATCAACTGCGCTGGCGCATCGCCGGTGTTGCTGATGGTGACGGTGTAGGCAAACGCGTAAAGACCCTGCTCCGGAGCGGATTGCTCGGGCAGGTAGCGCGGTTGGACTTCGACAAGAATCTGGTACTTGGCCATAACCCGATGCTACCTGCGAAAATACCCCCATGCCCAAAACCTACCGCATTGCCCCCTCCATCCTCTCGGCCGACTTTGCCCGCCTGGGCGAAGAGGTGCGCAACGTGATTGCCGCAGGTGCCGACTGGGTCCACTTTGACGTGATGGACAACCATTACGTGCCCAACCTGACGTTCGGCCCCATGGTGTGCCAGGCCTTGAAGCCGCACGCCAAGCGCCCGGACGGCACGCCGGTGCCGATCGACGTGCACCTCATGATCCAGCCGGTGGATGCGCTGGCGGCGGCCTTTGCCGAGGCCGGGGCTGACCTGATCAGCTTCCACCCGGATGCCTCGGGTCATGTGCACCGCAGCATCCAGGCCATCAAGAGCAAGGGCTGCCAGGCCGGGCTGGTGTTCAACCCGGCGCAGCCGCTGGATGTGCTGGACTGGGTGATCGAGGACATCGATCTGATCCTGATCATGAGTGTCAACCCCGGTTTTGGCGGCCAGAGCTTCATTGATTCGGCGCTGCGCAAGACGGAGGCGGTGCGCCGGCGCATCGAAGCCTCGGGCAAAGACATCCGGCTGGAGGTGGACGGTGGCATCAAGGCCGACAACATCCGCCGTGTGGCCGATGCCGGTGCCGACACCTTTGTCGCCGGCAGCGCCATCTTTGGCAAACCCGACTACAAGGCCGTGATCGACGCCATGCGCAAGGCACTGGCCTGATGCCCGCTTTGCAGCAGAGGCGGCTTTCACGCTGCGCCTTCGGCCCACGCTCGCGACCGCAAGGTGGCATCTCGGTTAGCATCGCCCGCATTCATGTCCGCACCGCTTAAGTCGCAACACGTTTCACCGCCGCAGGCGAGCGAGGCGTCGTGGCTGCGCCGCGCGCTGGCCTGGTTCGGTCTGACCAAGACGCCGGTCGATGCCGATGCGCCGGTACACCGGCGGGTTCGCGTGGCCATGTATGCGGTGCTACTGATCGTCGGCGCCGTCTCGGCCTGGCAGGCTTGGCAGGTGGAGAAGTCGGAGGCGGTGCGACTGGCCGATGCCGAGATCATTGGCATTGCTGCGGCCCAGAGTACGCTGACGCAGCGCATGGGCCTGCAGGCTGCCATGCTGCTGGCGACAGACGTGCCGCACGAGGAAATCAGCAATGCCTTGGCCGAAACCCTCAACCAGGCACAGGACCAGGCGGTGCAGCTGGACGAATTGCTGGCGCGCCAGGGTGCTTGGGATGCGGGTGCACCCGTTGCGCTGCGTCGCGCCATTTTTGAATGGCAGGAGCGGCGCGAACGCATCTGGTACCGGGCCCAGAACCTGCTGTCATTGAGCGAACGCAGCGAAGCGGACAAGCGACACCTTGCCAACCGGTTTTTGCAAGCGGAGGTTGAACCGTTTCGCCTGACCACGCAAACGCTGGTCGAGGAAATGCAGCGTGCGGCGCAACGACGTGCGCGCAGCGCGATTGACCAGATTGAAATTTCCGCGTTGCTCATGATGTCGCTGCTGCTGGCGCTCACGCTGGGCGTGGCGGAGCCGCTGGCGCGTTTTGTGCGACGCCAGCATCGCGCGCTGGCGTTGCAATCCAATGAGCTCAAGCAGCTGGCCCTGGTGGCCGAGCGTACGTCCAACTGGGTGGCGGTGCTGGATGCCCAGCGCCACATCCTGTGGTGCAACCCGGCGCTGCTGGAGGGCATCGGCTACGCCATGGCGGAGATGCAAGGGCGGCATCCGGGTATTCTCGTTTCCAATGAGCACAATGACCTGGCAGAGTTGAAGCGACTGGATGTGACGCTGGGGCAAGGCCAGGGCGTCCGGTTCGAAGTCCGGGTAGTGGCCCGCTCGGGTGACGAGATCTGGCTCAATGTCGATTACCAGCCGATCCACGATGCCGGCGGTGCGTTGACTGGCTTCACCATCGTCGCCAGTGACATCACGGAGCAGGTCAACCAGCGCCTGCACATGCGTGCCCTGCTGGATGCGCTGCCAGCGGGCGTGGTGCTGCAATCGCCCAGCGGCGAGGTGATCGAGTCCAATCAGGCCGCCAGCGACATGCTGGGACTGACCCGGGATGATCTGATCGGCCGTCAAAGCCTGGCGCGCCAGGGTGTGGCGGTGCGTGAGGATCTGTCGCCCTACCCGGTCAACGAGCGTCCGACCAGCCGCACCTTGCGCACCGGCCAGGGCCTGCGCGGTGAGTCCATCGGGCTGCTCTCGCCCCAGGGTGACGTGCGCTGGCTCATGGTCAATACCGAGCCGATGAAAGACGCTGCGGGCCATCTGGCCGGTGTCATTTCCTGTACTGTCGATGTGACGGAGCAGCGTGCCCAGCAGCAGTTGCTGACGCTGGCGCTTGAAAGTGCCTCGCTGGGGGTCTGGCAGTGGGACATTGGCAGCGGCGCCATGAGTTGCAACGACCGCATGTTTGTCCTGCTCGGCTATCAGCCGGGTCAACTGGCCATGAATGCCGACGCCTGGAATGCCCTGATCCATCCCGACGATCTGCCTGGCTGGCTGTGGGCCATCCGTACCAACCTGCGTGACTCCCTGCGGCCGCTGCACTGGGAGATCCGCATCCGCCATGGCGACGGCCGCTGGGTCTGGTTGATGTACAGCGGTACTGTTGTGGCGCGCAATGCCGAGGGCCGCGCGGTGCGCATGGCGGGTATTGCCTATGACATCAATGCGCAGAAGGAACTGGAAGAACAGTTGCGCCACGCGGCCCGCACCGACCACCTGACGCACCTGCCCAATCGCAGCGAGATCCTGGGGCGCATCCAGTCCTGCATCCTGCATGCGCACCAGCAGCCGGGTTATCACTTTGCCGTGCTGTTCATGGATTTCGACCGTTTCAAACAGGTCAATGACACACTGGGGCATGGCATCGGCGATGAACTGTTGCGTCAGATCGCCCAGCGCTTGCAGGAGAGCCTGCGTCCGGGCGATGCTTTTGTGCAGACCAGCGATTTCAGCCAGATGGCGGCGCGCATCGGCGGTGACGAATTCGTGGTGCTGCTCGACGACATCCGGGGCAACCTGGATGCCCAGGTGGTGGCCTCCCGACTGCTCGATGTGCTGGCCCAGCCTTACCAGCTCGGACCGCATCGTCTGAGCTCTTCCGCCAGCATCGGCATCGTGACCACCGAGCACATGGGGGAGGATGCCGACAGCGTGCTGCGCGACGCTGACATTGCGATGTACGAAGCCAAGCGCGAGGGCCGCGGTCGTTATGTCATGTTCGAGCCGTCCATGCGCAAGCGCGTGCGCGACGACGCTTCGCTGGAGAATGACTTGCGCCAGGCCCTCGACAAGGACGAGCTGTTCGTGGTGTACCAGCCCGTGCTGCGCCTGGCTGACGGCCGCCTGTCCGGTGTGGAGGCCCTGGTGCGCTGGCAGCACCCACAGCGTGGCATGGTATCGCCGCTGACGTTCATTCCGGTGGCGGAAGCCAGTGGCCTGATCGGGCCGATTGGCCATTTCGTGCTGCGCACGGCCTGCACGGAGTTCATGCGCCTGCAGGCCGAACTGGGTTCGCGGGCGCCCGCGACTCTGGCGGTCAATCTGTCGCGCGCCCAGCTGCGCCAGCCCGGCTTGGTCGCCGAGGTGCAAGAGGTGCTGCGTGACAGTGGGATGAATCCGGGCCAGTTGATCCTGGAGGTGACAGAAAGTCTGGCGGCGCAGGATGACGTGGTACAGGCTGAATTGCGCGCACTGCGTGCGCTCGGGGTGTCGCTGTCACTCGATGACTTTGGAACCGGCTATTCCTCGCTGTCGTGTTTGCATGAATTGCCGGTCAACATCGTCAAGATTGACCGCTCCTTCGTCAGTCTGGCCATGGACAGCGACTATCACCGCGTCATGATTGAGGCCACCATCCGGATGGCGCAGACGTTGGGCCTGGCCACCGTGGCCGAGGGGATTGAGACACCGGAGCAGGCGTCGCTCATGGCGACGCTGGGCTGCAGCAAAGGCCAGGGCTATCTCTACAGCATGCCGCTGCAGGCGACGGCCTTGGCGCAGTGGATTGAACGCCGGCAGGAACAGGCCTGAGCCGGCCAACACGAGGGGTTCCGCTGCGGACGATCTCGCTCAGAACGAAGTCCATTCATCATCGTGACCCGCAGGCGTCGCGTTGGATGGCGCGGATGCGGCAGCAGGTTTGGCGGCGGCTGGCTGCGCCGGTGTGGCTGTAGTGGTTTTGGTGGTGCTGCGACGCTCAATCCCCTTGAACGGCAGTTTGCCTGGCTGACTGGCGCGGGTGGGGGCTGGCTGTGCGGTCACTGTGGCAGGGGTGTCGTGGGCGCCGAGCTTGAAGACGCTGACCGCCCCGACCATCTGCTGGGCCTGCGTCTTCAGGCTGGAGGCTGCTGCTGCCATTTCTTCCACCAGCGCTGCATTCTGCTGGGTGGCCTGGTCCATCAAGGTGATGGCCTCGCCCACCTGGGAAACGCCTTGGCTCTGCTCTGAGCTGGCGGCGCTGATCTCGCCCATGATGTCGGTCACGCGGCGGATGCTGCTCACCACTTCGTTCATGGTGATGCCAGCCTGGTCGACCAGTGTGTTGCCCTGCTCGACGCGGCTCACGCTGTCGTTGATCAGGTTCTTGATTTCCTTGGCCGCTTCCGCGCTGCGGCTGGCCAGCGAACGCACCTCCGAGGCTACGACGGCAAAACCGCGGCCCTGTTCGCCAGCACGCGCCGCCTCCACCGCGGCGTTGAGCGCGAGGATGTTAGTCTGGAAGGCAATGCCATCGATGACGCTGATGATGTCGCTGATCTTTTTGCTGGAGTCGTTGATGCCGCGCATGGTTTCCACTACCTCGGCCACGACTTCGCCGCCCTGGATGGCGACAGTGGAGGCGCTTTGCGCCAGCTGATTGGCTTGTTTGGCGTTGTCGGCGTTCTGCTTGACGGTGGAACTGAGCTCTTCCATCGATGCGGCGGTTTCCTGCAGGGCGCTGGCCTGCTGTTCGGTGCGCATGCTCAAGTCGCTGTTGCCCTTGGCGATCTCGGCGCTGCCGGTGGCCACGCCATCAGCGCTTTGGCGCACGTTGCTGACAATGCGAGCCAGGTTTTCACGCATCACGGACAGGGCTTGCAGCAGGCGTGCGGCTTCATCCTTGCCCCGGACCTCAATCGCCTGTCCGAGGTCGCCGCTGGCGATGGCTTCAGCGGAGCTGGCCGCTTGCCGAATTGGACGAGTGATCGAGCGAGTGGCCAAACCGGCCAGCAGGATGCCCAGCACCACCGCAATGGCGGCACCGGTGCCGAGGGCGATCTGGCTGGAAGCGGCCGTGGACTCTGCTTGCGCCTGAACCTCGCCCAGTGTGTCGCGGGCATGCTGGGCAACCTGGTCCACGGCTTTCAGGTAGGTTTCGGCCAAGGGGCGGAGTTCGCGGTCCACTGCGTCTGAAATGTTCTCACCGTCCTTTTGGCGCTTGATCAGTGCCGCGCGTGCGTCAACGTAAATCTTGCGACTCTTGGCGACAGATGCCATCAGGGCATTGGCGGCGTCACCCTGCACCATGGATTCGAGCTGCTTCTGGTCGTCACTGATGGCCTTGGAGGTGGCGGCCATGTCCTTTTGTAGTGCGTCGATATAAACAACATCGCTGGTTTTGAGTGCAGCCGAGGCACGAACCCAGTTGATGGCGATCTGCGAGGCCCAGCGTTGCGCCAGCAGGCTGCGTTGCAGCTCCACCGTGGCGATTTCGTGGCTGGTGTCTTTCAGGCTGCCGATTCGCCAGACGCCGATGGTGGCGATGGCCGCAGTGATGAGCAGCACAGCGGCAAAAGCCAGCGAGAGACGGGTGCCGATTTGCAAATTGCTTGTCTTCATAAAGGGTTCTCTTTCTGCCGTAAGTTGCCAGGACACATGGAAGCCGCGAATAGGCAGGGTGCTTGGTTTTCTTGACCCACTCTACAGACATGAGCCGTTTTTGCGACTAGGGTATGCACCGATATTTCACTCAGACCTCGCAGTCGCGGGTGTCGCGTTGGTGGCGATCGCACTCCCGCATTTCAGCGTCTCAAATGGAGATCGACGGGGTTTGCTACACTTTGCCCATGTTCATTCATCGCCTTTTCATCACAGGTTGTAGCGACCGGGGAGCCTGGCCCTGGCGCACGCCGCAGACTGCCCCTACGCTGGCTCACGCCTGAGAGGGCTTCACAGCCCTTGTGCTGTTGAACTGTTTGCCGTCCCCCTTGCTGGGGTCTGTTTGAATGAACCGGGCACACCGTGCCCTTGGCCGTCGTCCTGGACTGAGGCCAAGTTCTGGAGGTTTTCCTGTGATGACTGAATCCGAATTCGATGCGTTGGCCCGACAGGGGTACAACCGCATTCCTTTGATGGCCCAGGCCTTTGCCGATCTGGAAACGCCACTCTCGCTTTACCTCAAGTTGGCGCATGCCCAGTCCGGCGGCAAGAACACCTTTCTGCTGGAGTCGGTGGTCGGCGGCGAGCGGTTTGGCCGCTACAGTTTCATCGGCCTGCCGGCGCGCACGCTGGTGCGCTCACGCGGTTTCGGCGACCAGGCCGTGACCGAGGTGGTGACCGATGATGTCGTGGTCGAGACCTCGCAGCTCAATCCGCTCGACTTCATTGCCCAGTACCAGCGGCGCTTCAAGGTGGCCCTGCAGCCGGGGTTGCCGCGTTTCTGTGGTGGTCTGGCGGGCTACTTTGGTTACGACACCGTGCGCCACATCGAGAGGAAGTTGGCGCACAGCTGCCCGCCCGACACGCTGGGCTGCCCGGACATCCTGCTGCTGCAATGCGAAGAGTTGGCCGTCATCGACAACCTGTCGGGCAAGCTTTACCTGATCGTCTATGCCGACCCAAGCCAGCCGCAGGCCTACGCCCAAGCCGCGATGCGACTGGACGGGCTGCGTGCCCGGCTCAATGCGCCGGTACAGGCGCCGCAGATCAAGCCCAGCACCACGCACGACGTGGTGCGCGAATTTGCCAAGGACGACTACATCGCCGCCGTGCTGCGTGCCAAGGAGCTGATTGCCGCCGGCGATTTCATGCAGGTGCAGGTGGGTCAACGGCTCAAGAAGCGCTACACCGAGTCACCGCTGTCGCTGTATCGCGCGCTGCGTTCACTCAATCCTTCGCCCTACATGTACTACTACCATTTCGGCGACTTCCATGTGGTGGGGGCTTCGCCGGAGATTCTGGTGCGGCAGGAGAAGACGCCCGAGGGGCAAAAGGTGACCATTCGTCCGCTGGCCGGTACGCGTCCACGTGGCGCCACGCCCGAGCTCGACCGCGCGGCCGAGGTGGAGCTGATCAACGACCCGAAGGAGCGTGCCGAGCACGTGATGCTGATCGATCTGGCCCGCAACGACATCGGTCGCATTGCCCAGACCGGCAGCGTCAAGGTGACGGAGGCTTTTGTCGTCGAGCGTTATAGCCACGTGATGCACATCGTGAGCAATGTCGAAGGTCTGCTGAACGAGGGCATGACGGCCATGGATGTGCTCAAGGCTACTTTCCCGGCCGGTACGCTGACCGGGGCGCCGAAGGTCCATGCCATGGAGCTGATCGATCAGCTCGAACCCAGCAAGCGCGGCCTGTATGGCGGTGCCTGCGGCTACCTGAGTTACGCCGGTGACATGGATGTGGCGATTGCCATCCGCACCGGCGTCATCAAGGACGACACCTTGTACGTGCAGGCCGCGGCCGGCGTGGTGGCGGATTCGGTGCCGGAACTGGAGTGGAAAGAGACGGAAGCCAAGGCGCGCGCCCTGCTGCGCGCGTCCGAACTGGTCGAAGAAGGTCTGGAGTGAACGCCATGAGCAACAAGATCAAACTTCTCATGGTGGACAACTACGATTCGTTCACCTACAACCTGGTGCAGTATTTCGGTGAACTCGGTGCCGAGGTTGACGTACATCGCAACGACGAGATCACGGTTGATGAAATCGATGCCCGCCTCAAGGCCGGACAGCTCGACCGCCTGGTGATCTCGCCCGGCCCCTGTTCGCCGACCGAAGCCGGCATTTCGGTGGCGGCCATCCGGCATTTCGCTGGCAAGCTGCCGATCCTGGGTGTGTGCCTGGGCCACCAGAGCATTGGCGCTGCTTTCGGCGGCAAGATCATCCGGGCACAGCAGCTGATGCATGGCAAGACCAGTGTCATCACCACCACGCAAGAGGGCGTGTTCGCCGGCTTGCCCAGGCAGTTCACGGTCAACCGCTATCACTCGCTGGCGATCGAGCGCGCCAGCTGTCCGCCGGAGCTCAAGGTGACGGCTTGGACGGAAGATGGCGAAATCATGGGCGTGAAACACAAGACGCTGGCGATTGAGGGGGTGCAGTTCCACCCGGAGTCGATCCTGACCGAACACGGCCATGCCATGTTGAAAAATTTTCTGCAGCAATCCTGATGAAGAAGGAATCGAGCATGCACAGTGCCCATCAAATCACCCCCCAGCAGGCGTTGCAGCGCGTGATCGAGCATCGCGAGATTTTCCATGACGAGATGCTGCACATCATGCGTCTCATCATGGGCGGCGAGATGTCGCCGGTGCTGATGGCGGCCCTTGTCACCGGTCTGCGTGTCAAGAAGGAAACCATTGGCGAGATCACCGCCGCAGCTCAGGTGATGCGCGAGTTCTCCACCAAGGTGGAGGTGGTCGACAAGACGCATCTGGTGGACATCGTGGGCACGGGGGGTGACGGCGCCCACACGTTCAACATCTCGACTTGCGCCATGTTTGTGGCAGCAGCAGCGGGGGCCAAGGTCAGCAAGCACGGCGGCCGCAGCGTCAGCAGCAAGAGCGGCAGTGCTGATGTGATGGAGTCACTCGGCGTCAACATCAATCTCACGCCCGAGGCGATTGCGCAGTGCATTGCCGAGGTCGGCGTCGGTTTCATGTTCGCCCCGAATCACCATCCTGCCATGAAGAACGTGGCGCCAGTGCGGCGCGAGCTGGGCATCAAGACCATTTTCAACATCCTGGGGCCGCTGACCAATCCGGCGGGGGCGCCCAACATCCTGATGGGCGTGTTCCATGAGGATCTGGTGGGTATTCAGGTCCGCGCCTTGCAGCGCTTGGGTGCTGACCATGCGCTGGTGGTCTATGGCAAAGACGGCATGGATGAGGTGAGCCTGGGTGCCGCCACGCTGGTGGGTGAGTTGAAAAACGGTGAAATCACCGAGTATGAAATCCATCCGGAAGATTTCGGCCTGACCATGGCCAGCACGCGCGCCATCAAGGTGGAAACGCCCGAAGCCTCGCGCACCATGCTGCTGGGTGTGCTCGACAACCAGCCCGGTGCGGCGCGCGACATCGTCACGCTCAACGCCGGCGTGGCACTGTACGCCGCCAATGTGGCCGACTCCATGGCCGACGGTATAACGCGCGCACGCGAGGTCATTGCCTCCGGTGCCGCCAAGGCCAAGCTGGAGCAGTTGGTGGTCGCGGCCCATCGTCTTGGGCAGCCAGCCTGAGATGTGGCGGGACCCCGGTACCTGGATTGCGCTCGGGGTTTCGGCCCTGTTTCTGGTGGCCGCTTTGGTGATCCACCGTGTTTTTGTCAAGATATTGAAGAACGGCTCCGAGCCGCCCCAAGACCATGAGTGACATCCTGAACCAGATCGTTGAAGTCAAGCGCCAGGAAATCGCGGCGGCCCTCAAGAAAAAGTCGCTGGCCGCCATGCGCGCCGATGCCGAATCGCGCGTGCTGACGCGTGACTTTGTCGGTGCCATGCGTGCCAAGATCACCGCCGGCCAGGCGGCGGTGATCGCCGAGATCAAGAAAGCCAGTCCGAGCAAAGGCGTGTTGCGCACTGACTTTGAGCCGGCCGATATTGCCCAGAGTTATGCCGAGAACGGCGCGGCCTGCCTGTCGGTACTGACCGATCGCCAGTTCTTCCAGGGGCAGCCTGACTATCTGAAGCAAGCGCGCGCTTCTTGCGAACTGCCGGTGTTGCGCAAGGATTTCATGGTTGATCCGTACCAGATCTATGAGTCGCGGGCCATGGGGGCGGATTGCATTCTGCTGATTGCGGCTTGTCTGGAGGATGGCCAGATGGCTGAACTGGAGGCGATCGCCCGCAGCCTGGACATGGCGGTGCTGGTTGAGGTGCATGACGCGGCCGAGCTGGATCGTGCGCTGAAATTGAAGACGCCTCTGGTGGGCATCAACAACCGCAACCTGCGTACCTTCGAGGTCACGCTCGAGACGACCCTGTCACTGCGCGACCGGGTTCCGTCTGACCGCCTGCTGGTGACGGAGAGTGGCATCCTTGGCCGCGCCGACGTGCAACGCATGCGCGAGGCCGGCGTCAACGCCTTTTTGGTGGGGGAGGCCTTCATGCGTGCGCCCGATCCGGGTGTGGCGCTGGCCGAGCTGTTTGCCTGACTGGGCCCTTGCTTGCGTAGCGGGTCATGTCCTTGTCTTCTGTGCAACAGCCCGATTTCTTCATGAACTCGGAGGTGTCGGTGGCGGCCGGCGATCGTCTGACCCGTTGGCAGCCGGCGCAATGGCCGGTGGCGACTGATTGGCAGCCGACGCTGGCACGCTTCTTGGCCAGCGAGTCGGCGCAGCGCCTGGGGCAGTTCATGACGGATCGCCTGGAGGCTGGCGCCACGATCTATCCGCCCCAACCTCTGCGAGCACTGGACTTGACGCCGCTGGCTGCCGTGCGTGTCGTCATTTTGGGGCAAGACCCCTATCATGGCCCGGGTCAGGCTGAGGGGCTGGCGTTTTCCGTCGCGCCCGGCATCAAGCTGCCGCCCTCGTTGCGCAACATCTTCAAAGAACTGGCGCGCGAACATGCGAGTCGAGAGTCAACAGCGCTGCCGTTGCCGGTCAATGGTTCGCTGGTGCGTTGGGCGCAGCAGGGCGTGTTGTTGCTCAACACCTGCCTGACCGTGGAAGATGGCCAGCCCGCCAGCCATGCCAACCATGGTTGGGAAGTGCTCACTGATGAAATTATCAAGACTGTCGTTGGAAACGGTAGTCCGGCGGTATTCATGCTCTGGGGAGCACATGCTCAACGCATGGGTGAGACGGTGCGACGGTTGGAGGCGACGGTGGAGGGGGCTGCGCCACCGCAACATCTGATCCTGTCTGCCAACCACCCTTCGCCCTTGTCGGCGCTACGCCCGCCCCTGCCTTTTCTTGGGTGTGGTCATTTCGGGCAAGCCAATGCATTTTTGCAACAACACGGCTGCAAACCCATCGCTTGGTGAGCTGGTTTGCTCAGGTGTTTCGCAAAGCAGATTTTTCGTGGCATAATCAAAGGCTCACCTATTGGAGAGGTGGCCGAGTGGTTAATGGCAGCAGACTGTAAATCTGCCCTCTTACGAGTACGCTGGTTCGAATCCAGCCCTCTCCACCAGTGATAAGTTGATTGTGAAGCGTGCCTTTGGAGGCGAGCTGGCTGCCGTGAATGCTTGTTAGGCAGGTTTGCGCGGGGTTCGTATAGTGGTAATACCTTAGCCTTCCAAGCTAAAGCGAGGAGTTCGATTCTCCTACCCCGCTCCACAGTTGGTTTGTTGTTGTGGTGAAAGAATTTGCCCTTTTGGCTCAGTGGTAGAGCACTCCCTTGGTAAGGGAGAGGTCGCGGGTCCGATTCCCGCAAAGGGCACCAGTTTCTGGTGCGCGGCTTGCGCCGTCGTGTCTTGGTGATTAGTAGTTGCTTTTCGCATCCTTCTGGAGATTTGAAAAATGGCAAAAGAGAAATTTGAACGTACCAAGCCGCACGTCAACGTCGGCACCATTGGCCACGTGGACCACGGCAAGACGACCCTGACGGCGGCGATTGCCACCGTGCTGTCGAAGAAGTTTGGCGG